>Ga0183096_1000015_pt1 | contig 559265 bp, 472 predicted proteins | sample Biomet5_FD_127791 | JGI IMG/M metagenome (GOLD analysis project Ga0183096, IMG submission 127791) | Microbial communities from bioreactor (seeded with sewage sludge) at LBNL, California, USA - Biofuel metagenome 5 (version 2) (version 3) | ecosystem: Engineered > Bioreactor > Anaerobic >...
TTCGCTGTTTTATTGTATCTTTGACTTTTGCAGATGTGTAAATCATTTTGTAGCTTGTTGACTTGAATAACCATAAAGTTACTAAAATAATTACATATCTGCAATCTTATATACCATTCATTTCCCTGTATATTAAACTATTTAAGAATATAAGAATATATAAAATAAATTATATATTATATTTATTTACCACCAAAAGTGAAGAAGAACCAAAACTCCAGGAAAGAGCTGGATTCAAGTCAGGGCACCGCTCAATAATTGAAGAAATGCCTGTTGATGAAATTGGGTATAGACACAGGGCTTTGCAGGTGCCTTCAGCAGGCATCTATTTGAATAAAGCAGACTACAGCGTATCTTTAATATCTTGTAATTCTACCAGTTTGTTGACTATGGCGTAGATGGTTAAACCGGCAGGAGAATGTATTTGTAGCTTCCGTGCAATATTTCTCCGATGAGTGATTACGGTATGAATTGAAAGGAACAATTGTTCTGCAATAGCTTTATTTGTCATGCCTTTCACAACGCAGGTGATGATTTCTTTTTCTCTTTGGCTTAACGTGTCTTGTTCATTTTCTTCATCATCATCAGTGCACAATAAGTGGTTGAGTTTCATTCCAATTGTTTCCTGGTCGTCGCAAATATAAATATTTTCGTCGTACTCTTTTAATTGATTATTATCTATTACTGAACATATTAATGAGACATATTTAGTTGCTGTCTTCTTGTTTTCTTCTTTGAATAATGATAAATTAAACCATCCTCCGAAAGTTGGATTGATAATAAGGATGTCGGGAGTATGTAGGTGAATATAGCTTTGTAGTGATTCAGGTGTTGGTATTTCAACTGGATGTATGTTAAAGTTAGGCAGTCGTTTTAATACAGCTATTATTCCGCTACGTATAATTACGGATGTTTCTGCGATAGCTATTTTTAGTGAAGAATTACTGCTCATTTTTTTCTCTCCTTTCCAATTGCATGACTGCGGGAATAAACATGTAATCTTCTACTAAACTATGTGAAGCTAAATCCTGCTCACAATTGAAAATATCAAATAATACAGCGTTCATGCTGTTGCTATTTTCTTCTCCTGGATAGTATTTAATGATAATGTTTTTTAATTCTTTTAGTTTGGTATCTATCGGATCATGCCTGCTGGCAAAGGTCGCAATATTATATGTGCCGGACGTTTCTCCCTGAAGGAGGTTTTCTACATAAGTAAATACGGATTTATTTTCATACTCCATGTGGCGCCTTACTTCTTTTACATATTCATCAAAGAACTTTATAATAAGTAAAGCTACATTATCAGTGCCGGAATAGTCAATAGATTCAATTAGTTTTCTGCGAATTGCCGGTAGGCAAAAATCAAGGAAATAAGTATGTGCTTGTTTTAAGTAATTCATTAGAGATGTAATGGAAAAAGCATTCTCATCTTCATTGTATGAATATTGTTCTTCGCTAATAAAGTTAGCTACGGCAAGAAAAGTCTGGCAATCAACTCCTTGTGCTTTGCAGACATCTTTTACGTTTCTGTCTCCAAAGCCAAGAGAAAGGCCGAAACGGCTCATCACCATTAATAGGGAGTAATTATCGCAAATGAGATCACTCATTTTGTCGGTAGCTTTATACTTATGTGGCTCATTCATTGTATATTCTATATTATATTAGTTTGCAAAGTAAGGTCATTTTCGCGATAAATGCAATCACTATTTGTAGGTATTTTGTGTTTAGGCTTATTTAACTAATATAATTAGTTTGGAAACTATATTATGTAGTTATTTGCGTAAAAACAGAGAAAGAATGAAAGGATTGACAGCTAAAGAAGAAGAAATTATGGGTTTCTTTTGGGAGAAAGGGCCCTTATTTGTAAAAGAGATGTTGGCTTTTTATGAAGAACCTAAGCCTCATTTCAATACATTGTCCACTATAGTCAGGGGGCTTGAAGAAAAAGGCTTTTTGACTCATCGTGTATATGGGAATACATATCAGTATTATTCGTTGGTGAGTGAAGCGGAGTTCCGAAAAGGAACCTTAAAAAATGTGATAAGTAAATATTTCAATAATTCATTTTTAAATGTAGTATCTTCTTTGGTGAAGGAAGAAGACATTTCGTTGGATGAATTAAAGCAATTAATAGCTGAAGTAGAAAAAGGAAAAAAATAAAGAGATATTAAATGCAAAATCGATATGAAGAAAATAACATTAATCTGTTTCGTTCTAGTAACGGTTTGTTTGGGAATACAGGCCAAAGAGAAAATCTCGATGAAGCCTTATTTCGTAGCACGAAATACAGCAAAACTTGAAGTGGAAAAGGTGACTTTAACAAACAGTGCCACCATTATGGATATGAAAATATTCACTTCTTCCACTGACAAAGTACGCATTCAATCCACTGCTGCCTTGGTAGCTGGCGGAAAAAGCTATACGCTTAATAAAGCAGAGGGCATTACGACGACAGATTGGGCTAAGCCGGATGGAAAAGGCGAACTTTCGTTTAAACTCTATTTTAATCCATTACCTCTGGATACGAAAAGTTTTAATTTTATTGAAGGCCCTGAAGCTAGTGACTGGAGAATCTATGGTATTCAGTTGACTGGTAAACGTCCTTTGGTGAATATACCCGAGCATTTGAAAAATTATCAACCGGGTGAGGTGAAGCCTCTTCCTCAGCCCGAATTCAAGGCCGGTAATGCCATTCTAAGTGGTAAATTGTTGGGATACAATGATATGGCACTGGATATGTCGGTTCGTTATAAAGAATGGCTGCCGGTTAATAGTCAATCGAAAGAAGTGAAAGTAAATTCTGATGGAACGTTTCGTACTGAAGTTCCATTGCTTTGCCCTACTAGTGTATTGCTGAATATTGGTTCATTGAGTTATACGCTTTGTTTGCTTCCGGGAAAAGAGACGGTTGTAACTTTAAATCTTCCTGAAATATATATTCCACAGAGTCGTTGGTTTGAAAATGAGGCTTCTGTTGGGAAGAGAATTTGGGTTGAAGGTGCTTTGGCTGCTTTTAACTCTGAACTTGTTGAGAAAAAGTATTCTTTGAGCCTTGTAGATGATGCTATGGAACTATTTAAGAATGCGTATGGAAAGACTCCTGTGCAGTTTAAAGAATATGTATTGAAACTTTTAGATGATAAAATAGAAGCACTAAATACAGACCGGTCTCTTGATAGTACTTATCGTGCTTTTGTACGGTGGAATGTCGAGATGGATGCCTGGCGGATGATCTCAGGCTACAGAGGTATCTTAAGATATGCTCCGATGTTTGCAGGCGTGAAGAATGCACCGGCATTAACAGAGGATGAATTGAAGGTGGATAGTACTTATTATGATGATTTGTTAAAGTTTACAATTGTGCGTAATCCTTATGCAATGTATTGTTCTGATTATCCCTCTTTTGCTCTTAGTCAGGAAGTGATAGGAAAAGGGAAATTGCAACCGGATAGTTTTCTTGCGGAATTTGTGAAGGCTGATGGTCTTGCAAAGCAGATGTGGAAGGACTATACAACAATGTCTACGGATCAGCAGAAAGAAGTTGATTCTTTCCAACAGGAATATTTTAAGAATATTCTAAATGATAAGAATAAGGAATTGCTGGCATCGCAAGCAAAGAATGCACTTAAAACCGGATATAAGATTTGTCAACTGGATACAGCTGTGACTGGTGATGGTTTATTAAAAGCTCTTGTAAGCCCATATAAGGGTAAGATTGTATTGGTTGATATGTGGGCTACATGGTGCGGTCCGTGCAAACGGGCGATGAAAGCTATTCTTCCTATGAAAGAAGAGCTAAAAGACAAAGATATTGTTTATGTCTATCTTGCCGGAGATAACTCTCCTGAAGGAGCATGGAAAAATATGATTCCTGATATTCATGGTGACCATTATAGAGTAACCCAGAAACAGTGGAATGATTTTAGTGAGAAGATGAAAATTGAGGGTGTTCCTACTTATTTTGTTATAGATCGTGAAGGAGACATTTCTTATAGAGCAACGGGTTTTCCGGGAGTGGATAAAATGAAAGACGAATTAAATAAAGTGAACAATAAGTAGTTTCGAAATCTGAAAGGGGCAATTTTATGGGAATCTTCTTCGCTTATATTTTAAAGTCATCAATCTGTTTGGTTGTCTTTTATCTGTTTTATAGATTGCTGCTGAGCAGAGAAACATTTCATCGTTTCAATCGGATGGCTTTGCTATGCATCTTGTTGCTGGCCACCTTTTTGCCATTGGTTGAAGTGAGTTTGCCCCGGCAGGCAGAGATGCATAACACAGTAATGACTCTGGAACAATGGCTGTTATTGGCAGATACAATGAACTCGTCATCAGTATCGGCACTTTCGTCCGATTCAACCATAACATGGATTCAAGTGGCTTTGTTTTTGTACTTGATAGGTTTCCTGTTTATTGTCTTTTATAATAGCTTTTCTTTATTCCATTTAAGTAGACTGTTGAGTTCTGGCAAGAAATATAAGCTTACGCTAAAAGATGGATCTTTAGTTTTATTCCCTTTTAAGAAAGGTGATAATGTAAAAGCCATTTCTTGGGGAGAAACTAAGGCAATGCCTTCTATCGGGGATGTTCGGGCAACGCTCATTCTCCATGACTTAAATATTGCACCGTTTAGTTGGATGCACTTTATTGTGATTTCGCAGAAGGATTTAGAGGAAAGTGGAAAGGAAATCTTGATACATGAACTAGCTCACGTTCGATTTTGCCATTCTTGGGATTTGTTGATAGCCGATATCTGTATTTTTGTTCAATGGTTTAATCCTGCTTCTTGGTTGTTAAAACATGAATTGCAGAGTATTCATGAATATGAAGCAGATGAGAGGGTTCTTGAAGAGGGGGTGGATGCGAAACAATATCAACTATTATTGATTAAAAAGGCAGTTGGAACAAGGCTTTATTCCATGGCAAATAATTTCAATCATAGTAAGCTAAAGAAGCGTATAAGCATGATGCTAAAAGAAAAGTCCGCCCCTTGGAATCGTCTGAAAGTGTTTTATCTTTTGCCGTTAATGGCTGTTATGTTGGTTGCTTTTTCTCGACCGGAGATTGCAGAGAAAGTTACAGAAGTATCCGATGCAAAGGTTGGTGACTTAGCTAATTTGGTAGAAGCTCCGTTTTCAGCTAATTCCGCAGAAGCCCCGATAGAGAATCAAACCATAAAATCTGTGCCAATAGAAGCGCTTTCTGATACGGTAGTACAAATGCCGGAATTCCCTGGTGGAATGTCTTCTTTAATGAATTACTTTGCAAACAACATGCGTTATCCTGAATCTGCGAAAAAGAATAAGATACAGGGGAGGGTTGTCGTACAATTCATAGTCGATTCGAAGGGTAGAGTAAAGCAGGCGAAAGTATTGCGGTCTGTGAATGAAGACATGGATGCTGAAGCTCTTCGCTTGGTAAATTCAATGCCTAGATGGAAGCCCGGAAGAGAGAAAGGAAGAGTAATGGATATGAAGCTCACTGTTCCTGTTGTATTTAAAATGAGTGAAGAAGCGCAAAATCATTCCGAGAAGATGAAGGATGCGGGGGAAAGTGTTGTAGTGCGGAATGCATTTAGTGGAACTCCACCTATTTTTGTTATTGATGATAAGGAAGTGAAAAGAGAAGAAATAGATAAACTGGACCCTGATAGAATAGAAAGTGTGAGCGTCTTGAAAGGCGCTACTGCTATTGCACAATATGGTGAGCGTGGTAAAAATGGAGTAGTGATATTAACGTTGAAAGGTAAAAAAGAAGCGGGTGATGTGATTGTTGAGGGTGTTGTGCAGGATGAACAAGGTGAGCCGGTTATTGGCGCCACAATACTCTTGAAAGGAACAAATATTGGGACGATTACTAACGTGAAAGGTCATTTTAAGATTCGTGCAACAGAGGGTATACCATTGGTTGTTTCTTATATAAATATGAAGACTGTCGTTGTAAAAGCAGCATCCCAGATCGTTGTTACTCTAAAGGAAGAATAATGATTATGAAGGAAGTTCTTTTTGTCTTTTCCTGATTTTAAAGTCACTGATACAACAGGACGTATCTGGACTAAGGCTGATATTTTGGGTAAACCTTTTATTCTGAACTTTTGGCATATAGGTTGTGAGCCTTGTATCAGAGAAATGCCTGAGTTGAACGAATGGATGAAGATTTACCCACATGCGACTTATTTTGCCACCACATGGAATACAGCAGAGCAAATAAAGAAAATAGTAGAAAACCGTCCCTTTCTTTTCATTCATATTGTAGATGATCTTTTTTTCTTCAGCCAATTTAAGGTGCAAGTTACTCCTACTACCGTTTTGGTTGATAAAAAGGGTATTATCCGTTATTGGGAAGAAGGGGGAAGTACGGCTAAACGGCAGTATCTTTTGGACAAATTAAAAGAACTGGAGACAGAATAAAATACCTTAATTTTTCTATAACTTTGCATTCTTAAACAAATTTATAAGTATCTTTGCCCACTATAACTCAGGAAAATGAAATGAAACAACTCTATATTATAGCGGGATGTAACGGGGCAGGAAAGACAACTGCGTCCTATACTGTACTTCCCGAAATATTGGAGTGCCATGAATTTGTCAACGCAGACGAGATAGCTAAAGGGCTTTCTCCTTTCAATCCATCAAGTGTGGCGATTGAAGCGGGGAGACTAATGTTAAAGCGTATAAACGAGTTATTATTAGCGGGTGTTGATTTCTCTGTTGAAACGACGTTATCAACAAAATCTTATACTCGTTTGGTACAGAGCGCACAGCGTTTAGGCTACCGGGTTAATTTGATTTATTTTTGGCTTAATTCATTGGAATTGGCTGTGAGTAGAGTTGCCCAACGTGTAGCGAATGGCGGGCATGATATTCCCAGAAATGTAATTTACCGTCGTTATCAGGCTGGCTTAGATAATCTATTTAGTATTTATATGTCGTGTGTGGATTATTGGATGTTGGCTGATAATAGTAATTCTCCGAGGATTATTGTGGCAGAAGGTGGTGTGAATCTGAAATCAAAGATATATGATGAAAAACTTTTTAATGAAATAAAAGAGCATGCAACAGACTGAAGAAATAATAGAGCTTAGTAATAAGTTACATTGGGGGTTGGAAGTAGCAGAACAGAAGCTATTGGAAGAAACAGCTGCCCGTAACGGCTCTCTCTGTTTAGGTACTCCAGATGGAAAAGTTGTCTCTGTACCGGCTAAAGAACTTCTGAAACAACGTAAGCGTTCATATTCAAGGCATTGTGCTGCTATTAAATAGAATGTTTTTTCGTTTACATATCAAAACTGTATGGATAATGTTACTTCCTGCAGTTTAAGTTACTCAATAGCGGTGGGTCGTTACCGCGAGGTGTATTTTGTTTTTATTGCTATGTCAATTAGCCTGACATTATAAAACTGCTTTTTGTCTTACTCCTCGGATTTAGTTTAAGGCTATCTGACAAAACATAATTTCAAATTTGGCAGATTATGAAAAAGTTCCTTTTATTCTTCCTTTTGGTGAGTATCACTTATTTTTCTACTCCATTATTTGCATGTACTTCAGCTGTTATTTCCGGAAAGGTTACTCCTGATGGACGTCCGTTATTATGGAAAAATAGAGATACTGATTTTCCTCAAAATAGTGTGAAATATTTCCAGGGTGAGCGTTACTCATTCATTGCCATAGTCAATAGCGTGGAAGAGCATCCTACTGAAGTGTGGATGGGAACAAATTCGGCTGGATTCTCAATAATGAATACCCAGTCTTATAATTTGGTGGATGTGAAACCAGGTGAAGAGAGAGGTGAAGCCAATGGTCGTGTGTTGCGGCGGGCTCTTGAAATATGTGCTACCGTGGAAGACTTTCGGCATCTTCTGGATACAATAACAAAACCTAGTTTGATTGAGGCGAATATTGGAGTGATTGATGCACAGGGTGGTGCTAGCATGTTTGAAGTTGGATATGATAAATATACCCTATTTGATGCAAACAATCCTAAAGATGCGCCTTGTGGATATATAGCCCGTACAAACTTTTCATTTTCGGGGAAAGTGAATGAAGGAGCCGGGTATGTTCGTTTTATGCAGGAGGATAAAACGCTAATGCCGGCTTCTGCTACGGGAGAACTTACTCCTAAATGGATATTTACGGAGTTGTCGCGATCGTTTACAAATCCTTTGCTGGGTATTGATTTGAGAACAGGCAATTATAATCGTCCTAAAACGAACGGGTGGTTTGTTGATCAGGATTTTATTCCTCGCAGTAGTACAGCGAGTTCAGTGGTTGTGCAGGGGGTAAAGCCGGGTGAGCGTGCTGAACTTACTACCATGTGGACTATACTTGGATACCCTCCTACAGGTGTGGCAGTGCCGGTATGGGTTAAAGGTGCCAATCATGGATTACCCCGTTTGTTAGCACGTGATGAAAAGACAAAAGTGTCTCCATTGGCTGATTGGTCGGCGAAACTGGCACAGCATGTTTTTTCGTATAAGCAAGGCATGGGTAGTGGACGTTATTTCAATTGGGAGATGCTTTACAATGCAGAGCATACCGGATATATGCAGAAACTTGCTCCTGTTGAAGAAGAAGTCTTTCAATTAACTCTTCCCGTAGTGCAATTGTGGCGTGAAAGAGGTTCGGTTGATACCAAGGAGATGCAATCTCTCTATGAGCGGATTTCAACATTTGTAGAGCACAAATACCTTGAACTGTTTCCTATCGATATCGTTAATTAGGATTTTCAAGTGAGACTGAACGTTGGTTTTGTCAGTCTTTCTTCCATGTAGGGCGTATATCTATCATTATTCCATAGTTGATTCTAGGCATAGGATGTGAGAGAACAGACTCATATTCTTCGTTAAAGAGATTATTTATAAGTCCTTTTACTGTTAATCTTCCCCAATGCATGGAAATTTCTTTTTCAATAGAAATATCGTTCATGAAATATGGAAGTACACGGCCTATTTTAGTGGCTGTTTCATTACTCGAGGTCGTATATCGTTCACTATAATAAGCCCATTTATAGGTGAAGTGCCAATTCTGCCACGATAGACGTCCCGTAATAGCCGAAGAATATTTGGGTATATAAACTAGTTGCTTTCCAATGGAAGCATCGGCCCAATTGACAGGGTCTCCATGATTAATAGAGGGAGTCCAGGCAAAGTTTCCATCTATGTCTAAATGCCATTCGTCTGATATTTGCATCTTCAAGTTACTTTTAATTTCCGTTCCATAAGCATGGACTTGCTTTACATTTTTGGGGCTCCAAAAGCCTTTAAAAGTCGGTAACCAAACAATCCAATTGTTTATATAAGAATCAAACCATGTGACAGATCCTTTTAGAACGTATCGCTCTTTCTTACTGATAGTGAATTCTATTCCTCCGTCGTATGTAAAACCACGCTCTGTCTTTAAGTCAGGATTGCCTCCCGGAAGAAAATAAAGATCATTCAATGTAGGAAAATGATAATTGCGTGAAATAGAAGCTTTGGCTATAATATTTCCTCTTTTGGACAATACATAATCAAAGAAGGCAGCCGGAATTATTGGAGTCCAGTTGTTGCCATATCGATCTTGTCGTAAGACTATTGAGGTACCTAAACGTTCGGTTGGTTGCCATTTTGCAGATATATATCCGGATAGCTCTATGCGCGCTTTATCATATCCTACTATAGCTTTATTGCCATCTTGGGTAATAATGTTCTTATCTTTGCTTTTTACAAAGTGCTGATATGTGGATAAGTTAGCGTTAAAAGCCCAGTTATTGTTAGGATAATAGTCTGTGCCTAATTCGCCGAATAAGCTATTTACATAGCTGCGTGAATGGATCATATTAGCTTCCGTTCCGTTTCCTAAACTGCGTGTGTAATCATATCCTAAATTCGTGTGAATATACCCGGCTTTCACTTTTGTATTAAGATGTTCCTTACTCTTATTCCAAAATAACACGCTCCGGAAAGTGGACTCATTCTTTTTGTTACTGTATTCGGCGTCTTCTTTGTAGTCGACGTTTAACATGGGGACTCCACGGTGTGAATTCATATACCAGGCGGCTAGTCCAAACTTATCTCCTTTTTTTGTATCATAGTAAATTTCTTGAAGAATGTGTAAGTCATGAAAATCTCCTGATTTATTTCGTTCTGTCGGATAATAGCTACCTGTGATGTTGTGATTAGCATCGTAAATATATTCCTTTTTACTGTAATTTCTATATTTGTATTGATTAGGGGAAGAGGAGTAGGCAATGCGGGTGGAGGTGTGCCAGTGCTTGCTCCCATAAGTAAGTCTCAGAAATTCATCCGTTGTTTCGAAAGAGCTTATGCCTTGAATATATTGCAGGTTTAAACCATTATTCTTTATAGGTTGGTTTGACAAGCTAATAGCCCCACCCAATCCGCCACCGGTGATATTGACGGAAGAAGTGCCATGAAGTAGGGTTGCATTGTCTATGAAATAGGAAGGAATGGTGGAGAAATCTACCATTCCTAACATCGGTGAGTTAATTTTTATGCCATTCCAGGTCACCTGTGTATGTGATGGAGACGTTCCACGAAAAGAAGCGGTGGAGAGCGTGGCGCGACCGTACTGTTTGATATATACCGTGGAGTTTTGTGAAAGGACATCGGACATGGAATAGCCAATGACTTCTTGTAAAACGACAGAATCGAGTTTGGTCTCTTGCGTCCCGATTTCTTTCATGGGACGTCGTCCGTTTATGGTGACTTCGGGGATTTTTAATGACCATTTGTTTTGTCCGGCTACGGGCATTAGAGTTATAAGAATAAAATATAGTAGAATGAGATCTTTTTTTTTCATTAATTATATCTTTTGATTATAGATTATTTCCAGCAAAAAGCACCGGGAATGATACCTACTTTGAATTCGTCCATTTCTGCCCCTTCCGAAGAGTAACGTAGTATGACTCCGGGCTGTACATAGTCTATAGCATCAGCTATGTATACTTCCGAATTAACCGGATTTACCGTTAATCCATAATAAATGGTGTTTTTATTCTTTATGAAAGATCTGACTGGAAAGTGCTCAGCTGTTACAGGAAGACGCCAGATATCATTGTTAATAAAATAAAGTGTATCCCGCGTACCATTTAATTGTATTTCGGAAGGATGTTCTCCGAGTTTAAACTTAAATTGTTTTTCTACTTCTCGTGTTTCGGCATTGATGCGGTATAAGGAAGGTGCTTCGTATCCGTAAGGACTGCCCTCATAGCCTCCGTCGGTAACGGTCCATATTTTATTATTCTTATCCATAACCAGAGAAGTTGGTTGAATACCTATTTTGATGGAATCGCATACCTGATCTGCCTCGGTGTCTATCACCAGAATTTTATTGTTATAGCTCCAGCAGTTGGTAAAAATATACTTTCCGTATTGTACCATTTGTTCGGTTGATTCACTTCCTGTTTTCATCGGTGTGTCAATATAGCCTGTTATCTGGTATGTCTTGGGATTGATAATGCAAATGCGCTTATCCCATAGCTGTGTGACATACGCTTTTTCATCGGTTAGAAAGTGAATATAGCGTGGTGAAGTAAATCCGGTGATACGTCCCACTTCTTTGAAAGTACTGATATCAATGGCAAAGATTACGCCAGAATTATTAACAACCACCCATCCAATGCCATTGTGAATAGTCATGGACTGGGCTACATCTCCGAGTTTTTGTGCATTAGCCCGTGCAAAGATTTCATTCTCAATGTTTTTCGTTTCAGTATCGTAGTATGATAGTGAAGCATTTCCGTAAGTAAAGTTTCCTTCATTAGTGATAAACAGACCTTTGCCGGTAATACTATCGGTGCTTCCAGATGAGCCTGTATTGAAACTCTCTTCATCAATGGGGCCATATTGCATGCAGCCACTTATAGAAAAGATAAGAAGAAGGAGGACTAGTATTTTGTAGCTTTTTAGCATATTGCTTTTTTATTTGAGAAGTTCGCCGGTGAGGCATATCTAAGTTTAGAGAGGATGCATCCATTTAGCGCATGATGCATCCTCTCAATGAGTTGGTTTATTGTAGATTAAGGTTGTGTATATCCTCCATCTTTCATGTTTTGATAGGTTGGATTGTATGCACAGCCGGATACACTCCATTTTCCGTCTTCAATTTTATCGTTGGTAAAGAGAGAAGCAAAAGTGGTGAAGTCCTTCAATTTATAGAAGTTTTCTACTTTGATGCTTCCTGTGGCTTTTAATGCAGGAAAATTGATGTCTGTTAATGATTGATTTGTAACAATACGGGATGGTGCCCCCCCTCCTTTTAAATATAAGACACCAGAAACATTTTCTAATTTTGGACAAGATATTCCTGTTATTTTAGAAGCCCTTCCACCTGCTTCTATTCGTAGGCCCTTGTCTCCTACTTCTTTTAAAGCAGGGAGTACTATTTTATTTTCGGTGTTTTTATTACAATAGATGTAAAAAGTGGGCATATTGCTGTTTCCATATTGTGGCGTTTCACTCTTTCCCACGGTTTCCAGTTTACTTAGATCAAAGTCTACGACTTGGGGATAAAAGTAAATTTGTCCGCCTACACTTGTCAAGTTCGGGGCTATAGGAGTGGTGTGGGTTAAATAAAAATATCCTCCAACGGATTCGAGTTCGTTGAAGTCTGTCTTTTCTATGGCATTATTCTCCATATTTTGTGCACTTTCGTAGTATAAATTATTAAGTACTTTCTTTATCTTTATTTGTGGGGGCGTATCTAAGGGAACAAAACGATTTGATTCAATGTATATTCTCAGATCATTAATTGTTTCTATTCCTTCAATATCGGGAAAACCATCATCCAAATATATTCCGTCTATATTGAGTTTACAATCCATTATGCTTTTTCCAATGATCTTAGAGAACGGGGTATAAGCTATCTTGATTTCACATTCGTTTTCTCCTTGTTTGAGAAAGCTCAATTTGGAAAGGTCCAATGTGTTTTTTAGTTGATCCAAATGGTAAAGACAATATCCTCCAAGTTCTGTCAAACTGCTGAAGAAAGGTAGTTGTGATATCTTGATGAAATCTTTCAAAGTTAGTGTACCACCGACTCTCTTTAGTTTATCGAAACCACCTAGAGAGGTGAGCTTCTCATTTCTGCTTACGCCGCTACCTATAGCTGCATAAATGACTCTGGAAGTAATGCTTAGATCGCCCTCTACGGTTTCAATGGCAGGTAAATTGATTGTCTCGAGGCTGAATGGTAGGATGTTGAACTGGATACCTCCTGCTGCCTTCAATTTTTCTAACTGAATACTTTGAAGGTCAGCCAAGGAATCTGTTGATAGTGTATCTCCTACGGTGGTTAATTCAGGCAGATTCAAGGCAACCATTTTTCCGCCCATCTCCGGTTTGCCTTCTTTGTTTTGGGTTGCACTATTAATTCTGAAATTGCCGCTTACCTGGCTTAATTGATCCATTTTTATGGATTGAAGGTTAGCAGAACGGATAATAATATCTCCACCTACAGTTGACAATTTATTCAGTTCGTTCCATTGTACATTGTTGTCGCAAATCACCAGATCGCCCGTCACTGTGGTAAGTGCCGGCAGGGATATTTGGTAGAGAGGAGAAGTTGAGGGAACCTTTTTGCTTCCTAAATAAAGTCCTCCTATTGAATTCAAGTTATCTAATCCGGTAAGGTCGGTCCCTTTATAACTATTTTTAATCGTAATATTTCCTTCTACTTGTTTGAGCTTGGACAAGTCTTTAACGTCACTAATGTCATCACCGTCATCCGTACCGATAGTTAGGTTCCCTTTTATGACGGTTACTCCACTTTCGGCAAAAGCTGTAATATCACTTGTCTTGCTTAGTGTGACGTCACCTTCTTGTCGGATGTCGTCTTTAATAACGTGGTAAGTGTATTTATTTTCGTCACCATTGTAAGAAATCACACGGAATTGCCGTTCGTTATCCCAGTCAGTGACACTTGTCGGATCCGGAAAGACTTTGGCGGAAGCCGTATAATTAAAACTAACCGTTGCATGGTCCAGTGATATGGTGTATGGTACCGTTATGGTGATATCGTTACCGGTTATTACGGCATCGTATGTTTTGCCGTCAACCGTGAAAGCAGCTGAGGTTATGAAATTATCGTCTGCATCAGCAGGTTTATCTTTGTCGGAACAGCTTTGTAAAGAAAAGATGTAGGTAAGAAGAAAGATTAAAAGTAATACTTTTGTTTTCATTATTCGTTTTTTATTGTTTTGTTATTGATAAATCATAAAAAGAAAAGACTTCCGTTGATATTTCACCAATAGGGCCACTTTTTGCATTGACGCCTACCTGTACTTTAATGAAATCTATATATTTTAAGTCAATGCTGCTTCCGTCACGGTAAATGGCATTGGCTATTTTAAATCCGTTTTGTTGTCCGCTACCATCTATAGAGCCGGTTCCGGATGTCATATCCGTACCATAATTATCCACATAACCCCAATCGTAAGATTGATTTTTCCATATATTTCCTTCAATAATATTACGGGATTCTAATCGTGTTCCCCGGAGAGTATAAGTGCCTTCTTGTATCCATAGTGGATAATAATAGTCCTGTGCATGGTAGTCCAGTAGATAGTCAATTTTCCCGGTCTCTCCTTCGGAATCCGTCCATTGTACACTCATCCCTTTACCAGAAGGACGATAGTATGTTACGGCATAATCTTGCAACGTGCCTTCTTTGCCGGTTTCGCTACCTTTTAATTCGTACCATTCATCGTCCGGTAAGCCATTGTTATTGGTGTCTTGCATCACCCATACGATACCAGGTTCGGAACTTCCGTTAAAGGCATTTCCCTGTATGGAGAAGTCGTATGTCTTGTCTGTTTTTGGGATACTATGGTCGAAGCCTACAATGATATAACCTCCAAATCCACCTAAAGAAACATAACTCTTTTTAGCCAGTCGTTGTGTTGCATAATTGGTCGCGGCTGTCTGGCTGGTTTCATTACCTGTAAATCCGGCGGTATTTAATTCATTTATAAATTGTCCGGGGGCAGGGGTGTATTCATATACTTTATTTTGTGTTTGTAGACTGTTGGAAGTTGAGGCCCGGAAAAGGTCCGCTTGTTTATGGTCAATGCAATGTACAATGACTTCAGCTGAAACGGAAGTCTCTGCACGGGTTATATTCCGGGTTAGTATGGCTTTCGTTCCCAAACCTTCTTTAACTTCTACTTGTATGTTGTAATTACCTGCTGTGTTTGGGGTAAATTTGTATGTCGCATTAGTAGCTCCCTCAACCGTTTCTCCATTTAGCTTCCAGGTATATAGAGGCTCATCAAAATATTCGAGTTGCGGTTTTAGGAATAGAGGACGTCCGATCAGCGTATACCTATCCGTTGATGATTGGAAATAAGAAGGGGTTTCGAATTTTACTTCGTAAGGCATTGTTTGAACAACCTCTATCGTAAAGTCCTTGGTTGTCTCTCCATCTATATTCGAGGTTTTAATCGTGATAGGGTATTGACCGAGTTGGGATTCGTTAAAAGTGTAAGTTGTGCCTGTTCCTACTACTTCTCCGTTACGAATCCACTGGCATTGAAAGTCTTCTTCATCCTGATGCTGAATGTCCGGGGTAAGAATATAGTCGGTTCCTGCAAGAACTTTCAGTCCTTTTGAGGGTAAGACTAGTGAGATGACCGGAGGGGTTAAATCAACCACATCTACCCGCAATTCTTCTTCGGTAGATCCTGCAATTGTTTCAACTCGGAAAGTCACATAGATTTCCCCTTTCTCAGTCCATGTTGCAGTATAGGTTGGAGCTTCGGAAACTAATTTTCCGTCAATAATCCAGGAATAGATGGCCCCCTCAGTGTTTTCTACAGTAGGAGTAATTGTAAGAGTTTTACCGACTTTCACGGTATAAATTCCAGTCTCGCTGTCCAGTGTAATAACGGGCTTTTGAGTGATGTCTTGTTCAATGACATCGTCTTTGTTGCACGATGAGGCAATAAAAATCAGGAAGCATAATGCTCCGATAAGATTGATGTATTTCATAAAGTTGATAAAAAAAAGGAAAGAGGACGTTTCTATAGAATTAGAGTTTTTGATATACCCTCTTTCTCTTTCATTAGTTTATTAATAGAAGTATATGTTATCTATACATAAATAAGCAGGGGTGTTTAATCCGTAATCACCGCTGTCCGAACCCTCAAAATTGAATTTTACTTTGTTGACATCGCCAAGAGCAGATAGATCCCATTCGCTCCAGGTCGTGGAGATTGGAGTATATGTACTGCTCCCGTCATGATAGTCGGCAAGATACTTTTCTACAGGTGCTCCGCCATTAGTGGGGTTTCCGCTAGCATCAAATCCATAGGCCAGAACTTTAAACCAGCCTTTTGCTTGTTCCAGGGATACGGCTGAGCCGTATATGCCGAAGGTATTGCCATATTTCATTACTCCGTAGGTATAAGAAGAATTGCAGATATACATCTTTCTGATATGGTATTCACCGGAATCAAAGTGAAACTCGGGATTAGACATATACGGAGCATTATAGGCATCGCTATAACCATACATTATACCGAACTGGTTGGAATTTCCGTATCCTGCCGCCTGGTTGCTTCCATTGGTAGACAATGTGTTATAAACGCTACATTGATTTTCATACGAATACCACCAATCTCCTGTCTTTCCCGTGGGATTGGATCTGATATTCCAATTGGAAATGGCGATGCCTCCGTTGTAGAAATTATATCCTCCATTTAGGTAATTGATGCGGCAGGTGAAGCCTGAATTATTATCACTCCAGGAAAGATACTTAGTACCGGAGTAGCTACTATAAAGATTTTCACCATAGGAGCTTGGTCCTGCTAAAATAATATTAGCATCATTCTCAAAATCGATAATCAGCGTATCACCGTCGATTATTGTGCGAGTGTTTGTCTGCTGGTTGGCAGAGTTGGTGTAGAACTCTTCATCTTCATTGCTACAAGATGAGATTACTATGATGGACATAGCCATCATAATCATGACTTTGAGATAGAATAGCCTTTTCATAAGACATAAATTTTAATTAAATAATTAAAAATATATGCGTTATGGAATGATGAAACGAAACAAATGGAAAAAGTAAGACCGTGAAAGAACGGAACTATGCTGCATTCCTATTTGAATCTGCCCATGATCCCGTGGCGCAAATTACATGCTAAGCAAGGCAGGTCTTCTGACTTGTTCCAGTTTCAACGCCTTCCCATTTTTTAATAAAACAGTGGCAAAGAATGTTGAACCTTACTTTTAAGGAGGTAATATAGATATAGCAGTTTTCAGAGTATTTAATATCTCTTGCTATTCCTCCTCTGGAACTCACAGCAACGGGTATTGTCGCCGATTCTCACGGCATTCCCTATTAATCCTTTCCAGTGCTGACGACTGGTTTGGAACCTTGATGCGACAAATATAATGATTTTTTCTTTATTACATTTGATTTCCGGTTAATTATTTGATTACACTTGTGCAGGTAGCACTAAAGAAGGAAGATAAAATGAGCGTGGATAAGTTATTGGATAAGAGATTGCATAATTTCTTTTTTTTGATCAGGATGAAACCAATGAATCTCCTTATCCCGTTTGAACCAAGTCATTTGCTTACGCGAATAGATACGCGAATTTTGCTTTATTTTTTCAATGGCAAATGGTAAATTCCATTCTCCATTAAAGTATTTGAACAGCTCTTTGTAGCCAACCGTATTCAGTGAATTTAAAGCGCGGTAGGGATATACTTGTTTGGCTTCTTCTATTAAACCCTCTTCAATCATTAAATCTACTCTGTGGTTAATGCACTCATACAGTTCTTCGCGATCGCGCATTAATCCTATTTTTATAATCTGAAAAGGGCGCTCTTTCTTTTGCTGCGTACGAAAGGAGGTATAAGTCTTACCTGTCATATAGCAGATCTCCAAAGCATGAATAATCCGTTTATGATTTTTTAAATCTACTATCCGGTAGTATTCCGGGTCAAGTAGCTTTAGTTCGGAGCAGAGTTGTTCCAGACCTTCCGTCTCATATTTATGAAGCAGTAAGTTTCTCGTGTCTGCATCTACGGTTGGAATGTCGTCAATACCTTTGCATACGGCATCAACATACATCATAGATCCTCCTACAAGTAATACGGTGTCTTGTTTGGCAAATAGTCTTTCCAAGAGTTTTAAGGCCTCCGTTTCATATTGTGCGGCACTGTAGTAATCAGAAAGTTGAAGGGTGCCTATGAAATAGTGTTTTACCCGTTGAAGTTGTTCTGGAGTAGGAGCGGCTGTGCCTATTTTAAGGTCTGCATAGAGTTGACGGGAGTCGGCGGATATAATGCTTGTTTGGTAATGCTCAGCCAGTTGTAAACTAAGCTCTGTTTTGCCAACGCCTGTTGGTCCAATAAGCACTATCAACGTTTTCATTATAATTATTTTATGATTACTCCAGACTCTTATTTGTGATGATTCGGGCGAGTAATTATCTGTTTTATAATATAACCATATAGAGATATATGGTGCTATAATAAAAGGCAATAATTATTCGCCCGAATGTTATTACTTGTCTTCCTCGTATGGGTTTCCATTCTCTCCTATGTCGAAACCTTCCTTATCAAACTCATCCATATCAAAGTCCTGATCTCCATAGAAGTTTTCATCCAAGTCAAGAGAACCCTTGTCTGTTCCAGTTTCCTCGAAGTCGATAACTTGTTTTGGGGCTTCACCCTCTTTTTTCGTGCATTTAGCTCCTTTCATGTCTTTTCCGGTGATGATTTCGGAAAGTTCAATAAAGAAACAACGTTCAGTTAAATAGTCGAAGATATAAATCATTTTTTGTTTTTCATCTTCAACCAGTTCACTGATGTGTGTTTCCTTCATTACCCAGTTGTCCGTTTCTGAATCTTCGTCCATCGGTTCCAGGGTAATTTCTTTTTCTTTCTCCCAGTCATCATCACAGGTGAAGAAAGAGGTCATTTGGTCGTCAGTATAATTCACCGACTTCAAAATCGCCTTGTGGAAGTCGTAAAACGTGGCTTCCGGATCAATCTGTATTTCTCTGATGAAATCATCAACTTCGTCGGAGATAATTGTAAATCTGTAAATCATGTTAGTTATTGGTTACAAATTCAGGCTTATACCTTGATTTCTTATTTTTTATTTAATAATTCCACGTTCAGAATTCCGGATGAAATTAACAATATAGTCAATTTCTTTACTTTTGGGAATTTTTGTTTCTATTTCTTCCAATGCATCTGTCGTATTCAAGCCGCTTTGATATATGATGCGGTAGGCGTTATGAATGTTTTCAATGGTTTCATTTGAAAATCCATGACGGCGCAATCCTACAATATTGATTCCACTGTAGGTTATAGGGTCTCTACCTGCTATGATATAAGGGGGAATATCCTTGCTAAACCGACATCCTCCCTGTATCATGCCGTATCCGCCTACGTGGCAAAATTGGTGCATCAATACACTGGCACTAATGATGGAGCAATCATCAATGATGATTTCACCTGCCATTTTCGTTGAGTTACCGATGATACATTTATTACCAATGAGAGCGTCATGTGCAACATGTACTCCTTCCATCAATAAATTGTTGTTTCCTACAATTGTTCTGCCTTTGGCGGCAGTTCCGCGATTGATGGTGACATTTTCCCGGATAATATTGTAATTTCCTATTTCTGCTGTTGTTTCTTCTCCTCTAAACTTTAAGTCCTGAGGTATGGCGCCTATCACAGCTCCGGGGAAAATAGTATTTCCTTTGCCCATACGGGTACCATACAGAATGTTAACGTTGGACATTATTTTATTATCATCATCGATGGTCACGTTTTTATCGATGAACACAAAAGGAGCAATCTCTACGTTTTTTCCGATTTTAGCTTCGGGATGAATATACGCTAAGGGACTAATCATGCTTTGTTCTTATTTGTTTTTAACTATTTGCGCCATGAACTCAGCTTCGCAAACTACTTTCTCTCCTACAAATACATAGCCTTTCATTGTAGAAATGCCCCGGCGTATAGGGGCCAATAATTCGACCCGGAAAACTAATGTATCACCTGGTACTACTTTTTGGCGGAACTTCACTCCATCTATCTTCATGAAATAGGTGGAATATCGTTCCGGTTCGTCAACAGAGTTCAAGACAAGCAATCCTCCAACCTGAGCCATTGCCTCTACCTGAAGGACACCGGGCATGACAGGTTCTTGTGGAAAATGGCCTTGGAAGAAAGGTTCATTTACCGTTATATTTTTCACACCGACTATGTAGGTGGCACCGACCTCTATTACTTTATCAACCAATTGAAAAGGGTAACGATGTGGAAGCAATTCGCGAATTCGGTTTACATCCATAATCGGTGCTCGGTTGCAGTCGTAAGACGGAGCTTGTATCTCATGCAAGCGGATTTCTTTGCGCATTTGCCGTGCAAACTTATTATTGATGGTGTGTCCCGGACGGGTGGCAATGATGCGTCCTTTAATGGGTTTACCTATTAAGGCCAAATCACCGATAACATCCAGTAATTTATGGCGGGCACATTCGTTTGCCCATACCAGTGGTTTATGATTGATATATCCCAAATGTTTGGCATCCATGTGAGGAACACGCATGACGTCAGCCAACTTATCGTAATCGGGTTGGGACATTTCTTTCTCATATATGACGATGGCGTTGTCCAAATCGCCTCCTTTTATAAGCCCGGCCTGAAGCAATGGTTCTATTTCGCGAACAAATACAAAGGTACGGCTGGCTGCAATTTCATCTTTGAAATTTGCCATATCTTCTAGTGTCGCAAATTGGTTGGGGATAATTAGTGAGTCATAAGATACCAACACGTTCAGGCTAAAGTTTTCGTCTGGAAGTACTATAATGGAAGAGCCTGTTTGCTCATCGCGGAATTCTATCTTCGATTTGATAACATAGAAATCTTTGACAGCGTTTTGTTCTTCAGTACCAATCCGGTCTATTTCATTGGCATAATATTGAGCACTTCCGTCTAAAATAGGAAATTCCGGTCCGTTGACCTGTATCAGACAATTATCAATACCTAATGCATAAAGTGCAGCCATACCATGTTCCACGGTACTTACTTTTACTCCATTTCTACAGAGAACTGTGCCACGTGTTGTTTCGGTTACGTTGTCTGCAATTGCTTCAATCAAAGGCTGTCCTTCCAAGTCCATCCGTTGGATTTTATATCCGTAGTTTTCAGGCGCAGGATTAAAAGTAACGGTCAGGTCGAGGCCTGTATGGAGGCCTTTTCCACTGAGTGAAAAGCTATCTTTTAAAGTCTTTTGTTTTAACATTTAGTATTTATTTAATTTTATCTTTTAACTCATTTAATTCTTTTCGGAGGGCATTTACTTCTTTGTACATGTCTGGTAATTGACGGTAAATATATGCTGATTTGAAGTACGTTTTTAACTCCATAGGAGGAGTTCCGATCAGTTGGTTACCATCTTTTATATTTCCGGGGATGCCGGATTGTGCTCCGAGATTCACTTTATTGCCAATGTGGGAGTGCCCTGCAATCCCTACTTGTCCGCCGAACATACACCATTCTCCTACTTTTGTAGATCCTGCAATGCCTACCTGGGCTGCCATTACCGTATTAGCTCCTATTTCATCATTGTGTGCAATCTGGATGAGATTATCCAGTTTCACTCCTTTGTGAATGGTGGTGGTTCCCATTGTAGCTCTATCCACACAGGTATTGGCTCCTATTTCAACATCGTCTTCCAAGGTGACAATACCTATTTGTGGTATTTTCTCGTATCCTTCGGGCGTTGGGGCAAAACCAAATCCGTCGGCTCCAATTACAACGCCGGAATGTAGTGTACAACGGTTGCCGATGTGGCAATCATGATATATATTGACGCCTGAATAGATAAGGCAATCATTCCCTATTTTTACATTATCGCCTACATAAGTGTGCGGATATACTTTTGTGTTGTCTCCAATAACCGTTCCTTCTCCGATACAGGCAAACGGGCCGATGTATACATTCTTTCCTATTTTTGCATTAGATGCTATGGATGCCAGAGCATCAATCCCTTTCTTCTGGGGTTTGCTTTGCTCGTAAAGGGTGAGTAATTTGGCTAAACTTTCGTAGGCATTATCTACTTTAATTAAAGTAGCCTTCACTTTTTGCTCCGGAGTAAAATCCTTGTTAACAAGAACTATGCTTGCTTGAGTAGTATATAGGTAATTTGTGTATTTAGGATTGGAAAGAAAGGAGATAGCTCCCGGTATGCCTTCTTCTATTTTGGCAAAAGTGTGTACGGTTGCATTTTCGTCTCCAACAATTTCTCCTTCAATGAATGTAGCAATTTGTTTTGCAGAAAACTCCATTTTCTTATTCTTGTTAGATGGTTTCAGGTCGCAAATAACGGACTTTTTTTTTATATATCCTTATGCTCTGGTGAATATTTATGTTTACTTAGGCAAACGCTGGTAACAAAGATAGTACTTTTTTACCTTTTTTGAAAGCAGTGAAATGTTGAACATATCCGATGCATCGGCAATGTTTTTTATGCTTCCATCATTGTAAAGAATATCAATGCTATCGTCGGCTGGGTCGTACATGTTCTTTTCGATGCTGGGGGTAGAGATGAAATATCTCGCTTCGGAGAGAGGGATGTCCAGTGTTTTACTAATTTGCAAAATTAGTTCTTTTTTTCGTTCTTCGCATATTGGCTCATTAGAAATTTCCACTTTAAATATGTTACGGTTGATCATTCCGAGACTAAGCAGGGAAAGAACTTTATCAGGATGGCTGCTCCATACTTTTAGAGCTGTCCATATATCATTATCATCCAGTTGGATAAAGTTTTCCAGGCAATCGGGATTTTCGTAAAAGAGTTCCCTGTTTATATTGTTATAGAGGAAAAAATGTAATGCGGGTGAGGCGAAGAGTTCGGCCCCTTGGTTAGCCAGTTCCTTGGCACGGAGCAGGGTATTGATGAGCATTTTTTCGTAGGCTACCGAAGTTTTATGCAGGTAAACCTGCCAGTACATCAGACGGCGTGCGGTCAGAAAATTCTCGAGTGAATAAATGCCTTTGGATTCTACTACCAGATGGTCATCTTTCACATCAAGCATCTTAATGATACGCGCCGAGCCGATATTGCCTTCTGTTACTCCTGTGTAAAAGCTATCTCTGCGGAGGTAGTCCAGTCGGTCCATATCGAGCTGTCCGCTAACGAGTTGGTGCAGAAAACGTTTGGGGTATTCATCTTTAAAGATTTGGATGGCAAGGGTTAGTTGCCCGTTCATTTCTTTATTGATGCGTTCCATCAACATGATGGAGATATCTTCGTGAGTCACTCCCTTTACAATGGTATTTTCCAGTACATGGGAGAAAGGACCATGCCCGATGTCATGCATCAGGATAGCTGCCTGAACGGCTTCGGCTTCACTGTCGAAGATAAAGTTGCCTTTGGTGGCAAGTTGTTGGATAGCCTCGCTCATCAGGTAAAAAGCACCCAGAGAGTGCTGAAAACGGGTATGCTGTGCTCCCGGATAGACTACAGAGGATAAACCGACTTGTTTAATACGGTTTAAACGTTGTAGGAGGGGGTGCCGTACAATATCATATAGCAATCCCTTGGGAATGTTGATAAATCCAAATACGGGATCGTTTATTATTTTTCTTTCGTACATAGTATATACACGTTTCAATCCGCACAGCACACGGGCAATTACTCCGGCTTTACCTGTTAGTCAGCGGACTGTCTCCTTATAGATTGTATTTCTTTAGTTCAATATCCATTTCTTCCTGAACCTTTTGGGCGGCCATGCGCGAAGCAGAAGCAAAGTTCGCTGTTTTGTCCACATAGATAATGCCACGGCTGGAATTAACAATCAGCCCGCAGGACTTGTTCATCCCGTATTTGCAGACTTCTTCCAATGATCCTCCTTGTGCACCGATGCCGGGTACGAGAAGAAAATGTTCGGGGACAATCTTGCGGATGTCTTCGAAGGCACGTCCCTGGGTGGCACCCACTACGTACATCATCTGTTCATCCCCTGCCCATTCCTGGGATTTACGCAATACTTTCTCAAAGAGGCGGACACCGTTTTGATCTTCGGTCATCTGGAAATCGTATGAACCTTTGTTGCTTGTCAGTGCCAGCAGGATGACCCATTTGTGCTGATAAGTCAGGAATGGCTTTACACTGTCTTCGCCCATATATGGTGCTACGGTAACCGAGTCAATGTCCAGTTCTTCAAAGAAGCTGCGGGCATACATGGCAGATGTATTTCCGATGTCCCCGCGTTTGGCATCTGCAATGATGAATTGGTCGGGATAGTTTTTTTTGATGTATCTGACGGTCTTCTCGAATGCAATCCAACCTTTCACTCCCATGCTTTCATAAAAAGCCAGATTGGGCTTATAAGCAATGCAGAGGTCGGCCGTTGCATCGATAATGGCCTTATTGAAGGCAAAAATAGGATCTTCTTCCTGAAGCAAATGTTCCGGTATTTTCTTTATATCGGTATCAAGGCCGACGCAAAGAAAAGACCTTTTCCGCTGTATATTTTCAACTAATTCTTGTTTTGTCATCTTGTTATTTATTGTCTATTTATCAAAGTTGGGGGTGTGATTATAGTTCACTTTCTTTGAGGCGTTCTGCATTCTCTGCTACGGTGAGGTGGTCAATGCAGTCCTGTATGTCGCCATCCATGAAGGCCGCAAGATTGTAAATGGTATAGTTGATGCGGTGATCGGTGATGCGTCCCTGTGGATAATTGTAGGTACGTATCTTGGCTGAACGGTCTCCGGTGGATACCATTGTCTTCCGTTTGGAAGCAATATCGTCCACGTATTTCTGGTGTTCTTTATCGTAAATAAAAGTACGCAGACGGGAGAGGGCACGTTCCTTATTCTTAGGTTGGTCACGTGTTTCGGTACACTCAATCAATATCTCTTCCACGACTCCGGTGAGCGGATTCTTCCAGTTATAACGTAAGCGTACGCCGGATTCCACTTTATTCACATTTTGTCCTCCTGCACCACCACTTCGGAAGGTATCCCATTTGATCTCGCCTTCGTTGATCACTACGTCAAATTCTTCCGCTTCCGGAAGTACGGCAACCGATGCGGCGGAAGTATGTACGCGTCCCTGGGTTTCCGTAGCCGGAACACGTTGAACGCGGTGTACGCCGGATTCGTATTTCAACGTTCCGTATACGCTGTCACCCGTCACGCTGCATATAATTTCTTTATAACCTCCTGCTGCTCCTTCGTTGGCACTGGAGACTTCCATCTTCCAGCCTTTGTTTTCACAAAACTTGGCATACATACGGAAGAGATCGCCGGCAAAGATGGCTGCTTCATCGCCGCCTGTGCCACCACGGATTTCCAGAATGGCATTGCGACCATCCTGAGGGTCGGCGGGGACGAGTAGGAGTTTGATTTCTTCTTCCAGTTCCGGTTGACGGGTCTGGCAGGCGTCAAGTTCTTCCCTTGCCATCTCCCGCATTTCCTGATCGGTTTCGTTGGCAATGATGTCTTTGGCTTCTTCTATGCCATTGAGTATCTGAATGTATTCTTTACGGGCATCCATGAGGTCGCCCAGTTCTTTGTATTCTTTAGTGAGTTTCACATACCGCTTCTGGTCGGCAATTACCGCCGGGTCCGTTATCAGGGTGGAAACTTCTTCAAAGCGGGCTACAAGCCCGTTTAGTTTCTCTAATATGGTGCTATTTCCTGCCATTCAATTAATAGGTAAATTCTCCGAACTCGCTGGTGATAATCAATTCCTTTTTGTTGCTTTCTTCAATGCGTCCGATGATTTGTGCATCGATGTTGAAGCTTTTGCTGATCGCGATAACCTCCTCGGCATGTTCGGGTGAAAGGTAAACTTCGAGGCGATGTCCCATATTGAATACTTTGTACATTTCACTCCAATCCGTGTTGCTTTGTTCCTTGATGACGCGGAAGAGGGGTGGAACGGGGAACAGATTGTCTTTGATCACGCGGCAGTGTTCATTGACAAAGTGTAATACTTTGGTCTGCGCACCGCCTGAGCAGTGTACCATGCCGTGTATTTCGGGACGGAGCGCATCCAGTAGTTTCTTTACTACCGGTGCATAGGTGCGGGTGGGGGACAGTACTAGTTTCCCAGCGTTGAGCGGACTGCCTTCTACGGCATCCGTTAGTTTTAGTCCACCGCTATATACGAGCTCTTCGGGCACAGCCTTATCGTAACTTTCGGGATATTTTTCAGCAAGGTATTTGGCAAATACATCATGGCGGGCACTGGTCAGACCGTTGCTCCCCATACCGCCGTTGTACTCTTTCTCATAAGTTGCCTGTCCGTAAGATGCCAGTCCTACGATGACGTCTCCGGGGCGGATATTGGCATTGTCAATCACTTCACTGCGTTTCATGCGGCAAGTCACGGTGCTGTCTACAATGATGGTGCGAACCAGGTCGCCTACATCGGCGGTCTCTCCTCCGGTGGCATAAACGCCCACACCCATTCCACGGAGCTCGGCAAGCAATTCGTCCGTACCATTGATGATGGCGGAGATCACTTCACCCGGTATCAGCAATTTGTTGCGGCCTATGGTGGATGAAACCAGAATGTTGTCGATGGCGCCCACACATAGCAGGTCGTCAATGTTCATAATCAGCGCATCTTGGGCAATGCCTTTCCATACGCCGAGATCACCGGTCTCCTTCCAGTACAGGTATGCCAGACTGGATTTTGTTCCCGCTCCGTCGGCGTGCATGATGTTGCAATATTCCGGGTCTCCACCCAGAATATCTGGAATGATTTTGCAAAAAGCTTGTGGAAAAATACCTTTGTCGATGTTCTTGATCGCGTTGTGCACATCTTCTTTTGAAGCGCTGACACCTCGCATCATATATCTTTGGTTACTCATGAGTTGATATGTTTAATGCAATTTTGATTGCGCAAAGGTAATGATTATTCCGCAGATAGCCGTTATAACCCGGGAGAGAAAATCGGTTCATTCCTTCTCCTCTTCTGTCTTATTTGTCTGTTCTTCGGTCTTTTGGGTGCTTTCTCCATCCTCTTTTCCTTTATATTCCACAAAGCTGATTTGATCCACCAATGAGCGGAGGTAACCTGAAACGCCTTTTTTACGGGAAGGGATGAACTGCACCCGTACCGATTTCACTTGTTGCGGACTGACTTCTTCGGGACTATCAACTCCCCGTCCGGCACAGCTTAGTTTATAGTGGAATGTGCCCAGTCCATCCATGTGTATGCTCCGTCCGGCTTCCATGTACCCCGCCATCACTTCGGGTAAAGCACGGAGCACAGCATGTACGTCGGCAGGCGAAGCGGTGCAACGTTGCGAAATGGCTTCACCCAGCATTTGGGTATCAACAGGCTTTCTTAGCACATAAGCTCGTGGGAACCACTTGTACGCCTTCCCCACTTTGGCGCGACTCTTCTTGTAAAACATAATCAGGCTTTATTTATTATTCATATACAAATATAAGGCTTTTATTAAAAAAATGAAAGGCTTTTAATTAATAAAAGAAAGCCTTTTAATGATGTATTAAAAGGCTTTTAAAACATGAATGAAAGCCTTTTAATATTAGTTAACGATAAAGCCCTGCTACACTACTTTCTGAGGGGATCTGCTTTCTCTCTTAGTTCGTCTCTTTTTTAGAGGCTGATTCTTTTCTTTTTGTAATTTTTTCAGATTACTTTCCTCTTCTTGGTCGTGAGGATAGTATCATTGAGGATATGGCAATCCCCCTATTTCAGCCCTATTCAGTGAAAAGGGGAGAAATAAGGGGATTGCCGCCGGGTAGGTTCTTAGTTATAAGATTTCCTGTTTCGGGATGCTATTTTGAGATCGTTTTAATCTGCTAGAATTTTACTTCGGGAACTTTATCCGTACCTTCTGCAGCTTCGAAGTAACTCCGTTTTTCAAAACCGAACAGGCCTGCAAGGATGTTCTTCGGGAAACGGCGGATACCTATATTGAAATCTTTTGCTGCATTGTTGAAGTTGGTACGGGCCACATTGATGCGATTTTCCGTTCCTTCCAACTGTGCCTGCAATTCCAGGAAATTCTGATTGGCTTTCAGGTCGGGATAATTTTCTGTGATGGCGAGCAATTTGCCCAAAGCTGACGTTACCGCACCCTGTGCTTTCTGATACTCAGCTAGCTTTTCGGGAGTCAGGTCGTTGGCATCCACTTTGATTTGGGTGGCTTTGCTACGTGCCTCTACTACGCCTTCGAGTGTCTCCTTTTCATGAGAAGCATATCCTTTCACGGTGTTTACTAAATTTGGAATTAAATCAGCACGACGCTGGTATTGTGTCTCCACATTGGCCCATTGATTGCTTACTTTTTCATCCATATTGACCAGACTGTTGTAACCTGTCACACCCCAGAGTATAACGATGGCTATGGCTACGCCTAAAATAATGGTTGATTTCTTCATACTTCTTGTTGATTAATTATAATTATTCTTTTTATCTTCTTGAGAAAACTCTATTTTAATTCTAATTCATTTCTTTTATTCTTACGCTCGCTTATGTTTTTTCTCTTAGTCATGCATCTCATCTAATCGTGCAAGTCATGCTCTTTTTATCGGGATAAATCTTTTATTGTAGTGCAATAAGATTATCTCTCTTTTATTTCTGCATTTCTGCTTTCTATGTATATCTTGTCTATTTCATTACCTCATCTGTTTATCCCATGTATGAGAGGTTATAAGGCCCATTTAGAACCGTGTGCCGGCTCCACCGCCGCCACCCATTCCTCCGCCGAAGCTACCACCACTGAAACCCCCGCCGCTGCTTCCACCGAATCCGCCGCCAAATCCTCCTATAAACGGACCGCCACCGCCTCCACTGCGATAGTTCTCATCATAAGATTGTTTGCGGCGCACCACTTGGTGCCCACAATTCAGACAGGTGTAAGTAACGTCTTCGGTCTTTACTCCGTTGCGGTTGGATATTAGTACACTGCCGGTGCGTTGCAACTGATGCTTTCCACAATTGGGACACCTATTCATGGCTCGTGCTGCCAGAAAACCTATGAATCCGGCCACAGCGAACGTTCCGAGTATTGCCAGTATGATAAGCCCGATGGGATCTTCGTCCCCACCACCTTCATCCTGACTGTCATTAGTCATGCTTCCGTCCAGTCTGGCACATACGGCTTTTACGCCGGCTACCATGCCTGCATCCCAGTTGCCTTCTTTCAGATAGGGTACCATATTACGGGTTTGTATGCGTTTGCAGATAGCGTCCGGGAGGTCTCCTTCCAGTCCGTAACCAGTATAAAACTGCACGCAACGTTGGTCGGTTACCAATAGAAGAACAAGCCCGTTGTTTTTATCCTTTTTCCCCACTCCCCATTTGTTGAGTAATTGGTGGGAGAAGTCAAAACAATCTTCTTGTCCGATGGAAGGCAATACGGCAACTACGGTTTCAATGCCCGTTTGCTGTTCCAGGGCATACAACATGTGGTCTATGCTGTCACATGCAGCTGCCGACAGAATGCTAGCCGGATTGCAGACGTAACGGGTTTTATCCTGCAAATGTACTTTGGGAATGTTGTCTACGGTATATACTTGTTGCGCCCGGATTGGGAAGAACAGGCATAGGAATAGTCCTAAAAGGGTGGATTGCTTCATAATTGCCGGTTATTTATATCGGCAAATATATAAATAATCTTTTAATCAATGAATATATTTCCCTACAAAGGACTTTACCCTTGCGGTATATTCCTCGGGAAAGGTCTTATAGGACAGAGCATGCTTCACTCCCGGTACAATCCATAGCTTCTTGGGTTCCGGTTTGGCTTTGAATAGTGGATAGACCATTCCGGTGGGTACATAGGTGTCGGCATCACCATGAATGAAAAGCATGGGATGATGACATTTCCTGACCTGCTTTAGTGCTGAGGCTTCTTTGAAATTCCAACCATACTTTAACTGACATAAAGCGCTTGTGGTGTATAGCAACGGGAAGGGAGGCAGATCAAATTGCCCCTTTAATTCATAGTTGAACTCATCCCATACACTGGTGTAGCCGCAATCTTCCACAAAGCATTTTACGTAGGCTGGTTGCACTTCTCCCGACAACATCATGACGGTGGCCGCCCCCATTGAGATGCCATGTACCACCATTTCTGTCCGTTCGCCATAAAGATGATTAGCTACATCCATCCATTGTTGCACATCGAGTCGGTCTTTCCACCCCATTTGGATAGCAGCTCCTTCGCTCAAACCATGATGTTGTAGGTCGGGCAACAAAATGTTGTATTGTAATTCTTTATTGTATAAATAGCCAATCATTAGCATCCGGATGCAATCGTCCGTATAGCCGTGTACAATTACGGCCGTTTTATCTGTCGGACTGGCTGCTTTAATATAGATAGCGTGCAGGCGTTTCTTTTCAGGATTGGTGATGAAAGTGTCCCGTATAGCTGCAACATGTTGCAGACTGTCAATCCAAGGTTTTAGAAACGGATATTCCTTGTACATGTATTGATAGGACGAAGAAATGTTGCGGCCCTTGTTATGTACAGGCGTTAACGAATAGTCCAACATAAAGAAACTCCCACCTCCTATGAGGAGCAATAGTACAATAAGCAGTCCCGGTAAGCCGTATTTCAATACTTTCTTCATGCTTTTTTGTCTGCTGAATTCTTCTTCCATCTTGTCAATTCTTGTTCTGTCTTCCGAATTTCTTTTTGCTTTCCTGTTGTTTGTTTTTAGGTTCAGGTTCTCTTTTTAAATTACTTTATTAGCTCCCATCTTCCTGATTTTCAAGACCCGCTCCGTAGACATTGGCTTATTTATTCCAGATCTCCCATGCTGCAAAAGCTTGCAACAACAGCATCTCCAATCCGTTTTTGGTGACCGCACCTTGCATTTGCCCTTTTTTCATAAACAGGGTTTCATTGGGGTTGTATAGCAAATCGTAGAGTAAGTGGTCGGGTGTTAGTAATTCATAAGGAATGTTGGGACAAAAATCCACTTTGGGGTACATGCCCACGGGAGTGCAGTTGACTATGACCGTACGTTTTTTCATAATATCCGGGGTCAGCTCTTCGTAGGTTAGGACAGTTGGCCCTTTCTTTGTTCGTGATACGAATATACTTTCAATACCCAGATTGGCCAATCCGTGAAAAACGGCCTTGGATGCACCACCGGTACCTAAAATCAGGGCATGCTTGTGTTGAGGTTGGAGTAACGGTTGAATGGATTGGGTAAATCCGATAATATCCGAGTTATATCCTACGAGCTTAATTTTGCCTTTCTGCCGGATAATCTTAATCACATTCACAGCTCCTATTTTTGCAGTATCCCTGTCCAGCTCATCCAAATAAGAAATGATTTTTTCTTTATAGGGAATGGTTACATTGAGGCCACAAAGATTGGGGTTTTCTTCTATCACTTCCATAAAATTATCCAGGCTGGGTAATTCAAAATTGACATACTCGGCATTGATGTTTTCCGAGTTGAACTTTTCATTGAAGTATCCAATGGAAAACGAATGTTTAAGCGGGTAGCCTACTAAACCATATTTCTGCATAGATTTTTTCTTTTTAAAGGTTTTGATATAATAGATAACGAGATATAGGTATTCTTTTGTTCTAAAAAGAAATGCTTATATCTCGTAAGTTTGTTTATTTCGTTGCAGTATACAGGGTGCATATACCAAACGTTAGTCTCTCAAAATCCACCTTACTGAATCCTGCATTGTGAATAACCTTTTGCATCACCTCTCCCTGAGGGAAGGCATGTATACTTTGCGGCAGATAGGTGTAGGCACTTTTATCTTTCGACATGCACTTTCCTAATATTGGAATGACAACTCTTGAGTACAAGAAAAAAAGTTGTTTCATCGGAAAATGGTCCGGTGTAGATAGTTCAAGGATAACGAGGTGTCCCTTAGGCTTCAATACTCTATGCATTTCCGCCAACCCTTTATCCAATGTTTCAAAATTGCGAATGCCGAATGCCACGGTTATGGCATCAAAGGTCTTGTCGGCAAAAGACAATGCCATGCAGTCTTCACGGGCAAATGAGATCTTATGAGCCAGCAGCGCTTTTTCTACTTTTTCACGTCCCACTTTCATCATACCTTCCGAAATATCAGTTGCAATGAGGTATTCCGGTTGCAACTCATGGCAAGCCAAAATGGCAAAGTCACCTGTACCGGTGGCTACGTCCATCATTTGTCTAGGGTGGAACGGACGAAGGGCCTCTATTGCTTTCTTTCGCCAACTTTTATCAATGCCCATCGAGAGAGTATGATTTAGCCGGTCGTAAGTGGGAGCAATATTATTGAACATGGTTTCTATCAGTTCGCTCTTCTTCCCGTCTTTGCCATAAGGTTTGATATGTTCTTGTGGATAGTCCATCTTTTTATTAACCAAGGTAGGCCTCTATGTTTTTTTCTATACGTTCGGCAATATTGCTGGTATCTTCTTTAACAAATTTTTCTCCGGTGATATGCTCGTACAATTCAATATACCGTTCACTGATGGAGGTTACTATCTCATCTGTCATTTCGGGTACTTGTTGTCCGGCTTTTCCCTGAAAGCCATTGTCCATCAACCATTCACGGACAAATTCCTTGGATAATTGTTTTTGTGGCTCGCCTTTCTTAAAGAGGTCTTCATAACCTTCGCTGTAGAAATAGCGGCTGGAATCCGGGGTGTGAATTTCGTCCATCAGGTAGATAGTACCGTTATGCTTACCAAATTCGTATTTGGTATCTACAAGGATTAATCCGCGTTCAGCTGCAATTTCAGTACCGCGTTTAAAGAGGGCCATCGTATATTTCTCTAGTACGGCATATTCTTCGGGGGTAGCCAAACCTTGAGCTAAGATTTCTTCTTTGGAAATGTCAGCGTCATGTTCACCGATCTCCGCTTTTGTTGTCGGAGTGATGATTGGTTCGGGGAATTTTTGGTTCTCTCTCATTCCTTCGGGCAATTTCACACCGCAGATTTCACGAACACCTCCTTTATAGGCGCGCCATGCACTTCCGCAAAGATAACCGCGAACAATCATCTCAACCGGGAAGCCTTCGCACATCACTCCTACTGTTACCATAGGATCGGGAGTAGCCATCTTCCAGTTGGGGCATATATCGGTAGTGGCATCCAGGAATTTAGCTGCTATTTGGTTTAGCATTTGTCCTTTGAAGGGAATGCCTTTTGGTAGTACGACATCGAATGCGGAGATACGGTCAGTAGCTACCATAACTAATTTTTCACCGTTGATATTATAAACGTCACGTACTTTTCCGTGATATACACTTTTCTGTCCGGGAAAGTGGAAATCTGTTTTAGTTAATGCTTTCATCTTTTAAACTGTTTTTATTAACTGTTCTTTATATGGTATAAACTTTATCCCTACGCCAAATGCGGCGATTAGTTCTTTATATCCTGCCATGCCCTCTCTATGGGCACCATCCTTTTGGAGTCTTTTTCTACTTTTTGCTCTTTATCGAACTTGTCGTATGCTTCTACTATCCGTTCCACCAGTTTATGGCGGACAATATCCTTTTTGTTCAATTCCACAAAGCTGATTCCTTTTACTCCTTTCAAGATGCGCAGTGCCTGCACCAGACCTGAGGTTTGTGAAGCAGGAAGATCGATTTGCGTCATATCACCCGTTATAATCATCTTGGTATTCAGTCCCATGCGGGTCAAAAACATTTTGATTTGCTGGGTGGTTGTATTTTGGGCCTCATCGAGTATGACAACGGCATCGTTCAAGGTACGTCCGCGCATAAAGGCAAGCGGAGCAATCTGAATGACATTCGTTTCCATATATTCTTTTAACTTGGCTGCGGGAATCATATCCTGCAAGGCATCGTATAAAGGTTGCAAATAAGGGTCTATTTTGTCTTTCATGTCGCCGGGCAGAAAGCCAAGTTTCTCTCCTGCTTCCACAGCCGGTCGACTAAGAATGATTTTCTTTATTTCCTTGTTCTTCAGTGCTCTTACAGCAAGTGCTATTGCCGTGTAAGTCTTCCCCGAGCCGGCGGGGCCTATGGCAAAGATCATATCATTCTTGGCAAAGTCTTCAACCAGTTTTAGTTGATTGTCACTTCGTGGAATGATGGGCTTTCCCGTAACACTGAATACTATTACGTTTCCCGACTTCTCGGCTTGCGGAGCATTTCCTTTTATGATATCAATGATTACTTCCTCTTTCAGGGAATTATATTCGGCACAATATTTCTCCAGTTTGACGATATTCTCTTCGAATGCACACATTTGTTCCTCATCACCCAGAACCTTAATGACATTGCCGCGGGCTACAATTCGTAATTTGGGGTACAAAGCCTTTATCAGTTGCATATTAGCGTTGTTTACACCGTAAAAAATAACCGGATCAATGTCCTCGAGAACAATCAGTTTTTCTATCATTTAATCTCCTTATAAAATCATTATATTGTTGGTTTAAACGAATTGCAAATTTAGTGAAACGTTTGGATACTTAAGCTGTTCCAATTCTTTTTTTTACTCCGATCTGACGATAATTCGCTTCCCTTTTTTTAGGCAATGGAGGCATACTTTACGAAGTCTGTTCTTGGCGAAGTCAAATACCAGACCGGGATTGAAGTGTTGGCCGTTGATACGGGTTTCAAAATGGAGGTGTTCGGTGGTAGCGCGTCCGGTACGTCCGGTTAATGCCACGGGCTGTCCTGCTTTTACGGTATCTCCGCTTTTAACGAGGTTTTTGCAGTTATGGCTGTACACTGTTTCCAGTCCAAAAGAATGGCGGATTACGATGACTTTGCCATACCCGCTGTAACTTTTGGACATGCGTACCACACCATCAAAAGCGCTCCGAATGGTATCTTTGGCGCAAGTCTTGATATCTGCACCCGAATGGCGTCCATGTCCACGTCCGTAGGGAGAAATGACCTTGCCTCCTGCAAGCGGAAAACAGTATTCCGTATCTTTCAGATTTTCCAGATGTATATCCAGCTCATTGCTATCGGTAAACAGGCCCGGAGTGACCACCCGGATATGATTGATCTCCATTTGGGAAAAGTTGTTTTCTTTTTCTGCCGGATGAACGGACAGTAACATGAATGGAATAAGGATGAGGGGTAGTTTCATTATACTCTTTTTACTCTAGTTATTCAAAATAATAGATTTGTCCGCCATTGGATGTAGCATACGCTATAAGCAGTTTTTGTATCAGTTCTGCAGCTTCTTGCAGGCCTTTCTTACCGCTGTATCCGTTTACAATGGCAAGAATATGTTTGGTTTCAAGTTCCATTTTCGTGCGCTCATTATCGCTTGTCGGTGTACCGATTCCTCCTACGGAGTCCCGGTAAACGGGCAGTCCTTCTATATTTAACACTCCACGTCCGATGCCTTCAAAGGGCTCATTGGCTTTACCAATTCCTAATTCAAGGTCTGTTCCTTGTATTTTGTCGGCATCGAATCCTCCGATGGAATAACCGGTCCGCAAAGAGACGAGGTTGATAAGGTCCACCAAAGTATCTATCTGATAAAGTTCCAATCCCCGCATCAGTCTCCGGCGCAAAGCTTCGGCTGACGGGCGATAACGTCCGGGGTCTTTTCCACAACGTTTATAGGCTTCGCGTGTTGCGGCAATGGCCGGTTGATTTTTTATGTCTTCTAATTTTGTTCCAGTTGTCAGGTCACGGGTAAAAGCGGTTATTTCTTCCCATAACCCTTTACTGAATGCTGTATTGGTAACTTTGGCATAAACAGCTGCTCCTTTAAATGTGGGGCAGGCTTTTTTTATTTCTTTAGATACTGTAATATGATACATCCTTATATGATTTAGTTTCCTGTTATCATAATGCCTGATAACATGCGTCCTGACTTAATACCTAATCGTCGTGCCGAAAAAAAGTCATCGTGCCGGATATACGTACAAATGCCGGCTGATTCTATTTGTGCCGAAGGTACACCAAAGTCATTCAGTTGCATTCGGTTAGCCGCCCATAAATCAATGTGGTATTTATGGGTTGCAGGTTTCCACTCCGAGATATAATCCATCGGGAAACCTTTTTCGCGGAACGCCTCATAGACTTCATCACCTACTTCGAATGAAGGGAGTGAAATGCCTGGTCCCATACAGGCAATGATGTCTTTCCCTTCGGTTTGGTAACGTTGCTCCATTTGTTTCAGGGCTAATTGTAGCAGGCGGTTTACTGTTCCGCGCCATCCTGCATGCACTGCTGCGATTACCTGATGCGCGCGGTCGTAAAGCAATATGGGAATGCAATCTGCTGTGGAGATACAAATACAGTAACCCGGTTGATCCGTTATCAGGGCATCTGTTGCTTGGAGTAAATCGAATTGTTCGCTCTTGGTGGAACGGATAAAGTCTTCGTCTATCATCACTATCCGCGTTCCATGTGTTTGGAAAGGGATAATCAGTTCGCGTGGCGGTTGGGGCATGGCCGAACAAAGAAGTTCTTGGTTCTTCCGTACGCATTCTGCCGAGTCGCCAGTGTAAGGCGTACAGTTGAGCGAAGCATAATTGCCCTGACTACATCCTCCGTAGCGGGTAGTGGAAAAACAAAAAATGTTGGAATACGGTGCTGTTACATCGTATTTCAACATTCTCTTATCTGAACTCAGGGAAGTCATTGGTCGTCTTCCTCCCAATCCTCCTCTTCGTATTCAAAGTCTTCAAGGTCTTCCACATCCTCTATGTCATTTCCGGCATCCTCATTTCCGCTATTGAGTTCCTTATCTTCGCCCATCTCTTTCAGCTCTTGATGCAGGGCGTCTTTATCTTTTGGGCGATGAACGATAGCTTCAATTTTGTTGCTATCTTTATTTAGTTCAGTCCAAAGGGTATCTTTCAGTACGGATATGCCTAATCCTGAAATGGAGGAGATAAAAATGTGCGGAATGTTTTCCGGTAGTGTAGGCTCTATTTCGTCCATTAACTCCTGATCGAGCATATCACTCTTTGTAATGGCAAGTACACGCTGCTTGTCGAGCATTTCAGGATTGAACGTACGAAGTTCATTGAGCAGAATATCATACTCTTTGCGAATGTCATCACTATCCGCGGGGATCATGAACAGCAATAAGGAGTTACGTTCAATGTGACGTAGAAAACGTAGTCCCAGTCCTTTACCGGCACTTGCTCCTTCGATGATTCCGGGAATGTCTGCCATGACAAACGATTTGTTGTCATGGTAAGAGACAATACCCAAATTAGGTTCAAGCGTAGTGAAAGGATAGTTTGCAATCTTTGGCTTAGCGGAAGAAACGGCAGAGAGTAGTGTAGATTTTCCAGCATTGGGAAACCCCACCAAACCAACGTCTGCCAACAGCTTTAGCTCAAGGATAACTGTCATCTCCTGCATCGGTTCTCCCGGTTGTGCAAAACGGGGAGCCTGACGTGTTGCGGTTTTGAAGTGCCAGTTGCCCTGACCGCCGCGTCCACCTTTCAGGAGAATGACTTCCTGCCCATGTTCCGTAACGTCACAGAGGTATTCGCCGGTCTCGGCGTTGTACACCACCGTTCCGCAGGGAACTTCAATGATCTTGTCTTCACCGTCCTTGCCAAAACTCCGGTTTTTCGATCCCGAGGCTCCATGTCCTGCCAGTGCATGGCGGTCATATTTCAGATGAAGCAGTGTCCAATAGTTGCGGTTACCACGCAGAATGATATGGCCGCCCCGCCCTCCGTCGCCCCCATCGGGACCACCATTCGGTACATATTTCGCGCGCCTCATGTGCGTAGAGCCTCTTCCGCCCTTACCCGAGCGGCAGTATATCTTTACGTAGTCAACAAAATTCGATTCAGCCATATAAATATCTCGTGATAGTATTATTTTACTTTATCAATGGCTTCGCAGATGTCGGTCAATATTTGATCCATATCTCCATAGCCTTTGATGTATTGGTATTTACCTTCTTTTTTGTACCAGTCAATTAACGGGGAAGTCTGGGTGTGATAAACGTTCAGACGTTTCTTAATCGTTTCTTCGTTATCGTCGGCACGGCCTGATTCCAGTCCACGGTTAATCAGACGTCTCATTAATTCTTCTTCAGGTACATTCAAATCAAGCATTGTACTTACTTCCTGTCCTCTTTCGGCTAACATTTTCTTTAATGCCTCGGCTTGGGGAATGGTACGGGGAAAACCGTCGAAGATGACTCCTTTGCTTGCCTTAAAACTGTCGAGCGTACTTGCCAGAATATCAATAATCAGTTCATCGGGTAATAATTGTCCTTGGTCAATGTAGCCCTTGGCAACTTTACCTAACTCAGTGCCGTTCTTAATTTCTGCACGCAGCACATCTCCGGTTGAAATGTGATTAATGCCATACTTGTTTACGATACGTTCACTCTGTGTCCCTTTTCCTGAACCGGGAGCACCGAAAATAACAATGTTCAACATGATGATGTTCTGTATTATTTAGTTGTATTAATCTACTACGGTATAAATATCAGGGTAGTTACGTCCGAAACCGTCATAATCCAAACCATAACCTACAATGAAGTCATTGGGGATTCTCATGGCGTTATATTCTATGTTCAAGTCCACCTTCAGCTTGTCCGGCTTTACCAAAAGGGAAGCGATATGGATCTCCTTCGGGTTGCGCGTTCCCAAGGTATCGAGCAGTCGTTGCATGGTGAAGCCAGTATCTACAATGTCTTCTACAATAACAATGGTTCGCCCTGTGAGATCTTCGTTGATTCCGATCACCTCTTTAATAACCCCCGTGGAAGAGACACCCTGATAAGAAGCCAGTTTAATGAATGAAATTTCGCAAGGGATGGCGATCTGTTTCATTAGGTCGGCGGTGAACATGAACGAACCGTTCAGTACACTTAGAAATAACGGATTTTTACCTGCCAGGTCTCTGTTTATTTCATTAGCTACTCGTGTGACTTCTTTTTGTATATCCTCTTTCCTGATGGAGATAGTGAATTTTTTGTCTTTAATTTGTATAATGTCCATAGGGGTTGTTTTTTTGTTGGCACAAAAATACAATTTTATTCCGCTCCGTGCATCATCTTTTGTAATTTCTTTGAAAGCAGGAAGAGGATGAGAGAGGCGACTCCCGACATGACAACGAATACCATGAAGAAGTCGTACATGCTTTCAATGCGGTATCCCAAGAGGTTTGTGACTTTCCCGTTTTCGGGATAAAGGCCACTCAGCGTGCCGGCAAATTTATTGGCTGTGGAGATCGAAAGGTACCAGATTCCCATCATCAGTGAGGCAAAACGAACCGGGGTAAGCTTGTTGACCATGGATAGGCCAATGGGAGATAGGGACAATTCACCGATGGTATGGATGAAGTAAAGTCCTGTTAGCCAGATGAGGCTGACTTTTACACCGGGTTGCACATCTTTTACTCCGATACAAATAAACAGGTAGCCTAAAGAGAGTAGCAGTAACCCGATTGCTTGTTTGGCAGGTGAAGCGGGCTCGGCGTGGTGTTTGTCCAGAAAACGCCATAGTCCCGGCATTATGGTAGCCAGTGTGACCACAAAGAAGGGGTTGAATGATTGTATCCAGGAGGCAGGCATTTCCCAACCGAAAATCATACGGTCGGTTTGCTCGGCTGCAAAGAGCGTTAATGAGGCTCCTGCTTGTTCGTAGGCGGCCCAGAAGAAAATAACGAAGAAGGCAATGATATAAATGACATAGATACGCTGACGTTCTATCTTGGTCAGGCTACTGTCCAGTAATATGCTGATGGGAAATACGATACAAGCGGTGAATATGCCGATGCTGATCCAGTCGTTGCCAAAGCAATAATAGAAGAAGCTGGCCAGGGCAATGCTTAGTAAAGCCATGATTCCTAGTTTGCGGTATTTATCGGATTTCGCATTATTAGAAGGATTGACGTCTCTCTTGTCTTTGGCATGTCCGTCGGAACTTCTATCCTTGGCATTATTACCGCGGTTTCCGTTTACTAGTTCTTTGTTGACCAAGGCATCGTTTGATGTACCTTCGGATACTTCCCCGGCGTTTGTTTGGCTCTTATACTTTTTTGCATCGGGAATGATGCCAAGTTGTTCTCCATTAGGAGCAATGAGATATTTGCTCTTCTGTGTCTCAAACAGGACTACAATAAACAGGGTGACAATGGCTGCAATGAGAAATCCCCATCTAAAATCGTGGGGATCTCCTGTTTCACCGAAATAGCCGCATATAAGCGGTGCAAGGAAGGAACCTACGTTTACCCCCATATAGAATATGGTATAGGCAGCATCCAGCCGTTTGTCTCCGGGCTCGTACAATTGTCCTACCAATGAGGCGACTGTCGGTTTAAAGCAACCGTTACCCATAATCAGCAGTGTTAGTCCACCGTACATCAATCCGTGTGATAGTTGGACCGACTCGAGCGTGGATGCGCTGAAGAACATGAGGAACTGTCCTATTGCCATCATGATGGCTCCCCAAAAGATGGAACGGCGGATTCCCCAATATTTATCGGCGATGTATCCTCCGATTAGCGGAGTGAGGTAAACCAGTCCGGTGTAACTCCCATATATGGAAGCCGCCTTTTCCGTGTCGAACAACAAAGCTTGGGTTAAAAACAAGATAAAGATGGCACGCATGCCATAATAGCTGAAGCGTTCTGCCGTACTGGTGGCGAAGATAAGGTAGAGACCTTTAGGGTGTTTAGGTGCACTCATATAGATTGTGTTCTTTGATTTTTTTTGATTAGGGGACAAAATTAATATTAATAGCTTGCTCAGGAAATGTTTTTAGTTTTTATTCTTTTCCGGTTTTTATATTTATTCCGTCAGCTCTTTATTGCTTTCTCTTGTTTTCTTTAAGTAAAACCTGTAATTTTGCTAAGGCTTAGCTCTACCACACCCGGGTGTGGTAGCCGACGAGATGGGGGTGTCGTACTGTATGACACCCGGGTGTGGTAGAGTTAGTACCATAGTTGCTAAAGATTAGAATAGTATAACAGAATCTGGAGGATTGAATAATGAAAATATTTCCGACTCAATGTGTGAAGGAATTGGATGCTTATACCATAGAACACGAACCTATTGCTTCCATTGATTTGATGGAGCGGGCTTCCGTTGCCTTAAGCGAGGCCATAGCGGAACGCTGGGAAGTGAGTACGCCCTTTGTTGTATTTGCCGGACCGGGCAACAATGGAGGGGATGCATTGGCGGTATCCCGCTTGTTGGCGGAAAAGGGTTATCAAGTTTCCGTTTATCTGTTTAATACGAAGAATTCGCTTTCTCTTGATTGCGCAACGAACAAGGAACGGCTTCAGCAAGGGGGAAAGGTGGACTTCCATGAGATTACTTCCCAGTTTGTCCCACCCGAACTGACCGAAGACCATATTGTGATTGACGGCTTGTTCGGTAGCGGACTGAATAAACCGCTGAGCGGTGGGTTTGCGGCTGTTGTAAAGTATATAAATGCTTCTTCCGCCAAGGTTGTGGCTATTGATGTTCCTTCCGGATTGATGGGGGAGGAGAATACCTTTAATATACGGACTAATATTGTTCGTGCGGATTTAACGTTAAGTCTGCAACTCCCCAAGCTGGCTTTTCTTTTTGCCGAGAACGAGGAATTTGTAGGGGAATGGGAACTGTTGGACATCGGCTTGAGTAAGGAAGCCATTGAAGAAATGGATACGGACTATGCTTTGTTGGAGCGTGAAGATGTGGATTATCTGTTGAAATCCCGGAATCGCTTTGCACACAAGGGGGATTTTGGACGTGCGTTACTGATTGCTGGTTCCCAGGGAATGGCTGGAGCTTCCGTATTGGCGGCAAAGGCTTGCCTTCGCTCCGGCGTGGGGCTGCTTACGGTGCATGTGCCGTTTTGCAACAATGTGATTGTTCAGACTGCCGTGCCCGAAGCTATGACAGAGCTTGATTTGAATGACACTTGCTTTGGCTGCCCTACTGATACGGATGACTATCAGGCTGTTGGTGTTGGTCCCGGAATAGGCAAGCTCGAAATTACCGAAGCCGCTTTACTGGAGCAGATTGATTCATGTCAGAATCCTATGGTGGTAGATGCCGATGCATTGAATATTCTGGCCGGACATCGCGGATATATCGCCCGTCTGCCCAAAGGGAGCATTCTTACTCCTCATCCCAAGGAATTGGAACGCCTGGTGGGGAAATGTCAGGATTCCTACGAACGCTTGACTAAAGCCTGCGAACTGGCGCGCACTGCAAACGTACACCTTATTTTAAAGGGCGCTTATTCTGCCATTATAACTCCCGCTGGTAAATGCTATTTCAATACCACCGGAAATCCGGGTATGGCAACGGGAGGGAGTGGTGATGTATTGACGGGAGTGGTACTTGCCTTGTTGGCACAAGGTTATGAAGCTGTGGATGCAGCTTGTCTGGCGACCTATGTCCACGGGCTTGCAGGGGATATTGCCTGTAAGAAGAAGGGTATGACGGGTATGAATGCCGGAGATATTGTATCCTGCCTGCCTTTGGCATGGAAGATGCTTGAAGAAGCTTGAAAGGTGATTTGAAGCAATCTTTACTTTTAATTATAAGTAAAGCAGGATATTCCCTCTTACTATCAAGACTGTAGAACTATCGTACCGTAATGTGAAAACAGCCCTGCTTCAGCTCGTACTTTACGTAGCACTTTTCCGTCTTTCGCAAATCCCGTAGCACCTCTGCAAGCACCAGCTTTAAAGTTTCCGGCTTGACATCTTCAAGGGGGCGTCCATCTTCATCTTCCACTTTCTGAAAGCGTTTCCAGCTGACATCAAAGGTTGTTCCATAGAAATGGGCGGAATTTTCCGAAGCATTGAAGTTGCGTCGGCGAAGACGCTTCACATCGTTTTTGGTACGCAGTACGGAAGTTATGATTATCTTGTTCGGGTTCAATCCCTTGGCGGTTAGTGAATCTAAAAAGTTGGTTCCGATGGTGCCTAACAAATTTGCGGCCCGCGGAATAAGATAGGGAATGGAGTGTGTAAGAGAATCTACGGTATACAGTTTATTGGTGACGATGTGGTGGAGTTCCTTTTTCATGGCTTCCGCATCTTCTCTGGAAGATAAGGGAATGATGCCTATGGCTTGCGCTACATTCAGCTGGGTTTCATTTAAGTCACCAAACGAACGTTTATAACTGATTACTCCTTTTATATTATGGGGCTTGTTTCGTTTGAGAGACATTTCTTTTTTACATCCTGCTATACAGGCGCACATCATCGTTCCTGATAAAAGAAAAATGTGAAGAAGGTTGTATTTATGTTGCATTATACTGTTCTTAGTGATAAAGTACCACAAAGATAAGCCAATCCTTTGAAACGCTCTGAAAAGATTTCTACTTTTTTCCTTTCTTTTTGTACCTTTGCGTCCGAAAAAGAGAACTTACGAAACATGCATCGTTATTTTATCTATTTGGCTTACGATGGAACCGCTTATCATGGTTGGCAAATACAACCTAACGGAACCAGTGTGCAGGAATGCCTGATGCATGCACTTGCCGTCCTCTTGCGCCACGAAGTGGAGGTTGTTGGTGCCGGGCGAACTGATGCCGGAGTACATGCTTCTTTGATGGTTGCCCATTTTGATAGTGAAGTGCCTGTAGATGTGCAACTCTTTACGGATAAGCTGAACCGCCTCTTGCCGCGGGATATTTCTATTTATCGTATCCGTCCGGTGAAGCCCGGAGCTCATGCTCGTTTCGATGCCATCTCCCGGACCTATAAATACTATATAACTACCGTCAAGTCCCCTTTCGATTGGCGATATCGTTACCGCCTTTTTCAAACGCCGGACTTTGACAGGATGAATGAGGCTGCACGTATTATGTTTGAATATACTGACTTTTCCAGCTTTAGTAAGTTACATACCGACGTTAAAACAAATAATTGCCGCATCATGCAGGCTTTCTGGACCATGCCGGACGAGACGACCGGAGTCTTTACGATTCAGGCGGACCGCTTCCTAAGGAATATGGTGCGGGCGGTTGTCGGCACTCTGCTTGAAGTGGGGCGGGATAAGCTCAGTCTTGACGGTTTTCGCCGGATTATTGAGCAAAAAGACCGTTGCCAGGCCGGAACTTCGGTGCCGGGCAATGCCTTGTTTTTAGTTGGCATTGATTATCCGGAGGACTTGTTTTTAGATGGGTCGGAACTGTCACAATAATATTGGAACGCTCACAAGAGTAGATGTGGTAAGGGTCTATTCTATTGTTGTTGATGTTCCTAGTTTCTAATTTTTAATTGTTTAGTTGAATAATGTGGTTACTGTTTGCCTTTCTCTCGGCTGCCCTGCTCGGATTTTATGATGCTTTTAAGAAGCAGTCTTTGCGTGATAATGCCGTACTTCCCGTTTTGTTTTTAAATACGTTGTTCTCTTCTTTGATCTTTTTACCCTTTATTCTGGTATCCGGTTTTGTTCCCCATTTCTTGCAGGGAACCCTTTTTTATGTTCCTGCAGTAGGGTGGGAAGTGCATAAATTTATTATTCTGAAATCGTTCATCGTTTTGTCTTCATGGATATTCGGCTATTTTGGGATGAAGCATCTTCCGCTGACTATCGTGGGCCCTATAAACGCTACACGTCCGGTTATGGTATTGGTCGGAGCTATGCTTGTCTTCGGCGAGCGGTTGAACTTATATCAGTGGTTTGGAGTCATGTTAGCTGTGCTTTCATTTTTCATGTTGAGTCGTTCGGGTAGGAAAGAAGGTATTGACTTCAAACATAATAAGTGGATCTATTTCATTGTGTTGGCTGCTGTGATGGGAGCTATCAGCGGACTGTACGATAAATATCTGATGAATTTTCTCAATCCCATGGTGGTACAATCATGGTATAATGTTTATCAGCTATTTATTATGTGTCCTATTCTTCTGCTTTTGTGGTATCCCAAACGGAAAGAGACAACGCCCTTCCATTGGGATTGGACTATTATTCTGATATCCGTGTTTCTTTCAGCGGCGGACTTTGTCTATTTCTATGCGTTGAGTTACGATGATTCCATGATCTCCATTGTGTCTATGATACGTCGGGGAAGCGTGGTTGTATCCTTCCTGTTCGGTGCTTTATTCTTCCGTGAAAAGAATTTAAAAAGTAAAGCCGTTGATCTCATTTTAGTGCTGATAGGAATGTTCTTCTTATATTTGGGGAGTAAATAGGAGATTCCCGTTTTCTTTGCGTAAGGTAAAGACTTGCTGATTGTTATGTGGAGTTTTACCTGTTAATTGCTGAACTAAAAAATAAAAAGATAGAATGAAAAAACTGAAAGTGATTTTAACCCTGTCCTGTGTTTTGGCTACTTGTCTGCATGCTCAAGAAGCCAAAACCTGTTTTGTGAATATGCCCGATAGTCTTAGCCCCATACTTACTTCCGTGAACCGGGCGGATTGCGTTGATTTTCTGGCAAGCAAAATGAAAGCCGTCGTGACGAATCGTTTCGGGGGAAAGTCAGAAATGACGCAATTGTCATCTGATTATATCAATGTCAAGATGACTCCGGAAAGTACCTGGCAGATGAAGTTGTTGCCTCTGAATGACAGCACGAAAGTGATTTGTACCATTTCTACTGCTTGTGGTCCTGCATGCGACAGCAACTTTCGTTTTTATACAACCAAGTGGGAGGAATTATCCTCTTCTTCTTTTTTGCAGGTTCCCGTTCTGACTGATTTCCTATCCATTCCCGATACCGTGAAGGATTATGCCGTACAAGATGCCGAGCAGCGCGCAGATATGTTACTAATGAAAGCTGATTTTTCTGCAACTAATGATAAACTGACTTTTACGTTTACGACTCCTCAATACATGGGAAAGAAGGTTGAGGAGAAGTTGAGTTCATTTATTCATCGTCCTATAGCCTATATTTGGAGTAAGAACAAATTTATCAGGGAATAATAATGTATAAAGAATCCTTCTTAAAGGCTTTTTAAGAAGAAAAAGTAATTGCAAACGGTAAACATAAATGTTATTTCTTTACCGTTTGCAATCGTCTTTCTATTTAATCTTATTTTGCAAAAGCATGCTTATAACCTTGTAGTTTGTTCCAACTTCCGCGCGTAAAATCCGGAATTTCTACAGGAGCGGAATTATTCTCAATAGAAAGGGCTGTTAATGGACCTAAACAACACCATTCAGCCAAGTCGTATACATCCATGTCCAGAGGCAACCCATTGTGCAGGCAGTAAACCAATCTGTAGTCCATGATGAAATCCATCCCTCCGTGTCCGCCAACTTTTTTAGCTATCTCTTCCAATTCACGTTGAATGGGGTGCTTGTATTTCTCCATTAATGCTTTCTTTACGTCTTCCGGTACAAATGAATGAGCCGAAAGATCTTCGTGGTTTAGCTTTGTGCTTTTGTCCAGTTGTGAACCTTGAATAGCATAGCCCTCTTCCGGATATTTATTAGCGAAACCTAATGTTCCGGTCAGTTGGTACATTCGGCTGTATGGGCGTGGAGAAGCTACATTATGTTCAATTAGTATAGTTTTCCCTTTTTCCGTACGGATTAAAGTTAAGGTTTGCTCACCGTTTTGGTATCCGGTAGGATCTTCGCCCCTCTTTTCTTTAATATAGTTAGGTATACTGACGGGCTTGCTGTCCATTGATACTAAATAATTCATTTTATCACCACGATGAATATTCAGAAGTTGACAGGCAGGTCCCATGCCATGTGTCGGGTAAATATCACCACGGTGCTCACGATTGTATTTTAGGCGCCAGTCCGCGTCGTAAGCATCCCAGAAATCTTCCAGACAGTGGATGTAAGAACCTTCTACATGAGTAATATCTCCGAATAACCCATGTTGTGCCATATTCAATGTTGTTAACTCAAAGAAATCATATACACAATTTTCCAGTTGCATGCAATGCTTCCGGGTCTTTTCCGCCATATTAATAACACTCCAAATTTCGTCCATTGTCATGGCCGCAGGAACTTCACAAGCCACATGCTTGCCATGTTCCATAGCATAGAGCATCATTGGGGTATGATGTATCCAGTCAGTGGCAATATATACAAGATCGATATCGTCACGTTCGCAGAGCTTTTTCCAGGCGTCTTCATTGCCACTATAACCGGTAGCTTTAGGGAACCCCGCATCTTTTAATATCTTTTGGCAGTATTCCACTCGCTCAGGGTGTAAATCGCATAGAGCCTTGATTACTACTCCTGGGAGATGTGTCCATCGTGATACGGCACCAGGTCCACGCATTCCAAGCCCTATAAATCCTACACGTACTGTATCTATTTTGGGAGCCGTTAGTCCGATAACGTCCTTTTGTCCGGTGGGTCGTTTAGGAATCTGTACGGAGATGGAGCTGGATGTCGTCTTTTCCACTTTCTTTTCAGTGGAGCAATTCGCGTTGAGGAGTAATACTAAAGTCAACAATAAAAGTTTAAAAATCTTTTTCATAATTGTCTTCTATTTAATGATTAATGATAGGGTTTGATTCGTTTTTATTTCCCCGGTTTTTATTAGTAGGTGTCCTTTGCGATCTGTTGGATCAAAAACATAGCCTTTATCGGTAGAATTTAGTGCTTTCCGATCAATAACAGGCGTTAGTACCTTCCCATTTATGGTTATGCTAGAGGGTGCTTTCTCCCGGCGGATATCGCAAAAATAAGTACGTTTGGTATTACATCCTTTGAAATATCCTTTAGCTGCATTTATTGTTACAGTTGTTTGCTCATTTTGCTTTTGCAGTTCAATTCGTGTTTCTACAAAGGCTCCCTTTTCGTAATCCCGGGTTAAACCATCATCTTCATAGAGGTTGAATATTGTTTTATGTGTGGAGGGATATAGCTCTAGTGTTAGAACATCAGTAGGTTTTTCCCCTACATAATTCATTGTCGGGTACATCGGAATAATGGCTCCCTCACGTACAAATACCGGCAATCTATCCAATTTGGCTTCATATTTGGCAAGCCATTGTCCGCCTTCATATTTTTGACCGTCCCAATAATCGTACCAATTTCCTTTGGGAAAGTAGATATGCTCGCGCCAGTTGCCACGCTTATATACTGGCGCGACGAGTAACCATTCACCACTCATAAATTGATATTTGGTTGTATCGCCTTGTGTGGTTTCGTCTTGTGGAAACTCTAGTACCATGGCACGTACAGTGGGAGTCCCCGTCTTATGTGCCTCATGACAATAGGTATAGAGATATGGGAGTAAACGCATTTTCAGCTGTAAAAAATTACGGTTGATTGTTTCGTAGGGATGACCGTATATCCATGGTTGGCGGTCAACCTCTGCCCATCCGCTCATTACCATCATAATAGGAGTGAAACATTTCCATTCTAAGTCACGGGTGTAAGTACGTGCTGACCCTCCGAAGATGCCATCTATATCACTGGTTGCAGCGTTAAATCCAGATAATCCGGCCCCTGTTACAGTGGGAATGTGATAACGGATATAATCCCAGTTACTAACCTGATCGCCACTCCATATTGTGGAGTAGCGTTGGGTCCCGGCCCATCCGCATACCGACCATACGAAACCGCGTTCGTTTGTATTGTTTTGTATTCCTTCAAAAGCAGATTTACAACCGTTCAAGGCAAAATCGTAGCCTTCTCCAATCCAAGCAACGTCTAGTTTGCATAAACGCGTGCCACAGGTCCCTACTTCATAGGCAATCTTGTCTACTCCATTTTCTGTCCATAATCCAGTATGAAATCCTCGTTTTTTTAATTCCTTTACCACAGAATCGAGTTTCTGGTAGCCGCAGCCATAGCCGTCGTTTGGCAATATCCAACCCCGTGGCATATCATGCTTGATGTATTCGTCAGCAATTTGGGTGATGACAGCCGGGGTGCTTTGAGCCCATTTTACTCGTTGTTCCGGACTATTGTAACAGTCGGCATCACCCATTGTCAGCATCCATAATGCAGGCATAAAAGGTTTACCGGTGATATCTGTATAGTCGTTTAGAATTTCTTTTAGTGATGGACCGTAGAAGTAGAATGCATCAAATCGGTTTTCAAAGTGTGTTAAACGGCTGTATCCTTCCTGTACTTTCACGTTTATTCCATCTACTTTACGTATCTCTTTTTTTCCTTTGCTAAAGGAATATTTTCCTGGTGCAAAAGTATTGCGGTAAACGCCGTATCCTTTGGTAGACATGTAAAAAGGAACAGGATTAGAGACTTCTCCTTCATTCCACCCCGTTACAGAAATATCAATATCCTTTTCCGCATGAGCAAAGCTCCCTTGTTGCATGCCACCGCCATAAAAATTTTCTTTGGCATCGCGTTTCAAACTTTGATAAGTTTCTGTACCGAAAGTAATAGGTTCATTTTCTTCAAATAACATGTTCTGGTTTGATTTGTCGTAGAGAGCAATGCGCATAGGATGTTTATAGATACGTACTACGCATTTACGGGTGGAAAAGTAATAGTAGTTTTCATTATTATGAATTTTGACCGAAGGTTTTTTTACACTGTAGTCTACAACGATTTCGTTACCAGCTGGACTAGTAAATTCTCCATCGGGAGCTAGCCAGAAGCGAAATATATCATCACGATAAAATATTAACTTAGCTTTACTAAAGTTACTGCTAAATTCGAATTCATGATCGGACAATTTCTTAAATTCAGTTATATTACCGATTTGCATTTTTGAAGCATATAACTTAACGTTTAGAACATTATTGACTTCTCGTTTATCTTTATCATTAATTATCTGAAAAGAAATGGAATGTGAACCGGGTCCTTTCAAATTAGTGGCAGGGAAAGCAACCTCACGTTCTTCATTAAAAGCGAGTGGTCGTTTTCCTGCGTCTAATATTGCAGTAAGTTTTTGTTGTCCATCAATAGTTGCTGTTAATGGAAGAGTGGTATGAATGGTTTCCGCTCCCATATTCTTCACCATGATTCGTAGGGTATCTTTATCGGTGAAGATATTATCATTTGATTTATGTGATGTCAGTGCCGTGATAGCAATATCGTTTTTCAATGGTTCGCAAAGTCGGATGTCGTCTATCATCCAGAACCATGAAAAGATGCCGCGCCATGCAAAGCGCAGGTAGACTGTTTTTTGGTTACCAGCTATGTCGGTGATATTAATTTCTTCTTTAATGGGGGTATGTATGCTGGTTGATGCGGGTAATGAAGAAATTACGTTAAATTCTTTCCACGTGTTGTTGTTATTGCTTACGCCAACGTATAGACCTGATTCTTTGGAAGTAAACCAATTATTCCAACGGAAGTTGTGCTCAAAGCATAGCAGTACTTTGTCTTTACCGGTACAATCAATGGCGGCTGTTTGGAAACTGGCATCGGGATATTCTTTTTTTTGATTCCACTTGGTGATTTCTTCTCCAGTTATTACTCCCGGGCGATATTGAATATGGAATCCCCGGCTTTTGGAGGCGATAGGGGGTTGTTGTTGGTTGAACTGAAAAGAACCGGGGTAGGGCTGATCTGTTACAATCCATGAGCATTTACCTGTTTTACTATTATCGGATAGGACCCAGCCGGTAGGAAGTTTTCCAGAAGAGAAATCTTCACTCCAGAAAGCTTGTTGGGTTGTCTGAGCCATTAGACTTTGGCAGGCGATGATTACTACTAATCCTATTTGTTTTCTCATTTATTTATAGGGTATTTTAAATGGATTTTAGGTTGAAGGCTTACTTATTATATAAACAATAAGTAAGCCTTATTAACTGTTAAAATAATGCGTTAAAGTTAAGGTGATTATGATTTATTAGTTGTGCGTTGGATTTTGAGTCAATGTACCAGGATATGAGTTGATTGCATCTTGTGGAATATAATATACTACCCGGTAATCTGTTGCAGGAACATCTTCGAACTGATTATGAGGACCTGGGTAACGACGTACTAACGGATCTCCGTTACGAAAGACATCATAACTACGTTCCGCTTGATATGCTAGTTCTAACTGACGTTCCTTATCAATACGTTCGGCTGCATTTGTCGCATCCAGTGAGAGATAACCACCTCCAACGATAGCACGTTCGCGTATTTTATTAAGGTCTTTTAATGCTTCTGTATATTTGCCTTCTTTGGCATAAGCTTCTGCACGGTTCAGGTATATTTCTCCCAAGCGTGATATCACAGGAGAATGCAGTTGTGAGTCTTCACCTTCGCGAGAGCATTTGACAATGTAGAATTGCGGATAAACGCGATTTAAATAGATGAAGTAATCGATGACACCGGTATAAGTCATTCCTTTGTAATCAATGGAATAAATTTCCTGATCTTCATTAACGGGAGTCAGTTTGTAAGTTTCCGAACCAACTGTTTCACCACAGTAGATGTCCCCGTTACTTTTTCGGGTGGTATAGAATTGTGCATAGTTTAAGTGGGTTGCATCATCTTGTTTGACGAAGCGGAAAACTTCTGTTTTGTTTTCATCGTATGTTGGTTCAATGAAGGCAGCGCGTGCGTCTATCATTTTATAATGATCTTCTCTCCAGTCATTTCTGCCCGTTTCATTTAATAATGCAATATATTTTGCACTTGCATACATTTCTCCCCAACCCATTCCTCCTATATTGGAATACATACCTCCGATGCCATAATAGTGATCATCTCCGGAGTATTCGGAAGCTACCCGTTTAATAGCAAAGATCGTTTCTTTATTATTTTCTGGTATGAAAGTGTTATATTTCATAAAATCAGAACGTGATAATAAAGAATATTTTTCCGATTTGATCACTTGTGTTGCGAAATAGACCGCAGAATCGGCATATGTTGTATTGGGGTTTTGGTAAGTACCGCTCATGTACAGATAAACGCGTGAGAGCATAGCCTGGGCTGCTTCTTTAGATGCATAAATAGGACCGTTATTCAGGGTCATCATATCTGCAGCTTTTCTAAGATCATTAATTGCTTGGGCATATGCCTGTCTTACGGTGGAACGGTCCGGCAGACTGAGATTATTGATATCGTCAGGAGTTCCGTTTACAATAGGAACTCCAAGATTTGTTTCCGGAGACTGATAATAAGGGCGTCCATATGCACGGCAGAGATAGAAATAGAGCATGCCACGAATATAATAACATTCGCCCAATTTATTGTCAATTTCGGAGCTTTGGCCTGCTTGTATCATACTTACGATATTAGATGCTTGTGCAATAGCCTTATAGCTATAATCCCAAAAATTCTGGAGACGGTAGTTTTGTGGAGTGCGGCTGAATGAAATAAACTCATAGAAAGCATCGGTGGATGCTCCGCGTATCATGATGTTGTCTCCTGCATATTCCCCGCAGCGATGCATTGGATCAGACCAATACTTAAGCTGTGCGTAGCAACCGTTTAATAAAGATTCAAGTGAGGAATTTGGGTCCGATGTGACATCCTCTGCTGCCATGGATCCGTATGGCAGGCGTTCTATATCGCAAGCTACAAATGATAATGTTGCTAATATGGTCAGAATTATTTTTTTCATATTACTATTATTTTAGAATGTAAGATTAATACCAAACATAAATTTCCGTACGGATGGATATACAGAAGCGCCTGTTGTACTCATAACAGTTCCGTCACTTGCCGGAAGTTCCGGGTCAACTCCAGAGTAGCTGGAAAGAGTAAGTATATTCTCACCTGTAAAGAATATGCGCATATTTTGGATGTAGTATTGGGGCAGCTTTAAATTATAGCCAATGCTAAGAGAACGTAATTTTAAGAAATCATTACTTTCCAAATAGCGTGAAGACATTTTGTTGGAATTGCTAGAATTGTTATAAGATGCTGCAGGGTGTGTGGCTATATCTCCTGGTTTTTCCCATCGTTTCCAATCTTTTTGCAGTTTCATTTGGTTACGATCTGTGTAAGTACCATCGGAGTCATATTCCTGACGCGAATAATTGTAGATATGACCTCCTGCAGAATAGCCGAATACGGCATTGAGATCTATATTTTTCCATGCAAGTCTTGTTGAGAAGCCACCGAATACTTTGGGATTAGCTGTACCACACTTTTGATAAGTTGCGTCTGCATAATTGCTCGTAGTTGTTTTAATCTCTTTCCCATTTTCATCGGCCGTTATCATATACCATAGTGGAGCGCCATTTTCCGGATCTACTCCAGCCCATTCAGGCATCCAATAAGTGTCAATAGGAGTGCCTACTTCTAATATACGATTTGCACTACCTGCTACATTGGAACCATCACTGATAATCAATTTAGCTGTACTATAAGTACCATCAGCAGCGCGAGTTTGGTAAAGGTCTTTTAGTTTATTACTGTTGTGACCTAGATTAGCGTCAATACTCCATTGCCAGTCATTGGTATAGATGATATCTCCTCCAATCAAAAATTCTATACCGGTATTCTTCATCTTTCCAACATTCTTCCAAATACTAGTCACTCCGGTCAGTCCTGATACTGGTACTTTGTAGAGAATATTATCTGTGTTTTTAACGTACCAGTCAAAATTGAATCGGAAACGATTCTTCCACATTGATAAGTCTAAACCTATCCCAGTTGTGAATGTTTTTTCCCATGTCAATTCTTTATTCCCAATTTGGCTAATGAGGGCACCCGGGGTTTCATCGTAACTGTAACTAGAGGATACGGAGTAGAGATCATATTGTGGATAGAGATCACCGGGACGGTTACCGACAGAACCGTATGATGCGCGAAGTTTTAAATTGTCTATAGATTTCAGAGTGAACCAATCTTCACGATTTATGTTCCAACCGGCACTAACAGAAAAGAAATTCCCGTACTTAGCATTGTTACCAAAGTTGGAAGCTCCATCACGGCGAAAAGATATTTGTGCCAAATACTTTTCATCATATGCATAGTTAGCATTAAGTAAGTAAGATTGTACGGCCCATGCGCTAATTCCTCCTTTGGCTCTTTCCGCTAGTGAAGTCGCATTTAATACTTCAAATCCCGGTATAAGTCCGGTACCGTATACGTCTAGGTTTTTGTACCAATAATCATTGAACTCATAAGCAACCAATCCGTTAAGAGCATGTTTTTCAAAGGTTTTATTGAAACGCAAAATCTGGTTGGTATAGCGTCTAGCTACTTCATAACGGTAATCGGAAATACGTCCTGTTACACTTTCGCCACCACTGGAGCGGGGATCCGTATAGCCTTCGCTGGCATATGAAATGTATTTATAGTTATTTACAGAAGAAAATGTCAGCCAATTGGTGATTTTTATGTCAAAATCAAGATTTCCCATGAATTCGAAATTGCGTGAACTGGACTTGTCGCCATAACTTAAATCTAACAAATAATTTGTGGCAGTATTATTTACCCAGCCGGAATAACGGTGGGGTACGAGGTCACCTGATTCGTCGTAAGGGCTATCCCATGGGAACATGGAGTACATTGCTCCGACGCTGTATTGTCTGTCTTTAATGTCTCGTCGTGAGCCGGTTATGCTTGGTTTGATAGTTAACCATTTAAATGGTTTGTAATTTGTTTTAAAACGGAAGTTGTAGCGAGTATAATCATAACCTTTGACAGCGCCGCTTTCATTATATGCGCCAATAGAGAAATAAGAACGTAGATTTTCGTTGCCACCTTGTACGGAGATAGTATAATCTTGGGCAAATCCTGTTTGTGTAGCCAGATCCCACCAGTTGAAATTACTGTTTCGTAACTCTTCGTTCCATCGTGGAAAAGAGATGTTATTGACATTAGTAAACGATTTGTAATAGTCATATAATTCTGCTCCATTCATCATTTCTAAATTGCCATTATTCAATTTGCTAATTCCCAGTTTAGCTGAAATATTGATGCTCATTTTTTCGGCCTTACCACTTTTAGTCGTAACAACAATGACTCCGTTTGCTCCTTGTGAACCATAGATAGCTGTGGATGCCGCATCCTTCAAAATAGTCATACTTTCAATGTCATTAGGGTTCAACTGCCCTGCGTCGGAGCCTACAATGACTCCATCTATTACCCATAACGGAGCTGTCGTTCCACTTAGAGTAGCTTGTCCGCGAATGACGACGGCACCCGATGATCCTGGTTGTCCACTGCCCGGAGCTACGTATACCCCCGGTATTTTGCCATTTAACATGTTTTCTACAGATGGAGTGGTGATGTCTTTTAATTTATTCTCTCCTACTGTCTGTAATGAACCAGTTAAACTTTCTCTTTTCTGAGTGCTGTAGCCTAGAACTACGACTTCGGAAAGGAGTTGTGTGTTTTCCTTTAACAGAACATTATATTGAGCATCGTGTGCTGTCGTTGTGATTACTACCGTTGTGTAACCAATATAGCTAACTGCTAATTCAGACTCAGGTTTGATTGTCAGTGTATATTTACCATCTAAGTCCGTAATCGTTCCATTTCCCCTATTCCCTTTCTCAATAACGGAGGCACCGATGATCGGATCTCCTGTGATATAGTCTTTAACAACTCCGTTTACAGTGATTGTTTTTTGCTGTTGTTCTGTAGTCGTAGTTGAAGAGATTTGTTTGTTTTCACTTTTTAAAATAACCTCATGACCTTTAATCATATATTTAATATGATTATTTTTGAATACAATACTTAGTACCTTTTCTATATCACCTTTGCAGTCGACATCTTGTTTGCCTGTTTGTTTTAAATCGGCAGTTTTGTAAAAGAAAGTGTAGTTGCTGTTTTTTTCAATCTGTTGAATGACCTGCTTGATTGTAAGTGATTTACCTCTCACTACGATTTGGCCTTGAATGGCAAAGGCATCCACAGGTGTAAGAAGCACTAACAGAAAGATAGCCTTGTTCAGGCACTTTTTGATGGCGTAAAAACTTCTTTTCATGCTTTTTGTTTTTAGGTTAGACTTGAATTAATTATTCTTCTTTTTAGATTTATAAATGATCAGTTTGTTTTTTTCTTTTCTGTATTTTAAATTCATATTGTAACAAATCTTTTCGGCTATCTCGAATGGACGTTCGTTGTAGCGAATCATTCCGGTAAATTGATCCTTGAATGGTACATTTACACTTAGCTCAATATTTGTGTCATACAAGCCATTGACAATGTTCACTAACGAGTCTAAGCGTATGTCCTTGAATTTGTAATGTCCATTTTGCCACTTGAAACCGTTTATCTTTTCTATATTTATCTTTCCTCCAGAGTGATAGGTAATACGTTGATTGGGTTTTATTGCCAGAGTCTTTCCGCTTGCTAATGCGTGAAAATCTATCCGTCCGCTAAATAGGGTTACTTTGCTTATATTGGTGTGTCTGTCCGTTACATGGAAAGTTGTGCCCTTCACTTCAACAAATGCTTCGTTTATATATACTCTAAAGGGGTATTGGGTTTGTTTGGCAACTTCAAAAGTAGCGTCTCCTTTCAGCCAGACTTTCCTGTTTCTGTTAAATGCTTTAACGTAACGGAGCGAACTTTCAGGATGCATCCATACTTTGCTGTGATCGGGTAGTGTTAATATGCAATATTCACGGGCATAAATATTTTCATATTCTGCCTTGTCATTTTTGAAGTTATGCATATACAAGAATGTGCCTATAAATACAAGTACAGCGGCGCATGCAGCGTATCTTATCCATGCTATTTTCTCAATGTGTAGTCTCCTATGTTTCCGATGGCAGCGACGTTTTATATGTTCCCATATTCTTTCTCCCACTTGTACATCTATCGGTTCGTCACAGCTTTCATCCCATTGTAATTTCATGAAACGTTTCATCACTGTTGTTTCAGAAATTCTCCTTCTTTCTTCAGGTGTTTCCTGTCCTGATAGAACTTTTTTTATTAGTTTTTCATCGATCTTTTCACCACTTTTCATACATGGTCTTTTTTTTGATGTTTTCTGTTATTTCATATTCTATTATAAATACACCATATTTTTGGCATTCCCCTATCATTTATCTTTGTTTTTTGTCTTTTATAGTTAGATTTAATATAAGAACTTAAGGCTTTTTATAAGACTATTCTTGTTCCTTATAAACTTTTATTAATTTTGTGGATTAAATGATATCAAATTAATGGAGGAGAATGAAGTAATATTACGATTAAAGAAGGGTGATGAATCTGCTTTTGAATCTTTATATAAGCATTATTGGCAGAAAGTTTATAATTTTAGTAGATTATATATTACTTCCTCTTTAGATGTGGAAGAAATAGTTCAGGAGGTATTTGCTAAATTGTGGCAGGTGCGTGCTTCCATTGATGAAACTAAAAATATTGAAGGCTTTTTGTTTATTGTTACTCGTAATATGATCTTTAACCATTCTCGTCATTCTTTTAATGAGACCTTTTATCAGATAACACTGCTCGAAGCTGTAGAAGATTCATATAATATAGAAGAGGAATTGGAGGCTTCTGAGCTGAAAGAGCATTTGCATTCCTTAATGAATATGTTATCATCGCGTCAACAGGAAGTCTTTTGTTTGAGCCGTGAAGAACATTTAACTTATAAAGAGATTGCACAACGTTTGCATATCTCCGAAAAGACAGTGGAGCACCATATTAGTGATGTTTTAAAGTTCTTAAAGAAGAATCTACAATTATATATGCTTTTCGTTACTCTTTAGTTTGTAGGTTTATAAAAAAGAGAGGCATCATTTCTGATACCTCTCTTGTAGAGCGGAAGACGGGGCTCAAACCCGCGACCCTCAGCTTGGAAGGCTAATGCTCTATCAACTGAGCTACTTCCGCAAATTTTTGTGGGCAAAGATGGATTCGAACCACCGAAGGCGTAAGCCAGCAGATTTACAGTCTGCCCCATTTGGCCACTCTGGTATTTGCCCTTTTGTTTTTAGAAGTCTTGGTTATTAACCTTGTTTCCTCAAACGCGGTGCAAAGATACGACTATTTTTGTAATCTCCAAGCAAAATCCACCATTTTTATTGCGGTTATTGCACATTCATCGCCTTTGTTTCCTAGCTTTCCGCCGGCTCTGTCTTCGGCTTGCTCCATAGTATTGGTGGTAACAAGTCCGTAAATGACTGGTACATTTCCAGTTGCGTTCAATTGGGTTATACCTTGGGTTACACCCATACATACATAATCAAAATGAGGAGTTTCTCCTCTTACCACGCAACCAAGAACAATAACTGCATCTACATTGCTGTATTCTATAAATTGATTTGCTCCGAAAGTCAATTCAAAACTACCGGGTACTGTTTTCAACAGAATATTCTCTTCTTTTACACCATGCTTTTGTAAGGTGGATATGGCGCCTTCCTGAAGTTTTCCGGTTATATTGTAGTTCCATTCAGATACTACAATTCCAAATTTCATCTCTGTTGCATCAGGGATGGATTTAAAGTCGTAGTCCGAAAGGTTATGATATGCTGTTGCCATTACGTCTACTCAGCTATTATTTCTTTAATAATTTGGCTTGTTCGATGTACTTATCGATATCCATAGCCTGGTAAGAACGGAAATATTTATCTTTAATTTTGGTGTAAGCATCAATTGCTGCATCATATTTACCTTGTTTTACCAAGATTTCTCCTGCTTGCAGTAGGAAGATGGGGCTAAGGGAATTGTTATCCGCTTCATCTGCTGCTTTCAATAACAGGGATGATGCTTTATCCATTTGTCCGAGTTGTGCGTAGCAGTTGCCCATTGCGCCTTTTATGGCTGGAGATACCATTTGGTCGTCTCCTTTGAAACTATCCAGCGCTTTTACCGCTTCATCATACTTACCGAGGTGTGCATAACACAATCCAATGTATGCTTTGGCTAAATTAGCTGCTTTGGTTCCGCTGTATTGGTCGGCAACTTTAATGAAACCGACAAAGCCGATACTATCACCATTTAACGCTTGTGCGTAAGAGTCGGCATCAAAATACTCCTGTCCTTTGAATAAGGCAGCCTGCGCTTTTTCTTCACGCGGAGCGGCATAGAAGTTTTTGTACATTACTATGCCCGCAGCAATAAGGATAATAGCTACAACGGCGCCGATAATTGATTTTTTGTTCTTGATAAGGAAAGCCTCCGATTGCGTTAATGCATCTTCTACGTTCAAGGGCTCGTTCGGTTTCTTCTGTTCTGCCATTTTTATATATTCTTTTTATTTTTATAATAGCTAATTTGACCCGCAAAAGTAACTTTTTTATAGCTATCAACGAAATTTAGGAGCATCTTTTTTTATTCTATATCTTAAAACCTCAATTTTCTTCCTATTTTTGTATCGGAATAATTGCGTTGATATGACACTGAACCGTATATCCATAGTGAATTATAAGAACTTAGAGCAAGTGGAGCTTTCCTTTTCACCCAAGCTGAATTGCTTTTTCGGGCAGAATGGCATGGGAAAGACTAATTTGCTTGATGCTATTTATTTTCTTTCTTTTTGTAAAAGTGCGGGGAATCCTATCGATTCGCAGAACATCCGTCATGAGCAGGATTTTTTTGTCATTCAAGGTTTCTATGAAGGGACCGATGGTACGGCGGAAGAAGTATACTGTGGTATGAAGAGACGTCAGAAAAAGCAATTTAAGCGCAATAAGAAGGAGTATACCCGCTTGTCCGATCATATCGGTTTTTTGCCTTTGGTTATGGTTTCTCCGGCGGATTCAAGCTTGATTGCGGAAGGCAGTGATGAGCGCCGCAAATTTATGGATGTGGTTATTTCGCAGTATGACAAGGAATATTTAGATGCATTGATTCGTTATAATAAAGCATTGATGCAGCGAAATGTGTTATTGAAAAGTGAACGTCCGGTTGAAAACGATTTGTTTTTGGTTTGGGAAGAGATGATGGCTCAGGCTGGTGAACTGGTCTTTTGTAAGCGTGATGCTTTTATCCGGGAATTTATTCCGATCTTCCAGTCATTCTATTCTTTTATATCCCAAGACCGGGAAGAGGTGGGGCTGGAGTATAATTCACATGCCCGTGGCGTTTCTTTATTGGATGTTCTTCAGGAAAGCCGGGAGCGGGATAAAATCGTTGGTCATTCTTTACGGGGCATTCACAAGGATGAATTGGAGATGTCTTTAGGGGGCTTTCCTATTAAACGTGAAGGTTCCCAGGGACAGAATAAAACTTATCTAGTGGCGTTGAAGCTGGCCCAGTTTGATTTTCTGAAGAGAAAAGGAGGGAAGTCTCCCATACTTCTGTTGGATGATATTTTTGATAAACTGGATGCTTCCCGGGTGGAGCAAATTATTAAGTTAGTGGCAGGGGACAATTTCGGGCAAATATTTGTGACAGATACCAATAGAGAACATTTGGACGACATCCTGCACAAGGTCGGAGGAGATTATAAAATGTTTCAGGTAGAGCAGGGTGTTGCAACGGAGAAAAAGGAGAAAGATCTATGAAACGTAATGATGCTGAACAAATAGGGGATATTATCCGGAATTATCTCCGGCAGGAAAGTCTGGAGACGCCGCTAAACGAGCAACGTCTTATCAACTCTTGGAAGGAAGTGCTAGGGCCTGCTATTGCTTCGTATACCCAGGAACTTTACATTCGTAATCAGATATTATATGTACATTTAACGTCTGCTGCACTTCGTCAAGAATTGATGATGGGACGTGATTTGCTGGTACAGAACTTAAACCGTCATGTCGGGGCGGTAGTTATTACCAATATTATATTCCGTTAAGTGATTATCTCAGAAATTTGATTGTATCCGTTGTGTTTATTTTTAGAGCTTTCAACTCTTCCACTGCGCGATCGTAATACTTTGGTGTTTCCAACTCTATATTATTGTGGGCATCCAGGCCGATGATAGCGGTACAGTTCTCATTGGCGGCAATATGCCAAAATTTGGGAGACGGATATGTTTCTATTCCCTGTGCTTCATTATAAGCCATATAGCCGACATTGTATTCCAGTGGAATGTTGAGGCGTGCAGCGGTACGGCAAATATGTCGGCTGATTATCGTACAATGATGATCAAATTCCGGGTACGAACGCATAAATAAATCGGGGTGTGCCAGACAAGCAAACAGTCCACTTTCCATTCCTTCAACAGCACTTTCTTCATATAAATCAAGCATATCGCGACTGTCGGTGTGTTTGCCGAAGTAGGGGAATTTTTCATCCGTGTGGTAGTGATGGTTGCCGAAGAGAATATAGTCTAATTGAAATTCCTTGATCTGTTCTTTGAGCCATGCGATGTATTCCGGAAAGTATTCGCATTCCAATCCTACTTTTATGCTGATCTTATCTTTATACTTTTCTTGAAGCGAACGTAAACTTTCTACATAGCCAGGTAATTCATCAGGAAGCATACGCATATCCGCTACATAATCCGTACGGTATTTCCATGGTGAATGGTCGGAGAATCCGAGTTCTTCATAACCTCCTTTAATAGCACTACACACAAAATCTTCATCGCTTCCTGTGGCATGCATGCATCGTGTAGTGTGGGTGTGATAATTTGTTTTCATTTGGTTGTTATAATTAGATCCATGCGGACGTCAAATGTATCCGCAGGTACTTCTTCTATCAGTTGAAAGGGAAAGCATATTCCCATTTTAAAAGCGGGGATATAGGGAAGTAAACGGTCATAATAGCCCTTTCCCCTGCCCAGACGGTTCCCTTTGTTATCGAAAGCCACTCCGGGAATAACGGCAAGGTCTATGCTTGCATAGTCAGTGAAGGTGAAGCCGATAGGTTCTTCAATGCCGAACTTACCAGTCTTCAAATCTTCAGGTCCGGTGTATACACGAAGTTCCAGATAGTTACCTTTAACGACAGGAAGTAATATGCGTTTTCTATTACTCCACTTTTGTATAAAGGAGTGCGTATCTACTTCATCTTTAAGTGAATGATATAGCAAAACAGTCTGTGCCGCCTGAAATACGGGATGCTTCTCTAATATGCCAAGTATTTCATCCGACTGGGAGTGAAGCGTAGTGGAACGATTCTGCTGGGTTTTTAAGAACGCCATACGCTGCCGCAGTTGTTTTTTTCTTTCTTTCATTCTTCTTCTCCTCCTTCAAAGGTCCTTGTTGAGGAGCTTTGGGAAATGATTCCCCGTGCTCCAGTATATCCAGTGCTTTTTGTACTGTCGGATCACTTTGATTTGCATACCGGATATAAGCTTCCTTACCCAATATGTTATAGATAATATTCCCGTATAAGTTCTTTTCTAATAGTTTATAAGACTTATGGATGAGAATATTGCGTCTTTTTATTCCCTTACTGTCGGCAAAACGAACAAACTGTTCTACGATACCTTGACGGTGCAAGTACTTTGCCAAGTCGTTTTCATCCGTATTTTCGCTCAATTTGGTGCGATTGCGGTCTGAGTATTGGAAGCTGAATTGCATGGTCAATCCTTTGTTGAGAACTTCCAATAAATAGGAAGACATTCCTGTTGTGTCCTGAGGTACAAAAATATCCGGCATTATGCCTCCTCCTCCGTAAACAGGACGTCCCAACCGTGTGGAATAACGTTCTTTTTTATTGAGTTTGATGCTATCCTTAGAGAAGAACTCTCCATGCTGATAGCGTGTCACCCAATCCATTTCATATTTGGCATCCTTTCCGTTTTCATACGGACGCTGAATGCAACGGCCCGACGGGGTATAATAGCGGGCAATAGTCAGGCGGATGGCTGATCCGTCACTAAAGTCAATTGGTTGTTGTACCAGTCCTTTGCCAAAAGAGCGGCGTCCGACAATTGTACCGCGGTCATTATCTTGTATTGCCCCTGAGAATATTTCACTGGCGGATGCCGAAGCTTCATTGACCAATACGATTAACGGAGTTTTTTGGCAACTTCCCGTTCCATTGGCATAATCTTCGGTACGTGGATATTTTCGTCCCTGTGCATAAACGATGAGTTCGCCTTCCGGTAAGAACTCATTTGCCATGCGAACCGCAGCTTCCATGTATCCCCCTGTATTATCCCGTAAGTCAATAATCAGTCCTTTGCAATTCTGATGGCTCAACTGGGCAATAGCGTTCAGTAGTTCCACATGTGAAGTACGTCCGAACTTACTTATTTGGATGTAACCGAAGTTATTATTTAGCATATAGGCGGCATCAATGGTGTTTTGAGGAATCTCTCCACGGGCAATATCGAAGTAAAGGACATCCTTTTCAGTCATGCGCTTGACGCCGATTTTCACATGGGTGCCTTTCGGACCTTTTAGTGTGTGCATAGCCTTCTCATTAGTCACCCAATCACCGACGAATGTGCTGTCGTTCACCGATACGATGCGATCACCCGCCATTAATCCCACTTTCTCTGCAGGACCTCCCTGTATGACACTGTTTACATGTATCGTATCATTCTGAATGGTGAATTGAATTCCAATGCCGCTGAAACTTCCTTCCAATTCGGCGTTTACATCATCCAGATCCTGTGCCGGAATATAAGTGGAGTGAGGGTCCAATTCCCCCAATATTTGTGGCATGGCTTTTTCCACAAGGTCAGTCATGTTAACGGTGTCTACATATTGATCGTCTATAATACGTAGCAATGCATTCAATTTATTGGATGACCCGTTGATAATGCCAAGCCGGTTTCCTGCAAAATGTCTGGCATAGAATGTTCCGATTAAAATACCTACTACTACACTGATTGCTATAATAAGAGGTGTAAAGCGGGATGCGTTTTTTGTACTCATTGTACTTTCGCTTTATAAGGTTTCAATATAAATAACTTCAATTCCTGCACGCCTCAAAAGATTAATTCCATCTTCCAAACGATACTTTTCGGAATAAACAACTCTCTTTATTCCTGCCTGAATGATCAGTTTCGAACATTCAATGCACGGTGAAGCGGTGACATACATTGTAGCACCCTCACTGCTATTATTGGAGCGTGCAATTTTAGTGATTGCATTGGCTTCAGCATGGAGCACATAAGGTTTGGTTACATTGTTTTCGTCTTCGCAAATATTTTCAAAGCCTGAAGGGGTACCGTTATATCCATCGGATATAATCATTTTATCCTTGACGATCAATGCACCAACCTGGCGTCGTTTGCAATATGAATTTTCCGCCCATATGCTTGCCATACGTATATAGCGTCTATCAAGTGCTTCTTGTTTTTCTTTAGCAGAATCATTCATTTTCTTTCAGTTGTTATTGGTCAGAGGAACAAAGCTTAATACAAAAGTCCTTTGCCCTTCTTCATAATAAATGTATAGATTGCTATTGTCTCCACCATAACGTTTTGCATTTCTTATTCCGGTAAGAAATGCTTTCCCTACGGCATTGTTTTCTGTTCCGGATGTATTACTATCTATTGTTAATTTGTTACTCTTTCCATCGGCACTCCATTGTCCGGATATTGTGGCTGAAATAGATTGCCCGCCAAAACTTCCTCCGGTAACTCCATTTACATCAGCTCCATTGAATGTTAGCGTACAGTATTTCTCACTTTTTTGTAGCAATTGTATAAACTCTCCTTTGGCTTTATTATCACCCCCCCAGAAGTCCCACCAATCATGCACTCCATCTTCCGATATATAGGTTAGTTTCCACGTTTTTCCGGTGAATATTCCAATAACATCGTCTTCATTGTTGCAACTGCTTAACGATAAAAGCGCTACAGCTATAATGAATAGCTTATATAGGCCTGTATGGTAAGTATCATTTTTCCTTTTCATTGCTTGATTCCATTTCTAATTAATAATGCATCAATAGTAGGTTCTTGTCCACGGAAACGCTTATATAGCGTCATTGGGTGTTCCGTTCCTCCTTTTGAAAGGATATTTTCGCGGAACGATGCCGCAACTTCAGGGTTGAAAATACCTTTTTGTTTAAATAAGGAGAAAGCATCCGCATCTAGCACTTCCGCCCATTTGTAGCTATAGTATCCTGCGGCATAACCACCTGCAAATATATGAGAAAATTGCGTGCTCATGCAGGTTCCTTCTACGGTAGGCAGTATTTGGGCTTTTGCCCAGGCTTGCTTCTCATAATTTTCCACGTTACCTTCGAATGGAGTGTCCCGTGTATACCATGCCATATCCAATAAACCAAAACTGACTTGGCGGAGGCAGGCATAAGCCACATTGAAATTAGATGAATCCACAATGCGTTGTACCCACTCGTCTGGAATCAATTCACCGGTCTGGTAGTTCCGGGCAAAAGTGTGGAGAAATTCTTTCTCTATGGCAAAGTTTTCCATGATTTGCGACGGTAATTCCACGAAGTCCCAATACACATTGGTGCCACTTAGACTTTCATAGGTGGAATTGGCAAACATACCGTGTAAACTATGACCAAATTCGTGGAGGAATGTCTCTACTTCGTCAAACGTTAATAAAGCCGGTTTATCTTTAGTCGGTTTGGTAAAGTTGGTCACAATGGAAACTTGCGGACGACTATTGTCGCCTGTCTTCTCATCAATCCATTGGCCTTTATATTCTGTCATCCATGCACCGGAGCGTTTACCGGCCCTCGGATAAAAGTCGGTATATAATACAGCTAAGATTTTTCCGTCTTTATCGAACACGTCATAAGCTTCTACATCCTTATTATATACGGGAATATCCGGATTCTTCCTGAATGTGATACCGTACAGCCGGTTTGCCAAGCCGAATATACCTTCTTTTACTTTGCTTAGTTCGAAGTAAGGGCGGAGCATTTCGTCATCAATTTTGAATTTTTGGTCTTTCAGCTTATGAGAAAAGTAACTCCAGTCCCAGGGCATTACGGTAAAATCTTTACCTTCCAGTTGAGTAGCCAGTGACTGAACTTCTGCATATTCTTGTTTTGCTGTCGGTGTATAAGCGTCCAGCAACTGATTTAGCAATTTGTATACAGCATTGCTGTTTTGAGCCATCCGCTCTTTCAGGGTATATTCGGCATAATTCCGGTATCCAAGCAACTGCGCTATTTCCATTCGCGTATTCGCTAGTTCCCTGACTATTTCCAAATTCCCTGTTTCGTTATCATGAGTACATCTGGTATTGTAGGCCATATAGAGCTCATGACGTAGATCACGATTATCGGCATACATCATAAACGGACCGTAACTGGGAGCCTGCAAGGTGAATACCCATCCTTCCGTTCCTTTCTCCCTGGCTGTTTCAGCAGCTGCATTGATAGCACTTTCCGGTAGTCCGGCAAGCTGGTCTTTGTGAGTCAATACTAATTTATAGTCATTTGTCTCTTTTAGCAGATTCTCTCCGAATTGTAAGGTCAGCAGGCTGAGTTTTTTAGTAAGTTCCCTGTACTTTTCTTTAGCTTCTCCCTGTAAATTGGCTCCGTTACGGATAAAATCAGTATAGCTATTTTCTAACAGTTGCTTTTGTTCTGTGGTAAGTGGAATGTTATCCTTTTGTTCATATACGGCTTTGATGCGTGAGAACAGTTTTTCATTTAAGGTGATGTTGTTACTATGTTCACTGAGCAATGGCATTATGTCTTTTGCCAGTTCCTGCAAATCATCATTTGTCTCGGCACTGAGCAGATTTCCTAATGTCGTACTCACCCGGTTCAGTAATCTGCCCGATTTTTCGTAGGCGACGATTGTATTTTCAAAAGTGGGGATTTCCTTATTATCGGTTATGGCCTCTATTTCCAGATTGTGCTGGCGGATTCCTTCTTTAATGGCTGGCTCAAAGTGTACGGTTTTTATTTTATCGAACGGTATGGTTCCGTAGGGAGTAGTATATTTTTCAAAGAAAGGGTTTTGAGCCTGCGATATACTCATCATAAGGCAAAGTAATATTAATGTTAGTTGAGACTTTATCATAATTTATAGACCAATGGAATATATTGTTTGCAAAAATGCAAAAAAAAAAGTTGATTTGGAGAAGATTATACTATCTTTTAACAAAGTATATTATACTCTGTTAAGCTTAATGCGCTTTTACTTTCCTTTGGGTTTAAGGTCGGAAGGAGGAATGCCACACTTAAGAAATAATAAAAAAAAATAAAAAGAAAGATCATAAGTTTATAGTGAATAATGATTATTTCTACTTTTGCCTTTTAATTAAGAATAAGGAAGTTATGGAAACAATGTATGATACCTTACTTCAACTGCCACTTTTTCAAGGCCTTGCAAAGGAAGACTTTACCAGTATATTGGGGAAAGTGCGATTGCATTTTACGCAACACAAATCCGGAGAAATCTTGATAAAGGAAGGATCAGTATGTAATCAATTGGTCTTTGTGTTGAAAGGAGAAATTGTTTCTTCGACATCATCCGTAGATGATTCTTACTGGTTTACCGAAGTGCTTCAGGCTCCTTGTTTAATTGAGCCCTGCTCTCTGTTTGGAATGAATACCACTTATGTATCCACTCATGTTGCATCTGCCGAAGTGCATACCATTAGCATTGATAAGTTATTTGTACTTAGCGAGTTATTTGAGTATGAGATCTTTCGTCTAAATTACATGAATATGATAAGCAACCGTTCACAAATGCTTAGAAGCCGTTTATGGGCGAAAGTTCCGGGGGATAATGTAGAAACACGTATCGTTGATTTTATTTTCTCCCATATTGAGCGGACCTCCGGAGAAAAAATCCTTAAAATAAAGATGTCTGTATTGGCCGATATAATTAATGCTACCCGGCTAAGGGTCTCTAAAGTCTTGAATGATATGCAGCAAAGAGGACTTTTGGAGCTACATCGGGGTGAAATTGTAATTCCGGAGTTTGGCAAGTTGCTTTCATAATTTCTTCTGTTAATAGCCATTATATTCCATTTGAAAGTGTAATTTTGCAAAATCAAACAAAATGATTCTTTAAATGAATATAATAAGGAACTATGCATTTACTATTTGCTTAATAATAGGCATTCTGATAGGCGGAATATGTGGAATTGTTTTTAGAGAAGGTGCCGTTGTGGTAAAGCCAATAGGGGATTTGTTCTTAAACTTGATGTTTGTCCTCATTGTCCCATTGGTTTTCTTAAGTGTTTCGTCTGCTATATATAATATGAAGCAAATGAATATGATAGGTAAAGTTGTTGTCAATATCATATTCGTATTTATCGGTTCCGCTGTGGTGGCTGCCTTAGTTGCGTATTTGCTTACCTTATTTTATAATCCGTTGGAAGGGGTTGATAAAGCTGCTATAATGGCTAACTTACCGCAACACGCGGAGGGGGTATCTTTATCTTCGGGAGGATTGTTTGTAAGCACTTTTACAGTACCTGACTTCTTACAGCTTTTTACAAAATCAAATTTGTTGCCGCTTATCCTTTTTTCCGTTTTTTTAGGATTGGCTACCGCCTATGCGGGGGAACACGGAAAAGTTGTGGCCAGCTTGTTAAATTCGGGCATGGTTGTTATTTTGCGTATGATGCGTATCATCATGTACGCGGCTCCTATTGGGCTCGGGTGTTATTTTGCCGATACAGTGGGACGAGTCGGCGGACAAATATTGAACGGTTATCTTAATGCATTTATGCTTTTTCTTGTACTTACATTTATTTGTTATGTAGGGATAAACTCGTTGTATATTTGGCTTGCCGGGGGAAAGAAAGGATTATCTACTTTTTGGCGGCATATCATTACTCCTTCGCTAACGGCGATTGCTACTTCGTCAAGTGCTGCATGCATCCCGGTGAATATCGAGGCTGCCAGGCGAATGGGAGTACCGGCTAATATTGCTGAAACAGTGATTCCTTTGGGGACCAATATGCATAAGGACGGTTCTGTGATGGGGGGAGTAATTAAGATTGTGTTTTTACTCACTATCTTCGGGCAGGATACAGGATTCTCCGGCAATGTGTTTTTTATTATCGGAGTGGCGCTGTTAGTTGGAGCGGTAATGGGAGCTATCCCCAGCGGGGGTATGACCGGGGAATTACTCATCTGTTCGGTGTTTGGTTTTTCGCCCCAGTTGGCCGGAACCCTGATGGTCATCAGTACGATTATTGATGTTCCTGCCACATTGCTCAATTCCACGGGAAATGTCGTCAGCTCGGTATTGGTTGCCCGTTTGACAAAAGGAAAGAATTGGAGAGGAACTTTAGCGGTATCTGATGAAAATCAATAAATCCATTATATAATAAGCAAGGGAATTATTCTTTTAATAATCCCCTTATTTATAGCTGTTGATGTATAGTAACCTTTTTCAGGTACTATAAATTCTCCTGTTTTATTCCCATTCTATTGTGGAAGGTGGTTTGGACGAAATATCGTAAGTCACCCGGTTTACCCCTTTGACTTTGTTGATAATATCATTGGATACCTTTCCTAGGAAATCGTAGGGTAAATGAGCCCAGTCGGCGGTCATTGCATCGGTGGACGTTACTGCACGCAGTGCAACAGCTCGTTCGTAAGTCCGTTCGTCTCCCATAACGCCTACGGATTGTACGGGGAGTAAAATCACACCTGCCTGCCATACCTGGTCGTAAAGTCCCCAGTCGCGTAACCCTTGAATAAAAATATCATCTGCATCTTGCAGAATACGCACTTTCTCGGGAGTAATATCACCGAGGATACGTACAGCCAGTCCCGGTCCGGGGAACGGATGACGGGTAATCAAATGTTCGGGCATGCCGAGTTCACGGCCTACGCGGCGAACTTCATCCTTAAATAGTAGGCGGAGCGGCTCGCAAAGTTTCAGGTCCATTTTTTCCGGTAGTCCTCCCACGTTGTGATGGCTTTTGATTACAGTACCGGTGATAGATAACGATTCAATACAATCGGGGTAAATAGTTCCTTGTGCCAGCCACTTTACATCTTTAATTTTATGGGCTTCTTCATCGAATACATCAATAAATCCTTTACCTATGATTTTTCGCTTGTGTTCCGGTTCCGTTACGCCTGCCAGTTCGGAAAAGAACTTTTTGCTGGCATCAATACCTATAACATTTAAGCCGAGGCATTCGTAGTCATGCATCACATTCTTAAATTCGTTTTTGCGAAGCATGCCATGATCTACAAACACGCAAGTCAGGTTTTTACCAATGGCACGGTTTAGCAATACTGCTGCCACGGATGAATCGACTCCACCACTTAGGGCAAGTACTACTTTATCGTTACCTAACTGTTCTTTCAACTGTGCTACGGTGGTTTCGATGAACGAAGCGGCACTCCAGTCCTGTTTGCATCCACAAACATCAACCACAAAGTTTTTTAAAATCTGTGTACCGTCTTCTGTATGGAATACTTCCGGATGGAATTGTACACCCCAGATTTGTTCATTCTTTATCTGATAAGCTGCTATTTCGACTTTATCCGTTGAAGCAATCTTTTTAAAATTTTCCGGTATGTGAGTGATGGTATCTCCATGGCTCATCCATACCTGGGTGTGTTCTTTTAATCCTTTAAACAAGACATTTTCTTTGTCAAAAGAATCAAGATGTGCCCGTCCGTATTCGCGGCTTCCGGCTGGTTCTACGTTGCCTCCGCTGGTATAGGCTATAAATTGTGCACCATAGCAAATGCCTAAAATAGGATATTTACCACGCAGTTCCTTTAAGTCTATTTTAAAAGCCTTCTCGTCATAGACAGAAAAGGGGCTTCCTGATAAAATGACTCCTTTTACACTTTTATCTTCTTTTGGGAACTTATTATACGGAACAATTTCACAGTAAGTATTCAATTCGCGAATGCGGCGCCCGATGAGTTGTGTGGTTTGGGAACCGAAATCAAGGATGATAATCTTTTCCTGCATAAAGCTGTAAGGGTTTTATAAATGATGTGCAAAAATAGGAAAAAACGAGTTATTAATCGCAAGACAATCATGCTTATTTGTCGCGTTCTACTAATATTTAGAATTCTTGTCTTTTTTATCTAACATAAATCTCTTTGTTTTCATGAGTTGTAATTTCATAGGTCTATTTTTCAATATAAGCTTTTATTGACTTGATATCGCTTGATTCTGCTCTTTTATCTGTAATGTTTTTTATAAGTAAATAATTTACTTTCTTTAGAGGTTCGTTCTGATATTGTCTGAGATAATTCTGAGCAAATTATTAATAGTTTTGTGCGTAGAGTTTGTGAATTGTTGGATGAAGAGTTGTTATAGAGTTTTCCTCAGGTGATGGGTGCACTTTGGCTTAATGGGTGCATTTTTATTTGAATTTATTCTTAGTTTGCTTTGTCTACTTTGCAAAACTTTGTTTTTTCTATTCTTTAAAACTATTTAATTGTGATTTTAAGTGCATATCTAAAAACATTTTCTTACTTTTGCACCGCGTTTTAGAAATAAAGGCCTTGATAATGAGAGGTATTTCAACAAATATTATAAAACCCTTAAAAGTTTAAACAAAATGATTAAAGTAGGTATTAATGGATTCGGACGTATCGGTCGTTTCGTATTCCGCGCTGCTCAGACAAGAAACGATATTCAAATCGTTGGTATTAATGACCTTTGCCCGGTTGACTACTTGGCTTACATGCTGAAGTATGATACTATGCACGGTCAGTTCGATGGAACAATCGAAGCAGATGTTGAAAACAGCAAACTGATTGTTAACGGTAAGGTAATTCGTGTTACTGCAGAAAGAAACCCAGCTGATTTGAAGTGGGATGCAGTAGGTGCTGAATATGTTGTTGAATCTACTGGTTTGTTCTTGACAAAAGAAAAAGCTCAAGCTCATCTTCAAGCCGGTGCTAAATATGTTGTAATGTCTGCTCCTTCTAAGGATGACACCCCGATGTTTGTATGCGGTGTTAACGAGAAGAGTTACGTTAAAGGTACTCAATTCGTATCTAACGCATCTTGTACTACTAACTGCTTGGCTCCTATTGCTAAAGTATTGAATGATAAATTTGGTATTACCGATGGTTTGATGACTACTGTTCACTCTACTACTGCTACTCAAAAAACAGTTGACGGTCCTTCTATGAAAGACTGGAGAGGTGGTCGTGCTGCTTCTGGCAATATCATTCCTTCTTCTACCGGTGCTGCTAAGGCTGTAGGTAAAGTTATTCCTTCATTGAACGGCAAATTGACTGGTATGTCTATGCGTGTTCCGACTTTGGATGTATCTGTTGTTGACTTGACTGTAAACTTGGCTAAGCCTGCAACATACGCTGAAATCTGCGCTGCTATGAAAGCTGCTGCTGACGGTGAGTTGAAAGGTATTCTGGGATATACTGAAGATGCAGTTGTTTCTTCTGATTTCTTGGGTGATACTCGTACTTCTATCTTCGATGCAAAAGCTGGTATCGCTTTGACTGATACATTCGTTAAAGTTGTATCTTGGTATGACAATGAGATCGGTTACTCTAACAAAGTTCTTGATCTGATTGCTCACATGGCTTCTGTAAACTGCTAATTCATTTAGTTAGAATAAAAAAAGGGAACGGCTTGAAGTCGTTCCCTTTTTTCATTCCCCTTTGAAAACCTTTATATGAGGTATACTTTTGCTACAAAAAAGCGTTGGCCTAAGGATACATTTTGACGGTCAGGTTGTTTGGCTTTCACAACAACAGATTGCTTTGTTGTTTGATACTACCCAACAGAATGTCAGCTTTACGTTAATAGCATTTTAGACGAAAGTGGGCTACAGGAAGAAGTAACTCACAAGTATTTCTTGTTAGTCCGAACTGAAACCACTTCGATTCATTAAAAACGGGGCGAGAAGGGTCTCTGGATGGGATTTGGCTGAAAGCTGAAAGCAACCTGAAACCTTGCTTTCAGCCGGAATGCCGATGTACAAAGGGATGCAGAGGCTGAAAGCAAAAACCGATGTTTTTTTAAATTCCGTCATTTAGAAGTCGTTTTTACTAAATATCCTACCTTTATCCTACATTGTCATGCTTAATGATACTTCTGTTTAATGATAGATATGTTATGTCCACTCAGTGCAATGGTTTAATGTGTAGCTTAGGGTGGAAGACTTCGTAGCCTAGGTCTGCAAGGGAGATAACCCCGGGCAATTAGGCAAATACCCCTGGGCTGCGAAGGAAATAGCCCGGGTTTACGATGAAAGTAGCCCAGATTTACGAAAGAAGTAGCTCAGGTTTGTGAAGGAAATAGTTTTGAGCTAAGAAAGATTGTCCCTAAACTGTTACGTTAAAAGCTCTGTATTGTTGGTCTTCTATTTCCAGCACACGGGGCATATAGATCCAACGTACGGGAGATATATGTCCTGCACGTTGGAGATAGAGAGCTGATAAATAGCTAAACTAAACCCTTTTCGGGTTATATTGCTCTTTTACCGTTTATTCATTGGGCAATTCAATGAAAGACATGGTCAGTTGAAGTGAAGTAGATATTGTGTTGAGACGGGATAGATGGTCTGTTGGGGGCAAGCAGATGGTTTATTCAATATCAACACATCGTCTTTTTCATATCTTTATTCACTTTGATTGGTTGCTAAGGGTTATTTTTGTAGCGCTTCAACCAGAAGCGTGATATTGGCCATGAACAACCTTACGGAAATCGCCAAAAGAATAATGCCGAAGAATTTTCGGATGATGTAAATGCCCCCCTTTCCCAAGAATTTTCGGATACGTTCTGTCATCCTGATCACAATGTACACCCATACCATGTTGAGCACCAATGCCATAATGATGTTGAGGCTTGCATATTCGGCACGGAGTGAAAGCAGTGTGGTGAAAGCACCGGCACCGGCTACCAAGGGAAATACTAAGGGTACCAATGTGGCTTCTTTCATAGGACCTTGGTTTTTAAAGATTTCCACATCCAGTATCATTTCCAAAGCCATCAGAAACAGTATGACCGCGCCGGCTACTGCAAACGACTCAATATCCACATGGAATAATTTCAAGAGCATGTCTCCTGCATAAAAAAAGCCGATTAGCAGGGCAAAAGAGATTAATGTAGCTTTCATGGCACTTACGTCCTTGCCTTTTTCCCTTAGCTCAATAATTATAGGTGTGGATCCTATAATATCAATAACGGCGAATAATACGATGAAAGCACTGATAAATTGTTGGAAGTTAAAAGTTGAAAACATAGATTCCTCCTTTTTTCTGCAAAGATAATATTTGCAATCCAAACTTCTTTATAATCCGATAATATTATATAACATATAAGTGTTACGTCCTTACAGTGCGCGGTTCATTTCTATATTTTTTATTCATTCTTCTTTTGTACTTCTCTTTTTCGTACCTTTGCCAGACTGAAAAAAGAAAGGAATGATAGTTTGTATAGCTGAAAAGCCTTCAGTGGCACGTGATATAGCAGATGTACTCGGAGCAAGGGAACGAAAAGACGGGTATATTGAGGGGAACGGGTACCAGGTGACATGGACATTCGGGCATTTGTGTATGCTCAAGGAGCCACATGAATATACGCCCGGATGGAAATCATGGAGTTTGGGGAGTTTGCCTATGATTCCTCCGCGTTTCGGCATCAAGCTAATCAGTAATCCTACTTACGAGAAGCAGTTTCATACGATTGAACGTCTCATGCAGCATGCCGACGAAATCATAAACTGTGGTGATGCCGGTCAAGAAGGGGAACTTATTCAGCGTTGGGTGATGCAAAAAGCCGGGGCTCGTTGTCCGGTGAAGCGTCTGTGGATTTCATCGCTGACCGAAGAAGCGATCCGTGAAGGATTTGCAGGATTAAAAGAGCAGACAGAGTTTCAGTCTTTGTATGAAGCCGGATTGAGCCGTGCCATTGGCGACTGGCTGTTGGGCATGAATGCCACGCGCCTGTATACCATAAAGTACGGGCAGAATAAACAAGTGCTCTCTATTGGGCGGGTACAAACCCCCACATTGGCTCTTATCGTTAACCGGCAGTTGGAAATAGAGCATTTTGTACCCAAGCAATATTGGGAGTTGAAAACGGTTTACCGGGATACGACATTCTCTGCTATAATAAAGAAAAGTGAAGAAGAACAGATTCTGGATGCAGATAAGAAAGATAACTCATCAGCGGAAACCTTGAAAGCTCCTCAAAAGGAAACCGAAAATAGAGGGATAGAACCTATTGAGGACCGTGAAAGGGGAATTGCCTTGCTTGAACAGATTAAGAATTCGCCTTTTACTGTGACAAGTGTGGAGAAGAAGCAGGGAAAGGAGTATGCGCCCCGTTTGTTCGACTTGACTTCCCTGCAAGTGGAATGTAACAAGAAGTTTGCATATTCGGCCGACGATACTTTGAAGACGATTCAGTCGTTGTATGAAAAAAAAGTGGCTACTTATCCCCGTGTAGATACAACTTTCCTGAGTGATGATATCTATCCGAAGTGTCCCGGCATATTGAAGGGATTAAGGGATTACGAAGCGTTTGTTGCTCCTTTGGCTAATGTTACTTTGCCAAAGTCAAAGAAGGTTTTCGATAACTCTAAGGTGACGGATCACCATGCCATTATTCCCACAGGACAATATCCCCAGAATCTTACGGATATGGAGCGCCGGGTGTATGATCTGATAGCCCGTCGCTTTATCGCTGCATTTTATCCCGACTGCAAGGTGGCTACGACTACGGTGCTTGGCGAAGTGGAAGGCATCGGCTTTAAGGTGACGGGAAAGCAAATTCTGGAACCCGGCTGGCGGGTTGTATTTGGAACGCCGGAGCAGCTGCAAGCCGATAAAGAAGAAAAAGGAGAAGGAGAGGATGAAAAGATGCTTCCTGCTTTTAAGAAGGGAGAAAGTGGTCCGCACATTCCTGATTTATATGAGAAGTGGACGCAGCCACCACGCCCTTATACGGAGGCTACTTTGCTTCGCGCCATGGAGACTGCCGGTAAATTGGTGGATGACGATGAGCTTCGTGATGCGCTAAAGGAAAACGGCATCGGACGTCCGTCCACTCGTGCGGCAATTATAGAAACATTGTTTAAACGCAATTATGTAAGGAAGGAGAAGAAGAATCTGATTGCCACGCCGACAGGGGTGGAACTGATTCAGCTTATTCATGAGGAATTGCTTAAATCAGCGGAGCTGACAGGTATTTGGGAAAAGAAGTTGCGTGAGATTGAGAAGCGGACCTATAATGCTTCTCTCTTTTTGGAGGAGCTCAAACAAATGGTTTCGGAAATTGTAATGAGCGTACTCTCTGATAATACGAACCGACGCATTACGATTGTTCAACCTCCCGCTCAATCGGCTACAGCTGATGCTGGTGCTGCAAAAGGGAAGAAAAGCGGAACTAAAAGTAGTGATACGTCCAAACCGAAGCGGCAGAGTAAACCGCGCAAATCAACTTCGGGAAAAGCAACGGTTCCGACTGCTGATACAGGTGATAGCCTGATTGGTCAAACGTGTCCGTTATGCGGAAAAGGTACGATTATCAAAGGGAAAACAGCATACGGGTGTTCTGAATGGCGGAATGGCTGTACATTTCGCAAACCTTTTGAATAGAGCTATTCCCTAAGTGTCTTCGATATTCTGAAGGTAAATGTTTCTGCGCGCAATAATAAAAAACTTGCGCTCTTATTATACTGTAGTCTGGCAAAAATATACTGTAGTTGGTAAAATAGGACTTATTGCTTTGTTGTTACAGTTTATTTTCAGCTATATATTTCCATAGGGGCGCTGCCATTAATGCCTGTTTAATCTTATCATTCTGCAGCAAATCTTTTACTTCCTGAAGGGATAGAAGATGTACACTCAGACTTTCTGTTGGTTCTAAATGTTGCTCATCTATTTTCTCTACATCTGTGGCTAGAAAGCAATGAGTGATGTTTGTATGAGTACTTGAGTTTGCCGAGATTTGCATGTATTCTTTCCACGTGCCTTTTCCATATCCGGTTTCTTCGAGGAGTTCACGTTGTGCAGAGATTAGTGGAGATTTGTCTTCTTCTTCACAGACACCTGCACAAAGTTCATGAGATGTTTCCCGCAATCCGTGCCGGTATTGCGTGATGAAGACAAACAGACCTTCACGCGTGATGGCCAGAGTATTTACCCAGTCGGGGTATTCTAGTATATAGTAAGAGGGGATATGATTGCCATTAGGTAGTACGACGTGGTCTTTACGGACTGTGAGCCAAGGCTCTTTATGTAAATAATCGCTGGAAATAATTTTCCACGGTTCTTCTAATTCTTCTTTCATAATTTGTTTTTATACTTTAAACAGCATTCCTCCGATGTTATCGGCAGAGGCTCCGGTAACAGATGAGAGACAACCAGGTTCATCTGCCAGATAAAGTGTCCCGAGAAATGCAAATATTAACGCCTCTTTATATTCAATGATTTGGCGTTCCGGGATAACAATCTTGCACGGGCAAAGTGCACTCATGCGTTCTATCAGGAATTTGTTGAAGGCACCGCCACCTGTGACCAGCATTTTTTCTTCCTCTTTCTGTTCGGAATGGTTGATGAGGACACGGGATACCTGATAGGCGGCATGCTCGTAAAACGTACGTAGCATATCCTCCATGCTTAGCTTGTACTTTTCTAACGTCGGGTAAACCAATGTTTCCACCCATTCGCGTCCGAGGGATTTGGGACCTGTCTGCCGGTAATATTCCATATTATTCAATTCATCCAATAATGGTTGGTGCACGGTGCCTCGTCGTGCGATTTCACCGTCCCGGTCAAATTCCAGCCCGATAAGCCTGCAATAATGATTGATGACATAATTGACCGGACTGACATCGAATGCGATACGGCGGTTGTTTTGTTCAAAGGATATATTTGAGAAACCTCCTATGTTGAGGCAGTAGCTGTAATCACTGAAAAGCAGACGATCGCCAATAGGAACTAAAGGAGCCCCTTGGCCACCCAGCATGATGTCTAAACGGCGGAAGTCAGAAACAGTTGGGATACCGGTTTCTGCAGCTATTGCAGCTCCGTCTCCTATCTGGAACATGATGCGTTTCTGCGGTTCGTGGAATATGGTATGCCCGTGTGATGCAATAATGTCGGGGTGGAGATTGAATTCGTGTATGAATTCATTGACACGCTCCCCGAGGAACTTACCGTATGCACTATGGAAGGTGATAAACTCCAATGCGCTCATTGACTGCGCACCCGTACCTAGCTTTTGTTTTAAATCCTCCGGATAAGAATAACCTTTTGCACAGTCAATGTGAAAACTCCATTTCCCTACTTTACGGTGGAAGGTACAACAACAAACATCCAGCCCGTCAAGGGAGGTGCCGGACATTAATCCTATGGATTGAATTTGAAAATCTTTCATTGCTTGGAGAACTTTGTTCTATAAATATTTTAGGAAGGTGATGGCTATTAAAAGTCATTTTCCTTTTAGTTTATAGTAATGAACATCTCACAATAATATATATTATTTCTAATAAGATTTTAAATTATTGATAATATGTGCTTTATTGTTCATTTGATATGAATGCATAAAACATTTCTTTGGTGAAAATTCAAATGAAACTCCACAACAGCTTCAATGCCTTTCCGCAGCATGTCAAGCGGAAAGTTTTCGTTGGGAGAATGAATAGCGTTTGATTCCAGCCCGAACCCCATGAGTACTGTCTTTATTCCTAATACTTGTTCAAAGGTGGAAATGATGGGGATACTTCCTCCGCGTCGTACTGCTAACGGTTTCTTTCCGAAGGCTTTTTCAAACCCCTTTTCTGCAGCCTGATAAGCGGGCAAGGTGATGGGGCAGACATAACCTTGTCCACCGTGCATTGGCGTTACTTTAACTTGTACGGTTTGGGGGGCAATGCTTTGGATATAGTCGGCAAACAGTTGCGAGATTTTATGATGATCCTGATGGGGGACAAGCCGGCAGGATACTTTAGCAGTGGCTTTTGAGGGAAGAACGGTTTTAGCACCCTCGCCCGTATAGCCTCCCCAAATGCCACAAACGTCAAATGATGGGCGGCAACTATTGCGCTCCAGCGTGCTGTAACCTTTTTCTCCGGCCAGCTCTTTTACTCCGATTGCGGCTTTGTACTTGTCTTCATGGAAAGGTATGTGTGCTATCATTTCCCGCTCTGCCTGTGGCACTTCTTCCACGTCGTCATAAAATCCGGGAACGGTGATGCGTCCGTCGGCATCGACAATTTGGGCTATCATGCCACATAAAACATTAATAGGATTGGCGACTGCTCCTCCAAAGTGACCCGAATGTAAATCACGGTTTGGTCCGGTAACCTCTATTTCCCAGTAAGCCAGTCCGCGTAGTCCTGTTGTCAATGAAGGCAGGTCGGCTCCCAGCATGCTGGTATCGGATACTAAAATGATGTCTGCTTTTAAAAGTTCCTTATGGGTTATGCAAAAAGCTTCCAAACTGGGCGATCCTATTTCTTCTTCTCCTTCGAAGATGAACTTTACGTTATTCTTCAACAATCCGTGTTTCAGCAGATACTCAAAGGCCTTGACCTGAATAAAAGACTGTCCTTTATCATCATCGGCACCTCGTGCCCAGATATGTTCGTCCCGTACTTCCGGTTCGAAAGGTTCACTTTTCCATAATTCTAATGGTTCAGGTGGCATTACATCATAATGTGCATAGATCAGTACGGTTTTTGCCGCCGGATCTACTGTTTTCTGTCCGAATACAATGGGATTCCCCTCCGAAGGCATCACTAATGCTTCGTCTGCACCTGCTTCGAGTAATAATTGCGACCAGCGCTGGGCACAGGCAGACATGTCGTCATGATGCTCAGGTTTGGCGCTAATGCTGGGTATGCGAATAAGGCTGAATAAGTCTTCCAATAGTTTGGATTCGTTATCCGCAATGTATTGTTGTATTTCGTTCATCCGGGGAAAATTTAGGTTGATTAAAGTTGGGTTGTTTTATCTATTAAATAATAATCTAGGATAGTGATTGCCGCCATGGCTTCTACAATGGGGACGGCACGGGGAAGTACACATGCATCGTGACGCCCGCGTGCTTTCATACTGGTATCTATGCCATCAATGTTAACGGTTTGTTGTTCCATTAATACGGTAGCCACTGGTTTGAAGAGAGTTCTGAAATAAATGTCTTGTCCGTTGCTTATCCCTCCCTGTATCCCACCGGAATGGTTGGTACGGGTATCAATATGACCGGCATTATTATAAAAAATGTCGTTTTGTTCGGAACCTTTCATCTTCAGTCCCTTGAAACCTTCACCATATTCGAATCCTTTTACGGCATTGATGCTGAGCATTGCGTTGCCCAAAGCGGCATGAAGTTTTCCGAATACCGGCTGTCCAAGACCTATGGGACATCCCTTGATTACACAAGTGATGACTCCTCCAATGGTATCTCCTTTCGCTTTTATTTCAGCGATAAGATGTTCCATTTCTTTAGCTTTCTCCTGATCAGGACAACGCACCGGATTGTTTTCGATGGTATCAAGATCGTACGTCGTGTAGTTTTCTTCCAACCGGATGGGACCTACTTGTGAGGTGTATGCTGTGATACGGATTCCCAGTTGTTTGAGTGCAATCTTGGCTAAAGCTCCCGCTACTACACGTGAGATGGTTTCCCGGGCGGAAGAGCGGCCTCCTCCGCGATAATCGCGTATGCCATATTTAGCCCTGTAAGTATAGTCTGCATGTGAGGGACGATACACCTCTTTTATATTATCATAATCGTTGGAGCGTTGGTTTTCGTTCCACACCATGAATCCAATGGGGCATCCAGTGGATTTTCCTTCGAAAATGCCTGAGAGAAACTCCACTTTGTCCGGTTCTTTTCGTGCGGTAGTGATGGCCGATTGCCCCGGTTTACGGCGATCCAGCTCACTTTGAATAAAATCCATATCGATCTCTATTCCTGCAGGGAAACCGTCTATAACGCCTCCGATGCCTTTACCATGCGATTCTCCGAAGCTGGTAAAGCGAAAAATATTGCCGAATGAGTTGAACATACTTATTGAGTTTATGGGTTTATATACGAAATTTATTTGCTCCGATTCCTTTCTGTAGGGGCTTTGAATGTCTAAAGATAATGATTTTATCCGAGTTATTCCTAAAAAGAATGAATAAATCATTCTATTTCCAAAACAGATAGGAGTGAATGTTTAAGATAGAATTTGAATTTTCTCAATTTGTACCGATAAAAGCAGAGGTCACTAACGGAATAGTGAAATTTCCATTAGTGACCTCTGCTTTATTTTTATGCTACAAGGATTTAGTGGCAACACCCTCTGCCACAGCAATCGTCGTCTTTATCTTCCTCTTCATTACCGCCGCATCCGCATTCACCTCCACAGCTACAGCTGTCTGATCCGCAACTACATCCGCCTCCGCTCATTGCTTTGGCCATTTCTTGCAGTTCTTCGTTAGTTGCCGGGCGGTTTTCTACGACTTCTCCGACAAAATTCAGGTCGCAACCTGCCAGGGGATGATTCATGTCCATTACGACTACATTATCTTTTACTGCCGATACGGTGCCGTTGATACGCTCTCCTTCGGAGGTCATCAGGGGAACAACATTACCTTCTACTATACGTTCGCTGTCGAACTTACCATCTACTTCGAAGATGTTTTTAGGTAAGTCTATCACATGTTCATCGTCATATTCACCATAAGCATCGGCACATGCAATAGTGAAGTTGAATTTGTCTCCTTTATTAAGTTTCTTCACTTGCTCTTCAAAAGCCTCCAAAGTCAGTCCAAGTCCGGAGATAAACTGAAAAGGATCTTCTGTAGTAGCTTCTTCCGTGAAGTCTTTTTCTCCCTCTTCAACAGAGTATAGCTTATATGCTACTGTGATGTACTTGTTTTCTATGGTGTCCATTATTACTTTTTGTTTTAATAGTTAATAAATTGATTATCATATCTCTTTTGGAAGCGGCAAAGATAAGAAATTCATTTTTAAATCAGGGGAATCTAAGAATTAAGAGGGAATTTTTAACTATATCCGAGGTGTGTTTTTTTCTTTTCCACAAGAAAAAAGACTATAGGGAGTTTGCTATAAGTTTTATTTAAACTAACAATTAATAAGGCATTTTAGTGATAGAATAAGACTTTCTGATGCTGTTTTCTTACGATTATTTATTTTTGCCTCTATTTTTTCATTAATTTATTTGGTGTTTATAAAAAAAAGCCCTTACCTTTGCAGCACGATAATAAAGAAGCAACTTTATAACAAGTAAACAAAGTTATGAACTTACATACATCTATTAGTCTAACAATCCTACATATTATTCGCGTCGTGGTGCTATCATCTAAAGCGTGAGGAAGGCTGTTATATGTATATGTGTGTTTATTAAGATATCAATTTTGGAGCCTTTCTCACATTAGTGAGAGAGGCTCTTTAATTAAAAGGAGATTTGAATATGAAACATCAGTTACGCAGTTCTTTTAGCACGGAAGGCCGTCGCATGGCAGGCGCCCGTGCACTATGGACAGCAAATGGTATGAAAAAAGAGCAATTGGGAAAGCCGATTATTGCTATAGTCAATTCGTTCACACAGTTTGTTCCTGGTCATGTGCATCTGCACGAAATAGGACAGTTGGTGAAAGGGGAAATTGAAAAACTGGGATGCTTTGCCGCTGAATTCAATACGATTGCCATTGATGATGGCATTGCAATGGGACATGACGGAATGCTTTATTCCCTGCCTTCCCGTGATATCATAGCCGATAGTGTGGAATATATGGTAAATGCCCATAAGGCGGATGCAATGATCTGCATCAGTAATTGTGATAAGATTACTCCGGGTATGTTAATGGCGGCAATGCGTTTAAATATTCCAGCCATATTCGTATCGGGTGGTCCGATGGAAGCCGGCGAGTGGAACGGACAACACCTTGACTTGATTGATGCCATGATTAAATCGGCCGACCAGAGTGTGAGTGATGCGGATGTTGCAAAGATTGAGGAGCATGCATGCCCTACATGCGGTTGCTGCTCGGGAATGTTTACTGCCAATTCTATGAATTGCCTGAATGAAGCAATCGGGCTGGCATTGCCGGGTAACGGTACTATTGTGGCTACCCATGCAAACCGTACCCAATTGTTTAAGGATGCAGCTAAACAGATTGTAGAGAATGCCTATAAATATTACAGGGATGGTGATGAAAGCGTGTTGCCCCGCAGCATTGCCACACGCCAGGCTTTCCTGAATGCCATGACGCTTGACATCGCTATGGGGGGGTCTACCAATACCGTGCTTCACTTACTGGCTGTGGCCCATGAAGCTGAGGCTGATTTCAAAATGGATGATATTGATATGCTTTCTCGGAAATGTCCTTGTCTTTGTAAGGTAGCCCCCAATACTCAGAAGTATCATATTCAGGATGTGAATCGTGCAGGGGGTATCATTAGTATTATGAATGAGTTGGCTAAAGGGAAATTGATTGATACTTCCGTTCACCGAGTGGATGGGATGACACTTGCCGAGGCTATAGACCTATATGCTATTACCAGTCCGAATGTTAGTGATGAGGCGGTTAAGAAATATAAGAGTGCTGCAGCCGGTAAATTCAATCTGGTGCTTGGTTCACAGGAAATGTATTATAAGAAGTTGGATACTGACCGCGCCGCAGGCTGTATCCGTGATTTGGAGCATGCTTATAGTAAGGATGGTGGTCTGGCTGTGCTGAAAGGAAATATAGCTCAGGATGGTTGCGTGGTGAAAACGGCAGGTGTGGATGAAAGCATTTGGAAATTTGCTGGGCCGGCTAAAGTTTTTGATTCGCAAGAAGCTGCCTGTGACGGTATCTTGGACGGTAAAGTAGTTAGCGGCGATGTTGTTGTTATTACTCATGAGGGTCCTAAAGGTGGGCCAGGTATGCAGGAAATGCTTTATCCTACTTCTTATATTAAATCACGCCATTTGGGTAAGGAATGCGCTTTGATTACGGATGGACGTTTTAGCGGAGGGACTTCCGGCTTGAGTATCGGGCATGTCTCTCCTGAAGCTGCTGCTGGTGGCAATATTGGTAAGATTAAAGACGGAGATATTATTGAAATCAATATACCGGGACGTAGCATCAATGTTAAGTTGACGGATGAAGAACTGGCGGCACGCCCTATGACTCCGGTGACTCGTACAAGGGAGGTTTCAAAGGCACTTAAAGCGTATGCCAGTATGGTTAGTTCCGCAGATAAGGGTGCCGTACGATTGATAGATTAAATTTTAATCTGAAAATAGGGTATTGGTTAGAAGGTTAGTATTTGTAAAAGAATAATTTGCAGATTATGAAAGATAATATAACAGGTGCCGAAGCATTAATGCGTTCATTGGAGCACGAAGGGGTTGATACCATCTTCGGATATCCGGGTGGTTCCATTATGCCGGTTTTCGACGCTTTATACGACTATCAAAAGAGTTTGAATCATATTTTGGTTCGACATGAGCAGGGAGCTGCACATGCGGCTCAGGGATTTGCCCGGGTGTCGGGCAAGGTAGGTGTTTGTCTGGTAACCAGTGGACCGGGAGCAACAAACACTGTTACAGGGATAGCAGATGCTATGATAGATAGTACTCCAATTGTTGTAATTGCAGGACAGGTGGCTACTGGATTCTTAGGTACGGATGCCTTTCAGGAGGTCGATCTAGTGGGTATTACCCAACCTATTTCAAAATGGAGCTATCAGATCCGGCGTGCGGAAGATGTAGCTTGGGCGGTATCGCGGGCTTTTTATATAGCACGAAGCGGACGTCCCGGACCTGTGGTGCTTGACTTTGCCAAGAATGCACAAGTGGAAAAAACAGATTATGAACCTGTTGAGGTGGATTATATTCGTAGTTACGTACCCACTCCGGAAATGGATATGCATGAGTTACAGCAAGCTGCCGATTTAATTAATAGTGCCGAGCGTCCCATGGTTCTGGTTGGTCAGGGTGTGGAATTGGGAAATGCCCAAGAGGAACTTAAGACCTTTATAGAGAAAGCCGGAATGCCAGCTGGTTGTACATTACAAGGGCTTTCTGCCTTACCTACGGGGCATCCGTTGAATAAAGGAATGCTGGGTATGCATGGAAATCTCGGTCCTAATGTTAACACGAATAAGTGCGATGTACTTATTGCTGTGGGAATGCGTTTTGACGACCGTGTAACCGGTAAGCTGGCTACTTATGCCAAACAGGCGAAGGTTGTCCACTTTGATATTGATCCGGCGGAAATAGATAAGAATGTAAAGGCTGATGTGGCGGTTTTGGGCGATTGTAAGGAGACACTTGCTGAGGTAACCAAACTTCTGAAGCCGGCTACCCATACGGAATGGGTCGATAGTTTCCAGGTTTATGAAAAAGTGGAAGAGGAGAAAGTGATTCGTCCTGAATTACACCCTGCCGGTAAATCCTTGAGCATGGGTGAAGTGGTGCGGGTCGTCAGTGAAGCGACTAAGCATGAAGGCGTACTGGTTACTGATGTCGGTCAGAATCAGATGATTGCCGCCCGTTACTTTAAATATACCAAAAATCGCAGCATTGTAACCTCCGGTGGTTTGGGTACGATGGGATTCTGTTTGCCAGCCGCTATTGGAGCAACTTTCGGCACTCCGGAACGTACGGTGTGTGCCATTATGGGAGACGGAGGTTTGCAAATGTGTATTCAGGAATTGGGTACTATAATGGAACAGAAGGCTCCGGTGAAGATTATCGTCTTGAACAATAATTATCTGGGTAATGTGCGTCAGTGGCAGGCTATGTTTTTCAATCATCGCTATTCGTTTACTCCGATGATGAATCCCGATTATATGAAGATCGCTTCTGCCTATGATATTCCTTCACGTCGTGTCATGACCCATGAAGACTTGGGTGCTGCTGTAGAAGAAATGCTTGCAACGGATGGTCCGTTCTTGCTGGAAGCTTGTGTGGAAGAAGAAGGCAATGTCTTGCCGATGACTCCTCCGGGTGGTTCGGTGAACCAGATGTTGTTGGAGTGTTAAGTACAGGGAGATGAAAATAGCAGATGTAAATTATAAAAAAGACTAACGTGGAAAAAACATTATATACTATTATTGTTCACTCCGAGAACTTTGCCGGTTTGCTCAATCAGGTTACCGCAGTGTTTACCCGCCGGCAGATTAACATCGAGAGTTTGAATGTATCGGCTTCCTCCATTAAAGGGGTGCACAAATATACGATTACTGCATGGACGGATAAGGATACGATAGAGAAAGTGACCAAACAGATTTCCAAGAAGATAGATGTGCTACAGGCACACTACTTTACGGATGATGAGATTTATCAGCATGAAATAGCTCTTTACAAACTGTCCACTCCTACATTGGAGGAGAATCCCGAGGCGTCGAAAGTGATTCGCCACTACAATGCCCGCATCGTGGAAGTTAATCCCGTGTTTGCCATTGTGGAGAAGAATGGAAAGAGTGAGGATATTACGGCTCTTTATGAGGAATTGCGTGATATGGGGTGTGTGTTGCAGTTTGTACGTTCGGGCCGTGTGACCATTACAACCAGTTGCTTTGAACGGGTCAACGAGTATTTGGCGGATAGGGAAGCTAAATATAATGAACGGAAGCAAAAGGCGACAGAAGGAGCTAAGGCATGAGTGAATCGGATAAAATAGGTATTTATCATTTTGTTGCCGAGCCTTTTCATGTAGACTTTACGGGGCGACTGACAATGGGAGTACTGGGTAATCATTTGCTTAATTGCGCAGGATTTCATTCCACCGACCGGGGATTTGGAATAGCTACTTTGAATGAAGACAATTATACCTGGGTGCTTTCACGTCTTGCCATTGAGTTGGATGAAATGCCTTATCAATACGAGGATTTTACGGTTTGGACATGGGTGGAGAATGTTTACCGCTTGTTCACTGATCGTAATTTCGCTATTCTGAATAAGGATGGGAAGAAGATTGGTTATGCACGCTCCATCTGGGCAATGATTAATATCAATACACGTAAGCCTGCCGATTTACTGGCTTTGCACGGGGGAAGTATTGTGGATTATGTGTGTGACGAACCTTGTCCCATTGAAAAGCCTTCCCGTATAAAGGTGGCTTCCACCAAGTCGTTAGGAGAGGTAAAGGCCCGGTACAGTGATATTGATATTAACGGTCATGTAAACAGTGTTCGTTATATTGAACATATTCTGGATTTGTTTCCGATAGAATTTTACCGTGAAAAGCGTATTCGTCGTTTTGAGATTGCTTACATAACGGAAAGCTATTATGGAGATGAACTGACTTTCTACCGTGATGAAGTTGGCGATGGAGCTTATGATATTGAAGTCAGAAAGAATGGTCAGGAAGTTGTTTGCCGCTCAAAAGTGATTTTTACAGCGCAGTGAAAAGATTTGTAGAGAAATAAATTATTATATATCAATTGGCATTAAGCCACAAATAAAAATTAAAAAAAATGGCACAGATGAATTTTGGCGGTGTTACTGAGAATGTGGTAACCCGTGAAGAATTTCCATTGGAAAAAGCTCGTGAAGTATTGAAAGACGAAGTAATCGCCGTAATTGGTTATGGTGTACAGGGCCCTGGTCAATCGTTGAACTTGCGTGATAACGGTTTCAACGTAATTGTTGGTCAACGTCCGGGTAAGACTTTTGATAAAGCTGTTGCAGACGGATGGGTTCCGGGAGAAACCTTGTTCGGTATTGAAGAAGCTTGCGAAAAAGCTACTATTATTGAAGTATTGTTGTCCGATGCTGCCCAAATAGCTTGCTGGCCAATGATAAAGAAAAGCTTGAAGCCAGGTAAGGCACTGTATTTTTCTCATGGTTTCGCTATTACTTATAAAGACCGTACAGGCATTGTTCCTCCTGCAGACGTGGATGTTATTATGGTTGCACCAAAAGGATCCGGTACTTCTCTCCGTACCATGTTTCTTGAAGGTCGTGGTTTGAACTCTTCATTTGCTATCTTCCAGGATGCCACTGGTAAGGCTTGGGATCGTGTAATCGCTCTGGGTATCGGCGTTGGTTCCGGTTACTTATTCGAAACGACCTTCAAGAGAGAAGTTTATTCAGACCTGACTGGTGAACGTGGCACATTGATGGGAGCTATTCAGGGATTGCTACTTGCCCAATATGAAACTTTGCGTGAAAACGGTCATACTCCGTCTGAGGCTTTTAACGAAACCGTAGAAGAGTTGACTCAGTCATTGATGCCTCTTTTTGCGAAGAAAGGTATGGACTGGATGTATGCTAATTGCTCTACTACAGCTCAACGCGGTGCACTCGACTGGATGGGCCCGTTCCACGATGCTACCAAACCTGTATTTGAAAAACTGTATAGTGAAGTAAAGCAAGGTCATGAAGCACAACGTTCTATTGATTCCAACTCTCAACCGGATTACCGTGAGAAGTTGAATGCCGAACTGAAAGCATTGCGTGATAGCGAAATGTGGCAGGCTGGTGCAGTGGTTCGTAAATTGCGTCCTGAAAATAGCTAATTTTCTTTCAATTTTTAAATAAAATGAAATGTAAAGGCTGCTCCCAAAGGGGTAGCCTTTTATTTTTTGTTTATAGCGGTGCAGTAAAGAAGAGAAAAATGCATTCTTTATATAAGAACTTTTAAAGCTGAAACTTATGAATATTCAAAAAGCATTAGGAATAGTTCTGCTATTCTTTTCTGCAATCAACTTGGCAAGCTGTGATAAAGACGATGAAATTCAAATCGGTCAATTAACTACGGGAAAATGGACAATCTGGAATGATGATCCTAATTTGGCTATGGATAGTTCTGTTGATTATACCTTTAATGCGGATGGTACATGTTTACTTTATACCTCCAGCTTTTTGAGTGATGATAGTCATACTTACGAACTGCATTATGTAGTGAGTATAGATAACGAGCTTTTGACAATATATAAGGATGATATGCATCAAAGGGAAAATGAAATAGGTGCAGGACAGTTTAATATCAAAAAACTGACGTCTAAGGAGATGATACTGGAAAGTGTTGATGATAGGAATGAAAATATGAAACTTCGAAAATTCTAAACTTTTCGTCTGATATGAAAAGAGGTTCGCTTAAAAAGCTGATGAGACTTACGACTTGCCAATAGTACGGATCTGGTGAAATAAACCCTAAATAACGGAATTTTAAATAACTGCGGTTTTTGCTTTCAGCTGCTGTATCTCTTTCTGTATAGGCATTCCGGCTGAAAGCAAAGTTTCAGGTTGCTTTCAGCTTTCAGCCTTATCCTTTACTTTTCTCTTTTTGTTCGGTTGTGATTATTTGGGGTTATACGTAAATATGACGGACAAAATCCTCTATCAGACGAGTAAAAGACATGGTTCGTTAGAGTGAAACAGATATGCTGTTGAGGCCCAATAGATTATCTGTTGATGTCTGGTAGATGGTCTGTTGACCGTCAACACATAGTCTCTTTTGTCTTTGCATTAAATTAGCTCTTACTCTAATTTATTATACTCTTGGCTTATTGATTTTTGCTCTTAGCATATGGAATTATTGCAAGGGCTAATTTTATCTTACCGTTTACGAGTCATTCTCTCACTTAGAGTGTGTCTTTTATACTTCTACGAAGGTATGTCTAGGCTAAAAAAACTATTCTGAAGAGTTACAGATTATAACTAATGCGTAAAAAAGTTCTATCAAGCTCTATTTCTGAGCAATAATATGGCTTTTCTCTCTACTGATAAGAGTCATCAAGTTTCAAATTAAAAGTTACTTTTCTTTCAAATTGAGTTTTTGCATATTTTGAGGGATCGTTTTCTTTAATGAAGACTACTTTTATTTATTTCTGCAATGTATTCCAGTAACTTGCGATAAAAAGGATGGTGACTCATGGTAGGAGCATCCCCCAAAATAACTAGTTTCATGCGGGCGCGGGTAATGGCAACATTCATACGGCGAAGATCTTTTAAGAATCCTATCTGTCCGTCGTCGTTGGCACGTACCAAGCTGATAAAGATAACATCCCGTTCCTGTCCCTGAAATCCGTCTACTGTATTTACGGTAATTAAACTGTAATATGGGCGTAGAGTAGCGCTTGTCTTGATTTTACTACGCAGATACTGCACCTGGGCCTTATAGGGAGAGATCAATCCGAAGTCAATTTGCTCGTCAAGAATGCGGTGACCTCCAATGTGATGGATGTATGTTTCCAGTTCTTTCAGCAATAAATTTGCTTCTTCCCGATTGATCCGTCCGAAAGTTTCTCCTACAAATTCTTCTTTAAATTCCATATCAGATGTGTCTATCCAACTGATGGGTGTATCCAGATCGAGAATACCACGGTGGCGTACTTCCGGAGCAGCTTCCAATTCTCCGTTGTAGAACCATTCGGAAGGGAAGTGCATGATGCTTTCGTGCATCCGGTATTGTACTTTGAGTAAGGATACGACGGAAGGCTTTGAGGCAACAACCTCTTCCATTAGCGTTCGTTCCAGACCGTTGCGTGCAGCTTCGTAACATTTAATCGTGGCTGGTAGTTGGCAATGGTCGCCGGCCAGTATCACCCGGTCTGCTTTGCGGATGGCTATCCAGCAGGCGGCTTCCAATGCTTGTGCGGCTTCGTCTATAAACAGCGTGCCGAAATGCCTTCCATTCAATACGTGATGGCTACTGCTTACAAGGGTAGAGGCTATGACGTGGGCATTGTCGAAGATGTCGGCATTGATTTGTATTTCCAGTTGGGTGCCACGGTCGCGTAGACGGCTCATCCGGCTACGCATCCCTTCCCGCTCTTCGTATGTTCCCCGTCGTAAATGTTTATGGAGTTCGCGGATATTCTTTCGTATGCTCCACAGCTCGGGATAAGCGGGATGGCTTTCAAAACGTCGTTCGTACGTGAAAGAAAGCATTTTGTCAGTCACCCTGGTGGGGTTGCCTATGCGCAATACATTCACTCCCCTGTCCGTGAGCTTTTCGCAGATCCAGTCCACCGCCATGTTGCTTTGAGCACAAACCAGTACCTGTGGTTCACGATGCAAGGTTTCATAGATGGTTTCCACAAGAGTGGTTGTCTTTCCTGTTCCCGGAGGTCCGTGTACAATAGCCACGTCACGGGCACAGAGCACTTTATTGACTGCGGACTCTTGTGCAGAATTCAACCATGGAAAACGGACGGGGTAAAGCTCCCTGAAACCGGGTTTTGCAGTTCCTAACAGAATGTCTCGTAGCTCGGCCAATCGGTTGTCTTTAGCCTGGAGTACATCGGTCAGTGCACCGAACATGGTTTGATAGGATGTCTCATCGAAATAGAGCTGAATGCCTAAATGGTCGCAACTTTCCACTTCCATAGCGGCACCGGCTCCCGGTATAATGATAGCCATTCGTGCTTCGCTTGCGTAGCTTACGGTGGCCGTGAAGTTGAAGTAAGTGATTTGACCGTCGGCTGATTGCCGGAAAAAACAAACGGGACGACCGAATTCGAAGTTGTGTTCTATATCGGTATCTTCTGTTCGCGTTATCTCTAAAATAAATTGATTTAGTGAATTATAATAAGTGCGTCCCGGAGTCACCGGGTACCAGCAGAGCCCCCGCTTTACCTTGCGGGCTATCCCCATGGTTTCTGTTTGTCGCTTGAATTCTTCTTTTTCGTATTCATACTCCATGCGTAGCAACATCTGCTGTTTTTGGAGATGCTCGGTAGGGTTGTTTATATTTTGCCGGTTCATGGCCACAAAGGTAGCTAATCTTTAATTTTTGTGCGAAGAAATGCTCCGATTTGTTAAACCAATTGGCTTATTACTTGTTTAATGTGTAATTCTGTTATCTTTTCAATATTCTAATATACAGTATAAGTGGTATGGTATATGATGTAACAATGCTAAAGGCTTTTTATGCCGGCTATGGAAGCAAACTGGCCGATGTACGAGCAAAACTACAACGCCCGTTGACATTGGCGGAAAAAATTCTCTATGTTCATTTATATGATGGGGGAAAAGTGAAGAACTATACGCGGGGGAACGATTATGTAAATTTTCGTCCCGACCGTGTAGCGATGCAAGATGCCACGGCACAGATGGCATTGTTGCAGTTTATGAATGCAGGGCGTGATAGGGTTGCAGTACCTTCGACGGTTCATTGTGACCATCTCATTCAAGCCTATAAAGGAGCAAAGGATGATCTTGCCATGGCAACTAAAACAAATGAGGAAGTCTATAACTTTCTGCGTGATGTTTCTTCACGTTATGGTATTGGTTTCTGGCAACCTGGAGCGGGAATCATACATCAGGTTGTACTTGAAAATTATGCGTTTCCCGGTGGTATGATGATCGGAACGGACTCTCATACTCCTAATGCCGGAGGGCTGGGTATGGTGGCTATTGGCGTTGGTGGCGCCGACGCGGTAGATGTGATGACTGGTATGGAATGGGAGTTAAAGATGCCCCGTCTTATCGGTGTTCATTTAAAGGGAACGTTAAGCGGATGGGCTGCACCAAAAGATGTCATCTTGAAATTAGCCGGAATTTTGACCGTAAAAGGTGGAACAAATGCCATCATCGAATATTTCGGTCCGGGAATAACTTCTTTGTCCGCTACTGGTAAAGCGACTATCTGTAATATGGGAGCTGAAGTGGGAGCTACGACCTCGCTCTTTCCTTATGATGATCGTATGGCTACCTATTTAAAAGCTACCGGTCGCGAAGAAGTGGCGGCGATGGCCGGTACCGTAGCTGATAATCTTAAAGCAGATGATGAAGTCGTGGCAAATCCCGAAAAGTATTATGACCGTGTCATTGAAATTGATTTGTCTATACTTGAACCTTATATTAATGGGCCTTTTACTCCCGATGCGGCAACTCCTATTTCTGAGTTTGCAGCCAAAGTGAAAGCAAACAACTATCCCCGGAAGATGGAAGTGGGACTGATAGGCTCCTGCACCAACTCTTCCTATCAAGATTTGAGCCGGGCTGTTTCTTTGGCGGAACAAGTTGCCGACAAAGATTTGAAAGTTGCCTCGCCGCTGATTGTAAATCCCGGTTCCGAACGGATTCGGGCTACTGCAGAGCGCGATGGGATGATTGCAGCCTTTAAAAAAGTAGGAGCCACAATCATGGCGAATGCCTGTGGTCCTTGTATCGGTCAGTGGAAACGTCATACCGACGATCCTACACGAAAGAATTCCATAGTGACTTCATTCAACCGTAATTTTGCCAAACGTGCGGATGGCAATCCCAATACTCATGCTTTTGTAGCTTCTCCCGAGCTGACTATGGCACTTACAATTGCCGGAGATCTTTGTTTCAATCCGCTGAAGGATACGTTGGTAAACAAGGAAGGCAAAGAAGTAAAATTGAGTGAACCGTTAGGGGACGAACTTCCTGCTCATGGATTTGAAGCTGGGAATGAAGGGTATATTGCGCCGGGGGATTCGAGAGTGGAGATAAAAGTAAATCCCGATTCGGAGCGCTTACAGCTTTTAACACCTTTCCCAGCATGGGATGGGCACGATTTACTAGACATGCCTCTGTTGATTAAAGTACAGGGTAAGTGTACTACTGATCATATATCCATGGCCGGACCGTGGCTTCGTTTTCGCGGTCATCTGGAAAATATCTCTGATAACATGTTGATAGGAGCGGTCAATGCTTTTAACGGTGAAACAAACAAGGTTTGGAATCGATTGACTGACAAGTACGATGGTGTTTCTGCCACAGCCAAGCAATATAAGGCACAAGGCATTCCCTCAATAGTAGTTGCCGAGGAAAATTACGGGGAAGGCTCGAGCCGGGAACATGCGGCTATGGAACCGCGCTTTTTAAATGTCCGGGCTATTTTAGCCAAGAGTTTTGCCCGTATCCATGAAACGAATCTGAAGAAACAAGGCATGTTGGCATTGACTTTTGTAGATAAGGCGGATTATGATAGGATTCAGGAACACGATAGATTATCCATCACCGGACTGAAAGAACTTGCACCCGGTAATCATCTGACTGCAATTCTGCAACATGAAGATGGAACGATCGAAAGTTTTGAAGTTCAACATACATATAACCAACAACAGATCGCCTGGTTCCGTGCCGGATCTGCTCTTAATGCAAGATAAAAAATGAGCAAAATCACCATGCAATCCGATGGTACGCTGTTAGTACCTGATGAGGTTACCGTACCGTTTATTACCGGCGATGGAGTAGGGGCTGAAATAACTCCATCCATGCAAACTGTCGTTAATGCCGCTGTTCGTAAGGTTTACGAAGGTAAGCGCAGTATTGAGTGGAAAGAAGTTTTGGCAGGTGAACGGGCCTTTAATAAAGTAGGTTCTTGGTTACCTGATGAAACAATGAAAGCTTTTCAGGAATATCTCATTGGTATTAAGGGCCCTTTGACTACTCCTGTAGGGGGAGGAATTCGTTCGCTGAACGTAGCTTTACGTCAGACTTTGGATCTTTACGTTTGTCAGCGTCCCGTGCGTTGGTTTAAAGGTATACACTCTCCTGTGTTGCATCCCGAAAAAGTAGATATGTGTGTATTCCGCGAAAATACGGAAGATATCTATGCTGGCATTGAGTGGGAAGCTGGTACGCCAGAGGCGGAAAAGTTCTATCGCTTTCTGCATGAAGAAATGGGCGTGAAGAAAGTTCGTTTTCCCGAAACTTCTTCTTTTGGTGTCAAACCAGTGTCCAAGGAAGGAACGGAGCGTTTGGTACGTGCGGCTTGTCAATATGCGCTCGATCATCATTTGCCCTCCGTGACGTTGGTTCATAAGGGTAACATCATGAAGTTTACCGAAGGAGGATTTAAGAAGTGGGGATATGAATTGGCACAGCGGGAATTTCCAGAGGCTTTAGCTGACAGGCGTTTGGTGATTAAAGATTGCATTGCAGATGCTTTTCTGCAAAACACTTTGTTGATACCTGAAGAATATTCAGTCATAGCAACCTTAAACCTGAATGGTGATTATGTTTCCGACCAATTAGCAGCTATGGTGGGTGGCATTGGAATAGCTCCGGGTGCGAACATCAATTATAAAACGGGACATGCCATCTTCGAAGCAACGCATGGTACAGCGCCTAATATAGCAGGGAAGGATGTGGTAAATCCATGTTCCATTATCTTGTCTGCCGCAATGATGCTCGAATATTTAGGTTGGAAAGAAGCAGCTTCTTTGATCGAAAAAACTTTGGAACAAAGTTTCCTTGAATCTCGTGCTACCGCTGATTTGGCTCGCTTTATGCCTGGTGGAATTTCTTTATCCACTTCCGCGTTTACGCAAGAGATTGTAACGCGGATTGAAAAATAAAATTAACGATTAAAACGATAAGAATTATGAAGAAAGAGTATTTAATTTATAAGCTTTCGGAATCTATGAAAGAAGCTGTTAAGATTGATACGGATTTGTTTTCCAAGTTTGATGTGAAGCGTGGTTTACGCAACGAAGATGGTACGGGAGTATTGGTTGGATTGACCCGTATTGGTAATGTCGTAGGGTATGAACGTATTCCTGGTGGAGGGTTGAAACCCATACCGGGTAAGTTGTTCTATCGTGGATATGATGTAGAAGACATTGTTCATGCCATGATTAAGGAAAAACGGTTTGGCTTTGAAGAAGTTGCTTATCTATTGCTTTCCGGCTGTTTACCCGATAAAGAAGAATTATCTTCATTTCGTGAGCTGATTTATGATAATATGCCTCTGGAGCAGAAGACGAAAATGAATATCATAGAATTGGAAGGTAGTAACATTATGAACATCTTGGCGCGCAGTGTGCTGGAAATGTACCGTTTTGATGCCCGTGCTGATGATACTACGCGGGATAACCTGATGCGCCAAAGTATTGAGCTTATCTCTAAATTCCCTACCATCATAGCTTATGCTTACAATATGCTTCGTCATGCTACTTTCGGACGCTCATTGCATATTCGCCATCCGCAGGAGAAGCTTTCCATAGCTCAAAATTTTCTCTACATGTTGAAACGTGATTATACGGATTTGGAAGCACGTACGCTTGACTTATTGTTGGTGCTTCAGGCAGAACATGGTGGTGGTAATAATTCTACCTTTACGGTACGTGTCACTTCTTCTACCGGTACAGATACTTATTCATCCATTGCAGCAGGTATCGGTTCCCTGAAAGGCCCGCTTCATGGAGGTGCCAATATCCAGGTAGCTGATATGTTCCATCATTTGCAGGAGAATATTAAGGATTGGAAGAATGTGGAAGAAATAGATACTTATTTCACCCGTATGTTGAATAAGGAAGTATATGATAAATCCGGCTTGATTTATGGTATAGGTCATGCTGTGTACACAATTTCCGATCCGCGTGCTGTTTTATTGAAAGAACTGGCTCGCGACCTTGCACATGAAAAAGGCAAAGACCGTGAATTTGCTTTCCTTGAACTATTAGAGGAACGCGCTATTGATACTTTCGGTCGTGTAAAGAATAACGGTAAAACGGTTTCGAGCAATATTGATTTTTATTCAGGTTTTGTTTATGAAATGATAGGATTGCCTCAGGAAATATTCACCCCTTTATTTGCAATGGCCCGCATTGTGGGCTGGTGTGCGCATCGTAACGAGGAATTGAATTTTGAAGGAAAACGTATTATTCGTCCGGCTTATAAAAATGTTTTGGAAGGGACTTCTTATATTCCGATAAAAAAGAGGTAAAATTTTCTTGTAGAAATTGATTAAAAAGATCCATTGGCGGCATCAATTCAATATCTGATTTGAGTTGCCAATGGTTTTTTTATAAGATGTGGCATAATAGCTGTTACTATTTATGGTATTGGCTGGGGGTGACTCCAAATTTCTTCTTAAAGCTTGTAGAAAAATGAGATAAAGTGGAAAATCCTGTCATATCAGCTGTCTCTGAGACATTTTGTTTCCCTTCTGTTATTAATTCAGCAGCACGATTTAGCTTATAAGTTTTGAAGAAAATACTTGGATTTTCTTCGGTTAGTTTTTTCACCTTATAATAAAATTTGGCGCGGGAGATTTTTAAAATTTCCGTCATATCTGCAATATCCAGTTCCGAATTAGAAAGTTCATTTTCCATTAGTTTATATAAATCGGTCATGAATGAATTATCTTGTGGTGAAAGTATATTTTCGCCTATTTTATCTGCTTTTGTAGCTTCTCCTAGAAGGTTTCGTACTTTCTCTCTGTTTCGTAATTGTGATTTGATAAGAACAAGTCAATATTTAGGATCGAAAGGCTTAGTAATATAAGCATCTGCGCCAGTGTTTAGACCTTCCACTTGGATTTCCACTGTTACTTTGGCTGTTAGCAAGATGATGGGTATATGATATATTTGCAAAGTCACTTTGATTTGTTTGCAGAGCTGACAACCGTCGTCTCCGTGCTTTCGAGAAAGTGAATCTGGAACCGGGAGAAAGCAAAACCGTCACTTTAAAAGTGAAAGCTTCCGATTTGGCTTTTGTCGGCTATGACGGTAAGTGGATTCTCGAGAAAGGAGATTTCCGTATTCAAGCCGGTGGCCAAACCGTGAACATCTATTGCAACGATACCAAAAAATGGGATACCCCGAATAAATAAAGGGAGACTATTCTGATACCAACCGGTTACAGACCAATATTCAATACGGGTCTATAACCGGTTTTTTATGTCTGCATCTTCGTGACTGATGGAATCTCTTGTTTTGAACTGAAAATAAAATGCAATATTCATATGAAAAATGCAGTATTTGAAGAACTAAATGCGGGTTTAACCTATGGATTTGATGCTAAAAATCGTATCTTTCGGCAGTTCTAGAGCACGACCCGATTTGACAATTGATTAAATTCATACTCTAATCTCCGGCTCCGGAAAAGCAATTATTGAACCAATACTTAAGAGAGAAAAAATGAATAGATTGAAAATCTGGGGATATGCCCTGTCTTTATGCTGTGGCGGACTGTTGCCGTTGGGTGCGCAGCAAACAGCATTGAAGTTCAATACAAACAAAAAGTTTAAAATCGTCCAATTTACTGATGTCCATTGGGTACCTTCCAATCCGGCTTCGCAAGAGGCTGCCGAAAGAATGGGAGAGGTGCTAGATGCTGAAAAGCCCGACTTGGTGGTTTATACCGGAGATCTTGTCTTTGGTAAGCCGGCTGCCGAAGCATTGGACAAAGCTTTGGAACCGGTCATCTCACGTCATCTTCCGTTTGCCGTTACTTTTGGAAATCATGATGACGAGCAGGATATGACGCGCAAACAGTTGTATGATCATATTAAAAATAAGTCTGGTAACCTGACCAATACCGTTAAAGGGCTCTCGGGAGTAACCAACTATATTCTGCCCCTGAAATCATCCGATGGTAAAAAGAATGCATTTATTCTATATGTCTTTGACAGTCACGCCTATTCTCACCTGCCGCAAGTTAAAGGATACGATTGGATCAAGCCCGATCAAGTAGATTGGTATCTTAAGAATAGTGCCGCCTTCACCGCAGGCAACGGTGGACAACCACTCCCTGCGTTGGCCTTTTTCCACATTCCTTTCCCGGAATATAATGAAGCGGCACAAGATGAAAATGCACAGCTCATGGGGACTCGTAAGGAAAAAGCCTGCTCTCCCCAGATCAATACCGGATTGTTTGCTGCTATGCTGAATGCTGGCGATGTGATGGCTACCTTCGTCGGGCATGATCACGTCAACGATTACGTGGCATATTGGAAAGGCATTCTTTTGTGCTATGGCCGTTTTACCGGTGGTAACACGGTTTATCACGATATCCCCGGTGGTAATGGCGCCCGTGTCATCGAACTGACCGAAGGAGAACGCTCCTTTAAAACGTGGGAAGTCCTTAAAGGCGATAAAATCATTAATGAGGTTAATTTCCCCGCCGACTTTAAACGGGGAGAGTAGCTTTCTGCCGACTTATTGCTTGAACAAATTTATCTTCTTTTTTGTTAAAATACAAAAAACAAGAACGGCTCCGGTAGCTGTATCCGGATACAGCCAAACATGGAGCACGTTCTTGTCTGATATTTTATCGAACTAAAAAGAAGAAAAATTATGATGAAGCAATTATTCGTGACGGCATGTTTACTCCTAGTGGGTACACAAGCCTTTGCGCAATCCGAACCGGCATATAAAAAAGGTACGTTTTATGCGTTCTGGGGGTGGAATAGGGGAGCATATACCAATTCCGACATTCACTTCAAGGGAAGGGACTATAACTTTACCTTACATGAAGTAAAATCATCCGACAAGCCATCAACATTCAGCTATCACAACTATTTCCAGTTGAACAGGGTTACCATTCCCCAAACCAACTTTCGTATCGGTTACTTTATTAAAGATAATGTAGCCATTACCATCGGTGTGGATCACATGAAGTATGTGATGGACCAGAATCAGACGGTGGATATTGACGGGCGCGTACGTTCCCAGTTTCAAGACCGTATCAATGACGGTGCCATTAAACTCACCGAGGACTTTCTTACTTTTGAACATACCGATGGACTGAATTATATCAACTCCGAAGTGGAATTCTATAAAAACTATTACCAGCGCGGCATTCTCAAAGTCAACGGATTACTTGGTGGAGGTGCCGGTGTTCTCATGCCCAAGACCAATGCCATGTTAATGGGGGAGGACCGCCATGACGCCTTTCATATCTCCGGTTTCGGATTGAGCGCCAAGGCAGGTGTCGATATCTTGTTGTGGAACCTCTTCTTCCTCCGTTCCGAACTTAAGGAGGGATATATCAATATGCCCGGCATACGTACCACCAAAAGCAGTTCCGACAAAGCCAGCCAACACTTCTTTTTCGGTGAGTGGACCTATACCTTCGGTTTCAGCTGGCACTGGTAACAGAACAAAAAATAGATTTATGATGTTATTCTCCTATCAGTCGGTGAATGTCTGTTACATTTCCCGGTTGCCGGTCAAATCATAATTAGAAAATTGAAACAATGATTAGGAAAATAGCGCTAATGATTGCGCTTGTGGCGGTGGCTACGGGTGCTTTGGGGCAAGTTCTTCGCTTGGATGAGGCTGAAGCTTCGGCTAAAAAGGAAAATAAACTCATCCTGCTTAAATTCTCGGGGTCCGACTGGTGCGCCCCATGTATCCAACTTCAAAAGGTGATTATAGACGATCCCGCATTTGTAGCTTTCGCCAATCAGAAGCTTGTTCTGTTACTAGCCGATTTTCCACGGCAAAAGAAGCACCGACTTTCTGCGGAATTGCAGCAACAAAACGACAAGCTTGCGGAACAGTACAATCCTAAGGGTGAATTTCCTTATATGGCCTTACTGGATGCCAATGGCAAGACCCTACATACCTGGAGCGGATATGATAAGAAGCTGTCGGTGGCAGATTATGTATCCACAATCAACGGCTATATAAAGTAGTGAAATATGGCTCTGGCAAAGGTTCAAACGAAGCTTATGGGCAATATCTTCGAGTTCTCCGTAGTCTGCGATAACGAAGAGCAGGGAAATGAGCAAATCGCATCCGGCATCAATGAAGTCAAGCGGATTGAAAAACTGTTGACCACCTTCAGTGATGACAGTGTGACCAATGAAGTCAACCGGCAAGCCGGTATTCAGCCGGTGGTTGTACCGGATGAATTTTATGACTTGGTGTTCCGGGCACAAAAGATATCCACACTCACCCATGGCTATTTCGATCTTTCGTATGGTTCGCTCGATAAAGACTTTTGGAATTTCAATAAGTCCATGACCCAACTGCCGGACCGGCACAAAGCCAAGAAAGCCGTTCACCTCATTGATTACCACAATATTATTCTCGATCATAAGGCCAAAACCGTTTTTCTGAAGAATAAAGGTATGCGTATCGGTTTCGGAGGAATCGGGAAAGGCTATGCCGCCGACCGTGCCAAACAAGTTATGCTTCAGTCGGGCGTGAAGAACGGCATTGTCAGTGCGGCCGGCGATCTCAATGTCTGGGGACGTCAGGAAGACGGTTCTCCGTGGACCATTGGCATTGCCAATCCCGACTTGAAACAAAGTTACTTCTCCACCCTCAGTCTGACCGATAAATCAGTGGCGACCTCGGGCAATTACGAGAAGTTTGTTAAAATCGGCAATCAACTCTATTCTCATACCATCAATCCCAAAACAGGCTATCCTATAAAAGGAATAAAGAGCGTCACGGTCATCACGAGCAATGCCGAATTGGCCGATGCCATGGCCACTCCAATCTCCATTATGGGAGTGACCGAAGGGCTCCGTTTTATTAACCAGCTCAATGGCATCGAATGCATTTTGGTGGACGATGCCAATAAGCTTTATGTATCCAATAACATTAATTTGAAATGATGAAGTATTTAATCTTAATGATCAGCGTGTGTGGTACGCTTCTGATGATGGAATCATGCGCCAGTGTGAAACCCTATCAGAAATCAAAACTCAATGATGCGGAGATGATTCTGTCCAGCCGCCCCATTGAAAAATATCAGAATAATTTTCTGATCTATCGTGAAGGCGCTTCGGGCGGTAATGGCGGAAAAACCGGTGGCGGTTGTGGTTGTAACTAATAAGATCGCGAAAAATGAAAAAAATAATTATGTCAGTCGCCGCTTTCCTGTTTTTTATGAATGTGGCAAAAGCGCAGAACGGGAGCACGGATTCCGGCAAACTGAAAATAGATGAGGTTAACTTTGTGACCAGCTATTATCATCAGGATGGTAACAACTCCGCCGTGACGGGAGGCGTTGGAAATGAACGCCTGAACGATTCCGGCAACTCCATTGATTTGCAACTCAGCAAATCGGACAAGAACTTCAACAAACATATCCTGAATTTTGAATTGGGGGTGGATGTCTACAGTTCGGCTTCTTCCGATAAAATAGACCCGAACACCATATCTTCCGCATCAAGTGGTGATGTACGTGTGTATCCTTCGGCCAACTATCTCTTTGAAAACACCAAACGTAACTATTCGCTTGGTGGGGGATTGTCTTTTTCCAAAGAGTTCGATTATACCTCTTTCGGTGGCAATGTACTCTATTCCAAGGCAACAAAGGATGGTAACCGGGAGTTCTCGGCCAAAGCATCCGTCTTTCTCGATACCTGGAAGATCATTCTACCCGTCGAACTGAGAGGGCAGGACAATAACAATTTCAAATATAAGCAAGGTGAAAGCGCACCGCGCAATTCATACAATCTGGCTTTGGGAGTCACGCAAGTGATTAATAAAGACCTGCAAGTCTCCTTACTGGCGGACATCGGTTACCAGAGCGGACAGTTGGGTACGGCCTACCAGCGGGTCTACTTTGGCGATCATCCCGATTCGCAACATCCCTTCTATTCCGAAAAGCTGCCCGATCACCGCTTTAAACTGCCTATCGGCGTGCGAGCCAACTATTTTTTAAGCGACCGTATCATCCTGCGTACTTTCTACCGCTATTATGCCGATAGCTGGAAACTGAGGGCTCATACCGCTGAATTGGAGATTCCCTATAAAATCACTCCTTTCGTGTCCATTGCCCCGTACTACCGCTTCTACAGTCAAAACGGGGTGGACTATTTCAAGCCCAAGGGTGAACACCTCTTATCCGACCATGAAGACTATTATACTAGCGATTACGACCTGTCCAAATTCACTAGCAACATGTTCGGGGCCAACTTCCGTATCATGTCCGCCAAGGGACTTTTGGGCATCAAATCGCTCAATACACTCGAGTTGAGATACGGTTACTATAGTCGTAGCAACGGACTAAAATCACATTTGGTTACCATGGCACTCAAGTTTAAATAGTCGTCCCTTAAAAAAAAACGTTATCCTACTGATTAACAGTAATATAAAGTGAGTTCGATATAACGATTAGAATATTGTAAGTTGCCCGTCATTGATGAAGTTCACCTCAATAGCGGGCTTCTTTTCAAAGAAACAATATGCAGCGTAGCCGATAAAGCATTAGCTATGAAGTTATTGAAAGAACGATGTCTAGAGTGTTCAATCTGTGCAATATTCTTCAACTCGTCATTGACCGTTTCAATCAGCGCCCGCTTTCTGAGTAGTATCTTATCGGCTATACTCATAAGTGAATTTCTCATATTGCTCTTGACTTTAGTAACCAGCTGGATTCCATTGAGAAATAAGTTTTCAAACAGTGCTTGTCCAAGATATCCTTTATCAGCACATAACTTTCTCTTTATGTTTTTTAGGAACTTGCCCTGCTTTAGCGGTTCCCGGGCATCCACATTGCCGGGAGTGAACATGAAGTTCAGAATCTCCCCTTTATCATTAATTATCAGATGTAGCTTAAATCCGAAAAACCACCCCATGGAATATTTTCCACGTTCGGCAAGTCCTTCGAAGGTCTTGTGAATCAGTATGCGTTGGTTGCGACATACACGTAAAGGCGTGGAATCTGCAAAGCTAATTCCGGTACATGTACCTAAGAGCACTTTCTTGATGAAAATCGTCAAGACAAGGAGTACTTTCTTCTCCAGTTCTACAAAACGGTTATAGGACACCCGATTGGGAAACAGGTATGACAGATGTTTACAGATATACTCCTGATAATAATGCTTGAAACATCGAAAACCACCCGAATGAAACAGAATAAGGATAACCATAATTTCCGAATTGCTCATGCGGTTAGGTTTATTCCGATGTTTATGTTTCTTATCCTCAATCATATATTTTCCCTGTTGTGAAGCAAATTCTTTGCAAAAATCATTCGCCATACAATAGATCTCTGTAATTTTAGTCTCTGAGAACATAGTGGCAATTGTTTAAATGTTATAATTTAGCACTTTAAATTTGATGCTTTTATCGCTATGTTATTATTAATCAGAGAAATAATTTAATGCTTATATCGAATTCACGTTAATATAATAGCATAATTACTTTTATATTACTGTTAATCAGTATATAAAGAACCTTTTTAAGGAACGACTATTTATAGTACTGGCTAGGGGTGACTCCAAATTTCTTCTTAAAGCTTGTGGAAAAATGAGATAAAGTAGCGAACCCAGTCATATCAGCTATCTCCGAGATATTATATTTTCCCTCTGCTATCAGTTCTGCAGCTCGGTTCAACTTATAAGTTTTGAAGAATATGCTTGGATTTTCTCCGGTTAATCCTTTCACCTTATAATAAAATTTGGTACGTGATATTTTTAACCATTCACTCATTCGTGCCACATCTAATTCTGGATTTGATAATTCATTTTCCATTAACTTGTACAGGTCGGTCATGAATGCATTATCTTGTGGTGAGAGCATGTTTTCACCTATTTTATCGGCCTTTGTAGTTTGACTTAGAAGGTTACGTACTCTCTCCCGGTTTTCTAGTTGTGACTTAATAAGTGCAAGTAGATAATTGGGGTCAAATGGCTTGGTAACATAAGCATCCGCCCCTGTATTTAGCCCTTTCACCTGGTTTTCCATAGTTACTTTAGCCGTTAGTAAAATGACTGGAATATGGCATATCTGTAGATTTTCTTTTATCATCTTGCAGAGTTGGTAACCATCCTTACCAGGCATAACAATATCGCTCAATACCAAATCTGGAGCTTCTTCATTTACTGCTTTGAATGCACTGCCTGCATCAAATCGACAAATTATTCTGTAGTAGGGAGACAGAAGAACGTTTAAATAATGGACTACTTCTGTGTCGTCATCCACCAGCAGTATTGCTTGGCGCTTTTTCTGGTTTCCCATTGCTTCTCTAGTCTGATATATTCCATTTTCTAATAAAGGGAAAGCTTCTTTTTGACTGTTTTGTATTGTAACACGTTCTTCTTCTGTATAAGAAATATCGTTTATCGGTAAAATAAATGTGAATATAGCTCCTGTACTATCTTGTCGATTTTCCACCTTGATGTGTCCGTGGTGCAGTTCCGTAAGGCTGCGAGCATAATATAGTCCTATGCCTGTACCCCAGTTATAAATTCCCTCTTTTTGATCATCCAGTTGGAAATAACGTTCAAATACTTTTTCTTGTTTATCTAGGGGAATTCCTTTTCCTGTATCCGCCACAGATATCTTTATATATTGAGTGTCTTTATCTTTTTCTGTTAAGTTGAAAATTTGGCTTGCTTCTTCTCTGTTGATTACATCAAAATAAATATCTATTTTTCCCCCATCTGGTGTAAATTTTAATGCATTGGATAATAGATTGCCAAAGATTTTATCTAGTTTGTCTTCATCAAGCCAAAGCAAAAAAGTCTCTTCTAGTATATAAGTTTTGAGTGTAATTCCTTTGTTTTGAGCATTTACTCGAAAAATATCTGTTAGACGTGTCAAAACTGAAATAATATCTGCATGCTTAACTTTTAATTTTAAAGTATCATTTTCTAATTTATTAAAGTCCATTAGCTGGTTGATTAGTTTTAACATTCTGTCCACGCTGTGTTGTATAATATGGAGCAGCGTTTTATTATGATCTGTCATATTAGAATCCTCCCCCAACAGTTTTATGGGCCCGGAAATCATGGTTAAAGGGGTGCGAAATTCATGCGAAACATTTGCAAAAAAGCTCATATTCATTTTATTGACTTGTTTCTCTTGGAGTCTTTGTTGTTCGGCGTGCTTTATGGCTTCTTTTTCTGCTTTTATCCGCAATCGCGTTCGGAAGAATAGTGCGATGATAGTTATCGTAACGATAAAATAGATAGAATAGGCCCAAATGGTGTTCCATGGCTCGGGCAAGATGATGACTTGTATCGAATTTTCCGCTTCTATAATACTTTTATCATTATTGGTTATTTTTACTTTAAAACAGTATTTTCCGGGAGGGAGGTTGGCATAATATGCTTCTCTATTATTATAGGCATCAATCCAATAATTATCAAAGTGTTCCATCTTATAATAATAATGTACGCGTTCATGTTCGCAATAATCCAGAGCGGCAAATGATATACTAAAACTATTTTGATTGTGTTTTAAACGTATATCGGGTTTATATGAAAGGTGCTTATTGATACACTGATCATCTGATGGTTGTATTAGCTTGTTGTGTATTTTTAAATCTTCGAAGAGTAAAGGTATATTTCGTTTCACCGTAACATTTATAGGATTAAAAAATGTGAGCCCGTGTGTTCCTCCGAAGACTAGTGTCCCATCAGGTAAGCGGCATGACGCGCGGTCATAGAATTGATTTCCTCCAATGCCGTCTGCAGCATAGTAGTTCGTGAACTTGTGTACTGCTCGGTCATACTTACTTAAACCGTATTGCGTACTAATCCACATGTTTCCCTGTATGTCTTCTTCAATACTGGAAATGTCTGCGCATGGGATTCCTGAAACTGGACGTAACCGCTTTTCAGCAGGCGAATAAATCAATAATCCGTTGCTTACTGTTCCAATCCAAACTTTTCCTTGCGTATCTTCATACAGAACCGTTGGAATAAAGACTGACCGGCGGATGCAGTTCCGAATGTCTTTTTCCGGGAGTTCTATCGTTTTATAGTTCCCTGTATCTGGGTCGATTTCCACTAGTTTGTGTTTGAAGGCGGCTACCAGAATTTTTCCAGAGCGTAATGGGAGAATATCTGGTATAAAAGTATAAAGTATAGGATAAATTCTTTGACTTTGAAAAGTTCTTTTCCCTTTTCGTAAACTTGCAACGGATTCGCTTGCTGTTCCTACCCATATGGTTTGGTTATGATCTTGAGCCATTGTTATGGGGTAATGTACGATATATTCTTTTTCTTTTTGTAGCTTTCCATTTAGGTAGTGGCATTTTAGGAGTTTCTGGGGTAAGGTAACCAGCCAGAGATTATTATTAGTGTCTACGTAAACTTGTGTAATTCTCATGTTTCTCTGCTTTTCCTTTGGGATAACTGTCCTCATATCTATTTTTCTGACTTTTTGGCTCTGTAGATCATAGAGATATAAACCGTCCATCAGGGTAGCTATCCATAAATGTTTCCCCTTATCTACTGCCATTGAAACTACAGATTTGTTTTTTACACAATCACGTAGATAATTATTATTGTTAAAACGCTCTTTGTAGTTGTAGCGGACGACATATCCCTGATCAATGGAGCCGATCCATAAGTTCTTTTGTGAATCAGTGAACATCTTGCTGATCTTAAAATGAGGAACTTCAAACGGGAAGCCGTTTTCGCTTTGATGGACAATCATTGCTTTTACCGGATTGTAGAGAAACATTCCGTTTTCTGCTGTATTGATTAATAAATTTTGATTGCCGTAGGGATGTATATATTCAATAGTACTTTTTGAAAGTATGGGATGATTACGGATTACTTCTGGTATATGAATGTATCTTTGTCTGTGAGTATCAAAAAGTGAGAGGAATTGGTTACCACATAACCAAAGTTCTCCATTCTCATCCAAATAGGAGTAAGTGGGATATCCGGAAACAGGAATGGAATCTTTTAGCAAGAGGGTGGAAGAGTCGTAGCAGCGTAATCCCAAGGGATTAACCACCCACAATTGGTCGTTTTTATCAATAAAACACCGCCCATTGAAGGTCCGTTGGGGATCTAGTATCTTTATTGGGCATTCGAAGCAGTCCTTTTCTGGATTATACACGCAGAGCTGTACCACCATATTTAAAAAGATTTTTCCCGCTTTGTTTTCAAAAAATTGCACGCCGTTCTTATTAGGAAAGGCGATAGGAATATGCTTAAAGTGGTCTTGGTCGGTATAGCGGCATACACCGTTTACGGTTGCAATCCATAGCCGTCCTTGTGAGTCTTTAAAAACATCCTGAATTAGGTTATCAGGTAGGTCTAGGGAATCGTCAGTGCAGAAATACTGATGGTATTCGTGGACATTGTATTTGTTTAGTCCTCTGAAAGTGCCTATCCAGATGTGCCCTTGTGCATCTTCGGCAAAAGCTGATATTTTTTGATTGGAGATGTTATTGGATATTATGGGACTTTCCACGGTGATATCTGTTATTTCTGGCGCTTTTTTAATTTTCCTGCAAGAGGTAGTCAGTATGAATAAAGAGCTCAGCATATAAAAAAAAACAAATTGGTGTGTTTTTAACATAGTCTTGTTTTTTAGAGTTAAAGGATATGCAAATGTAGGAATTCGAATAATAATTTTATTTCTTTTGTCATTAAATCACGGGTCGATTCTGGTGAAAAAAGCGGGAATAAATGCTAAAAAACAGCTCTTAAACAAATAGGATAGTTTTTAAACAAATAGAAAAGTGAGTTTGAACATATCAGAAACTCTTTTATACAACGAGGAAGAAGCTTGAAGTAGAAACGTGCTAATATTGCAGCTGTAAAATCTAACAAATATATCTTGTGAATAACACATTTCATCTTTCTTCACTCCTCTTCTATTCTTTGACTGCTTGTAGTGCGGGGGGCATTGAGAACAAAAATATACCGGATATCCTAAGTAGAGTAATAGGTTATCTTGAGAGCGGAGGTTATATTTACAGAGATATCTCTTATGCCCGGGATAAACGTTTTATGCCGCCCGCTGACTTGAATAAATGGGGTAGCATATGCAGCTGGTGGGAATCTATCCGTTCTCAGGCTGAATGTATAGGCTGGTACGACGGTGAGCAGATCTTTGCTTTTCTGCGAAGTAATACTTACCAGAAATGTTTATGGTTGAATATTTTGATGGCTGGGTTGAATGACGGTCGGAAACGACCAATAATAGTTTGCCTTCATAGTGGAATTTATTCTGCCGGTTTTTTGGGGGAGTTTCTCGACTATGACGATACAAACTTTCTTTATAATAAGGAAAGGGGGTGTTTCGTCAAGTAAATATTACTTTTTATTGTCTTATCACTTTCTTGGAGTGATGAGTTTGAAGCCTTTTATTAACTGAAATTTAATAATAATTTATGAAGCGAAGTATGAAAAACTCTTTTATGAAAAAATTTGTAATATTAATGTTGTGCATTTTAGCAGGACTTACTGATGTATTGGCACAAGGCTCTGTTAAAGTCTCTGGGAAAGTCGTTGATAATACCGGAGAACCGATGATTGGAGTAAGTATCCTTGAAAAAGGAACTACTAATGGGGTGGTCACCGACTTGGATGGTCATTATTCTTTATCAGTAAGAGAAGGAGCAGCTATTTCTTTTTCCTATATAGGTTACCTTTCTCAGGAAAAGAAAGCGCTTGCTGGTATATTAAATATCACTTTGAGAGAAGATACAAAAACATTGGAGGAGGTTGTAGTTGTGGGTTATGGTGTACAGAGGAAAAGTGATCTAACCGGTGCTATTTCTTCCGTTAAGGCTGAGGATATTCAAAATCGTTCGATTACTAAAGTGGAAGAGGCTTTGCAAGGAAAGACAGCTGGTGTACAACTGATTTCTACAACTTCTCAGCCCGGAGCTACACCTACTATTCGCGTACGTGGATTTTCTTCCAATGGGACCTCAGATCCCTTATATGTAGTGGATGGCTTGATTGTTTCGGATATAAGTGCAATTGACCCCAATAATATTAAAAGTATGGAAGTACTGAAAGATGCTGCTTCTGCTGCCATTTATGGTGCGCAAGCGGGGAATGGAGTTGTGCTTATTACAACGAAAAGTGGAAGCAAAGGAACTAGTAGCATTACTTATGATTTTCAATATGCTGTTAGTAGTCTAGCTAGGCGCCCGAATTTGATTAATTCACAAGAGGCCTTATCTCAGCAAAAGGAAATGAATAGTGCATTTACTGATGAGAATATACAAGAACTAATAGATAATGGAACGTGGGACGGTGTGTCTACTACAGACTGGTATGATGTTGCTTTCAATGCTTCACCTACTTCTCACCATACGATAAGTATGCAAGGAGCCAATGACAATGGCTCTTTTTACTTATCTCTGAATAATTTGTACGATAATGGTATTATTCGTGAAAATAAAGATTTATATAAGCGCTTTTCTGTAATGATGAATGGTGATTATCAGATTAAGCCATGGCTTAAAGTGGGAGTGAATGCTAATTATTCTAAATATACTAGCAAAATGATTAATGACGGTAGTGGTAATTCATCTTATGTAAGTATGATTGCTACTGTGATGACTTTAGCTCCATATATTTCAGATACTTATGCTCCAGATGCACTTCCTAAGTCCATGCAGGCGTTACTCGCAAATGGGTTTACATTATTGCGAAATGATAATGGAGACTATTATAGCTGCCTAGGAAGTATGGAACAAATTCATCCAATGGTTGCTATTCGGAGAAACGATAATAAGAATTTTGGAAACTCATTATTGGGAACTTTATATGCCAATTTATCACCTTTTAAAGGCTTGGTCCTTACTTCCAGGCTAGGGTTTAGAGAGGCAAATGATAATACTTATGTGTATAATCATTTATATTACGGCTCTTCTTCTGTCTCTAATAAAGATAAAAATGGTGCGACTCGTACTAATTCTTCTTCTACTTATTATCAGTGGGAAAATTTTGCAAATTATAATGTATCTTTATTAGAGAAGCATAATATAGCGGCTATGCTAGGTATGTCATATAGTGAAACGAATTTCACTTATGTATCTGCGGGAGTGAATAAAGTGGCAAAAGATGATCCGCGCTATGCCGATGTATCCTATCCTGCCGGTGACGCTGTAAAAACGACAGAGGGCTATAATAATCTTTATCGAAAACTATCTTATTTTGGTCGCTTGAGTTATGATTATCAAAATCGTTATATGGCTCAAGTTGCATTACGTGCCGACGCAGCAGATAGTTCTGTCTTGCCAAGTACAAATCGTTGGGGATATTTTCCTTCTGTATCTGCCGGTTGGGCTCTTTCTAATGAACACTTTTTTGTAGAGTATAATCATACTCCTATAACTTTTTTGAAACTTCGTGCTAGTTGGGGACAGAATGGTAGCACTAGTAATTTGAGTGGTTATAAATATTCGAATGCACTAATTACAAATGCGGCTGGATATTCTTTTAGTAATTCTGGTTTATTATATACTACTTCGGCTCAGCCCTCTCAATTATATAATCCGGATTTGAAATGGGAAACTTCAGAACAATTAGATTTGGGAATAGATATTCGTGCTTTTAAAGATCGTTTATCTTTTGGCATGGATTGGTATACTAAAAAGACTAAAGATTTAATCGTTTCTAATATTATTATCCCTTATGAGGCGGGAAATACTGCTGCACCGATGAATGCTGGTGATGTAACAAATAAAGGTTTTGAATTTGAATCTACTTGGAAAGATCATATAGGAAATTTGAAATACTCTGTAGCCGCTAATTTAGCAACGCTGAAAAATAAAGTGACTTATTTGGATCCACATATTAGTGGCGGGCGTATAGAAGGTACCACTACTATGGCCTCTAATGGATCTTTTTCGGCATTTGAAGTTGGGTATCCTGTGTGGTATTTTAGAGGTTATCAAGTCGATCATTTGGATGAAAATGGTGCTCCTGTTTTCAAAGACAATGTTCCAGATGGTGTGATTGACGCTAATGATAAAGCTATGATTGGTAAGCCTATGCCTGATTTTACGTATGGTATTACTTTGACTGCTAATTATAAAGATTTTGATTTCCTTATTTTTGGTAATGGTTCTGTAGGCAATGATATTTTTATGTCATACAGTTATAATACTATTTCATATCCTTTAAAAGAAATGTATGATCAGCGATGGACTTCTGGGAATAATACAAATCGAAAATACGCACATCCTAGTACCTTAAATGCTGATAAGTATAGTTTATCGGATGCTTATATTTTCGATGGTTCCTATTTTCGTATCAAACAAATTCAAGTAGGCTATACGTTTCCAAAGCACTTGATGAAGAAACTTCTTATTGATAAATTAAGAATATATGCATCTTTAGATAATTTTTTCGTTTTTACAAATTATCCAGGTCTTGATCCTGAAGTTTCTGCCAGCTCAACGAGTGGAATGGGGGTTGATTACGGAAATTATCCAACTACAAAGAAGGTTGTGTTTGGCTTATCTGTTACGTTTTAACTAAAATAAAAAGAATATGAAAATTAAATATATTGTATTAGTCCTAAGCACATGCCTATTTACTTTTTCTGCATGTGATGTGAATTTGCTTAATATTCCTCAAAAAGGAGTGGAAGACGAATCTAATTATTATATAACGGATGAGGATTGTGAGAGCGCAATTGCGGCTGTATATAATTCATGGAGAGAAGCTTTTTCAGGTTCTGGTAGCGGTGCATCTTTTTATGCTAATGGCTTCTTTATGAAAAATTTTATGGCAGATGATTTTAATTCAGGCGGGGTTCGTTCTGATCAAACCTATGCACAGGAATTTGTTGAAAGTTGTGTAACCCCAACAAATGGCTGGGTGGAGAATTATTATAAAAAGTTATATTCAACTGTTTATCTTTGTAATTTAGTAATTGAAAAATTTGATTCTTCAGAAAGTGCTATTAAGGCCCGTGATATAGCAGAAGCTAAGTTTTATAGAGCCCTCTGTTATTTTGAACTAACTACTTTATGGGGGACTCCTCCTCTTGTTGATAAGGTGTTGAAAAATTCGGAAGAATATATGGCAGCTAATTCAACACAGGAAAATTTGTGGAAGTTTATCGAAACAGATCTTAAAAATGCGATTGAAACCGGAAAATTGATTTCAAAGTCAAGTCTTGATGATAAAGACAGTGGAACTCGGGCTACTTTGGAAGCTGCAGAAACCTTATTGGGAAAGTCTTATTTGTTTCAGCAGAAATATGCTGAAGCAAAAATCGAATTTGGAAAAGTTATTTCTTCTGGAAAGTATGGTTTAATAGATGATATAAGAGGGTTTTATCACGCTCAATGTAATGGGTGTAAAGAATATGTTTTAGAATGTGTTCGTCATAATGATCCGTCTAATATGTATAAGCAAGGAGGCTGGAGAGGTATTCTTGCTAATTGGGGATTTGGCTATGGTTTTATTGCTGGTCCTGAGTCTTCCAATTATTACAACTTTAATATAACAAGTGGATATGGCTATTTTAATCCGAGTAAATCTTTATATGATGCTTTTATTAGCGAGGAAGGGGCAAATGGATATCGCTTGACTAATTGGATCAAGACTTGGAATCAGGTAGTGGCAATGAATATTGCAGTGAATGCGCGAGTGAATAAATATGGCAATGAGGGATATTATCGCTTGAAATGGTTATCTAGCTTGGAAGATGAATATGTGGGATACTGGTGCGGTAATCAAAGCAATACTCCGGTTATACGGTACGCAGATGTTTTATTAATGATGGCGGAGGCATGTCTACAGACTAATGATCAAGAGGGTGCAGATAAATATGTTAAATATGTACGTGATAGAGCGAAGTTGCCTGTTAAGTCTAATGTTACTTTAGCTGATATTAAATTAGAACGTCGTTTGGAGCTTTCCATGGAAGGTCTTCGTTTTCAGGATTTGAAACGTTGGGGCGATGCAGCTACAGTTTTAGTCGACAAGGGTAAAAAATTACCTACGTTTCAGATTACTCCAGATTCAAATAATGACATCTCTACGACAGAAGGTATTTATGTGGCTCAGTATACGACTAAGGTGACTTATGTAGATAATGAAAATAACTTGGCAGGCTGGACATCTAATAGAGATGAATATTTGCCATTTCCGGAAAATGAATTGGAGGTAAATACTAATTTGAAACAGAATGTTGGATATTGATGAGAATAAATATTGTTGCTTGGCAATGACAAGGGCTTGGTGGTAGTTAATTATATTTATGTATGAAAAAAATGATGTTTATATTATTCTTGTTCAACATATTTATATTATGTGCACAAGAAGAGTTTAATGCAAAAGATTCTATTGTTTTATCTCGTTTTCCGTATACACAGCAGGTGGTATATATATGTAGGGATACAATGAAGAATGTTGATGGGCGGTTTCCTAGTTTTTCTCCAATGTTTCTTATTTATCCGGATAAACCTTGTGATAAGAATCAGGCACAGGATCTTATTTATGAACTTGGGATAAATGAATATTTTCATAAATACACTGCAATAGTTGGTGTAGTTAATCCGTTAGGAGATAAATATGACAATTTACGAGATTTTGAGGCTTATAAAGACTTAATCAATAAGTTGCGAGTTATTTCTAATTTGAAGATTATAGGAATCGGAGCTGGAGCTACTTTTGTTAATAAAGTTGTAGCTTGTAATGCAGATGCTGTGGCTGGAATTATGTCTGTAAATGGAGAGGTTGGTAAAAAAGAAGGTACACCTGTACCGGCATTCATTGCAGGGAACAGGTGCCGGGTAGTAGCTCATGCTTATGTTGAACGTAATGGAGCAACAATAAGAAAGAATAGAGATGGATGCTTATACTATACTAATGAAAAAGAACCGTTATTAAATGTAGTGGTTGGTTCGAATAAGTTGTTTTCATTGAAAGACATGTTTGCCGAAGCTTGGAAATGTATATTTAGTAAGAATTATCGTTTTAATAATTATAGACATACATGGTACACAGGATGCTCTTTTGGACAATATGGCCCTTATGAACTTGAACCTTATATTATGTTAGATAGCATGGGAATAGTTCGCTATACAGTTACTAAGGATTTGTTAGGAACAGGTACTTTTTTATGGTATGAATATCATCCAAAATCTACGATAAAGGCACCAAAAGGCTCAGTTCCTTTACTTATTTTGCTACATGGCAATAATAATGATCCTCGTACACAGGCTGAGACTTCTGGTTTCATAGAACTCTGTGCTAAAGAGAACTTTGTCGTTGCTGAACTGGAATGGCAGGGTAATGGGTATACCCCAATGGGGCTAGATGGCATTGAGCAAGTTGTTTATTATTTATTAAAAACTTATCCTCAATTAGATGCGTCTCGGGTTTATGCAGAAGGCCTTTCTGCGGGTTCAGCAACAGCGACAGGATTGGGCATCCGAAAATCCCATTTATTTGCTGCTATAGGGGGGCATTCTGCCGGTCTGTTTCCAAATCGTTATTCTTTTGGATTCAATGAAGAAGCTATTGTAAATGAAGCGATACAGAAAAGAGGATGGGTGGAAATGCCTTATTTCTCTGTTGTAGGTACGAGTGATGAAGTTGTTCCGTTTATTAATCAGGATAATTGGAAAAACAACACTTTCTTCCATGCTTGGAAGGTCTATCAAATAATGAATGGAATGGAAGTGGTAGAAAAAACAGACTTTTCAAAATATCGCATATTTGGAATAAAATTGGAAGATTGTTGTAATGTCTCTACAAATAAAAATATCTCAATGGAGGTTGGTGTGCAATATAAGGATAGTATTCCGCTACTTAAAATTGCTATTGTAAATAATTATGGACATTGGAACTTTAAACCTGATGCACAGTTAATGTGGAAATTCTTCAGTATGTTTGCTCGAGACCCAGTAACAAAGAAGCTTATTTATAAAATTGCTGACAAGTGATCATAAAGTAATATATTAGAATAGATTTTAACGAGAAACATGTCAGTCTTGATGGTCTTATATTTTGGGTGTATTATTGCTCTGTGAAAAATAGAAGTATTTATGTTCTGTTGTAAGTCGTTGATTGGCCTATTAATTAAAATTTGAATGATGGTTTTTATATTAAAAAGTATGTCTTATGAAAAAAGTAGTTATGTTTTTTTTATTTTGTGAAATTGCATTAGTTCCATTTGCTCAGGAAGTATATAAGAATGATGAACTAACAATTAGTAAATTGGCTGATAAAACATGGGTTGTAGAAACTTCAGATAATACTACGATGTATATCTTGGAAGGTGAGAAACGAGCCATGTTGATCGATACCGGCACGAAGTGCGCTGCACTAGATAAAATAGTTCGTAAAATTACAGCAAAGCCTCTGTATGTCGTTGTTACACATAATCATGTAGATCATGCAGGAAATATTCGTTATTTCAAGGAAGTATACATGCACCCTGCTGATTCCATTGTACGGGTGACTATACCCTTTAATGGAAAGTACATTTGGCTAAGAGATGGTCAAATTTTTGATTTAGGGAATCGTAAGATTGAAGTAAAATGGATGCCTGGTCACACACCTGGATCGATCGTATTACTTGATAGAAAAATTCATGCTTGCTATTCTGGTGATGCATTTGGTTCTGGTCAAGTCTGGTTGCAACTTCGCCCACATGTGCCAATGAAAACTTATTATGAATCATGTGTACATATGGAAAAAATCATGGAGAAAGAAGAAATTACAAGCATTTACTGTGGGCATTATCCTTATTTACATAGAGCTCTTGGATTGCAATATATCATTGATATGAAGAATTTGGCTAAGTGCATTTCGGATGGTGACAATATAGATGTTAAACCATATCCATATAGCAATAATGTTGATATTTCTTCTAAAAAATCAGTTTTTGCTAAGAGTGGGTCTGCTATGATTGTTTATGACTCTGAACATATTAATTGAAGTGCAGTTTTAAGGTTACCTATTTATGCAGTAATGGGCTGTTCCTTAAAAGGAATTATCTGCACCTTATAGTAATGTACTAATGTTATTCCTTTGATAAATCTGCAATTTTTTGTGTTATTGAAAACAGAAAATTGCAGATTTATATAATTAGGCTGAATCAGTCTGTTTAATCTTTATTTTTATTGTTGAAGTGATTTGTTTCATGGATGTAAAACTGAAAAGTCTGAAATTGATGATAGTACCTCTAAACGAAAATGAAGTCTATTTTTATGAGTTGGGAGATCTATTTGTTTTGTAGTTCGATATATGTTATAAGATATTTTTTTGATTTACTTAATTATGGAGAGTCGCAAATTGAATGGACCACGCTTTGTTGAATATATTGCCAATGCTTTAAATCGAAATACATCACTGAATGCTCCTGCCTATTTATGATATTGGCTAGGGGTGATTTCAAATTTTTGCTTAAAACTTCTAGAAAAATGGGATAATGTAGCAAACCCAGTCATATCAGCTATCTCCGAGATATTATATTTTCCCTCTGCTATCAGTTCTGCAGCTCGGTTCAACTTATAAGTTCTGAAGAAAGTACCTGGATTTTCTCCAGTCAATCCCTTTACTTTATAATAAAACTTGGTACGGGATATTTTTAGCCGTTCAGTCATGCGCGCCACATCTAATTCAGGATTTGACAATTCATTCTCCATTAATCGGTATAGATCGGTCATAAATACATTATCTTGTGGCGAGAGTGCTTTTTCGCTTATTTTATCTGTTTTTGTGGCTTTGCCTAGAAGGCTACGCACTTTCTCTCTATTTCGTAATTGTGATTTAATGAGTGCAAGTAGATAATTGGGATCAAATGGCTTGGTTACATAAGCATCCGCACCGGTGTTTAGCCCTTCCACTTGGTTTTCCATGGTAATTTTAGCTGTCACCAGAATGACTGGAATATGGCATAGTTGTAGATCTTCTTTAACCAGCTTACAGAGTTGGTAACCATCTTTACCCGGCATAACGACGTCACTCAATATTAGGTCTGGAGCTTCTTCATTGATTGCTTTGAATGCATTGTCCGCATCAAAGCGACAAATTACTTTATAATAAGGGGAGAGTAATACATTTAAATAGTGAACCACTTCTGTGTCATCATCCACCAGCAATATGGTTTGATGTTCTTCCGAGATGTCTTTGGGTTCTTTAGCTTGGTGCACTTCGTTCTCTAGCAGAGGAAAAGCTTCTTTCTGAGTATGTTGTGCTGTTGCACGTTCCTCGTCTGTATAAGAAATGTCATTTACCGGTAGGATAAAAGTAAATATGCTCCCAGAGATTCCTTGGCGATTTTCCACCTTAATATGCCCATGGTGTAATTCTGTGAGACTGCGTGCATAATATAGTCCTATACCGGTTCCCCAATTATAGGATCCTTCCTTCTGATCATCTATTTGGAAATAACGTTCGAATACTTTTTCCTGTTTATCTACAGGAATACCTTTTCCTGTATCTGCTACGGATATCTTTATATATTGGGTGTCTTTATCTTTTTCTGTTAAGTTGAAAATTTGGCTTGCTTCTTCTTTGCTAATTACGTCAAAGTAGATTGCTACTTTTCCTCCGGTTGGTGTGAACTTTAGTGCATTAGACAATAAATTGCTGAAAATCTTATCTATTTTATCTTCATCCAACCAAAGTAAAAAAGTATCTTCCAATCCGTACGAATCGAGTGTGATTCCTTTATTTTCGGCATTTATACGGAAAATATCTGTTAGATGTGTCAAAACAGAAATAATATCCACATGCTTTACTTTTAGTTTCAGGGTGTCATTTTCCAGTTTATTAAAGTCCATTAATTGGTTGATGAGCTTTAACATTCGGTTTACGCTGTGTTGTATAATATACAGCAGCGTTCTGTTATTATCTGTTATTTCTTGGCTGTCACATAGCTGTTTTATTGGACCGGAGATCATGGTTAAGGGAGTGCGGAATTCATGCGAAACATTTGCAAAGAAGCTCATGTTCATTTTGTTGACTCGCTGTTCTTGCATCCTTTGCTGTTCGGCATGTCGTACGGCCTCTTTTTCCGCTTTTATGCGTAACCAGGCACGCAAGAATATATATATAATGGCTATTGCAATAGCAAAATAGAGACAATATGCCCATGCCGTATTCCAAGGTGCAGGTGAGATGATGACCCGTATTAGATTTTCAGCTTCTATTATACTTTTATCATTATTTGTGATCTTTACCTTAAAAAGATACTTTCCAGGAGGAAGATTGGCGTAATATGCTTCCCTGTTATTATAAGCATCAATCCAATAATTGTCAAAATGTTCCATCTGATAATAATAGTGCACGCGTTCATGTTCACTATAATCCAGTGCAGCGAATGAGATGCTGAAGCTGTTTTGATCATGCTTTAAACGAATATCAGGTTTGTATGAAAGCTGTTTGTTTATGCAGGCATCATCTTGCGGCCGTATTAATTTGTTGTGTATCTTTAAATCTTCAAATAGTAATGGTATATTCCGTTTAATCGTTACGTCTATAGGATTAAAGAATGTTAGTCCATGAGTTCCTCCGAAAACAAGTGTGCCATCTGGTAAGCGGCATGAAGAGCGATCATAGAACTGGTTTCCACCAATACCGTCTGCTGCATAGTAATTAGTAAATTTTTGCACAGTCCGGTCATATTTGCTTAAACCATATTGAGTACTGACCCAGATATTTCCCTGTATATCTTCTTCAACACTGGAAATATCTGTGCACGGAGCTCCTGATACGGGGAGCATTCTCTTTTCGGTAGGAGAATAACATAGCAATCCATTGCTAACAGTTCCTATCCAAACTTTTCCTTGCGTATCTTCATACAATACAGTCGGAATAAATACAGAACGTCGAATACATGTTTTTATATCTTCTTCAGGCATTGGCAATTCTTGGGACTTCCATGAGTTAGGATCTATTTGTAACATTTTGTGGTTGAAAGCTGCGACTAAAACCTTCCCAGTGGAGATCGGACAAATACCTGGTATAAAAGTAAAATTCATCGGATAAATCTGTTGGGCTTTAAAAGTGTTTTCTCCTTGTCGCAAGGCATAAATGTATTCACTGGCCGTTCCGACCCAGATTGTCTGGTTCTGATCTTGGGCAATGCTCATCGGAAAATAAACCGTATAATTGGATTCTGTTTGCAGATGTCCATTACGAAATTGACATTTCAGGACTTTATGGGGGGAGGTGATCATCCATATTGCATCACTGCTATCTACGAATATTTGTCTGATCTCCATATTCTCTTGTTCTTCTTCCGGCAATATTTTTCGCATATCGATCTTTTCTACTTTCTGAGTAGTCAGATCATACATGAACAGACCGTCCATTAGCGTTGCAATCCATAAATGTTTTCCTTTGTCCACAGCTACTGAAACCACTGATTTATTTTCTACGCATGAACGTAAGTAATTATTGTTATTAAATCGCTCTTTATAATTATAACGGACCACATATCCTTGATCAATTGATCCTATCCATAGATTTTTTTGAGAGTCAGTAAATATTTTGCTTATTTTGAATCGGGGGACTTCAAACGGAAAGCCATTTTCTTCTTGATGAATAACGACTCCTTTGATATAGTTATAAAGAAACATTCCCTGCTTTTCCGTATTAAGTAACAAGCTGTTCCCGCCGTATGGATGAATGTATTCAATAGTACTTTTCGAGAGTATCGGATGCTTGCGTATGGCTTCCGGAATATCTCTATATCTCCGGTTGCGTGTATCGAATATCGAAAGTGATTTATTGCCGCAGAGCCATAATTCACCATTATCACGCATGTACGAGTAAGTAGGATAATGTGAAACCGGTACTGAGTCTTTCAATTGGAGTGTTGATGAGTTGTAATAGCGAATAGCCAGTGGATTGACAACCCATAACTTATTACTATTATCAATAAAACACTTCCCATTGAAAGTTCGTTGTGGATCTAATCTTTTTATTACGCATTCAAAACGCTTGCTTTTAGGGTTGTATACACAAAGTTGGACCACCATATTCAAGAATATTTTTCCTTCTTTATTTTCCAAAAATTGCACTCCATTCTTATTAGGTATATCTATAGGTATACGTTGAAAGTTGTCTTGATCGGTGTATTGACATATCCCATTAACCGTGGCTATCCATAGTCGTTCTTGTGAGTCACGGAACACATCTTGAATTTGATTGTCGGGTAAGTCTAGTGAGTCGTCAGTACAGAAGTATTGGTGATATTCATGCACGTTATATTTGTTCAACCCCCGAAAAGTTCCAATCCATATATGTCCTTGTGCATCTTCGGCAAAAGATGAAATTTTTTGGTTAGATATATTGTTGGAGATAGTAGGGCTTTCCACTACTTCTTGCTGTTTCTCTACAGCTTTGTTCCTTTGGCATGAAGCTGTAAGTGTAATATAAGAGAATAGAGAAATAAAGAAAAATATTTTCTGCATAGTATTGTTACTTAGGATTAAGGAATATACAAATATAGTTATAAGAACAGCATTTATCTTCATCTTTATCATGAAATAGGGCTAAAATAAGTCCTAAACTCTGTTATAAAGCAGTTTATGAACAAATAGAATAATCTATGAACAAATAGACAAGTGGAATTGGATATTCGGATAAATCTTTTAGATACATTAGAAATTGATTGATTGTAGAATACGGTAATATTGCAACTGTAAAACCAAACTAATATGTATTATGAATAAACACCTTTTATTTGCTTTCTTATTCATGCCCTTTTCTTATGCATCTTGTGGAGGTATTGAATCGGCGAGCAAACAGATTCGTCAGGGTGAAGCGGGCGAAATTACCGCTTCTTCGCAGATTGCTATTGCTCAAACCCAGTCCGGTAAAGTAGGTGGGTATCTTGAAAATGGAGTTTATATATATAAAGGTATTCCTTATGCCAAGGCTGAACGTTTTATGCCACCAGTTGATCCTGATAAATGGGAAGGAATACGTAGTTGCCGTGCGTATGGTCCGACCTGTCCGCAAGGGAAACGAATGGGATGGTATAGTGATGAACAGGCTTTTGCTTTTCACTGGGATGATGGCTATCCGGATGAAAATTGTTTGCGAATAAACATCTGGACAAAAGGTTTGAATGATGGTAAAAAACGTCCTGTAATGGTATGGCTTCATGGTGGAGGTTATTCAGCCGGATCTGGTCAGGAATTACCTTCGTATGATGGCACCAATCTCTCGAAAAAAGGCGATGTTGTTGTCGTCAGCTTAAATCATCGTTTGAATGTTTTAGGCTTTTTAGATTTATCAGCCTATGGTGAGAAATATGCAAAATCAGGGAATTTAGGCTTACTTGATTTAATAGCTGCACTCCGATGGGTTAATAAGAATATAGGTGCTTTTGGTGGAGATAAGGATAATGTCACTATTTTCGGTCAGTCTGGTGGCGGTGGAAAAGTGTCCACTTTACTTGCTACACCCGCCGCCGCTGGTCTGTTCCATAAGGCTATTGTGCAAAGTGGATCTATGCTTCGTACTATGGAGGCGAAGTATTCCCGTCGTATTGGTGCTGCCGCAGTGAAAGAACTAGGGCTGAACTCTTCAACGATCGATGAAATTCAGAAAGTTCCTTATGCAAAACTACTTGCAGCAGGCGAGAAAGCAGTAACTGAGGTACGTGCTGAAGCTGACAAGGAAGGCCTTTCTTCCTTTATCTTTGGTTGGGCGCCTACAGTGGATGGCGATGTTTTGCCTATACAGCCTTTTGATGGCCAAGCGCCTGCGCAATCCAAAAACATACCGATGCTGATCGGTACTACACAGCATGAATTTACAATGAGTACCTATGTGCCGTCTATGCGTACTATTACAAAAGATCAGGCTATTGATATTTTGAGAAAGAAATATGGTGATCGTACGGATGAATTTCTAAAAGCTTTTTCAGAAGCTTATCCAGATTATCAGCCTAAGGATTTAATTGATATAGATTTGATCTTTCGTCCTAGTGCGGTGGAGCAGGCAAAGCTGAAAGTTGCGCAACGAGGGGCTCCGGTTTATATGTATCTGTTTGCTTGGGAATCTCCCATTCTTGACGGTATGTTTCGTAGCACTCATTGTATGGATATCCCTTTTGTTTTCGATAATGTTGTTCGCCATGCCAGTATGACCGGAGGTGGTGAAAAGGCTCAAATATTAGCTGATAAAGTGAGTAGTGCGTGGCTAAACTTTGCCAGAACAGGAAATCCTAATGTAAAAGATTTACCCAAATGGGAACCTTTTTCTGTTGAGAGGGGTGCTACTCTGTTTTTCAACAATACTTGTGAAGTGAGATATAATCATGATAAAAAGCTATTGGAACTGGTGAGTGCCTTTCCTCTCCGCGGATTTTAAGTAGACTTTTTTATCATTACAGGAGCGTCCTTTTTAATCTTTTATTAACAATAAATCTAATTAATAACTAATGAAACAAAGTATGAGACACAAGTTAATGAGAAGGTTGGCAACATTTATGTTGTTCCTCCTTGCTGGTATTCCCTTTATATTGGCACAAGGACCAGTGAAAGTCTTCGGGAAAATAGTGGATAATATCGGTGAACCGATGATTGGCGTTAGTGTTTTAGAAAAAGGCACCTCAAATGGAGTCATTACAGATATTGACGGTAACTATTCTTTGTTTGTGGCAGAGGGTGCTACTATTGCATTCTCATATGTAGGTTATCTGACACAAGAGAGAAAGGCCGTTGCAGGTAGTTTGAACATTACACTGAAAGAAGATGCCAAGACCTTGGATGAAGTGGTAGTTGTGGGTTATGGTGTACAGAAAAAAAGTTCTGTGACAGGTGCAATTTCTCAAGTTAAAGCGGAAGATATGCAGAATCGTACTATTAGTAATGCCCAAGCGGCTTTACAAGGTAAAACGGCAGGCGTACAAGTTATTCAAACTTCCGCTGCCCCGGGGTCTTCTCCTACCATAAGAGTACGTGGTTATTCTTCCAATGCTGCCTCCAGCCCGTTGTACGTGGTAGATGGGGTTCGCATGTCAGATATCTCAGGGCTTGATCCTAACGATATCTCTTCTATGGAAGTTTTGAAAGATGCTGCATCAGCAGCCATTTACGGGGCTGAAGCCGGTAATGGAGTGATTCTTATTAGTACAAAAAAGGGTAAGGTTGGTGATGGAAAAATCACGTATGATGTTCAATATACCGTGCAATCTTTAGCGCGTATCCCTAAAATGTTGAATTCCGAAGAGTACATTAACTATATGGTGGAAGGCTCTACATTTACCAAAGATTACTTATTGGATAATTGGGATGGTACAACAAGTACGCTGTGGTCTGACGTAGCTTTTGAAAAGAGTCAGATGCAGAAACATAATCTTGCTTTTAGCGGTGGAAGTGATAAAGGAAATTATTACCTTTCTCTGACCTATCTTGACAATGACGGTATTGTAAAAGGCAATTCTGATACTTATAAGCGTATGACATCCACTGTCAATGCAGAATATCAGATAAAAAAATGGTTGAAAGTCGGGACTACCAATCAAATTGAAAAATATAATGTTCGCACAGTCTCTTCCAATAATGAATACGGTAGTCTGCTTACCTCCATCTTGCAATTGGATCCGCTGACTCCCGATACTTATACTTCTGAAAATCTTCCCCAGAATATGCTAACGGCATTAAATGACGGGAAGCATTTACTACAGGATAAAAATGGTAATTATTATGCTGTGTCCAAATTTTTGGCTAATGAACAGTATCACCCTATGATTATGCGTGACAACAATATTGGTAAGAATAGCGGATTCAACGTGAATGGATCTATCTATGGCGATCTGACTCCTATCAGTGGCTTAACACTGACTTCTCGCTTTGGTTATCGTTTGTCCGGTACGCGGAGTTCCACTACAAATTTGCCTTTTTACGGTAATGCTGTGCAAAGTCGCGATTACGTAGAATATAATTCCCAATCGTCTACTACTATTTACTACCAATGGGAGAATTTTGCCAATTATGTGAAGCATCTTGATCTTCATACGATTTCGGCTATGGTAGGTATGTCATATCAGGAGTCGACTTACGATTATGCAAAAGGTAGCCTGTCTGCAAATGGTGAGGATGCAGTAAAGAAAAATGATCCATTGTTCTATTATCTGAATTATGGCTCAGCTTCAGCAACTAAGGCTGTAGAAGGCGAGAAAACTCGTTCAGCTAAAATGTCTTATTTCGGTCGTATAGGATACGATTATGCAGGTAGATATATGCTTCAAGCCTCGCTTCGTGCGGATGCCGCCGATCTTTCCCAATTACCTTTAACGAATCGTTGGGGATACTTTCCGGCAGTCTCGGTGGGGTGGACGGTCTCCGAAGAAAGCTTTTTTGCACCTTTAAAAAATCAAATAAACAGTTTGAAATTACGTGCAAGTTGGGGACAAAACGGTAGTCTTTCTGCTTTGAGTGGTTATCCTTATAGTACTGATATGAGCTCGAATGGTATTTATCCTTTCACTTTGGAAAATTCTTATATTACAGGTGCCACTCCTTCCACGATGGGTAACGATGAATTGAAATGGGAAACATCCGAGCAGATTAATATCGGTTTTGATGCACGTCTTTTGCGTGACCGTTTGACTTTTAGTTTGGACTATTTCAATAAGAAAACTAAAGATCTGCTAGTTTGGAACACGACTCCTTCTCTGGCTGTAGGTGGCAGTACTTCACCTATGAATGCGGGTGATGTTAGCAATAAGGGCTGGGAATTCGAATTAGGTTGGAGAGACCATGTAGGTACTTTTAATTATAGTGTCCGGGCCAATTTGGCGACGTTAAAAAACAAAGTCACTTATATTGATCCGTCAATTACTCGTATAGTGGGGACTAAGTTTCACACCAATTATGTAACTTACTTTGAAGAAGGACATCCTGTTTACTATTTTCGAGGCTATAAGTTCGCAGGAGTTGATTCTGCTACCGGTGAGCCTACGTTTGCCGATCTAGATAAGAGTGGTGGTCTTTCAGATGGGGATATGACTGATATTGGTGATGCAATACCTGATTTCACTTATGGCATTACACTGACTGCTGCCTGGAAAGGTTTTGATCTGACTGTATTTGGCACAGGTTCACAGGGAAATGATATTTTCAATTGTATCAACCGTCCTGATTACGCAGCCTCCAACAAACTAAAAAAAGTGTTTTATGATGATCGCTGGACAACTGATAATACATCCGGTGCAAAGCCCCGTGCAGGTGCTACTCTGATGGATCGGTACCAGTTGTCCGATGCATTGGTCTATGATGGTTCTTATTTCAAGATTAAGCAAATACAGTTGGGCTATACTTTTCCAAAACAATGGTTGAAGAAGATTTTTGTGAATAATCTCCGGATTTATGGTTCTTTGGATGATTTTATCACCTTTACAAGTTATCCCGGATTCGATCCTGAAGCGGCTGCAAGTACTACTTCAGGGATGGGAGTGGATAAAGGCGCATACCCTTCTTCCAAGAAAGTTGTGTTTGGCTTGAACATTGAATTTTAGTTCACCTTAAATGATAAATAGTATGAAAACAAAATATATTTATATCTTATTGCTAGGATTCTTTTCGATCTTGAGCACCAGCTGTGAAGAACGCTTGGATATACTTAAAAATGGCAACTTGGGTTCGGAGGATGATTTTTATCAAACAGATAATGATGCTTTACAAGCTTCAGCAAATCTGTATGTCAATTGGCGTAGTCAGTATTTTAATTGGTTTTTTACTAAAAACATGCTTTCCGATGATATTTGGTGCGGTGGAGGTTCCCGTGGTGATAATGCTGCTATGGAACAATTGAATGAATACACTTTTGGCACCGATCATTCGATGATTGAAAGTTTGTATTCCGGGTTGTATTTGGTGATTTATAGTGCCAACCTAATTATAGATAAGATCGATGCCGATACCGACGTGAAAAAGAATGCTGTTGCCGAGGCTAAGTTTTTCCGGGCATGGGCTCATTTTGAGCTAGTCACAATGTTTGGTACAGCTCCTATCATTGACCATTTGTTGGAGCCTTCAGAATATCGTCAGGGCAATGGAACTCCTGAAGCCACATGGGCTTTTATTGAACGGGACTTGAATGATGCTATTGATTCCGGCGCACTTCCTTCTAAAACAAATGTGAATGATCAGGAGACCGGAATCAAGGTTACAAAAGAAGTTGCTCAGGCCTATTTGGGGAAAGCGCAGCTGTTTCAAGGAAAGTATGCGGAAGCGGCAGCTACTCTCGATCAAGTGATAGAATCTCAAAAGTATGACTTATATCAAGGGGGATATGATTATTTACTTCATGCTGTAGCAGATAATAGTTGCGAATCCATGTTGGAAATACAAATGCGTAATGATCCAGAACAAATATGGAATACTTTTACTATGTTGCATATCATGCAGGGTTGGCGTACAGATAAGTTGAGTTATAGTAGTGAGGCCAAGGCCTATATTGCAACCGGTACCTATGGCTTTGCTAATCCGCGTGAAGATTTATATAATGCTTTTGTTGCTATGGAAGGAAAGGATGGCTATCGTTTAAACTGTACTATGCGCACCTATGAACAGATGAATCAAGCTGGAATTACGATGCAAAATGGTGCTTATTTATATGGAAATGAAGGCTATTTTATGTGGAAAAACCGTCCGTTAATAGCCGATTGTGTACAAAATTTCCCTGCGTTCCAATCTTTGCAATACACCAATTTACGGGTGATGCGTTATGCTGAAGTTTTACTGATGGCTGCAGAGGCACATATTCAGGGAAATGTTAGTCAGACAAAGGCACTGGCTTATATTAATCAAGTTCGTAGCCGTGCCCAATTACCTCTTTTGGATGTAGTGACCATGGATGATGTAAAAAAAGAAAAACGTTTAGAACTTTGTTTGGAGAGTGTGCGTTATCAAGATTTAATCCGTTGGGGAGATGCCTCTACTGTGATGGCCGGGCAAGGAAAAGATATACCTAGTTTTACCAGCCAGGGAGTCCAATTTCAAAATCATAATACCTCTTATGGATTTAAAGAGAAGAACAAGCTATTGCCTATTCCGGCTAAGGAATTGTTAGTTAATCCTAATATGCATCAAAATGAAAATTGGTAAGCTGTCCGGTGACACTTGCCGTCAACTAATTAATAATTAAATAAAAGTATGAAAAAATTAACGACTTTATTTGCTCTTTTATTGGTCTGTGCAACATCCTTTGCACAGCAGGCTCTTTGGGGTGGTTCGCCCATTGTATCTCCTGAAATTCATGATAATAACACGGTTACTTTTCGCTTGAAAGCACCTAATGCCGGGAAAGTAGAGGTCACCGGTGATTTCTTACCTACAAAAAAGATGAAAACTCCATTTGGTGATTTTGATGGACCGGGAGCTGCGGATCTGACAAAAGGTTCGGATGGGGTGTGGACATATACCACTCCCGAACCTTTGATGCCAGAGCTTTATAGCTATTCCTTTTTGGTGGATGGTTTAAAAATTACTGATCCGAGTAATGTCTACATGATTCGTGATGTATCATCGGTGACAAATGTCTTTTTGATCGGCGGTGGGCGTGCCGACTTATATAAAGTTAATGAAGTGCCTCATGGCACGGTATCGCGTGTTTGGTATAATAGTCCTACACTGAAAATGACCCGTCGTATGACCGTTTACACACCTGCCGGTTATGAAACCAGTGGTGAAAGTTATCCTGTATTTTATTTATTGCATGGCATGGGGGGAGACGAGGAAGCTTGGATTGCGCTTGGTCGTGCCGCGCAGATTCTGGATAACCTGATTGCACAAGGCAAAGCTAAACCGATGATTGTGGTCATGACTAATGGGAATGCTTCACAGGAAGCTGCTCCGGGTGAATCTTCATTAGGTATGTTGCCTCCAAGTATGCAAATGTCCAAAACAATGGAGGGTTCTTTTGAAATGGCTTTTCCTGATGTTGTGAAGTTTGTTGATTCTACATACCGTACGGTGAAACGTAAATCGGGGCGGGCCATTGCCGGTTTGTCCATGGGTGGTTTCCATTCTCTGCATATTTCGAATGAATTTCCGGACATGTTCGACTATGTTGGTCTGTTTTCTGCTGCGATTATGCCGGATAAATCGGTTCAGGCGCCTATCTATGACAATCTGGAAGGAAAGTTAAAAGTGCAGTTTAGTAAGAATCCTGCTTTATACTGGATTGGTATAGGTAAGTCTGATTTCCTTTATAAAGCAAATGAAGACTTTCGTAAATTATTGGATAAAGACGGATACAAATATACCTATTATGAGACCGATGGTGGCCATATCTGGAAGAATTGGCGTATTTATCTCACAGAGTTCACTCCTTTGTTGTTTAAATAACCTTTAAATTATTGTTCATGAAGAAACAAATTCTTAGTGTGGCGCTTCTTGCCGGGACTTTGGTTGCATGTGGTCCGAAGCTTCCTCAGTTAGGTAAGGCCTCCGTTGATGAAGTGGTGGATGCTATGACTCTGGAAGAAAAAGCGCATTTAGTCGTAGGTCGGGGAATGTCCGGATTTTCAGGCGATAGTGCTGTCGTAGGTGAAACCCATGATTTGGTACCGGGAGCTGCGGGCACGACCTATCCTATCTCGCGTCTGGGTATTCCGTCGGTTGTCTTGGCCGACGGACCGGCCGGACTTCGTATCAATCCGACGAGAAAAGGGGATAGTGCCACTTATTATTGTACGCATTTTCCTATTGGCACACTGCTAGCTTCCACTTGGAATCAGCAACTGGTAAAAGAAGTTGGTGCAGCTATCGGTGATGAAGTTTTGGAATACGGTGTGGATGTTCTATTAGGACCGGCGCTGAATATACAGCGCAACCCTCTCTGCGGACGCAACTTTGAATATTATTCGGAAGATCCGGTGGTTTCCGGTGAAATAGCCGCGGCTTATGTTAATGGCGTACAGAGTAATGGGGTGGGGACCTCAATCAAACATTTTGCTGTGAACAATCAGGAAAGCAACCGTATGGGTAACGATGCGCATGTCACGCCGCGGGCTTTGCGGGAAATCTATCTGAAAGGGTTTGGAATAGCAGTCGGGAAATCCGCTCCATGGACGGTGATGTCTTCTTACAATTATTTGAATGGAACTTATACCTCCGAAAATAAGGAATTACTGACTACAGTTCTTCGTGATGAATGGGGATTTAAGGGAATGGTGATGACCGATTGGTTTGGAGGAAAAGATGCCGTGGCTCAAATGATAGCAGGAAATGATATGTTACAGCCAGGAACGGACAATCAGTATGAAGCCATAGTGAATGGAGTGAAACAGGGTAAACTGAAAGAGGATCTATTGAATCGAAACGTAAAGCGTATCTTGGAAATGATTCTCCGTACACCGCGTTTTAGGGGATATCAATATTCTGATAAGCCCGATCTGAAGTCACATGCTGCGATTACCCGCCGTTCGGCTACGGAAGGCATGGTGTTGCTGAAAAATGAGAAGAAGACATTGCCTATGGGTTCCGGCGTAAAGAATGTGGCCTTGTTTGGTTGTACTTCTTATGATTTCATTGCAGGCGGTACCGGCTCGGGTAATGTGAACCGTGCGTATACCATCTCCCTGTTGGATGGGTTGAAGAATGCAGGCTATCAGGTGAGTGATGATCTGAAAGCAGTGTATACCAGCTATATTGCTGAGGAAAATAAACGGAATGCACCTAAAAAAGGTAAGATGGCGATGTTTATGCCGCTTCCCCGTCCCGTGGAGATGAAACTCACTTCTGATTTATTAAAGGAACAGGTCCAAAAATCAGATATAGCCTTGGTTACTCTGGGGCGCACATCCGGTGAGTTTCTTGATCGTACTCCCGCTGATTTTAATTTGACGGAAGAAGAACAACAGATGTTGAAAAACATTTGCAAGGCATTCCATGCAGCCGGCAAAAAGGTGGTTGTAGTTCTGAATATTGGAGGCGCTATAGAAACCGCTTCCTGGAAAAATGACCCCGATGCTATTCTCTTAGCATGGCAAGCCGGACAGGAGGGAGGTAATAGTGTTGTTGACCTATTGAGTGGAAAAGTCTCTCCTTCGGGCAAACTAACCATGACTTTCCCCGGAAAGCTGGAAGACGTGGCTTCATCGGCTAATTTCCCCATGGATGGTGCTGCGAGCAGCATGGATTTTACACAGCATAGAAAGAACAAAGAACAAGTCCGCCTTTGGGATTATACTGATTACGAAGAGGATATTTATGTGGGGTATCGCTATTTTGATAGTTTTGGGAAGTCCGTTTCCTATCCTTTCGGATATGGCTTGTCATATACCACCTTTGCATATTCCAATCCGGTGGTGAAGGAGACGAATGGGACCTTCAACGTTACGTTGGAAGTGACGAACACCGGTGATGTAGCCGGTAAGGAAGTGGTTCAACTCTATGTGGCGGCTCCTTTTAATGCTCGTTTTCCTAAACCTGAAAAAGAGTTGAAAGCGTTTACCAAAACACGGGAATTGAAGCCGGGTGAAATGGAACAGGTCACTTTAAACGTCAATATCTCCGATTTGGCTTCGTTTGATGAACAGGCTTCGGCTTGGGTGACGGACTCGGGAACCTACAAATTTCTGATTGCGGCATCTTCCCGTGATATAAGAGTGGTGAAAGAGGTAAATGTCGTCGGTTCATCGAAAAAAATGCATGACATTTTGAATTTAAAACGACAGATAAAATTGTTGAGAAAGTAATCGGTTCTTTCAATTTATAATAATTTATGCTTATATTTGTCCATTGACCAATAAACTAACATTTATAATGATAACCATGAAAAGAATCCTTTTTTCACTGGTAGCAGCCGGCACTATGCTGGCTGCTTCAGCGCAAAATGCTGTAAAGCCAGCTATCCCCGAAGATCAGAATATTGAGCAGAAGGTGGATGCTTTGATGAAGAAAATGACCCTTGATGAAAAGATCGGTCAGATGACCGAGCTCTCCATCGATGTCATTGCCAAGCGAACCAATCCTTTTGCCGGAATTGATCCTCAGAATTTTAAAGTGGATGATCTTAAGAATATCCTTAAAAAATATCAATTGGAAAAGCAGTTCGATCTTTCCGCCGGAATGCCTTCGAAAGAGGTGATGATGAATATCTATCAGGCGATTCAAGCTGTTGAAAGCCGGAAAGGTTTTCAGTTGGACGAAGCCATGCTGGATAAGGTTATTGGAAAGTATAAAGTCGGTTCCATCTTGAATGTGCCGGCCGGTGTGGCTCAATCTAAAGAGAAGTGGGAGGAAATCATCCGGAAGATTCAGGAAAAATCCATGAAAGAGATTGGTATACCTTGTATTTATGGGGTGGACCAGATACATGGAACAACCTATACTTTGGGAGGAACTTTCTTTCCGCAGGGAATCAATATGGGAGCGGCCTTCAACCGTACGTTGGTTCGTGAAGAAGCCCGTATCTCCGCCTACGAAACTAAAGCCGGGAGTATTCCATGGACATATGCTCCGGTCATTGATTTGGGGCGTGATCCCCGTTGGCCTCGTATGTGGGAAAACTATGGGGAAGATGCTTATGTCAATGCCCAGATGGGGCGCGAAGCTGTGTTGGGCTTTCAAGGGAATGATCCTAACCATATCGGCAAGGAACACATCGCCGCCTGTTTGAAGCATTATATGGGATATGGAGTTCCCGTTTCCGGTAAAGATCGCACGCCATCCTCTATTACTGTGCAGGATATGCGTGAAAAACACTTTGCTCCGTTCTTGGAGGCTATCAAAGCCGGCGCTTTGTCCGTTATGGTCAATTCGGCTATGAACAACGGATTGCCTTTTCATGCCAATTATGAACTGTTGACAAAGTGGCTGAAGAAAGATCTCAACTGGGATGGAGTTGTGGTAACCGACTGGGCGGATATTGATAATCTCTATAAACGGGATAAGATTGCCGCTAATAAGAAGGAAGCAATAAAGATAGCGATTAATGCCGGAATTGACATGTCCATGGATCCGTATGATGTGAATTTCTGTACCGATCTCAAAGAGCTTGCACAAGAAGGCGAAGTGCCGATGAGTCGTATTGACGATGCCGTGCGCCGTATCTTGCGTATGAAATATCGTTTGGGACTTTTTGACACGCCCGATTACAAACACCAGGACTTTCCTTTGTTCGGAAGCGAACAACATGCTGCCGTGGCACTTCAAGCTGCGGAAGAATCGTTGGTGCTGTTGAAGAATACAGACCACATCCTACCCTTGGCTTCCGGTAAAAAACTGTTGATCACCGGTCCCAATGCCAATTCCATGCGTACGCTCAATGGAGGTTGGTCTTACTCCTGGCAAGGCGATAAGGCCGACGAATGTGCGACTGCTTATAATACCATTCTCGAAGCATTTACAAACAAGTTCGGTGCCGGTAATATTGTGTATGTTCCGGGTGTGACTTACAAGCAGGGGGGAGCCTATTGGGAAGAAAACACCCCCGAGATAGAGAAAGCCGTAGCTGCCGCCGCTAATGTCGATTATATTGTGGCATGTATCGGTGAAAACTCCTATTGCGAAACGCCCGGTAATTTGACGGACTTGTCGCTTTCCGAAAACCAGATCAATCTGGTGAAAGCCCTTGCAGCCACGGGGAAACCTGTTATTCTGGTCTTGAACGAAGGTCGTCCGCGCATCATGAATGAAATAGAACCTCTGGCTAAGGCGGTTGTTAATATCATGCTTCCGGGCAATTACGGGGGGGATGCGTTAGCCAATCTCCTTGCGGGTGATGCTAATTTCAGCGGTAAGATGCCGTACACTTATCCCAAGTACATCAATTCCCTGGTGACTTATGACTATAAACCTTGTGAAAATATGGAAAAGATGCAAGGCGCTTATGACTATGATGCCGTCATGTCTGTACAATGGGCGTTCGGCTACGGGTTGAGCTATACCACCTTTGCCTATAGTAACCTTAAAGTCGATAAATCCCGATTTACCTCCGGTGATTTGCTTACATTTACCGTTGATGTCCGTAATACCGGTACCCGTGCCGGTAAAGAGAGCGTTCTGCTGTTCAGTAGCGATCTGGTTGCTTCTCTTACTCCTGACAACCGTCGTCTCCGTGCTTTCGAGAAAGTGAATCTGGAACCGGGAGAAAGCAAAACCGTCACTTTAAAAGTGAAAGCCTCCGATTTGGCTTTTGTCGGCTATGACGGTAAGTGGATTCTCGAGAAAGGAGATTTCCGTATTCAAGTCGGTGACCAAATCTTAGATGTCACTAGTGTCGAAACAAAGAAATGGAAATTCTTAATATAAAAAGAATGGACTAAAATATAATAAATATCTTTTTAAGTAGGTAAGTAACTACCTAAAAAGATATTTATTATCCGAATAAATTATTCTATAATAACAAGTTGTAGTAAAAAAACGATTAAGCTTTACTGTTTTATTTCTTCTTTGTGGTATTATATCGATAATTCTCTGACTATATTCAACAACTCTTTATTGATAGGCTTTTCGTTCTTAATAGCCTTTGTGAAAGGTACATATACAACTTCGTCATTTTCAATGCCGATCATTACATTGCGTTGTCCTTCCATAAGTGCATCAATTGCAGCAGCACCTAAACGGCTGGCAAGAATACGGTCATGAGCAGTGGGGCTTCCTCCTCTCTGTACATGTCCAAGGATTGTTACCCGTACATCATACTCTGGGTATTCGTTCTTTACACGCTCGGCATAATGCATAGCTCCTCCTGTCAATTCACTTTCTGCTACAATAACAATACTACTATTCTTTGATTTACGGAACCCATTCTTTATAAGTTCCTCTAATTGGTCTACTTCAGTGCTGATTTCCGGAATAATTGCAGCCTCTGCTCCTGATGCAATAGCCCCGTTCAATGCCAGAAAACCGGCGTCACGTCCCATTACTTCAACGAAAAATAACCTTTCATGTGAGGTGGCTGTATCACGAATCTTATCTACTGCTTCCAGAATTGTATTCAGAGCTGTATCGTAGCCTATTGTAGTATCTGTGCCATATAAATCATTATCTATTGTTCCGGGCAATCCAATGCAAGGTACATCGAATTCCTGTGCGAAAATGCGTGCGCCTGTTAAAGAACCATCACCTCCGATGATAATCAGAGCGTCAATCCCTTCTTTTTTCATATTTTCATATGCAGCTTGCCGTCCTTCAGGAGTAGTAAATTCTTTGCATCGTGCAGTTTTTAGGATAGTACCACCTAACTGGATGATGTTACTTACGTTTTGGCTTTTGAATTCAGTAATTTCATCTGTAACCAATCCCTTATAACCTCGATATATACCTTTCACTAGTAATCCGTTGTAGATAGCGGCACGTGTTACCGCACGAATAGCGGCGTTCATTCCCGGGGCATCTCCTCCCGATGTTAAAATACCTATGCACTTAATTGCTCCCATAACAATCTTTTGAGTTTAGCATTAATAATCGCACAAAGATAGTAAAAAGCATAGGGTGAGTTTAATAAATAACGTTAATTCGCTGTTTCAAATTCGTGATTTTATGGCCTCGGAGATTTCTTCCATTAGCCATTTCGGCGTGGAAGTAGCTCCGCAAATTCCAATGGTTTGAGCCTTGTCTAGTAGATCTTTATCTATTTCGTCGGCGCTTTCAATAAGAAAAGAGTTCGGGTTGATCTTTTTGCATTCGTTGAAAAGTATTTTTCCATTGGAACTTTTATTTCCGCTTACCAAAAATATCAAGTCGTGTGATGCTGCAAATGTTCGGATATTGGGAATGCGGTTGACCACTTGCCTACAAATGGTGTCATGGTATTCAAAACTTACATTTGGTGATATATGCTCTTTGATATATTCTACTATTTTTTGGAATTCTTCCAATGATTTAGTTGTCTGAGAATATAAACATATATTCTTCTTGAAGTCCAATTGCTTGGCTTCTTCCAAATTTTCAATAACTATCGCTTTTCCGGCTGTTTGACCTACCAATCCTAAGACTTCTGCATGCCCGTTTTTGCCATATATCACGATTTGTTTATTTTCATCTTCCTCCGAGATGTCTTTTTGCTTGATTTTCTTTTGCAAACGAAGCACTACAGGACAGGTGGCATCAATAATATCTATGTTGTTAAGGCGAGCTGTTTCGTATGTCTCGGGTGGCTCTCCATGTGCCCGTAGTAGTACCTTGGCATTGCGAAGCTTTTTAAAATCTTCATGATTGATAGTGATGAGTCCCATTGTTTTTAAACGTTCTACTTCTCGATTGTTGTGTACAATGTCTCCTAAACAATATAATGTTTCACCTTTGGCTAGTTCTTCCTCTGTTTTTTTTATTGCGGTGACAACCCCAAAGCAGAATCCGGAGCCTTTATCTATTTCTATTGTTTTCATAATCTTGTTATTATTAATGATGGTTATGAATGATATAAAGGAGGCTGGATTTCTTTTAATAGAAAAGCCTTTAACTGAACTCCTTTAATTTATTTAGTAATATGATTGACTTGTTGCATTAGCCATTCTTTCTGTTGAGATATTGTCATGTGACTATTGTCTAGTAGCAAAGCATCTTCTGCCTGGACAAGTGGGCTTATGCTCCGGCGTTGATCAATATCATCCCGTTGTTTTACATTTTCAAGGATCTCGTCATAGCTTACTTTTTGTCCTTTTGTATGTAGTTCTTCATAACGGCGTTGTGCCCGGATTTCGGGTGAGGCAGTAACGAATATCTTTAATTCTGCATTAGGAAATACGGTGGTGCCTATATCACGTCCATCCATGACTATGCCTTTGGCTTTACCCATTGCTTGCTGTTGGGCGACCATTGCTTTTCGTACAAAGTCCAGTGTTGATATCGGACTTACATGGGAAGAGACTTCCATGCTTCGAATTTTATTTTCTACATTGTTTCCATTTAAATAGGTTTCCGGGCATCCTGTTTCCTGATTTATCAGAAAGGATATATGTATTTCCTTTATTTCTTTTTGAAGTCTTTTCGTGTCTATTTCTTTATCTTTGAATATGCCGTTTTCCAAACTATATAAAGTGACAGCACGATACATAGCTCCGCTGTCTATATATATATATCCTATTTCCCGAGCAAGATCTTTGGCCATAGTGCTTTTCCCACAAGAGGAAAAGCCATCAATTGCAATAATTATTTTTTTCATTTGCACTATTTCGTTATAAAAAAAATATAAAAGATTGGAGATTAAAAGAAAAGGAGTTCATGTGATTCTTTGTGTAAGCTATAGAGACTAACAATTTATTTGCTGATTTGTTCAGATATGAATGCTTTTGCCTTGCCTGTACTTGTGTACAGAGCAAATAAGGGAAAAATATGGTTGGAACAAAAGACTTTTTCAACATTTCATTTAAAATTATTGCCAAAGATACGGCATTTTTAAAATATCTCGTTACTTTTGTCGCGGAAAAGCCATAGCTCATTTCTTATGATTAAAAAAAATGAAAATGGGCTTGGATTGTGTGAAAAAAAACAGTAGAACAGAACGTTTCATAGAAAATGCATTATATTTGCAAAAAATGGGAAACACTAAAATTATATAATTATGGAAATTAAAAAAACACCTAAAGCAGATTTGGAGGGCAAGAAGTCAACTTGGATGCTTATTGGTTATGTTATCGTGCTCGCTTTTATGTTTGTAGCATTTGAGTGGACACAGCGCGATTACAAAATTGATACGAGTCAGGCTGTTACAGATGCCGTTTTTGAGGAAGAAATGATTCCTATAACAGAACAGGAAGAGAAAGTTGCTCCTCCACCTCCTGAAGCACCATCAATTGCTGAAACATTGGAAATCGTAGATGATAAAGCCGATGTTGAAGAAACTAACATTGCTTCAAGTGAAGAGACAGGGCAGAAGGTAGAAGTTAAATATGTTCCGGTTGCTGTAGAGGAAGAGGCTCCTGAAGAACAAACTATTTTTGAGGTTGTTGAACAAATGCCGGAATTCCCAAATGGAGGTATGGCTGGTTTGATGCAATATTTGAGTAAAAACATTAAGTATCCGACTATTGCTCAGGAAAACGGTACTCAAGGACGCGTTACTGTACAATTTGTGGTTAACAAAGACGGTAGTATTGTAGATGCTAAAGTATTAAGAGGTGTTGATCCTTATTTGGACAAGGAAGCTATTCGTGTGATTAGTTCCATGCCAAAATGGAAACCGGGAATGCAACGCGGGAAACCTGTGCGTGTGAAATATACAGTACCTGTAATGTTTAGATTGCAGTAATGTATCTATAAAATAGGGAAAAGGCTGCCGATAAGCAGCCTTTTTTCTTTCTTTTTTTGAGGAATATTAGTTATGTATACAGCTTCAGCTATTTTCGAGAAAATTAATTCTCATATTGCAAACTTACATTTTCAATATGCCCCAGAGGGACTATATGCTCCTGTTGAATATGTATTAAGTATGGGAGGTAAAAGAATTCGGCCTCTATTGATGTTAATGGCTTATAATTTGTATAAGGAGGATCTTGAATCTGTTTACGATTTAGCTACAGGTATCGAAGTATATCATAATTACACTCTTTTACATGATGATTTGATGGATCGTGCTGAGCGACGCAGGGGGAAAAAAACAGTGCATAAGATATGGAACGATAATGTAGCTATTCTTTCCGGCGATGCAATGTTAGTTCTTGCTTATCAATTCATGGCAAAATGTCCGGTGATGTTTCTGAAAGAAGTCTTGGATCTCTTTTCAAAAACGGCTCTTGAAATATGCGAAGGACAACAAATGGACATGGAGTTTGAACAGGAAGAGGAAGTAAAAGAGGCGGAATATATAGAAATGATCCGTTTGAAGACTGCCGTACTTTTGGCTACGAGCCTGAAAATTGGGGCACGCATAGGCGGGGCTTCTGTAGAAGATGCTGATAGTCTATATAATTTTGGTATTCAAATAGGACTTGCTTTTCAATTAAAAGATGATTTATTGGATGTTTATGGAAGCACTAGTACTTTTGGAAAAAATATAGGTGGAGATATTTTATGCAATAAAAAGACTTTTTTATTGGTTAAATCACTAGAATTAGCGAATTCAGTCCAAGCTGAGCAATTAAGATCATGGTTTAGGACCGAAAATCCGGATCCTATAACAAAAATAGAAGCAGTAACAGCACTTTATGACCAAATTGGGGTTCGGGGATTTTGTGAGGCAAAAATAGCCCAGTATACTAATTTGGCGATAAAGAGTCTTTCAGTTTTGGATGTGGAAGACGAAAAAAAGAATGGATTAAGAACGATTATAGAACAGCTAATGAATAGAGAAATGTAAATTGTTTAATTCTTATGCCTTATAGAAGATTACCAAATACCGATCGTGCAAGAATACGGGCATTAAAAACAGTGGTGGAAAAGGCTGATGTCACTGATGCTTTCAATTTGCCTGTTGTTATGAAAACATTAATAGAATCGAGAAATCTTTTAACGGTTTTTGAGGCAGCTCAGGTCTATTATTCTGAATGTTATGAGCAACAATCCAAGGCTGCGCGTAGACATCAGACTAATGTTCGTAAAGCTCGGTTATACATTTCTCATTTCATTCAAGTCTTGAATTTAGCAGTCCTTCGTTCGGAAATACGTGCAGCCCATAAATCTTATTATGGATTATCAGCGGAGAATAATAATGTTCCGGATCTTTCTACGGAAGGAGCTCTTGTGGAGTGGGGACGGAATATTATAGAGGGAGAACATCGGCGAATTCTGCAGGGGGGGACTCCTATTTACAATCCTACTATAGCTAAAGTGAAAGTCCATTATGATATTTTTATTGAAAGTTATGAGAAACAAAAGAATTTTCAATCTTTAACTGCTAGCAGTTTAGAAACTCTTTCTTCAATGCGTGATGGCGTTGATGAGTTGGTTTTGGATATATGGAATCAAATAGAACAAACATTTCAGAATATCTCTTCTCCAGAGAAGCGGCTACAGTTATGCCGTGATTATGGTGTTGTATATTATTATAGGACAGGTGAGAAGCAGGAAGGCGATTTATCCGAATGAATTTGATAGATACACATTCACATCTTTTTCTAGAAGAGTTTGCAGACGATTTACCTCTGGTCATAGATCGTGCACGGATTGCAGGAGTTAGCCATATTTTTATGCCTAATATTGACAGTACTACACTCTCAGCTATGCAATCTGTTTGTGCTACTTATGAAGGCTATTGTTTTCCTATGGTAGGCTTGCATCCAACGTCTGTTAATGGCGATTATTTAAAGGAACTGGCACTTGTTGAGAGAGAGTTATTGCACTCTTTTACTGAATATGTTGCTATAGGGGAAATAGGAATGGATTTATATTGGGATAGATCTTTCCTTAATGAGCAACTAGTAGTATTGGACACCCAGATCAGGTGGGCCTTGGAAACTGATTTACCTGTTGTCGTCCATTGTCGCGAAGCCTTTGAGTTTATAACTGGAATATTGGAACCATATAAGAATACATCCCTAAGAGGTATTTTTCACAGTTTTGCAGGAACAGTTGACGAAGCAAAGCGTTTGTTGGAGTTTCAGAATTTTTTTATAGGCATTAATGGGATTATTACTTTTAAGAATTCCCATTTATCAGAAGTCGTTCATGATATCCCGTTACAACGGATTGTATTGGAGACTGATTCTCCTTATTTGGCACCAGTTCCTCATCGTGGGCGGAGGAATGAGAGTTCTTACGTAAAAGATGTATTAATAAAAGTTGCTGAAATCTATCAGGAATCTCCTGAAGAAGTAGGTGAGCAGACTTCAAAAAATGCTTTAAAAGTGTTTGGAATGCTCAAATGAACTATTGAAGACTTTAAAGTTTATTAATTTTGAGATTTTGAAGTAGATAAAAATAGGAGTATGCTGTGGAAGAACGAAAAAAAGAATACATTTGTGCCTGAAAACGCTTGTGGCTTGCATTTTTTTTGTAATTTGCAGCCGATTTCGAAAAGGCGTTGTAAGGAGAGATGCTCGAGTGGTTGAAGAGGCACGCCTGGAAAGCGTGTATACTCCTAAAGGGTATCCGGGGTTCGAATCCCCGTCTCTCCGCTGGAAATAAAATAACATTAATACAATAATTTAATTAATTAATTAATCTTAAAAATTAGACACACAATGAAAAAGTTATTTGCAATTGTTGCTGTGATGGGAGTCCTAACATTTGGCTCAACTCAACTAGCTCAAGCTCAAGACGCTCCTGCAGCGGATCAAACAGAACAAGCTGCTCCAGCAGCTAATGCGGCTCCTGCTGATGAGGCTGCCGCTCCTGCTGCTACTACGGCTGAGCCTGAGAATGGTGGTATTCATAAGGAAATAAAGACTAAATTTATTGAAGGTACTGCTTCTTTTATGAGTTTGGTTGCCATTGCATTGGTTATTGGGCTTGCTTTTTGCATCGAACGTATTATCTATTTAAGTTTGGCCGAAATTAATGCTAAAAAATTTATGGCTACTATTGAAGCTGCTTTGGAAAAAGGAGATGTTGAGGCTGCTAAAGATATTGCTCGTAATACGAGAGGACCTGTTGCTTCTATTTATTATCAAGGTTTGATGAGAATAGATCAAGGTCTTGATGTTGTAGAGAAATCTGTTGTATCCTATGGTGGAGTTCAAGCTGGTTACTTGGAAAAAGGTTGTTCTTGGATTACATTGTTTATTGCAATGGCACCGTCTTTAGGGTTCTTGGGTACAGTAATTGGTATGGTTCAAGCATTTGATAAAATCCAACAAGTAGGTGATATTTCTCCGACGGTTGTAGCTGGTGGTATGAAAGTCGCTTTGATTACTACAATTTTCGGTTTGATTGTTGCGTTGATTCTGCAAGTATTCTATAACTATATTCTGTCTAAGATTGAAGCTTTGACAAGTGAAATGGAAGATTCTTCTGTCTCCTTGTTGGATATGGTTATCAAATATAACTTGAAATATAAAAAATAAGCGGAAATGGCTAAGTTAACATATAAAGTTTCATATTATGTACTGTATGTAATCTTTGCTGCTATTATAGTGGTATTGGGTATGTTCTACTTAGGTGGTAATGCTCAAGGTGACGCAGTATTGTCAGGAATTGATCCTGAAATGTGGCAGCCTGCACAAATGAATGCCTTACTCTTCTTGATGTATGGCTTATTAGCTTTGGCTGTAATTGCTACAGTGGTTGCTTTCTTATTTCAATTTGGAATGGCATTAAAAGATAACTTTGGTAAGGCCTTAAAGTCCTTGATCGGTGTAATTCTTCTGGTGGTTGTATTGGCCATTGCATGGTCAGTAGGTAGCGGAGAGCCGTTGAATATTCCTGGTTATAGTGGAAGTGATAATGTGTATTTCTGGTTAAAAATAACTGATATGTTTCTTTATACTTTCTATATCTTGCTTGGAGCAACAGTTCTTGCAATGATTTTTAGTAGTATAAAGAAGAAGTTATCATAAAATCAGAGTAAGTTTAGTTTACTCAAATTTAATGAAGTAATATAATGGCAAAAGGAAATAGAAAAGTTCCTGATATAAACTCAAGTTCTACGGCTGATATTGCCTTCTTGTTGTTGATTTTCTTTTTGATCACAACGTCAATGGATACTGACCGGGGATTGGCGAGACGTTTACCGCCACCTCCCGATAAGGAGCAGAAGGACCAGTCTGACAAAGTAAAGCAACGTAATGTTTTGGAAGTATTTTTGAATAAGGATGACCAATTAATGTGCGGGGGTGAATACATAACCATAGGACAGTTGAGGGATAAAGCAAAGGAATTCATTGATAATCCGAATAATGACGAAACCAAACCAGAAAAACATTCAATTCAAGTGCCATTTTTTGGTAATGTAATGGTTACGGAAAAACATGTGATTTCTTTGCGTTGTGACCGTGGAACGTCATATAAAGCTTATATTGCAGTCCAAAATGATTTGGTGGGTGCTTATAATGATTTAAGGGATAAATTAGCTCAAGAAAAGTGGGGTAAGAACTACTTGGATTTGAATGAGGATCAGCAAAAAGCAATTCGTGAAATTTATCCTCAGAAGATATCTGAGGCAGAACCTAAAAAGTACGGAGAAAAGAAGTAATGGGAAAATTTAGTAAAACTGGTAAACGAGAAATGCCGGCGTTGAACACTTCTTCTCTGCCTGACCTTATCTTCACTTTGTTGTTCTTCTTTATGATTGTTACAACAATGCGTGAAGTAACATTAAAGGTTGAGTTTAAGGTTCCGCAAGCTACTGAGTTAGAAAAGCTGGAAAAGAAATCATTAGTCACATTTATCTATGTAGGAAAGCCTACGGCTGAATTCCGTGCAAAGTTGGGAGATGAAAGCCGTATCCAGTTGAATGATAGTTATGCTGAAGTTGCAGAAATCCAAGATTATATTATTGGTGAACGTGCCAGTATGAAGGAGGAAGATCAACCCCAGATGACTGTTTCTTTGAAAGTGGATAAAGATACGAAGATGGGTATCGTGACTGATATTAAAGAGGCTCTTCGTAAAGCTTATGCATTGAAGATTAATTATTCTGCGCAATTACGTCAGTAATAATAGTTTTTTTAATAGATTATAAAAAGGGTGTGTTTATATAAACGCGCCCTTTTTATTTGTTGGATAATTCTTTTATCATGATACTCTTTTTGCGTTGATTAGGCGCTATTTCAGATTGATCCGTTATTTCGTCTTGAAATCTTGCGTTTTTTTCTATCGGGTTTATTAATTTTCAATTAAATTCTCTATGTTATAAATTTCCCGATATATTTCTTCTTTTACTCTTTCAAAATCATTTGCGGGATTCAATTTGCCATAGTTCATAAGGTACATTGGCACTGCAGCGTTTCCTGGTTTGTAGGGTGGTTGCACATAAAAATTATTCCATAAAATAAATCCCTGTCTTAAATAGAATTCTATTCTTCGCTGGGCTAAATTATTATTGGGAATTTCGACTTCTAATACAATGGGATGTATGCGCTCGCATAACTGGTTTATAGTCTCTTTTCCATATCCTTCATTGCGATATCTCTTATCCATAGCAAAATGCTCTACATAGTAGAAGTTACTTAGCATCCAATAAGTGATAAAACCGACCGGATTATCTCCATCTAATATAATATGATTGTAAAAACACTGCTTGTCTCTAGTGAATAAGCGCAATTCATCCAATGGACGGTATTCTTCTTCAGGAAAAGATGAAATCAGCAATGACTCCATATATTTATATAGCAAATCATTACTTGTAGTGATTCGTTGTAGGTGAAGCCTGGGTCTATTTCTGCAATAGGTCATGTTATTCCGTATAGAAATTGATTAATCTGCGGATTGAACGTTGGCAAACAGGACAAAATCCCGGGTAACTGTTAGTACGCATTCGGCAATTATCAGCAGGGCGGTAAATACCTTTACTTGAGTAGCCCCCACCTTTGTAAACTCCTATTGGAAAATTAGCTTTTTCACTAACGGGAGTAGGAATTGGTGTGCCTTTGGGCAACATATCCTTCCATTTGGATGCAAAATCCACGAGAGTTGTAATATTGGGTTCCCATGGTTCTATATTTAGTGGATAAGTGTCTGTCATTACGTCGTTGTCATAAAAATACTCGTCGGCCAATCCGCCGAAACTATGTCCGAATTCGTGTACTACTACGGGACGGAACATGGGGTGGTGAGCTGCTGTTAGTGTATACGCATTGTATATACCTCCTCCTCCATATTCTTCTGTGTTGGCTAGTATGATGATATGTTCATAGGGTATTCCGGCTAAAGCATCATGTATGGACTTTACACGGCGTGTAGTCAGGTAGCGATCTGAATAGAAGGTACTAAAGTGTGAGTTGAAAGCTGTATGTTTCCATTCTCCTAAGCGTGGTATGCTAACTCCACTATCGTCAGAGGGACTAGCTACTGCTATAATATTAAAACGATTTTTCATTGATTTAAAAGGTTCGTGAGCAAATAGGCTTTCAAAGGCGATGTTGGCATCTTTATAAAAAGTATTCATCTCTTTTTCGGTATATCCTTCTGCTAGAATGGCAATGTCAATACATTTGTCAATTTCTCCACTATGTAATAAATATTTATGAGGAGTAACATGGCTCGTTCCTTTTTGATGAATAAGTATATCATTAGGGTTGACAATGTGCTTTAAGCTAGCAGCAATTTTCCGTTCTGGTGTGAGGAGTATTATTTCCACTTTTACAGTATGAAGGGGATAAGGCAATAAGAAGGTGTTTTCAAAACCCTTGGTGCTTGTTTGGGCCTCATCGGTCTCTAACCACTCCTGAAATAAGGACGAAAATGACGTTTTATATATTACTCTGTCTGTTAGGGAGTCGCGCATAGTGATTTGACCATTCCCTTCTAAGGGAATTTCCGAGAGATGATGCCTGCGTCCTGCCCATGCTGGAAGTGCGGAAAGTTCATCTAAACAGATGCTTTGTTTAACAGCATTCCCTGTAAAGATATAATCTATACGAAGCGTTTTTCCAGTAAAATAATCAGTGAACTTTTGTGCCTGGGCATATATTGCAATAAACACGTACAAAAGCAGAAGGATATACTTTTTCATATTCTTAATTACATGATGTTAATACAGCAAAGATACAATGTTTAAAGTTTATTTGCAATTTCGTTTCGATGGAAAGAGGAGTGCAGAGGCCTTATTATTTTTATGGGACTTGGATGCGTAAAAGTCTCTTTTGATTAGAAGATAATAATGCTTTGTTGTATTTATTATAAAACATCCACTAAAATATGGCATTAAATAATTGAAAGGAAAGGTTTAAAGAGATGAACGAGCCTTTGTTTGCGTTAGCTTATGATAATTCATGTAGAAAACTTTGTTTCCTAAACTGTAGTTTGTTCTTTTTTCTGCGATAAAAGTTATAAATTGTATTTTTATTGGGAAATAATTCATTAACTTTGCATGTTATTACAAAATAAATACATTGTGCATCGTTTATTTATTAATTGTCATTAAATATAAAAATGGGACATCATCAATTGGATACTTTGGATGAGCAAATTCTGAAATTGATTGCAGACAATGCTCGCATTCCTTTTCTTGAAGTGGCAAGAGCTTGCAACGTATCTGGGGCTGCTATTCACCAGCGCATACAGAAATTGACGAGTTTTGGAATCTTGAAGGGCTCGGAATATGTGATTGATCCGGAGAAGATAGGTTATGAAACCTGTGCCTATATAGGCATTTATTTGAAAGATCCCGCATCTTTTGATTCGGTTACGAAAGCACTTGAAGCTATTCCGGAGATTGTAGAGTGTCATTTCACTACTGGTAAATATGACATGTTTATCAAATTGTATGCACGGAATAATCATCATTTATTAAGTATCATTCATGATAAGCTACAGCCATTGGGGTTGTCACGTACAGAAACACTCATTTCTTTCCATGAAGCAATTAAACGGCAGATGCCAATAGCTGTAAATGGAGTGGAGGATGAAGAAAAAGAAGAAATAGAAGAAATAGAATGAATTTTATTTTTTAGCGGCGAATATAGGTCACAAACGAATATGAGCAGGGATGTTTCTCATCGGCAAGATGAGTTTCTCTGCTTTTTTCATGCCAGATTTCTTTATTTATTACGGGAAAATAAGCATCTACCTTCGAGGCATTGGCATTTACTTCCGTCAAGCAAAGAGTGTCTGCTATAGGAAGTGCTTGCTTATATACACTTGCCCCTCCAATAATATAAATCTGCTCATTGGCAGAGCAGTGAGTTAATGCCTCCTGCAATGAAGAAAAGATTTCCGTATCAGGGTAATTAAGATCAGAATTGGAGGATAATACAATATTGCGTCTGTTGGGTAACGCACCTTTAGGTAGAGATTCAAAGGTTTTCCTGCCCATTATGATGGTGTGCCCTGTAGTCAACATTTTAAAACGCTTTAAGTCGTTAGGTAGCCAGAATAATAACTTGTTTTGGTAGCCTATGCCGAAATTTTTGTCTATAGCAGCGATGATATTGATCATGTTTGAAGGGGTGGTACTTAGTTATTTAATATCGTGGTTCTTATACCGAAACTTTTCCTGCAATGTGCGGATGCGGATTGTAATTAATCAGTTCAAAGTCTTCGTATTTAAAGTCGAAGATGCTTTTTACATCAGGGTTTATTTTCATCTGGGGCAGTGCCCGCGGTTCACGGGTTAGCTGTAATTTAATTTGCTCCAAATGGTTAAGGTAAATATGTGCGTCTCCCAGAGTATGAACAAAATCTCCGGCTTTCAAGCCTGTTACCTGGGCCATCATCTGTAGTAATAAAGCATAAGAGGCAATATTAAAGGGGACTCCCAGAAATATATCTGCACTACGTTGGTAGAGCTGTAGGCTTAGCCTTCCGTTGGCAACATAGAATTGAAAAAGAATATGGCAAGGAGGTAGATTCATACTTTTCAAATCACTTACATTCCATGCGCTTACAATAATTCGACGTGAATCCGGATTGTGCCGGATTGCTTCCACTGCTTCACTTATCTGATCAATGAATCCACCATTATAATCGGGCCATGAACGCCATTGATAGCCGTAAATATGTCCTAAATCGCCATTAGCATCGGCCCATTCGTTCCAGATACGTACGCCGTTGTCTTGGAGGTACTTTGCATTGGTATCACCTTTCAAGAACCATAATAATTCGTAGATAATAGATTTCAAATGTAGCTTTTTGGTTGTTAGGCAGGGAAAACCGTCATCTAAATTGAATCGCATTTGGTGCCCGAAAACACTAATGGTCCCCGTTCCTGTACGATCTTCTTTGTGAACGCCTTCTGTCAATACTCTGTTGAGTAGGTCTAAATACTGTTTCATCAATTCTGAGTGATAAAAGAATTTATTATATTTCGCCAAAGGTACTTAAACTTTGGGAATACTGCTATGAAGGAACGCTGAAAAATGTTGGTTATTGGTTAAAGAAAAGGAGTCAGCAGATTACCTATCCAACCGACAAAACGTTTCCAATGAGAACGTTTCTTCCAGATTTCGGGTGTGAGTAATGTGCTGTTTTGTTTGTCATGTTCAAACATGGTGTTGAGGTGTTCTGTCGTTTCCGGATCGAAGATAAAAGCATTTGTCTCATAGTCATATCGTAAACTGCGACTGTTCAAGTTTGCTGTACCGACAGTGCAGAAACTTCCGTCCACCATCATGATCTTAGCATGGTGAAAACCTCCGTTGAACAAATATATTTTAGCACCTTTCTCCATTAGTTTATGTGCTACATGGAATGAAACTTCCGGTGTGAAAGGGATGTCAGATACAGCCGGTATCATAATTTCCACTTTTGTGCCCCCTTTTAACGCCGTCCTTATCGCTTTTCTTATGGATTTAGTCGGAACAAAATAGGGATTTACTATTTGGATGGTGTTGTGTGCCGATTTTATGGAAGTAGCATAGACACGACTGATTATACGCGGAGTTTCACGCGGGGTGCGGTCCACAATAGCAATTTCTTCAGCAACGCTATCGGGCAGAGTCGGAATATCGGGGAAATACTCTGGGCCGCCAATATGTTGCTTGGTCTCGTGGTTCCACATATTTAGGAAGATACCTTGCAGATAGCGTACGGCATCTCCTTCTATGCGTACGTGTATATCATGCCATTGTCCTATTTTAGGTAGTCCGTTGATGTAGTAGTCTGCAATATTCATTCCTCCGGTATAACCTATTTTTCCGTCAATTACCACTATTTTCCGATGGTCCCGGTGGGCGGCATGATTGATGTATGGAAAGGTAATGGGATCGAATTTTACAATTTCGATTCCGGCTTTTCGAAGAGCCTCTAAATGGCATTTTTTTAAGGGGCGGTTATTCGACCAATTACCAAATGCATCGAACATTGCCCGTACTTTTACTCCTTCATTTGCTTTCTCTTTCAGAAGAGCAAAAAGAGCATTGGCTATGGAGTCATTTCTGAAATTGAAGTATTCCAGATGGATGTGATGTTGGGCATGGCGGATTTCGTTGAAGAGATCAATGAATTTATCGTGCCCGTTCATTAAAAGTTTTACTTTATTATTTGTTGTAAATGGAATGTTTTGCTCCTGAATATAGCGCATCACAAGCGAATCACTGGGGACTCCGGCCCGGATACTTCCGAAGAATAATGGTATAAGTAGTAATATGCTAAGTAGGCCTCTTTTCAAAACTCGTTACGCTTAGTCGTTTCTATTATTGGTGATGCAAAGATATGATTTTTAGATGAAAAATAGGAGGGCATTTTGAAAAAAATACCCTTGCTCTTTCTTACAAAAGGCAAGGGTATGTATTTTTGTGTAAATTTATTGTCTTAAAAGCCAGTGATTGGCTATGCCAGGGAACAAATTTTGCGATAAACAAAATACAAGAGTACTACCACCACTAATAATAAGGATTTGGGGTCGAGGTTAGCCGTACTACTTTGCAGGAGAACATTATTAAATGTTTCACGTAATGTATGTAGAATCAGCTCCCAGCCGTCAAGTGCAATAAATAATACAATGGCAAGCACAAAGGAGAGTAAGCTCCATAACTGGGCGATACATTTATAACAGTGGCGAGGTAAATGACGCATCACACGATGGCTAAAGCCATTGTCTTCAATTTCATGGCGATTCTCAGCAAAGAATTGCAATAAGAGTTTATCATCATTAGTTTCCATCATAACCGTTTTGTTTTAAATAAGTAGCCATTTTTTCTTTTCCGCGGGAGAGGTGGCTTTTTACCGTTCCGGCGGGGCAGCCTGTAATACCTGCTATCTTTTCTATGCTTTGATCTTCCATATAAAATAAGGTGATACACGTTCTCTCTATATCTTTAAGTGTCGCCAACGCTCGGTAAACATCCATTTCCTGTCCTACATCTTTTTGGAAAGTGTTCCAGTTTGCATCTACTTCCCGGGTATCTAAATCATCAGTCCCTTTCCGGTTACGAAGGTAATCATAAAATATATTATAAGCAATACGGTAAAGCCAGGTGGAGAAGTTCGATAAATTTTTGAAGGATGCAAGGTTGGTATATGCCTTAATAAATGTATCTTGAGCCAGATCATCGCTTAATTCGCCGTCGCCGCAGGTCAGGTTAAGAAAGAACCGTCGCACGGGCGACTGGTATCTCTTAACTAACTGATCAAAGGCCCTGGTATTGTGAAATACCACGACCTGTGCAATCAACGATAAGTCATTGAGCTGTTTCATCCCTCTGTTTTATTTTGCTTATCGTTATCTTCTTGATAATCTGTTTCTTCTTTCGAAATATTATTCGATGCTTCCTGATTGTTTTTATGGCCGTGCCCGGTTGTTTTATGGCTCTTTCCGGATTCTTGCGTATAGTAGATGACGACTTGCCCGAATCCTGTAAACATGATTAGTAGTCCGATGCATCCAATGCCAAAGTTTGTCATAGCCCACAAGAAGATGAAGAGTCCAATGCCGACAAATATGTTCTTGATACCTTTTGTACGAATATCATCCACTTTATCCACCTTTTGGAAGAAATTTTCCGGTAACTGCTGTCCACTAGCCAAAGCTTGTTCCGCTAGTCTATATTTTGCCTTTCTATTCTTATAGTTGAAGAAGAAGACAGTCATTACGATGAGCAATGGCAAGCCGAATACAAAAATAATGGCTGTTACAGCAATGATGGTTTCGGAGGTGTCTCCATCAGTCAGGTCGAATCCCAAATCAAAATCGTTTTTTTGATGTTTCCAGTCCGAGCTATCCGAATTGGAACGATTATCGGTTCCCGCGTTGTTGTCGTAAGTCGTAATACTAAGTGTATCAATCATCGCTTTTCCGTTAATCGTAGTGTCGCGCAGTTCAATAACCCGTTTTTTATTTCCCAGACTATCGGTTTCTGTAACCGTTCGTCCTTTCGCCTCTATTAATGAGCAAATAGTTAAGGCGGTAATTAATGCTAAAATGATACGTTTCATAACTTTATCTTGTTTTTTATTGTTTCCTGTTTGTTAGACGTTTAATACATCTCGTAAAGTTGCAAAGATGATAATATTTTTTTAGATAGAGTATAAAGGTATCACTTTTCCTTATATTTATTAATTCTGTTGTATCAAAAGTCTACCTATAAGTAGGTATTTTATCTGTTTTGTAAAATGTTGTTTTGCTTTTAGATAGGGCGCTTAATAGTTATTTATATCTTTGCACCTGCTAATTTAATTGTATATTAATGTGTGGAAAGCTTATAGGAACATAATTAAAGTATTCCTACCTGTACTGTTCGTTTTGTATTTGGGAGACATTACACTATTTACCCACTCACATGTGGTGAATGGAGTTGTGATAGTGCATTCCCATCCTTTTAAAGGGAAGCATCATCATACGGAAGCGCAGCTGGAAACGATCTTTTTTCTCTCTACTTTTCATTCTCCTTCTCTTCCCCATTGTCCAATAGTCGCATCAGGTGTTTTTATTTTATTATGGGTTTTGCTTGTTCCGCTCTGCGGACATATTGATTTTGCCCAGCACCGTTGTGGTATTTATTTGCGTGCACCTCCTTTGGCTTCTTAATACTGTTTAGTCCTGTTCAAATTATCCTATTTTGTCCTATTGGCGAATTTAGGCAGTAAGAGTTGAAATCGTTTCGGATTGTTTTTGCATACCGGGATGTATTGTTTATCCTTTACATAAGAAAAAGGAGTAGGGTTCTTTTTGAAATAGTCATTCAAGAAAAAGAGGACATCATGATTTGAACAGATTCCTTTCATTAATTAATACATATACATCATTTTAATAACGTATGAAAAAATATTTGTTTTTTATACTGGGAGTAGTATGTCTGCTACTTTCAGAAACCACTTATGCGGAAGATTTGAACAAATCGGATGCTAATATTGTAGGACATGTTTTGAATAAAGCTACGCGTGAGCATCTTTCTTATATTACTGTTTCTTTAAAAGGTACAACAATTGGAACAATGACGGATGCCACGGGGCATTATTTTCTGAAGAATTTACCAGAAGGCAACTTTACGTTGCAGATCAGTGCGGTAGGTTATAAGCCGCAAAGTCGTAAAGTAACCTTGAAGCGGGGAAAGACGCTAGAAGAAAATTTTGAGATTGAAGAAGATTTGGTTGCTTTGGATGGAGTTGTCGTTACGGCTAACCGTAATGCTACGACACGCCGTCTGGCTCCTACTTTAGTGAATGTAATGGATGTCAAGTTGTTTGAAAAGACGAACTCCGCTACGTTATCGCAAGGATTGTGTTTCCAGCCCGGAGTCAGAGTGGAAACTGATTGCCAGAATTGCGGGTATACCCAAGTGCGTATCAACGGATTGGATGGTCCTTATACTCAGATATTGATAGATTCCCGTCCCATATTCAGTGCATTGGCAGGAGTCTACGGTTTGGAACAAATCCCTGCAAATATGATTGAGCGTGTGGAGGTGATGCGTGGGGGAGGTTCTGCTTTGTTCGGATCGTCGGCTATTGCAGGGACGATTAATATTATCACAAAGGAGCCTTTGCGCAATTCGGCGGAGTTGAGTCACACGATTACCGGTGTTGGTGGACTGGATGTCTTTGATAATGCCACTACTTTGAATGCTTCTATGGTTAGTGACAATCAGAAAGCAGGCTTATATCTCTTTGGTCAGAACAGGGAACGTGGCGGTTATGATGCGGATGGTGACGGATTTACCGAAATGCCTAAGTTAAAAAATCAAACGGTAGGTTTTCGTTCGTACTTTAAAACGAGTACTTATTCCAAGCTAACTTTTGAATATCATCACCTGAATGAATTTCGTAGAGGTGGAAATAATATCAAGCGCCCTCCTCACGAAGCGGATATTGCAGAGCAAATACAGCATTCCATTAATACCGGAAGCTTGAAATTCGATTATTTTTCACCGAACGAGAAGCATCGTCTAAGTGTGTATGGTTCGGCTCAGAATATTAATCGCGACAGTTATTATGGAGGGAATAAGGATTTGAATGCTTATGGTGCTACGAAAGACCTGACCTGGGTTGCTGGTTTCCAATATATTTATAGCTTTGATCGTTGTCTGTTTATGCCAGCCGATTTTACCGGTGGAATAGAGTATAATCGGGATAATCTGGATGATAATATGTGGGGATACAACCGCCATACCAAACAGAATGTGCGTATAGCTAGCGCTTTCTTCCAAAATGAGTGGAAGAACCGTTTATGGAGTATTCTGCTGGGAGGCCGTTTCGATAAGCACAATATGATAGATCATGTCATTTTCAGTCCGCGTGCCAACCTGCGTTTTAATCCTACTAAGGATATCAATCTGCGTGCCAGCTATTCTTTTGGTTTCCGTGCACCACAGGCTTTTGATGAAGATCTGCATATCTCTAATGTTGGTGGAGTACCGTCTGTGATAGATCTGGCTAAGAATCTGACAGAGGAGAAATCCCAAAGTTTCAGTGTCTCGGCCGATCTTTACCATCGTTGGGGAAAGGTTCAAGGTAATTTCTTGGTTGAAGGCTTTTATACTTCATTATCTGATGCCTTTGCCTTGCGTAAAGTAGGGGAAGTAGATGGTGTGTTGCACAATGAGCGTTATAATGAGAAAGGGGCCAAGGTATACGGGTTGACGATGGAAGGTAAAATAGCTTATCTGAATAAGTTACAGCTACAGGCCGGTATTACGCTGCAAAAAGCGAAATATAAAGAAGCCCGTGCATGGAGTGATGATGCATCGGCTCCTTTGGAAAAGAGAATGTTCCGCACTCCGAATACTTATGGATATTATACCTTCTCCTATAATCCGAAGAAAGATTTAACTTTGGCTCTAACCGGAACCTATACCGGAAGCATGTTGGTTTCCCACATGGCGGGTTATATAGCGAAGGATATTACTTTAGAGACTCCTACCTTCTTTGAATTCAATGTGAAAGCAAGCTATGATTTCCATATTTATGATGATATGAAGTTGCAAGTCAATGTGGGGGTTCATAACTTGTTCGATTCCTATCAGGATGACTTTGATAAGGGTAAGGATCGTGATTCCGGTTATATTTACGGCCCAGGGATGCCACGGTCTTACTTCGCCGGGGTGAAGTTTAGTTATTAGTCTTTGCAGATGCTGTTTCCCGTTTCGTCTTTTTGTATTACCTTTGCTTGTGTAAAACAAAGTCGAGACGGAGAAATGGAATTGCCCGCACCTTTTACGGAATATACCCGTTCCCTTATTGGGAAAGAAGAATATGAACACTTGGTTGCTGCTCTGGAAGGAGAGCAACCGGTAACTATCAGACTGAATGAAGAAAAGCTCCCTCCTTCTTCATTCAGTCTTTTGCTGTCTAAGTATCCGCAAGTGGCATGGTGCAGGGAAGGCATCTACCTTGACCGTCGGTTAACTTTCACTTTCGATCCCCTCTTTCATGCTGGCTGTTACTATGCGCAAGAAGCATCTTCCATGTTTGTGGCCCGTGCACTCAGACAATATTTGTTTGCTGATCGGGTTAGTGGGACTTCTTTGCAAAATACATCAGTAACGATCTCAGACGTGCCTTTAATGTCCAAGAAAGAAACTACTTCACCTTCTCCGGTAGTGGCACTTGATCTTTGTGCAGCGCCGGGAGGTAAATCAACCTTGATGCGTTCGGTGTTGCCGGAAGGCAGTTTGCTGGTGGCAAACGAGGTTATCCGTACTCGTAGTCAGATTCTGGCAGAGAATTTAATGAAATGGGGTGACTCCGGTGTTGTGGTGACTAACAACGATCCGGCTGATTTCTCTGACTTAACCAATCTTTTTGATGTAGTTTTGGCGGATGTACCTTGTTCCGGTGAAGGGATGTTTCGTAAAGATCCGGTTGCGGTGGCCGAATGGAGCCTTGAGAATGTGACTATCTGCTGGCAGCGTCAACGCCGGATTATCGGTGATATATGGTCTTGTCTTAAACCGGGAGGCATTTTGTTGTATAGCACTTGCACGTTCAATACCAAAGAAGATGAAGAAAATGTGCGGTGGATATGCGACGAACTGGGTGCGGAAGTGCTGCCTGTTGATACAGAGGCTGAGTGGAACGTTACCGGTAATTTACTTGCAGGAACCGATTTTCCGGTTTATCGCTTTCTGCCTCATCGTACTAGAGGAGAGGGTTTCTTTCTGGCTGTTTTACGTAAAAGAGTGGAAGAGTCCGACGCTTCTACTTACAGGACAGCGGATCGGATGAACACGTCGGCTGTGGTCGGTGAAAGGAAGGGTTCTGGTAAAAAGGGAAAAAATAAACAGAAATCTGCATTATCTAAACAGGGGCAGGCTCTTGCGAAAATAACAAAAGAGCAGTTAAATGTGGTGCAAACGTGGCTTCGTTCTTCTGAGATATACGAGTGGATTGTTTCTGGAACATCTATTACTGCTTTCCCCGCGGCATATTCTTCGTTGTTATTCCGGCTTCAACAAACTCTTCGCTTGGTAAGCGCCGGTATTCCGGTTGCCGAGGTCAAGGGGAAAGATATTATCCCTGTCCATGCTCTTGCCATGAGCACAGATTTGCGCCGTGAAGCGTTTATTGTAAAGGAGATTAGTTACGTTGAAGCTATTTCCTATTTACGCAAAGAAGTTATTTCCTTTCCGGAGGATGTTCCTGTCGGCTATCTGTTACTTACTTATCGTGATATTCCATTAGGTTTCGTAAAGAATGTAGGCAATCGTGCCAATAATCTTTATCCGCAGGAGTGGCGCATTCGCAGCACTTACTTGCCAGAGGAAATACAAGTGCTTGAACTGTGATGATTGATGACAATTATTAGTATCTCCGTAAAGTGAAAGATACTAATAATTGATTGTTATTCCCGGTTTATTCTATGGGAATGTAGATTTCCGTAAGCAACTCTTCTGGTTTGGTCGTGCACGGGTCGTTTAAATAACGTTCCGCACTCGCTTCATCGCGTAGTGTGCACTCCATTTCCGGCAAATACCGGGCATAAATAGTGTCATATACGGCTTGCAGGTATTCATAAGAGCCTTTGTAAGTAAATACGGCATACCTTCCTTCGGGTAAGATTTTGAATCCTACATCTCCTTTTGCTTTTACAGATGAGGGCATCACCATACATACATCGGTACGTAGCTTGTCAGCGGGGGTGACTTTGGGGTCGTCGTGGTAAATACACAAGGGGGAGCAGTCGCCCATTGGTAGTTGTTGCTCTTGAGTAAACCGGATTAAACGCATCCACGTTCCTCCATAGTCGTTTTCTTTATAGTCGCCGAATAGACGGATGTAAATCACATTTCGGGCTGGAACCAATCTGATTTCTTTTTCAAGTTCCAGGTCCGGTCGGATAATTGCTGGTTTCATAATTACAAAATTTTTATTGTTTCGATATTCAAGAGGTGAGATATTATAGAACTGTTTGAATACCTTGGACAGTGAGGAAGGGGAGGAGTAACCGATGCGGTAAGCGATCTCCGCTATTGGTAAATCGGAATAGCGCAGAAGTCGCGCTGCACTTTCGGTACGTGTCCGGACAATAAACGTGCCGATGGGCTCACCCAGAAATGCTTTCATGATGCGATGAAAGTAGAAGGGAGAGAAATGAGAAATACTGGCCAAGGATTTCAAATCAATCTCTTCTCCAAGGTGTAAGTTGATGTAATCAATAACAGCATTTACACATTTCTGGTACTCTTCCTGTGTTGTCTTTTTATATTCCATTGTTCTATCTTTATTTCACGTTGCAAAGATAAGGTTAAAGTAGAAGAGCGACTTGTCCGATGTTGCTCAAAATTAGAATACTTAACCGATATTTTGGTGGAGCTCTATGAGCATTGAATTTATCAAACCATGTTGTTTGGACTGACATCCCTGTTCTTTTTGAAGTTAAAAGCAGGTCTTCTTTAAGGTTATGCCTTATGTCTCTTTTGTTAAGACCTTATCTGCATTAGTTGCCCACTGCTGTGAAGAAGTTTCTTCACGGTTGTGGAACTCTTTCTTCACAAATGTGGAAAAGATTCTTCACAGCAGTGGGGAATTAATTAACGTAAGTCCAGAATACAAAGAAAGCATAGGCAAATGCAGAGAAAAGCTGGTGTCTGTTGAAAGAAGAGCGGGTCTCTTTGGCTTCAGTGCCTGTGTTTTCAATGGTGGGGACTTAGGAGATTACTACTGCATTCGGGAGGTGGATCGATATAAATAACTGCGTCCGTGGTAAATTCCATGTGAATTTCTTGTATATCGGCATAAATTTCATGAATCTTTGCGTGATGATAAACAATAAGATGCCACGGCTGATCAATCAGTCACTTAAAGAGTTGTTGACGGAATGGGCTGTACAGTATCATTGTGCCGATTTTATTCAAAACGATCCGGTACAGTTCCCCCACCGCTATGTATTGAAGCAGGATATTGAAATCAGCGGACTGCTGACTGCCTTGATGAGTTTTGGAAACCGGAAGCAAATACTGAATAAGGTAGGTGCCTTGCACAAAATGATGGGGGAGTCTCCTTATAAATATGTCCGTTCGTGTCAATGGAAGATAGATTTTCCCTGTAGTGAGAAATCCAGCTTCTATAGAATGCTTTCGTATGCCGATTTCTACAATTACTTCGGGAAACTGTATGATGTTTATGTTTCATATGACAGTCTGGAAGATGCACTTCATCAATATGCCGGTTTACCAATGGAGAGATTGTGTCGGTTTTTGGATGTATCAGCCAAGAGTCCGCAAAAGAAACTGAATATGTTTTTGCGTTGGATGATAAGAAGAGGTCCTGAAGTGGATTTCGGGCTTTGGAAGAGCTTCGATAGCCGGGAGCTTATTATACCACTTGATACCCATGTGTGCCGGGTTGCTTACCAGTTAGGACTGACGGATTCGGAGACTTTTTCCTTAAAAAATGCGCGTCGAATTACCGCTGCATTGGCAGAAGTCTTCCCAGAAGACCCTTGTTTGGGTGATTTCGCCTTATTTGGCTATGGGGTGAGCCATCGGTAGTATAAGCAGAATTGCTTTATTGTCGAAAAAGCAGCTTTCCGGTATCATACCCTCGCCGCTCAATCTTTTGAAGCAGGTGGCCTAACACCTCTTCGGAGAGTTGTGGAGTACGACTGAGTATCCATAAGTATTTATCTGAACTGCTCCCTACCAATGCGTAATTATAGTTTTCCTTGTCCAATTCCAATATATAGTAGTCGGCATAAAACCAAAGGAAAAAAGTAACCTTCAACTTGCCGGGATCAGCCTTGTCCGGTTGTTTGGCGCGTCCTACGGCTCTCTGTAGTACGCCGTTCCTGTATCCGGCGTTCTCCACTTTGATGTACCCGCCGGGTTGCAGAGTGTAAGTTGCTGTGGCCTTGGATATTTCTTTCTCGAATTTATTTTCATAACGCGCTATTTCGTACCACTTTCCCATATATCGTTGTACATCCAGTTCATTTACAGTCTCATGATCGGTGATGTTCAGCAGACTTTCAATGGTGGGGAAAGAGTATTCAAAGCCTGAATCAAGTAGCTTGGAGGGACGCACAGTTTGTCCGTCGGTAATAAAAGAAGCTCTTTCGCCGTAAAGGATGCGGAAAAATATTCGGGGTATGGGGAAGGTGAACAATGCCCCATAAGCTCTGGCTAAGGTATGTGCCAATTGCTTTTGATTGGTGTGTTGGGGAACAGTAAGATTAATAGAACCCCGCAACTCTTTATGTCCTATGATATAATCAATGGCACGGCATAAGTCTTGAATGCCAATCCACGGAAAAGGTTGTTTTCCATGGCCTATTATAGCGGAAATGCGTGTCAATATGAGCGGGCGAAGCATTTGTTGTAAAGCTCCTCCGTTTGTGGAAAACACTACTCCTAAGCGGATTATTGCCGTACGCACTTCTTGGGGGCATTCTGTCGCTGCCTTTTCCCAATCCTGACAAAGGTCTGATAAAAAGCCTTCTCCCTTAGTTCCATTGTATTCGTCATGAGTTCCTTCTGAGGAATAATATCCGACGGCAGAAGTTGAAATAAAGAGTTGCGGCTTGTTTTGTGTCGTTTTGATGGCTTGTACCAGTTGTCGCGTTACGTCTATGCGGCTGTTGTACATTTCCTGTTTGTAACCTGCCGTCCATCGTTTATTGATAGAAGCTCCTGCCAGATTAATAACAACGGCACATCCTTCCAATCGTCTGGTCAGGCTGTCTATAGCATTATGGTAGAACAATGCCCTTTGCAAAGGCACTATTTCGTGCTTTTGTTTGGCAAAGTATTCACAAAGATGCCCGCCAATATAACCGGTGGCTCCGCTAATAGCTATTTTCATGCTCTTCTGTTTTTACTAATAACGTCTGACAGAAGCACTTGGTTGAAAAAATAACTTATTTTGCAGTACGTTCAGGAGGCAGAATCAGGTTAAGTAGCATTCCAAGTAAAGCAGCCAATCCTATTCCGCTCATAGAGAATGAGCCACAATTTAATACAGCTCCACCTATTCCTACGGTAAGAGTTAGGGAGACAATGACCATATTGCGTGTTTGCTCCAATTTGGTTTGGTCATGAATCATGCTTTGGATGCCGGCACTGGCAATAGTTCCGAACAATAGCAACATGATGCCTCCTAATACGGCTGACGGGATGGATTGTAACAATGCACTTATTTTTCCTACAACGGAAAATAGTATGGCTGTGACGGCAGCAATCCGGATTACTTTTGGATCGGATATTTTGGTTAGGGAAATAGCTCCGGTGACTTCCGAATAAGTGGTTGCAGGAGGACCTCCCACAAAGCCGGCGAATAAACATGCCAGTCCGTCTCCCAGCATGGTTCGGTGTAGCCCCGGGTCTTTTACGTAATCCTTTCCTGTCACCGCCCCGATAGTGTAAATATCACCGATGTGTTCTATAATGGGTGCTATGGCTACGGGTATCATATAAAGAATGGCTTGCCAGGAGAAATGTGGTGTGACAAAAGCCGGGAGTCCAATCCACGGTGCATCCAATACCGGCTGGAAGTTTACATCATATCCTATACAGGCCACGGCGTATCCTACTATGATGCCGCAAAAGATGGGAATAAGTTTCCATATTCCGCGTGCTAATAATGAAATCAATACGGCTGTTGCCAGCGAACAAATGGCTAGCACCCAATTCTCTTTAGCCATATTCACACCGGTACCTGCCAGAGAAAGTCCAATGAGAATAATTACGGGACCAATGACTGTAGACGGAAATAACCGGTCAATCAGCCGTGTGCCCTGCCATTTGACTAAAAAGCTGATTAAAAAATAGACTCCAGCTACGGCCACTAGTCCACAAAGTGTACCCGGAAGCCCATATAAACGCGTTGATTCGGTAATCGGTGCAATGAAAGCAAAACTACTACCTAAATATATGGGAACCTTTCCCTTAGTTACCAGATGGAAAAGTAAAGTACCTATCCCTGCTGTAAAGAGTGCTACTGAAGGATCCAAGCCTACGAGTAACGGAACGATAACTGTTGCGCCAAAGGCCACGAATAAAAACTGGACTCCAACGACTCCTTGTTGGAAAGGGGATAGATGTTTTGTCTCCATATTATTAGGTTGATATTGAATGCAAAAGTATAAAAAACTTTTCTTTATCAGTTGTTTTATTAGTCTATTCGTTCTTTTTCCTTCTCCTTTTTCAGTTTTTTCTGCTAGAGATAGAAGCTCTTGAAGAGCGTTTCCTCTTTAATAAGTTCCTCCATGCCGTATTTTTCCATAGAGATTTTGGTGGATCGCTGGAAAGTGATACCCTGTCTGAACTTATTTTCTAATATAAACCGGTAGTAGTTCATTCTCATTTCTCTTTCCCTCTCCTTTTCAAAGAGCTCCACATGCTCTTTGCCCATGTAGTTGTATATTCTGGAATCTTTTCCCACCTTTGGCCAGGGCAGTATGAGGGCGAGGTTTCCTTCGTTCTTCCAGAAGACGTCCTTCGGTCTTGTGGTAGTGAGCTGTAAGAGGCAGCTGTAAAGGTTTTGGTTTTTAATGAATCGTATGGCTCCGTTCAGTGTGCAGTAATCATATTGTATATCCAGATAGGCTTTCAGATAGGGCTTAATCTCTATTCTGATTTCCATCCTTCTCAATAGTTGTTATATCCGTAAGTTTTTCTTATGTTTGCATGGCACAGCTGGTTTTAAAGGGTTTTCCAAGGTTCCGGCTCGACGAACAAACGAATGAAATACAAACGGTTACCACACACACTATTTTGCTCTACGATGAACGGGTCGTTCTTCTACGGGAAAGGAAAAGTTCCTCTACGAGCAAGGTCTCCTTGCTCGTAGAGGAACTTTTCCTTTCTTTCTATCCGGTACAAATATCGGTCAAATAATAGTATAATCCTAAATAATTAAGATGATTATTTAAAACGTATATGTAATAAAAAAGGTATTTTTGTTTATTCTTACTTATTTGTTTAATCCTAAATTATGTGTATATAAATAGAAAATGAAAAAGACATTGATATTAACTGAGTATATGACTTCGGTCATGAATGAATTGCGCCGTTCTGAACAGTATAGTACGGCGCATGTTTATTCGAGTGTGATCCGTTCGGTTTCCGCTTATGCGGGACGTGAGTTTTTACTATCAGGTATAACCCCCGTATTCTTAAAAGGTTACGAAGATTACCTGATCTTGCAGAAAGGTCTGGAATGGAATACTTCCTCCACATACATGCGTTGTTTGCAATCGGTGTATAACCGTGCTCTTCGCGATCGGGATGTTTCTTTTATTCCGCAGCTGTTCAAAGGTGTCTTTACGGGTGTGAAGCGTAATCATCGTCGTGCATTGTCGGTAGAGGATATGCGCCGGCTGCTTCGTGAACCTGGTCAAGGGGAGTCATGCCCTGCTTCCCCTATTTCCGCAGGGGTTTCTTCTGCTTCTGTTTTGGAATCGCCAGCTTCCTGCCCAGAAAGCTTTGATCTGCGTAAGGCCCGTATCTGCCTTGAACTGATGGTCCGCCTTCAGGGAATGTGTTTCGTGGACCTGGCCTTTCTTCGCAAGTCCGACCTGAAAAGGGGGTATCTGATGCTTCGCCGCCATAAGACGCACATGCCCCTTTGCATCCGTGTGACCGATGATATCCGCCGTTTACTTTCCCTGTATCTGAATGGTGATGCTTCTTCGCCTTATCTACTGACTATTCTTGACGGTCACCTACGTGGCTATGCCGCCTACCGTGATTACCAGTGCAAGCTTCGCCGCTTCAATGCCGCTCTGAAAGGGCTGGCACGTAAGCGTCGGGTCTGCGTGAGTGTGAGCACTTATTGCGCGCGCCACACCTGGGCCACCCAGGCGAAGTATTGCGGAATTCCCACGTCTGTGATATCGGAAGGATTGGGCCATGCTTCGGTGACGACCACTGAATCTTACCTGAAGAGTTTTGAGAGCGGAGTTCTTGACCGTGCGAATGCGCGTGTGACCGCTTATATCTTTAATGGGAAAAAGGAAAAACAACGATGTGCGGAAACGGCTGGTTCTCATTATTCTGTCAATAAATTACTTTGCAGGTAACGGATAATGATCGATGCAATTATAATTAATATTCAGCAAACAAGCAAACAAAACAGCCTAATAATTCAAAGTAAAGCTCTATATTTTTCATATTACCCCTATTTAAGCCTTTTAAAAAGACAAAATGCGTCTTTTCTCCTACACTTAGGACAAAAGGTTTTTTGTTCCCACTCACCATTCAGGGTGGAAACTGCTCCTTTGTTTGCCTTATATTATAATTAAATATTATCTAGATCGCGTAATCTATCCAGAGTTTAGTGTGTTTTAAAATATCATTATCCGTTACCTGCAAAGTAACGGCCTTATATAATCTATAAATAAACTAAATATAGTTACATAATATAGAATATAGTGCAGGACATTTTTCCCTGTTTTTTGTAGTCCGGGAAGCATAAGTTTGTAAATAGATGATAAAAATAAAACGGAATGATATAGCGGATGTTTTTCTTCTTCTGCTTTTTGGGTCGGTCGGGGTCTGGGGACAATCCCTTGCGGTGAAGAGTGATCTGGTCTCTGATGCCCTGTTCTCTCCGAATGTGAGTGTTGAACCGTTGTTGTCTGCGCACTGGAGTATGGAAGCGAGTATTCATTACCAGCCTTTGGCTTTGGATAGCCGTCACCGCTGGAAACACTGGTTGGGCCGTTTGGAATTCCGTCGTTGGTTGTGCAGCCCTTATGCTGGTCTTTATTATGGTTTCCATGCTTTAGGTGGTCAGTTCAATGTGGGTGATGTGAATCTCCCTTTGGGCCTTTACCGCGGTGTACGTAACTCACGTTACGAAGGCTGGGTCTGGGGCGGTGGTCTGTCCGTAGGTTACCAATGGATCCTTTCTTCGCGTTGGGGGCTGGAAGGCAGTCTGGGTGCAGGAGTTGTCTTTGCGGATTATTCGCGTTACCGTTGCGGTCATTGTGGTGATCGTACGGCTTCAGGTCGTCATAAAACTTACTTGGGTCCCACGCGTGGCGCCATTTCGCTGGTTTACCTGCTGAAATAGGGTGGGGCAATGTATAATGAAAGAATAAGCGTATATAAGAGTGAAATAAGCAAATCAAGCAAAACAAAAATAAAACGTATGATATTGAACCGTAAGATCAAGTGTATGGTATGTTTGTGCCTGTTACTACCTTCATTGGTACAGGGTCAGAGTGCTTACCGCGGACGTCTGTTCCTGGACAGTCTGAACTTTTCACTTACCGGTGGTAAGCTGGAGGTAGTTATGGATGTGAACTATGAAGGTCTTGAGTTGCCTTCTGATGAGTATCTGACGCTGACTCCCCTTCTAATCTCGGGTGGAGACCGTTTTACTCTTCCTTCGGTACTGTTAAATGGTCGTATGCGTCAGAAGGTATATGAGCGTTCCCGTTTATTGGGTGAAGTTCGTAACTCGGCTCCCGCCGTAGTGGTCAGGGCCGGTAAGCGTGGTACACGTCATTTCCGTTATACGGTCTGTGTACCTTTCCGTGAATGGATGAGTGGGAGTACATTCTTCTTCCGTACAGAGGAATGTGGTTGCAACGGTTCTCCTGCAAGTGTCTATACGGACAGTATCGCTTCGGACGTGCTGCTTCCTTCGGTAAAGGTGAAAGGGCTGGAGAAAGATGTGGATGTCCGCTGTCTGTCGTGGGTTGAGTTTCTTTCCACTCCTTCCGACAGTACGGTTCTAATGACTCCTGCCTGTCCGGATAGCGGTGTCACGCTGAAAGGGCTGTTTGCTCTGGCCTGTTGTTACCGTCCAGGTTCGGTAGAGTTCAATTCAGTTTATACACTTGCCGCACGTCTTTTCCCGGATAATGCGGAGGCAGCAATTAATGCAGCCGCTGTAGCGCTGGTTAAGCGTGATACGCGTACGGCGCGTCATTATCTGTCTCGTTTTTCAACACTTCCCGAAGCCTTTAACAATATGGGTGTGCTCTGTATGCTGGAGGGTAACCGCGAGAAAGCCGAGGTCTATCTGGAGATGGCTGTTTCGCGCGGGGTGAAACATGCTTCAACTGTGCTTGGCGAGCTTCATAAGCGTGCTTCCGGTTTGTACTGATGAGTCGAAATTATGGAATTAAGATAAGAAAACTAACAATAAATCGAACAAAAAGAACTAAAGAGATGAAGATGAATTATAAACTAACCTTTCCAATCAGCGGGCTTGGCTTTTTAACGTGGGTCTATGCCTTTTTGCTTTGCCTGCTGGTCTCGGATTGCAAAGGAGGTGAGGAAGTTGATGGCGGGTATGCCCAGAACTCTACTCTTCAGCTGACTATACAGGGTGATAACGTTTTATCCCGTGCTACTGGTTCTTCTCTTCCTGATACAGAGAGTACGGTTCATAATCTGGTTGTGGGTTTGTTCTATACAGACGGTTCGGTGAATACGATTGTTGAGCCTACACTGAACTCGGGTTCGGGTGGTACGCTTAACACAGGGAGTATTCTTTGTTCTCCGGGGAGTTGTGATGTGCTTGTGGTTGCGAATGTCCCTGAGAGCACATTCGCTGGCGTTCGTACGAAGAATGAATTTATCGGGAAAACCCTTTCGCTGACTTCAACGGCGAATGAAGGCGTGCAGTCTTCGGATAATCTTCCGATGTCCGGCATTAGTGATCGTTCGGTCAGTCTGGAAGCCGGTGGTTCGGTCTCTGCTACGGTTCATTTATCGCGTTTGGTAGCCCGTATCTCCATCTCCAGTATCCGTACCGCTTTCTCGTTGGACAATGCCCATGCCACATTCACGTTGGACCGTATCTTTTTGTGCAATGCGCTTGAGTCATCGAAAGTAGCTCCCGGTGTTGTGAGTGAAACGATGCCGGACAGTCCGACATGGCTTAACGGAGGGATGACGGAAGAGCAGCCTGACGGGAGTTATCTTTGGATTTCCGGTACTGGTTTTCTGCTGAACGATGTAACGCCCGAGGGTGGTGTTCAGATCACTTCGGATGCCTATACGGTGCCCTACTGGTTCTATGCTTTTGCCAATAATAATACGACCTACCGTACGAAACTGGTCCTCTCGGGCTATTTTGATCAGGACGGTCCCGATGGTGCTTCTCCTGCGGTTTATGTGTATTACCCCATTGTGGTGAACCAAGCTCAGGCGGGCACGATCATCACTCCTTCGGATGTCTCCTTGACGGATCATGTGGGTGACGGTACGCTTGTCCGCAATTGTGATTATCGTATCAAGGCGGTGATCAAGGGTGACGGGGAGTCTAATCCGGGTAGTGAGATTCATCCTTCCAATCTTGATCTGACGGTTGAGGTAGATGACTGGACGCTTCAGATTGTTCAGGAAGTGGAGTTGAACTGATGCAAGGCATTGAGTAAATGACTGATTCAAATAGCATGAAAAAAGGATGGCTGATGAAAGAGAAGGCGTATGCGGTATTCCGGGATTCGTTGAGGTATGCTTTGGCCGGTTGTTTCCTGTTATTTTTGTTGTCGGGTTGTATTCCTGATGACTATAGCGGTTGTCCTTCTAAAAATGAGGGGGATGTTTCCGTAACGATCGGGGTGGGTGATTCCATAGTAGATAGCGGTCAGGAAACCCAGATGCCTTGAGTTGTGGAAACCAGAGGAAAAAGGTGATGTAAGCACTGTAAGGTTTCGGTAAATTCGAATATAATAATTAGCAATTAAAAATAAAAAGGAAGAAAGAATGAAAAAAGATGTTTGTTTTTGTCTAACATTGATATTGTGCCTGCTACTTCCGGGTTGTTCGTCTGAAGATATGGGCAATTCACCGGACGACTCTCTTGTCGAGATCCATCTGAGTGGCGGCATAGGTTCGGAAGCATCTGTTTCCACGCGTGGTACAGGCATGATTAATGGTACGGCGACCTGGACTGCGAAATTGCCGGTGTCGTTTGCTCGCGCGGATAAGGCTACGGATTACAGCTCCGGTTATTTGGGAACTCCTTTAAGCGGGAATCTTAATGAAGCTCCTACGAGCGGGATAGCTCATGCGATAACTTTCAATCCGTCGGCCTATTATCAGGCGGATGGGAAATCCAGCAAGCTAATTGGCTGGTATCCGTCTACGGGTACTTTTACTCAGAATAACCATATCGTAGCTTTCTCTACCGATATTCTTGATGGTTCCACCGACCTGATGGTCACTGATCTGTATGAAGGAAGCAAGAGTTCAACCATTTCTTCGGTCACTTTTAATCACTTGCTGACTCAAATCAGTGTCCGGGTCTATACCGAAAGCAGTACTACTGCTACGGTGTGGGGTAACCTGACTTCTATTACAATTATAGGTATGAAACAATCGTGTACGGTGACCCTTCCTGCTGCTTCAGCTGCGGTTACCGGAGGTACGGAAAAAGTCACAGCTGTTTTTTCTGGAATAGAAGCTCTTCCTCTGGTGAAGCAAGACCCTTCGGATAACTCGACTATAAGTTCTTCGATAGAATTGGGTGTGGGTAGTGATAATGCCGTTTTGGCAGGCTATGCGATGTTTGCCCCACAGATCAGTGGAACATCATCGGAAAATGACATCCAGCTGGCGGTGGTTACCTCCGTTGGCGGAGAGCATACAGCTACTGTTTCCGCCCCCACTGGTGGTTTTAAGGCGGGATACTCGTATGTAGTGACTTTAAAATTCGGAGCTACCGGAATTACTCCTTCCGTGAGCATAACAGATTGGGTAACGAGTCCGGACAACCCGGGTGAAGTGGATATTTAATTTAAATGAGAGGTCATATAATATATAGTATCATTGGCTGGTTTGGGGGCACCTTGTTGTTCTTGTCCGGTTGCACGGAGGTAACAGTTCCTTCCGGTGACGCCGATCTTTTTACCGTGGCTTTTGCTTCTCCGGTAATCAGCGCCTCGTCCGCTACCCGCAATGTTTCTCCGCTTTCCGACGGTACCACGCTCCGTATTCTTGCCTTCCGTCGTGTGGGAACCTCTGCGGATCTTTCCGTGGACAAGTATCAGGGTGAAGGTACTTACGAGGTTTCTTCGGGAGGTAGTGGCAGTCTGACCGCTGTCAGCCCGTTACTTTTGAGTGCGGGTACTTACGACTTTTATGCCCTGACCCCGGCGCTAACGGTTACGACAGGTAGTAATGCCAATGGAAATACGTATACCGTATCGGTGGAACATGGGATGGATTATGCCACTTCGTTAACGGAGTCGGTGGCAGTGAGTGGAACGTCGCTTTCGGTGAATCTGGATGCACTGATCCGTCGTTGTGCGAAACTGACTTTCGTCCTGTCTCCCAAAGAAGATAATATTACGGCGGTGAACATCTCTTCCGCCGGGGTGACGAACATGACTGATGTTCCGGTAATAGCCAGCTTAAATGAGCCCTTGAATGTTTCCGGTCTTTCCAAAGATAAGGAAGTCAGCGTGAGTGGTTTTTCCGCTCCTGATGATAGCCAGCCTTTGGTACAGGAATCTTCTGTGGTGGTGTTACCTCGTGAGGCGGGTGCTTTCAACTTTAAGATGACGGTGGAATACGATAACAATGGTGTTACGAATGAACTTTCTGCTCCATTTCCTGCTGATCTGGTCTTTTCCGCTGGTATGCACTACACCTTTACAGTGAAAATGCTCGGCACACATGTCGATTTGCTGCTGGGTGTCTCTCCATGGGCTGATTCGACGCTCAGTACTGATACAGGTGGAGGTAATACCAGTCTGACTCCGTCTGTCTGGGATACCACCCATACTACAAATAGTACGAATGGTGGTGATTTAGGGGAATAATAATAGCAATGAAATTGAACGAATTACTAATAAAACAATATGTTCGATACGGCTTGCCGGTAATGGGTTGGAGTCTGTTACTTCTGTTCTGTCTGTCCTGTTCGGACGAACTGAAGAATCAGAATACTCCGAATGGCAGTGACGGAACCGTTGTCAGTCTGGCTCTGTCTTATAAAGCGATGACTGAAAGCGGCTCATCAGTAAAGACTGTCACCCGTTCTACGGATGAAGAAAGTATCAGTAACCTCTGTGTTTTCCAGTTTTCAGGTACCATGGGGCCCGGCAGCACCCTGCTTAAACAGACTTATCTTAGTGGCCTTTCGGCAACGGATGGAAGTAGGGTTGAAGTCTTCCTATCTTCATCTTCGTCCTGTTTCTTGTATGTTTGTGCAAATGCAGGAGACCTTACGGAGAAATTTACAGTAGGCACCTCAACTTTTCAGGATTTGATGGATGCCTCGCTCTCCGTATCGGGTGAGAACGATTTCAACATTCAGCTACCGATGGATGGTGCTTCGTCCGCTTTTAATGCAAATACACAAACAACTGACCTTCCTGTTACATTGGAACATCTGGTAGCTAAGGTTACCTATATCTGTGACCTGAGCGCTTTGCCTTCCGGTGCCACCCTGGTTATCACTTCCGCTACTCTGCGTAATGTTCCGCAGTCGGCTTCTTATGTGGCTCCGGTATCTGGTGTGACGACCACCACGGAAACGACTTCGTATATAGGTACAGGTACCACGGATATGGATGCCAAAACCACCACTTACGTGTGGTACCAGGCCGAGAACCTTCGGGGTACGGGTAGTACTGTGACGACATGGACGGAACGCATTGCAAAGAATGCTCCTTCTTATGCCAGTTATATTGAGCTGAGGGGTGACTATACCCCTTATAGCGGAGCAAAAACTTATCCGATAACCTATGTGCTTTATCTGGGTAATGGCACGGATGTGAACAACTACGACGTCAGCCGTAACCACCACTATACGGTCACTTCCCAAATCAAAGGGGTTGACCTGAGTGACCTGCGCATGACCACGGATATCAACCTGAGTGCGGACGGTTTGTCAAACTGCTATCTGGTTGGGGAGTCCGACCAGTGGTACCGTTTTTCGGGCACGATTCGTGGCAACGGGAATACGAAGGATTATACTTCGACTTATACGGGTATTAGCATCATGCCTTCAAAGGTGAGCGATAGTGCTCCTGATGCAGTGACAATTCCTTCCGACCAGATTGCAGATGCGGTGATTGTGTGGGAGACTTCGGAAGGATTGCTCGATCAGGTGCACTGGGATGCATCATCTGATTGTGTGAAGTTTAAGACGGGTGATATCACAGCCGGTAATGCGTTGATTGCCGTACGTAATGATGCGGGTACGATTCTTTGGAGCTGGCACATCTGGCGTACAACCTTTGATCTGGCAGAATTGAACCGGAGTCATACGCTACGCATTAAAACAAATACCAACTATTCGTGGTACGGTGCATTGGTTGGTACCGCTGCTATGAGGGAGCGTGATCTGATTATGATGGACCGTAATCTGGGTGCTTCCGGTACGGACTGGGAGACCAATAAGGGAGTAAATTGTCTTCATTACCAGTTCGGTCGTAAAGACCCGTTGCCCGGTGGCAGCACGGTTGAAAGTGAGGGTGACGTGGATGCGAGTAATAATATAATGCTTTATGGTTATGGTTCGGGTACTTTAAGCAGTTCTTTCACCATTGCCAATGAAGCTGTTGGTACGACAACTCTTCGAAGCGAATCCTGCAATACAGCTCAAAACACGATTGATTATACGATTCAACATCCCGAAGCTTTTATTTATAATGATATTACTTCTACAGACGATACTTATAATACAAATCTTACTGCTTCTAATTGGATTTATACGGCGTTATTGAATTCCTCAGATTGGAAAATTTCCAATTGCCTTTGGGGAGATAATAATTTGGCTGATGGTGATGTGAATGGTGGTTATTTGGACCCTGATCCCTGGGACGGGGATAAAACAATCTATGATCCCTGCCCTGCAGGCTGGCGTGTTGCACCCGCTGATGTCTTTACGGGAGTGGCGCATGATATTACCAATGGTCAGACTGGTAATAGTGATTATGGATGGAGAAGGGTAAATATTACAAATATTTACAATGATGGCTGGTCTACGGGCTGGATTTTTCGTTTCGGAAGTGAACCTACGGATACAAACTCTTATTTTCCGGCTTCCGGCGTTCGTAATACGCAGGATGGTGTGTTGCGCGGTGTTGGTTTTTACAGTACGAGTTGGCTTTCTTCACCAGGTGGCATAGGTTTGTACGGGAGTATTTTTTATGGTACTTCTGATTTGGTATTTGTTGCAGGTTTATTTCGCCGTGCTTTTGGTATCCCTGTGCGTTGTGTTCAGGAATAACCGTGAATGAAATAGGAACTTATTTAGTAAAAATATGAATTCGAAAACAAAATATTATCAGATATGTGTGTTGCCGTTATGATAAAAAGGAATTGAGCAGTAGTAAGGAAATATAGAGATGAAACGAAGAAATAGATTCGGACTAGAATTATTATCGGGAATGTTGTTTGCTTTCCTGTTTTGTGTGTCCTGCACGGATGATTCAATCGCTCCGGTGAAGAATAATGGCGGAACCGGGGGGAAAAAGGTCAGGATAATGCTCTCATCTTCACTGTTGCAAACATCAGGAGGAACAAGTCGTTCCACCGGAGAAGGGATGAATGTTTTACTGGGTGGTACCAGTGGAAATGATACCCGTGTGGTAACGGAAGATAAAATAGATAATGTCTGTGTGTTTCAGTTTGCCGGAAGTGCGGAATCGAGTACCGCTGTTTTGAAAAGTAAATATTACGTAAGTGGTCTTGTGGACAGGACACTGGATGTTCCCCTGATTTCATCTACGGAGTGTTTTCTTTATTTTTGTGCCAATGTGGGGGATATAACCGCAGATTATACGGTGGATAGTTCTACTTATCTGGATTTGATGAATACTTCACTTACTGTTTCGGGTCAGGGTGATTTCAGTAGTCTGCTACCGATGTGCGGGGCTTCGGCTACGTTAGATCTAACCACCCTGAGCGGTAGTATTGATGTGGCACTGCCCCGTCTTGTTGCGAAAGTCTCCTTTACCTGTGATTTGAGTTCCCTGCCCGCGGGAGATTCATTCAGTATTATCAATGCTACGTTGCGTAATGTGCCCAAATCTGTTGGTTATGTGGCTTCCGCCACGGGTACCCTGACTTCCACCACACTGGTGGATTCTTATGTCGGTACGGGTGCTACGGTGGATGAAACGGCTAAAACGACCACTTACGTGTGGTACATGCCTGAAAACCTTCGTGGAACAGGTACAACAATTAGTGCTTGGCAGGAACGGACTTCAAAGAATGCCCCGGCTTATTCCACTTACCTTGAATTGACTGGTTATTACACCCCTTCGGGTGGAGAGGCTACGTGGGTATCCTATGTGGTTTATCTGGGTGATGCAACCAATATGAATAATTACGATGTGGTACGTAATCATGCTTATGGGGTGAATGCTACGATTAAAGGCATTAATCTGGCAGACGGTCGTGTGAGTACGAGTACCGACCTGAGTGCTGATGGTTTGTCAAATTGCTATCTGGCTTCGACCTCGAACCATTGGTACCGTTTTACGGGCACGACTCGCGGTAATGGAAATACGACGGATTACACCTCGACCTATACAGGCATCAGCATTATGCCTTCGGCGGTAACCGGCGCATCGGATGCGGTGACTATTCCGGTAGCGCAGATTGCGGATGCGGTGATTGTGTGGGAGACTTCGGAAGGGTTGGTAAGTCAGGTGCAATGGGATGCGGAATCAGGTTGTGTGAAGTTTAAGACGGGCGACACCACGGCAGGCAATGCGGTGATTGCCGTACGTAATGCCAGCGGTACGATCCTCTGGAGCTGGCATATCTGGCGCACGGCCTTTGATTTGGCAACTCTGAACGAAAATCATGCGTTACAAATTAAAACAAATACGAATTATGATTGGTATGGTGAGCTTGTTGGTACTGACGCGATGAGAGAGCGTGATTTGGTGATGATGGATCGCAATTTAGGCGCTTCTGGTACAGACTGGTCTACAAACCAAGGGGTTAATAGTCTTCATTATCAGTTTGGTCGTAAAGATCCTTTGCCCGGTGGAGGTACAGTTGAAAGTAGTGGTGGGGACATAACGCTCTACAGTTATGGCTCGGATGGATTAGGCACACCTTTCACCATTTTTGATAAAATGATCGGTACAACAATTTTACGAAGCGAGTCTTACAATACGGCCCAGAAAACGATTGATTATACGATTCAGCATCCGGAGGCTTTTATTTATGCTAATATTACTCCTGAAATAGATGCTACTTATAACCAGACTTCTGCCGGTAATAATTGGATCTATACGGCGATATTAAATTCACCGGATTGGGAAATTTCCAATTCTCTTTGGGGAGATAATAATCTGGTAGATGGTAGTGTTAATGATGGCTATTTGGATCCAGCCCCGTGGGATGGTCCTAAAACAATTTACGATCCCTGTCCTGCGGGCTGGCGTGTGGCTCCGGCTGATGCTTTTACGGGAGTGGCACATGATATCACCAATGGGCAAACTTCCAATAATGATCTGGGATGGAAGAGTGTAGATCCTACTATAAATATTTATAATAATGGTTGGTCTACAGGTTGGACTTTCCGCTTTGGGAGTGAATCCACGGATGCAAGCGCTTATTTCCCGGCTTCTGGTTATCGTCGGGTGGATGGTCTGTTAAATACCGTTGGTACGCTTGGTTGTGATTGGGTCTCTTCGCCCGGAGGTGCCACCGATTTAGGTGCGAGCCATTTCGGTTTCACTTTGAGTATTGTGTACGTAGCATACAAGGGTGGGCGGGCGCTTGGATGTCCCGTGCGCTGCGTCCAAGAATAGCCATGGCATAAAAGTGAGTGCTTAACTAATGAAAATGAAATAGTAGAAAAACCGGAAAAAGGCGGGATACTTATTTGGTATATTTTCTCCCGCACTTTCCGGCCATGACGGCGCCGGTTGTCGATGTGATATCGTTCTCCGGAGCATAATTTGTTTGTTTGTTTATGAGGTTCCTTCCAGGTGTGGGAGGAACCTCATTACATTTAAAGTTCTTTGTTTTTATAGATTCGTGCTATCACTTTTTGGTAGCGATTCTCCAATTGCAATAAATTTTGTTTGCTTTGATAGACTATGGTAACTTCCATGAAATATTCTGTTACATTGATTTGTCCGCCTGTCAGTGCTTGTTTAAGTAGGCTTATATTTTGCTGTAAATGGAGGGCCTCCTGATACTCCTGTATAGACATCTGCAATGCTTTGCCTTCGTTATATAGCTTTTTTAAAGAAGCCTTGGCTTGTTGGGTGACGCTTTCCTTTTGATAAGTTATGCTTTGTGAACGTGCCTTTGCTCTTTTTACTTTATTCCTATTCTGGAAGAGTGGAACGGAAAACCCCACAACTATTCCGTTGAATGGAATGCCCGATTCCGTGTTGCGGCGGTAACCTAACTCAATTGCTGGTAACCAGCCCTGGCGGTCAACAGCAATTTGCCGGCGTGAAGCAATATCCAGACTGTTTAAAGATTGTAAAGTCATGTCTGAATTTAAAACTTCATTACGCAATTGTTCATAGTCCGCAGGTAACAGAGGTAATGGAACTTGGAATATAGAGTCAATCTTGAATGGCTGGTTGTCATTCATTGCTGTCAAATCTTTCCATTTACTCTCCAACAACGTCTGGTTCATCCGGGTTTCCGTTTGAATATTCAGTAATTCTAACTTCACTTTATTGGTCTCTAGGATATTGGCATCTCCCTTTTCCAAACGTGCCTGAAAAAAAGAAACGAGCTCCCGGGTTTGTTGCAGACGATCTTCTAGCAGTTTCTGTTGCTGCTGTAGAAGGATAATATCGAAACAAAGCTCTTTGGCTTGTAGAAGCAATTCCTGCCGGAAAGCTGTGTTTTGGGCATCCAAAGCTTTATCTTTCAGACGATTTGTCCGTGCCCGGGCTGCATATAGGGTAGGGAAGTCGAAGCTTTGGGAAACAATGAGTTCTCCGACAGTTCCATCCTGACTCTTTTCTCCCCAAAGGTGGGAATAAGAGATACCGGGGTCGGGCAGATTATTATCCGTCCGGTTTTGCAGTTTCTGAGAATTTGCAGTTTGTTGATTGGCCCGCAATTCACTGTTGTTTGACTCAATGGAGTGCAGAATATTATCAATATTGCTCTGTGCCTGTCCTGCTTTGGTTATGCAGAGGATTATGGCAAGTAGAATGATCTTTTTCATGTTTATAAAGTCTTTATATTTGTTGCATTCCGGTGCATCATTAGGTATACCGCCGGAATGATGAAGCCGTTTAAGAAAGTGGAAGTCAATAGTCCGCCTAAGATGACTTTTGCCATAGGACTTTGTATTTCGTTCCCGGGCAGATCACCTCCCAATGCAAGGGGGATAAGTGCAAGTGCAGAAGATAAAGCTGTCATCAGGATAGGGTTCAATCTATCCATAGAACCTTGTATGACACTGTGGTAAACCGACATTCCTTCTACTTGTTGCAGGTAGCTGTAGTGACTGATAAGTAGCATTCCGTTACGGGTTGCAATGCCGAATAGCGAAATGAAACCGATGATGGCGGGGATACTGATTTCTCCCGTAGTAAAGAGTAAGGCAAATACTCCTCCAATCAATGCCAATGGTAAGTTAATAAGGATGATGGCGCTTTCTTTTACGTTGCGGAATTCGTGATAGAGCAATAGGAAAATGACCACAATGCTCATTAGTGAAGTCAAGAGGAGAGTACGGCTGGCTGCCTGCTCGCTTTCAAACTGTCCGCCATATTCAATGTGGTATCCTTCGGGTAGCCGGATGTTTCCGTCTATCTTTTTTTGTATATCATTCACTACACTGCGCAAATCACGGTCGGCTACGTTGGCGGATATGACGATCCGGCGTTTTACGTTTTCCCGTTTAATGGTGTTTGGTCCTGTTGTGGAACGTATTTCAGCAATGTAGTTCAAGGGGATTTTATGCCCGTCATTGGTATCTACCATCAAATTCCGTATTTGGTCCATACTGTTGCGGCAATCATCTTTGAAACGCACGGTGAGGTCGAAACTTTTACCTTTCTCATAGACTTGTGATACGGTTTCACCGGCAAGGCAGACACGGACGATCTCGGAAAACTCAGGCAGCGTGATGCCATATCTTGCTAACATTTCCCGTTTGGGAGTGATGGTTAGTTCGGGACGTTCTATCTGTTGTTCCACATTTAAGTCCGCAATGCCTGGAACGTCCTGAATGGTACTTTTGATTTGCTTTCCGAGAGAAAACATCCGGTTAAGATCATCACCAAACAGCTTAATGGCAATGTTCGCTCTGGTACCGGACAGCATGGCGTCTATGCGGTGACTGATGGGTTGTCCTATCTCAATATTTGCACCTACAATAGTGCTGAGCTTTTGACGTACTTCCGCTACCAGCTCACTATGTGAACGGTTTTTTAATTCAAAAGGAGCTTCTATTTCAGATACGTTTACACCGAGGGCATGCTCATCCAATTCTGCACGCCCGGTTTTGCGGGCTACGGTCTGTATTTCAGGAATGGAAAGCAGTAACTCTTCTGCCTTGCTTCCCATTTTATTGCTTTCTTCCAAAGAGATGCCAGGCAACGAAGAGATGTTAATCGTGAAAGATCCCTCATTGAAAGAAGGAAGAAAAGAACGTCCCAGAGTGAAGAAGGAGATCAATGCTATAATGAACAGGCCTATCGTAGTACCTAATACGCTCTTTTTATGTCCAAGGACAAAAGTTAAAGCAATGCTATATCCGGCTTTTACTTTACGGGCTACGGGAGAATCACTCCTTGATTGTTGAGACTCGCTCCCGTTCATTGCTTTTTTCCCTTTGAGCAGGTAAGAACAAAGCACGGGGGTTAAAGTAAGCGCTACAATAGTGGAGGCAGCCAATGCTATGATAAATGCAATGCCCAAGGGTGCCAGCATGCGTCCTTCCATACCGCTAAGGAAGAATAGAGGGATGAAACTGACTACAATAATTAGGGTGGAGTTCAGAATAGGCATGCGGACTTCCTTTGAGGCGTTGAATACGATTTCCAGAATAGGGAGTTGTTCCTTTTTCGGTTTTATCCGGTTCTCGTGCAAACGCTTATATACATTTTCCACATCGACAATGGCGTCGTCTACCAGTGAACCGATAGCGATGGCCAGTCCACCAAGACTCATGGTATTGATGGTGAGCCCCATATAGTGTAAGGCAACCAATGAGGTGATTAATGAGAGTGGAAGGGTTACTAATGAAATGAGAGTGGTCCGTACGTTAGCCAAAAAAAGGAACAGCACAATAACCACAAAGAAACCTCCTTCGAAAAGAGACTTTTGTACGTTTCCGATGGAGCTCTCTATGAAGTGGCTTTGCCGGAAGATGTCTGTGCTGACATGTACATCTGCCGGAAGGTTTTTCTGCAGGTCTTTTAGAGAGGTTTCTATCTGATCAGTCAACTTCAGTGTACTGGTATCCGGTTGTTTGGTTACAGTGAGCAGAACCGCTGACTTTCCCCGTTCCGAAGCGGTACCCAGTTTCGGTGATTTAGCTCCGATGCGTATATCTGCAATGTCTTCTAATAAAACGGGCGCTTTTCCGGAGGCTGTCCCGCCACGTATGACGGCGCGTCCCAATTGTGCTATCAGGTTGGTGGAAAGCACTCCTCGTACAATATATTCATTGCCGTATTCGTAAAGTACCCCGCCATTTGCATTTAAATTCATTTGCTGTGTAGCTGCCATTACTTCGTTGAGTGCAATACCGTAATGTCGCATCCGTTCCGGATCCAATTGAATTTGGTATTCTTTGATATCTCCTCCCAATACGGCTACTTGGGCTACTCCACCGGTTGAGAGCAGGCGGGGACGGATGGTCCAATCCGCTATGGTACGTAAGTCCAGCATGGATGTGGTGTCTGCCGTTAAACTGACAATCAGTATTTCGCCCAGAATAGATGACTGTGGTCCCATAGTCGGTTTTCCTACTCCGGTAGGCAAACTTTCTCCTACTGTGGCTAACTTTTCACTAACTATCTGCCGTGCGCGATAAATGTCCGTATTCCAGTTAAACTCCACCCATACCACGGAGAAGCCATTTGTGGAGGATGAGCGTACGCGGCGTACATTGATGGCACCGTTTACTGCTGTTTCTATGGGGAATGTAACCAATTGTTCCACCTCTTCCGCTGCCATTCCGTTAGCTTCAGTCATAATAACCACTGTGGGGGCGTTAAGGTCTGGGAATACATCCACATCGGTATGCATGGCGGTATATGTTCCCCCGATGAGCAATAGCATGGATGCAACCAATACTAAAATGCGGTTGTGGAGGGCAAATTTTATAATTTTATTGAGCATGATTTTATCTGTTAGTTGTTTGGCTATGAAGAATATTTTTAGTGCTCGTGGCTATGTGGGGGGATTGCATTGGTTGCACCTGCCAGTTTCACTTGATAAGCTCCTTCGGTCACAACCCGGTCACCTGCTTTTATGCCTGAAATTATTTGTACCCTTTGTCCGTCATCAGCTCCTACGGTAACAAGTTGTTTTTTGTATCCTTCTTCATCGACTTGCAGGTAAACAAATATGCTACCCTGCTCTTCGGTGAGAGCAGAATGGGGTAGGGATATGACATTATTCATGGGAGTGGAAAGAAGGTAAATCTCTACAAATGTGCCGGGTATAAAATCTCCTTTGTTGTCGAATTCAAAGATAACGGGGAGATAATAACTGTTATCTGTTCCCGTCGCCTTTCCATAAGAGAGAAGTTTTCCGTTCAATTTTTCCAAAGCATTGACCTTATTATCGTATGGAGTGCAGAAATTGGCTGATTTAATAGAGCGCAGGGAGGAATAATATCTTTCGGATACATCGGCACGAAGAAATAATTTGCGATTTTGGGTGATGCTGACTAATGGCTGTCCAACTTCCACATAATCGCCTTCCCGTACTAACAGGTCCTTAATGTATCCGTTCATAGGAGATGTGATGAGCTGTCCTTTAGCGGAATGATTTTTGATCACTGCATTGTAACTGATCCGTGCGCTTTCGTAATCTTGTTTGGCTTGGGCAAATTCTTTTTCGGATACAATTTTGTTGGTTACCAACGCTTTCATGCGTTCATATTCTTTTCGGGCTGTTTCGTAAGTGACCCGCGTGCGTTGTACAGGGTCACCATTTGTCAGGTTATTGGAAGAGAGTATCATTAATCCGGTCCCTTCGCCCACACTGATGCCTTGTACTACTTTCTTCTGAAAGGAAACAATGCCGTTTACTGTTGCTACGACTGTCTTTTCATTTCCTTGAGCTGCTTCTATTTGTCCGCTTGTTTTTATGATTTGGTTAAAGAGCCCCGGTTGAATAATCATTGACTGAACTCCTACTGCCTGTGCTTTAGCCGACGGTAAAATAATTTCATCACTATGTTCCTTTCCTGCTTCATGATTTTCTTCGTGATGTGCTTCCATTTCAGATGAATGGCCTTCCCGTTTGCTTTCGGACTTATTGTTGCAAGAGCTTAGTAACAACAAGGTTACAACTCCTGCGAATATATATTTTTTCATATTTGTCAGTGAAACTGAAATAAATAATAAATATTTGATAACGAGGACTGTGCAAAACCTGTATAAGAGGCTTTGTCAATGTTTAATAATGATTTTGTAATGAAGTTTATGACAAGAAACGTGGAGGCGCACGAAAGCCTCTGGCACGTATGATATACGTGCTGTGGAGTGTTTCCAGATGGGAATATTCATTTAAGTCTCCTTCTTTTTCGGATAAAGAGTCTATTTTTGGGGAATATGCTTCTGAAAATAGAGTAATGACATTTGGAAGACTAAATAGTAAAAGTGCATGGTGAAAGATGGGAACTTGTTCGAAGAAATGGGTAGTAATACACCCACTGTTGCAACAACAATCTCCCTGGTCTGCCTGATGTTGCAAAGGGGTTTCTGTCGGCAAGTCGTTTCTCATGCAAAGAAAGTCATCACCATGGTGGTGATGAGGAATGACTGGTACAATCATCATAATGATGCTGGTAAAGAGCAAAATATATGTTGTATATAGCTTCTCTTTCATTTTAATCTTTTTGCCGAGGCAAATATAACTGTTAATATTTTAACAAGCAAACGTTTACTATTAAAAGCATTTGATAAATTAGTATAATGTCTTATTCTCAAAAAACTCTTATAGGTAATCTCTTTCCATTTTTTTTTATATCTTTGTACCGGACAAACAAAAGCAAGAGTCATGGAAACTGAAAAGTTATCAGAAGATTACCGCCCTCTGATATTGGTCGCTGAGGATGATGAAAGTAATTTTAAGTTGATAAAGGCTATTATCGGAAAGAGATGTGATATATTATGGGCGAAAAATGGAGAAGAAATCGTATCTCTTTTTGAAGAAAATTGTGATAAAGCGGAAGCTATTTTGATGGATATTAAAATGCCTGTAATGAATGGTCTTGATGCGACAGAGAAAATACGCCAAAAAGATTCCGATCTTCCTATTATTATGCAGACGGCATATGCTTTTTCTTCCGATCGTGAAAATGCAATGCGTCGTGGTGCTTCGGAAGTATTGGTGAAGCCTATTACACTAAACGCATTACGGTCTTGTTTAAGTAGTTTTCTTCCAAAATTGAAATGGCCATGATATCAATTAGTTATGTTTCACAAGGAGAGTTGCAGCAACTATTCTTAGAAAATAGTCATTTCATAATTCTCAATTAAAGATGCTGCAACATTATTCCTTTGATATTGATATGGATAAAATAATAAAAATGCTTTTTAGTAGAACTTATTCCTGAGTAACTTCATCTTCTTCTTTTATTTCTTCCTCTACGCTGATATTGAAGTATGCTTCCAATTCTTTCTCTGCCGAATTATTTTCATTTTGAATATCTTTAATGATGATGCCGTGCTCCAATAATGCGATTCGTGGGCATACATCTACTGTATGATTTAAATTATGGCTGGAAATAATTACGGTTGCATGATGTTCTTCATTGTATTTCTTTAGCAAATGTTTGATAATCGATTGCGAACTCGGGTCGAGAAAGTTAAAAGGTTCATCTAAGATCAGCAGTTGCGGTTGATGTAACATTGCAGAAATAATGCCTATTTTCTGTTTGTTTCCGGCAGAAAAATTACGAATATACTTTTTTTGTCCCATAACCTCTCCGTTCATAAAACGCTCAAAGGTGGCAATCCGCGCATTTACTTCTTCCTTTTTGAGTCCGTACATTTTGCCGATAAAATAGAAGTATTCTTCCGGGGTAAGGTAATCAATTAGAAATCCGTCATCTATGAATGCACCTGTAAAGCTTTTCCAGTCTTCGCTTTGGGATACATCAATGTCATTAATGGTTACGTTTCCCTGATCAGCTTTCAATAAGTCAAGAATTAAACGGAAGAGAGTGGTTTTTCCTGCTCCGTTATTTCCGACCAGGCCTAACATTTCGCCTTGGTTGATAATGTACTTCTCTATATCTACAGCTTTCTTCTCACCGAACTTTTTTTGAAGATTATTGATGGTTATCATATTGCTAATATTTTAAAGTTATAAATTGATTGGTTTTATTGTCGACTGTCTCTGAACCCTTCCATGTTTTTATATCGCCGTTTCATAAAACGATAATAAACATTCTTCAGCCAGAAGTTGGAGGAGAGAATAAATACCGAACCAATGATGATTAATGTCCATGAAGTGGCAAACTGTCCAACTGTTGAGTTTAATATGATATTTAGTAATAAAGGAACACCAAAAGTTGCTCCTGCAATAAGATTTTGCAATCCGCCTCCGATATTACGCCGACCTGTCATTTTGGCGTTTAGATCAACAGTCTTGTTGTTGTATACTGCTAATTGAAATAAACAGAAATAGACACATCCAATGCTGAATATGGCCCAGGATATGCAAGTTAATAATGCTAATTTTCCTGTGGCAATGGCTGGTATCATCAAAATAAAAGGAAGAAGGATAGCTATGCTGTAAAGGGTGTATTTTGCACGAAGCAGGTTGTAAATAGATTCTTTACGGCTCATAAGTCCATCAATATAATTGCCTTCGTAACTCATTAAACTGGAAAGGAAAAGAATCCCGAAAATCACAAAGTTATAAACAACGATGAAATTCTTCATGCCTTTGCCATCGTATACATCGGTAAAGCTTAGAACAAGGCTGAAACCTACAACGACCAGAATTACTGTACGTAGCGCCTGTTTGCATACTTTATTTCTTAATAGTAGTTTAAGTTCCAGACGCATGTATTCGCCTACTTCACCATATCGATCCAAGAATTTATACTCGGATACATGCTTCACTTTTGTATCTTCTACTTTATTAATTTCATCATAGACTAGTCCTTTCATTATCGTACGGTTGATAATCCACATAATGGCAATAGCAACCAATATACTTATGAAAGCTATGATGTTACCTTTAATGAGGGATTCACCTAAATCAATGGAGTAGTCGAATAAGGGACTTTTATTTGGAATAAATAATCCTGCGGCAATACCACCATACACTGCAATCGGTAATGATACCCACCATAAACGTTCACCCATCAGGGTACGGCATAGTAAGAACCAGTAGTTATTGAATATCATAATGAGCCATATTCCTATGCAGTAGGTTAATACTCCTGCTATCCCGTAGAATTTTGTAATTGAAATTATGGCAAATGGCACGAAAAAGAACAGCCAAATAGCATTAAATCCATTCAACCCTGAACGTATCAGCAAGAAATCAATTAAGCGGTCACGTTTGACTGGTAGCAATATATATGGCTTTACTTCCTGGGTGGGTAATTTCTGGAATGGAAAACGGGCCATGAAATCAATAGCTAAAACAAAGATTAATCCACTATTTAATACTTGATAGGACTCGATAGCTTCACCTGCAAATGCATAGGCAAATGTGGTACCGAAGAATATGAGGTAACCTGCCCAAAAGACTCCCATGAAATAAATCCAGAATTTTCCGAATTTACTCTTTTCGTACATCGGATTTCGTTTGGCTGCAAGTTTTCCATGCTTGCGAAGTTCAAGAAATAGATTCATTGTTATGACATTATGCTATATTAAACGATTTGTGGTATGGATAAAAAACCGACGATAAAAACATAAACAACAATATCCGGTCGCGGAGATAATTGTTAGCTCTTTATCGTCGGTTTTTGGTCTTTTATTTTTGATCTGGAACAGTCATCGTAACTTCAATCTCATTACCCTGTTTCAGCAGATCGGCTGCAAATTTCTGAATATCTTTAGCTGTAATGCTGTTAACCAATTCTGTGTAGTTTTTGGTCATATCAATACCTGTATAAAAATATTCATCCAAGTTTGTTATCCAATATTTGTTTTCCTTTTGATTGTCTTTGTCTTTCTTCAGCATATATTCTTTTACTTTCTGCAAATGTACTTCGGAAGGACCATCAGTTGCGAGCTTCTTTAACTGGTCTGTAATAATTCCGGCTAAATGCTCTTTTTTCTTGGGATCAGTTTGAAATACGATTTGTAGTATTGCTTGTTCTTTAGGATATTTTGCTAGATCGGTATAGCAACTAACTCCATATGTACCTCCCTCTTTCTCACGAACTTCTTCAGTATAGACCATATCCAGAACTTGACTGGTGTAGTTTAACAAGATGTTGTCCTTTAGAGTGTAAGGTGTTTTTCCACTATATACAAAAACTACGGTAGCCATAGGAGTTTGTTGCTCCTTAGCATATTCGTTTTTATAGTTACCTTTGCGGATATTCATTTTGGTATCTTTGAATGCTTCCTTACGATTGATGGAAGGGAGAGCGCCTAGATATTCTGCAATCAAAGGTTTTGCTTTCTCAAGATCAATATTGCCTACAAAATAGAATGTGAAATCGCTGGCGTCCTTGAAACGGTCTTTATACATTGCCATAATGCGGTCATAGTTTATTTGATCCACCATCTCGGGTTTCATCATCACTAACCGTGGGTTGTTTCCGTACATGGCTTTCCTTATGGAATCTCCAATAGAAGATAGAGGATTTGCTTCGGCGCTTTGCAATTCGGCTTTAGTACGACTCTTATATGACTCAAAAGCTTCCATATCTTTGCGAGGAGCTGTAAATGTCAGGTAAGTTAATTGCATCATCGTCTCGAAATCTTTCGGAGAGCAATTTCCATATACGTTTTCTGTAGTGTTCTTTACAACAGCATTAACAAGTACTTTCTTTCCTGCGAGTGCTTTTGTCAGGTTTACTTTGCTGAAATTTCCAAGTCCTCCTATGTTTGCCACATTGTTCATCACAGAGAAGTTCAGGGCATCTTTATCGGGGAATAAGCTTTGGCCACCTAAACTAGAAGCTGCCATTCGGATTTCATCGGCTTTAAAATCAGTCTTTTTCACATATACGGTTACTCCATTGGAGAGAACAAGTTTAGTGGTTCCGTATATTTCGTTAGTTTTTTCTGAAATAATCTTGCCTCCTTTAGGAGTTTCTTTCATTAGCGGTTCATTGGAAACCTTGTCTACATATGGCTTTAGATCCATATCTTTCATACCTTTCAAAAGAGATGTGACTCCGTCTTTAGTCGGATATTTTAATCCTTCTTTTTGAGGTCCGGCTATGAATACCACCTGATTACTATCCGGAACAAGCTGTTGCATTACAGTGTTCAAAGCTTGCACCGGGATATTAGGAGCTAGTTTGTTGACTAAGGCATATTCATTTTCAATGCCCGGAATAGGTTCTCCACTTAGAAAGTTTTGCAAATATTCGTTTACGTAATTACCGTCTTTGGTCTTTTCCCGTTCATTATATGCTGATTCAACCTGCTGTAAATAGTTGGCGCGCATACGTTCATATTCCGATGCGGTAAAGCCAAAGCGGCGGGCGCGTTCTGTTTCTTGCAATAATGTTTTTAATGCAGTTTCAATACCTTCTGCCTTACAAGAAGCGGAAAGTGAGAATGCTTCTTTCGTTTTAGATACAAAGAAATTGCCATATTCACTTGATGCAGAGGTGAATGGTGGGTTGGCTACTTGTATAAGCTCGCTTAGGCGTGCGTTTAGCATACCGGTAATCATACTCAGCATATATTGAGTAGCGTAATAGCCTACATTATTTTTTGCGGAATCGGGTGTTGCATCCTGTTTAAAGAAAATATTGATAGACGGATCATCTACTTCTTTATCGGTACCAATTGCTATGATTGGTTCTTTATTGTCTTTTACCGGATAATATATGCGCTTTGCTGGGTTCTCAGGCTTTTTCACATCGGCAAATAGTGCTTTTAACTTAGCTTCCACGGCATCTACATTGATATCTCCTACGATGATTATTCCTTGCAGATCAGGACGATACCATTTGTGATAATAGTCTCTGATGTCTTTGTAAGGGAAGTTGTTGATGACATCTATGGAACCGATAGGCATGCAATCGGCATATTTATCACCGGGATATAATGTTGGCAATAAATCTGTATATACACGCAACATGCCACTGTTACGACTGCGCCATTCTTCGCGGATGACCCCACGCTCTTTGTCTATTTCCTTACTTGTTAAAAGTATGCAGTTCGACCAGTCGTGCAAAATGAGCAGGCATGAGTCTAGAACTCCGGTACGGTCAATGGGAGCATTACTGATGTTGTACACGGTCTGGTCAATACTGGTATATGCATTAAGGTTTGTGCCGAATTTAATACCTACCGTTTCACACCAAGGTACAATACCAAGTCCCTTTTCATTACCGGGGAAATTCTTGGTTCCATTGAAAGCCATATGTTCCAAAAAGTGAGCTAATCCACGTTGTTGTGGTTCTTCAAGAATAGACCCTACCTTTTGGGCAATGAAAAATTCAGCCCGATTCTCAGGCCATTTGTTGTGGCGGATATAATAGGTCAATCCGTTGTCCAACTTACCAATGCGGACATTCTTGTCAACCGGAAGAGGAGGAAATTGCATTTGTTGCGCCACTGTTTTTTGGAAGCCACAACATATCACTAATGCTGCGATTAGCAGACTTCGGTATAAATCTTTCATCTTTATAATATTTTAAATGAGTTTTTATGCTCTTTGAGGAGTCGTTTCTTTATTATATCCTTTTTCTTGTTTTATTTGTCGGAGAAATAATTTATAAATCACAAAGCATATGGATTTCTTTATTATCAGGTGTTCTTATTCTCCTTTTATTGCTTTTCTGATGCGTGTTAACTTGATCAGAAGTTCTTCCAATAAGTCGAGTTTAAGCATATTTGCTCCATCACTTTTGGCTACGGAAGGGTCTTCATGGGTTTCTATAAATAGTCCGTCGGCGCCGACGGCAATGCCTGCGCTGGCTATCGTTTCAATAAGTTGAGGCATTCCTCCTGTTACTCCACTAGCTTGATTGGGTTGCTGTAATGAGTGTGTAGCATCCAATATAACCGGGTAGCCAAAAGTCTGCATCTCCGGTATACCACGGAAGTCAACCACAAGGTCCTGATAACCAAAAGTTGTTCCCCGCTCTGTAATCATTACTTGCTTATTGCCGGCTTCCACTACTTTTTCTGCGGCAAAACGCATTGCAGCCGGAGACAAGAATTGTCCTTTCTTTATATTTATTGTCCGATTGGTATGGGCGGCGGCCACTAACAAATCCGTTTGTCTGCAGAGGAAAGCCGGTATTTGTAATATATCAACGTATTCTGCTGCCATGGAGGCCTCCTCGGCGGTGTGGATGTCTGTCACTGTGGGGATTCCAAAGGTTTCGTGTACTTTTCTTAAGACGTTCAAGGCTTTTTTATCACCAATTCCTGTAAAAGAGTCCAATCGTGAACGGTTGGCTTTTCGATAAGAACCTTTAAATACGTATGGAATTTGCAGCTTGTTTGTGATATTAATGATGTGTTCGGCTATGCGCATTGCCATATCTTCGCCTTCAATAACACAAGGACCGGCCAAAAGAAAGAAATTTCCTGCAGGGTTATTTTTCAATTCGATCATGAGTATAATACTATTTATATATGTTCACTTTTATAGTTTGGCTAATTGGGGATGATCAGAGTGATTGCTTCATGTTTAATTCCGATATTTAGCGGGAAGTGTCGTTCAAGGATACGCCCGTCTAAATCGACCGATGCGTTCTGGGCTCGTAGTACTTTTACATTTTGTGTGCGGTATGGTTTCACTACTTTATGATTTAAAATTCGTCCTTGAATCAGCATCCACAGACCGGATACGAGTTGTAATAGTTCGGGCCGGTAAATCACGGATACATCGAGCCACCCGTTGTAAGGAACTGCGCTGGGCACTTGTCCGTATCCCCATGAGTTTCCAACGCAGATTGTCATGATCCGCCCCCGAATGTGTTCTCCGTTAATTTTGAGATGCACTCTATAGAGCTTTCGTTCAAAGAAGAGTGATATAAGTGCCATGAAGTAGGATAAAAACTTTACTCCCCAAAAGCGCTTGGTCTGGTCGGTGATTTTCACAATACGCGCGCCTAATCCGATGTTAATTGCATTTAAAAAGTAACGTGTTCTGTGGGTTTTTCCATCATAGTAATTACAAAGTCCGACATCTATTTTGCGACGGCGGTTATTGATGAGACAGTCTACCGCTTCTTTATATTCGGTATTTATTTCCCAATATTTGGCAAAGTCATTTCCTATTCCGTTTGGAATGATTCCTATGGCGATTTCTCTTTTATCTTCTGCTTGTGATGCCATGATTCCATTTATTGCATCGTTTAGGGCTCCATCTCCTCCTACAATTACAATTGTGCGATATCCATTATTTGCGAGAATTCCGGCAAGGCGCTCTACGGAACCGAACCCTTCGGACTGCATATAGTCGTAAGACACGCCTTTGCTGTCCATATATTCCTTTATTTTATTCCAACGCTTTTGTACCCTTCGGGTACCGGCTTTAGGGTTGTAAATCACGCCCCATTTATCGGGTTCCATGCTCATAATGCTAATTTATAGTCAGTCTTATATCTTAAATCCTTATCGGCTTTATTCGTTCTTGTCTTCTTTATCGGCGTCTTGTATCTTTGTTTTGATACTCCTTTTTTCTCCTCTTTCAATCTTTGATGCCGTCAAAGATACTAATTTTCATTGAGTTTGTTTTGTATGAAGTCTATCTTTTCTTCCATTGGGAGGACTGCATTTATCCAGTAAATTGTAAATCCTCTGCGCTCCATGCCGCGAAACCAGGTCATCTGCCTTTTGGCAAACTGATGGATGGCGATTTCCAACTCTCTGAACATTTCTTCATAAGTGATCTTTCCAACAACATAAAGCGTAATATATTTATATTCCAGCCCGTAGTAGATTAAGTCTTCCGGCTGTATTCCTTTACTAATTAATCTGCGGATTTCTTCTACCATTCCGTCTTCCAACCGTTGTTTCAGGCGCCGGGATATCTTTTCACGTCTTAAATCCCGGTCTATATCTACGCCTATGATGAGGCTTTTCAAGTGAGGGAATGAACGTTCTTCAACCGGAGTGTGAAGATAATATTCTTCAATTTCGATGGCACGGATGGCACGTTTTGCCGTGTCCACGTCGGTGGTATTGTGAAGCGTTTTATATTGTCTCAAAATACTAGTCAGCTCTTCCAGCGATTTGCCCGACAGTTGTGTACGCAGTGCCTGATTTTCGGGTACGGGTAGGAGCCTGTAGCCTTTCAACACTGATTCCAGATACATGCCTGTTCCTCCGCATAAGATAGGTAAGCACCCTTTTTCTTTGATTGCTTGGTAAGCCGTTAGGAAATCACGTTGGTATTCGAAAACATTATATTTGTAACCGGGATCGGCAATATCAATCAGGTGATAGGGAATGTGCTTCCCGTTGATTGTATACTCTGCAAGGTCCTTTCCGGTGCCGATGTCCATGCCACGGTAGATTTGTCTGGAGTCTGCACTGATAATTTCACTGTTGATTGTTGCAGCTAAGGTGGTTGCTAACGAAGTCTTTCCCGATGCGGTTGGTCCTAATATGGTCACTAAATCATAGTTGGGCATATGTTTTGATTTATTTCTATACAAAGATAATGAAAAAGGAAGTGAAAAGAGGCGCCTTTATTCTTAAATGATGTTATAAAACATGTGTTTTCGTGCACGATGTTTGCTTGTTCCAATAAAAGCCGTACCTTTGTACTGTGTTTTTCATAGTATTAGATTTAAGGTTAACAAAGGTTGGAGTACAGCGGTACTCCTTTTTTTATGCCCTTTTGTGAGCTGGAGATGCCGGAAAATGGAAATTACACTTTCATCCGATCAATAATGTGCTAAAACATAGATCCAAATTTAAGATACAATTCTTCTATCTCCTGCCAAGTACTTTTTTCCATAATGAAGTATCTTTATATTTTCAAAGTTACTCTGATTTCATCTTATAGCAAAAGAAAAGGATGATTTTTACGTTATGAGGCTTTTAGGACGAATGTATCGTAATATTCTCTATTCGGATTTAAAGGGATCGTCCTATATAGAAAATAACAAAATGAACCGTTACTTTTAGTTGAAAAATCCAGTCTTTTTATTCTTTTTGCCGTAGCAATTCTTCGGCCCACAGTTGTGGGCCCGCCGGTTTACAATTGTGGGCTCTCCGGCACACAGCTGTCCCCCCGAGAGCCCACAACTGTAAACCGGAGTTTTACTTTAGGTGTTATGGTATTTTTCTATAAGAATCGGGATAAAAGTAAATGGCTTATAACATAAATGTCCTTCTATGTCAGGAAGGTGTTTTAGGTATGCGAAGAGAATCATTTTTCAGGATTATGGGAGTGATTTTGAAGGGGCAAGAGCTCGGATGCTCATCTTTTTGCCCAAGATAAGGGAATTTGCATAGGTTTAGGCTTATTTTGCGTAAAGTGTTGCTATTGCCTGTATATAAAGTGGTTAAGTGTATATTTATGTAAATATACAGAAAAAAAGCGTGACGGAAAGCCCTTTGTCGTCACTTGCCGTCACGCTTGTCGTCACTCGATAATGTTTTGATATACATTGTGTTGCTATCGCGAGTGACGAAGTGACGGCAAACTATGCAAAAACTCCAGGAAAAGAAAAATGGGTTGAAGCCGGTTTTATACTCCGCTAAATGCGCTGAATCCTCCGTCAATAGGTAGAAGAGCTCCGGTTATAAAGCTGGCTGCATCACTGCAAAGAAATTGTACCGCCCCGTTGAGTTCGGTGATGTCACCGAAACGTTTCATTGGTGTTTTGGCGAGTACTTTCTTGCTACGCTCCGTAAGCGAACCATCGGGATTGATAAGGACAGCTCTGTTCTGGTCGCCGATGAAGAAACCGGGAGCTATGGCATTCACTCTGATTTCGTCTCCGTATTTCAGGGCCATTTCACTTGCCAGCCATTGAGTAAAGTTTGCTACGGCTGTTTTTGCCGCAGAGTAACCGGGTACGCGGGTGATGGCACTGTAGGCAGCCATGGAAGAGACGTTGATGATGCAACCTTTCTTTTGTTTGGCCATCACTTTGCCGAAGATCATGGAAGGATAGACTGTTCCGTTCATATTTAAGTCTGTCACCTTTTGCCAGCAGGTGACGTCCATGTCGAAGAAAGCTTGGTCGGGATTGAGCGTTGCTCCGGGCATGTTGCCTCCGGCTATATTGAGTAAGATGTCAATGCGTTCCCACTTTGCAACGATTTCTTCCGCCAGATGTTCCAGACTGGCAAGATCCAACACGTTGCCGACAATGCCGATCACCTCTTTTCCGTATGCTTTTAGTTCTTCCACACGTTTATTCAGTTGTTCTTCGCGGATGTCGACAGCAACGACTTTTGCTCCTTGTTGCATAAAACATTTGGCGATGCTGCCACCTAAAACGCCGCCTGCCCCTGTGATAACGGCAACTTTACCGGCTATACTGAATTGTTCGTTCATGATTTGTCCTTTCCTTTATATTAATTGTGTGTTAATTCGTCTTTTACCACCGCCATCATTCCTTCGACCTGTGCCAATGCCAGCATACGTCCGTGGAAAGAGTATCCGGGATTATACCCTTTGTCTTCATCGCCCAACATCATCCGCCCGTGATCCACCCGCATCGGTAACAGGGGATTCTCCTTTTCAAAAATGCGGATGAGTTCAATAAGGTGTCCTCTTCCTTCTAGATGCGAACTTTCTATGAAATCCCCGTCGGTCATGGCTTTGGTGCTTCTCAGGTGTACGAAATGCGTACGTTTGGCGAATTTATTGGCTAGTTCCCTTGTATCGTTCTGCTCTCCTGAACTTAAAGATCCGGCGCAAAAGGTTAGCCCGTTATGCGGATTGTCCACAGCATTTAGCAGCCACTCAATATCCTCTTCATTAGTTACGATCCGAGGCAAACCGAGTACCTGAAAAGGAGGGTCATCGGGATGAACGCACATGCTGATGTCGTATTCTTCGCATACGGGCATGATGGCTGTCAGGAAGTAACGCATATTTTCCCGAAGTCCGTCACGGTCTATTCCCTTGTATAAGTTGAGAAGTCGTTTGAATATGTTTACGGGATTTTTGTCCCCTTCTTTAATATTGCCATTGACAAAGCCTTGTGTTTTAACAATAATAGTATCAATCAGGTTATCCTTCTCTTCTTCTGTAATGACTTTATCGAGTCCTTTCACCCGGGTGAGTTCGTCCTCGCTATATGCTGTCTCAGCTCCTTCGCGTTGAAGGATGCAGAGGTCGAAATAAGCGAAACGGGTGCGGTCGAAGAAGAGGGAAGAAGTTCCGTCCGCCCACGGGTGATATAAGTCGGTCCGAATCCAGTCGATGACCGGCATGAAGTTGTAGCAAACCGTTTTAATGCCGCATTTACCCAGATTAGCCAAACTCATCTTATAGTTCTCTATTAAGTGGTCACGTTCATCTCCGGCGTATTTTATTGCTTCACACACTGGTAAGCTCTCTACCACCGACCACCTTAACCTGTAGGATTCAATGAATGTTTTTAGTTCGTTGATGGCTTCTGTTGTCCATACTTCTCCATTTGGTACGTCATGCAATGCAGTGACAATTCCTTCCACTCCGATTTGACGTAGCATGGGGAGCGTAATCTTATCTTTTTTCCCGAACCATCTCCAGGTCTTTTCCATAACTGTTGTTTTTTTATCTTCTTTGATTTAATACCGCTTCGGTAGGACATTCGTAGTTTGTGATGGGGAGTTTGATCTTTTGAAGTTCGTCCAAACTATGAATGGGCCGCTCTATGTCGTAAGGTATAGGCAGACCGGAGAAGGTCTGGAAGTAGAGTAAACAGGCATCTTTCCACCATCCGGCATCCCGTACTTGTATTCTTAAGCGTGATTGTACTTCACCGAAGCGTTGCAAATCTATGTATTCTTTTAGAGAATCCCATACCTTTTGAAAGCTTCTTGCTTGTTGCACACCCTGATTGTATTTATAGCATAACTCTTCCCATAGGGTGTGTCCGCTTTTCATCCGGTGCGTCCAGGGCACATGATGAAACCAAAGCAAATACATTTCCGGACAGGTATTGAGGTTATCGTATGTTTGGGACAGTGCTTCGGGGTATTGCGCCGTAGCATTGCTACCGGTGTGACTACGGTTAAAGCCGATTCCTTCCTTGTCGGCTTTGTGATAATAAGCCGGCATCCAGTCTGCTCTTGCCCCCGGAATGTTACACCAGGGTTCGGGACCATAATGGTGTCCCCATGCAAAGAGGTGGTGTAGTCCCAATGGCATCATATAGTTCACGGCGGCTTCCCGGCTTTGGAGCATCATGTCAGTGACTGGCTTGACAAAAGCGGCATTGCTGGTGAATGTTTGTTTGATCCATTCGTCCGCAATCTCTTTTGCGGATAACTGCGGATTCCATGCCAAACGTCCGAAAGCATACCAATTGGCTTGGGCAAAAGGATGACCGCACCAGTTCGTAGCTGTACCGATATTGGCTACTCCGGCTATTGCTTTGAGAGAGGAAGGGGATACGAGATTGAAGAACTCCTTCCAGAGAGGGCCCAGATAGACCAAATGGTTGGAAGCCCCTAAATATTCTTGGGTGATTTGAAATTCAACCATTTCCTTTGTCCGTTTCATAGCACCGAATAAAGGACTGTACGGTTCCCGCGGTTGAAAGTCAATCGGTCCGTTTTTTATTTGTATAATGACATTCTCACGAAATTCCCCGTCCAGCGGTTTAAATTCCTGATAAGCTTGCTTGGCACGGTCGGCATCGGAGGGATTGTAGACAAAAGCCCGCCACATCACTATGCCGTGATGGGGCTTTAGTGCATCGGCGAGCATGTTGGCGCCTTCGGCATGTGTACGTCCGAAGTCGCATGGACCGGGTTGTCCTTCAGAATTAGCTTTGACTAAGAATCCTCCGAAATTGGGAATCAGGTGATAAATTTCCTTTGCCTTTTGTTTCCACCATTTAACGACTTCTTTATTCATTGGATCAGCAGTTGAAAGCTTTCCTAACTGCATGGGAGATGCAAAGTTGACGGATAAATAAACTTTTATGCCATACGGGCGGAAAATATCGGCCAATGCCTTTACCTTGTTGAGGTAAGTGCCGGAAAGTATCTGATAGGATGCGTTTACATTATTCAGCACCGTTCCATTGATTCCGATGGAAGCATTGGCCCGTGCATATTCCACGTATCTGTCGGTAGCAAAAGTATCGGTAGCAGTGGATGGTAATGTTTCCCAGTCCCATAAGGAATGTCCTGCATATCCACGTTCCACTGTTCCGTCCAAATTATCCCAATGGTTGAGGACGCGATATTCGTATGCGGGATTCTCCGTGATTTCCATGGTACTGTCCTTGCTGTATTGTCCGGTCTCTTGCATACGAAGCAGGCAATAGGCAGCATAGAGCAAACCGGTTTCTGTTGGAGAAGTCATGAAGATTTTCGTTGGAGTTTGGCGTATATGGAACCCTTCCCTTTTTAAAGAATTATCTGTCCTTAGCTGTAGCGTAATTGGTTCACCTTCCCAGGACTGCCGAAGTTCTTTTAGGACAATATCCAGTGTCTGCGTGTGTTTTGGCGCAGATATCTGAGCATGTCCATTAGTCTTCATTCTAAGCCACAGCCGGCTTCCATCTTCAGCTTTTATTGCAAAAGGAATACTTAAAAGGATGGCGATTACGATATAGGCAACTTTTCTCATTTCCATCCTCCGTCAATCGTAATGATATGCCCGTCCGCATCATATTCAAGTTCACAGACCTTTAGACTGCGCAGCCATGTTTTTCCTCCCGAAGGAGCACTATCATGGTGGAACAAGTACCATTTTCCCTTATATTCGGCAATGGCGTGATGGGTGGTCCATCCAACAACGGGGGTGAGAATCACACCTTGATAGGTAAATGGTCCGTAGGGATTGTCTCCGATGGCATAGCAAAGCCGATGGGTATCTCCAGTGGAGTAGGAGAAATAGTATTTCCCTTTGTACTTGTGTATCCATGAAGCTTCGAAAAATCGGTGTTGATTGTCTCCGGCATTGATTATTTTCCCGTTCTCATCTAAAATGATTACGGGACGGGGTTCCTCCGCAAATTCCAGCATGTCGGAACTTAGTTTGGCTACTCGTGAAGGTATGGCAGGCTCATCGTCTTTTGGAAAAGCAGCACATTCCAACGCTTTATTATCGCGGTAGCGTTGCAATTGCCCTCCCCATAATCCACCGAAATAGAGGTAGTAGTTTCCATCTCCGTCATTCAGTATGGCAGGATCAATGCTGTAGCTTCCCTTAATGGGATCGGGCTGGGGGATAAAAGGTCCTTCGGGGGAGTCGCCAACGGCTACTCCTATACGGAAGATGTCCGTTTTATCTTTTAACGGGAAGTATAGATAATATTTTCCATCTTTGCATGCAACATCACAATCCCATAACTGTCGTCCGGCCCATGGAATATCTTTAGTATCCAAAGCGATTCCGTGATCTGTTATTTCTCCGTGCATCACATCATCGGTAGAAAAGACATGGTAATCTTTCATATCGAAATGGTCACCGTTATCATTTTCGGGAATACCGCTTTCCCTGTCGTGTGACGGATAAATGTATAGTTTGTTATTGAATACGTGTACAGCCGGGTCTGCCATGTAATCGCCCGGTACTAAATATCTCATTCCTTTTTCCATGTTATTTATTCGTTATATGTTTTCGTATCTATTTCTTGTCATTCTTTTTGAGATAAAAGTTCTCTTATAAAAGGTTTGGGACGGTATTCCCGGTCAAAGAATAGCGGATAGTCACGACGTCCTTTGACCGGCCAGTTATTTTTCCATGAATCTCCATCGGACAGTCCCCACACCGTTACACGGGTGATGACATCGGCATGTTTAACGAATAAGTGAAAGAAGTCACCCATCCGCTTGTTCCATTTCCGCGATACACTGTCCGGAAGAGTTTCGGGATAGGGGTTTAATAGCTTTTGATAGGCAACAGTGTCGGATATATTAGCTCCCTTGTTAGTTGTTGGTAATGCACTCATATCCCATTCCGTTATCATGACTTTTGCACCGGTGGTAGCAAAAGCCTGAATACTTTTTTCAAAGTCTTTGATATCAGGATAGTCGAGTCCGATGTGCGCTTGCATACCTATTGCATCAACCCGAATCCCCCTCTTTTTTAATGAGTTGATTAGTTTAACGACACTATTACGCCGTCCAGGTACTTGCATTCCGTAGTCATTATAATATAGTTCAGCTTTGGGGTCGGCTTCATGAGCATATTCGAAAGCTAATGGTATATATTCTTCACCTAAGATTTCGTAGAATTTGGTTTTGCGGTATGAGCCGTCTTCCAAAATAGCTTCATTAACCACATCCCATCCTTTTATGCGTCCTTTATACCGAGTTACAATGGTATGGATATGATTTTTCATGCGTTGTTTCAATATCTCCGGGCTTACGTTCTGTCCCTTGGAATCAACACAAAACCAGGGAGCGAGTTGAGAATGCCATATTAGGCAATGACCGATAATAGCCATGCCGTTGTCTTCTCCAAATTTGACGAATTGATCTGCATGAGTAAAGTCGTACCTGTTTTCTTCCGGGTGGATGACTTCGCTTTTCATGCAGTTTTCGGCTACGATAGAATTAAAATGCCTGTTAATAAGTTTAACGGCAGAGGTATCCCTGCCCGAAGTATGGGCTGCATTAAGTGCAACTCCTATCAGAAACTTATTGCTGAGTCGTTCTTTTAAAGATAAATCTGAAATACTTATTTGTCCGGTCTTGCAGCTTGTTGTGCAACAGCTTATTACTATCATGATGGTTAAAAGATGGATCTTCATGTCTGAATGGGTTATATCATAATAAATATATAAATAATACAGATTCTCTGGAACTGCTTTTAAAAGAATGCAGGAAAAAGCTTTAATGGCTTCCTTTAATAATCTGCTTTTTCTCTTCGTTCGCTTAATTCTGCTTGCATTTGCTCGTTATATTTCTTTGTAATGGGGTAGAAGTATAAAGCGATAACTCCAATAAAGAAAGTCAGGGCTGGTATTAAGCTAGAAGACAAAACAATGCCGTAAATTGCGGATTCGCTTTGGTGGACACCACTTCCTGATATATAGCCGAAACCGGAAAGTAAGAAGCCTAGAATTGCACCTCCGATGCCGAGTCCCGCTTTTAGAGCAAATACCACTCCTGCAAAAACAAATCCTGTTGCCCGGCGGTAATGTACATATTCTGAGTGATCGGCTACATCAGCGATCATAGCCCATAACAAGGGTACGGTCGGAGCGTATGCCAGACTTTTTAGAAAGTTCAATACGAACATTGTTTCTACATCCGTTTCATTTGGAAAGTAGAAGAAGGCAGTGAAGATAGCTGTCAATGTCAAGCATACAATGAACACACTTTTTTTGCCATAGCGGTTAGCTAAAAAACCGGATAAGAAGATAACGCCGAAGAATTGCACAATGGCTCCCAACATGTTGAATACCCCGAATCCTACTTCGTATGCCTTGTCCGGGCTGCTGACTATAAGTCCGAATGCATTTAAAATGTTATAGCCTATTCCGTGAGCACTGTCCGTGGCAACCAATCCTATTTTATCTAAGAATGCATATAAAGCACCTGAATCTACGTAATTTTCAAAATAGTAATTCATGGCACTTCCCCACATGGCCAAAGTGGTAAATAGAAATAAGGTAAGGATAAACATGGCACGCCATGGCATACTTTTAAATACATCTTTAATGTCTTGCTTGGTATTCCTCTTTTGGTTGGTAGGGGGTGTAATCCGTTCACGACTGGAAAGAAAGGCAATGACTAAAAAAATGAAACCTATTACAGCAAAAAGAGAAATGGTGCACAGCCATCCATGTCCCTTATCTTCACTTTCTCCCGCAAATTTGCTAACTAAAGGCAGCGTAAGCCCCTGAACAATGAATTGAGCAATGGTGGCAGCTACAAAACGTACGGAAGTGATACTGGTTCGTTCTTTTATATCGCTTGACATGACTCCTCCCAGAGAGGAATAGGGAGTGTTGTTGAATGAATATAACGTCATTAAAAGGGTATACGAGATGGTGGCATATACGGCAACAAGTCCCTTGTCTTGAATGCCGGGGTTGTGAAATGCAAGGACGTAGAACACCATGAAAGGTAAAGCTGTCCATAGTACCCATGGGCGATATTTACCCCACTTGGTTTGGGTACGATCGGATAAAATACCTACCGTTGGGTCTACAAAAGCGTCGACAATGCGGGCTACTAGCATGACCGTTCCGGCTATAGCTCCTTCTAAGCCAAAAACATCGGTGTAAAATTTTGTTTGATAAATCATCATCATCTGGAACACGAGGTTCGCAGAACAATCTCCTAAACTATAGCCTATTTTTTCGGCCATGGAGACTTTTTGACTTAGTATGCTCATAGTGTAAATATTTTGTTTTTATTCTTTTTTGTTATTCTCCTGAAGATCTTTCCATACTTTGTCTGCTATCCTGTTGCCTAAGGTCTTTTTATCCAGTGGGTGGATGTCATTCCATTCTCCCAAATCGCTATTGTGTATAAGTGTGGCGTATGGATTAGTTTGGGCAACTTGTGCCTGGGCTTTACGAAATTCGGCCCATGCTTGCCTGTCCGGATCATCGGGAGCAAGAAAGTCAGCTAATTCCACTATGTAAAAAGGCAACTTGGATTTTCCGAACGTTTGCCGCCAATCGGAAATCATTGCCGTCAGCAATCCTGCATATTCGTTCCGCTGCGAAACATTTGATTCTCCCTGATACCATATCACTCCTTTTATTTTGTAGTTATGTAAGGGGGCAATCATAGCGTTATACAGACAGACAGGTTTGTAGCAGAAAAAAGTCATGTTGGGAGCTGTGGGCATTGCCGCTCCTAATTGATATTTCCATATACCCGCCAAACTAATTTCTTCCTTTTCACAAATTAATTTATAAGGCTTGTCTTTGACAAAGTGAGGGTATCCACTATTACTTATTAGTCGTACGGTTATCAAGTTGTTTCCTTTTTTTAGGATACCTGCCGGAATGTTGTAGATGCGCGGTGGGTATTGATAGGAAGTGGTGCCGATAAATGTGCCGTTTACATATACGGAATCTGCATCTACAATGCATCCGAGGCGTAATGTTGCTTGTTTGCCTTCCCATGCTCCGGGAATTTCTATATGCTTACGAAACCAATGTGAGCCATTAATCGGATTTAATCCGTTGGTTGCCCATTTTTCGGAGAATAATTCGGTATTCTGCCATTGGCTGTCATCATAGTCTGTTGCATACCAATGTTTGATATCGTGCAGTCCGCCATCTCCTTTGTAAAGAGAAAGATTCCAACGGTGGAAACTCATGCTTTCCAATCTTTTTATTTCTTTTAGAAAGTCATCATCTTCATATTGCCATTTGTCGTGTAAATACATGGGAAAGTTTTTTAATCCTTGTTCACTAGTCCATGCCTCTACCGGAGTACCTCCCCAGCTGGAATTGATTATTCCCACGGGGATTTTTGTCTTTTCAAAAAGTGCCTTGGCAAAGAAATAGGCTACGGCGGAGAAGTCCATTACATTATCCTGAGTTAAGGACTTCCATTCTGTCTTGGGGATATCATTCTGTGGACCGTGAAAGTTGAAAGTATTGGGCACTTTCAACTGATGTATTTGCGGATTTTCATATTTGGATATTTCTTCCTTAAACATATCTGTTACCCGCTTTACGGGTAGTTCCATATTCGATTGTCCGGAGCAGAGCCATACATCTCCTATCAGGACATCTTTCAGTTCAATGTCATTGATTTTTAATGCATACGGTCCTCCTGCTTTCATTGGCGGAAGTGATATTTCCCATTCTCCTTTTGAATTGGCGGTCGCATTATAGTCTTTCTTTAAGAAGTTTACCTTTATGCGTTCTCCTGCATTTGCCATACCCCATATTGTAACAGGTTGTTCCCGTTGTAGGACCATTCCGTCTGAAATCAAAGCAGGCAACTTCACCTTAGCCTCTAATGATAGAAAACTAAGGCAAAGTAGCACTGCTAAGCTCAACCTAACTTTATATTTAACTATACCCATGATCACTTCTTTATATTCATATCATCTGATGTGTAGAATGTTGAACTTATTCTTTTATCTTACGAAACATTTCTCCTTTGAAAATATTTGTTAGTATCTTCTGGCATATCTATGTCTAAATCTAAATTTGAAGGAAAGACGGGATTTCCAAATGATTTCCCGTCTTTCCTGATCAAGCTTTACTTTTGTAGGTCTCCTGGAAAGTCCTCACTTACATCTTTGCCTGCTAATCCGTCGCATACCCCTTTATAGGCATGTTTACGAGCATAGTTAGCGTCAAAGAGATCAGGGGCATCATCCGGAATCCAATGTTCATGTTCTTTTTCATTATCACTAACTCCCCAGATCGTTATTCCATACTGTTGTGATTCTGGGATATGCTGTTTGTACGCATCTATAACATATTGGTACATCTCAGCTTGTGATGCAAGATTCTCAGTCGTTGGTGAGGCCGTATTTACTTTAATATCCAGTTCGGTAATTTTAATTAGTTTTCCTGTGGTTGCTAATTTATCGAACATTGCTGCAATTTTTTCTTTGTCTGAGTCAATTGCAATGTGCATTTGGGTTCCGATACCATCAACCTGGCCGCCGTTTTCTTCAATGTATTTTACATAGTCAATTAATTTATCGCACTTATCCGGATTATATTCCAAATTGTAGTCATTGATAAATAGCTTGGCGGTTGGATCAGCCTCATGCGCCCATATAAATGCTTTGGCACCATATATTTTGCCCATGTACTTACCATAATAGAAATCATCAGTATCCATATCATCCGCTGATGGTACAACATCTACTCCACGAAGTTTACCATTATCATCAATAGGTTCGTTTAGTACATCCCATGCATGAACGCGGTCCTTATAGTGTCCTACCATTTCTTTTATCCATTTTTCCATAGCGCCACTAATTAGGGTTTCTTTCTCTTCGTCTGTTTTCTCAATGTATTCTATACTTCTGGTAGAAATTCCCCTTGTTGTAGTATTGAAAGGATCAAGAGATACCATTACATCGTCAATTAAATAAGTCCCGGCTCTCAATCCTAAGTCAAAATTAACTCCTTCTACTTCTTCTTCTCCTTCTGTAGTAATGGTCCATTCTATGCGTTTCCATTCGGGAGTTACAGTTTGATTTCCTTCATAGTATGACTTACCTGTTGTTGACATTCTTATGGATCCTGTGCCTTCTGTCATTTTAGCATAATAAGATATGTATACATTTGTTCCGGAAGGAATGTTTTGTGCTAACTCGGCATGTATCTGGACTTGCCACTCTCCGCCGTCATTATCATCAGGATTGATGACTTGTAGACAACCTTTATCTTTATTTCCTTCGGTTTGATTCCATGTGTTGCATTCATCGGGACCGTTCCATTTGCTCCAATTGTCAATACCTTCTTTGAAATTTCCATTAGCCAAAAGATTGCTTCGCCCTGCATCAGGATCTTCTTTCTTTGTACCAAACTTAAAATCATCAATATAATAGATACCGGCAGTGGTACCAAAATCAATAACAATGTGATCCATCGTTTCATCAGTATCTGTTGCTGTGAATTCGGCTTCAAAAGAATACCATTGTCCGGCAGGCAGTTTTTGACTGATGTAATTACTTCCGGGATAACTATCTGCCCGTTTTTGAAGCTGAATCTGGAAATTATCATCTCCTTCCATTGATTTGGCATAGAAAGTGCATACATAAGTTTTTCCTGCTATTATAGCGTTGGCAGGTAGTTTATAAAAAGCTTGTGCACTATAATTGTCTCCGGCTTCCGGATTAGTCAGCTTCATGGAGTAGTCACTGTTATATCCCTCTCCTTTTGCTGATATTTCTGCTTTACAGTCAGCACTCGACCATGCACTCCAACCAGTGATATTGGCTGCTTCGAAATCACTATTACTGATAATATTATTCATTTTGTCGGTATCATCCGGATGAATAATAATAGTTGGTGCAATTAAGTTATTCAAATATGTAGCTGCCTGCTGTGTATGCCATATTAAATTGTGGCCATATACATTTATATCTTGTGGAAGGACTTGCAAAAGAGCATCCACCTTACTATAATCGGCTTCACCTTTGTTGTTTAATATGGAACTTTGCTTCATAGCATTACCTAATGTAATGGAATTGAAGTTGGCATTTACAATGTTACGATAAGCTTCATCATCCATATAAAGATCCATTCCCATGCCCACTCCTATCTGAAAGTCTGTGCGGGGGATATAGCTTTTAATGGCGTCATAGCGTGAAATTTTTTCTGCTAGTTCCAAGGGTAATTCAGAGCTGGCAATGCCATTTCCTTCGTGTGGGTTGAACCACTTCATTTTATTGTCATCACATGCCTGAAGAATTAAACTTCCTAGAGCAATGATTGATAATATATTTTTTAGTTTCATAATAACTTATTCTTTTATTCTTGTTATAGTACTTAATTTTCCGGATAGTCAGTATATGCAGGAGTACTTAGTGGTACTATCCTTACATTATCAATGTAGATTTGAGCACTTGAAGCCGAGGAAAGAAATTCAGTTGTTTCATCGGCACTGTTACCTGTTATTTTATCTAAAGTGAAATCGGAATTTTCATAATAGAGTCCGAAATTACAATAAGAAGCGCTGCTTCTGCGATCTAATATAAATTGGTAAGTTAAGTTTGCAGCATCTGAGTTTTGAGAGCAAATATAAAACTTACTGAAGGGGATTGTTACGGTTTGCCATCTGGCTGTGTAGAATGGAACAGCTTTTCCGTTTACAACCCATGGTACATAATTGTAGCAGTCTTTATTATCACTAGTTGCCCATTCACCACCATTCAGCCCATTTAGCAGACAGATTTTTATAAAACCGCTTCCTACCCATGGGTTGGATTCCGGGACGTATATATCGAATTGGATGCCACATGCAGATACATTGGTTGTAGCTTCAATTCCTCTTGTTGCCGGAGTCCAGTCATCTACGTCGTTACCAGCTGTCCATACTTCCGCTGTCCGGTTTTTCCCTGCGGCAACAGGTACTTGTTTTGCTGCAGGGAGCATTACACATTTACCACGTCCTGTGTTCAAAGGATCATCGACTAAGTCTTCCGGGAAAATCATGCTGGTGTTGGAACCCCATGAACCTTGCTGTCCTTCTGTGTCAAAATCAAGAATGATCCCTTTGCTATAATTGAAGAAGGCAGGGGAATAGGCGCCTCCATTAGCACATTCTATAGTTAAATAACCACTTTCCGTAACTCCATCAGGTACGACAACCGTGAAATACTTTCCGTCTGCATCCGAGAAAATGTTTTCGGAGCCTTCTACTGTTACTTCTCCCGGAAAAATAACTTTGGAGACTTCTTGAAGTCCTTCTCCGTATACGATAATTGTTTCTCCTGGTTTAGGTAAAGTATTCGAAATACTTGTTATGCTTGGAGCACTTGCGCGGATGGTGAATTCATATTCCAATTGTGTATTATCTTTAACCAAGAGAATTTTATTACGTACGCTTTCGTCTGCTTCAGTTGTTGGCATATCTTTATTAACGGTAACTAATAATGAGGTCTCTGTTACAAATACCGGATTGAAATAGCAATTGTAGCCATTGATGTATATTTTCTTGAGTCCGGTAAATCCCGATCCTTCAATACGTATGAGTTGTCCTAAACGGGCAAAATCTACTTTTCTGTCGGGCACATTAGAGGTCGCATCTTCTAAATAAATGCCGGTAATGTTCATTTGGGCATTTCCTTTATCGTCATCATCATTACAGGCCGTAAATAGGCTTGTGCAAAATGTGATAGCCAAAAATAGACTTAATGCCTTTGATATATATAGAAAAAATGACTTTTTCATTGTTGCCATATTTTAATTAGTTAAACAATTCGTCGGTTATTCTCTCCTCGGTGAACTTATATGGAACAGGTGCTCCCTTAAGCAAAGGATTTTGTACTGTTTCAGATTCAGGATAAGGCAAAAGGAAAATGCTTGCCTGAACATTACCAACTGATCGCTGTGTACGATCCTTGGAAGTATCTTCCGATAATGTTTGCGTCGTAGAATCCCATAGAACAGGTATGTTGGTATCACGCTTTTGTCCCGTAATATAGTTTAATACTGCTTGCTGTTGGAAATAGCCCCAACGTACCATGTCGTACCAATATTGACCTTCTAGGCAAAGTTCTAAACGGCGTTCACGGCGTAAATCATCAAATGTAAAGGAAGAACCTTTCGTTGTAAGTCCTGCACGAGTTCGGATTGCTTTATATAATTCGAAAGCTGTTGGATCGTCACAAGATAGATTTGTACCTAATGTGACTTTTGTATCATCAGCACTTTTCCCGCTGTTCAAGGAGATACTAGTTCCAAATGCGGCTTCTGCGTAGTTAAGATAAACTTCTCCTAAACGAATCATATAGGTATCTATAGGTGTGCTACCTTCTGTGATATTGGAGTTATCTTTGTTCGATCCACAAACATACTTTTTGCAATTTAATTGAGATTCGGAATATTCAAATGTCAGTCCGCCTTTGTCGCTCATTAATTCTGAATAAAAGTCTCCATAAGCCATCCATGTAGCTTTTCTTCTGGCGTCGCCTTGTTCGTATTCCCAAATGGCATTAGGCTGAGCAACTGTAGCACCTCCCCATGCTTTGGAGGTACCTGTAACATCCGATCCGTAAGCAAAATAATTTTGTATGGTATTGGATTCTCCGTAGACTTCACTTTTTGCCACCCATTGTAGTGCAAACAGCGTTTCTTTATTGTTGTTATTTTCTATTTTGAATAAGTCTGCATAATTATCCATTAAGCCGAAATTCTTGTTTTCAATGACTTTCATTGCTGCTTTTTTAGCTAATTCCAGATACTCTCCATTGCGCGTACCGCTGTTTGGATTATCACTGTAGCCGGCATAAGTTAAATAAATCCGTGACAGCATGGCGAATGCACTGTACTTGTTTACCCGTCCGGTGGCATAAGATGTCTCCGGTAGGTATTTTGCAGCATATTCTAAATCACGCATCACGAATTCATATACATCGGAAACGGGACTTGGGGCTACAACAGGATTAGCAACTAATTCATCCGAATTCTCGTTGAGAATTACATTTCCCCATAGCATAGCCAGATAATAATAAGCAACGCCGCGCATGAAACGGGCTTCTGCTATGTATTGAGGTTTGATGCTTTCGCTCATGTTTCCTCCCTTGATTCCGTTAATTACTTTATTTGCTTGTTGCACTACAATATAGAACGACTCCCATGCTTGTACAAGTGGCCCCGTCAGACCGCTTTCATTAAGATCTGTAAAGGGGTAAATATAATCAGAATAAGGTGCACGAAGATTATACCCGCGACCGTCTCCCATTCCATAATAGAACTTGTCGTTAAAGTGAAACCATACTTTACTATATAATGGTGCTGTTGCCGCTTTACAGTCTTCTTCCGTTTGATAAAAGTTGTCTCCTGCTATGTTTGAATTATCTGTTGAGTCCAGAAAGTCGCTGCATCCTGTAAATAGTAAGGAGAATGCTAACATGCAAGAATATATGTATTTATTCGTTTTCATATTCTTAGTCTTTAAAAAGTTAAGTTCAGGCCAAATGTATAAATTCTAGGAGATGGATAACGGTAGTTATCAAATCCGGTCAATAACGCATCTTGGTTAGCTGAGCCAATTTCAGGATCATAACCTTTATATTTGGTGAAAGTATATACGTTTTGCAGGTTACAATAAACTTTCAGATTTTGAATGCCAATATGTTCCGTCCATTTACGTGGAAAAGTGTATCCTAAAGAAATGGATTGAATACGTAAATAGGATCCATCTTCTACGTATAGATCACTGAATCTATAGTTTGATTCATTTGTCTTTGTTGAGCCGGACATACGGGATGCATAAGGAGAACCACCAATTATTTGTACATTGCGATAGTCATCCGGGCCGTTTGGATCAATCAATCCGAGTTTTGCATAGTTCAGAGCTCTTTTTAGTAAGTTGGTGTTTTGGTGAGGGTCTTCTAAGGTTCTTCTAGCCCAGTTTACTACATCGTTACCCACGGATCCGTTTAAATAAATATTCAAATCGAAGCCTTTATATGAAAAACTATTGCCGATACCAAAGGTAAAGTCTGGTTCCGGATTTCCAATGTAAGTTCGATCTTTTTCATCAATTATTCCATCTTTATATATATCTTCAAAAATATAGTCGCCTATCCATACGCTGTTTTTGCCAATGGACATTCCCTCCGGGAGGGCTACCGGGGTGACTTCTCCTTTTTCATTTTTATAATAGAAGTCAGTGGCTTTTTCAAAGCGTCCTATACATTTATATCCATAAAATTGGCCAATTGGCTCTCCGACAGCTGTCCGCGTAATAATCGTAATTGCGGAGCCACTTTGGTTTGTTTTATCAATTAGGCTTGTTGCAGTATCTAGTTCTTTTACTTTATTGCGGTTCATGGAATATATAAAACTACTTTTCCATTGAAATCCTTTTTTATCAATATTGACCGTATTTAATGTTAGCTCCAGACCTTTGTTTTCCAATGAACCAATATTCTTCCATGGGGCAGCTGTTGCACCTGGACTTCCTGATGTTCCGACGTAAGCCGGTAAAGGAACTTGGAGGAGCAAGTCTTTAGTCTTTTTGTAATAGACATCGGCAATAAACTCTATTCTATTTTGGAACATATTCAAATCAATACCAATATTGCTTGAATAGGTGGTTTCCCATTTTAGTTCTGGGTTTGGAGTGTTACCGGCTAGTAGTCCGGTACCCCAAGTCGTGGCAACGGAAGAATATATTGAACGATAGGCATTGTTTACCACATTTTGGTTACCTACAGCTCCCCATCCTAAACGGAGTTTCAGGTTGTTAATGATACCATTATCTTTTAGAAACGATTCATTTGAAATTTTCCATGCTAATGCAGCTGAGGGGAACCAACCCCAGCGATTATCTTTATAAAATTTGGATGATCCATCACGACGTAAGGTGAATGTTAGCAAGTACTTATCGTTATAAGAATAGAACATACGTCCGAAATAGGACAAGATGGAACTTTCTCCACTGTTTCCATTATTATTGGCTGTACTTGCATCTCCTAAAGTTAGATCGGTTGCTGCATTAGAAAGATAACCTGTTCGGGAACCGTAAAGGTATTCCCATTTACTTTGCTGCATCTCTTGTCCGAGCATAACGTTTATATTATGCACCCCGAAAATATGATTGTAATTTACCAGATTTCTCCAAGTCCAATACTTGTTATATGTTTTAGAGAATGCTCCTTGGCGATTTTCATTAACAATAGCGCCGAATTTATATGAAGGGCTAAATTTATAGGTGTTTGTAATGCCGTAGTCAAAAGACAATTCAGATTTATAAGTTAATCCTTTCATAAAAGTGACTTCTGCATAGGTATTGGCACGAATTCCCATTTTCTCATTTCGGTTGTCGTTGATTTTTGCCATTCCTACCGGATTAGTTTGAGTCCATTCATCTGTATCTGGTCCATCATAGCTGCCATCTGCATTTCGTACAGCAACATTTGGCGTTTGTAATAATGCCGTTTGAATAAGCGATTCATCCGATATTGTGAGTTTTTGCTTCGATTGACTAAAAGCAAAATTTATTCCCATTTTTAAATAACTTTTTACTTGTGAGTCGAAGCTTCCACGCAAATTTAGCCTGCGAAATCCGGATCCTACGGCAATGCCGTCTTGTTGAAGGTATCCAGCTCCCATTGCATAATTACTTTTATCGTTACCTCCTGTTACAGATAAGTTATGGCTGGTCATTAATGCTTTGGAAAACATTTCATTCTGCCAATCTGTGCCCTCACCCAATAAATCCGGTCTAACAAAGTTATTATCGGTTTTAACAATGCCCCAGTCTTGGCCGGCGTAATCTTTTCCTGAACGTACATTTCTATGTTCTGCATATTCTCGTAAATTTAGCATATCCAGTTTTTTTGGCATTTCCTGCCATCCTACGTACCCATCATAAGTTATGTTTGCTATACCCTTTTCACCCCGTTTAGTGGTAATTATAATGACCCCATTGGCCGCACGTGCTCCATAAATAGCTGTGGCTGAAGCATCCTTTAAAACGTCCATGGAGACAATATCCGACGGGTTTATTGACGCCAGGGCATTATCTGTCCCTGATCCTGTTGAACTGTCAATGATTACTCCGTCAATTACGAATATGGGTTCATTAGAACCGTTTAATGAATTTATACCTCGTATACGTATAGACGAACTTGCACCAGGCATACCAGAATTAGCTTGCACTTGTACACCTGCTGCACGTCCCTGTAAGACTTGATCAACCGAAGTTACTACTGATTTCTTTATTGCATCATTACTTACGGAAACTACGGAACCTGTTAAATCACTGCGTCTCATTTGCCCATAACCAACAACGACGACTTCGTCTAACATTTCAGTGTTCTCTTTTAGTACAATATTAAATTGTGTTTTTCCAGCCACTTGTATTTCTTGTGACTTGTAGCCAATGAATGAAATAGAGATTGTACTATTTGCCGGTACATTCAGCGAAAATTTTCCGTTGAGATCGGTAATAATACCGTTACTTGTGCCTTTTTGTACGACACTTGCACCGATAATCGGTTCTCCTGAGGTGTCCTTCACTACACCTTTCACAGTTATATTCTGTGAAAATGCCCAAAGCGGTATCAGGCATAATAAGAATAGAAGCCCAAGAGGCTTAAAATAATGATTTGTGCATTTCATAATGAAATAGGTTTTTATAAATAATAATGTGACAAAATTAACAGATCTGGATTAAAAAGATGCGAAAAAATGTTTCCTGTGTTATGTCCTGGTGTAACATAACTTTTCTGTACGTTACAATGTTTTGTTCGGGGGTTACGTTTATGTTATATAACATTATTTGCAAATCCTTTTTACAAAATATCCTTTGAACAACTCTAATCTTTTTTTCTTTTTTGTTACCTTTGTCTTTGTTACTTATTTTAATATTATGAATACTTTTTTGCGAAAAACTCTTTCCTTCGTATTTATTGGATGTTGTTTATTGCAAGTAACTGCTCAAACCGGTAGATTCTATTCTACTGATAGTGGATTATCGAGTAGTTTAGTCAATCAAATCTTTCAAGATAGTAAGGGTTTTGTTTGGATTGCAACGGAATATGGATTAAACAAATTTGATGGAATACATTTTTCGACATATAAGCATCTTATTGGTGATTCTGTTTCTATTAAAAACAATTATATACGTACCCTTTTTGAAGATAGCCGGCAGAATATGTTAATTGGCTGTATTGATGGCCTAATGAAATATGACCGGGCTACGGATACCTTTCATGAAATCCCCATGCTGCGGTCGGGTAAGCGCGTTTTTCCACATGTCACTCAAATCTATGAGTTGCATAATGGAGAGATATGGATGTCAACAACAGGACAGGGGGTATTCCAACTTGATAAAGAGGAAAGAAAGGCTATTTCTGTTGATGCTATCATGAATCAATTGAACTATAATTTTCAATCTAACCTTTATGAAGATTCTCAATCCAATATATGGATAGGGACGGAAGGAAATGGCTTAATTTGTTATCATCCCGATACTCATAAAATACATGTATTTAAATATCCGGAGATTAATGATAATAATATCTCCTCTATTATAGAAGATAAGTCCGGCAATCTTTTTGTCGGAACTCAGACGCAAGGGGTATCTCTCTTCGATAAAAAAACGAGAAAGTTTTTTTCTATTCCCTATGCTAGTAATGTCACACTGTCGGTCTATTGCATGTCTCTTGTAGGTGGAAGGCTTTTAATTGGTACGGATGGACAGGGCTTAAAAACGTATAACCCGGGAAGTCGGAAAATAGAGGATTATAGCATTAATTCCGCCCCGTTGGATTTTTCCAGAGGAAAGATTCATTCTATTCTTGAGGATAGGGATAAAAATCTGTGGTTAGGATTATTTCAAAAAGGCATTGCTTTAATTCCCAAACAGGAAAATGCTTTTGAATACTACGGGGAGAGGTCGGTCTATTATAACCCTATTGGGCAAGGATGTGTGATGTCTATTTATCAGGATAGCAGATATCATTTGTGGGTAGGTTCCGATAATGAAGGGGTATTTGAGCTGGATGCTAATGGGAAAAGGCTCCGTCATTATCAACCGGAAAATAGTCCGCATGCTATTGCGAATACTATTATGTGTATGCGTGAGGATTCAAATGGAGATTTTTGGGTAGGTTCTTACACCCGTGGATTAGCTAAATTGGATCGGAATACCGGAAAATGTGATTATTCTTTGCATCTTAATAATGAGAAAATTTTTTCCATTGCAGAAGACCGCCACAAGAATTTATATATAGCAACACTTGGGTCTGGTTTTTATTGCTATAATTTATTAACAGGGAAGCTTAAACATTACGAATCTTCTAAAGATGAGACAGGGGATCTGACCAGAAACGAACTTGCCAATGATTGGATAAATTATATTTTTTGTGATAGTGACGGATTGGTTTGGTTAGGACATTATAAAGGGATTAGCTGTTTTAATCCTGCGACTGAAAGTTTCATTAATTATGGCTCAGTTAATACTTTAATAACCGGTCGAGTGGGCTATGTGATACAAGAAGATTATCTTGGGCATATATGGTCAGGTACTACGGATGGCTTATACTGCTTTGATAAGAAGACGAGATATTTGAAAAGATTTACTACTAAGAATGGGCTTCCTAATAATGTGATATGTGGGTTGTGTGAAGACAAAAAGCATGATTTGTGGATTAGTACCTATAAAGGAATTAGCCGGTATAATGTTTCAAAAGATCGTTTTATCAATTATTATGCTGGAGATGGCTTGCAAGGAAATGAATTTACCCATGGAGCTTTTTATAAGGATCACTCAGATAAAGTGTATTTTGGAGGGCCTAATGGAGTTACATGCTTTTATCCAGTCTCAATTGCTGGGGCATATAAAGCTCCTGAGGTTGAAATCACTGATTTTTATATTTTTAATGAACCGGTTCATAAAAATATCTATTCCGGTGGACAACCTGTGATTTACACCTCTGTTTCGGATGCAAATCTATTTCAATTGTCTTATAAGGATAATACTTTTAGTATTGCGTTTTCTACATTTCAGTATAATAATCCCGAACAAATTTCTTACCAATACAAAATCGATGAGTTAAGTACTCAATGGCTTAGTTCTGAACCTGGTGTGAATAGGGTGACCTATAATAATCTTCCTCCCGGCAAGTACCATTTTCATGTGAGGACGTTTAATCATGGAGTCTATTCAAAAATCCGCTCTATTAAGATTCTGATTACTCCACCTTGGTATCAGATGTGGTGGGCTTATTGTATTTACGTAGGCTTTTTCTTTTTGTTGATGTTGGGCATATTGAATTATATCATATCCAGAATGCGGCATCGTCGTGAAATGATGAAGCGCGAGCATATTGAACAACTGAATGAAGCGAAGCTTCAATTCTTTATTAATATATCCCATGAGATACGGACTCCTATGACACTTATTATTAATCCGCTGGAGAAGCTGTTGGCTGAAACCAAAGGGAAGCCTATTCAAAAAACTTATTTGATGATTTATCGTAATGCCCAACGAATTTTGCGATTGATAAATCAACTGATGGATATTCGCAAACTGGATAAGGGGCAAATGTTCATGAAGTTTAGGGAAACGGATATGGTTGGCTTCATAGATGATGTCGTACTCACATTTGATTATATGGCGAGAAAAAAGCGAATACATTTTACCTTTGAACATGCCATGCCCCAATTAAAGGTTTGGGTGGATTTGAATAATTTTGATAAAATATTGATGAATATATTCTCCAATGCTTTTAAGTATACTCCCGTTGGTGGAGATGTTTCCGTCAGTCTTACAACGGGAACGGACGCGTTGCGAAAAGATGCTTTGCGGGAATATTTCCAGATTATTGTTGCTGATAGTGGCATTGGAATAGATAAGGATAAGATAGAGCGGATATTTGAGCGCTTTTATCAAATAAATAATGATGTAACAAAGTCTAATTTCGGTACGGGCATTGGCTTGCATCTTTCAAAATCATTAGTCGAGTTGCATCACGGAACGATTACTGCCGAGAATCGTGAAGATGCTTCTGGTAGTCGTTTTATCATTCGTATCCCGTTGGGATCAGCGCATCTTCGTGCAGATGAGCTGGAAGATGCGGAAGTAGGTAGTGAAGCTATCCGTGCTTCGTTTACCAAATTAGAAAAGCAGGAATTCACAGAAGAGTTCTCAGATGAAGATGGGGATGGGAAGAGAACGGTGAAAGCTAAAACTCACTTTTGCTTGTTACTGGTGGAGGATGAATATGAAATCTTAGAGTATTTGAAGGAAGAACTTTCTGACGAGTATAGAATAAAAACTTGTAAAAATGGCAAAGAAGCCTATGAGATGATACTGACCAACACTCCGGATTTAGTGATTAGTGATATTATGATGCCGGAGATGGATGGCTTAACTTTATGTCGTAAAATAAAGCAGAATGTCAATGTTAATCATGTACCTGTTGTCCTTTTAACAGCTAAAACAAAACCAGAAGATACGATAGAAGGTATGGAAACCGGTGCAGATGCCTATATCGTGAAGCCTTTTAACACGGAACTATTGAAGAGTACAATTTCCAACTTGATTGTTAACCGCAGGTTATTACGCAATAAATTTAGCGGTGCACAGCAGCAAGAGGATAAAATACAGAAAATAGCGATAAAATCTCCTGATGAGATTTTACTTGGCAGAATAATGAAAGTGATCAATGAAAATATTGCCAATCCGGGATTAAATGTCGAAATGTTGGCTTCTAACGTTGGTTTGAGCCGTGTACATGTTCACCGTAAATTAAAAGAGCTGACCAATCTTTCAGCCCGTGATTTTATAAAGAATATCCGTTTGCAGCAAGCTGCTGCATTACTAAAGGAGAAAAAACTGACCATATCGGAGGTGGCGTATGCTACAGGCTACACTAATTTATCTCACTTTTCCTCTAGTTTTAAAGAGGTATATGGAATGTCTCCTAAAGAATATATGCAGGAGCATTTGTCTTAATGCTCCTTGTTCCTCCAAATAGACTGTACTTTTTTTCGGATGAGCATTATGTTAAGCAAGGATACGGCTAGGAACAATATGACTCCTGTTATCGTACAAGGAATAAACGAGCCTGCTTCCAGTTGTGGCAGAAGCATTTGCAGCATATCTGTATAGTAAGAACGGGTCCATGCTACGCCTCCTATGGCAAGTAAAAGTATCAGTAAATTAAGCCCTGCGGTTAGGATCTGGTAAGGAAGGGCAACCTTGGCAGGACTATATCCTATTAATAATAGGTTTTCCAACTTTACGGTATTTTTCTGTAATAAGAGGTATATGCTCAGCATAAGAATGTAGAAAGACAGCACGCTGATAAAGAGGCCCACTCCGGCTACGATACTGATTATCAAACGAAGAAAGTAAGTGGTTTTTCCTGCATCCAGATTATTTCCTTCGGTATTGTAGCCCTTTTGGCGGAAATAATCGATAATGGCAGTATCCGTGGGGTTTTTAACTTCTACGATTAAGCGGGAGGCTTGGGGTTCCTTATCCGGGGCAAAAGTTTTGTTTGCCCAGTTCATGAACGATTGCGGGACAAGTATTGTATTTAAGCGGTTGGAAAATCCCACGATATTTCCCTTATATTGTGCGGTGTTCCCATCATCTCCCTGTATGATGATGTCCATCTGCATAAGTCCGATTAATCCCTCCGAGAGTTTCGGCAGGTTACGACTCTGGGCAAACCCAAAGTTATATAAGTTAAGATAATTGCGGGGGATAATAATAGGAACGATATGCATTTCTTTCTTAAAGTTCCATTTATCCAATTTGGCATCAATATAAGAGTCCGGAACCGATTCAAAGAACATTTCCGTGGAAAGATGGATTCCCGCTTCCTGCATTCCAACTCCCGCTGAAATCTTGAAAAGAGAAGGAGTAAAGGCCGCTATGCTACGGGTGAAAGGTTGTGCCTTTAAGTCTTTGATTTCTTCTTCGGAAAAGATATTACTCTGTCCGGTGATACTTCCAAGGGTACTTATTTTTTTTGTAGTAATAATATAGTCCTTTTTCATGAAGCTGTCGCCTTCCGTGAAGACAGGAACAATATCTTTATAAAATTGCACGCTCAGCAACACAATAAACATCCCAAAAAAATTAGCCAGGAAAAAGCCGCTTAGCTGCCCAATGCTGATGTGTTGCCGGAGAAGTTTCCAAACAAGTCTGTTCATAATGTATCTTTTATCTATGAGGTATTGTACAATCTGCCAAACTATATTGATTATAGTTTCAATACACAGTTATAGTTTAAATTAATATGTTTCCCGATGGACGTTATAATAACGCCGGCTCCTTGTTGTAGGGCTTCTTCTGTAAGCAAGCGTCCCATAATGGAGCCATTTTCATCATCAATATGACTGATTGGTTCATCAAGGAAGAGGAAGTCGGAGGGTTGGCAGAGCGTGCGGATAAACGCTACCCGTTGCTGCTGTCCGAAAGAGAGCTTAGCTGCTTTTTCATTCGTTTTGTCGGCAATGCCTAGTCGTTCGAAGAAGGCAAGGATTTCTTTTTTCTTTTTGAATCCGGTCAATCTATTTTTAAGTTGCACGTTTTCATATGCAGTCAATTCGGGGAAGATACGTAGTTCTTGAAAAAGAATGCCGAGTGATTGTTTACGCAATTTTACCCATTCATTAATAGAGAGTGAACGGATGTTCCGACCATCAAAGTTGATGATACCCTGATAGTCTTGACGGTATCCGTATAGATAACTGCATAAAGAAGATTTCCCAGTACCGGAAGCTGCTTCAATCAAGTAAAATTCTCCTTTTTTCAAAGTGAGATCCTGATGCCAGACATCCGAGGTAATTGCGTCACGACCGGCGAAAACTTCAGGAAGGGTCTGTTGTAAATGAATAGTCTCCATTATTATTCCTGTTTAGATGCCTGCAAATTCCTTTATAAAGTCAACTATTTGCTTTAAGGCATTTATATCTTTATTTTTTAGTTGGAGTGTCATCTCTATGTTCTGACTGTCTATCGAAGTTTTAATATAAGCTATTTTATTTGCTAAAGAATGATATGCGGTATATTCCGGTCCTCCGTATGCAACCATCACTTTTACAAAGGGGATGTTGAGTACGGACTCCATATTTATAATTAGTACTGCTCTCTTACCCTTTATTTCAGGGGCATATTCGGTATTCAAGGCTGATGGGGCTTCCATCTTATTGGTTTGATACAATTGCTTGTTATTGGTTATGTACAAGGCGTCATTCCGGAATCCGAAAAAGAAATTGATTTCGGGAGATTTGAACGCATATTCATCATTGCCCAGTTTAATGATGTCTTCTCCTGCATTTAGTCCTAATTCCGACTTGCGTTCATATAACTGTTCAATCGCACTCTTGTTTTTTATATTGGCATAAGCAAGAAATTCGGGTGATCCATAGGGCGAAATGCCGGTTAAGCCAATGGTTAAATCGCCCTGAAGAGCATTGAATATATTTTTGATATTGCTTGATTGGGGGTTGGAGAACAAAGATTGGAATTCTTCATTTCCTTGTAATGCATCATAGAGCTTTTCCCCGTTTATTCCCATACTGAATACCACTAAGGTTGACTGGGGAAAATAAGCTAAGAAAGTGTTATTTATCGGACGCATTGCATTCGAATATTTTTCTATTGCTTTTTGGGTTTCTGCGTTTTGAGTGAGGTATTCGCATTCCATTCGAATCTTTCCGTTTTCAAAAGAAAGGTTGCTTAAAATGGACAAGTCGTTTTGACTATTGCTTCGTGGGAGTACCGATCCTGTCAATTTGCGGTAAGTTTCCGGTATACTTGTCGATGAGAAAAACAAGCTGATATCCCCTTTGCTCTTTTGTAGTTTTTCGAAGATAGGCGTGGAGCAAATACTATTTTTTACATCCTGCTTAAATAAAGGTACAATTGCCTGCTTGATATTTTCCGATTGACTGATATTATTATAGGCAACACATAATAGAGCGGAAGAATTAAAAGCTAATAGTGCCTGTTTGCCTATTTCGGTATACTCATAGTTGTCTGCTTTTTCTATGGGCGAACATAACTTTTCTTTTTCCAGTGTCTCCAATAAGGTTTGCAGGTCATTTTTGTTACTAACTTTGGATACTAAGGCAATATAAGGCAATGCAGGGGAACTGAACAAGTAAATGGGGACATTTACATCAATTCCTGCTTTCTCCGGTTCTTCCACTATTTTTTCTATTTGTTGAAAACCTGAAGCACTCAGTCCGCTTTTCAGCATATCCTTGAGCTTTTGGCGGGCTGTTTCGTTTGTCTCATCATTGAAACCTGCCTTTTCGGCTAAGGATTTCATACGAATGGTCATTACAACATTGGCATCCCGGGGGATAACATTGGTATATTCCAATTTTTGGGAACATGCACTAATCAATACCGTTAATACTACCAGTAGTGTCAGAAAGGGAAACAACCTTTTTTTCATATCATTTTAGTTTTAAGTCTTATTGATTATATAGATTGAGGATATGGCATGCCACTAAAGCGGCGGTTTCCGTACGTAATCTTGAAGGTCCCAATGTGATTGGGATAAATCCCTGGTCAATGGCCTTTTTCACTTCTTCCTCACTAAAATCACCTTCAGGACCTATCAAAATCAATGCATCTTCATCTCTGCGAATGGTATCTTTTAAAGCTTTTTTTTCCGTATCATAACAGTGAGCAATGAATTTCTGTCCGTTAAAGGGTTGTGCAATGAATTTATTGAAGTCCGTCATTTCATTCAGTATAGGCATGCGTGCCTTTAGAGATTGTTTTATAGCGGAAACCAGTATTTTAGTTATTCGTTCTGTTTTGATAACCTTGCGCTCAGAAAAGCGGCAATTTAGAAAGGTCAGTTCATCAAATCCTATTTCCGTGGCTTTTTCGATAAACCATTCCGTGCGATCCATATTCTTGGTAGGAGCCATTGCAATGTGCAAATGCCCTTTCCATAAGGGCTCTTGATATGTCTTTTCTAAAACTTCCACCGAACAATGCTTATTGGAAGCCGCCTTGATCCGGGCGTGATAAAAATAACCTTTACCGTCTGTCAGCAAGATTTCATCTCCCATGTTTAAGCGAAGTACGCGGGCGCAATGTTGCGCTTCTTCTTCCGGAAGCTCATCAGAAGTCATTATGTCAGGAGTGTAGAATACGTGCATGGTGTGTTTTTACTATTTTTTGCGTTTGGCTATTTCATCCCTTATTTGGGCGGCGCGTTCGTAGTTTTCTTCTTTTATGGCCTTTTGTAAAGCCTCTTGCAGCAAGTCAATGCTATCTTTACGCAGAAATTCGTCCATATGAGGATCGGAACCATTGCCCATTGGAGCCGTAGTTGCTTCTTTGGAGTCTTCCGTCGTTTTTAGCTGTTCCGACTCCAGTATTTCTTCGTAAACAAAGATAGGAGCTTTCATGCGCAATGCCATAGCAACGGCATCGGAGGTCCGCGCATCCATTCTGATAATTGTCCCGTCTGCTTTTAAGTAAATATAAGAGTAGAATACTCCATTATCCACTTTATAGATAAGTGCGCGCACCATATTGACCCCCAAAATTTCAAGGCAAGATGCAAAGAGATTGTGTGTCAGAGGTCTGGGTGGAACAACACCCTTCAATACGATGAGCATGGCCTGAGCTTCCGCAGCACCTATAATAACCGGAAGTTGTCGCGAGCCGTTTACTTCACCCAGAATCAACGCATAGGCGCCTGCTTCTTCCTGACTATTGGTAATATTTAAAACTTCTAATTCTACTTTTTTCTTATTCATTTTAAGACACTATTTTAACTCTTCCGGACGGTGTTTATATTTAAATATAAATGCAAATAGCACGCCGACCATTAAAGCATATCCACTGAATATATACCATACGCTACTCCAATCACCTACTGTGTAAAAGCTACCTTCAAATTCCGTAGAGTAAGTAAAGTGATCAACAACAGCTTGTGCTCCCAGTGTGCCGATTGTAGCGCCCAAACCATTAGTCATTAGCATAAACAATCCTTGGGCACTGGAACGAATATTTTTATCGGTTTCTTTATTGACAAATAGAGAGCCTGAAATATTGAAAAAGTCAAAAGCCACTCCATATACGATCATGGAGAGTATGAACATCCATACTCCACTTCCGGGGTTTCCTATTCCAAACAGACCGAAGCGCAATACCCAGGCAAACATGGCAATTAGCATAACTTGCTTGATGCCAAACTTTTTCAGGAAAAAGGGAATAAGTAATATGCATAAGGTTTCCGAGCATTGTGAAATGGAGATCAACGCATTGGCGTGGTTGGCACCGAAAGACGAAGCATATTCCGGTATGGCTTTAAAACTGGTTATGAATGGATTTGCAAATCCGTTTGTTATTTGCAAAGAGACCCCCAGCAACATCGAAAAGATGAAGAAGATAGCCATTTTTTTATCTTTAAACAAGGTAAAGGCCCGTAATCCAAAAGCTTCAACCAGCGATTTCTTTTCACTTTGCTTGCTGACCGGACAGTGGGGTAAAGTTATAGCATAAAGTGCAAGTAGTATTCCAAGTCCTCCCGATACAAAAAATTGGGTGTGTGAGGCTTGGTATCCTAAAGCATCTACGGCCAACATTGAACAGATAAAACCTATAGTTCCGAAAATACGGATAGGAGGAAAGGCTTTGATTGTATCAAAGCCGGAAGTGTCCAACACTGAGAATGCAACAGAATTGGATAACGCCAATGTTGGCATATAAAAGGCCACGCTAATTGCGTAAAGGCTGAATAGTATGGAAAAGTTCGTCTCATGTCCGGCTGTCATTCCATAATATCCGGTAGCTATCATAAAAGCGCCGGCTATAAGGTGGCAAACACCCAATAATCGTTGTGCCGGTATCCATCGATCGGCTACAATTCCTATTAGTGCCGGCATAAACATGGACACAATTCCCTGCATGGCATAGAATAACCCGATACGACCAGCTAAACCTATACTTACCAAATAACTGCCCATAGATGTTAGATAAGCTCCCCATACAGCAAATTGTAGGAAGTTCATGATGATTAAACGTACCTTTACGCTCATAGCTTTTTCCTTTACGTAGTTTTCTTTTTAGAAAATTGATTATTGTTGCAAATGTAGGAAATTTATTGGAAAGGTAGTGGGGAAGGGGAGGATAAAAAAGAAGGGCATCTATCCCAGATACCCAATCTTTATAACCTTAAATCTAATACCATGAAAAACACAGTGCAAATATAACTATTATATGTTATATAACATGTGTTTCTCTTGTTTTTTCTGTTTGTATTAACTTGTTTTAACTTATTCTTTTATTCTACGTAAAGAACCAACCCTTTTAAGTATTCTCCTTCGGGATGATAAATGTTTACCGGATGGTCTGCAGGTTGAGTCAATTGATGCAGAATACGTACGCTACGTCCCGACATAGCTGCTGCTGTAAATACAGTGGTTCGAAAATTTTCCTTACTAACGGCCTGGGAACAGGAGAAGGTGAATAAGATGCCACCCGGCTTAATCTTCTCGAAAGCTTTCAGGTTTAGTTTCCGGTAGCCTTGGAGTGCATTGCGTAGTGCATCACGATGTTTGGCAAATGCCGGTGGGTCAAGTACAATAAGGTCATATTGATCTCCCATTTGGTCCAGATATTTAAAGGCATCTTCTGCAAAGGCTGTATGCCGGGTATCATCGGGGAAGTTTAGTTCAATGTTATTGTTCGTCAAGGCTATTGCCTTAGCGGAGCTGTCTACCGAATGTACTAATTTGGCATTACCGCGCATAGCATAAACCGAAAAGCCGCCGGTATAACAAAACATATTCAATACGGAGCGTCCGGGAGCATAGCGTTCCAGCAAAGCCCGGTTTTCACGTTGATCTACAAAGAAACCGGTCTTTTGCCCCTTTAACCAGTCTATATGGAATTTCAGACCGTATTCCTGAGCGATATTATCTGTACTTCCTCCTTTTAAGAAACCATTCTCGGGATACAAATCCGCTTTATAAGGTAAGGTCGTTTCCGACTTGTAGTAAATATTCTCTATTTTACCTTCCATTATTTCGGACAACGCTTCTGCAATCGTCATGCGCTCGAGATGCATGCCGGCGGAATGAGCTTGCATAACGGCCGTTTTGGCATAGACGTCAATTACTAATCCCGGCAGGTTATCTCCTTCGCCGTGTACTAAGCGGTAGGTGTTGTTGGCAGGATTGGTGGTGAGTCCGATGCTCCGGCGCATATCATAAGCTATATGTAGCTTACGTTTCCAAAAATCCAGGTCAATGGTTTCGTCCTGAAGAAAAGAAAGTACGCGTACGGCTATGCTTCCAATCTGATAATGGCCTTTTGCAATAAATTCTTTTTTAGAAGTATATACTTCTACGACTTCACCTTCTTGTACTTTTCCTTCAATGGAAGCAATGGCTCCCGAAAAAACCCACGGATGGAATCGTTTCAATGATTCTTCTTTGCCAGATTTAAGATAGACTTTATGCATGAAATATCGCGTTTTTATTTGATGATCGTTTTTTTTTTTTCTTCTTCTTCTTGAGGGGCTAGTTGATAGTCTCCCGAACTTTTCAGTTCCTGAAGGTAGTTGTATATTTTAAGGCATGCCCATGCGTCTGTGGCTGCATAGAGTTGCTGGGATTCCGTCAGCGTTTCTGCTTCCCAATTGGATAAACGTTGTGATTTGGATATTTTTTCTCTGAAAAGAATGGCGTATATTTTTTGCAGGCTTTTATCCTGAATGCCAAATTCACGAACATATTCCTGCAGTTCAATACAATTGCGTTGTTCAAATGCAGCACGTTTATGTAACATGGTGAAATCATCTCGCAGCGAAAGACCTATTTTTATTATTGAGGGGTCTTCGAGTAATGAAATGATGGAGGCGGTTAAATCAGTCTGATTAATCCGGAAAAGGAAACAGTGATCATTGGAAGAAATTTGCAGAAGTGCAACTTTATGCGATTGTCCTTTGGTGAAGGAGGGCCGGGTTTCGCTGTCAATACCTAATAACGGACATTTACTTAGATAAGCAATGGCTTTTTCTATTTCCCTGGAAGTTTGAATAATATGAATTTTTCCGGGGAAAGCCGCTTTGGGCATATTCTTTAAATCTTCTTTGTCAATGTTTCTCTTTATAATCATAATTATATGATTTAGTCGTGGTGATCACCGTGGCAATGGCAATCATCATCGTTGCAATTGCAGTCACAGTCATCATCACAATCGTTCCCGCAATGACACTCTTCATCCTTGCAGTGATGATGGTGAAAATGACCGGCATGTTTTTCTTCACTATCTGTATCAGAAATTTCCTCTTCGTTATCCGGCTGATTATATTTTACGTCGTGCAAGGCACGCAGGGTATTGACTAATGTTTGTCCCCAGAATTCCTTGAAATGTTCCTGACAAATAGTCAGTGAATCGTTCATGGTTTCGTTCAATCCCAATTGGAAGACGAAAATGAAATCTTTAATATCCTGGTAAATGTCCGCCAAGTCTTCAGCGATGCTCTTCTTGATAGGTTGGTCGCTATATTGCATGTCTTGTACAAAGACATCCAGATAATCATCTTTTTCGGCCAGAATATTTGAGAGGTTAATACGAAGCACTTCATAAGTTTCTTCCGTTACGTAGTTTTCCGGCATTTCCTCACCTATCGTTTCACAGTCGGGCAGCATTTCAGCCTTGATATATAGTAGCGGAAGTATTTTTAAGGTGGTATCGACAAATGCGGAACGTTGCATATCTTCACTCTGCTCCAGAAATTTGCAAAACTCCGCAGCAACAGTGACAAATTCTATGACGTTACGGTCGAATATGACTTGACTTTCTTTTTCCATTTCCAGTTGATTTGAGGTGCAAAGGTATGAAAAAGGTTTGTTTCTTCCTAAAAAGAGCTTACATCATTCATTATTATCAATGATAATGATTGATTTCACTTAATGTAATAGATTCAATCTTTTGTTTTTTCTAGATTTGAAGTATATGTTTTCTATAATATTAATGAATCGTTATAGGTATATGTATTTATGAAGTAATAACTTGTCGTATTTATGTCTTGTAAAAAATGGTATTTTAAGCTTATTTGTATTGATTGATATTATGAAATATTATATTAATATATTATAATAGCTGGTGGTCAGGTGTGTTCTATTTATTGATATTTAATCTTATTTTGTGTCACTATGGGCGTATTATTTGATTTATTATGTATTTGTGATTTGATATAAATAAATATTATATTATTTTGATAATAATAAAAGAATACTTATTTTTGTGCTTTTAAGTTTATAAAGCGTAATTTTATATCTTATTTTATTAATATATAACTAATCTAAATTTTCTTTATGAGGAACAGACTATTTCTTATTTTCACCTATCTTTTTTTATGTGTGGGTGTTGGGCTGACCCAAAACTTTAGAACAATGACAGGAATTGTCATTTCTGAGGAAGATAACCAACCGGTTATAGGGGCTTCAGTATTGATTAAGGGTACGAATATAGGTACAATAACAGATGTAGATGGTAAATTCAAATTAACCAATGTACCGATTTCTGCCAAAATCTTGCAAGTGACATATATTGGCATGCAGATCAAGGAAATTCCTATAACATCGGATATCATGAGGATAACGATGAAGGCAAATTCTGAGATTTTAGATGAAGTTGTAATCACGGGTATGCAGAAGATGGATAAACGTTTGTTTACAGGAGCAACGAGTAAATTGGCAGGGGATAATGTTAAAATTGATGGTCTCCCTGAAGTAAGTCGTGCCCTTGAAGGACGGGCTTCAGGAGTATCGGTGCAGAATGTATCAGGGACATTTGGTACTGCCCCTAAGATTAGAGTCCGAGGTGCTACTTCGATTTATGGAAGTTCCAAGCCTTTGTGGGTAGTAGATGGAGTTATAATGGAAGATGTTGTGGATGTTAGTGCAGATGCTTTGTCATCAGGTGATGCTACTACACTTATAAGTTCTGCCATTGCAGGATTAAATTCTGAAGATATTGAGAGTTTTCAAATTTTGAAAGATGGCTCTGCGACATCAATTTATGGGGCACGGGCAATGGCAGGAGTTATTGTTATCACTACAAAAAAAGGAAAAGTTGGTCAGAGTCGTATTAGCTATACAGGAGAATATACCATGCGATTGAAACCAAATTATTCGAATTTTAATATCATGAATTCACAAGAGCAAATGGAAGTTTATCAAGAAATGCAGCAGAAAGGATGGCTTACCTATGCAGATGTAACGAATGCTAGTGAGAGTGGAGTTTACGGAAGAATGGGAGAGCTAGTTACAAGTGGGCAATTAAAAAATACAGAAGAAGCTCGTAATGCTTATCTGCGTGAGGCTGAATATCGGAATACAAATTGGTTTAATCTACTTTTTAATAATAGTATCATGCAAAACCATTCAGTAAGTATAAGTTCAGGAAATGATAAATCTTCATATTATGCATCAATAAGTGCTATGATAGATCCTGGATGGACTAAGCAAGGTGAAGTTAATAGATATACAGCAAGCCTCAATACGAATTATAATATATCTAAATGGTTAAGTTTTAATATGATATCCAATGGATCATATCGTAAACAAAAAGCTCCAGGTACATTATCATCAGATATTGATGCGGTTAGCGGAGAGGTTAAAAGGGATTTTGATATTAATCCGTATTCGTATGCATTAAATACTTCCCGAGCGCTTGATCCTAATGAATATTATACTCGTAATTATGCACAATTTAATATCCTTCATGAGCTGGAAAATAACTATATGAATCTTAATGTTGTTGATTTAAAATTTCAAGGAGAATTGAAATGGAAGCCATTCAAAGGTTTAGAAGGAACAATATTAGGGGCTGTAAAATATTCATCAACTTCACAGGAACATAATATAACAGATTTTTCTAATCAGGCACTAGCTTATCGTACAATGCCTACGACTACGATACGAGACTCCAATCCGTTTTTATATACTGATCCAGATAATCCTTATGCTATACCTATAACAGTATTGCCAGATGGAGGTATATATGAAAGGACTGACTATCGTATGCTATCTTATGATTTCCGCGGTACATTGTCTTATAATCATGTCTTTAATGAAAAGCATATTATGAATGTTTTTGGTGGAGTTGAAGTGAATTCTGTTGATAGGCATCAAACTTGGTTTCGGGGTTGGGGGCTTCAATATAGCATGGGAGAGATTCCCCATTACGTGTACGAGTTGTTTAAAAAAGGGCAGGAAGAAGGATCGGACTATTTTTCTATGAGTAATGGGCTGACGCGTAGTGCTGCTTTCTTCTGGAATGGGACTTATTCTTATAATGGAATTTATACTTTAAATGGAACTGTACGTTATGAAGGTACAAATAGACTAGGTAAATCAAAATCGGCTCGCTGGTTGCCCACATGGAATATTTCTGGTGCATGGAATATGCATGAAGAAAGTTTTTTTCAAGGGTTAAAGCCGACTATTTCTTTTTTATCGTTGAAAACTTCATATTCGTTAACAGCAGATAGAGGACCATCTAATGTTACAAATTCCCGAGTTGTAATAAAAAGTACCACTCCATGGAGGCCAAGTGCTGGAGACCAAGAGTCAGCTCTTTATATAAGCCAACTAGAGAATAACTCATTGACTTACGAGAAAAAACATGAGTTAAATTTGGGGGCTAATATCGGATTTTTCGATAATCGTATCAATTTAGAGCTTGATTGGTATAAACGAAATAATTATGATTTAATTGGACCAATAACAGTTCAAGGTTTAGGAGGGCAAGTCATCAAATATGGCAATGTTGCAAGCATGAAATCAAAAGGTCTTGAGTTAACTTTGTCCACTCGAAATATTGTCACTAAAGATTTTAAATGGAATACAGACTTTATATATTCACATACAAGCAATGAAGTTACTAAACTTGATAATCAGCAACGGGTTATTGATCTTGTTTCAGGTAGTGGATTTGGACTTAAGGATTATCCAGTGCGGTCAATATTTTCGATTCCTTTTGAAGGCTTGAATGATGAAGGGTTGCCGACATTTCTTGACCAAAATGGTGCTGTTACTACTACAGGAATATATTTTCAGGAACGTGATAATATAGACTTTTTGAAATATTCAGGAAATGCTGATCCAACAGATTTTGGTAGTTTGGGTAATACATTTACTTATAAAAATTTTAGATTGAATGTATTTCTTACATATTCATTTGGCAATGTTGTTCGTTTAGATCCTGTTTTCAGGGCTTCATATACGGATTTGAGTTCAATGCCTAAGGAATTTAAGAATAGATGGGTATTACCTAAAGATGAACAACTTACTAGTGTGCCTGTAATTTCTTCTGTTCGTCAGAACCAGTTAGATACTCATTTGGCTTATGCTTACAATGCCTATAATTATTCTACAGAACGTATAGCCAAGGGCGATTTTATAAGGATGAAGGAAGTCTCTTTAAGTTATGATTTTCCTGGAGGATTTGTAAAGAGGTTAATGTTATCAAATCTTTCTTTAAAGTTGCAAGCTACTAATTTATTTTTATTATATGCGGATAAAAAGCTAAATGGACAAGATCCGGAATTCTTTAATACGGGTGGTGTAGCAGTCCCTGTTCCTAAACAATTTACTCTAACATTAAGAATTGGATTATAAAAACAAAATTAAGTATGAAAAAGACAAATGTAATATATCTGTTATTTATATCATTGGTTAGTATTTCATGCGATGGTTATTTGGATAAGATGCCTGATAATCGGACAGAAATAGACAGTGAGGTTAAGGTAAATAAGTTACTAGTTAGTGCATATCCAGAAAATGATTATATACTGTGTGCTGAATTGTCTTCAGATAATGTAGACGATTATGGAAGTAAAAATCCATATAGTGATCGATTTTTGGAACAATTATATGCATGGGATGTAGTCACGGAAACAAATAATGAAGATCCTAAAAGGATTTGGGAAGCTTGTTACAATGCAATAGCAAATGCTAATCAGGCCTTACAATCCATTGAAGAGATGGGAAACCCGGAAAGTCTCAATTCTGCACGGGGGGAGGCATTAATATCTAGGGCATACGCTCATTTTATTATCACAAATATATTTTGCCAAAGTTATAGTAAAACATATTCTGAGAAAGATTTAGGGGTCCCTTATATGGAGAAGTCAGAAACTGAATTAAATCCTAAATATGAAAGAGGGACTGTTGCCAATGATTATGTAATGATGGCAAAAGATATAGAAGAAGGTCTTCCTCTCATTAATGATGCATCTTATTCTATACCTAAATATCATTTTAATACTAAAGCTGCTTATACATTTGCTTCTCGGTTTTATTTATTCTATCAAAATTGGGATAAAGTTATAGCATATGCTACAGTTGCTTTAGGTAGTAATCCTGCTACTCTTTTAAGAGATTATACGGTTTTAGCTGCTTTACCTCGAAATTTAAAAGATGTAGGAACACAATATGTAAGTACTTCATTGAAATCAAACTTTTTGATTCAGACAGCTTATTCCAATCTGGGAACAATATTTGGCGCTTATTATACCGGATCAAGATTTAGCCATGGTAATTTATTAGCGCAAACGGAAACAATGAACCGAGCTCCATGGGGTATATATTCTACTACTGTTTATGATTACAATAAGATGTATAGACTTCGACCGTATATATATGCAGGAACAAACTTGGATAAGACTTTATTACCACGATTACCCTATCTGTTTGAATATACAGATCCTGTGGCTCAAGTGGGATTCAGGCGAACAGCTTATGTGGCATTCTCTGCTGAAGAGGCTCTCTTGAATCGTGCAGAAGCGTACGTTATGCAAGGTAAATATACAGAAGCGTTAGCAGATATGAATTTGTGGACGGGCAATACACTTAATTCTAGTTATTGTGCCATTACTCAGCTTACGGAACAATCAATTATGGGATGGGCAGAGTCATTTGAATACTATAAACCGAGCATTCCGACTCCTAAAAAAGAATTGAATCCAGACTTTTTGTCAATAGAAAAGGGAAGTGAGCAAGAGAGTTTTATTCATTGTTTACTTTTTATGCGGCGTCATGAGTTTATGCATGAAGGAATGAGATGGTTTGATATAAAACGATACGGCATTGAGATTTATCGTCGCACGGTTAATGGCCTATCTATAAATTCCGTAGATGATGAACTGAAGATTAGAGATAATCGCCGGGCATTGCAGTTGCCACAAGATGTTATTAAAGCAGGAATGACACCTAATCCTAGATAAAAACAGTCTAAATCAAATAAAATGAAAAGAAATATATTACTTTATACCTTTTTACTACTAATTGTGGCAATTGGTTTTTTCGCTTGTTCTGAAGACAAGTTAGATGATAAGAGTGTGATTAAAGACTCTCAGAAAGAAGTAAATGAATTTGATCAATGGATCTTAGTAAATTATATAATTCCATATAATATTGATTTAAAATATAGAATGGAAGATATTGAATCGGATATGAATTACCAACTAGTACCTGCAAGAGTGGCACAATCCATTGAATTGGCTAAGCTTATGCAATATCTTTGTTTAGAAGCTTATGATGAAGTGACCGGAAGCAGGGATTTTATTAGACGCTATTACCCAAAGATGATTCATTTGATAGGTTCACCTGCCTATAGAAATAACGGCACAATGGTACTTGGAACAGCAGAGGGAGGATTAAAAATAACAATGTATAATGTTAATAACCTTAGATTAGATGTTGATTTTTTAAATGAATATTATTTTAAAACAATGCATCATGAGTTTGGCCATATTTTAAATCAAACGAAACCTTATACAACTGATTTTGACGTAATTTCAGGTACAGAGTATGTGAATGATGCTTGGAACACAGCCTATGCGACAGATGAAGCTGCGCAGCAGGACGGTTTTATTAGTCGTTATGCATCAAGTGAAGCTAAAGAGGATTTTGTAGAGTTGTTGTCTATTTATGTAACTCATTCTCCTGAAGAGTGGGCAGCAATATTGGAAAAAGCAGGAGATAGTGGCGCAACTGTTATTAAAGAAAAGTTTGAGATTGTATATAATTATATGATGAATTCTTGGAATATTGATTTGGACCAATTTCGGTCTATCATTCAAGAAAGACAAAAGAATATCTCCAGTTTGGATTTAGATAACCTAAATTAAAAATGAATATGAAAAAACTATATTATTTGCTACTATTATTTTGTCCATTTATTTTGCAATCTTGCCTAAAAGATCAAAAAGATATATTTGGTGAGAGTCCTGCGGAGAGAATAGATGCTACATTGAAAAACTATAAAAAAGTCTTAGCATCTTCAGAGAATGGTTGGCTGTTAGAATATTATCCAGAAGAGAACCAATCGTATGGTGGATTTAATTATGTTGTAAAGTTCACAGAGGAGGAGGTAAAAGCTTACTTTGAGCTAGCTAGTGATGTTTCGTCTACTGTAGAGAGTCTTTATCAACTCATTGCAGATGATGGCCCTGTACTTTCATTTGATACTTATAATACTTTTTTACATTACTTTGCTACTCCGTCTTCAACAATGACTGACGGTTATCAGGGGGATTATGAGTTTATATTAATGGGAATATCCGATGATCAGAATGAAATAATGCTTAAGGGAAAGAAAACCGGAAATCGCATGCTTCTTAAACGTATGCCGGAATCTCCTATCGATTACTTAAATGCTGTCAGAAGTATAAAGACTAAATTAGATGCTCCTAAGTATCGGATTAATATTGGTGATAAACATCTTGATTGTACTTTATCTAATAGGCAGCTTTCGTATCAATATGTTGGTGATAATGAAGAAATTGTTTCCGATCAAATAGCATTTTGTTATACAGCTACAGGTATACAACTATATAAATCTTTAGAAATAGATAATATTTCTGCTTATACATTTACGTTTGGAGATCAACAATTGGTTTCAGAGAATGGTGATGTTACTATTGATTTTGTTTATCCTCCAGTTAATGAGGTGCTTGCAAATGGAATATCTACCTATCTAATGCTTGATCTTCTGAGTCAACAGTATAACATGAGTGCTACTGTTCAAGGCTGGGTTATGGATGCTTATAATGCTAATCTGTCTGAATGGGGAGAAGCGTTAACCTATGTACGCTTTACTTATGATAGTGTAGAGCAAAAGCATTCGTTTGCTTTTTCGTCAAAAGCAAGTAATGGAACGTATACATCAAATTTCTTCCATGAAATAACTCCGGTTGATGGGACAGAAAATGAGATTCAGTTCGGGAGTGATTATACAATGGATTCTAATGCTACATATTACCCTTATTTTGGTACAATGTTGGTTGCTAAGATCTTGTTGGAAGGTATATACGTACTTGAAGGAAATGACAATAAGAAACCAACCCAAATAAAGGTTACAAGTAAAGCAAATCCTGACATTTGGTTTTATCTCTATTTGTAGGAATGATTATTTAAATGAATTTTATGAATAAAAGCTGTAGCTGAATTTATTTTTTCACACAGCTTTTATTTTTGTTTTATACTGTTATTGCATTATACCATTATTATCAATATTTACGATGTGGTATTCCGTTCCCCTGTTTCTTCTCCGGCTGACAATGTCGAGCTTGCGGAGTGTACGCCCGAAATAGGCTACTTTGTTGATGGACAGCCGGTCCTTGGTCTTTGTCTGCAGGAAGGATAAGATTTCCATAGGTGTCATCCATACCCCTTCCTCTTCTGTTTCAGCAGCGCGAAAATGGCAAAGAAAGAGTTGTTCCAGTGGAGTGGGTTGCTCAAATTCCTGATTGGCTTGTTTCAAGATACTTTCTTCGGAATCGTCGAGCCAGTAACGCTCGCCCCCTGCAATGGCATCTACGGCCTGGGCATAGAGTTGGCGGTAGTTGATGGTGACGTTGGTATTGATGGGACCGGTCACTTCAATACAGATAAAGCGGCGACTGCCCGAAGGGTCGGTCAACAAATCCTTTTGGTTACTGGTGCCTATGAAGGAGGCGTAACGGCGTATTTCCTGAATGGCAGTCCCGTAAGGTTTGCGCAAGTTGGCAACCGGTTTCTGCAGTAAGTGTTTCAGGAAGCCCTGCTGGCTGACACTGATCTGGTCGAACTCATCGATGTTGATTAGAAAGAAGCGGCCCAGACTTCGTTCCGCATCCTTTTTACTCTTGAAATCAATGCTGTCGGCGTAACCGAAACGCAGTTCGGGAGGAAGAAGGATACGGCAGAATGTGGATTTCCGGTAACCTTGCGGCCCCACCAGCAAGGGGGAAGTATTGTTTCCATGCTGTTTGTCAATGTTTTGCCAATGGGCCACCATGCTAAGAAACCAGCGGTAGAACAGTTTCTGCCAATGCGGATTTTCGCAGGGAACGAGATTAGCCAGTGCGCTGATACGGTCTTTCCCATCCCAGTGTCCGGTATCGTTCAGGTACTCTTCAATGGGGTTGTAAAGTGGAATGTAGTCTGAATTGAGATAGCGTGCCACGTCCCGGTCCCATACACGAATTCCCTCTTTCAATGCATTTAGTGCAATACTGCTCCTCACTCTTTGTCCGGCGGGGCGGAAGTGAAAGTGAATGGAGTCCCGCTGGCGGTATTCCAATTCATCGAGCACGGTGTTGTAACGGAACTCGTAACGGCGGTTCATAAATTCTTCAAGGCGGAAAGCTGTTTCCTGTTCATGCGTCATGCTGCTGCGTGTCCCAAAACCCTTGTGTTCCCGGTAGAGGTTGTGCAGGGTGGGGCGGACAATGGCTTCGTCTGTTTCGTGGTAAAAGTGCATCAATACCTGACGTACCACTTCCTCTTCGGGGATGCCTGCCTTGTAGCAGTGTTTGGCAATAAGAGACAATAGCGGTTTTAAATCATCACCCCACTTCCATTTTCCCACTTCTTCGAAAGCACGTTCAAGGGCTGCTTCAAAAAGCATAGAGAAAGTCTTTGACGTAGGGTAGCCGGGCTCCATCCGCAGTAAGGGATTTTTCTCCGCCTGTTTCCGCTGCCTGAAGGTTATTTCTTCAGGCAGGGATAGAGGTTGTTCCAGACAAAAGGGAACAGCAGTAGGGTTGTAGTAGGGAGTTTTATCCAGTGTCATACGACAACTCTGATTGTACGACGGGTCTTTCAAGGTAATAGCGAAAGGGAGTAGAGGCTGATAACAGTTCACAGCCAACCGATACGCGGCGGCATGGAATAACGCTATTTTATCCTTTTCGTCGGGCTGGGAACCATCAGGTAAAGCAAAGCACACCCATATCTTGACACTTCGTTCGCTACTTCCACAAAAAGCGGCAAAGGTTTGCGGGAGCAACGCAGCCTGGTGCTTTGCCAATTCTACTTCAGCTATGCTTGCCAGCTGGTTGACTTCCAGTTGGACCAGCCCGTTGTAGGTTTTTATCCACCTTTCTTTGTCTTTGGTGTGGATATATTCTGCCGTCGGATAGATACGTGGCAATTTGTCCATATGCTCATAGTGGGCACCTGTGCCTGTGATGCGTGGTATCAAACTACGCAGGGTTGAAATGTATCCCGCTTTGTTCTCTACTTTTATTTTTTCTATTAATGTGTCAGTACTTATTGTACTGAAAGCTTCTTTGCCGGTTTCATGGTCGGTGCGAATAAGTGTAACTTTCATTATCTTGTTTTATTCTATGGGAGGCATCTCCGATATGCTGCCATAGCGATGGTATTCAAACGAGATGCTTTGTTCCTTAATGTAATGGATGAGCTCCACGCGCCCGTCTTTTACAGGAGGAGCGGTGGCGATATATTTATCTGCTTGTGCAGCTTCTACAAACATTTCCATCGGAATATTGGCACTGCACGTACGGACGCGTTCATAATCTTTCATGGTTTTTAGAAATTCCTGCAAGTTTTCCGCCTTTAATGAACATCCGGTTGAAGATAGGGCTGATGCGCGATCTTCTTCGGCCGGATCGTAGCTGATGGTGAGCGGAGTATGGCAGGTCTTGGCTGCAAAGGCAATCTGTTGCGCCGCCGCATTGCTGTCATCCGGGAACAAGCGGAGCACCATGCTTTTCAGCGGAAGATAACGGAATACATTTTGCTCGCCATACAGGTTATTGATATCGCGGGCGTGGTGGAATTCTTCCTCATACGCTTTTATGTAACTCTGTTTGTAGTCGGTGACACTGTCTGTTTTGTCTACTATCCGGACAAAGCATGAGCAATAGTTGGGACCTCCGGCTTTGACCCCGCCTCCGAATGCTGATAACTTCATGCCTCCAAACGGCTGACGGTTGACTATTGCGCCCGTTATGCCGCGGTTGATATAGAGATTTCCTGCCATAATGGTATTCTTCCAAAGCTTCTGTTCTCCTTCGTCGAGACTTTGCAGGCCGGAAGTCAAGCCATAGTCGAGGCTGTTTACCAATTGAATGCCTTCTTGCAGATTTTCAATACACACTACGCTGAGCATGGGGCCGAACAGTTCCGTACGGAACGAATAGCTACCGGGCTTCACTCCCCATTTCACAGTAGGTGCAAGTACATATTTATTTTTGTCAAGGAAGCGGGGCTCCACCAGCCACGATTCACCTGATTCAAGCTCCAACGCGTGGAGTAACTTTTCGTTCCTGTTGGTTATCATGGGACCTACTACATTGCCGTAGTTCCACACACTACCTACTTTCATGCTTGTAGCTGCATCTTTCAGCTTGCTTTGGAATTTCTCGTCTTCGTAAACCGAACGTTCCACTAATAGCAGGGAGCAAGCGGAACATTTCTGTCCGGCATTGCCGAATGCAGAAGCTACTGCGTTCATAATGGCATGATCGCGGTCGCCTGAGGCTGTCAGGATCATTGCGTTCTTTCCTCCTGTTTCGGCGGAAAGCGGGGTGGCTGGATTGCTTCGTGCAATGTTCTGAGCTGTGTCGGTACCTCCCGTTAATATGATATGTTTGATGGCGGGCGCCGTGGTCAGCACGGACAAGGCTTCCCGGTCGGTGATTACAACTTGCAGGGCCTCTTTCGGTACGCCGGCTTCCCAAAATGCTTTTGCGAACAATTGTGCCACAGGAGCCGCTACCGTAGCAGGCTTCAATATCACCGTATTTCCACCTGACAATCCCGCTACAATTCCTCCAATGGGAATGGCACAAGGGAAGTTCCAGGGTGAAATGACTAGTACTGTTCCCTTGGGGGTAATATCCACATCGGGCAAGGAGGCAAACGCTTTCATGGAAGTGGTGTAGAAGCGGGCATAGTCAATTCCCTCGGAAACTTCCACATCTCCTTCCACCACTGTTTTGCCGGTTACGGCACACATGCAACCGATCAGGTCACCACGCATATCGCCCAAACGATTGGCCGCCTCATACATTATTTTATGCCGTTCTTCCAACGTTGTTTTTCTCCATCCGGCCGGGTCTGCTTCGGCAATCTCAATGATCTTCTTCACTTGTTCCGTATTGGCTTGCGACATTTCGCATACGCACACTTCGTCGTCTTGGCAACGGTCCATATATTTATGACGTTTCTCACAAATCACTGTCTCCGCACCAATCTGCAGCGGAATAATTTCAGGAGTATCTTTTGTGGTCTTCTTCCACTTGGAAAAAATAGTACGTACCCATTCCTGATTGACCGGTAAATCAAAGTCCGTATCCGGTTCGTTTTTCATTACATCCGAAGGAAGTACCGGAACATAAGGTTTAAGCCGGTTTTGTGTGCGTGTCGGCACGTGGGTGATGTGATCTTTCATGCGATAAGCCTCTTCAAACTGATTTTGCAGGAAGTTCCAGGTGTCGGTATCCGGTTTCAGGTTGAAGGAGTGGGTCAGGAAATTATCCGGGGCCGTGTTTTCGTCCATCCGTCGTACCAGATAGGATACGGCATTCAGGAAATGCTCGTCTTTAACCACCGGGGCATAGAGAATGACGTGATTGCCCAACTGTGACTGTGCCCGCCATACATGATCCGCCATACCTTCAAGCATTTCGAAAGTCATGTACTCTGAACTTCCCAGCTTCCGGCTGAGTAGGTAAGCATAGGCAATGGTGAATAAATTGTGTGAAGCGACTCCGATGTGAAGCGCTTTGGCATTTTCGGGTTGCAGTGCCCGTTCCAGCAAGTGCAGGTAGTTGGCATCCACCTCCGTTTTGGTGGGACGGACCGGATTGGGCCAACCACGCAGAGAAGAGCCAACCGTTTCCATTTCCAGGTTGCATCCTTTTACAATGCGCATCTTGATGGGAGCACCTCCGTTAGCCACACGCGCTTTGGCGAAATCCAGCAGTTCGCTTTGAAATCCGTAGGCATCCGGTAAGTAAGCCTGTACCACAATTCCCGCCGAATAATTTTTAAATTCCGGCTTACTGAGTACGGCCTTAAACAAACGCATGGTGAAGTGCGCATCTTTATACTCTTCCATATCCAGATTGACAAACTTGGCCTGTTTCCCCCCTTTTTCATCTACATAAGGAAAATCCATAGCCTTTTGGTAGAGGGCGGACATCCGGTTTACCAGCTCGGGAAAGCTTTCTTCGTAGTTCAGTGCATGCGTCTGGGCATAGATACCCGATATCTTCACGGAAATATAGTTAATGTCGGGGGCTTCCAATGCCTCAAGATAATGGTGATAACGGTGATCTGCCTCTCCGTTGCCCAGCACCACTTCACCCAGCAGATTTACATTTTGTCCTATTTTCTGTTTGGAACGGGTCTCCAGATGTTTGGTCAACTTGGGACGTTCCTCATTGAGAATGACTTTAGAGGTATCCATCCTTAGTCTTTTCTTGATAACTGGGATGGCGATAAAATCGAAATAATGTCCAAAGGAACGGTATAGGTTGAAAAGAAAAGCGTCACGTTTATTTAAGAACTTAGGCACTCCGTAACGGTCTATTAAAGTCTTGATGCGCATGGCCAATTTCTTGCGGTCGCGTATCTGCGAAGACTCATCGAGCATCTTTACCAGAAACTTTTTATCTTGCGGGCGTTGCACCATGACCGCGTATTTATGCTGCTCTCTGCGTTCTTCATCAGTAATAACATCTTCAGATGTGGTGTACAATTTCAGCACCCACTCCCTTACTTCTTCCAAGGTAGGTAGATTATCCATAATAAATTATTCATGTTTAAAAAGTGAAAAGAACTAAATTATAAAATCATTCCCTGTTACAAACATGAATAAACGGTAGGGCTGAACATTACGGCACGATACCGATGCAGGGTCTGAAGAGCCTGCTGTGAAAACCGATCAAAAACAAGTTTTCTGCCCATAAAATAATTTGCTAATAACGAAGTATTTGTATAGGCACAAATATATATATTTTTATTTTAGTTTTGTATGCTAATGGAAGAAATATTATTCATTTCGGAAATGCACTTCATTTATTAGGGGTACATTTCATTTGAAATGGATAGTTGAGAGTTTCCTTAGGAATAAGATGCATTCAAATTTTATCTCCTTTGAGAAACTGAAATAGTCCCATATAAGTTATGCCACTTTCATCTATATAGCTGGCAATGTCATCTCCAACAATGACGATCTTGCGGAATGAGTCGTCTATCTTCTTTAATGAGAGAGTTTCCTGTTCGCGTTTTTGGTCGTCATGCATGGCATAAGCTGATTGGATATAATATTTTTCCATGCCATTGGTGGCGATAAAGTCCACTTCCAATTGGACATACTTTGATTTATTATCTACCATTCTTCGTAATTCAACTACTCCAACATCTACCAAGTATCCACGAACACGCAATTCGTTATAGATGACATTTTCCATGATATGTGTAATTTCTTGTTGTCGGAAGTTCAGTTTGGCGTTTCTAAGACCAATGTCGACTGAATAGTATTTTTTGATTGACTCGTAGTATTTATGGCCTTTGATATTGTATCTTTTTGCTCCTTCAAACAAAAAGGCATCTTCCAGATAAGCGAGATAATCGCTGACCGTTTCATCATCTATTTTTGTATGCTGTATGCTTTTCAACGTGTTTGAAATCCGGCTGGGATTGGTGAGTGACCCAATTGCCGAACATAAGGTATCAACCACACTTTCCAACGCCTGACGGTTCTTAATGTGGTTCCTTTCGATGACGTCATCAAGATATGTTTTATTCCAAAGGTGGTTGAGATAATTTATCTTTTGTTCAGAAGTGTGTTGTTGTAATAAAGCAGGCATTCCGCCGTAAGTATAATATTCTTTCCATAGTTCACTTGTTGGCTCTTGTCGGTTAGTGCAGAACTCCTTGAAAGTAAGTGGATAGATTCTTACTTCGTCACCTCGTCCTCTGAAGATGGTATTAATGTCCTTTGAAAGTAGCTTTGAATTATTGCCAGTTATATACACATCAACGTTTTCATGGGCATTAAGTCCATTGACAATGCGTTCAAAACCATCTACTTCCTGTATCTCATCAAGAAAGACATAATATGTCTGTTCCTTATCTGTAATTTGTTTATAAAGAAATGATTTCAGTGCTTGGGAATTAGTGAGATTTTCTTCCATTATCTCATCATCAATGTCGAATGATACCATGATGATATTTTCTGGGGAGATTCCATCTTTTATCAGATAGCTACGATATATCTTTTTTAACAGCCATGACTTGCCGCACCGACGTGGCCCTGTGATTATCTTTATCTGATTGTTCCCTCTCCGATGAATGAGTTTTTGTAAGTAGATATCTCTGCTAATGTAATCTGCCATATTATTCGAAATTTATTGCAAATATACAGTAAATTTCGAATAAGGTGAAGATATCCTCCTATTTTGCTATTTGCTTAATCGAAATTTACTGCATGATTACTGTAAATATCGATTTCGTTTGTATTCTATAGTTCCAAAATCAGATCTTCTTTATTGTTCTTTTAAATATTGATAGGTGCGTACCACTTCCAGTTTGGGATAATCCGGCTTGAAATCGGAAGTGACATCTTCCATAAATGCTTCCGGTTGATTATTGATCATTCTTGTAGGGTCCCAAGTGCCGAGATGAAAAGTTCTCGTTTCATTGTCTGCTGTAATGACAAAACTATCAGGATCTTCATTTTTAAAAATACCCTCTATCGGCACTTTATTGAATTCAGTTTTATAGATAAAGGCGTTACCTGATGTTCGTTCTTCATCCAGATATACAAATTTATATCCTCCTCCTTCTTGTGGAAGGTTAGAAACTACTTTTGAGATAATCTCTTGTTTCTGTTTATCAGTAATGTCTCCCGTGATTTCATAATAAAGATAGCATACTGTATATTTTAGCTCTGAGTATGCAAAGTGCATGTCACATATAACTGAGTTCTTTAGCTCATCTGTAACATAGAGTTTAACATTCCCTGTTTGGGTGGGTATAACTTTGATATAATTTTCATTATAAAGTTCTATCCGGGCAACTTCCGGGTTTTCATTGTTTATGTTGTAGGGACCGCTACCTCCTGTTATGTAAAAGTTGTACCCTGCCGCATGTGGATAGCTAAGAGTTAGGGGGCTTTTTACAATATCGCCGGTTATCTGGTCATGTATTACTACTGCTTCGGTCGTTTTGTTTTCCTGTGAACAACTAATGATATTCAAAAAGCAAAAGCATACTAAAGAGATGCCTAATATTTTTTTTAGTTTCATATTTCTGTTTTAATTCTTTTATCTGCTACATTTATTAAATATAAAATAAGAAGAGAGCATATCGCCCCCTTCTTATTCAATTTATTAATCTTAAAAATCAGTTCACTCTGGTTAAAGTTAGAGTCGCAACGGACTTTCCATCTGCACTCGAAAGATTTTTCTGCATAATTAAATCTCTTTTATTATATTTTATGACAGTATAATCGCCTGGTATTATAATGCTTGCATGTAGATGTATGATTTTACCTTCTATTCCATAAGTAAATACTATTGGCCCCGCACCTCCATCTCCTTCTGGATAACGATAATTACCTTTGCCTTCCGTTTTTGTAGTAAATTCCAACCCAATGTCTGCTGGTGATGGATGTAGGTTAGGATCATTGAATGTTCCTCTCCAAACTGTTTGATATAAGTCTTCGGTTTTTAAATAGACATTATTGTCATCATCGTTGTCGTCTGAACAGCTAATAATATTCAAAAAACAAAAACATAATAAAGAGATGTTGAATAATTTTTTTAGTTTCATTGTTATCTAAGTTATAATCCGATTATAGTGTATGAATTTGCCATCCGTCTCTTTTTTGCCATTACTCGATAAGATATTACGTTCTTTGGCAGAGGCAGGATAGAGGAACAGTGATAAAGTGATAAAATGCAATATAAAATAAATCTTACCATAAAATATATTTAACTGTTATCTGGCAAAATTATAGGTTTTAATTTAAGGAAAGAATAGTATATTGCTATGATATAGCTTTTTGCAGAATATGTTATGATGTATCCTATTGATTATCAATAGGATCTTTACTGTACAATATAGGTGTGATATAGCTTTTTGTTGGAATAGAGTGACCTTTTGGATTAAGTATGAGATAAATTTTCATTTAAAAAGCGTTGGATATTTCCCATTGGTGGGATATTTAGTCTTTTTCGAATAGTTGATCTTTTCATTTGAATGGTGTTGACACTCAGCCCCATGATAATAGAGATTTCATCACTGCTAAAGTTGGTATAGGTTAAACAACAAATGCGGAACTCATCTTCATTCAAATTGGGACATTTTTCTCGTAAACGGTCAAAGAAGCCGTTATGTAATTCGTTGATGCTTTTGTATAGAATGTCCCAGTTTAGTCCTTCTTCACCATAAATGATTTCATTAAACTTTTTCAGTAGTCTTCCGGAGCTTTCATCTTCTTTATGAATATAATTTTTCAAAGTTGCCGTCTTTTTTATAATGTCAAACTGATGAAGTAATACATTTCGAAAAGAGACTTCCTTTTCATCGAAACTTTTCGCCATATCCATAAGATGATATATTTTTTGCTCGGCTTCTAATTCACGTTTTTTGCTTAGCGAGTATTTCCTATAATAGAAGAGCAATCCGATCAGGGATAAAATGATTCCAATAGAAGAGTAGAATTTTATTTTTTGTTTCTCCAGAGCTAATGTCATGTTCTTATTGGTTAATTGCTCAAACTTATATTTTTTTTCCATATTAAGCAACGCTGCATCTTTAGTTTGTCCATAAATTGAATCGACATAGTCGCTATATATTTTGTAATTTTGTAGAGCTGCTTTATAGTTTTGTTCCTTCTCTTTTATAGAAGCACTTACCATGTAAATGTCGGCCATCAGGTATGAATCATCTTTGTCCTGTATGTGTGTATATGATTGTTGCATATACCACTCTGCAGAATCTTTTTGATTTTGGTTACTATATATGCCTGCTAGTTTTAGGCATATTCTGGAATAGTCGTTACCTTCCATATATTGCATAGCATTAAAAAAGTGTTTTTTCGCCATATCATTGTCACCTTTTACTTCTTTATAGAGTATGCCTATGTTTTGCTCAATTCCTGCAATGTTAGCAATGTATTTACGCTTTTTTGCTATTTGCAGAGCTTTATTGAAGTAAAATAAAGCACTATCCGTTTGTTCCTTGACGAGAAGGCTATGCCCAATTAACTGGTAGGAAATCATTTCGTTCTTTTCATTTCCTGCCTGTCGAAAATACATGGCGGCTTGCTGGAACCGTGGTAATGCTTGAACAGACAACATCTGATCTGATAATGCGGCTCCCATGGCACTTTGAATCAATGCTTTCAGGTTGACGTTAGCAATGGAAGTCGCATATTTTTCGGCTTCCAGATATTGTGACATTGCTTTTTTGTAATTTTTTTGCTCATATCTAAGACGCCCGCAATAGTAGGCGGCCATAGCGGCATTAGGTAGGTCCTGTTTGTGAACATAATAGCTTTTGGTATCGAAGATGGCGGTGTCGGTAGTGATGTCTTGATAGCTTTTGTCTTTTGCCTGCAATAGGAGTAGCATGTAGCGATGGTAACGTTTCTTATTTAGTTGTTTAGGTTTAATAGAATCAAGTAATCCTGCCGCACTATCGGGATAGGCTTCTACAATTTTTTCCGCATCGCTCATCAGGCGGTCTTCCTTTGTGTCGTGGTGGTTGCACGAAAAGAAAAACGACATCAGTAGAAGGAACAGAATAAAAAATCTACTAGTTTCTCTCATCTTTTTCATTGTATTATGCTATTGCAAAGATACATGAAAAAAATGGGTGTAATCTAATCTGTTATAATTTTTATCACTTTTTGCTCTCTTTTGTTTTACAAGCAGTAAATAGTTTGTTTTCCTCTTTTCTAAGACAAAATACCGTAATTCTTCCTTTTTTCCAAGATAAATAGATGCATTTTCTGCCACTTTTCCAAGAATACCTTATGGAAACAATGTTCCTTCCATCTCATCTCTCTTAACTATCTTGCCGTAAGAATGTACCTTCTTCATCAAAATAAAGTGAGTATTGCTGGTCTACATATACATTGTATTCGTTGTTTTGGTGTCTTAGTGTATAAATATGTCCATTCTGATAGCTCTGGTTGAGATAATCAACTGTTTTCGCGGGAAGCAATTCTATTATTTTTGAAGGCAGACTTAGTGGTGTCACTTTAAGATTTTCTGCGATATGGGATGCGCTAATTTTCGCCCATATGCCATCTTGAGTCAGCTCAATAGATATATTGTCTTTATTATCATTGTCGTATACAAATGTATAACCATACTCATAGGGACCGACTATGCTCATCCCGTCAGGATAGACAAGCTTATAGGATGAGCCGAAATAGGCTGCTATTTTATTTGCCGATGAGACAGGAGGAGATACAATGCCTGTGCTCTCATTTACTAATAAATCTTTATTCTTAAAACGGAGACCATATTTCCCATTTCCATAAAGTGCTATAATTCTTATATCTCCTAAGTTGTTTTGAGTTTTAATTGTTTCAGAAATGCTTGCTGGCAGTTCATTACCTGCTATTTTGGATAAAAGATCTACTACATTGGTATTGTCGTCTTCTTTCTCTATTTCTGCATGTATCCATTCGCCTTTTTCATTGAAACTGAGCACTAACTCATTCTTAATAAACAGTCGGTAAGCAATTCCCTCTTCTTCCGTTATTTTAAATATCCGCCCTAGAGTCGTAGGCATATTAAGCTGATTACGTTTAAGAAATTCATCTATTTTAAGTTTGGCACTTTCATCAGTAACGTTTACATCTGCCAATGTTGTACCTTCGTATGCCAATAATTGTGATTGTGCATAGCTGTGCTTATTACTCAGTGTAATGATTGTATTATATTTGTCGAAGGATGAGAGTTGCACAACTTTTGCCTGGGATTCTTTTTGCATTAATTCTCTATAAACATGTTCATCCAATATTTTAGTAGCGGATGAAGGTATTCCCTCTTCGGCGGATATATTCTTCCAAATCCCATTGGCATGATTGAAGCTTATATAGATTTGTCCTTCCAACAGTACATAATAGAATTTTTTATCCGTAACGTTTTCTTCTGTGGAACGGGTGTCGGATGATTCTTGTGGATTATCAAGACTGACTGAAACAACCTTGTTGTCAGGAAAATATTTGGTTAAAAACTCTTGGGAGGATGTCGGTAGGTCTTCAATTCCTAATTTATGGGATTCTTCATCATTATTGCTACAGCTGCTGAAAGCAAATGTAGCAAACAGAAAGAATAGAAATAAAAATAAGTGTTTTGTTTTCATTTTGATAATCGGCTACATTTTAGTGCCAAAGGTAGATTTTATTCTATTAAGTTCAAAGTGATGTTTTCAAAATATGTTATTAAGCTGTTGATGATTAAAATGCTTACCTTATACTTGCATATTTACTTGAATGAGGTAAGTATGCAAAATATAGGTAATTCTGATCAAAGTCCGGGTTACTGTAACATCGATAAATCAACCTTGTAATAAGTTGGTGCTGCATTGCTTTTTTCAAGGAACATCACCATATAAATAGGGGCATACACCAACTTACCTTCTACTCGCAGATTATCATTGCAAAATACTATAGCTTCGGGAAATTCGTACTCTTCACAATCCATAATATTGGACAGGGCACGATGCAACTCATAATCTTTTCCGGATTTTACCTCTATGGGGAGTACTTTACTATCAAATTCTATGATGAAATCCAATTCCCCCCGCTTCTTATTGTTATAATAATAGGGGTCTATGCCATGCGTCACTAATTCTTGCGCTACTGCGTTTTCGTATATCGAGCCAAAATTAATATTCTTCTCACCCTTGATGATCCGTAACTGAATACCTTCGGCATATTGAGCAGCAAGCAAACCTATGTCGCTTTGGAAAAGTTTAAATAAATTGCGCGAGCTAGCTAGTAATAAGGGCATCTTAGGTTCTTCTACATTATAAACAGGTAGCGCAACACCTGCGTTTTTTAACCACAGGAAACTGTTTTGATAACGTTCAAACTTGGCATTCTCGTTGAGACGTTTTAAGATAAACCGTTTATTTTTAGCATTGAGCTCAGGTGGAATGAGATTGAAAATTTCTTCTATATAAAGTTTGTTATCGGGATCATATTGGGCAATGTCACGTTTGTACAGACGGATGACGTCCTGTTGCACAGCCATTACCTCTTGCAGGTTGTTGCTCTCGATGTATTTGCTCACAGCGGCAGGCATACCTCCCACAACCAAATACAAACGGAATAGTTCCATGATTTTAGAGTGGATGAACTTATCCACCTCTACGCGGGTCTCCCAAGCGTTACGCAGAGCGGCTATTATTTTATCATTGATGCCCACACACGAAATAAACTCCTCAAAGTCGAGTGGATACATGTCCTTAATTCCCATATATCCTACAGGTTCCGAACGCAAGTCCTTTAATTCAACACCAAGCAATGATCCACTTAGGACATAGCGATACGAGCCTTCATCTACCAAAAATTTGATAGCGGTAACCATTTCAGGGCATTTTTGCACTTCATCGAAGAAGATGAGCGTTTCTCCTTTAATCAATGGAGTTGTAGTCATGGCTGACAAGCGAAGCAATATGTCTGCGCTGCTCTTTGTGTCCTTGAAAACTTCCATTGCTTCGGGATTTTCAATGAAGTTTATTTCTATAAAACTCTTGAACGACTTACCAAATTCTCGAATGGAATAAGTTTTACCGATTTGGCGTGCACCGGTAATAAGCAGGGCATTACGAGTCGTCTCGTAATAACGCTTAATGTAAGAATCAATCTTTCTTTTCAGCATGGTTTCTTCGGCTTATTTTAAGCGGTAAATAGTTGCTTTTCCGCTTTTCCAAGACAAAAATACCATAATTTTTCCTTTTTTCCAAGATAAATAGATGCGTTTTCTGCCACTTTTCCAAGAATACCTTGTGCTTATATCTTGTAGACTGTATCAATTGCTCTATATAATCATGATGGAATAATTATTCTAGCTTTAATCAACTAACCATTCAGTTGCTGGAACTACATGGATAGTATGGCCATTCTTCTCAAAATCTTGCTCAGTATCAAAGTTTATCAAAAAAAGATTCTCGCATTTGAACATTTCAGCAGCCCTGACAAGTCCACTAATCTCACGCTTTAATGTTTTCTCGGCACTTACGTCATAAGATACCTGTATCAATTGCTCTACTTTTCCTTCTTTGGCTATTACGAAATCTACTTCCCACTGCTTGTCGCGATAGTAAAAGACATCTGTGTATTGAGGACGGAAACGACGTAACAGTTCTATATAAACGACGTTTTCCAACCTCCAACCAAGATTTTCTGTGGAAAAAGTACCCTCTCTCTCAGAAATAAAAGCCAAATCGACCACATACACTTTTTCACTGCGGACACGTTCCTTACTTTTATAAGAGAACTTGTGAACACCTTGTAGCAGGAAAGCTTCTTTCAGATATGAATAGTAGTTCTCTATAGTATGATCGGAAACGCCAAACATCTTTGCAAGTTCTGATGCAACAAACTCCTGGCAGAAATTATCAGAGAGGTATGCCGCCAATCGGCGCAACACTTCAATATATTTTATCCTAAACCTTTTGGCTATATCATTCTTGATAATTGAATTGAGAAGAGCTTCTATATAACCTCGTTTGTTCTGTTCATTCATGAGCTCTGGAAAACCGCCATCAAGCAAGTATTCATTGAGGGCTTTCTTTCGCAACGCTTTTGCCTTAGTAGATAGCGAATGGAGCTCAACACCTTTCATTGAACCATATTCTGAAAATGAGAAAGGATAAAGCTCTATCTTGTTGTGTCTTCCTGTCAGATGGGTGGTTAATTCACTACTTAGCAATTTGGAATTGGAGCCCGTTATAAATAGATGAACCTTCTGACGCAGCATTTTGTTTACAAATAGTTGCCAACCTTTTATGTTCTGAACTTCGTCCAAAAATAGATACTTGAAATTTCCATATATTTGATATAGTGCATCAAGAACATTATCAAAGTCAGTAGACTTTAACTCTTCCAAACGGTCATCATCAAAATTGACATAAGCAAATTCAACATGATTCTGGCGGATGAATTTTCCGCATAATGTTGATTTGCCACTTCTTCTAACACCAATTACTATCTGGGCGAGATTACTGGTTAGTGAAAGTTGCTTTTCTTCCAATCTTGTACACAACTGTGTCATATTATTAATCAGAAGTTCTTCTTTCTGATCAGAGAATACAGTAAGCAGTTTTCTTGAATTCATAAGTGCTTGATTTTTAAACTACAAAGGTAGTAAAACTTCGATAAAATCCAATTTTTAAGGATGTAAACTTCGATATATTCTTGAAACTGGCTTATTTAACTTCGATAAAATCCGATATTTAGTGTGACTAACTTCGATAAATGGAAGAAACATCATTGAAAGTTTTGCAAGGTTTTCACCTAAAACTTGCAAATTCAAGATTTTTATTATACATTGGTACTTGTTTTCGTTAAATCAGTTTGGTTACTTCAGATAAGGGAACTTAATTAATATACTTTGCGATATGCAGAATTACAGTCATGTTTGTATAGATTTTCTTAATAGTTGTGGTTGCTTCCGGTTGTATATAAAAATGCTCTATGCTATACTTCCGGTTATGGTTTCATGTTCGGGCAGTCAGGACAAGGATACAATTAATGTTGCGGAGGGTATGAGTAAACCGGTTGAAGAACTATCCGTTCAAAACTTATTCCCTGACATAACTTATGTCCCTTTAGAAACAAATAACCAGTCTCTTGTGGGTCAGTGGCCGGATATTGCGGTTTTGGATAGTATTATTCTGATTTCTTCTGCCAATCAAAATTTGAAGTTTTTTGACCGCGTTACGGGACGTTATATTCGGGATATTGGTCATGTCGGTACGGACCCGGAAGGATATGCTAAAGATTCATGGGGGAAACTAAACTACTGGACGGATAATGTCCGGAAAATCGTTTATTTTTTAGGTTGGCATAATGATTTTCTGTTGTATGGTTTTGATGGCGATTACAAGGGGAAAGTTCAGTTGCCAGAGGAGGCTTGCTGTAATTTATCCCAAAATTATTTTTTAATAGATTCGGATAAGATTTGGGGACACAACAAGTTGAAGCTTTCACAAGAAAAGCCTTCTGTTTTTTGTATTGATACAAGTACCATGTCTTTGGTCAAAATTGCTACATGGAATTCTGCTTTGCTTCCTGCGAATGAGGTACAATCTGTTTCAACTCTTTTGGGAGGTTATGTCTCTTACGGTGGGGACTTAACGATGGCTACTATTGTGGGAGACCGGAGATCTTATGTTGCGGTAAATAGTCCTTCACTTTGGAAAACAGACGATATAATTAAAGTGAAGCAAGCTTTCAACGATACGATTTATACTGTTTCGGAAAAGGGACTTACTCCTTATAAGGTTTTTGAACTTGGAAAGTGGCATTGGAATGAGGAAAGACAATTTGAGACCTCGGGGTGTGAAAAAAGAATTGCCATAGATTATGTATTGGAAAATGCGCAATATATTTATTTCCATTTTCATACGGGCTTATATAACGATAAAAATAGTTTGCCTTATTGTGGCTTTTATGATAAAAATGAAGAACATATTTTGATTTTAAAAGGAGATAGCCTGTTGGACAGGAAAACAAATCAGCACATTCAAATCAGGGGAGTCAGTTCCGACGGTTGTTTTATAGGCTTATTGCAGGCTGATGAACTGAGCAGAGAGAATATGAACCGGTTGGGAGTTGAAGAGGATGGTAATCCAATCGTTGTTATTCTTCATTGATCTCTCTGAACTGCGTTGTTAAGATATTGATAATTAAAATACTTACCTTATATTTGCATATTTACTTGAACGAGGTAAGTATGCAGGATATAATTGTTGGATAATATATGAGTATACAATTTATTGCAAAAAAACATAAATAAGACTGTATGAATAACGAAATACAATTTGTACTTTACAATCTGCCTAATGAAGAAGGAAAGGTACAGGTGATAATAAAGGACGAAACACTGTGGTGCACACAGAAGGCAATGAGTCTGTTATTTGGCGTAGGTGTGCCAGCGATCAGTAAGCATTTGAGCCATATTTTCGATGAAGGAGAGCTAGTATGAGAGGTGGTTGTTTCCAAAACGGAAATAACCACTCAGCATGGTGCCATAGAAGGTAAAAACACAAACTAATAATGTTGACTTCTATAGTCTTGATGCCATCATTGCCGTTGGTTATAGAGTTTCATCCATTAAGGCAACCCGATTTCGTCAGTGGGCTACAGGGATTTTGAATGAGCATATCCGTAAGGGGTTTGTGTTGGATGATGAGCGACTTAAGCAGGGTAATGCTGTTTTTGGCAACATATTACAGATTAAAGAGGTTATTTTATGTCATAACTAATGTTTTCTTTTCTTCTTTTTCTTTTGTCTCCAAATGACAAAGCCGGTTACAGGCAGGGTTGTACCCAACAATCCGCCAAGGAATGTTAGCAGTTTGTCCAGTGGTCCCATCCAATTACCGGTGTGAAGCACCCAAATCATATTGTCTACCTGTTCGCCTTTTAATACGGTTTTTGGTATATTTTCCGCAACCTTGCCGGTGGTACGGTCAAAAAATCGAATTGCAGGGTCTTCCGCACTTTTAAGTCCGATGCGGTTGGATAGCCTGACCTGATAATAGGGAGTCTCCAAGTTCCATGTATTTACCTGGACCTCCGCTTTGTCAGGGTGGGAGCTGAATGCCATGTCGATGGCGGTATTGATTGGAAATACTGATAGTTTAGAAGCGACAAGTCACATTAGCCAGGAATTGCCGGGGTGCCTGAAGTTTGGCGTAATAATCTCCCAGCATATAACGCTTGTCTGTCAAGTTGTTTATCTTTACTCCGATGTGGCAACTACCTTTCCACGAAGCCTTCCGGTTTGTGCCGAACTATAAGTGGCACACAACATTAGGAAAAATAGTGGAAGTAACTGTTTTGTAAGACTGAATCTTTGTTTCATTGATGCACTCTTTTATTATTGATATTTACCTTAACAAAAACTTCGGCAAAGATAAGCAGAGCTATATTGCGCTGCAATCACCATAAACAGGGGTATTGAGGATGGAAAATACCTATACATGGTGATTTGTTGAAATGACTAAACTAAACATCTAATGGTGGCAAAAGAAAAGTGGTTGCCTCATTATGAGACAACCGCTTTAATTCTATTTTCTAAAGAATAAGTATAGGCTTCTTAACTTGCTATATGAAATCTTTTTCCGGTAAGTTTCTGAATATCTTTCAACATTATTTTCTCGTCTTCGGCGCAAAACGTTAGTGCTGTGCCTGTATTGCCAGCCCTTCCTGTACGGCCAATACGGTGTACGTACATTTCCGGTACTTCCGGTAAATCATAGTTTATCACCAGTTCCAATCTATCAATATCTATTCCTCGTGCAGCTATGTCTGTTGCTATCAGCACGCGGATTTTATTCGATTTGAAATCGTTGAGGGCACGTTGTCTGGCATTCTGCGATTTATTGCCATGGATGGCCTCGCTACTGATTCCCACTTTACAAAGTTGCTTGGCAATTTTATCAGCTCCATGTTTGGTTCTGGAAAACACTAGCACAGATTGCTCTTTTTCTTTTGCCAATAAGTCTATTAGTAGATCCTTTTTATCATTCTTCTCCACAAAATAAATATACTGTTCTACTGTATCAACCACTGATGAAGCCGGTGTGACTTCCACTTTGACGGGATTATGCAGAATAGTTTGTGACAGTGATGCTATTGTCCGGGGCATGGTTGCAGAGAACAACAAACTTTGTTTTTCTTTTGGCATCAGAGGCAATAATCGCTTAATGTCATGAACAAAGCCCATATCCAGCATCCTGTCGGCTTCATCCAGCACAAAGTGGCAGACCGAATTCAGATTGACATACCCCTGACTTAGTAAGTCGAGTAACCGTCCGGGAGTAGCTACAAGAATATCAACGCCTGCTTTCAAGGCATTTACCTGTGCATTCTGTTTTACGCCTCCGTAAATTGTTGTATGACGTAGCCCTGTGTATATGGTGTATTCTTTAATACATTCATCTATCTGGATGGCAAGTTCACGGGTCGGTGCAAGAATCAAAGCTTTAACTTTCCTTTGCTGTCCTTTTTCTCTTGTCAAATAGAGTTGTTGGATAATCGGGATGGAAAAAGCAGCAGTCTTGCCTGTGCCTGTCTGAGCTAAGCCCAATACATCTTTTTTGTTTAAAACTAATGGTATGGCCTGCTCCTGTATAGGGGTGGGACTTACATACCCTTTTTCGCTCAGAGCCCTGAATATGGGCTCTGAAATATTCAATTCTTTAAATGTCATAATTTTAGAACTGCTATATCAGCAGTTTCTTTATTTGAGTAAATCTGAACATCAGATATAAAACAACCAGCTATGAGTCAGCCTTTTGAGTAAAATCAAATTCCTGTTTAAGTCTGGTAATAATTTCCTTTACACTACTTATTTTTTTTGCGAGAGGTGCATTGACTCCGGTGAAGGCAAACCCTTTATCCATATTTCCCCGCGCGGCATTATACAATGCTTTTATGATGCAATAAGGACTATTCTTGTAATCGCAACTTTTTATGCAATGCACAAAGCAATTGTCTGGGACTTCCAATCCAGCTTCCACCCGTCTCAAAAAATCCCCTTTAATGGCACGTCCGGGCATGCCTACCGGGCTATTTATAATTTGAATATCTTCTTTCCGGGCATTAATGTAAGTTTGTTTAAAATTCTCGGCGGCATCGCACTCTGTGGTAGTAATAAACAGGGTGCCCATTTGTACACCCGAAGCCCCCATCTTCATAAAACGGTAAATATCTTCCCCCGATGATATGCCACCGGCTGCTATCACCGGTATGTTTTTTTTCTCTTTATATCTTTGTGCCACTTTTATGACTTCGGGCAGAATATTTTCTAAAGAGAATGATTCGTCAAAGATCTGTTCTTTCTTAAAACCGAGATGTCCTCCCGCTTTCGGTCCTTCCACAACAATAGCATCCGGTAGATACTGGTAGCTATTATACCATCTTTCACAAATCACTTTAGCCGCACGTGCCGATGAAACAATAGGCACCAGTTTTGTTTTACTCTCGGGGGTTTGATAGGAAGGCAGATCCAGAGGAAGCCCGGCACCGGCAAATATCAAGTCGGCCTTGCCTGCTATTGCAGTACGCACCATATCTGCAAAGTTCGTTAAAGCCACCATAATGTTCACTCCTATCACTCCCTTTGTTTTTTCTTTAGCCAAACGCAATTCCTCCTTCAATCCCCATATACAGTTTTGGAAGAAATTGCCATGTCCTTTATAGAGTAGTCCCAAACCGGCGCATGATATAACACCTATTCCACCTTCATTCGCTACCGCTGAGGCCAATCCTGAAAGTGATATCCCTACACCCATTCCTCCCTGAACAAGAGGCAGACAAATTTCTTTATCACCAATAAAAAAAGATTTCATCATAATTATTTGCAAAAATATGTCACGATAATAGTATTACACATTTTCGCGACTGATTGTTACTATAAACAAATCTGTTGATTTTGATGTCGATTTTGACGATGGTAGAGATCCGCAGGATAAGGGCGGAGCAAAAACATTGAAAAGAAAGATTTCAATAAAAACCCGACTGTTCCGACTGCAAAGATACGAAATAAAATAGACTTTTAGCGGATTTTTATAATTATTTATTAAATATACGGAAAAGATACATATCGGAATGGTTTATTAAGTGCACAGTAATTGATTGTAATAAGTATCGGATACAGCTGGATAGCTTTGGACTTTTCTTAAAAAACACCTATATTTCTTTGCTTTTGTCTATATATTCTTTTACTTTTGCACGTACACTGATGTGTAACCCACGGCAGTGGAACAACTTTTTCACAGCCGTGGAGAAGCTTCCTCATAGCTGTGGAAAAGCTGCTTCACAACTGTGGACATAGATAGTAGATGAGGTGTTTACAAAAGAAATGTAAGGCATAAACCAAAGGAAAACCTGTTTTTTTATGGGATAGAAAACAGGTTTTTAAATCAAAGAACTATGGCAATATTATTCGATTGGTACGAAAACCCGAAACCAACGGACAAGCAGGATGAGGAGCAAACCCTGCATCCGAGAATCCGACTGAATGGCTCCACAACCACCACCGAACTGAAGCGATATATTCAAGAGGCTTGCTCGTTGACCGAGACAGATGTTGTCGCCGTACTTGACGCACTGTCCCATTATCTGGGACGGGAATTGCGCGAGGGGCGGCGGGTGCATCTGGATGGTATCGGCTACTTTTATCCTACGCTGACTTGCAGCGATAAAGTGACCGTCAACACCAGACGGAAAAGCACCTATGTGGAACTGAAGGACGTAAGCTTCCGTATGGATAAGGGCCTGCGGAGCGAGATAGGAGTGATTAAGGTGAAACCGCTGAAACAGAGAAACCTTTCGCAGGGAAAACTGACTGCGGAGGAGATTGATAAGCGGGTTGTGAAGTTTTTGGAGACGCACGATTTTATAACGCGAAGCGACTTGCAATCGCTTTGTGATATGACACGTACCACGGCTTCACGGCATATCCTGCGTCTATGCAATGAAGGAAAGCTGGAGAACAGGGGGGTGCAGAGACAACCGGTTTATGTCTTGAAGACTGACGGCTCATCCCTTTGACAGGGTGATGCAGGAAAAGTGTAGGTAAATTTGCTTGCACTCCTCTTTTTTTTGCTGCCACCACTCTTTTCTTTTCTGTCTATCAGATAGTTAGATACGAAAGTGCAAGTGTGTAAGTAGAATGAGTGAAAAACACTGGGTAGAGAGTGTCTCTTCTGAAGTGTGATTCTAAATAAATTTCCGGTGCAAATGTTTGGAAAGAGACGTAAGAAAGCACTTTTTTATTACTTTTGCACCAATCATCAATATCTAAAAAGAAGTTCCATACATGGCAAAGAAAAATACGCCCAAAGATACCGAAGAGTCCCTTTCCTTTTTTGGAAAGATAGCCGCTCTTTTTAAAAATGAGACCATTCATTTCGTCATTGGTTTGGTACTGGTCATCTTTTCTGTTTATCTGTTACTGGCTTTTTCTTCGTTTTTCTTTACGGGAGCGGCGGATCAGAGCATCATTGACTCGGGGAATACACAAGTGTTGTCTTCGACGAACAATGGAGTGAGGAATTATGCCGGTTCACGGGGTGCACAGTTGGCAAGCTATTTGATTAACGACTGTTTCGGTGTCTCTTCGTTCTTCATTCTCGTATTTCTCGCGGTTATGGGACTGAAGCTGATGAAGGTGCATCCATTCCGCCTGTGGAAGTGGTTTATCGGTTGTTCTTTACTTTTAATTTGGTTCTCCATCTTTTTCGGTTTTACCTTTGTAGACCAGTATAAAGACTCGTTCCTCTATCTGGGGGGGATGCACGGATACAATGTGAGCCGGTGGTTAACGTCACAGGTTGGTGTGCCGGGGGTATGGATGATTCTGTTGGTAACAGCCATTTGTTTTTTGATTTATTTGAGTGCGCGTACCATTATTTGGTTGCGGAAGATATTGAGCCTTGGCTTCTTGAACCGGAAGAGTAAGAAAGAAGAAAAGGCGGAAGGAGATATTCCCGAAGAGTTTACCGATTCGTGGACGGCGAAAGGTAAAGCTCCTTTGAAGACAAACGAAATTCCCGCGGCAGATGCAAAGGGGAAGGAAAAGGAAGAAGACGAAAGCGATTCCGATGAAGATGATCCTGCAGAGGATGAACCTCAGAACGGCGTGATGCTTGATTTGGGGAATACATCCGCTAATAATATACCTGCAAAGACTGCCGGTGGTGCGGTGCCACTTACCGTAGAAGCTCCCAAGCCTGAACTTGTAACCCCTGCCCCTGCATTGGATAAGCCGGCGGAACCTACGTTTGAAGTGGAGAGTGCCGAAGAAGAGGAGTATCACGGTCCCATTAAAGAACCGTATAATCCGCGTCTGGATTTGGAGAGTTATCATTTCCCCACAATCAATTTGATGAAGCATTATGATAATGCCGAACCAACGATTGACATGGCGGAACAGAATGCTAATAAGGATAAAATTATCAATACCTTGCGTAGTTTCGGTATTGAGATCAGTACGATAAAAGCAACAGTAGGTCCTACGGTGACGTTGTACGAAATCACGCCCGAACAGGGTGTCCGTATTTCCAAAATACGCGGATTGGAAGATGATATAGCCCTTAGTCTTTCGGCATTGGGTATCCGTATCATAGCCCCGATTCCCGGTAAAGGAACTATTGGTATTGAAGTCCCCAACTCCAATCCGAAGATCGTATCGGGTCAGAGCATTATCGGGAGTAAGAAGTTTCAGGAATCCACGTATGATTTGCCTATCGCTTTGGGTAAGACTATCACCAATGAGGTCTTTATGGTGGATTTGTGTAAAATGCCCCATGTGTTGGTTGCCGGTGCAACGGGACAGGGTAAGTCAGTGGGATTGAATGCGATTATCACCTCTTTGCTTTATAAAAAGCATCCTGCCGAATTGAAGTTCGTATTGGTCGATCCCAAGAAAGTGGAGTTCAGTATCTATTCTGTTATAGAACACCATTTCCTTGCCAAATTGCCTGACGGAGGCGATGCCATCATTACGGATGTGACCAAGGTGGTACAAACGCTGAACTCGGTTTGTGTGGAGATGGATACCCGTTACGATTTGTTGAAAGCAGCCCATGTACGTAACATTAAGGAATATAACGAGAAGTTTATCAACCGTCAGCTCAATCCCGAAAAAGGACATAAATTCATGCCCTATATTGTGGTGATCATCGATGAGTTCGGGGATTTGATTATGACAGCGGGTAAGGAAATAGAGTTGCCTATTGCGCGCATCGCCCAGTTGGCGCGTGCGGTGGGTATTCATATGATTATAGCAACCCAGCGTCCGACGACGAATATTATAACGGGAACGATCAAGGCGAACTTCCCCGCCCGTGTGGCATTCAGGGTATCGTCCATGATGGACTCGCGTACCATTTTAGACCGTCCCGGAGCCAATCAGCTTATCGGTCGTGGTGATATGCTCTTCCTGCAGGGAGCTGATCCCGTGCGTGTGCAATGTGCCTTCATTGATACGCCGGAAGTTGCGGAAATCACACATTATATAGCCAAGCAACAAGGTTATCCCACCGCGTTCTTCCTGCCTGAATATGTAAGCGAGGAGAGCGGTTCCGATTTGAGTGATGTGGATTTGGGACGGATTGATCCGCTGTTTGAAGATGCCGCCCGTTTGATCGTGATTCATCAACAAGGATCTACTTCCCTGATTCAGCGAAAGTTTGCCATCGGGTATAACAGAGCCGGGCGTATCATGGATCAACTTGAGAAGGCGGGAATTGTGGGATCGACACAGGGAAGCAAGCCGCGCGAAGTGCTTTGTGTAGACGAAAGTGATCTGGAGATGCGCTTGAACAATTTGCAATAACTTACGTTTTTAGTAAATGTGACATAGAATTGGTATGATGAAGTTTTATAAATCGGTGAAACCGGATGTTGTTCGGGTTCTTTTTTATCTGTGTTTGTTTGCTTTGGGGCTTCCTGCCTATGCAGGACAGATTGATGCCAAAACGGTACTGGACAAGACCGCCGAAACTTTCCGCCAGTCGGGTGGGGTGCGTGCGGACTTTGTAGCCCAAACTTTTCTGAATAAAAAATTGCAAGACAGCTCCAATGGTTCCATACAGCTTAAGGGGGAAAAATTCTTGTTAGAGGCGGAAGGGATGAAGACATGGTTTAATGGTCATACCCAATGGAGTTATCTCGAAAGCAGTAACGAAGTCAATTTGAGTGAGCCGACGCCCGAAGAGTTGCAAAGCATAAATCCTTATACCTTGTTGTCCATCTATAAGCAGGGATATAAATTGAAGTTAGGTAAAACGGAAATGTATCGCGGTAAACCGGCTTATGAAGTGATATTGACTGCTTCCGGTAAGAAGCAGGATTTGGCGTGCATTGTTCTTTATGTCGAAAAGGCGACATGGCAACCTTTATGTGTCAGTATGACGCAGCGGGGTGGGGGAAATGTCGTTATTCGTATCCAATCCTATCGTACCGGACAGCCGTATGCCGACGGGATTTTTTCTTTTGATAAGAAGGAATATCCCACAGCGGAAGTGATAGATTTAAGATAGTATCAATATAAAAAAAAGAATATATGGAAATTGAAAAGGTAAAATGCCTGATTATAGGTTCTGGTCCTGCCGGTTATACCGCAGCGATCTACGCTGGAAGAGCTAATCTTTCACCGGTATTGTATCAGGGTTTACAGCCCGGCGGACAGTTGACTACCACCACTGAGGTGGAAAACTTTCCCGGTTATCCCGAAGGTATTGACGGTCCCAAGCTCATGGAAGACTTGCAGAAACAAGCCGAACGTTTCGGTGCGAATTTGCGTTTCGGCATTGCTACGGCTGCTGATTTGAGCAAAGCTCCATACAAGATAACGATTGATGAGGAGAAGGTCCTGGAAGCTGATACCGTGATTATTTCAACGGGTGCTACCGCCAAGTATCTGGGTTTGGAAGATGAAAAGAAGTATGCCGGTATGGGTGTCAGTGCCTGTGCCACTTGTGACGGTTTTTTCTATCGTAAGAAGACGGTTGCCGTTGTTGGTGGTGGAGATACCGCATGCGAAGAGGCTATCTATTTAGCCGGATTGGCGTCTAAAGTTTATTTGTTGGTACGTAAGCCATTTCTGCGTGCTTCCAAGATTATGCAGGAGCGTGTGATGAACCATGAGAAGATTGAAGTCCTTTTTGAACATAATGCAGAAGGTCTTTATGGTACAAATGGAGTTGAAGGTGTTCATTTGGTGAAGCGTAAAGGTGAAGTAGATGAAAAGCATTACGACTTGCCGGTAGATGGCTTTTTCCTTGCTATTGGGCATAAGCCAAATTCTGATATCTTCAAGCCGTATCTTGATACGGATGAAATAGGCTATATCATTACAGAAGGTGACAGTCCGCGGACTAAAGTTCCGGGTGTTTTTGCTGCCGGTGATGTTGCCGACCCGCATTACAGACAGGCGATTACGGCTGCCGGTAGCGGTTGTAAGGCGGCTATTGAAGCAGAACGGTATCTTTCTGCAAAAGGTTTGCTTCCAAAGGAATAATTAAGGTAAGTGTATATTCCAAAACAAAAATACTCCTGTTATAGAACTTATGATGTGGGTAAGATGTATTAAAAAGGAGTTCTGATAGATTTAAACTGAAAATCCTCTTATTTTTCTCTGTACCGTGTAACCGGGAGAGAAGAATAAGAGGATTCTTTCTTCAGCATCAACTAATAGATGGTTTTAATGCTGAAATTGGCAATTTTGTTTGTTTATTCTGAAGCAAGCTTCTTGTGAGTCATGATATCTAATACCATTTTATCTGTTTCGTTCATTGCGTCCATCCCAATGGAGGTTAGATTGTGAATGCTGATATCCACGTCTTCATCGATAATGCCTTCCACAGCAGTCACATGCTTTTGCTGCATGGCTAACATAGCCGAAAGAACGGCGGTGGATACACCGGAAGTTACTTTTAATGCACAACTCGGTTTTGCACCATCACAGATCATTCCGGTGAGGTTGGCGATCATGTTCTTTACCGCATAAGTTATTTGCTGATAGCTTCCCCCCATCAAGTAGGTAATGCCACAACTCGATCCTGTGGAAGCTACAACACAGCCGCAAAGAGCAGAAAGCGGTCCTAGGCTTTGCTTGATATAAACAGCTGTAAGATGGCTCAGAACTAGCCCGCGTATTAATTCTTCTTCCGTATTGTGATTCTCTTCTGCAAATACAGCAACCGGATTGGTGGCGCATATGCCTTGATTGCCGCTGCCTGAATTGCTCATTACCGGTATAAGAGCTCCTCCCATCCGGGCGTCGCAGGCGGAAGAAGTGCTTGATAAAATATGGGAAAAAATGTTTTCGCCAAGTATGCCTCTGCCCAAAGGTCTGCTCAATGTTTTTCCCAATTCATGCCCGTAGCTTTCCTTCAATCCGTTTGCTGCGGCTCTCATGTTGAGTTTGCGGCTTTCCAAAATGAATTCAATATCTTGCAGCGGACATGACATTGCAAAATCGTAGACCTTTCGCATGTTGAGATGAAGTTCACCTTCTCCTACTGTGTCTTCGTCTGATGCCGATTCTTTATCCAGATGGTCGATCAGGACTTTCTCCGTATCCGCTACGTAGACAAAGTTGGTGTGATCTCCTGCTATAATGGCAATCCCTTTTTTATCTCCTGTGGTGCAGATGGCTTCGCTGTATAATTTATCTTTAATGTCTTTTTTCAGACTGATCTTTATGCGTTGCTCTGCAATGTACTTTTTGCCTGCTTCAACAGACTCCGGTGTACAGGTTTTAAGTATCTCCAGTTTGTCGGCGGACTTTCCAATCAGTGCCCCTAATGCAATGGCTATGGGTAGTCCCACCATTCCCGTTCCGGGTATGCCTACGCCCATCGCATTTTTAAGGATGTTAGCGCTCAGTTTTACCTCGATTTGTTCCGGTTTTGAGCCTAAAGCTTCTGTTGCTCTGGCCACACTGAGCGCCACGCAAATGGGTTCTGTGCATCCAATAGCGGGAACAACTTCGTGTTTTAGTAATGCTATGATTTGATCGATCTCTGTCCGTTCCATTATATAATTATTATCAATATACTTCTATTTCATCTACATATAAGTCAGATGGAATAATACTTTCCGGCGTGTCTTTACGACAATCTATTCCGTTGCGTAATGTTCCTCCGCTCTTTATGGTAATTTTGACGTACCTTGCTTTAGACGGTTCACACTCCAGAGTGTCCGTAAACATTTTCCTGCCATGTTCCGGATATTTACGGAGAAATGCTTTCTTTCCTATCTCTTTATAGTTTTTGCCATCGGTAGACACTTGTACTTTTGCATTGCTTGCCGGAAGAATGCGAAAAGCGGGGTTATACAGTGAACCGTAAATTACTTTGCTGATAGTAGTCTCCTGTTGTAAATCAACGCTGAATGTCATTTCATTATTGCACTTCTCATTTAGGTTGAAAGATACCCACGGGGTGTATGATGCAATGTTACCCCGCTTGCCATTGGTCAATCCCAAAGTAGTGGTATCTGCACCCAATACATCGTTTTTGCCGAAAATATCGCCGTTCATCCAGCCGCAGTGAGGAGTTGTTGTATATTGTTTCCCGCTAATGAGATTAGCGTACAGTGACTTTTGTCTGATGCTACCGACCATCTTCCCGTTTCTGAAAACAGCTGTTTTCAAGTCAATCTTTCCCTTCCATGCAAAAGGTGCGGTGTATGCTTGGGATTTAGCGGTTGGTTTACTACCGTCCAATGTGTATCTTATTGTTGCATCCGGGTAGAATGTTTCCAGTACCGCTTTTAGTGTATCTCCGAACACATGCGTATTGATGTTTACGTCGAAGAAATTCCGACATGCTTTTACATTCATTATATTCATACGCTCAAAGTCTTCCACCATGCGTTGACGGAAACTGTCCCAATTCTTTATATGCTTTTGTGTCCATCCTGTTTCGGCAATAGCTACAGCACGGGGGAATGTCTGATAGTCGCGTCTTTCGTCGTTTTGCATGTATTCCGTCCATACATTGCCTTGTACGCCGATGATATGTTCTTTGAGTAATTCATCTGCGTTATCAGGAACAGGATTATAGCTATAGGTTTTCTTTAATGTATTATAGCCTCCAATGGTGACAGGAGCTATTTCAGGATCTTCCTGATAGTGATCCAGATAGACAAAAGCACCCGGAGTCATGATGGCGTCGTGCCCGGCTTTTGCTGCATTGATGCCGCCTTCTACTCCCCGCCATGACATAACTGTGGCGTTTGGAGCCAAGCCACCTTCCAATATTTCATCCCATCCTATTATATTGCGTCCTTTGCTGTTGAGGTACTTTTCCATACGTGTGATGAAATAGCTTTGCAGCTTTTCTTCTTTAGTATGTTTCCGTCCGTCTACAGCGTTCGGTGCGGTGTCATCTTTCAAACCGAGCTTTTTAATCAGAGACTGACAATATGCACTGTTTTCCCATGCTGTTTTAGGACATTCATCCCCACCAATGTGGATGTATTTACTAGGGAAGAGCTTCATCACTTCATCCAGCACTCCTTCCAGAAAAGTGAATGTTTCGTCCTTTGGACAGTAAACCTGTTCAAATACGCCCCATGTTCCCGTAACAGCGTAAGTGCTGTCCGGAGTACAGGAGAGCTCGGGGTAAGAAGCTATTGCTGCTAAAGCATGTCCCGGCATTTCAATTTCCGGTATAACAGTGATGTATTTACTTGCTGCATAAGCTACTATCTTTTTAATCTCTTCTTGGGTATAGTATCCTCCATGCTTTTTCCCATCAAAAATTTGCGGCCAGTTGGTGTAGTAATAGCCCACCAATGATTCTTTTCTTTTTGAGCCTATCTCTGTCAATTTGGGGTACTTCTTTATTTCAATCCGCCAACCCTGATCGTCAGTTAAATGCCAATGGAAAGTATTCATTTTGTGCATAGCGAGCATGTCTATAAACTTATAAACATAGTCAACGGAAGAGAAATGACGGCAAACATCCAGCATCAATCCCCGGTAAGCAAAGTTTGGAGCATCTTCTATTTCAACAGCCGGAAGTGACCAGTCTGCGTGCCTTGCTTTCGTCTTGCCATAGATTTCAGGAGGTAGTAGTTGATAAATGGATTGTATTCCGTAGAAAAATCCATTGGCTTGGGAAGCAGTTAAGATGATCTCATTGGGGGTAATGGACAGCTTATAAGCTTCTTTGGACATATCGTCTGCTGTGATGAAACGAATAGCCGGCAGGTCGGCATGTTCCTTGTTGGTATATTGTAAAGTGATTCCCGAAGTTAATTGAAGGCGGGTTATCAGGCTGTCGGCTATGGCTTTAACTTCTGGCGTACAGCCGGAAGTAATCATACTCACTTTGTCATTCAGTTGAAAGCGCCCTTCCCGGGGAGTCAGCTGGTTGGGCATAGGAATGATATTATACACACTCATTTTGCCTTTGGTGGTTTGTTGACAACCGGTAAAGCACAATAGTACACTGATTAAAAGGAGGAAGTTTAATTCTTTTTTCATGATTTTCAGGTGTTAAATAATAAATTGATTTAAAAGGGAGGGTGGTTCCGGGTGTGGGGGATGGAACTTTATATTATCCTATCTTGCTGATCCTTTTTAGCTTTTCTTCATCGATGATTTTAATTTTTCGACCGTCAATTGTAATTAAGCGTTCCGTAGCAAAGTTAGATAGTGTACGGATGGCATTGGATGTTGTCATATTTGATAGATTTGCCAAATCTTCCCGAGAGAGATAGATACTGAGAGTAGATCCGTCTTCTTCTAGTCCATAACTTTCTTTAAGAACGAGAAGTGATTCTGCCAAACGACCACGGATATGTTTCTGAGTAAGGTTCACTGTGCGTTCGTCTGCTATTCCTAAATCGACAGACAACTGCTTGACGAAGAAAAGAGATAAATTATTGTTTTGAGCGACTAATGTAGTAATGGCATTCATGGGTATCAGGCAGACAATGGAAGGTTCGAAAGCTGCGGCTGCAGTGACATAGTCCTCTTTAGCAAAATATGCGCGATAACCGAAATATTCCACAGGCTTGATCATGCGGATGATTTGGCTTCTTCCTCCGACGCCGTCTTTATAGATTTTGACTTTTCCACTTAGAAGGCACATCAAGTATTTGGGTGTTTCACCTTCGCAATAGAGTATTTCGTTTTTTTTATAGTTTTGGAGTATGAAGTTATTAGCGAGAAATTCTCGCTGTTCTTCATTTAAAGGTTCCCACATATCGGCAATTAACTCCGGAACATTTATGTCTGATAAGTTCATTTTTACCATAACTGCTGCAAAACGGTGTTATACAGCACAAATGTATGAAGAAAAAATTAATTTTTGTACATAAGCATGGAAAAGATATGCCTACAACGGTGATTTTACTAAATTATGTTAGTAAAGTGAGAATGTCTTTGTGCTTCTTTATGGATTGGAGGAAACTGAACTATTATTATCTTCTATTTTAATATTAAAGTAAAATCTATTGGTATCAGGTGAGCTATTATATTGTGAATTTGAATTTTAAAATAGTAACTGCTTTGTTTTACAGTCATTTTTTCTATATTTGCCACTATATATTAAGGAGACATTGGCATTGAAATATATAATTCGTATAGTGTTTCTTGTTTGTTTTTTGTTTTTCACTTATTTGGAAGTGATGGCAACTCCTATATCTTATCGTCATGGAAATCGTCGTTCTCCTGCCGATTCAATTATGACAAAAGTCCTCTTTTTCGCTCCTTTTTATGAACGGATTATTAGTGAGTATAATGCAGAACTCTATGTGAAGGGAGAGGTGGATATTCGTAAGAAAAATCATCTTATTCATTATGTGCCTACTATGTTTCGACTAAGGAAAGGAGTCAGGAAGTATTTGATGGAGGTATATAGTGATATACACTTTACAGCACCGAATGTTTATGATCATAAGGTTAAAGCCCAGATGGGTACATCTTCGGACTTCTGGGAACTGGATGGGCGTTTGCCTGAATATTTCCATATAAATATATATTCTCCTTCTTTGCTGTATGATAAATTAGTTTCTCCTTTAGCACCCAATGCTATGAAATATTATACTTATCGCATTGACTCTATAATGGGAGAAGCGCATAACTTAAACTATAAGATTAGTTTTGTTCCCAAGACAAAAAGCTTTCAGCTGGTAAGTGGTTATTTTGTTGTGAGTGAGAATGTATGGAGTGTACGTGAAATACGGCTTTCCGGTCATTCGGAAATGTTGCGCATTAATCTTTTGATGCGTATGGGAGATGTTGGCAAGTCAGATGAATTTCTACCAGTTCATTATGATGCTAATGGGACCTTTCGTTTTTTGGGTAATGTGATTAATTGTAAGTATATTGCTGCACTAAATTATAAAACTATTATTCAGGAGAAATCATTCTTAGTGCATCCTAAATCTACAAAAAGTGAATATGATCTATCAGATTCTTATACTTTAAGTTGCGATACGAGTCATTGCTTGCTTGATACGGCTTATTTTAAAACTATACGTCCTATTCCTCTTTCTTTTGATGAGCAGAAATTATATCAGGATTTCTTTTTGCATCTGGATACTTTGGCCCGTTTTGAAAAACATAGAAATAAAATTATAGAATTAGGAGGTCAGTTAGGCGATGCCTTGATCAATAATTACAGGGTGAATCTTTCTAAGATGGGGAGTATTCGCTTTTCTCCGTTGATTAACCCGTTTTTGTTGAGCTATAGTGGCAGTAATGGTTTTGCTTACCGACAGGATTTTAAATATAATGTTCTTTTTCCTGGTGACCGTTTGCTACGTGTGCGTCCTAAATTGGGATATAATTTTAAGAGGAAAGAATTCTATTGGTCTTTTAATTCAGACTTTGACTATTGGCCGCAAAAGCATGCCTCCATACATATTAGTGTAGGTAATGGTAACCGGATATACAGTAGCGATGTTTTGGACAAATTGAAGAGTATACCGGATAGCATTTTTGATTTTAATCAGATACATCTTGATTATTTTAATGACTTATATTTCAAATTCCGGCATAGTTGGGAAATCGTAAATGGCTTATCTTTGGATATCGGTTTTGCCATGCATAAACGTACAGAAGTAAATCGTTCTAACTTTACTCCTACCAAGTCTTCTAGTGATGTTCCTTCCGATATTATAGACCAGTTGCGGCATACGTATAATAGTTTTGCTCCCCGTGCCAGTCTTTCCTGGACTCCAGGTCAATATTACTATATGAATGGTAAGAGAAAGGTTAATCTTTATTCTAAATATCCTACACTCTCAATAGATTGGGAGCGTGGGGTTAGTGGAGTATTTAATAGTACGGGGAAATATGAGCGTTTTGAATTTGATGTTCAGCATAGCGTTCCTTTAGGGCTTATGAGGCATTTTTACTATCGTTTCGGCTGGGGAGCTTTTACCAATCAGAAAGAAATGTTCTTTGTTGATTTTGCCAATTTTACCCGTTCTAATCTTCCTATTGGGTGGAACGATGAAATAGGGGGCGTTTTCCAGTTGTTGGACGGTCGCTGGTATAACTCTTCCCGGAAATATATTCGCGGACATTTGATGTATGAGGCGCCTTTCTTTTTAATTCGCCATTTAAAAAAGTATACCCAATATGTTTTGAATGAACGCTTTTATTTAAATGCATTGGCTGTCCCTCATTTGAAACCTTATATTGAGGCTGGTTATGGTATAGGTACTAATCTTTTCGACTTTGGGGCTTTTGTTAGTTTTGCCAATTGGAAATATCAGGAAATAGGCTGCAAGTTTACTTTCGAGTTGTTTAACCGCTAATCTTTTTTATGTAAGGTTTGTTTGTTTGAGTGATACTACTCAGGTAAATCCGCCTTCTCGTCTTTCAATCCTATTTTGTCTTTTATCCTTTTTATGCTTTTAAACATGTAATGACGTATAAGTATAAAGTAATACTTATTCTTTGATTATTAGATATTTATATTATAATGACGTATTGATAGCGTATTTATATTAGATATTTGGCGTATTAAAGAATGGTTTGTTATTTTTATAATATTAACTGATCTGCTAAGTTTGCATTGTTCTGCATAGGAACAAAACTGAGAGTTGTTAATCTTAATTTAGTAAGACTTATGAAAAAGTTATTATCTGTTTTATTTTTATTAAGCTTTACCTTGGCTTCTGTATATGCTCAAAATGTACAGGTAAAAGGTACTGTGGTCGGCGGTTCGGATAATGAACCGTTGCCGGGAGTAAATGTGGTGGTGAAGGGGAACACCTCCATCGGTACAATTACTGATTTGAACGGTGGATTTACCTTAGCGGTACCATCCAATGCGGTTCTTTCTATTTCTTATATAGGATTTAAGTCGCAAGAGATTCCTGTAAATGGAAAGCGTAGTTTTAAAATCGTATTGAATGAGGATACTGAAGCTTTGGATGAAGTTGTTGTTGTTGGTTATGGTGTCCAGAAGAAAAGTGTGGTAACGGCGGCAATTAGCAAAGTAACTGCAGATGAGCTGAATGTAGCTAAGCCTTCACGTGTGGAAGATGCTTTGAAGGGCAAAGTCTCAGGTGTACAAATCACGCAAAGCTCCGGTCAGCCTGGATCGGATTCCAAAGTACGTATTCGCGGTATCGGCACTGTTAATAGTAGTGACCCGCTTTACATTGTAGATGGAATGCCTGTGGATGGTGGTATCAATTACTTGAATCCCGTGGATATTGCATCTGTTGAGATATTGAAAGATGCTGCTTCTGCTGCTATTTATGGTGCCCGTGCTGCCAATGGAGTAGTATTGGTGACTACTAAAAGTGGTAAGACGGGTAAGACAACGATTAATTATGATGTTAGTTACGGATGGCAAAATCCATGGAAGAAGAAGTCTGTATTGGATGCAACTGAGTATATGACTATCATGAATGAAATGGATGTAAATGATGGTAATGCTCCACGATACACCAAAGATCAGATTTCTTCTGCAGGTAAGGGAACTGACTGGCAGGATGAAACATTTAATTATGATGCACCGGTTCAGCAACATCAGGTAAGTATTAGTGGTGGAAGTGATAAAATACAGTATTTCCTTTCATTAGGTTATTTCAATCAAGAAGGTATCGTGGGTGGTGATTATGGCAAGTCTAACTATGAGCGTTGGAGCTTACGTTCTAATTCTACTTATACAGTATTTGAGGATAACACTCGTAATTATCTGAATAAATTGAAGGTTGGCGTGAATATAGGTTATTCAAGAGGTACGTCTACTGGTATTGAAACTAATTCCGAATATGGGTCTATTTTAGGTAGCGCTGTTTCTTTCTCTCCTTTAGTGTCTGTTTATGCTGATAATACCGAACAAATAGAACGGATCATTAATAAAGAGCCGGTTCAGAATACCGCTGCCGGATGGATACTATATGATCACCCTACGGCAGTAGTAGATAAAAATGGGAATGTATTTTCTTTACCCCCTACCGGTTATCAGGAGTTGGCAAATCCAGTTGCACAATTAAATTCTCCTTCAGTTACAAAAAATAATGAAGATAAATTCGTGGGTTCATTCTGGGCTGAGTTGGATCTTCTTCCTGGTTTAAAGTTCAAAAGTAGTTATGGTGCGGATCTTGCTTTTTGGGGTGCTGACGGCTATGGCTTTGAATATTACATGGGTTCTATGAAGAAGAATGAGAAGAGTTGGGTGCAAAGTGAAATGAATCGTGGATTTAAGTGGCAGGTTGAGAACGTCTTGACTTACAATAAGACTTTTGCAGAGAAACACAATCTGACTGTAGTACTGGGGCAATCCGCACAGAAATATTCAGTGCGTAAATTAGGTGGTTCCGACTATGATTTGCTGGAGACAGATCCGAATAAAGCTAATATAAGTTCTGCAATTGGTGACCGCGATGATGAGCGTGTTTGGGGTGGTACGGACGGTTATGATTACGCTACCTTGGCTTCTTATTTCGGAAGATTGGATTATAATTTTGCTGAACGATACATGTTGCAATTAACTGTACGTCGTGATGGTTCCTCCCGATTCGGACCAGATCACAAATGGGCTACTTTTCCTGCTGTATCTGTTGGATGGAATGTCTGGAATGAGCCTTATTTGGAAAACTTGAAGCCGTCTTGGTTTGATTCATTTAAGCTACGTTTTAGTTGGGGTAAAAATGGTAATGAGAATATAGGAAATTTCCGTTATGCGGCATGGATGGAGGGCGGACAAAACTATTATTTTGGCGGTGGTTATAGCGTGAAAGATAAAAGTAAGGGTGGTGTGATGCAATATGGTTCATCGCCTGCTGCTCTTGCCAATCCTAATATTAAGTGGGAGGAGTCAGAGCAGATTGATTTGGGACTTGATGCGCGTTTATTTGATGCCAGACTAAATTTAGGTTTTGATTATTTTAAGAAAAAAACAAATGGGATGTTAATGGATCAGCCTATCCCAAGCTATGTAGGGCAGAGTGCCCCGATGTCAAACTTGGGTAAAATGGAGAATTGGGGCATTGAACTGGAGGCTGGCTGGAAGCAGACCATAAAAGATTTCAGTTATCATATTTCAGCAAACGCTTCTTATTTGAAAAATAAATTGATTAATCTGGGTAATGCGTCCGGTGAAACCAATTATGAAAATGCCGGTGCTTCCGGAATTGGCGATTATGTGCATGCTAAGAATGGAGAGGTTTGGCCTTATTTTTATGGAATGAAGACGAATGGTCTGTTCCAAAATCAGGCTGAAATTGATACTTACGTAAATGATAAGGGAGAACTGATGCAACCGAATGCAAAACCCGGTGATGTGCGGTTTGTAGATTACAATAAGGATGGTAAAGTGAATGATGATGACCGTACTAAAATAGGTAAGGGTATGCCTGATTGGACATTTGGTTTTACACTTGGAGCTGAATGGAAAGGTTTTGATGTGAATCTGTTTTTTCAGGGTACTATTGGCAATGATAACTTTGATTTTGCACAACGTGGTGATATACCGGCTATGAATCGTCCAACCTGGATCCTTGACAGGTGGCATGGAGAAGGAACTTCCAATAGCATACCTCGCATGACTTCTATAAATGCGAATAAGAATTGGAGATCTTCAGATTTGTATATCAAAGATGGTTCTTATATGCGCTTAAAAACTGCACAATTGGGTTATACTTTACCGATTTATTTAACTAAGAAATTTTCTGTTCAAAGACTGAGAATATATGTTTCTGCAGAGAATTTACTGACATTTACCGGTTATGATGGCTTTGATCCTGAATTAGTTTCCGGTGGCTATACTACTTTAGGTGTGGATAAGGGGATATATCCGCAGTCCAGAACCATCTCTTTAGGTGCGAATATTACTTTCTAACTTCTTAAAATTAATATAATATGAAAAAGTATAAAATACTAGCTATCGCAGCTCTTTTGTCAACAGCAGTGATGACAACTTCTTGCGGCGATGATTTTTTGACTTCAAGCTCAACAGAAAAGCCAATGGCTGGAGCTGCTGCGACTGAAAGTACGATTTTATCCAGTCTTGGGGCTGCTTATCAGATTCTCTTACTTGACAGTTATGCAAATAATAATTATAATGCCATTCTGTTGATGTCAGATCTTCGTTCTGACGATATCTATAAGGGTGGCGGTGATGCTGGTGATCAGGCTGCACTATATTCTTTATCACAGTTCAATATGAGTGCTGCAGAAAGTTTGAGTGGTTTGTGGAGCATCTACTTTACAGGACTGGCTCGTTGTAATAATGCAATTATAGCTTGTAAAAATGCTAAGGGAGTTAAAGCTGATAAGTTGAAACAATATAATGCTGAGGCTCACTTCTTGCGTGCATATTATGTACATCTACTATGGAAATTTTTTGGTAATATTCCTTATTTTGCAGAGCCTTTGGGTGATCCTTATATGACCAAACAGATTACGGCCGATGAAGTCTATACGAAAATAATAGCGGACTTGGATGTTGCTTGTGAAGATGGAGCAATGGCTATGAATAATAACTCTGAAGCAGATCAGGGACGTGCGTGTCGGGCTGCTGCTTTAATGCTTAAAGCACGCGTGGTGATGTACCAGAAAGATCAAAGTAAATATACGGAGGTTGCCAATGATATGGCTACCATCATTAAGAGCGATAAGTTTGACTTAATGGAAGATTTTGATGCCATATGGTTGGATGAAAATGAATTTTGTAAAGAGTCTATTTTTGAGAGTAACCAGTTACCGGAAGGTAAAACTTGGTCTAGTGGTTGGCAAGGCTATGGCACGAATCTTCCGGCATTTATATCACCAAATGAGTTGAAAGATCCTAGTGGTGTTTTTAAAGGAGGTTGGGGCTTTGGTCCAGTACGTCAGTCGGCTTATGACATGTATGAAAAAGGAGATTTGCGTCGTGATGCTTCTATTAATGATTGGAGAAAGGCGACCTATGGGAAACGTTTTCAGAATACAGGCTTATTCCAACGTAAATATGCTGCACGGGAAGGCTATAACCCTCCTCCTGGAGATATAGATCTAAACTATTGCAATAATCTGCGTATCTTTCGTTATGCCGAAACTCTGTTGAATTATGTGGAATTAGTAAAAATGGACGGAGTGTCTGAACAACAGGGAGTTAGCGCACAAGATTGCTTTAATAAAATTCGCAAACGTGCATTTGGAGTTGAAAAGCCACTTGAAGCAACTGCCGCAAATATAAAAGCGGAGCGTCATAAAGAATTCCTGGGTGAGGGCATGCGTTTTTATGATTTAGTACGTTGGGGAGATGCTGCTACCGTTTTAACCGAAAATGATGCGGAACACAATTCTGTTCGTACTTATAGTGAAAATAAAAAACTTATTCCTATTCCATTAAGTGAGATAGAAAAAACAAAGGGTACTGAATTTGAGTTGCAACAAAATGGATATTAGTCAGGTACAACATTAAAATGAAAGAAAAATGAAAAATATATTAAAATCGGGTTTTATAGCTTTGATGGCAGTATTGGCAATGGCATCTTGTGACCCGCAAGAAAGTGATGACTATTCTTTGGGATTGCCTGATAGTGTTACGACTGATCAAGTAACATTTACTCAAACTGTTTCAGAGAAAAGTGATAATGTCGTAACCTTTGCCTGCACAACAGAAATGAGTCATCCTTTTTCTATCTTATGGGATTTGGGAAATGGGAAGACTAGTAAGTCTAAAACAGCGAAAGGAGAGTATCCTATGGCTGGAGACTATACAGTTACGTTAACGATATATACGGCCGATGGTACTGCTGCTTCTAAAAGTGTAGTTCTCCATATGGAGAATAATGATTTTAGTTTGATAGATACGCCTGCATATCGGAATTTGACCGGTGGAATAGACAATGTAAATGGCAAAGTGTGGGTTCTCGATCAATATAACAATTATACTAAGGAAGTGGCTGAGGCTACGAAATTCGAAATTAAAGGACATATGGGATTAGGTCCTCAAGGTTCATATGGACAGAAGTGGTGGGGAGCTGCTCCCAATGAGAAGAGTGATAAATGGAGTCTTTATAATTACAAATTTACATTCTTTCAGAATGGTGTGAAACTAAAGATACAGACCGGAGGTGAAGGTTATGGACGTAAGGCATGTGCAAGTGTGGGAGGATTTGATGTTACAGCTACCGATGGTGAGGATGTTACATTTCCTTATACAGGTGGTGATTATACTTTTTCTCTTGATGAAACAGGAAAATATCCTAAATTAACTCTTTCCGGAAATGCATTTATGGGCTATTATTGTGGTACGCAAGAATACGAGATATTTTATCAGACAGATAAAGTAATGGCTTTAAGGGCTAATAACACGGTTGAAGGACAGGATTGGGTTTTTGTTTATTGTCTGGAAGAACTAAATGTACGTGCTCCAAAAACGCCGAAAGCTGTTCTATTAGAAGATAAGTTTGAGGGTAATTCTTTGGACTGGGTAACTGAAAAGATGGGTGATATGAGTGGAATAGTGGATAATCTTGCACCTGTTCCTATCAATAAATCGGCGAAAGTATATCGTTACGAGAAGTCTTCGGAATTTTATAGTAATCTTTCTTTTACGGCTCCGACATATACGTTTGATTTGACGACACAGAATAAGATCCGTATGAAAGTGTTCATTCCTTCTTATAATGACTATGCTAAAACATATGCTGTGGACGGTGATTGGATTACTGTTAATACCTTACAGAAGCAGGTTGCTGTGAAATTGCAAGATAGTACGATGGGAGGAAATGCCTGGCAGACTCAGACTGAAATAGTGAAAAAAGATCTTCCTCTTGATAAGTGGGTAGAGCTTGAGTTTGATTTTAGTGGAGTGAAGGATCGTCAGAACTATGATAAAATTGTTATTCAATTTGGAGGTGAGGGACATGCTGCTCCCGGTTTCTTCTACTTTGATGACTTTTCTTTTGGCGAATAAACATAAGCTATAAATCTGGAAGGTCATATCAATGCTGTTAAATCTTGTATAGCTCTTTGTCTGTTAAAGAATGCAATGATATTGGTCTGACCTTCCTTTGTCTTTTTTAATATGAAAGTGATGATAAATGTTTTGATGCTGTCGTTCTTCTTTTTGACAGGATGTAGTGGAGATCATTCAGAATCTCCTCCTTTAGAAATTACTCCTTCTGTTGAGATTTCGCCTACTATGTTACAGGTCTCTGCGCTAGGAGGGGAACAGACTATAATAGTGAAAGCTAATATGCCTTGGAGTGTATCTACTGATGGGCAAACGTGGTATTCTTTGTCTGTAAATTCAGGGTATACAGGTGAAACTGCTATAAAGATTTCTTTTAATAAGAATATTATGGAAGCTACTCGTAAAGGAATATTATCTTTTACTTGTGGTACAGATTATAGATTAGAGTATACCTTGACACAGGAAAAAGCTACTGTTGAGAATTATGTTCCGGTTGGTTATACTTTAGTCTGGCAAGATGAGTTTAATGATGAACGTCTATCCGATGGAAAGACTGCTTTACCCAATACGAAGGATTGGTGGTATGAGACAGGAGCATCCGGATGGGGAAATAATGAATTGCAGAATTATATTGCAGGTTTCTTCGAAACGGATACGTGTGCAGTGATAAAGGATGGTATTCTGAATATTATTGCCCAAAAAAGGAATAGTGAAGTTCTTTCTATTCGGATGAATACTATACAGAGCTGGACTTATGGCTATTTTGAAGCCCGTTTGAAACTTCCTGGTGGAAGGGGTACCTGGCCGGCTTTTTGGATGATGCCTAAGAATTATACTGCTTGGCCAGACGATGGTGAGATAGATATTATGGAGGAAGTTGGATATCATGCTGATTATGTAAGTTCATCTATTCATTGTAAAGCTTATAATCATATACTAGGTACTCAGAAAACTGCGGAGAAATGGATTTCTACTGCTGAATCTGATTTTCATATTTATGCCTTGGAATGGACTGCAGATTATATTAAGACGTATGTGGATGGAGCCTTATTGTTTACTTTTGATAATGATAAATCAGGGAATAAGGATACCTGGCCTTTTAGTGCTCCTTTTTATCTGAAACTGAATCTTGCATGGGGTGGCAATTGGGGCGGTGCCCAAGGAGTGGACGAAACGAAACTTCCTGCTGTTTATGGGATTGACTATATACGTGTATATCAGAAAAAATAGTAATTAGTATGAAAGGATTAAAATTGTTTTCAGTATCTCTCTTTTTCTTACCCTTGGTTGCCTGTACTACGCAAGGTCCTGACAATAATAGGGATGAGGCGATTGAGAAAAAAGTGGAAGCACTTCTCTCTAAAATGTCCTTAGAGGAAAAGCTTGGTCAGATGAATCAGATTTCTTCTTATGGCAATATAGAGGATATGAGCCGCTTGATAAAGAAAGGTGAAATAGGGTCTATATTAAACGAAGTGGATCCTGTGCGCATTAATGCATTGCAACATGTTGCAATGGAGGAATCTCGTTTGCGGATTCCAATATTGATAGCACGCGATGTGATTCATGGATTTAAAACGATTCTCCCTATTCCATTGGGACAAGCTGCTACATTTGACCCGAAAGTAGCTGAAGACGGGGCCAGAGTTGCCGCCATAGAAGCTTCTGCTGTTGGCATTCGTTGGACTTTTGCTCCAATGGTTGATATTGCCCGTGACCCCCGTTGGGGTCGGATAGCGGAAGGCTGTGGAGAAGATCCTTATTTGACTTCGGTGATGGGGGCTGCTATGGTTCGGGGTTTTCAGGGGGATTCTTTGAATAGCCCGACTTCTATTGCTGCATGTCCCAAACACTTTGTTGGATATGGAGCAGCTGAGGGAGGACGGGATTATAATTCGACTTTCATACCGGAACGTCGTTTACGTAATGTATATCTTCCTCCGTTTGAAGCTGCGGTAAAGGCTGGAGCTGCTACTTTTATGACGTCTTTTAATGATAATGACGGAGTGCCTTCTACGGGAAATTCTTTTATCCTGCGGGAAGTGTTGCGTAAAGAGTGGGGATTCAAGGGCTTTGTCGTGACTGACTGGGCTTCGGCTACGGAAATGATTAATCATGGGTTTGCTGCTGATCCGAAGGATGCTGCTATGAAAGCTGTTAATGCTGGAGTGGATATGGAGATGGTGAGTTACACATTTGTGAAAGAATTGCCAGACTTGGTTAAGGAGGGTAAAGTAAAGGAATCGACAATAGATGAGGCTGTTCGTGATATATTGCGTATTAAATTCCGTTTAGGATTATTTGATGATCCGTATGTGGACGAGAAGAAAGACACTGTTATGTATGCGCCTTCTCATTTGGATGCTGCTAAACAGGCGGCTATAGAGTCGGTGATTCTACTAAAAAATGATAAAGAGGTATTACCTTTGAATGCTTCTGTAAAGACAGTAGCCATAGTAGGTCCCATGGCCGATGCGCCTTATGAACAAATGGGTACGTGGGTGTTTGATGGAGATAAAACTCATACCGAAACCCCTTTGAAGGCGATTCAAGAACTGGTAGGAAATAGAGTTCGCATTATCTATGAACCGGGATTAGCTTATAGTCGCGAAAAGAGTGAAGTGGGAGTTGCAAAAGCGGTTGAAGCTGCAAGGCATGCTGACGTTGTTCTTGCTTTTGTTGGTGAGGAGTCTATTCTTTCAGGAGAAGCACATAGTCTTGCCGATTTGAATTTGCAGGGAGATCAGGGAACGTTGATTACAAGTTTGGCTAAAACGGGCAAACCTGTAGTAACTGTTATTATGGCTGGTCGTCCGTTGACTATCGGAAAAGAAGTCAATGAATCAGCTGCTGTTCTTTATTCTTTTCATCCCGGAACAATGGGAGGACCGGCTTTAGCTGATCTACTCTGGGGCAAAGCTGTTCCTAGTGGAAAGACTCCGGTGACTTTTCCCACTACGGTTGGGCAAACGCCTTTATATTATGCTCATAATAATACTGGTCGACCGGCTGATGGTACTGAATTGTTGTTGAGCGAAACTCCTGTTGGTGCCGGACAAACATCGTTGGGGTGCCGTTCTTATTACTTGGATGCCGGTTTTAAACCTTTATTTCCCTTCGGTTACGGTCTCTCTTATACTACCTTTAAATTTAGCAATATCAAACTCTCTGCCAATTCGTTGAAAAAGAATGATACTTTGGGCGTGACGTTCGATTTGGAGAATACCGGTAAGTATGAAGGTACGGAGGTTGCCCAATTATATGTACAGGATAAGGTTGGTTCGGTTACCCGTCCGGTGAAAGAGTTAAAGCGCTTTGCTCGGGTTACCTTGAAACCGGGTGAAAAGAGAAATGTATCCTTTACACTTCCGGTTAGTGAACTTGCTTTTTGGAACATTGATATGAATAAAGTCGTGGAACCCGGAGATTTTGGATTATGGGTTTCATCTGATAGTCGGTCAGGAAAAGAAATGTCTTTCAAGGTGGTAGATTGATTGCTGTTTTAGGGTTTAAACAAAGAGAGAGGGGCAAGCTATAAAATTAAAAGCTTGCCCCTCTTATGAAATACACACAATTAAGGATTATGAATGGAATTAGTTTTTATTTAATTCTTTTATATCCATAAACGGCTCTATCTTCCAGTTCTTCTTCTATACGTAATAGCTGATTGTATTTAGCCATACGGTCCGAACGACTTAGTGAACCGGTTTTAATTTGTCCGCTATTGGTTGCAACAGCTATATCGGCAATGGTAGAATCTTCCGTTTCACCAGAACGGTGCGAAGTCACTGTGGTGTAACCATGACGATGAGCCATTTCGATGGCGTTCAGTGTTTCGGTCAATGAACCGATTTGATTTACTTTAATCAATATGGAGTTGGCGCAACCTTCTTTGATCCCTTTGGCAAGAAAGTCAACATTAGTTACGAAGACATCATCACCTACCAGCTGACAACGGCTACCGATGCGAGCGGTAAGTTTCTTCCATCCTTCCCAGTCATTCTCATCCATGCCATCTTCAATGGAATCAATAGGGTATTTGTCAAGTAATTCTTCTAAATAAGCTATCTGTTCGTCAGCTGTACGTTTCTTACCTTTGGCTCCTTCGAATTTGGTATAATCGTAAACTCCGTCTTTATAGAACTCGGAAGCTGCGCAGTCCATAGCTATTTTCACGTCTTTCCCCGGTTCGTAGCCTGCGGCCTTGATTGCAGCTAAAATGCTGTTTAATGCATCTTCGGTACCTTCCAGACTGGGGGCAAAACCTCCTTCATCTCCTACAGCCGTACTTAGGCCACGGTCCTTCAATACCTTCTTTAATGCATGGAATACTTCGGCACCCATGCGCAGTCCTTCGTGGAAAGAAGAAGCACCTACCGGGCGTATCATAAATTCCTGAAAAGCAATAGGGGCGTCACTGTGCGATCCACCGTTGATGATATTCATCATCGGTACGGGCATGACATACGTATTGGTTCCACCAATGTAGCGGTATAGAGGTATTTCCAAATAGTTGGCAGCAGCTTTGGCTACGGCGAGAGATACTCCCAAAATAGCATTTGCGCCTAGTTTTGATTTAGTCTTGGTGCCATCCAGAGCAAGCATGGTGTTATCAATGCCTACTTGGTCCAAAGCAGATGCTCCTATCAAATGTGGAGCTATGATTTTATTGATGTTTTCCACGGCTTTCAATACGCCTTTTCCTCCGTAGCGTTTTTTGTCTCCATCACGAAGCTCCAATGCTTCATTCTCACCAGTCGATGCTCCGGATGGAACCGAAGCGCGTCCCATTACACCACATTCCAAAATAACATCCACTTCTACCGTCGGGTTGCCTCTTGAGTCAAGGATCTCACGTCCTTTAATCTGTTTTATTTCCATAATAGCACTTTTATATAAATGATTACAGTCTAAGAACAAGGGATAAAACGGGTTTGTTCAGCGAACTTTTTATTTTATTTCTATTTTGCAGAGTTCTTCTCTATTTTTCACGTTTATAATCATTCTATATTCTTATTTGAAGCCTTTCTGCTTAATAATCAGTGCCTAAACTACTTATGCAAACGTTTCCTGTTTACTATTCTATATTTCTATTTAATTCCTGTGAAAACCTCCTTTTTCCTATTTATATTTGCATCATATTAATAATTAAATAATCAGCACATGAAAAGCATGAAACTTATAAACTTCTTTTGTCTTTTGCTATTTATTTTATGTGGAAATAACAGCATAAAGGCTGAGAGTATTACTTCTCCTAATGGCAATTTGCAGTTAAACTTTTCGGTAAATGAAGATGGTGAACCTGTTTACGAACTCTTCTATAAGAGTAAAATGGTTATCAAACCGTCTAAACTCGGATTGGAACTTAAAGGAGATCCGGGGTTGATGAATGGCTTTACATTGGTTGATACAAAGACATCTGCTTTTGATGAAACCTGGAAACCAGTATGGGGGGAAGTTAAAGAAATCCGTAATCATTACAATGAATTATTGGTTACTTTAACTCAAAAAGCCCAACAACGTAATATTCTGATCCGTTTTCGTCTTTTTAATGATGGTCTGGGCTTTCGGTATGAATTCCCGTTGCAGACTAACTTGAATTATTTCGTAATCAAGGAAGAGCATACCCAGTTTGCCATGACAGGTGATCATACGGCTTTCTGGATTCCGGGTGATTATGATACACAGGAATATGATTATACTAAATCGAAGTTGAGTGAAATTCGTGGTTTGATGAAGGGAGCAATTACTAGTAATGCTTCGCAAACTCAGTTCTCTCCTACAGGAGTTCAGACGGCCTTACAATTGAAGACGGCTGATGGTATTTATATTAATTTGCATGAAGCTGCCTTGGTGGATTATTCCTGTATGAATTTGAACCTTGATGATAAGAATCTGATCTTTGAATCCTGGCTTACTCCCGATGCACAGGGGAATAAAGGGTATATGCAGGCTCCTTGCAAGTCACCGTGGCGTACTATCATTGTGAGTGATGATGCGCGGGATATTCTGGCTTCAAAAATAACGTTGAATTTGAATGAACCTTGTGCTTATAAAGATGTATCGTGGATTAAACCTATTAAATATGTAGGTGTATGGTGGGAGATGATTACCGGCAAGAGTACCTGGGCTTATACGGATGATCTGCTTTCCGTGAAATTGGGGGAGACGGATTATTCCAAAGTTAAACCGAATGGGCGGCATGGTGCTAACAACGCAAATGTGAAACGTTATATTGACTTTGCTTCCAAATATGGTTTCGATCAGGTTTTGGTGGAAGGATGGGATCAAGGTTGGGAAGACTGGATTGGTCATTCCAAAGACTACGTATTCGACTTTGTGACTCCTTATCCTGATTTTGATGTTAAGATGTTGAATGCCTATGCCAAGAATAAAGGGGTGAGATTGATGATGCATCACGAAACTTCTTCTTCCGTACGTAATTACGAGCGTCACATGGATAAAGCCTATCAGTTTATGGTGGATAATGGCTATAATGCTGTGAAGAGTGGGTATGTAGGGGATATTATTCCACGTGGGGAGCATCATTACGGACAATGGATGAATAATCATTATTTGTATGCTGTAAAAAAGGCTGCCGAATATAAAATATGTGTCAATGCGCATGAAGCTGTCCGTCCTACTGGATTATGCCGGACCTACCCTAATCTGATTGGTAATGAGTCGGCACGAGGTACGGAATATGAAGCTTTTGGAGGGAGCAAACCCTTCCACACCACTATACTTCCGTTCACTCGTCTCATTGGAGGTCCGATGGACTATACTCCCGGAATCTTTGATACCAGATTATCCTTCCTTACTGCTAAGGACCATAGTTGGGTTCGTACTACTTTGGCTAAACAGTTAGCATTGTACGTCACACTATACAGTCCGTTGCAAATGGCAGCCGATTTACCAGAAAACTATGAACGCCATCTGGATGCATTCCAGTTTATCCGGGATGTTGCTGTAGATTGGGATGATAGCAAATACCTGGAAGCCGAACCGGGTGAATATGTCACCGTCGCCCGTGAGGCAAAAGGGACTAATCATTGGTTTGTTGGCGGCATTACCGGTTATGATGCACGTACGTCCTCTTTTACGCTCAATTTCTTGGAACCTGACAAAAAATATGTGGCAACGTTGTATGCCGATGGGAAGGATGCCGATTACGAAACAAATCCCATGTCTTATCAAATTAAGAAAGGGATTGTAACGAGTAAAACCAAAATGTCGGTGAAGCTGGCGCGTAGTGGTGGCTTTGCCTTGAGCTTGATTGAAGCAACCCCGGCAGATAAAAAAGAACTGAAGAAGTGGAAGTAATGTTTTGCTTGGATTTTTGAGACTGATCTTGTCTGTTGACAGGGTGATAAGCTATACATATACCATCGGTGTGTATGTATAGCTTATTTGCATAAATGGAGTTTGTATGATCCATTCGTAAAACCTTGTGTTTGTGGCTAATGTCATTCACTGGCATTTTATAATTGAATTTCACTCCTTCACCTTCAGCCTCTCACTAGAACGTCGCATTTATAACTTGAACTCAGCCTTTACCTAGTGTTTTGCACAAATTTCCATCACTCCGTCACTATGCATACTAACAAACATTGTATTAGGATATTATCAAGTGACGGCAAGCGTGACGACAAGTGACAACAACCCCTTTTTCGTCACTCTTTTTTTTCGTATATTTACATGAATACATAGTTAACAATCTCATTACCAATAAGCAACAGCATCTCGTGCATAATTGGTAAAAAGTATGCAAAATCCTCTGTTTTGGCTCATAGGTAGAGCTTTCTAATTTAGAATCACTCTAGACCTGGAAGTGCAATCATACGCATTCCAATTATCGTATTTCCACTGGCTACGTATATCCCCGACCGATACGTTTCAAGACCTGTCCTGTGAGCATTAGAGGGAATTTCTATGATTACCCTTATGTTTTTATCACGATTCTCCTGAAAAAATATCAGGATGCATAAGGCAAAACTTCGGTTTACAACTGTGGGCTCTCGGGGGGACAACTGTGTGCCCAAGAGCCCACAACTGTAAACCGGCGGGCACACAGCTGTGGGCTGAAGAAAAGTCACTGCTAAAAATAGAAAAAGACAGGGCTTTTCAGCAAAAAGTAACCGTATGTCTGTCTCTTTTTTCTGCATATTGGATACCTTACATACCTATATCAAACAAGAGATTAATGAATAGAACTTATATGGGTTAATATTCCATCAATTTATTCTTTATTTGCTCCAAATAGTCAATTTGTTTTATTGGGATTTATTCACGAGTTAACATTATGTAAAAAGGAATGGGAATTACTTGCCTGTTCACGCCCCTTTTTCTACCTTTACGTCGGGATTTGCTATTGAAAATAACTTTTTCCCTATACTCCGCTTTGATGGAGTATGGATATTATAATAGAAGGTTGATCATTTAAAAATTGGAACTATGACTTTGGTAGATCGTTTTTTAAAGTATGTAAGTTTTGATACCCAGTCTGATGAACTGACTCGTCTGACCCCAAGTACTCCGGGGCAAATGGTTTTTGCTAAATATTTGAAGGAAGAATTACTCTCTTTAGGATTGGAAGAGGTGAAACTTGATGAGAATGGCTATTTGTTTGCCACGTTTCCTGCTAATACCGATAAACCGTTACCTGTGATTGGCTTTATATCACATATGGATACCAGTCCCGATATGAGTGGGAAACATGTTTCTCCACGTATCGTAAAGGCATACGATGGATCTGATATAGAGTTGTGTACAGAAGAAAATATCACTCTTTCTCCTTTGCAATTTCCGGAACTTCTCGATCATAAAGGAGAAGATTTGATTGTGACAAATGGTAAAACACTGTTGGGTGCTGACGATAAAGCCGGTCTTGCAGAAATTGTATCTGCAATGGTTTACCTGAAAGAACATCCTGAAATAAAGCATGGAAAAATCCGTGTAGGGTTCAATCCCGATGAAGAAATAGGAGAGGGAGCTCATAAATTTGATGTGAAGAAATTCGGTTGTGATTGGGCCTATACCATGGATGGTGGCGAAGTAGGTGAATTGGAATATGAGAATTTTAATGCGGCTGTTGCAAAAATCACGTTTAAGGGACGCAACGTGCATCCGGGATATGCCAAGCATAAAATGATTAACTCCATCCGGGTGGCTAATCGCTTTTGTGCCATGCTACCCAGTCATGAAACTCCTGAGCATACCGAAGGCTATGAAGGGTTCTATCATCTGATTGCTTTCAACGGGAATGTGGAAGAGACAACGGTGAGCTATATCATTCGTGACCATGATCGGGCACATTTTGAAAGCCGGAAGAAAGAGGTTGAACACTTGGTACATAAAGTCAATGCGGAATATGGATTAGGTATTGCCACATTGGAGCTACGTGACCAATATTATAATATGCGGGAAAAGATAGAGCCGGTAATGCATATCATTGATATTGCATTTGCCGCGATGGAAGCAGTGGGAGTAAAGCCGAGTGTGAAGCCTATTCGTGGAGGAACGGACGGAGCGCAACTTTCTTTCAAAGGATTGCCTTGCCCTAATATCTTTGCAGGCGGGTTGAATTTCCACGGTCGCTATGAATTTGTTCCCATACAAAGCATGGAGAAAGCAATGAAAGTGATTGTGAAGATTGCAGAGCTTGTTGCTACAAAGTAAAATGTTGCGATGGGGAAGAAGTTTATGATAAGATTTATACTTAATTTTATAGCCAAAGAATAAAGAAATGAAAACAACTCCGTTTACAGAGAAGCACATAGCTCTTGGAGCTAAGATGTGTGAATTTGCGGGATATAATATGCCGATTGAATATTCCGGAATTATAGATGAGCATCAGACTGTTTGCAATGCCATTGGTGTTTTTGATGTTTCCCACATGGGGGAATTTTGGGTGAAGGGTCCGCATGCTTTGGCCTTTCTACAGAAAGTCACCTCCAACAATGTGGCCGTCCTTGCTCCCGGAAAAGTTCAATATACCTGTTTTCCCAATGAAACAGGAGGAATTGTTGATGATTTGTTGGTCTATCAATATGAGTCGGAAAAATATCTTTTGGTAGTGAATGCTGCCAATATTGAAAAGGATTGGAACTGGTGCGTATCGCATAATGCCGAAGGTGCGGAGCTGGAAAATGCCTCTGACCGTATGGCACAGCTTGCCATACAGGGCCCGAAAGCAATTCTTGCCTTACAAAAGTTGACCAGTATTAATCTTTCCGATATTCCTTATTACACCTTTACTCACGGTGAGTTTGCCGGTGTGAAAGATGTTATTATTTCGAATACAGGTTATACGGGAGCCGGTGGTTTTGAACTCTATTTTTATCCTGAAGATGCTATGCAAATCTGGAATGCTGTGTTTGAAGCTGGAACTGAATATGGCATCAAACCAGTGGGATTGGGAGCTCGTGACACCCTTCGCTTGGAGATGGGCTTTTGCTTGTATGGTAATGATTTGGATGATACTACCTCTCCCATAGAGGCAGGCCTAGGCTGGATCACCAAATTTGTAGAAGGTAAAGACTTTATAAACCGTCCGATGCTGGAAAAACAGAAAGCGGAAGGTACGACGAGGAAGCTTATTGGTTTTGAGATGATAGACCGCGGTATTCCCCGCCATGGTTACGCGTTGCTCAATCAGGGTGGAGAGCAGATAGGTACGGTGACATCCGGAACAATGTCTCCCATTCGTAAGATAGGAATAGGCATGGGATATGTGAAACCGGAATATAGTAAGATAGGTACGGAAATTTGCCTTGATATGCGTGGGCGTAAACTGAAAGCTATAGTCGTAAAACCTCCGTTTAGAAAATAAACTGAAACGATACTAAAATTCCCCTATTCGGTGCCTGTTGAAGGATTCGGATAGGGGAATTTAATTTAAGCCGCTGCTATTCTTTGAGGCAAGAGCTCATGCTCACTCCCAATGATTATCGGGCAAATCTTCGCCGCCACAATCAAGAATATGTCGATTTACTATATACATCCTGCTTTTTCACATTCTACTGATTTTATCTAATAGCTGGTTACCCCAACCCATTTCTTTGGCTGCCCAGTCTTTGTCTTCATTAGATGCTCCTTGTTCCTGGAATTTTGAGAGAAGGGTTATATACTCCTTAAGAGTATCTGCAGCCTTAGCTTGTTTATTCATACGCAGTAATAACAGAATCTTTTGTTTGTAAATATCCAGGTTAGGACTATCTCCAGCTAGTTCCTGAGCCTTTTGCAAGAGGGTAAGGCATTTTTCATTAATTTCGTTTGTATTATATAAAGCCATTTCAGCCTTGGTAAGGAGCACATAATCGTTGTCTGTGGCTAAATTATTATCAATATTCTTTTGAATTAATTGTGCTGCTGCTTGGTAACGTTGGTCGGATAAGTTCATCGCAGCATTGAAAGTCACAATATCAGAGGTCGCTTTAAGATATGGGTGGTTGCTTAGATTCTGTACTTCACCTATTTTTTCTATTCTCTTCTGCAAATTCTTGATGCTGCCATATCGAGTTAAGTCGTTTGTCCGCTTCTGTTTGTCGTAATATGCCGTTATCTTGCTAAGTGCAGAGGATAATCCGTCTGGATTAAATCCTCTGAATGCTAATAACTTCTCTGCTATGCGATCTGCCGAAATCTCTTGTTTTACTTTGTAGTTCATCCCTAATCGATCTACAACGCGGACATTGACCAATGTCGCAATGCTACCAATGCTTGCAATAGCTCCTATGCCGAGTGCTTTATCATCATCATTCCAGTACGCAACATCGAATGCGGCATCTGCTGTCGCTGCTAATATACTTCCCCAAAATGCTGCACGCTGCACATTCCTTTCTGCACGATAGATATTATTTATCTGATGATCGAGTACATAATGAGCCATTTCATTAGCAATGATGGCCGCCAGTTCGTCTTCAGAATCAAGTGTGGAAAGTAATCCGGTACTGACCAGCATGGAACCGTTGGGTAGCATGTACGCATCAGGATCGGGTGATTGGATAACCCTGACATTTAAACGTTCTATTCGATTAGGGTCAATATTGTTAGCGGCTAATTTGGCAAATATGCTTTGTACATAAGAAGTGATATAATCATCTTTATAGGCTATACCATTTAGCTTATTTAGATAGTCGAGACATTCTTCATCCACCTCTTGGCGCAGTTCTGTGCGATAACCGGTCTCCGAGAAGTATTCATAAAGATGCTGCTCTAAATAGATGTGTTGCCAAAAGTCCGAAAAGGTTTCCGGGGGAGCAAGTTTTATTATTTTCAGGTTCTCCTTAGGCATGGGAATTTGTAAACCGTTGATTTCAACAGCGTAATAAACTCCGGCTGTTCTTTCACTGCCTGGGCCCATTTTAACAACCTTGCGTATAATAACCGGAGTTCCGGTTGGATAATTTTCATATACTTGTTGCAATTCGCCTTTTATGGCGATAATTCCGCTCAAGTCTTTTTGTCTGTTGTCAGCAAACCCTACTTGAACTAAAAAAGTGGCGAAGAAAACAAAAAACAAGAAACGTTTCATAAGCATATCGTTTTAGTTTGGTAAGTAAATTTATTGAAACAAAAATAGGGAAGAATTTTCTTTCTTCCCTAATCATTTCCCTATGAAGTAATAGGAATTTTCCTATTCTTCCAATAATGTGTTGATCAAACTATCTGTAGCAATAGAGTCTGTATCTTTGCGGTGATATATGGTTCGGCAACCATACTCCTTGTTTATTTTTTCTTTAGGCTTGGGGAAATGTGCTCGATAATTTTTTAGACTATTATCCTTTAATACCTGTTCCATAAAATAACCAAAGACCGGTAATGCCGTCCGGCTTCCTTGTCCTAAAGCTCCGGTGCGGAAGTGAATGCTCCGGTGTTCTCCACCAACCCATGCACCACCTACAAGCTTAGGAGTAACTCCGACAAACCAAGCATCCGAGTGATTTGAGGAAGTTCCTGTTTTACCTCCAAAGTCGGTATCGTAATGGAATAAATCATATCCCCATAATGCCTGAGATGTTCCTAATGGCTCAGTCAATCCGGCTTTTAGCATCTCTGTCATTAAAAAAGCGGTTTCATAGGGGATTACTTGTTTTTGTGGCGTTTTGTTCTCATAAATGGTGTGCCCATCTGAATCTTCAATACGGGTTATAAGTACAGGATCATGTTCTTTCCCTTCATTAATCACTGTTGTATAGGCATTTATCAATTCCAATAAAGAAACATCTGATGCTCCCAGGCTAAGGGCAGGTGTTTCCTCCAATGGAGTTTTAATTCCCATAGCATAAGCTGTTTGGGCTACTTCGTGTGCTCCTACCTCTTGTCCTACCTGTACCGCAATTGTGTTGACTGAACGTGCGAAGGCTGCTTTCAAGGATAGGGTGTCACCGGTATATTCTCCATTTGCATTACGTGGAATCCATTTAGCAGGTTTGCCATTCTCCATTACATCCCATGCCTGAAATTGATCAACACGGCAATCACACGGGGACATCCCTTTATTGATGCCGGCGGTGTATACAAATAGTTTAAAAGTAGAACCGGGCTGGCGTTTGGATAGTACTTTATCGTATTTCCATGATCCAAAATTGATATCGCCAACCCAAGCCTTTACATAGCCGGTTTGAGGTTCCATTGCAACAAAACCACAATGCATAAACCGTTCCATATAGCGTATGGAGTCCATTGTGCTAATAGTGGTATCGCGTGTCCCAAGATTATAGTCAAAGACTTTTAGCCGGTGCGGAAGGTTCAAGTAATAATCTATAGAATCCGGTCTGTTAGGATATTTCTCTGATAGTAATTTGTAGGCTATTGTCCGTTTAGATAAATCTTCAATGAAATGAGGGATTTCCTGATTATTCCGGTCACGCCATGGTGCCTGATTTCCCCAATGATTATTGAAGTTGCGTTGTACTGTCCGCATTTGTTTGTTTACAGCTGCTTCTGCATATTGTTGCATCCGGCTGTCTAACGTCGTGTAAATCTTCAGTCCGTCAGCATATAAGTCGACATTATTCTCTTTGCACCAGGTAGCTAAATATTCGGCAATGGCCTCTCTGAAGTAAAGAGCTTGCCCATCATAGTTCTTTTCAATGCTATAATTAAGGTGGATGGGTATTTTTTTCAGCGAGTCATATTGGGCTTGTGTAATACCATGGTGTCTCATCAAATTTTCTAATACGACGTTTCGACGTTTTAAACTTTTTTCCGGGTTTAAACGGGGATTATAAGTCGTAGTGGCTTTCAATAAGCCTACCAGGGTAGCTGCCTGTTCATAAGTAATATCTTTGGGAGTAGTATGAAAGTAGGTCTCACATGCCGTTTTGATGCCGTAAGCATTGCTCCCGAAATCTACGGTATTGAGATACATGGTCAGAATTTCTTGTTTAGTATAAAACATCTCTATCTTGACTGCTGTGATCCACTCCTTCGATTTCATAATGATCAATTTCACACCGGGGATAATTCCTAATAAGCCGGTGGAATATTGCGAGCGGACTTTGAACATGTTCTTTACCAACTGCTGGGTAATGGTACTTGCGCCTCTTGCCTCGCCTTTGGTCATGTCTTTGATAGCAGCGAATACGCCTTGAAAATCAATGCCGAAATGTTGATAGAACCGTTCATCTTCTGTATCAATGAGTGTGTTGATCAGAATAGGAGAGATTTCATTAAAAGTTACGGGAGTACGGTTCTCTCGAAAATATTTGCCTATGAGTTTTCCGTCGGCACTGTAAATTTCCGAGGCGGTAGGCTGTTCGGGGTTATGAATGCTTGATAATCCCGGAGATTTGCCGAATAACCATAAAAAGTTGATATCAACTAAGAAAAGATAGAGTATAAAGGCAGCAATGAATGTGATAAGGGCCGTTAATGTACGTCTGTACCACGGTTTGGCTTCATAAAGCCTTTTATACCAAATAATCAATCTGGAACTCTGTTTTCTTAGAAAACAGAACCCTTTTTTTATAAATAGGATTGTTTTCTCCATAATAATATGTACTTATATAGAAAAGAGGAAACCCTCGCGGTGAGAATTTCCTCTTTTCTACTTAAAAAGTAATATTATTTTTTCTTACGATCACCGTAACGATTCATAAACTTATCAACACGCCCTGCAGTATCTACTAAATTAGATTTACCTGTGTAAAAAGGGTGAGAAGTACTTGAGATTTCTACTTTTACCAATGGATAAGTTTCACCTTCAAATTCAATGGTTTCTCTTGTTGTTGCTGTTGAGCGTGACAAAAATGTATCACCATTAGACATGTCTTTGAAAACTACCGGACGGTATGATTCAGGATGAATACCTTTTTTCATTTTTATTATTAGTTTTAATTTATTATTCTATATTTAATTGAAAGTGTAATGGTCTTCATTTTCAGAGCGCAAAGATAGTGGATTTCTTCGAATTAGAAAAATGTTTCAATAAAAAATAGGTTTATAACTTTTTATTTCAGATTTTTGCGATGTATTTTAATCTACTTTTATAATGAAGAAATTGCTTATTTTATTCTCGGTCTGGCTGTGCGTGACAACTGCACAGGGACAAAAAAACGAGCGGAACTTATATAGCGTGGCGTTTTATAACTTGGAAAACCTGTTTGATACAATTCATGATAATGGTAAAAACGATTATGAATTCTTACCACAAGGTAGCTATAAATGGACTTCGCAAAAGTATGAGGCAAAGCTTAAAAACTTGGCTAAAGTTTTGGGGCAGCTTTCACGTGATAAAGTTTCAGAAGGCCCTGCTGTTATTGGGGTTGCGGAAGTAGAAAATGACAGGGTGCTAACGGACCTTGTAAAACAACCGTCCATTGCGAAATACAAGTTTGTGCATTATGAAGGTCCTGACCGACGTGGCATTGATTGTGCATTGCTGTATGATCCGAAGCAGTTTACTATCACCAACTCAAGATTAGTGCTTTCTACTCCGTTTAATGGAGATACCGTACATCTTACCCGTGGCTTCTTGATCGTGAATGGAAAGATGGGCGGAGAGCGTGTTTGTTTTATTGTCAATCATTGGCCTTCGAGAGGAGCTCAATCATCCGTGCGTGTTCATGCTGCCGAACAAGTAAGAGCGTTGGCGGACTCATTGTTTCGGACGGATAAAAAAATGAAATTGATTGTTATGGGAGACTTAAATGATGATCCTATGGATGCAAGTTTACATACTCTCGGTGCCCGTAAATATAAAGATCAGGTAAAGAAGAGGGATTTTTACGATCCTTGGTGGACAACTTTGGAGGATGAGGGAGTTGGAACACTTCTTTATAAAGGTAAGTGGAATTTGTTTGATCAGATTCTTATTTCCAGGCCTTTGTTAAAAGCGAAGAAGGGATTATCTTATGATCATAATGAGGTTTTTATCAAAAACTATCTGATTCAACAGGATGGGAAGTACAAAGGTTCTCCTTTACGTACTTTTGGAGGACGGACTTGGTTGAATGGTTATAGTGACCATCTACCGACTATACTTTATTTAAAGGATAGGTAAATGCATTAGGTTTTGGAACTTTTGATTCTACCTGGTTGTTATAATATAAATGTGAGAGAGGTGAGGAGAGGACAGCTAAAAACAATTTGTAATATGGGTATTACAATCTTTCGTTAAAATCCCTCAATTGCTTGAAAATGGAACAGTATTGGTGGATAAAAAGCTATAATTTATAGCTATCCTGTTCTCTCTTTTAAAGTATAATGCTTACTTTTGCATGGAATTTTTATTCACTAACAATAAACTTTAAACAAAATGATTAATTACAAGGATTTAGGTCTCGTAAACACTAAGGAAATGTTTGCGAAGGCTATTAAAGGCGGATATGCTATTCCGGCTTTCAACTTTAACAATATGGAGCAGTTGCAGGCTATCATTAAGGCTTCCTCTGAGACCAAATCTCCGGTTATTCTTCAGGTATCAAAAGGTGCACGTAACTATGCTAATCAAACTTTGCTGCGTTATATGGCCGAAGGTGCTGTACAATATGCTAAAGAATTAGGTTGTGAGCATCCTGAAATTGTTCTTCACTTGGATCATGGTGATAGCTTCGAACTTTGCAAATCTTGCATTGATATGGGCTTTTCATCTGTTATGATTGATGGCTCTCAGCTACCATATGACGAGAACGTTGCCTTGACAAAGAAGGTTGTTGATTATGCCCATCAGTTTGATGTAAGCGTAGAAGGTGAACTAGGCGTGTTGGCAGGTGTGGAAGATGAAGTTGTTGCTGAACACCATACTTATACCAGACCGGAAGAAGTTGTTGACTTTGTTACTAAAACTGGTTGTGACAGCTTGGCTATCTCAATCGGTACTTCTCATGGTGCTTATAAGTTCAAACCTGAACAATGCCACAAAGATCCGAAGACAGGACGTTTGATACCTCCTCCTTTGGCATTTGATGTATTGGACGGTGTAATGAAAGAACTTCCTGGCTTCCCCATTGTATTACATGGATCTTCTTCTGTTCCTCAGGAAGAAGTTGATACTATTAATAAATATGGTGGTAAGTTAGAGGCTGCTGTAGGTATCCCCGAAGAAGAGTTGCGTAAGGCTGCCAAATCTGCCGTATGTAAGATTAATATTGACTCTGATTCTCGTTTGGCTATGACTGCTGCCGTACGTAAGGTGTTTGCAGAGAAACCAGCAGAATTTGACCCTCGTAAGTATTTAGGCCCGGCTCGTGATAATATGGAAAAATTGTACAAGCATAAAATCCTTAATGTGCTTGGTTCTAATGATAAACTGGCTAACTAAAGTTAGCTTTTATTGATAATGATTAGTCCTTGTAATATTATATTGCGAGGACTAATTTTTTATTGAATAGTCTTATTTCAATTCGTGTTTTGTCTTCAGAACTTCTCATAGTTATGACTTGAAATTAATTACTTGGTACAATTAGTTGTGGAATATTTTTTTAATCATGTCTTTTAGCTTCATCTTAAACATTACTTCTTTCTATTATGTAGCCGGTATTCTGATGGAGAGCAATGTTTTAACTGTCTGAATTGTCGGGCTAGGTTTTTGTAGTCGATGAAGCCTGCATTTAAAGCAATCTCTGAAATCGGTTCATTACTTGATAGTAATGATTGTGCAAAATTGTCTATACGTAATTTAAGCATGTATTGGTAGATGGGTTCACCGGTTACACTCTTAAAACGCATTTCCAACAAACGTCTTGATAATGGTATTTGTTTTACAATGTCTTCTACACAGAGTTTATTGGATAAGTTTTGATGAATATATTTTATGGCTTGTAATACATAAGGATCATCTGTTGAATAGATATCGGTTGAGATGCGGTTGATTATATTAAGTGGTTTTATGTAAATGTCTTTATATTCTTTAGTCTTTTTCTTTATCATTTTGTCGATTAAAGCCGCCGTTTCATATCCTCCCATTTCCACATTCATATGCAGGCTTGATAGTGGCGGCTCAGACAAATTGCATACCACTGTATCGTTATCTACTCCCATAACTGCAATTTCCTCGGGAATTTTCAGATCTGCTATTCTGCAAGCTTCGGTAATTTTGATTGCCTGATTATCATCGCATGCCAGGAGTGCGGTAGCAGTTGGCAGGTCCTTTAACCATTTGATTAGTGGAGTAGACTCATAAAACCACAAATTTTCAATTTGCTCATTATGATATTCATAAAAGGAAGAACTAAACCCGTACTTGGCAATTTGCTCAAAAAAACCTTCACATCGTTCCTCTGACCATACTACATCTTTATAACCGAAGAATGCAAAGTTTCGATATCCCTTTTGAACAAAAAAATCAGCCACCATACGTCCTGCCAGATGATAATCACTTGTTATATTGGGGATGCTGGTGAAGCGTTTCTTATAGTCTTGAGCCACGGCTATTATATTATTGGCTTCAAATACACTCACATCATCGGTTATATCAAATTGTGCAATAATAGCATTTGCTTCCCATTTTTTAGCCCAATCCAGAACGCCTTTGATGCCAAATCTTTGTTTGTAGGAAGGAGGCATACGACATACAACCCAAGGTTCCCGTCCTTTGGAATACTTTAGAATACCTTTTAATAAATATTGAGCAAAGGCTTCTGTAAAGTCAGTAAGCAAAATTAGTCGTATCATGGCTATTATAATGCTGCGGCACCCAATATGCTGATATCCGGGTTCTCAGTACAAAGCAAATGTACACTTTTTAATGTTTTTTCATAAGGAAAATCGAGAATATTTTTCTTTAAAGATTGGATAAAGAAAGGAAAAGCAGATGAAATACTACCACCAAAGATGACTGCTGTGGGGTCGTATGTAAAAAGAATAGCTTTTACTAAATTGCCCAGATGTCCACCAAATTCGTTCCAGATATCTATTGCTGTTGCATCTCCGGCTAAAGCTTTATCGTATGCTTCTTTTCCTGTTGTAGAGTGGAAATCAGTAAAGAAGTTGCTGCTGCAATAGTATTCAAAATCTTTATTTAGGTAGGATAATGAACCTATTTCTCCTGCCCCTGTGTTTTCTCCACAATATAGGCTATTATTAATAATAATGCCAGCGCCTACTCCTGTTCCAAGAGTTATTCCAATTAGATTAGAAAATAGTTTACCCTGTCCATAGAGCTTTTCTCCTAGAGCGAAACAATTAGCATCATTATTCACGGATACAGGTAATTGATATTTGGATTGCAGAATATGTTTTAAATGTACTTCTTTCCATGAAGGAATGTTCGCTACATTATACACAATCCCTTTCTGATGATCGACAACAGAAGGTACTCCTATTCCTATGCCTGTTACCTTTGAGTCCAGCATATTATCTATTAACTTATAGATTTGAGAAAGAACTTCTTCTTCTGTCCCGGCAGATAAGCAAGGAATTGATTTCTTATTTAAAATCGTTTGATTTTTTACCTGAGCAATGCGGATATTTGTTCCGCCCAAATCAATGGCTAATTTCATAATGGCGTAATTAAAGTTGTTTAGTTGAGACATGACGTTCTACTTACAGAGTATCGCAATCATAATCTGTATCAATATTTATTTTATGAATTTGTTTTAAGGAAAGTGCATCCTTTTTTATTAACTATATGGATTGTTTACCCGTTTTGACCTCTATTTCTTTTTTATGATTTCCCCATAATATGGTGGCTTTAAAAGGTACGTTTGTGTCTATGGTCACTTTGGGCTCTTCCTCTGCGGAGGTTCTTTTATTCACTTTGATAGAAATAAGTCCGTCCTTTCCATAAGGATATTTGCTTATACCATAGCTATCCGTCAGATTGACATCAATTATAATTTGATTTTCCATCACATTGGCTCTTATTCCAAATATATTTTCTATCAGCTCTGCAATAGGAGGCAATCCGGTCCAGCCTACGAAATCTTTTCTGGCGAGAAAGCCTGGTTCTGCTTGTTCCGGTGAATAATATTCCCAGAATGTACCGGTCTTTTCATAAACTTTGAATATGTTGTCATAATGATTTTGAGCGATTTCATAAGCTAGTTTTCTGTAACCTTTGTCAATCAGTCCGGAAATTACCATATAATCGGTCGGTGCCCATACACCTCCCAACCAATAGCGTCCGTTTGCTTTATATTTAGGGTTATTTGCTGCCAGTGAAGCTACTCTATGAGGACGGTTGAATGTTTCCGGATTATTTAACTCATTGACTAGAGAATCAAGTCTTTCTTTAGGCAGTACATCTGTGTGGAGAGCCCAATATGCATAAACACCTTTTGTTTTACTTAATGTGCCGTCAGCGTATTGATCATATAAGAAGTGATCTTTATCGTTCCACATATTTTTGTTGATGTACTCGGACAAATGCTTAATCTCATCTTCGAATTCTTCAATTTCCTGCCATCTTTCCAAATAGAATCCCATTTTTAGAAGTATTTTAGCCATGAAGATTTGTTGCAGGCAAGCATCCAGCCATATCATGTGTCCATTGCTGTATATTGTATTATATTCACTCGGTACACGTGGCATATTGTCCATACCTGTTCCCCAGCCACTACTCCAATAGGTACCATTCCGCCAGGTTCGGTTCAGTTTTAACCATTTGTAGTATGCAGAAAGCACGGGGAATATCTTATTTAGTCTTTCGGTATCGCCAAATTGATTTAGGTATGCCATTTCCGACCATGGCAGGATATTTGGTCCTGTGCTTACCGGATCATAACGTCCGAAACAATCGGAACCATCGGCACGTATTTCCCGACAGATAAAACCGTCCGGATGTTGCTTAGCGTAGAAGTTATCCAGCGTTCTTTGAAATGGAAAGAAATTTCTTCCATACCGGCAGAACATAGTGATAAAAGCATCATCCCACATAAAGATATTGCCATTGTATGCAGGGGAAATATAACTGCATACAAATCCGGAGCCGTCTACGGGCATGCATATATTGCTGATAGCCAGTTTCCAGGCTTTCCAATACATTTCAATTTCTTTATCGTGTCCTTCCCAATAGGGTGAAGGCAATACTTTCCGGGCTTGCTCATAACTTCTTGGTTTTATGGTTTCAGGTTTGGCTATGCGGAATGAGTTTTCCGTAACTAGTGCCTGCATAACGTAAGTGTCTTTATATGGAAGCTTGTATTTGGAAGAACCGGAAGAAATGGTGTTTTGTGCTTCAATATGGGGGCTTTGTATAAAGTATAAAGCGGCACATAAGAAGATGAGAGAATGATACTTTTTCATATGCAGATTATTAAAGTATAATATTTTTTGAGTAACAGATCTTTTTGCTATTTGATGTATTTGTCTAATAAGGCTTTCATTTTATGGAATACTTGTGTGTTTTTATAAACGCCATTAAAATATTGTGAGCCGGGTCCGTATGCAAACAGAGGTACCATGATAGGGGTGTGGTCATCAGTCATGTAGCGTGCTGTTATCAATCCCTTGCTTTCGTTTCCGTCCACAAGAGTCAAGCCACCTGTCTCATGATCGGCCGTTACTATAACAAGAGTTTCTCCGTTACTGTCTGCAAATCTTAAGGCTTTCTGAATGGCCAGGTCGAAGCCCAATGTTTCAACGACTGAACCCGGAACTGAATTAGCATGTCCCGCATAGTCTATTTTTGCTCCTTCCACCATGAGAAAAAAACCTTTATTACTAGTATCTGTTAATTTTGTTATGGCTTGTTGGGTGGCTTGTGCAAGTAATCCAATCGTTTTTTGCGTTGTGGCCAAGTCCATGCGGTCATCAATACAGATTACTTTATCCTTTGCCTGATTGATGTCTTCAATAGATCGTGCGATGCGGTATTTCTTTTTTAGTTCGGATAAAAAGGATTGGCTGTCTTTCCTTTTTGTTAGATCTTCTATTCCGCTGCCGTTAAGCAAAGTGAGCTTGCCGTTAAGTAAGCAATTTGTTATTTCATCAGCATTGTCCCTCTCTTCTGAGTGTCCATAGAATACAGCGGGTGTTGCATCGGCAATGTTTCCCCATGTGACAACTCCTGTGGACATTCCTTTGTCGTGAGCTATTTCGGCGATGGTAGGGTATACTTTTCCGTTTTCACTCATACTGATGTGGCGATTGTAATGAGATTCACCTGTAGCCAATGCGCTACCACCAGCAGCGGAATCAGTGGTAAAGTTATCTTTTGCGTTGGTCTCGCTAAATCCGATATGCTTAAGGTTTAGTAGAGATAATCCTTTATTTACAATTGCAGCAGCGTTTATCTCGGCTAATCCCATGCCGTCGCCGATGAGGAGGATAATATTTCTCACTGGTTTATTGGCACCATCGTTCCGATAAGTAGGAGTATAAATGTCGATGCGTTTGGATAATTGTATTTCTTTGCGATTAAAGCCTTGGAAGCCAGATGTTGTTTTATCCAGACGGTCGGTTTTGATAACTCCATTTATGTCTTCATCTTTGTTTTCTGCAATACAATAATTTTTATCTTCGAAATTGCGAAAGAAATCGGTACAAGCCTCAACTTTGTCGGTGTTCATGATGTCCACGCCCATGGTATGCAGCGTATTCCATGCTGTAATGGAGTTGGGGGTTGCCCAAAAACGTATGGGTTTTCCTAAGTTGTGCACTGTTTCAATGGCTTCCGCCACTTTCTCTTTTTCCTTTGTTTTTAGTCCTCCTTTACCGTTCCAAATAGCATAATCTGTTAATGGAGCACTAATGAGTGCGACGCGTTTCAATTGATCTGGGGTGTATTCTTCATTGATGCGGCCATCAAAAGAAATGAAATCGGGGTATTTCTGAAAGTCTGCTGGTGCGGGTGTATTTCCTGTTATAACTATCCGCACAGCGTTGGGATTTACTGTGGGGTCAAAAACTTGTGGGTAAGCTTTGAGTTTGTTGATTACCATTGTCAGACTAGGAAGGGTTGGTGATTTTAATTCGATCATCAATTGAAGTGGATAGTCAGATTCTTTCCATGCTCGTCCGTTGTTCTGCTTGAATATTTTGACTATTGGATTTAGATATAAGTCATCAAATGTCATATCTGGTGACAAGTCATTTTCATCGTGTCCCACCAGCAGTTGCCCGTTTTCTGCGAACAAGTCTACTTCTATGGAATATACCTGCTGGGAATATGCTTCATAAAAAGGCACAACTTGCTTATAGTCATTATGAGAATGAATTAAAATCCTTTGTTGAGCTAAGGAATTTACAGATAAAAACAGGGAAATGATAAACAGTAATATAAGCTGTTTGTCCTGTTTTAAATTATTTGAAGTTTTCATAAGGCTGCTATTCAGTTAATTTGTAGATGTGCCAATACGGGGCAGTGATCAGATAAGAATGTATTGTCGAAAGTTTCCGGTACAGTTTCGTACTGGGTAACATTGATTTTATCGTTAACAAATATATAATCAATACGTTCCCGCTCTTTGACAGGTAACCTATCGAAGTCATGGAAAGTCCACGTTGTTCCTGAAATGCTCTTTGCAATGCTCCTGCTATCTATTAAATGTTGAGGATCACTTTGATCTGTGACATGCTTGATGACACTTGATGAGGGGTTAGAGTTGAAATCACCCGTTAAAATAGTGGGAAGTCCTTTGCTTAACAAGCTGATTCTTTCTAAAATAAGACTTATTCCTTTTTGACGTGCAACTACTCCTTTATGATCGAGATGTGTATTCATTGCAAAAAATTGCTTTCCGCTTTTTTTGTCTTTGAATACTGCCCAGGTTGCTATTCGCCTGCATGCGCCATCCCAGCCTTTGGAACCTGCAACTTCAGGCGTTTCACTTAACCAGAAGTAACCTGTCTGTTCAGCAATAAAGCGATTGGCATTGTAGAAAATGGCACTAAATTCACCTAACTCTTTTCCATCTTCCCGACCAACTCCTATTGCTTTATATTCGGGAAGCCTTTCTTTAAGATCGTTCATCTGATTAATGAGTGCTTCCTGAACTCCGAGAATATCGATCTTTTTCAGTTCAATCATTTTGGCTGCATTGTCTTTGCGGTATTGCCAGTTATTTAAACTGTCCTCAGGATTATCATACCTCAAGTTGAAGGTCATTACATTTATATCAAGTTGTCTGCTTCCGCATGATGTAAATGCAATCAATGCTAATAGATATAGGGTCTTTTTTATCATAACTTTGATTCTTATAAGTTGTTCTTTCTTTTTCTTAACCAGACTTTTCGTTCTCGCTCTTTAAATGCCTTTTACAGGTTGTTTGGAGAGAACAAATTTCAATGTTCCTCCTTGCATAATCTGTCTATGCAGGATATAGGGTGCCGTTAATTTTTGCCCGTTGAAATAGACATCACTAATATAGGTGTTTTCTTGGGGATTATTTGCTATAATTTTTAATTTATGTCCGTTTGCTAAATTAATGATTGCTTTTTCAAATAGAGGAGTTGTCAGAATGTATTCATTACTACCCGGGCATTCAGGATACAATCCCAGACTTGTTAGAACGAACCATGCTGACATTTGCCCGCAATCTTCATTTCCACAGATTCCATCGGGGGTGGCTTGATACATTTCATTGAGTATTCTCCGTGCCCATTTTTGAGTTTTCCATGCCTGGCCAATGTAGCTATATAGATAGATGATGCCATGGCTGGGCTCATTGCCATGTACGTATTGACCTATTGAACCTGAGATATCCGGTATTTCGGGATCTACAGTTGGCTGTACCGTGAAGATGCTGTCCAAAGCTTTCCCTAATGCTGATTTTCCACCGAATAAGGTTGTGAGTCCCTTGACATCATGGGGTACAAAGAAGCGATATTGCCATGGTGTAGCTTCCGTATAAGCTGAATTTATTTTGTAAGTATCAAAAGGAGTTTGCCATTTTCCATCAGATGATTTTGGACGGAAAAAACGCGTTGACTTATCAAAGATATTTTTGTAATATTCCGAGCGCTCAAGATATGTTTTGTAGTCATCTGTGTGATTGATGGCTTTGGCAAATTGTGCAATGCACCAATCATCGTAGCAATATTCCAATAAACATGATACTGATTCATTACTCTTATCGTATGGGATAAAGCCCAACTGATTGAAGTATCCGGTTCCTTTTCTCTCTTTGTTTGCAGAAGCTTTCATGGCTTCGAGAGCCTTTTCAGCATCAAAACCCCGTATTCCTTTTAAATAGGCATCGACGATGACCGGTACTGAATGATAACCGATCATACAATATGTCTCTTCATTCCACAACGGCCATACAGGTAGTTCTCCTGTTTCATCGTAGTTACGAAGCATGGTGTTAATGATATTGTTGACAAGGGTCGTATCGAGCAATGTCATGAGAGGGTTCCATGTACGGAACGTATCCCATAGGGAGAGGGTAGAGTAGGCTTTTTCTCCTTTTGGTAACTGCCCTATGCTGTTATCCCTTTTTGCATATTGTCCGTTAACATCGTTCATTTCGTTGGGCACGACCATGGTGTGATATAGTGCCGTATAGAATTTGGTGATGTTTTCGGGAGTCTGTCCGGATACCTCGATGCAGGACAGTTGTTTTTCCCAGACTAGCTCATTTGCTGCTTGTAATTCGTCAAAAGTTGCTTTTCCGGCTTCGGTTTCTAAATTGAGCATGGCATTTTTACAGCTTACAGCAGAGATGCCTACTCTGCATACCAATGGGGAATGATCTTCTTGGTCAAATAGAACCAATGCTTTAAGATCCTTTCCGTTTATTTCTTTTTGTATTTCGGTTGTTACGGTTTTCCCGTCTTTATAGGAAATTATATTGTTGATGTTTTTAGAGAAGCGGACGGCAAAGTAGATATTTTGTCCTTTTATCCATCCGTCTGAACAACGCATGCCGATAATTTCATTTTTACTTTTCTGGCTGATCATGGCATGTTGAATGGGCTCATTATCCAAAGAGTGTTTAAGGTCAATGATTAGTTTTTGGGGGCTGCTTGACTGGTAGGTGTAGCGGTGAATACCACAATGTGTGGTTGTTGTCAGTTCAGCTAAGATGTTTTCTTTCTGTAGGTAGACTTTATAGTATCCGGGAGATGCTTTTTCATCTTTGTGAGAGAAAGTCAGGGGGGACCATATACTGTCACTTGAAACCGGTCGGAATAGAATATCTGCAAGGTCGGAACAACCTGTTCCACTGAGGTGTGTATGGGAAAAGCCTATAATGGTGGAATCGCTGTAATGATAGCCTGAACTTGCATCCCAGCCCATGGTTCTGGTATCAGGGCTTAATTGTACTGCACCGAAAGGTGATGTGGCTCCCGGGTAAGTGTGTCCGTGTCCGGCTGTTCCAATAAAAGGATTTACAGTCATACAGATTGTTTCACATGTCTTTTGAGTCTTACCGATACAGGAAGAGAATAGTAATATTGCAAAGAAAGAAAAAGTCCAATAGTATTTCATTACCTCAATCTTTTTAGAATTTACTTATGGAAGGGAGGGTGGATACATTATAGTTCTTTTCCCGCCCTCCCGTAAGTAGTTTTGTTTTAGTGATAAAATTTATTCTGATGCATATCCACTATTTTGTTTTAATGCACCGTTTGACTTTATAACTTGATTAATCTCATAAGGCAAAACGCTATATGTACCATTCGGTTCATATGTTTTTGCACCCATGTTGGCCAACTGAAATACGCCTTGATAGGTTTTTCCGTTGATTGTCATTGTTGTTCCGTTGGTGGTATCTATAGCCGATTCAGCATCGGAACGGTCTACGTGCTTGATGCCATGTTTGGCTGTCTTAATTTTGGCAAGTGCATCCAAATTCCAGTTATCGCTACCTTCTGCAGCCCAACGCTTCAAATCCATGAGTCGATCGGTATATTCACCAGCCAATTCACAACGACGTTCATGCATTAAATCCATCATTGTAGGAGCTGTGTATATCACATTCTCTCCGGCTCGGGTGGCTATGCGGTTAAGCGGTGTTGCTGCCAATCCATTTTTATTTTGCATAATTAGGGCTTCGGCTTTGAAAAGCAATAGTTCGGAGAATCTCATTAACGGAACGTTCAAATCTGTTGTGGGACGGTCGCCGTTGGTTGAGATGTGTGAGTTGTTTTCTCCAACTCCATTTTCATTCAAATTTCCATATGAATAAGGTTCCATATATTTCTTGAAGTGGAATCCACATTCGTTATCTGCCGTTGAATAGAATTTCTTTGTTGTTCCGAAGTAGGTAAACTCGTCTCCATATTGCATGACGGTGGCTGCGCGGCGTGTATCTTCACTGCTATATTCTGCCCAAAGTTCCAGTGTCGGCTTGAAGTTACCCCATCCGTTGTATGCTCCCCAGCCTTTATTATCCAACATGATGCCCGGGAATATACTTCCTGCATAGTTGTTTCCGCTGGAATTAACAGACCAGATATATTCTTTGCTCCAGTTGTTGGCAATAGTAAAGACATCAGCAAAATTACCCAATAAACCGCGATTGCCTTCGCTTTCTATTTTATCTACAAGATCGGGTATCATCGTCCATTTACTTGAATCAAATTGAGCCCAATATGCGTATACCTTTACCATGTAGCCATATGCTGCATCTTTTGAAGGTCTTCCGTAATCATCGGAATTATACTTACTAAACCATGGCAATAGGTTGGCAGCAGATTGCAAGTCTTCAACAATATATGCGTAGTTGTCTGTTACCGAGCTTAATTGAGGTGGAATTTGATTTAACTGCGTATCATAGTCAGTGAAATCTTCATAGCGTTCAAAAGGTACTCCATTGTTAGCACGTCCGTAGCGATAAGCAATCATAAAGTGGGAGAATGCCCGCATGAAATAGGCTTCTCCTAATGTACGGTTGATGATAGCGGTACGTTTACTTTCGTCAATGCGTAATGCGTGGTAAATGATATTGTTGGCTATAGCCATTGTGGTGTACATCTCATTGTATATGTCTTTTATGCTGCCTTCGGTTGTTCCGTCCATTGACAGATTGGCCAGATTCATCTGTGAAGACCCACGTGTTCTAGCAAAGAATATATCATCTGATGCTCCCTGTTCCCAGAAAAGATTACGTCCCCATGTTTCTTCAAGAGATAAGCAATAGTATAGGCTGGTGGCGGCAGTTTCAAAATCTTTATCTGACGACCAGTAATTAGATTCTGTAGGAGTACCTTCGTTCGTGGTATCCAACCAGCTACCGGTACAGGAGGTTAATAAACCACCGGTAATAATCGTTAGAAATAGTATGATGTTACGTTTCATAATGATCGAAGATTAAAATGTTAAAATTTAAGTTTGAGGGCTAGGGAGACTGTTCTGGAAATTGGATATTGTCCGGTATCCAGTCCTTTGCCACCTACTTCGGGATCTATACCGCTATAATCGGTAATTGTTAGAAGGTTATCACAGCTTAGTGTTATGTCAAAACTTGCATTCCTGCTTTTAAAATAACTGGCTTTGCGAAGTAGGTCGGTGAATGAGTAGCTTACAGAAACATTCTTTACCCGGAGATAGCTTCCGTTCTCCAGGTAATAATCGGACAGGTTGGTGAAGTTACTATTCGGATCGCTCATGGTGATACGTGGTACGTCGTTATTCGGTCCATTTAGTGCCTTTAGAATATCTCTTGAACGGTTGAAGTTTCCTAAAGATTCATTCAATGTCGTGTATTTGTATGCATTAAATAGTTTTACTCCGGTAACTCCTTGCAACATGAAATCGAAAGATAGTTTATTCCATGTGAACCCGGCATTGAATGCAAAGTTTAATTTAGGCATGGAATTACCCATAAATTCTTTATCGCCGCTTCCTATGGATCCGTTTCCGTCTTTATCAATAAACTTCAAATCACCGGCTTTGGCATTGGGCTGTATCATTTCGCCCTTACTATTTACATAAGATTGTGCTTCGGCATCTGTTTTGAACACGCCGGCGCTTTTTATCAGATAGAAGGAGTAAAGCGGAGTGCCTTCGGCTGTGCGGAAGGGGTTAAGGTCTTTGTAAGTACCGCCTGACGTCCATACAGGTTTGTTCCCTTCAGCATCTGCTGCTCCAATATCGGTTACCCGGTTGCGCAAGGTTGCTATGTTGCCTCCTATATAATACTTGAAGTTTTTGTTTATGTTGTCTGTCCAGGTTGCAGATACTTCAATACCTCTGTTGTTAACTGTTCCGTCGTTAACTTTCATAGCCGATATTCCAATGGTGCTAGGCCAGTTCGTGTCTTGATCCTTGATTAGTCCGTTGGTGTTTTTATTGAAATAGTCAATGGTTACATTCAATCTATTGTTGAACAGCATGGCGTCTAATCCTAAATCCAGTTGCTCTGATGTTTCCCAGGTCAGATTAGCATTGTATCCTGTTTTCAAATATATTCCGGTAGCTACAGGTGTGGAAGATCCTACTTGTCCGCCTACGTCTCCTCCGCCAATGATGCGGCTATCCAACGATGGGTTACCATATCCGTAGCTAATGGACCCCAAGTTACCGATCTTTCCCCAGCTTGCACGTAACTTCAAAAGATTCAGTGTTTTGGATTTAGGCATCCAAGGTTCTGAAGTCAGTTTCCACGCAGCGGTAACAGAAGGGAAGTCTCCGTATTTGTGTCCTGCCGGTAAGCGTCCTGCATAGTCTCTTCGGATTGATCCTGTAAGGAAGTAACGATTAGCAAAGCTATAAGAAGCACGCCCTACCATGGAGAAGTTCCGGTCTTTATCGTACTTATCGGTGGCATTATCGAAATAACCGGCCTGAGCAAAGTACATCATGGACCCTATTTCGTTTGAAAAATCGTGTCCGGTAGCTATGTATTTACGATATTCATATTGGTTTGCCGTGGTGGATGCCATTAAACTTACGTTGTGCGGGCCAAATACGCGGTTATATGATAGCGTGTTTTCCCAATTCCACTCTGGCTGACGATAACTGGTATACTGTAATTTATTACTGTCATTCGGCTTACCAGCTTCTAACCGCCGGGTGTTATAATATCTTTGGAAATAGTTATTTTGCATGTATGTAAACCGGGACGTGAAGTTCAGTCCTTTTATGGGTTCCATAATATCCAAAAAGGTGGATGATGTCAGCGTAGATTGGTGGTTGTTGTCATAACCAGCCTTCAACAAACGTACAGGGTTGATGGCATCTCCGTGTATGTTGGAGTAAGTTTCTCCGTATTTAGTAATGTAATCGGCCGTTGTTGGTACTGTTCCGCTGTATGTTCCGTCATCATTGTAAACAAATACGTTTCTTGGCATCATTAAGGCCGCAAGGACTACGCCTGATTCTGCACTGGAAGTGTCGGCATCTTTCACCTGAGTATCTTTCCAACTCACGTCTTCACGAATACGTACGTATTTGCTGAGTTTCCACATGGAATTTAATCGCCCAATGATTTTTTTGCTGTAGGTGTTTATTAATGTTCCTTCTGTGTTGTTATATTCCAATGATAACCGATTGGTCAGTTGTTCATTTCCACCTGAAATAGCAATATTATGGCGTTGGGTCAATGCGCTACGGAAGATTGTACCAATCCAGTCTGTATTAGTTCTTCCATATATAGGGTCTTCGCTGATGCGATCCCAGCCTACAGGTAAGGATTCTCCTGCATCTTCGTATGCTGCTTTCCTTACTTTATATTCTTCTTGCCAGGTAAGAGATTGGGGAAGGTTCGTTGCTTGTGACACTCCAAACACACCGTTGTATTCAACTGATGTTTTTCCCGGAGTTGCCTGTTTGGTTGTTACTAAAATGACACCGGCGGATCCGGCATAAGCTCCGTAGATAGCGGCTGAGGCCGCATCTTTTAAAACAGTAATAGAAACTACGTCACTTAGGTTGAAAGGTGCTCCGGGTACGCCATCTACTACATAAAGTGGGGATTCTTTGTTTGGAGAGCCCATTCCACGAATAGTTATGGTTGGTTCGGAATCAGCACCGAGGTGACCACCATTGGATACAACGGATACACCTGCTATCTGACCTTGAAGTAATTGGCCTACGTTACTTACCGGACGGTCTTGTAACTTATCCATATTTCCTACGGTTGAAACTGCAGCGGATAAGTCTCCCTTTTTCATTTTACCATATCCTACAACGACTACCTCATTGATTAGTTTATTATCTTCTTTTAAAATAATATTCAAGGTTTTGTTGTTAGCTACTTTGATTTTTTGAGAGATATAGCCAATGGAAGAAATATCAAGAATATCTGATGGGGAAACAGATAGTGTGAACTTTCCATCCATATCGGTTGCAGCTCCGTTAGTGGTTCCGACGACAAGAACGGAAGCTCCGATAATCGGTTCTCCTTTGTCGTCTTTGATAATGCCACTTATCAGATGCTTGTCTTGTTGTTGCAGCTCATTCGTTGCTTTAGAGTTTCCTTCGTTGACTGCATAAAGTGCATTCGTGGAAGAACCTAGAATCCATAAAAATAAAGGCATGATTTTCAGAAATCGCCATTTGTCTACTAAGATAAAGTTACTTCTTTTCATTGAATCTCGATTTTTTAATTATTAAAAAAGGCCATTCTATGTAAAATTTAAATATATGTTTGTCTCGTTAATTATCTTGGGATTCCTTTTGCTGGTATAGGGTATATTTGTGTTTGTTATTGGTGCATGTTAATCATAAATTGGTTCTTTTTCATTTTGTAATGAAAGAGAGGGGGGCTTTCTTTATGTTTTTTGTATATGCAACAATAGTGTATATCAATAAAAGGTTTTTCTATATTAGATTTATTATCCTCTCTGTCTTCATGTTTGTGACATAAAAACAGCGTGAATAAGTTTTCCGGGGATAAATATAGTTGTCTTATAAATCGCCGGCTACTCTTTTAGCGTATTTATATCTTCTAATTCCGCAAAGGGGTATAGTGCTTTCTATTCCTTTAGTTGAAAAGAGTTAACTTGAACTTGAGTAAGGAATGATGCTTAAACCCTTTATAGATAGAGATCTGGGCTAGGTGTGTTATTTTGGAAAATAGAAGAACAGTGTGGAATAATCTATGCTGGAATAAGACTACAATAAATTTGAGAAGTTTTTAGGTATAGTATTTAATTAGATGAACATGTTTCATCTATATGACAATTTGGAATAGAGTTGAGCGGGAATGCAAGCCACAATGTAGATGCATTCATGTGACAACTTTTATCGGTCTTAATAATTGATGCGTGAACCTTCTTAGGCATAAAAGATAGAAAGTAAACTTCTTCAGGCTTAAAAGGATATTGAGCGAGCGATCAGTGAAACATGCATCATTAACTAGTAAAACAGACAAAAGCTCTGTTTCCTATAGGAAAACAACTTGTTTTGCTATAGAAAACAAGTTGTTTTAACAGTCGAAACACTTTGTTTTAAGCAGCAAAACAAAGTGTTTAAAATAATAAAAGACAATCAGTCACCTAAGCAGGTGACTGATTGTACTATACGTAATTGACAACTTTGCTATGCATAGGTTGTCTGGGAGAATCATTTAAAAACAGTTCCCTTATTGATCCAGTTCTATGATGTAGGATGCTCTTGATGCCATTGGCAGCGGTTGACTGAAATCAATGGTTTGGCCGGTGATGATGTCTTTTCCTTGTTTTGTCTCCTTTATTATTTCTTTGTAATATTTGAAAGAAGCATTAACCGCTTCCTCTGTTCCGTTGAGAAGGACAAGTACGGTTTTGCCTTTATATTGACGGGCATAAGCATATACTCCGTTTTGTGCGATGAACTGAATCATATTGCCTTTGGATATGATCTCGTTTCCTTTACGCCAGTTGAGTAATTTCTTATAGAAATTATAGCATTCATTTTGCATCTGGTTGCGACCTTCAGGGGTAAATGCCGTTACTTTATCAGTAGCCCAACCTCCTGGAAAGTCTTTGCGTACATAGCCATCACTCTTGCTTTTCACGCCGTTCATCATCACTTCTGTGCCATAGTAGAGTTGTGGAATCCGGGGTGCGGTAAGTAGTAGGGTAGCAGCTTGTTTAAGCATGGATAAGTTGTTGCTTTCACCAAGAAAACGATCGGTATCGTGGTTCTCAATAAATGCTAGTACGGAGAGTGGATTGGGATAAAGGAAGTCATAAACAAAGTTGTTATAAATCCGATTCAATCCTTTAAACCAACCATCTGTCTGCTCATATTTTGCAGAGTTAATTTTATCATAGAAGCTGAAATCCATTACAGTCTTCAGGTTGCTGTTCTTAGGTGCCGATAGTCGGGAATCTTTTTGCCACCATGCAGTGTAAGCAGGTTCGGTTACCCAGGTTTCACCTACGGTGTTGAAGTTCGGATATTCTTCATTGATTTCCTTCATCCAATTGCTCATGGCATCATAATCGGCATAAGGATAAGTATCCATACGAATTCCATCAATATTAGCATATTCAATCCACCACATGCTACTTTGCACCAAATACCGATATACGTGTGGATTTCTTTGGTTCAAATCGGGCATGGAAGGAACAAACCATCCATCTTCCATCTGCTGAAAATCGTACTTTGAAGCATACGGATCAACTTCGGGCGTGAGTTTAAAAGAGGTTTGTACAAAGTGGGTTTCGTGGTCTGGATTATTGAACCAGTCTCTTGAGGGTATATCTTTAATCCAAATATGGTTTACTCCGCAGTGATTGAAGATCATGTCCATAACCACTTTTATCTTTTGTTGATGAGCTTTGGTTATCAGTTCTTTGTATTCCTCATTGGTACCCAATCGCGGATCTATTTTATAGTAATCAGTGGTGGCATAGCCGTGATAAGATCCTCCTTCCATGTTGTTTTCTAATACGGGAGTGAACCATAGGGCTGTGATACCAAGGTCGGAGAAATAATAAAGATGTTGTTCTATGCCTGCGAGGTCTCCTCCATGCCGTGCATTCGGGTCATTACGATCTACTTTATATGGGGCCATTCCGGTAATTTGGTCATTGCTGGGATCACCGTCCGCAAAACGATCGGGCATTAATAAGTAAAGTACATCTGAAGCGTCGAACCCTTTATGCTCGCAGCCTTTTCGGGTGCGTTCTTTGAGTTCATATTCCCGTACACTCTTTTTTTTGCCTGTTGTGAACGTCAATTCCATCTTGCCCGGCTTAATATTCTTATCCAAGTGCAAGTAGACCAGCAAATAATTAGGACTATCCAACCGAACAACGCTACTAAGCGATGCGCCAGGGTAGTTTACTGTAACGGATGCATTTCCAATCGCTTTTCCGTATACCATCAGTTGCAGCTCTGGATTCTGCATGTCAGTGTACCAGAACGGGGGATCAATTTTATCCGGATTAATATTTGCTGCATGGATGTTTATGAAGCAGACTAACAAAAATCCACAAAATGAAAGGAATCTTCTCATGATATTAGTATTCAATGTTATTTCTGCTAAAGTACTAAAAAGAATAAGACGTCTTCCTTGCTATACTAAGTTTTTATCTCTTCTATTGCGCAAACGTTTTCATAATAAACGGACAATCCTGTTTCCCCTTTTCTGCTAATCGCTATGCAGGCTTCAAGAAACGATCTGAAATTAGATTTGAACTTTATTCTACTTTTATTAGTTGTAAACTATCTTGCTTTAGGAGGGTAACAGTGTGCTGACTGGTATTGCCTTTAAAGAATTTGTCTGTCTGGATCTGCTTTTTTAGATCTTTCAGCCAATTGGCTGCAGCGTTATAGTAGTTTTTGTTTCCTATAATAATATTGCCCTCATCATCCGTTTGCGGAGCATTATCTTTTTTGTCAGGTCTGCTTGCCAGATAAGACTCCAGACATTTTACGGTGTTTTTATAGTCTTTCAATTCATAATAGTAAATGAAGGCCATATCATATAGAAGCTTGTGATTGCCTTTATCGTATTTCTCATACCGCTCTTTTATAGCATCTAGCTGTTGCTTGGGCATTCTTGCCATTTCGTAGCAGTCTGTAAGTCCCATGTATAGACGCGACATGGCACTGTCTTTGGGTATGGCCAGATTAATGGCTTCTTGTAGATGCTTTACGCCTTCCTGTTTCCATGAGGTTTTAGCACATGCACGTCCCAGATAATAGAGTAAGTTAATATTTTGTGGTGCAGATTGAAATGCAATTTCGAGCATATCGTGCGCATCATAAAATTGTCCGATGGCATAGCTGCTAATACCTAAATAATAAGTGGTGTAAAAGGAACTATCACCTTGGTTCACTAACTCTTTGTATCTCATAATAGCTGTTGGATATTCTTTATTCAAGCAGTAAGCCAAAGCGTTTTGTCGATTCACTGCAATATTCGTAGAGTCTATTTTTCGATACTTTTCTGTGGTCTCTATTGCTTCATCATACATGTTTCCTTCTATGTACAAGGCAGCCAATTTAGCTGGAGCAAGGTAGTCCTTGGGATATTTGGCTTGGATAAGTTGATAGATTTTTATGGTAGGCTGTGCTTCTTTCAATCCTTCAAGACTTTGTGCTTGTAAATGTAGTGCGGTAGCCGAGCTGTCTTGCGCGGTTAATAAGAGGCTTTCCTTTAAAGCTTCTTTATATCTCTCCTGTATTAATAAGGTATTAATTTCTTGTATATACGCATAACTGTTATCTGGATTTAAGCGTATTGCTTTTTGATAATATGAGAGGGCTTGTTGGTATTTTGCCAGTGCTTTGTAGCATTCTGCTGTTTCAATGTATGGGCGAGGATTGAGAGAGTCTTCCTTAGCTATTTGCTTGAATACTTCCAGTGCTTCTGAATTATAGTTCAAACTTTTTAAAGCTTGGCCTTTTTGATAGAGAAGAGGTATTGTTGGTTGTTCTTTGTTGATTAGTATAAGGGCTTTCTTAAAATTATAATTTGCCATGGCCTCTTGAATCAAGACATTCGATTGTCCCATAGCTAGGCTCGTTGACCCCATCAGTAAAACTAGTAATAGTGTTCTCATTGCTTCTTGTTTTTGTTCCTTTTTCGGGTGCAATGTACATAAAATAAATAAAATACGAAACTCTCGTAGATATTTTGTCTTATTTTAAAAGGAATTACCAGTGTATGTGTAGGATGAAGACAAAAATAATAGATTGGTCTTAAAAGGTAAGAAATAAAAATGCCCCCGCTAAAGAGTATATAGCGAGGGCAATATTACAAAAAATAAGCTATTACATTAAAAAGCCGAGTAATATACCGGCAGCAACAGCCGAACCGATAACGCCTGCAACGTTCGGCCCCATAGCGTGCATCAACAAATAGTTTGTTGGATCATAATCCAGTCCTACTATTTGCGAGATGCGTGCTGAATCTGGTACAGCAGATACTCCTGCATTTCCAATTAATGGATTGATTTTATTATCTTTCTTCAATACGAGATTGAATATTTTCACAAATAAAACACCTGATGCTGTAGCAATTACGAATGAAAGTGCACCGAGGCCAAAAATTTTGAGTGAATCTATGGTTAAAAATTCAGAGGCTTGGGTAGATGCACCTACTGTCAAACCTAACAATATAGTAATGACGTCAATCAGCGGTCCGCGAGCTGTTTCAGCTAAGCGCCGGGTGACTCCACTTTCTTTTAATAGATTTCCAAAGAAGAGCATACCTAGTAAAGGTAAACCTGAAGGAACTAAAAAGGCTGTGAGCAGTAACCCTATGATAGGGAATATTACTTTCTCTGTATGCGAAACGACCCGGGGCGGTTTCATACGAATGACCCGTTCATGTTTAGTTGTGAGTAAGCGCATTATGGGCGGTTGAATCACAGGTACCAGTGCCATGTATGAATAGGCTGATACCGCAATAGCTCCCATTAGGTTAGGCGCTAGTTTAGACGAAAGAAATATGGCTGTAGGACCATCTGCGCCACCGATAATGCCGATAGCCCCTGCTTGCATTGGATCAAATCCTATTTCCAGCGCAAGCATATATGCTCCGAAAATACCAAATTGTGCAGCAGCTCCAATCAACATTAGTTTAGGATTGGATATCAGTGCAGAGAAGTCTGTCATGGCCCCGATACCCAAAAATATGAGCGGTGGGTACCATCCCGATGTCACTCCTTGGTATAGTATATTAAGTACAGATCCTTCTTCATAGATGCCGACCTTTAATCCGGCTTCCATATTAAAAGGTATATTGCCGATCAGCATACCAAAGCCAATAGGAATCAATAACATGGGTTCAAATTCTTTGGCTACGGCCAAATAGATGAATATCAAACCCACTAAAATCATAATGAGATGTCCTGTTGTGGCGTTGGCAAAGCCTGTATATGTCCAGAAATCGGCAAGATTGTTTCCTAAAAATGTGATAAAATCTCCCATATTATTCAATTATTACAAGGTCAGTACCTTCGAGAACAGAATCTCCTTTGCTTACGTTAATTGCTGTAATTTTACCGTCTTTGTCGGCATTAATATTATTTTCCATTTTCATGGCTTCCAGGATAATAATAACTTGTCCTTTTTTCACCTGATCACCTACATTTACTTTTATATCAAGTATTACGCCGGGAAGCGGTGATTTTACTCCTGACTTACCTGTCGAAGATGATACGGTCGGTTTTACCACGGGAGTAGCCGGGGTTGGAGCAGGGGCTGTTGCTGCCGGACGAATGACGGGTTTTACAGAAACCTTCGGAGCTTTCTCCATTTCTACATTGTAAGACGTGCCGTTTACTTCAACGTGAGCTATGTTTTCTTCAATATCTCCAATCGTTACTTTATATAAGTTACCATTGATTTTATATTTATATTCTTTCATGTTTTTTCTTGTTGAGTGATTTACTTTTTATGGGGAGTCTCGCGTAGCGTATAGATTTTAGAACTCCAAGGCGAATAACTGCGTTTTACCCTGGTAATTGTAAGAACTGTATCTTCTATGTCATGCACGTCATTTTGCATTTCGTGCATGGCCATAGCTATAGCAGCAAATACTTCGCCAGGTGTTTCACCTAATTGTTTCTCTTCTGCTTCTTTAATATCAGTAATGCCCTTGGCTTTCATGGCATTTCGTTTACTGAGGTTGACTGAAATTTTACCGACAACCTTAAATGAAATAAAGAGAAGAAGTAACCCGGAGAATACTACGCTCATGGCTGTAATTGACATACCAATACCATCATTGTCTTGCTCTTCAAACTTCTCCATTTTAGCATTGCTGTTAATGGTTCTGTTATTAGTGCTTGGAGTGACATATTTGTCTGAGCTGCCATCTTTTATTTCCCATTTTTCAGCTCCGTCACTAATACGAGCGTATGATTGGTTTTCTTTTAAACGGGTTGCGGGTACTACAACTTGGTCTACTAGATTTCTTCCGGCATCATATAGACCAATCCAGTTGGAGTGGAGAGTGTCTAGCTTGAAATCAGTATGGAATGTACCTCGAGTGGCTTTCCCATCAGCCCAAAATAGTGCGTGTTGACGCGGCTTTACTAAAGTGAGAATATCTCCTTTTGGTATAAAATAGGTAATTGTATCTCCCGGTTGGGTACTTAATTTTAGCAAACATCCTGCAAGATTAGCACTACCGTACGATCTGTTGAATATTTCAATCCAGGCACTGTGCACACCATAATCATCTTGGTAATTACTTTCGTTTTTTACCAATACTTCATTTAGTATCAATTTATTATTAGACTTTTGCTCTTTGCAAGAAGTGCAGAGGCCCAATATAAATGCCAGAGAAAGAAATATTCCTATTCTTATTTTGTTCATAATCATTTTTGTTTTAGTGTAGTAGAACTTGATTACAAAGGAATATTGCCATGCTTCTTAGCCGGATTGGTTAATTTCTTGGTCTGTAATTGTTGTAAGGCACGGATGATGCGGAAGCGTGTATTACGTGGTTCTATAACATCATCAATATAACCGTATTTAGCTGCATTATAGGGATTGGCAAACAATTTAGTATATTCAGCCTCTTTTTCAGCAAGGAATTGAGCTGGGTTTTCATGTTCTTTTGCTTCTTTTGCATATAATACTTCTACAGCTCCTGCACCACCCATTACAGCTATTTCAGCTGTAGGCCAAGCATAATTCATGTCTCCACGTAATTGTTTACAACTCATTACGATGTGTGAACCGCCATAAGATTTACGCAATGTGATTGTGACTTTAGGTACAGTGGCTTCACCATATGCATATAGCAATTTGGCTCCGTGCAGAATAACGCCATTGTATTCCTGTCCTGTTCCAGGAAGGAATCCAGGTACATCAACGAGTGAAACAAGTGGTATGTTGAATGCATCGCAGAAACGGACAAAACGTGCTCCTTTCCGTGAAGCATTACTGTCTAATACACCTGCCAGATATTTAGGCTGATTAGCAATAACTCCTACAGACTGTCCATTAAAACGGGCAAAGCCTATAATTATATTTTTTGAGTAGTCTTTTTGGACTTCAAGAAACTCGCCGTTATCAACAATAGCTCCAATGACTTCATACATATCATAGGGCTTATTGGGATTGTCGGGAATAATATCATTTAAAGAATCTTCCAAACGATCAATAGGATCAGTGCAATCAACATATGGTGCTTCTTCCAAATTGTTTTGAGGAATATAGCTTAATAATTTACGGATTAAGGCCAAACCTTCTTCTTCTGTTTTGGCTGTGAAATGAGTAACTCCAGATTTGGTAGAATGTACACTTGCTCCTCCCAGATTCTCTTGACTTACGTCTTCACCTGTTACCGTTTTAACAACTTTCGGACCAGTCAGGAACATATAGGAAGTGCCTTCCATCATTAGAGTAAAATCGGTAAGGGCTGGAGAATACACTGCGCCACCTGCACATGGGCCGAAGATTCCGGAAATTTGGGGAATAACTCCAGAGGCAAGTATATTACGCTGAAATATTTCTGCATAGCCTGCCAGAGCATTAATTCCTTCTTGAATACGTGCGCCTCCTGAATCATTAATGCCAATTACAGGGGCACCCATTTTCATGGCTTGGTCCATGATTTTGCAGATCTTCATAGACATTGTTTCGGATAAAGAGCCTGCAGAAACAGTGAAATCTTGAGCGAAAATGTACACTAATCGTCCTTCAATTGTACCGCATCCTGTTACTACCCCATCACCGGGGTAGTGCTTCTTTTCCATACCGAAATTAGTGCACCGATGTTCCACAAACATATCCATTTCTTCAAAGCTACCTTCGTCAAGAAGCATTGCTATGCGTTCGCGAGCTGTATATTTGCCTTTTTCGTGCTGTTTATTTATAGCTTTTTCTCCACCGCCAAGACGAGCAGCGGTACGACGGTCGATAAGCTCTTTGATTTTTTCAAGTTGACTACTCATTTGTTTTTGTTTTAAAGGGGTTATAATATTGTGTTATATCCGGTTGTTTAATCTTTTTTTTCACACAGTTCGGTTAGGACGCCTAAAGTTGATTTTGGATGTAAGAAGGCGATGTGAAGTCCTTCAGCCCCTTTGCGTGGTGCCTTATCTATTAAGCGTATACCAGCTGCTTCTGCTGCTGAGAGAGCGTTCGCTACTCCATCTTCAATTGCAAATGCTACGTGATGAACACCGGCACCTTTATTTTCTATAAATTTAGCGATAGTGCTTTCAGGGCATGTTGGTTCGAGAAGCTCGATTTTGGTTTCTCCTACTTTTAAGAATGCTGTTTTTACTTTTTGATCCTCTACAGTCTCAATGTTGTAGCATTTTAGGCCTAATACATTCTCATAATACGGTAAGGCTTCTTCTATGCTTTTTACGGCAATGCCCAAATGTTCAATGTGTGAAATCTTCATAATTATTTTTATTAATGTTGATATAATGCCTATATACAAGGTATAAAATAGCACAAAGAAAAAGATTTCTTCCATAATGAAGAAATTTTTCGTCAATTAATTATTGAATAATTATACGATAAAAAGTTTTTTTATGGTTTTATTTAAAAGTCAAGTCTCTCTCTTACTCTTTATTCTATGTTTTTTAAGTTTTCTTAATTGATGTTGATAGAGTTTGTCTCCATATATGCTTTGGCTGTTCAACGTTCTGTGTGTCATGTATTAAAAGTTCAATGAAAGAAAAATAGATATTGCGCAGGGAGAGGAATATCCTTTTGATTGTAAATGTTGGAATGATGAGAAGAAAAATATTGCAAAAGATACGCCGTATTAAAAAATGGACTATATTTGCAGTCTCAATGTATAATTGATATATCGAAAAATACTATTTAATTTAATATTAGAAAAAATGAGACGTAATTTATTCTTGGTTTTAATGCTTTTTATATCTGCAGTAGCATCTGCTCAGATAAGGTGGAACGCAAAAGTAGGAATTAATGCCAGTAATTTTACTAGTGATCTTAAGGGAGATGCCAAGTTAGGTCTTAAAGTAGGGGGAGGTTTGGATTATGCTTTTGATAAGACATGGTCTTTGCAACCATCTTTGTTGATCACATCTAAAGGTGCAAAGGACTCGGACGATGGTACTGATGCAACGATTAATGCTGTTTATCTTGAGCTTCCAATTATGGTTGCTGCTCATGTTGAAATATCCGATAAAGCTAATTTATTGGTGAATGCAGGCCCTTATTTTGCCTATGGTATAGCTGGAAAAACAACAGAAAAAGCCGATGGTGTAGAAGTGAGCGTTGATACGTTTGGGGATAAATTACCTTTTAGACGTTTTGATGCAGGGCTTGGTGTCGGAGTTGGTCTCGATTTTGGTCAGTTTGTCATTGCATTAGAAAGTGAATTTGGTATGGTTGATGTTGTAAAAGATGTAAGTTCAAAAAATGCTAATATATCTTTAAGTGTAACTTATAAATTTTAGAATATGTAGTCGTTGACTATTGGTGATATAGATAGATTGCCTTATTCGTGTGATAGATTTATCGTAATAAAATCCACAAATAAGGCTTTTTTATAATCTATAATTTAAGAGGAAATAGAATTTGCAATGTTATTTTCGAACATAGTTATCAATCTTTCATATCTATTTATACCTTTGCAACAAAATATATTAGGGCTATATGGGAATGATAATAGGCATAGATGTTGGTGGAAGTACCACAAAGATTGTCGGTCTTAATGGTGAACAAATTCAGTCACCAATGTTCATTACGGCAGCCGATCCTGTAACTTCTTTATTCGGGGCTTTTGGCAAATATATTTATGATAATGGAATTCAATTGTCTGATATAGAGCAAGTCATGCTTACTGGCGTAGGTAGTGCCTATATTGACAGTCCATTATATGGATTGCCTACAGATAAAATAGATGAATTTGTAGCTAATGGTCTTGGAGCACGCCATGCTACAGATCTTGATCAGTTAATCGTTGTGAGTATGGGTACAGGCACTTCGTTTGTCCAAATAACGCACGACGGAATACAACACATTGGTGGAATAGGTATTGGTGGTGGAACTTTACAAGGACTTTCACGCTTACTGTTAAAAACATATGATTTTCATCAAATTGCAGAGATTGCTGAGACTGGAAATATAGAGCATATTAATTTGTTAATAGGAGATATATGTAATCGGGCTCTACCCGACTTGCCGGTGCATGCAACGGCTTCCTTATTTGGAAAGGCGGATAATAATGTGTCTCAAGCTGATATTGCTAAAGGAATTATTTACATGGTATTGCAAACCATTGGTGGGGCTGTCGTACTTTCTGCTTTAAATACTCCTATTAAGGATTTTGTATTAATAGGTAATCTTACGCAACTCCCTCAATGTCATGAGGTCTTTTCTAATATGGAAAATATATACCATGTTCGTTTTCACATTCCTCCTTATGCAGAATATCGGACTGCAATTGGTGCGGCATTAGCATATATAAAAAGAGGTAATAAAGTTTAATTTGCTGTTATTTATAGCTGGGGTGTTGTTGGTAGAGTAGTTTTTATATGTTACATTTGTGATATAAACAATTAAAAGATAGGACTTATGAAAACATGGAAGGTAGAGGCCGTTATTCTTGCTATTGGAATGCTATTGTTAGGTCTGATGATTAGAAATGGCATTAATGATTTTAAAGATAAAGATCGGGTTGTTAGTGTAAAAGGTCTGGCCGAAATGGAGGTTCTGGCAAATAAGGTAATATGGCCTTTGGCTTATAAAGATTTAGGGGATGATCCAGCCATTTTATATATAAATATGGCGAAGAAAAATAAAGCCATTGTGGATTTCCTAAAAGCGCATGGAATTACAGAAGGTGAAATTAGTATTGTTCCTCCTGAAATTTTGGATATGAAAGCAGAACGTTATTCATCTACTCCTTCTTCGTACAGATATAATGCAACTTCTGTGATAACGGTGACTTCTAATAATGTGGATAGAATACGTAAACTGATGTCAGAACAAGCTGAACTTTTGAAACAGGGTATTGCGATAACAGGTGGTGATTATCGTTATAATACAGTTTATGAATTTACAGAATTGAATAAGATAAAACCTCAAATGATAGAAGAGGCTACTAAAAATGCTCGTGCTGCAGGTGAAAAGTTTGCAAAAGACTCTGAAAGCACTTTAGGAAAAATTAAGAATGCATCCCAGGGTCAATTTACGATTTCGGATCGAGATGCAAATACCCCTTACATCAAAAGTATACGTGTAGTGACTACGGTAAATTACTTTTTGAAGAATTAAATCAATATTTTGGGAATAAATTCTCCGCTATGTAATGTAAAGATAGAAGTGTTTTTTTTGAATAGAACCTTTTGTTATTCAAGAAAATACTCTTATCTTTGCGCCCGGTTTTATAAGCCTATATAATGTCTCACTTAATTAATTATTTAACAACTCTTTTTATTAATGGAAAACTTAAAAGATGTAGCTCCCTTGGATGATTTCAATTGGGATGCGTATGAAAATGGTGAAACTGCTACAAGTGCTAGCCATGATGAGTTAGAAAAAGCTTACGATAGTACGCTTAGCAAAGTTAACGACCGTGAGGTAGTTGACGGAACTGTAATCGCAATGAACAAACGTGAAGTCGTAGTGAACATCGGTTACAAATCGGACGGTGTCATTCCTTTGAATGAATTCCGTTACAATCCTGATTTGAAGGTGGGTGACACAGTAGAAGTGTATATCGAAAGTCAGGAGGACAAAAAAGGACAGCTGGTACTGTCTCATAGAAAAGCCCGCGCTACTCGTTCATGGGATCGTGTAAATGCAGCTTTGGAAAATGAAGAAATTATTAAGGGTTACATCAAGTGCCGCACTAAGGGTGGTATGATTGTGGATGTATTTGGCATTGAAGCTTTCTTGCCGGGCTCTCAAATTGACGTGAAGCCAATCCGCGATTATGATGTATTTGTTGGAAAAACAATGGAATTCAAGGTTGTCAAGATCAATCAAGAATTTAAGAATGTTGTCGTTTCACATAAAGCTCTTATTGAGGCTGAATTGGAACAACAGAAGAAAGAAATTATTAGTAAACTCGAAAAAGGCCAGGTACTTGAAGGTACAGTTAAAAATATTACTTCTTATGGAGTATTTATTGATTTAGGTGGTGTAGATGGTTTAATTCATATTACAGATCTCTCTTGGGGACGTGTTAGTGATCCGAAAGAGGTTGTTGAACTTGACCAAAAGCTAAATGTTGTTATTCTTGATTTTGATGACGAAAAGAAACGTATTGCTCTTGGTTTGAAGCAGTTGACTCCGCATCCTTGGGATTCTCTTGATCCTAACTTGAAAGTTGGTGATAAGGTACAAGGTAAAGTTGTTGTGATGGCTGATTATGGTGCATTCATTGAAATTGCTCCAGGCGTTGAAGGGTTGATTCATGTATCTGAAATGTCATGGTCTCAGCATTTGCGTTCTGCTCAAGATTTCATGAAAGTTGGTGATGAAGTTGAAGCTGTTGTATTGACATTAGATCGTGAAGAACGTAAAATGTCTTTAGGTATTAAGCAACTTAAACAAGATCCTTGGGAAACGATCGAAGAGAAATATCCTGTAGGTTCTCAGCATACTGCGAAAGTACGTAACTTTACCAATTTTGGCGTTTTTGTTGAAATCGAAGAAGGTGTAGATGGCTTGATTCATATTTCAGACTTATCTTGGACTAAGAAGATAAAACATCCGTCTGAATTTACTCAGATCGGTGCAGACATTGAAGTGCAAGTTCTGGAAATAGATAAAGAGAATCGTCGTTTAAGTCTTGGACATAAGCAACTTGAAGAGAATCCATGGGACGTATTTGAAACAGTATTCACAGTAGGATCTATACATGAAGGTACTATTATTGAAATGCTGGATAAGGGAGCAGTTGTTGCTTTGCCTTATGGTGTAGAGGGTTTTGCTACTCCAAAACATCTTGTTAAAGAAGACGGCTCTCAGGCACAATTAGACGAAAAATTGTCTTTCAAGGTTATTGAGTTCAATAAGGATGCTAAGCGTATAATCCTTTCTCATAGCCGTATATTTGAAGATGCTGCTAAGGCAGAAGTTAGGGCAGAAAAGAAAGTTAAGAAACCTGCGAAGAAAGAAGATTCGACTATCCAGAATCAGGCTGCTTCTACTACTTTGGGTGATATTGACGCTTTAGCTGCTTTAAAGGAACAGATGGAAGCTGGAAAAAAATAAGCTTTTTGATATAAAATAGTTGAAAGTGGGCTCTATTAAAAGAGTCCACTTTTTTCTTTTTATTATTATAATGGTGTAGTGGGTTTATCAAAAACTTCAAGCCAGAAAGTGTGACATTAGAAGAGATTCTTTTATCTTTGTACAAATATGGAAAAATTTGAGTTAAACATACTTGGTTGTGGCTCTGCATTACCTACTACTCGTCATTTTGCTTCTTCGCAGATCGTTAACTTGCGCGATAAATTATATATGATAGACTGTGGTGAAGGGGCGCAATTGCAATTTCGTAAATCAAAGTTGAAATTTTCTCGTTTAAATAGCATTTTTATTTCTCACCTACATGGAGATCATTGTTTTGGCTTATTAGGATTGATTTCTACTTTTAACTTATTGGGACGTACGGCGGAACTTCATATTTATTCGCCGCATGGATTAGAAAAATTGTTGGCTCCAATGCTTGATTATTTCTGCCGGCAGATGACGTATAAAGTTCTTTTCCATGAGTTTGATACCAAAGAATCATGCCTTATTTATGAAGACCGTTCGTTAACGGTAACTACCATTCCATTACATCACCGGGTACCTTGTTGTGGATTCTTGTTTGCTGAGAAGCAGAGTTTAAATCATATTGTCAGAGATATGGTTGATTTTTATAAAGTCCCTGTTTATGAACTGAATCGCATTAAAAATGGGAGTGATTATATGACTCCGGATGGGGAAATCATACCTAATTCCCGATTGACAGTGCCAGCTCCTTTACCTCGGCGATATGCGTATTGTTCTGATACGATTTATTCTCCGGAAATTGTAGAGCAAATTAAGGAAGTTGATTTATTATTTCATGAAGCAACTTTTGCTAATGCAGAATCAGCTCGCGCTAAAGAGACTTTCCATTCTACTGCAATGCAGGCGGCGGAAATTGCTCGTGCTGCTAAAGTCAAGAAACTAGTTATCGGACATTTTTCTGCACGATATGAAAATGAGGATGTATTGCTGTCGGAGGCCAAAGCTGTTTTCTTGAACACACAGCTTGCTAATGAAACGCTTTGCATATCAGTTTAATTTTAGTCTATAAGTTCCGGGACTAATTGCTATATTCAAGTACGGGTACATAGATGAATTTTGTTTTTTATGAAGCTTTTGTTTTATTGAAGTGAATTCGGTATATTTGTGTGTAAAAATATAGGGCTTTTTGTAAAGGAAATCATGACTTTTGAAAATTATTTTATTGTTTTTATTTACAATTAGTCGTGCTTTTAAAAGTGAAACCATATATAGGAATAGTTGTTAAAGAAGCCGGTTAAACTATTTATATTTGCTATAGTCTAAGAATAAATTGATACGTGTTTTATGAGTCCTTCTTATAATGAAAATGAGGTATTATTGCTCTTGCAAAATAAAATGACGCAAAGGCGGGGATTTGAAATGATTGTGGCTCAGTATAGCGAACAATTATATTGGCAGATTCGTCGAATGGTATTATCTCATGATGATGCTAATGATCTGTTGCAAAATACTTTTATTAAAGCATGGGTCAATATTGATTATTTTCGCGCAGAGGCAAAGCTTTCCACATGGTTATATCGTATTGCTCTGAATGAATGTCTTACTTTTCTGAATAAACAGAAAGCAGTTGTTTCTGTTCCTATTGACGATGCGGACATCACAGTCTTGCAAAGGTTGGAAAGTGATCCGTATTTTTCAGGGGAACAGATTCAGTTGGCCTTGCAAAAAGCATTGCTCACTCTTCCTGAAAAGCAACGTATGGTATTCAATCTAAAATATTATCAAGAAATGAAATATGAAGAGATGTCGGAGATATTTGGCACCTCTGTCGGTGCTTTGAAGGCTTCTTATCATCATGCCGTGAAAAAAATAGAGAAGTTTTTAGAAGATGAAGTTTAAACCTTTGAGATAGGAAATAGTCTAATGAAATAGGGAGGGAAATGTTTATGAAGGAACAAAACAGTATATTAGAAAAAGTGGGGAAAGAAAATGCATTTCAGGTTCCAAGTGGATATTTTGAAAATTTCACTTCGGAGGTTATGAAGAATCTTCCGGCAAAAGAAACACAATTGTTGGAGCCTAGAGTACCTACTAGATGGGAAAAAGTAAGGCCATGGGTATATATGACTGCTATGTTTATTGGAGCGGCTTTGATTATACGTGTTGCTTCTACAGATCGGGTAACAAATTCTGTTGCGACGAAGGGGAATGATACGGAGGCTGTATCTGATGAATATATAAGTACTGCTTTAGATAATTCAATGATGGATGATTATTCGTTGTATATCTATTTGACGGATGCTAATCCTGGTATGGAGTAATTTAAAGAAAGCTTTAATAAAAAGTACATAAACGATGAAAAAGTTAGTTGTTTTAGTTGGAATAATATTATGTAGCATTGGTTCTCTTTGGGCAGCTGACGGGTGCAACCAACATTTGTCTCCTGAAGAATTTAGGGCTAAGCAGAAAGCTTTTATTATAGAAAAAGCAGGGCTTACGCAAGAAGAAGCGGCTAAATTTTTTCCTGTCTATTTTGAATTGCAGGATCGAAAGAAAGTTCTAAATGATGAAGCTTGGAACTTAGTCCGCGAGGGGAGGGATCAAAATACGACAGAAACAGAATATGAAGAAATATTAGAAGGCATTTATAATGCTCGTATATCTTCCGATCGTCTGGATAAGATGTATTTTGATAAGTTTAAGAAAATCCTTTCTTTTAAAAAAATATATCAGGTTCAACGGGCTGAGATGCGCTTCCATCGCGAATTATTGAAAGGAATGCAACGGCATATGAGACCGAATAATTCTCGTAAAAGTGCAAAGTAAAGGCTAAGAGAAAACTCTTATTGTTATCTCTGAAATTAGAATTGCGATTTAGACTTTTGATTAAATCGCAGTTTTTGGTTGTTGCGTATACAAGATAATAGAGAATTTCCAAAATGTTTGTTTATCTGCCTGTTGAAAAAATAATACTAACCTCATATTTGGAATTGGGGATTGATTTTTAATCAATTGCTGATTATCTTTGAAAACAGGATTCAGGTATAAACCTGAATCCTGAATTTTTTTATTTACATAAATTATACAAAATGAGGGACAGTATCTGTATTAGCAGCTAGAGGATTGAAGTGTTATTCCTCTTTCTGGTTTTTAGCTTCTTCCCAAATAACGTCCATTTCCTCGAGAGTCATATCATGTAGGCTTTTTCCTTTTTTGATCGTTCGCGCTTCCAGATAATTGAAACGGTTGATGAATTTTTGATTAGTGTGTTCTAAAGCGTTATCCGGATCTATTTTATAAAGGCGGGCGGCATTAATAAGACTGAATAGAACATCACCGAATTCTGCTTCAGCTTTATCTTTGTCCATATTGGAAATCTCGTCTTGAAATTCTTGAATCTCTTCTTTTACTTTATCCCAGACTTGTTCCCGTTCTTTCCAATCAAATCCTACATTGCGGGCTTTGTCCTGGATGCGATATGCTTTGATCAGTGAAGGTAAAGCTACCGGAACGCCACTTAATACACTTTTGTTCCCTCCTTTTTCTTTTAATTTTAATTGTTCCCAGTTTTCGGATACTTGTCCGGCTGTTTCTGCTTTTACATCTCCAAATACATGTGGGTGGCGATAAATTAGTTTCTCGCAAAGCCTATCGCATACGTCTTTGATGTCAAATTCTTCTTTTTCGGAAGCTATTTTTGAATAAAATCCAACGTGGAGTAATACATCGCCCAATTCTTTACATATGTCATTCTTGTCATCCCGTATCAGAGCGTCACAAAGTTCATATGTTTCTTCAATAGTGTTGGGACGTAAACTTTCATTTGTTTGTTTACGGTCCCATGGACATTTAACCCGAAGTTCATCCAGTATATCAAGGAAGCGTCCAAAAGCTTCCATCTTTTCTTGTTTTGTATGCATGATGTTATTTTAATATATTAGAATTATTATTGAATTTGTCTTTCCATTTATCATATGAGATTATTAATCCGATAACTTCTGAATAATTCTTACGCCCGCTTTTTATTTTATTCCCTTTCAAATAGAGGTCGTATATCCAGTCTTGTACCTTTCCCACAATAGGACTGTATTTTTCATTCCAATATTGTTGCTCTTTCCGGGCAGCCTCTATGATTTCGGGTCGTATTCTGTTAAGTAGCTTTTTATAGTCTTCTTCGGGCATTAAGCGGTAAGCGTTTGAAAGTACATGACCTAGGATAGAAAAGTATCCCGAAAAGCGTATGCTTTTTTCTTGCGAACGGGTACAGACCTGATAGGCATAGAAGTTAGCCTCGGCTTCACTGGAAATGCCCAGGCGGTGTGCTAATTCGTGTGCATAAGTCGCCGGATATTGCAAGGGCAATAGATCTCCGTTTAAAGTAAATTCACAAAAGAAAGGTCCCATGCTTCCTGTTACTCCAACCATTGAAATGAAAGGCGTGAATAGCATTGTTTTGGCTCGTGGAGATGAGTGGAAAGGACGGTGTATAGCTAATGAATCTGCCATTAAGTTGTACTGATTGACAACTTCATGTTGTACGAGACCTTTCCCGACTGCATTTGTTTCGGTATATGCGCTATTTAATTTTTCTATATAATCGTTTACAAAATCCTGAAAATCTGATGGAGTGTAAGATACATATACTATTCCTGTGCGTTGGAAGAAATTAGGTCGTGAATAGTTTAGTCCCCATGCCATGTAGAACCATACATAAATCCAAATGATATATTCCAAATCATTTAGCCAGATATTCTTCCATTTTTTCTTTAGGATACGATGGGCATATATAGGATAAACTATTATTCCGATAAGACTCAGGGCTATAAACAAATCTCCTACGGCGAAAGGAAAAAGGTCTGAAAAGGAGGAAAGAACGGAAGCTATCCGGGGATATATGTTCTGCGAATAAAACATACCCCATTGAGGTATAACTTGAACCAGACATACAAACAAAAATAGAACTGCTAAAATAAGATGCCGTATTATAAATGTTTTACCATATATCGTTATGCTTCGTTTCATTTTTTTTATTATGACTTATTACATCGATTGCCACCTTTTTCAAGGTTTACCCAGGTGAAAGCCGTTTTTTAGCAGAACAAAGATATGGAATTCTTTTCATTCGTTTTGCCGTTTAAAGCTATTAATTTATTAATTTTGCACTCATTATTCGCAAATAAATATTATAGATATAGATATGGAATTAGCAAGCAAGTACAATCCCGCGGATGTAGAGGGAAAATGGTATCAGTATTGGTTGGATCATAAACTGTTTAGTTCAAAGCCTGATGGACGGGAACCTTATACAATTGTCATACCTCCTCCTAATGTTACCGGGGTGCTTCATATGGGGCACATGCTTAATAATACCATTCAGGATATTTTAATACGCCGCGCTCGTATGGAAGGTAAGAATGCCTGTTGGGTACCGGGTACGGATCATGCTTCTATTGCTACTGAAGCCAAGGTGGTGAATAAATTGGCATCTCAAGGCATTAAGAAAACGGATCTTACGCGTGAGGAGTTTCTGTCTCATGCGTGGGACTGGACTCATGAACATGGTGGAATTATTCTTAAGCAACTTCGCAAATTGGGAGCTTCGTGTGATTGGGACCGTACGGCTTTTACTATGGATGAGGAGCGTAGTAAGAGTGTAATAAAGGTATTTGTGGATCTTTATAGTCAGGGATTAATATATCGTGGGGTTCGTATGGTGAACTGGGACCCTAAGGCTTTGACTGCTCTTTCTGATGAAGAGGTGGTTTATAAAGAGGAACATAGTAAACTTTATTATTTAAAATATAAGGTTGAAGGGGATGCTGGTGGACGCTATGCTGTTGTAGCGACGACTCGTCCGGAGACAATTATGGGAGATACAGCTATGTGTATTAATCCAAATGATCCGAAAAACGCATGGCTCAAGGGTAAAAAAGTGATTGTGCCTTTGGTTAATCGTGTAATTCCTGTGATTGAAGATGAATATGTTGATGTAGAATTTGGTACGGGTTGTTTGAAGGTGACTCCTGCTCACGATGTAAACGATTATATGCTGGGTGAAAAATATAATTTGCCTAGCATTGATATTTTCAATGATAATGGAACTTTGAGTGATGCTGCCGGTCTATACGTAGGTATGGATCGTTTTGAAGTACGTAAACAGATAGAGAAAGATCTTGAAAATGCTGATTTATTGGAAAAGGTAGAGGCTTATACGAATAAAGTTGGATATTCTGAACGTACTAATGTTGTCATTGAACCTAAGCTTTCTATGCAATGGTTCCTAAAGATGGAAGATTTGGCAAAGCCGGCTCTTGATGCGGTGATGAACGATGAAATTAAGTTTTATCCTTCTAAATATAAGAATACTTATAGATATTGGATGGAGAATATAAAGGATTGGTGTATAAGCCGTCAGTTGTGGTGGGGGCACCAAATTCCTGCATATTATTTACCTGAAGGCGGTTATGTGGTAGCCGAAACGGTTGAAGAGGCATTGATTTTGGCTAAGCAGAAGACTGGTAATGCCAGTTTAACCGTTGCTGATCTCCGTCAGGATGAAGATTGTCTTGATACTTGGTTCTCTTCGTGGTTATGGCCGATTTCATTATTTAAAGGCATTACGGATCCCGGTAATGAAGAGATTAATTATTATTATCCAACTACTGATTTGGTTACCGCTCCGGATATTATCTTCTTTTGGGTGGCACGTATGATTATGGCCGGGTATAAGTATGAACATGAAATGCCGTTTAAAAACGTTTATTTCACAGGCATTGTGCGAGATAAGTTAGGCCGCAAGATGTCTAAATCTTTAGGTAACTCTCCCGATCCGTTGGAGTTGATAGAGAAGTATGGTGCGGACGGAGTTCGGATGGGAATGATGCTATCTGCTCCAGCTGGTAATGACATTCCTTTTGATGATGCGTTGTGTGAGCAGGGACGTAATTTCTGTAACAAGATATGGAATGCATTCCGTCTTATAAAGGGATGGACTGTTGACAATAGTCAACCCATTCCAGAGGCATCTGCTTTGGCTATGGATTGGTTTGAATCCAAACAAGATGCAGTTGCGGACGAAATGGCTGATTTGTTCAGTAAGTATCGCCTAAGTGAAGCTTTGATGGCTGTCTATCGGTTGTTTTGGGATGAGTTCTCATCTTGGTATTTGGAAATTATTAAGCCGGCTTATGGTCAAGGCATTAACCCTTCAGTGCATTCTGCAACTATTTGCTTCCTTGAAAATCTTCTTCGTTTGCTTCATCCCTTTATGCCATTTATAACAGAGGAAATATGGCAGGAAATGTATGAGCGTGCAGATGGTGAATCTATTATGTTATGTCCGTTGTCAACTGATCATTATGTAAATCAGAGCCTTGTACAGCAATTTGAAGTAGTCAAAGAGGTCATTAGCAACGTTCGTTCTATTCGTTTGCAGAAAAATATTGCTCAGAAGGAGCTTTTGGGACTACAAGTTGTCGGGTCCAATCCTGTTGCTGAATTTACATCGGTTATAGTCAAGATGTGTAATCTTTCTGGTATTAGCGTTGTTGAAGCTAAGGCAGATGGTGCTGCTTCGTTCATGGTGGGTACAGCTGAGTATGCCATTCCTTTGGATAATATGGTTGATGTAGACGCTGAAATAGCCCGTATGGAGGCCGAATTAAAGCATAAAGAAGGCTTTTTGCAAGGTGTTTTAAAGAAGTTGAACAATGAAAAGTTTGTAAATAATGCCCCTACTTCTGTCCTTGGATTGGAGCGTAAAAAGCAAGCAGATGCAGAAAGTATTATCAGTTCTTTGAAAGAAAGCATAGCTGCTCTGAGAAAATAACTTTATGAGATAAATGAGTGTGTTAAAACTAAAATGATCACTCTAAAGGTTACAAATTGTAGCTAAGTAGGTATAAAAGAGCCCTCTCAAACTCTGTTTTGAGTAATGATAGGGCTCTTCTTTTTGTTGATTAGGATAGCCTAGTTTCAGATTAAAAGTTTTCCTTTCCTAAAATTGAGCTTTGATACTCTCATTTATCTAAGTATCGTCCTGTGTTTAATAACAGTTCAGTGAATCAATTTGGAACAAAATGGTAGCTTCTTTTTATCTTGGTTATAATATCCTCGTATGATTTTGTGCATTATGGTGATCATGATAGGTACTTTTTAGTAAATAGTGGTTAAGATGTTTTGTTTGTTGCTCAAAGTAGAGGCATTTATGTCCGTTTTAGATGTTTTGTATTGATTGTTGTTAGTTTTTTAGAATAGGTATTTTTAAGGGGGCGTAAATTTGCTGGCAAGATGAAATTAGCTCTTGCAATATACTTTATTTGGTAAGAGTAAAAAGCAATAAGCTAAGAGCATAGATAATTATTGTAAGAGCAAAAAAGACTATCTATTGCAAGTAAACAGATCATCTGTTAAACCTCAATAGATAGTCTGTTGCACTTCAACAAATCATCTGTTTTACTCTAACTGACTATGTCTTTTGGCTCATCTTCTGGCTATACAAGAAGCCTCTTTAATTGGGACGTGTCTTGATTATTTTAAATCTTGGATATTGAATAACAGTATTAATGGTAAGTGCAAGGCTGAAAGCTGAAAGCAACCTGAAACCTTGCTTTCAGCCGGAAAGCCTATGTACAAAGGAATGCAGAGGCTGAAAGCAAAAATCGTAGTTTCTTAAAATTCTGTTTTTATGAATCGTTTTTGCTAAATTTTGTATTGCTGTAAGGGGTAATAGCCAATCTTGACGATGAGCCATTAAAGCTTCGTTTGCAAAGATGTGAAAAAAATACGGTGAAAACTCAAAAGCTCTGGACTTTTATTGAATAGTGTATTCACGCTTGTAGAAGTATAAGCTAAAAAAAGCAAATTTATCTGAGTCTTGGAAATAGAATAATGAAAGTAATATCAGAGGCCTTTAGTTTGCTAATAAGTCTTTTAGGAAGTTATCTAGTTCTTCGTCCAACCCCTTTAATAATTCTTCGTTCACAAGTAAAGTGTCGTCGTCCATTAGCAAAAGTTCGGCAACTGTTTCTTTTTCTTCGTCTACAAGAACAAAGGAATAGGGCTTTAAGATCGTTAACTGGTCAAGTACTCCTTCATTTTTTACTTTATTGAGGATGGTGCATAAAACTCGTTCAATGTTGTCGTAAAAATCGTCCCCCTCGTAAGTCATCCATTCTTCAATGATATTATTAGCAAGTTCTTCTTCGTCATCATCAAAAATAGATAATTCACCTGAATTTTGATTCGCCAGAATGTGAATATCTGTCACGATAGTTTGTTCACATCCGCATGCGTATTTGTTTACGGCCTGCTTAACAGTAGCTTCTATAAGTGATAAGGATGATTGACTTAATTTCATAATATGGCTTCTTTCTTAAGAATGGTCAAAGGTATAAAAAAAATAATAACTGCTCTCTCTTTTAACTAAAAAACGTTTTTAAATCTTCCCATTTGCATATTCAGTTTTACTAATCCTTCATTTCTCTTTTGTAATTCGTTTACGTACTTAGTAGTTATAAAATAATTGGGTATGTTCTCGATATTGACTGTTCCTCTTTTTTGTGTATCTTCTATTTTATCTATTTGGGCAGCTATTGTCTGTGCCTTAAGGGCCCAATTCTCTGCGGTATTGATGCTATCTTGCATTTCATATCCCAATGCGATGTTATAAGCTGCATACATCTGTTGTTTGCCTTTCTTCTTTTCATAAATTTCTTCCCAAAGTTTGATTGCTTTGCTCCAATCTCCCGCTTTGACTTGAATAGCCGCATCTCTCATTGGGGCGGAATTCCCAATGAAATAATAGCGCGTACCGGTTTCCCAGTAAGGTAATAGATGATGTACGGGCGTACTCCCAGCAAATTCAGAAGCTTGTTCTAACATCTCTTTTTCGCTAATGAGATGTGAACGTACGTATTCCAATTTGTAGTCTTCTTTTTCCCAAAATATGCTATCGACTGGGGTTATTGTCACCATTGGGCCGTTACGATTAGGAAGATAGACTCTTACAGCAGTGTATGCTTTTACATCTACAGTTCCGTGAAAGATGTTCCATTCTGGTATATAGTCTATTTTGCGTGTAGTTTTTAATTGTACGTTTTCTAAAGCAATTAGAAAGTCTACATCCAGTTCACGAGTAAGTCTTTCAACCTCATTTTTACTTAGAACACTTTCACGTGGAATCATATCGTTGCTTCGTAATGCAGAATCGCAAATGACGACTTCATCAAAGTAGTTTTCTTTGGCTAAGGCTTTGGCTAATGATTCTGTCGCTGTAACAGCGTTTCCATTGAAGTACTTTGTCTGTATAAGAACCTCATTCTTACCTTTTGGCTTTTCGTCTTCTGTGATTATTGTTTTATTGTCTGGAATATCTGGCATATTATTCACTACTGCTACTCGTTTTAGACTAGCAGGGAAGCTGACGTTGGCTGGTAGCATATAATCAATGGATATTTGTTCTATGCTTTGGCAGGCACTGAATAGTAGGCTGCAGACTACTAATAGACAACAAGTTTTCTTAGTCATACTCTTCTCTCTTTTCTTGGGGAACAAAAATACACTTTTGTATGAATAAAGAAAAGCCTCAAACAGTTTTTAACCGATTGAGGCCTTTCTTTATATTCAATTATATTATTTCCCTCAAAATATAAGGGGATTGTTACTGCTTTTCAATATAATCATGCTTAGACATTTTTTCCATGGCAATTTTTATATTTCTTGCCGCTACCACATGGACATGGATCATTCCGTCCCACAGTCTTTTCTACACGAATTGGTTCTTTTTTAGCTTCTCGAGTGTCGTGTTGGGCGGCAGCTTGTTGATGTGGATCATTTAAATCTTGTTTCTGCTCCCGATATTTGCTCATGTCTTGACGCTTTTCTGGGGCTGCTTGGCGCAGATCCTGTGGTTCCTGTACCGGAATCTGTCCACGCATTAAAATGGATACTGTTTGATTATTTATTTTGTCTACCATGGTATCAAACAAATTCACAGACTCTAACTTGTAAATCAATAGCGGGTCTTTTTGTTCATAACTAGCGTTTTGAACAGATTGTTTTAACTCATCCAGTTCACGTAAGTTTTCTTTCCATTCTTCGTCAATGACGTGTAAGAGGATAGACTTTTCAAACGATTTTACGACTTCTTTACATTCACTTTCGTATGCAGTTTTCAGATTACATGAAATGTTGTACATCCGCTTGCCATCTGTGATAGGTATCAGTATATTTTCATACATATGTCCCTGATTCTCATAGACCTGTTTAATTACTGGGTAGGCAACTTGGGCCATACGTTCCGTCTTACGTCTAAATTGTTCCATCGCTTTATCGAAGGCGTCATCAGCTAAGTCTTCTTTTTTCTTATCCCTAAAATCTTCTTCGGTGAAAGGAACATCCATTGCAAGAGTTTGGAGGAAATCCATTTTGCAATCTTCATATTCGGGAGATTCTATGGCAGCTGCGCATCGATCCCAAATAATATTAGCAATGTCCATTCCTATACGTTCACCCATTAAAGCATGACGGCGTTTAGTGTAGATTACTGTACGTTGCTTATTCATTACATCATCATATTCCAGTAACCGTTTACGAATACCGAAATTGTTCTCTTCTACCTTTTTCTGAGCACGTTCAATAGAGTTGGATATCATTTTGTGTTCAATCATTTCCCCCTCTTTAAAACCGAGACGGTCCATTACCCCTGCTATTCGGTCGGAAGAGAACAGACGCATCAGATCATCTTCCAATGAGACGAAGAAGACAGATGATCCCGGATCACCTTGACGTCCGGACCGTCCGCGAAGCTGTCGGTCTACCCGTCGTGATTCATGTCTTTCGGTACCGATAATTGCTAAACCGCCCGCAGCTTTGACTTCGGGACTTAATTTAATATCCGTACCACGACCAGCCATGTTAGTTGCTATCGTTACCGTACTGCTTTGTCCAGCTTGTGCTACAATATCTGCTTCCCGTTGGTGAAGCTTAGCGTTCAATACGTTATGGGGAATCTTACGCATTGTCAACATCTTGCTTAGCATCTCGGATATTTCAACAGAAGTTGTACCAACCAAAACGGGTCGTCCTGCTTGCACCATTTGCTCAATTTCTTCGATTACAGCTTTGTATTTTTCGCGTTTTGTTTTATAAACACGATCATTCATGTCTATACGTATGATAGGACGATTGGTTGGAATAACTACGACATCCAACTTATAGATATCCCAAAGTTCTCCAGCTTCTGTCTCTGCTGTACCAGTCATACCAGAGAGCTTGTGGTACATACGGAAGTAATTTTGCAATGTAATAGTAGCGAATGTTTGTGTTGCCGCTTCAACTTTAACCCGCTCTTTTGCTTCAATCGCTTGGTGAAGACCGTCTGAATAACGACGTCCTTCCATGATACGGCCTGTCTGTTCATCTACAATCTTTACCTGACCTTCGATCACCACATATTCATCGTCTTTTTCAAACATCGTATATGCCTTCAAGAGTTGGTTGATGGTATGTACACGTTCAGATTTTATGGAATAATTTGTCAGGAGCTCATCTTTTTTCTCCAGCTTTTGTTCTTCCGTCAATCCTTTTTCGTTTTCTAGTTCAGAAAGCTGTGCTGTAATGTCAGGTAAAACAAAAAGTGTAGGGTCTTGTGAATTTCCAGTTATTAAGTCTACACCTTTATCTGTAAGATCTACACTGTTCAGCTTTTCATCAATAACAAAATATAAGGGATCTGTAGCTTCATGCATCCTCTTGTTATTTTGTTCCATATAGATTTCCTCTGTCTTCAACATGCCAGCTTTAATACCCTGTTCACTGAGGTATTTTATTAAGGCTTTGTTCTTAGGCAGAGCTTTGTGACTACGGAATAAAGCAAGAAAACCTTCTTCCTGTTCTTTTTTAACATCGGAAGAGATAAATCGTTTGGCGTCAGCCAAGTATTGTGTTGCCAATTTTTTCTGTGCTTCTACCAAACGTTCTACCAGAGGACGAAGTTCTTCAAATAATTGATCTTCTCCTTGAGGTACTGGGCCTGATATAATTAAAGGAGTACGTGCATCATCTATTAAAACGGAGTCTACTTCGTCTACAATGGCGTAATTATGTTGGCGCTGTACAAGATCCTTGGGGCTAACTGCCATATTGTCTCGTAAGTAGTCAAAACCAAATTCATTGTTTGTCCCGAATGTAATATCTGCCAGATATGCCTGTCTACGTGCATCAGAGTTGGGCTGGTGCCTGTCTATACAGTCAACGCTGAGTCCGTGAAACATGTATAAAGGTCCCATCCATTCAGAGTCACGTTTTGATAAATAATCATTAACTGTTACAACATGTACACCATTTCCCGTAAGTGCATTAAGGAATACGGGTAAGGTGGCTACTAGCGTTTTGCCTTCACCTGTAGCCATTTCTGCAATCTTTCCTTTGTGCAAAACTACACCACCGAATAATTGTACGTCATAATGTACCATATTCCATGTGATTTCACTACCACCGGCTTTCCAATGGTTTTGATAGATTGCCTTATCTTCTTCTATACGAACAAAATCTTTGCTTGCTGCTAAATGTCGGTCGAAATCAGTAGCTGTTACTATTATTTCCTCATTTTCAGTAAAGCGTTTTGCTGTTTCTTTTACGATAGAGAAAGCCACAGGCAATACTTCATCAAGGGCTTTTTCGTAGATCTCTAAAATGTCTTTCTCAATTTTATCTATTTGTGCAAAAACGTCTTCACGTTTTTCCAATTCTATGTTTTCTACATCAGCTTTCAGTTCTTCCATTTTTGTACGCTGCTCGGATGCCGAGTTGCGGATATATGTTTTCAGCTCTTCTGTTTTAGCACGTAGAGCATCATTATCAAGTTTTGCAATTTCCGGATAGGCTGCTTTAATTTTTGCTACCCATGGCTGCATCTCTTTCATATCACGTGTGGATTTGTTGCCGAAGATCGAGCTTAGTAATTCATTAAATCCCATTTTATTTATGTTTTTATAGTTATCACTTGTTTTAATTAATAAATGTATTCCTGCCTGATAATAGATACAAAGTTACATTAAAATGCTGGTTTATCAGTAGTCTACAAATTGTTTTTTAATTTAAGCTTTAGTATAAATGCCTATTTACTAAAAGTTTAGTGGAGATGCCATACATGCATTGGGTGCACGAATGCGCATAATGTTGGTAAGTGTTGGAGCAATACGAGTGGCATTAACAGGAGTTTTAATAACTTCTGTCTTGAAGTTTCCTCCTAATAACATAAGAGGTGTTGGTGGAGTAGCCTCCCTTACAACGCGCTGGCTTGCTGTGTTTTCTTCAACTATGGTCCATCCTGGTAATACATCAATTAATAAATCACCGGAGTGCTTTCGATGAAAAGCATTACGAATGCGTTCTGCTTGTGGTGACCAAGCACCTAGTAATAAACGATGTGCAGAATAAGCCTCATTTACCCCGCTAAATTGTATTAAAAAGTCGGCCGATTTGTCTTGGATTTCAGCTAAGTTTAATTGCTTGCTCTCTATGAGTTTATGGTTTAAGTAAATTTGTTGGTTATGATAGGCTTCCACGTATTTTCCGGTTCCGTAGGTTGCCATTAAATACATATTCAATAGCGTTGCACATCTATTCAAATGGAATTCTCCACCTGGTATACGATACAAACCATGATCTGGAGCCTCCGGATCACTATACCCTGTTGAAGTAATACAGAAAAGGACATTGCGCAACCCTATTTTACGGTCTATAAGGTCAAGTAAAGAGGTTAAACTACGATCAAGACGTACATAGGTATCTTCCATTTCCATTGCACATTCCTGAATACTTTTGTGGTTGTAGTTTCCTGCATAATATGTGAGAGCCAATAAGTCTGGTACATTATCTTTGCCAATAGTACTTTTTTCTAGAAGTTCTTCTGTTAGTAAGTTTACTTCATCATTAATGTATGGACTAGCTATTAAACGGCGATATTTGTTTTGACGTTCACTTTCGAATTTATATTTAAAAGGTTGATCTCTCCATTCCGGTAGGAAAGTGTAGCTTGTCATGGGCAAAGTGGGAGTCCATACCATTTCTTTGATACGATAATCCGGGGACTTTTGATCATTGTATTGGCTTGCCCACCATGGAAATTCGCTATAGTATGTAGTGCTACACCATTTTCCTGTGTTTTCATTCAGCCAGAAGGCACAGTTAGCGGTATGCCCGGCTGCTAATATTGCAGCATCGCGTGATGGGGCGATAGAATAAACTAATCCTTTATTTCTGGTTCCTATTTTTAATTCATCACTAATGGTTGAAACAAGAAGCTGTGCCGGAGAAGAACTGTCATCCGTATAGTTCCCCATAAAAGCTGGGTCATCGACACAACTTGTTGGACGGAGTGTTGACCTGTCTAGCCAATCTTGTGCAATGATTCCATTCATGGAAGGAGTAGTACCACTATAAATGGTGGCGATTGCAGAAGCGCGGTCGATATTAGTAAATGGAAATTCAACTTGAGTAAAAACTTTCCCCTCCCGCATTAACCGCTTGAATCCTTTTTCTCCATATAAGGATGAAAAAGCTTCCATATAGTCTGTACGGAGCTGGTCAATCGTTAGAGATACGACTAATTTGGGTGCGGTCGTAACAGATTGTGCCTGTAATCCCGTAAAGGTTAGTGCTAATATGGAAGTAATCAGTCCTTTTTTCATTTATGCTTTTTGAAAGTGATAAATAAATTATTCATAGAACGAATCCACAAACAAAGTGCCAAAGGTAATATCGCTAAGTTAAATCTTTGCGGTATTACAGCCCAAAACAATATAAAGAGTGTTAAAACTAGAAGATTAAGCATCATATATAGACATTTCTGTCTATTCTTTACTCTTTTTATAATCCATGGAAGAAACAAAAGATGAAAAGGATGAAAAATAAAGAGTAAGTAGTTGGGGCTAACGGCCGGATGTTGAGAAAATAAGGCGAGAAAAGATAGAATGCTTCCTGCTAATCCTGCGCTTGCGAATAAAATTAAATCCACTCCCCACAGTGTTCTCTTTTTATAGATTCCAATCAGAGTAATTAGAGTTATAAAAAAAAAGAGAGATAGTGATGCTTGCATAGGAGTTATGCAGCTCGTATGTTTCTCTTCTTTTGCATTATTTACCTCAACAATTTTAGTTGTTTTCAGAACTAAGTATCTTTCTTGCCTGTCTACTATCTTTGCACTTTGAAAAAAATCTTTCACATAAAACGGAGCAAACATCATTAGCCTTCGGTTAATAGGCTTGTCCGCTTTACTTCCGAGGCATAAGTCCATACCCAATTTTGCCCAATCATGTCCTTTAGTATATTGGTGGATAATATCTCGGAAACTTTTTCCTGTATTATTGTTAAGCATATCATCGGCGTATTGTAATTTGCCGTTTACTGCTTTTTCTATTTGGTCTCGTGGGCGAGTAGCGCAATTATCATAAAAGAAATTATAACGGTATGTCCTGTTCTCTGGGAGATAGTTCTCTTCTAGTGATCGTACAAGATGCTCTTTTTCTTCAGGAAGAAGGTTTAATGTCTGTTGCCATACATCCCGTTCCAGGTATTTATATTCAAATACAAATTGTTCGTAGCTATTTACACCTAATTGATAATCCGTTTTTCCTAAGGCAAAGCGAAGAATGAAATTAGGAGTATTAAAACTAAACATTCCATAGTTGAATACAACATCAATGCCTCTTGTAAAGTTTTCATAACGAATGGCAGTATGTCCAAATAGTGAGTATATTTCTTCACCAGGAGCACAAGTTAGTAAACTGAAGCGGATAGAATCAGAAATTGGCCTTTTCTCCTTAGCTTGGCTAGAAATAGACAAGAAGCTGAAAAAAGTTATTAGAAGAAAATATATAATCCTGGAAGCTTTCTGTTTCATGCGCACAAAGGTACTGCTTTTTTTAATTCCTTTATATACCATTGATCTTGAATTTAAAGATTATGTGCCTTTTACTGAATACATAATTTATTGCGGTTATTAAGTAATGTGATTTTTGTTTTGATATATGTAATTGTATATCTGAGTTGCGTTCTTAATCTTCATATACTAGAGTTACGATGTGGATATGAATTATAAATATACTGAACTTTTGGTTTTTTTAACGGGCGGCACGGCTTTTTCTTTTGATACAAACTTAAAAAGTGTCATCTTTGCAAACAAATTTTTAGTGTCGGCAGGATCTTAATAGAATTTAAGCTATAATGATGAGAGGATATAAACAAACACTTTTGGTGCTTTTGCTTTCGATATTGTCCGGGGCGTTAGATGCCCAAAATAATACAAATTCGCCTTATACACGGTATGGATACGGACAATTAATGGATCAAGGATCTGGTAATAGCAAGGCTATGGGAGGAATCGCTTATGGATTACGTGACAAGCATCAAACTAACTTTGTGAATCCGGCGTCTTATACAGCATTAGATTCGTTAACCTTTATTTTTGATGGAGGAGTATCTTTGCAGAATACTAATTTTAGTGATGGCACTATTAAGTTGAATGCCAAAAATTCAAGTTTTGATTATATTGCAATGCAGTTTCGTCTTGGAAAGTGGTGTGCAATGAGTTTGGGTTTGTTACCATACTCTAATGTCGGATATAATATTACTGATTATCAAGAAAATAAAGATAATTTGGCTAGTTCTAGTACGGTGACATATTCGGGAACTGGTGGACTACATCAATTGTATTGGGGAGCAGGTTTTAAAATTTCTAAAAACTTTTCCATAGGTGCTAATTTTTCATACCTTTGGGGTGATATAACGAGGACACGAACTTCACAGTTCCCCTATGATTCATCTAAATATCCATGGACTGAAGTTACTAGTGCTTCTATTAAAAGTTATAAAATAGATTTTGGGGCACAATATACACATCAGTTTGGTAAGAAGCATGTTGGCACACTGGGAGTTGTTTTCTCTCCGGGACATAATTTGAAAAATGACTCTAATATACAGACACAGCTTGGTAATACGACTACAGGTGCTACTACCTCATATAGGGATACGGTTGCGACCTTTGGCATACCCCTTTCTTTGGGTGCTGGAGTAACTTATGTATATGATAATCGTTTAACGGTTGGACTTGATGTGATGCTTCAGAAATGGAGTAATGTGACTTATATGAATGAAAATAATGCATTTTGTGATCGTAGCAAGATTGCTATAGGAGCGGAATATCTTCCAAATGAAATGTCTAAGAATTATCTTTCACTTATTCGGTATCGTTTGGGAGCCTATTATTCGAAGCCTTATTATAAAATAAATGGAGTCCGTGCAGCGAATGAATACGGTATAACAGTGGGATTTGGATTGCCTCTTCCTAGAAGTCATTCTCTATTAAGTTTGTCTGCACAATATGTGAGAACTCAAGGTACGGAAAGCCGTTTTCTGAATGAGAATACTCTGCGCATTTGCGTAGGAGTAACGTTTAATGAGCGTTGGTTCTTTAAGCGGAAGGTTAATTAGTAGTATATATAATAAATAACAGTAGTAAAATACACACACTAAAATTTGAGTACAATGAAGATTAAAATGCTTGTGGCTGTTTTGTTTCTTTCAGTGGGAGCAACTAGCACTTTCGCACAAAATGAAGATTGTAATAAGAACAGTAGTATCTCTCATGAAGCAGTAAAAGCTGGAAATTTTAAAGATGCTTATTTACCATGGAAGGCCGTACTTCAGACATGTCCGACATTGAAATATTATACTTTTCTTGATGGTATTAAGATATTGAACGGCTTCTTGGAAGGTATCAAGGACCATAATTCTGCCGATTATAAAAAGTATTTTAATGAATTAATGGAGGTCTATGATTTAAGAATTAAGTACACTCCTGACTTCATGGACAGATTGAAAGATACTCCTACTGCCGGTGATGTATTAGGAAGCAAGGCTATTAGTTATATTGCTTTTGCTCCGAATATTGATGTGAATCAGGCGTATGAATGGTTAAAAGGATCTGTAGACGCAGAAAAAGAAAATTCTAAAGGCCCTGTTTTGCACTATTTTGTGGATATGTCGTTAAATAAGTTAAAGATAGATCCAAATCATAAAGAACAATTCATACAGGATTATCTAACAGCATCGGAATATGCTGATGCGGCTATTTCCGCTGAGACGGATGCAAAGAAACAAGCTACTTTAAAGCAAATTAAAGAAAATATAGTTGCAATGTTTATTAATAGTGGTACTGCTGATTGTGAATCTTTGCAGAATATTTATGGTCCTAAGGTGGAAACAAATAAAAGTGATTCTACTTTCTTAAAGAAGACAATATCTATTATGAAGATGATGAATTGTACTGAGAGTGATGCTTATTTTAAAGCGTCATACTATATGTATAAGATAAATCCAACAGCCGATGCTGCTGCAGGATGTGGATATATGGCGTATAAGAAAGGTGATTATGATGCTGCTGTGAAATATTTCGATCAGTCTTTGAATTTGGAAACAGATCAGGATAAGAAAGCAGAAAGAGCTTATGCTACTGCTGTTGCTTTATATAGTGCTAAGAAACTATCACAGGCCAGAACATATGCTCAGAAAGCTATTAGTTTTAAGGCAAATTATGGTGATCCTTATATTTTGTTAGCCCAACTTTATGCGACCAGTCCTAATTGGAGTGATGAACCGGCACTTAACAAATGTACCTATTTTGTGGTAATTGATAAGCTACAACGCGCAAAATCTGTTGATCCAAGTGTTGCAGATAAAGCGAATGAATTGATTGCAACTTATGCACGTCATACCCCAAAAGCAGAAGATTTGTTTATGTTAGGTTATAAAGCAGGAGATCGTATAACTGTTGGAGGTTGGATTGGTGAAACTACAACAATTAGGTAAAGACTTGGTGATATATGCTGTTGCTGGGACGAAGTAATATTCTCCATAATATAAATATGAACATAACCATTGTCTGTGGGGCAATGGTTATGTTTCTTTTGTTTCCTGCTTGTTCTGGACGCCATAAAGAGCTGGGAGGAGCAATCACAAATCGTGATTCTTTGCCAATATTGAATACACGAGGCGTGACAACATTGATCTCTGATTCTGGCATTATTCGCTATCGTATTAAGACGGAGGAGTGGCTTGTTTATGATCGTAAGTCTCCATCTTATTGGGCCTTTGAAAAAGGTATTTATCTAGAAAAATTTGATTCATTGTTTCATGTAGAAGCTAGTATTAAAGCTGATACTGCTTATTATTATGATAAAGCACGCTTGTGGAAATTGTCTGGGCACGTAGCTATTCAAAATCTAAAAGGAGAAAAGTTTAATACCGAGTTGTTGTATTGGGATCAGAACAAGGGACAAATATATTCTGATCGATTTATCCGAATTGTGCAGCCCGATAAAATTATTACGGGACGCGGATTTGAATCTAATCAGCAAATGAGTGCGTACACGATCCAAAAACCTGAAGGAATTTTTTATGTAGACAATACCTCTCTTTCTGATAGCTTAAAAACGGATAGTATTAATTGATAATATGGATATATATATTTATTTATTAATAACTATGGCTTTTTCCGCTTTTTTTTCAGGAATGGAAATAGCCTTTGTTTCAGTGGATAAACTACGTTTTGAGCTGGATAGAAAAGCGGGAATGAGTTCCCGTATCTTTTCTTATTTCTTTCGTAATTCTAATAATTTTATTTCCACTATGTTAGTCGGAAATAATGTTGCATTAGTTATTTATGGTATATTGATGGCGAGGATTATTGATACGCACTTATTTCTTGGGACAATTTCTAACAGCTTTTTACGTGTTTCAGTAGAAACAATCATATCAACGCTTATAATTCTTGTGACAGGAGAATTTCTTCCTAAAACCTTATTTAAGATTAACCCGAACGTTACATTACGGATTTTTGTTTTTCCTCTGTCTATTTGCTATGTAATATTGTATCCTATATCGAAGTTTGCTTCAGGACTGGCTTCTATATTCTTGCGTTTATTTGGAATGAAAGTTAATAAAGAGGTTTCTGCAAAAGCTTTTGGGAAAGTGGATTTGGATTATTTTGTCCAGTCTAGTATTAATAATGCATCTGATGAAGAAGAATTAGATACAGAAGTGAAGATATTTCAAAATGCGCTTGATTTTTCTAATATTCGGATACGAGATTGTATTGTTCCTCGAACAGAGATTGTAGCTGTTAGTCTGACGACCTCTTTAGAAAATCTTAAAAATCTTTTTGTAGAATCTGGAATTTCTAAGATTATTGTGTATGATGGAAATATAGATGATGTAGTGGGTTATATTCACTCCTCTGAAATGTTTCGTAACCCTAAGGATTGGCATAAGAATGTAAAGGAAGTACCTATTGTTCCGGAAACAATGTCTGCTCATAAATTGATGAAACTTTTTATGCAACAGAAAAAAACAATCGCTGTAGTCGTTGATGAATTTGGGGGTACGGCAGGTATTGTTTCGTTGGAAGACTTAGTGGAAGAAATTTTTGGAGAAATCGAAGATGAGCATGATAATTCTTCTTATATCTGTAAACAGATCGGTGAGCATGAATATATACTTTCTGCTCGTTTGGAAATAGAGAAAGTCAATGAGACCTTAAATATTGAATTGCCTGAATCGGATGATTATTTAACAGTTGGAGGTCTGATTTTAAATCAATATCAAAGTTTTCCTAAATTGCATGAATTAGTGACTATTGATCATTTTCAATTCAAAATTATTAAGATGACAACTACAAAAATAGACTTAGTGCGCCTTAAAGTTCTGGAATAGTTCTTGGCATAGCTTATTTTTTTGAAGATAAATCAATACGTATTTGCATTTTTTTGTATCTTCGTGCGCTAAAACGTATTATAATAGAGGTGAAAATAATAATAGAAAAATAAATTATATTAATTAAAATGGCAACATTACAGAGCATTCGGTCTAAAGGGCCTTTATTGGTTATTGTTATTGGTTTGGCATTGTTTGCTTTTATTGCAGGAGATGCATGGAAAGTACTTCAACCACATCAATCGCAAAATGTAGGAGAAATAGATGGAGAGACACTTTCTGCGAAAGAATATCAAAGTATGATTGAAGAATATACGGAGGTGGTGAAATTCTCCAGTGGTTTAAGTGCGCTTACAGATGAACAGACTAACCAAATAAAGGATGAAGTATGGAGGACTTATGTCAACAATAAGTTGATTGAGACCGAAGCTGAAAAATTGGGGCTGACTGTAACTAAGGCTGAAATTCAAGCTGTGATTGATGAAGGCGTTCATCCTTTGTTGCAACGGACTCCGTTTCGTAATCCCCAAACCGGAGCTTTTGATAAGGATATGCTGAAAAAGTTTTTAGTAGACTATTCTAAAATGAATAAAGCTCAAATGCCTTCTCAATATGTTGAATATTATGAATCAATGTATAAGTTCTGGTCTTTTATGGAAAAGACTCTGGTGCAAACACTTTTAGCTGAAAAGTATCAGGCATTGATTACGAAGTCGCTATTTTCTAATCCTATAGAAGCCCAAAACTCTTTTGAATCAAGAGTTAACCAATATGACTTATTGTTGGCAGCGGTTCCGTATTCTTCTATTTTGGATTCTACGATTACAATAAAAGACTCTGAGTTGCAAGCTGCTTACGATAAGAAGAAGGAGCAATTTAAGCAAACTGTTGAGAGCCGGAATATTAAGTATATAGATGTGCAGGTAAAAGCTAGCCCAGCGGATAAAGCTGCTATACAAAAGGATGTTGTGGAGTATACAGAGCAGTTAGGTAATACTCCTGAAGATTATACTACATTTATCCGTTCCACTGGGTCAGAAGTACCATATGTTGATTTGTTCTATGCTGCCAAGTCTTTACCTACAGATGTAGCTGGACGGTTGGACTCTGTAGCTGTGGGAGCTGTGTATGGGCCTTATTATAATGCTGCTGATAATACTATTAATTCTTTTAAGAAACTGGCTATTGCTTCTATGCCTGACTCTGTTGAATACCGCCAAATTCAGGTTTCTATAGCGGATGCTGCTAAAAGAAAAGTAGTAACTGATAGTATATTTAATGCTATTAAGGAGGGAGCTAACTTTGAGGACGTAGCTAAGAAATATGGTCAAACGGGTCAGTCTTCGTGGATTTCATCAGCTAACTATGAAGGAGCACAATTAGATGGAGATAATTTGAAGTATGTAAAAGCTGTGACTACACTTGGGCAAAATGAGCTGACAAATTTAGCCTTGGGGCAAGCTAATGTTATATTGCAAGTTATAGATAGAAAGGCTGTCAAAGATAAGTATAAAGTTGCTGTTATTAAGCGTACAGTAGAGTTTAGCAAGGAAACATATAGCAAAGCGTATAATGAATTTAGTCAGTTCATTGCGGCAAATCCTACATTGGATAAAATGGTGGCTAATGCAGAAGATGCAGGTTATAAACTACTAGTAAGAAATGATTTATATAGTTCTGAACATGGTATAGGGGGTATTAAGGGTACAAAAGATGCTCTGAAATGGGCTTTTGGTGCAAAAGCTGGCGATGTTTCTGGATTGTATGAGTGTGGTGAGAGTGACCATATGCTAGTTGTGGGTGTTTCTGGTATTATTCCTAAGGGATATCGTTCATTAGCTCTAGTAAAAGATCAGTTAAAGGCTGAAATTCTAAAGGATAAAAAGGCTGAAAAGATTATGGCTGAAATGAAAGCATCTGGTGCAACTACCTTGGCTCAATATAAGGCTTTGACAAATGCAGTCAGTGATTCTGTGAAATATGTTACTTTTGGAGCCCCTGCATATGTTTCGGTTTTGCATAGCAGTGAGCCTTTAGTTGGAGCTTATGCTTCGGTATCGGAATTAAATAAATTGAGTATGCCTATTAAAGGTAATGCTGGAGTATTTGTGCTGGAACCTTATGCCAAAGAGAAATTGAATGAAACTTATAATCCGAAAACTGAAGAAGCTACTTTGCAAAACATGCATGCCCGCATGGCAGGTCAATTCCTTAATGATTTGTATTTAAAGGCTGATGTGGAAGATACACGTTACTTGTTCTTCTAAGTAAGTGTAAATCGGGCTTTTTAGCATTAGTTATAGTTTTCACCCTTATGAATCAGTTTTTGATTTGTAAGGGTGACTTGTTTTCATGTCTGTTTATTTTCGGATCAAGCGATTGCATTGTGCTGCTTTATTTTTACCTTTGCGAAACAAATTGTTAAAGTTGATAAATATTATGTCCAAACGTACTCTTCTGGGATTAACGCTTAATGAATTAAAAATGGTGGTCAGTGAATTGGGTATGCCTGAATTCACAGCTAGGCAAATAGCTTCGTGGCTTTACGATAAGAAAGTTCTTTCTATTGATGATATGACGAATCTTTCTATTAAAAATAGAGAATCTCTTAAATATATGTATGAAGTTGGTGGAAGTATCCCTGTAGAGGCAATGCATTCTATTGATGGTACGGTGAAATATTTATATCGTGTAGGAGAAGAGCGATTTGTTGAATCTGTTTATATTCCGGAGGAAGATCGTGCTACCCTTTGTGTCTCATCTCAAGTTGGTTGCAAGATGAATTGTTGTTTTTGTATGACCGGTAAGCAAGGCTTCTCTGCCAATCTGACTGCAAATCAAATTATTAATCAAATTAATTCACTTCCTGAAAGGGATAGCCTAACTAACGTGGTTATGATGGGGATGGGAGAACCTTTGGATAATCTGGACGAACTTCTGAAATCATTGGAAATTATGACGTCTCCATATGGTTATGGCTGGAGTCCCAAGCGGGTAACAGTCTCTTCTGTTGGCTTACATAAGGGATTGCGTCGCTTTATAGAAGAGTCTGATTGCCATTTAGCCATTAGTCTTCATTCACCTATTCCTTCGCAACGTTCTTTGTTAATGCCTGCTGAGAAAGCTTATTCTATTGTGGAAATCGTTGATCTATTGAAAGAATATGATTTTACTAAGCAGCGTAGGTTATCTTTTGAATATATTGTTTTTAAAAACGTGAATGATTCTCTGACTCATGCTAAGGAGTTATTGAAATTGTTGCATGGTTTGGATTGTCGGGTTAATTTAATCCGGTTTCATGCTATTCCTAATGTTGACTTGGAGGGTGCTGATATGGATGTTATGATAAACTTTCGTGATTATTTGACTTCGCATGGATTATTTACTACAATACGAGCTTCACGCGGTGAGGATATTTTTGCAGCTTGCGGGATGCTCTCTACTGCTAAGCAAAAAGTACAAATAAACAAGAATTAATATAAATTATTAACTTTGACATGGATGGTATATGCATTCTTCGTAGTTTTGTAGAAATATTAAACTGATAGATATATGAAAAAGCACTTGTTTTATTTAAGTTTGACTTTGGTCACAATGCTTTTTTCTGCATGTAATGGGAAAAAAGGTGGACTTGCCCCAACCTCAAGTGGACGTGCATATGAGATCTTGGTTGTCATTAATCAGGGGATGTGGGAGCGTCCTGCAGGTAGAGCTCTTTATGATGTTCTTGATACGGATGTACCGGGTTTACCTCAGTCGGAGCGTTCATTCCGTATGATGTACACTTCCCCGGAAAATTATGATGCTACATTGAAGTTGATTCGTAATATTGTGATTGCGGATGTGCAGAATATCTATACGAAGGCTGCTTTTAAGTATGCGAAAGATGTCTATGCTGCTCCACAGGCTATTCTTACTATTCAGGCTCCAGATGAAAAGTCGTTTGAAAATTTTGTTAACAGTAACAAGCAGTTTATTATTAATTTCTTTACTCACGCAGAAATGAATCGTCAAATTGCATTGTTGAAAGACGATCATAATGATTATGTTTCTACGAAAGTGAAAAGCTTGTTCGATTGCGATATATGGGTACCTGTTGAACTTACTGCTTCAAAACAGGGCAAAGATTTCTTTTGGGCTGGAACCAATGCTGCTACAGGAGATAGAAACTTTGTGATCTATTCATATCCATATAGAGATCGGGATACTTTTACTAAACAATATTTTGTGCATAAGCGTGACTCTGTGATGAAGATCAATATTCCGGGGGCTCGGGAAGGGATGTATATGATGACAGATTCTATGATGACAGATGTACGACCGATTGATATACGAGGCGAATATGCATTGGAAGTTCGGGGATTGTGGCGTGTAAAGGGAGATTTTATGGGAGGTCCGTTTGTTTCTCATGTCCGGTTGGATAAAGCTAATCAGCGTATTATCACAGTGGAGGTCTTTATATACTCTCCGGATAAATTGAAACGTAATCTGGTTCGTCAAATGGAAGCTTCTCTTTATACGTTGAAATTACCGAGTGACCTGAATACAACGGATTCGGAAATTCCTTTGGGAGCTTATAAGAAGATTAATAAATAAGAAAATGGAAAATAATAAGATAAAGATTGGAATTACTCATGGGGATATTAATGGAGTAGGGTATGAAGTAATTTTGAAAACTTTTGCTGATGCTAATATGTTGGATTTATGCACTCCTATCGTGTATGGTTCACCTAAGGTTGCAGCTTACCATCGTAAATCACTTGATATACCAACAAACTTCAGTATCGTAAATTCTGCTTCAGAAGCTAGTCATAATCGTTTGAATGTGGTTAATTGCATAAATGAGGAAGTTAAAGTGGAGTTTTCGAAGGCTGATCCTGAAGCAGGAAAGGCCGCATTTGATGCTTTGGAGAAGGCAGTGGAAGAGTATAGAGCAGGTTTAATTGATGCAATTGTTACTGCTCCGATCAATAAGCACACTATTCAATCGGAAGGCTTTACTTTTCCGGGGCATACTGAATATTTAGAAGATAAATTAGGGGATGGTTCTAAATCGTTGATGATTTTGTTGAAAAATGATTTTAGAGTTGCTTTAGTGACGGGGCATATTCCTGTTAGCCAGATTGCTTCAACTATTACTAAGGAACTTATACAAGAAAAACTAGCCATTTTTAATCGTTCATTGAAACAAGATTTTGGCATTGGAGCTCCGCGTATTGCGGTACTTGCTTTAAATCCACATGCTGGTGATGAAGGATTATTAGGTGATGAAGAAGAGAAAATTATCATTCCGGCTTTGAAGGAGATGGCTGAAAAAGGAATTTTATGTTATGGCCCTTATCCAGCAGATGGTTTTATGGGCTCTGGTAATTTTACTCGTTTTGATGGAGTACTTGCAATGTACCATGATCAGGGACTTGCTCCTTTTAAGGCGTTGGCTATGGATGAAGGGGTCAATTTTACGGCTGGATTGCCAGTCATACGCACATCCCCGGCTCATGGAACGGCATATGATATTGCTGGAAAAGGAGTGGCCAATGAAGATTCCTTTCGGCAAGCTGTATATGTTGCGATAGACGTATTCCGTAACCGGCAATCAGAAAAAGTTGCTCATACCAATCCTTTGCGGAAGCAATACTATGAGAAGCGGGATGATAGTGATAAATTAAAACTTGATACTCAGGAAGAGGATTTGTAATATGACGAAAGCGGAGATACAGCAAGTAAAACTACGTTTTGGTATTATTGGAAATAATATTTCATTGCTTCGTGCAATAGATATTGCTATTCAGGTGGCTCCCACAGACTTGTCAGTTTTGATTACAGGAGAAAGTGGCGTGGGTAAGGAAAGCTTTCCGCAAATTGTTCACCAGTATAGCAGGCGTAAACATGGACAATATATTGCTGTAAATTGTGGTGCTATTCCTGAAGGAACTATTGATTCTGAACTTTTTGGTCATGAGAAAGGAGCTTTTACAGGAGCTATAGGGGAGCGGAAAGGGTATTTCGGAGAGGCAGATGGGGGTACCATTTTTTTAGATGAAGTTGGAGAGCTGCCCTTGCCTACGCAAGCTCGTTTATTGCGTGTACTCGAGAGTGGTGAATTTATAAAAGTGGGATCTTCTAAAGTTCAAAAGACAGATGTACGTATCGTTGCAGCTACGAATGTAAATTTGGCACAAGCTATTGCTGACGGGCGTTTTAGGGAGGATTTATATTATCGTCTTAATACAGTTCCTATTCAAATACCTTCTTTACGTGAGCGTGGAGATGATGTGGTTTTACTTTTTCGAAAGTTTGCCTCCGACTTTGCAGAGAAATACCGCATGCCAGCCATTCAATTGACAGAAGATGCAAAGCAAATGTTACTTTCTTATTCATGGCCAGGTAATGTGCGGCAATTGAAAAACATTACAGAGCAAATCTCTATTATTGAAACGAACCGTGAAATTAGTGCTTCTATATTAAAAGGATACTTGCCAGCGCAAGATAATGCACAGCGTTTACCTGCGTTGTTAGGAGTAAAATCTGCGAAAGGTTTTGAGAGTGAGCGGGAAATTTTATATCAAGTCCTTTTTGATATGCGGCAGGATGTGACGGATTTGAAGAAACTGGTACATGAAATTATGACGGAACGTGAAGTGAGAGGGAATGCACCGCATATGCCTTCGACGTCTTCTGGTTATTATACTTCCACACCGGCTGTGGTTGCTCCGGTTTCTTCTGGTATTCCCACGATAATTAGTCCATCAGTCAAATCTTCTCACGACGATGATGAGGATATTCAGGATACGGAAGAATATGTGGAAGAATCATTGTCTCTAGATGAAGTGGAAAAAGAAATGATAAGGAAAGCTTTGGAAAAACATCATGGTAAGCGCAAGAGTGCTGCGAAGGATTTGAATATTTCTGAACGTACTTTATATAGAAAGATTAAGGAATATGGGTTGGAGTAAAAAAATAATAGCAGTATCTCTATTGCCGGTATTGTTGCTAGTTGTGTATTCTTGTCGCATTTCTATGGGGCTTGCCCCCATTAGTTCAATTGATTATAACAAAGTGAAAACGATTTCAATTGTTGACTTTCCTAATAGAGCAGAGTATGTTTATGCTCCATTGGCTACTCAATTTAATCAAGAGCTGAAGGACTTATTTGTAAGGCAGACTCGTTTAAGACTAGTGAATCACAATGCCGATTTGGAGATAGATGGGGAAATAACCGGATATAATCAGTATAACGAATCAGTAACGGCTGATGGTTATTCGTCCAAAACCAAATTGACCGTGACTGTCAATGTGAGGTATGTTAACAATACTAACCATGATGAAGATTTTGAACAGCAGTTTTCTGCGTTTCGTACATACGATTCTTCTCAACTTTTGACGGCAGTGCAGGATCAGCTAATTGGAGAAATGGTGAAGGATATTACAGATCAGATATTTAACGCAACTGTAGCAAATTGGTAATAAGGAATGACTTCTACGCTTTTACAAAAGTGGGTATTACATCCCGAGATGTTAAACAGAGATACTTTATATGAACTTCGTACATTAGTAGCTCGCTATCCTTATTTTCAATCTATTCGTTTGCTTTATCTTAAAAACCTTTATTTATTGCATGATCTCTCCTTTGGTGCTGAGTTGCGTAACTCGGCGCTGTATATAGCTGATCGTCGCGTACTTTTTTATTTAATAGAAGGTGACCGCTATATTTTACAACCTTTGGTGTCAGGAAAGAATTTAGATGAAGCTGTGGGTCAGGAGCTTGGATTGGATCGTACTTTGTCATTAATAGATGCCTTCCTTTCTACTATTCCCGATGAACATGCTCAAAATACTACTGAGTTAGATTATGGAACTGATTATATATCTTATTTGATGCAGGAGAGCGAAGATAAGACCGGAGAGGTTATAGTAGGTACGCAGGCTGAAGATGTACCGAAACTTCGTGGGCAAGAGTTGATAGATGGTTTTATTCATCGTAGTGAGGCAGGAGAAGATACTAATTTCTGTTTGGATCGGGATGTTGGTGACAAACAAAATTCAGATGCCAAAAGATCGCCAGAGGAGAAAATAGATCTGTCTGGTGAAGATCAATTGGAAAAGCAAGAAGAAGATTCGAAGAAGAAAGATGAGCCATCTCCGTCTTTTTCTGATGAGTTAGATGATAGCTACTTTACCGAAACTTTAGCGAAGATTTATATTAAACAGAAGAGATATGATAAAGCGCTTGAAATTATTAAAAAGTTAAGTTTGAATTATCCAAAAAAAAATGCTTACTTTGCAGATCAAATTAGATTTTTAGAGAAATTGATTATTAACGCTAAATCAAAATAACAAAATGTATTTATTATTAGTGATCTTAATGGTGATAGCATCTGTGCTGATGTGCTTTATCGTCTTGATTCAAAATTCCAAGGGAGGTGGTTTGGCATCGGGCTTCTCGTCTTCCAATCAAATTATGGGTGTACGCAAGACTACAGACTTTTTAGAGAAAGCTACTTGGAGTTTGGCCGCTTTTATGGTGGTAATGAGTATTGCTACTGCCTATGTAGTCCCTTCCGTTTCTCACAAGAGTGGTGATGTTATAATGGAAGAAGCTCAGAAAGAAGAGAAAACGAATCCTTATAATATGCCTGTTGGTACTGCTGCTCCTGTAGATGAATCAGCAAAATCTACTTCTACTCCTACGACTCCGGCACCTGCTGAAAAAACACCTGCGGGTTCGGCTACTCCAGCTAAATAATGGAGTTGGATATAATGGATTCTAATAATTTAAGATATTATTGGCAAAGTAAGAGTCTTATTGCCTAGAAATAGTTACCCTCACAGCACTTGTTGTGAGGGTAATTTTTTATTTTTCGGGAAATGGCTACTTCCTTTTTTCTTCTTTTGTTTTATTGATTTTTACAATAAAAACTATCTCTTGGTTGCTCTATAAGGTGGATTTTCCCTACCTTTGCTCACAATTTTGCGAATTAACTAATAATTTGAAATCTAAAATAGTTTAAAATATGACAGAACAATTGAAACTGAAATTGAATGATTCCAAGGCAACCCGCTGGGGAGCATTGGCTATTGTTGCCTTTACAATGATGGCTGCTTATTATGTAAACGATGTTGTGGCACCGTTGAAAACAATGTTAGAGTCTGATTTGTCTTGGAACAGTAGTGAATTCGGCTTTTTTACTGGTGCATATAGTTTTCTGAATGTATTCTTCCTCATGTTAATCTGGGGTGGATTGATTCTTGATCGTTTCGGAATTCGTTTTACCGGTAAGTTAGCTACGCTTTTGATGGTAGGTGGCACGGCGATTGAATACTACGCCATGACAGGTTTGGCCGGAGATAATTCTTTGATAATGGGTTATAAGACTGGTGTATTTGTTGCTTCTGCAGGATATTCCATTTTCGGAGTAGGAGCTGAAGTAGCAGGTATTACTGTTTCTAAAATTATTGCCAAATGGTTTAAGGGTAAAGAAATGGCAACGGCTATGGGAGTTCAGGTTGCTTTGGCACGGATTGGTTCACAAGCTGGTTATGCCGTAGCTATTCCTTTGGCTCGTTCTTTTAATATTGCTACTCCAGTGTTAGTTGGTTTGGTATTATTGCTGGGCGGTACTATTGCTTTTTTTGCATTTTCTGTAATGGATAAGAAATTGGACAAACAGATAGCAGTTGCACACGCAGCAGGTGCAGAAAGTGATGAAGAAAAGTTTTCTTTTAAGGATGTAAAGAATATACTTGTTAATCCGGGATTTTGGTTAATAGCTTTGCTATGCGTACTATTCTATTCTTGTGTATTTCCGTTCCAAAAGTTTGCCGCAGAGTTGATGACTAGTAAATATGGCATAAACGAAGATCTAGCCGGTTTCTTTGCCGGTTTACCTGCGTTGGGTGCCTTGTTCCTGACTCCGGTATTCGGTGGATATATAGATAAGCGGGGAAAGTCTGCTTCCATCATGATACTAGGTGCAGCTATGTTGATAGGCGTTCACTTCATCTATGCCATTCCTGCCATTCATTATTGGGTGGTGGCCATTGTGCTAATGATTATATTAGGCGTTGCTTTTTCATTGGTACCGTCTGCAATGTGGCCTGCAGTTGCAAAAATATTCCCGGTGAGTCAGTTGGGTACGGCTTATGCTTTGATCTTTTTCATTCAGAATATTGGATTATGGGGAATACCGACTCTGATAGGTAAGGTTTTGGATGTTTATTGTAAAAGTGAAGTGAATGGCGTAATTTCTTATAATTATACTATCCCGATGTGTATTTTTACCGGTATAGCTTGTTTATCTCTGTTTGTTGCGATCTTATTGAAATCGGCGGATAAGAAGTATGGCTATAAATTGGAAGAAGCTAATATTAAGAAATAAGGAAAACATTATAAATATAAAAAGGAGGCTGTCCTATTGGGCAGCCTCCTTTTTATATTTATAATGTTCCTCTTCTAAGTTACTTTTATTCTCCTCTGTCTACTTTTATTAGTCCTCCTGTACTTGTATTGAAAAGGACTTTAGTTGTCGAATTTTTATTGAATAAAACCGGGGCTAAATATTCTATGACTCCGAATTGAGTAATTGGAACATCTGTGTCATACAGTATTTTGTTCTGGAAATTAAGAGTTATATGCCCCCTTCCCGGTACATTGTAGGCTATACCTTCAATTCCTTTTTTCTTTTCATCTGCTGGAGGAATAGTAATTGATTTGAGATTGGTAAGGGTGATGTAAACCGGTTCACCTGCCAAGTCATCTTTGTCTACTACTCCCAGCTTCTTGGAAAAACGCAGGGATACTTCGTTTTTCATTTCTTTGGGCGTTATGCGAAAAGTGAAGGTCTTTTCCTCATCTTTCACTTTTCCCGCAAACATTTCTGTCATAGCATGCTCTTGTAGGTTTAGATTGTCGAGCATTAGCTTTAACTGTGCTCCATCTTTTGGCATATTATCTGCTTCTCCACGTAGGAGTGCATTCTTGCTATCACGAATGGTATAAATTTCTTTTGCTACTAGTTCTGCCATCTTTGCCGTAGAATTTGACATCAGGATTTCTTCTGTCAGGAACTTACGGGGATCAATATTTTGCGGCAGGTTTTCGGCTTGTGGCTGAGTTACTTTTACTTTTCTGCCGGTGCCGAAAGGCATATTGATGGAGCGTACAATGCCATCTTCAGTTAATTCTATTAAAGGAGCTACCGTCTTATCTTTCATTTTTACGAAATAAACGTTGTCTTTATCCGGTATGCCTATAATTTCAGTCTGTATATTGTCAAATGTCCAGTATGTTGATGCTTCCAAAGATACTTTCTCTAAACGCAGATATTGTTCTGCATATTTGGCAAATTCTCCCGGCGTATAGGTGTGTCTAGTTGCTTTCACCGTTATTTCTATTTCTGTTTGAGGCAGAATATAAGTCACTCCGTAGTCTTTACCTCGAGTTATACCCGCGGTGACTTCGGTCTGCGCGATAATAGGAAAGGAGAAAAGTGAAATTGCTAAGATAGTTATTCCTTTTTTTATCATTGATTTAAATATTTACGTTTTTTGCTTGCTGACAAAGTTAAGCAAGTTATTCAGGCTGTTGACTAATTTACGAAAGATTAACGAATAGCGTCTTTTGTGGTATCGCCGCTTTATTGCTCTGAAATTATTCAGCTGTTTATGGGATGAAGCGGATGCATACCGGCTTATCCAATTTTATATTCTTGCCGGTATCTATCAGCAATCCGGTGTTTTGGTCGCGCTTGAATACTTGGATGACATTACTGTCACGGCAAGCAGCCAGCAGGTATTTTCCATTGGGTGTTATGTTGAAGTTACGTGGGTGAATACCTGTGGCTTGGTAGCTTACTTTTGTTAGCGTTCCATTTTCTTCGTTTACTTTAAATATGGCTATTCCATCTCCTTTTAGACGATTGCTGGCGTAGAGATATCTTCCATCAGGGCTAAGATGTATATCGGCACTCCCGCGTGCTTGCAGGGTATCTGCAATTACTGTTTGAATAGCACTCAAATTACCATCATTGTATTTAAAAACGGTTATTTTACCAGAGAGTTCACCTATAACATAGGCGTGTTTTCCATTTGGGCTGAATGTGAGATGTCGGGGACCGAAGTCAGCATCTACTTTTATTGCTTCTGGTAAGGGGTGTGGAGCAATAGTATTAGGGGAAACTATAAAGCGAAGGATACGGTCTGCACTAAAATCAGTGGCAAAGATATATTTTCCATCCGGTGAAAAGAGCGTGCAGTGTACATGAGCCTGGGCCTGTCTAACCGGATCCGGACCTCCTGTATTGCCAGAGAACAATGTGTCTGCAGGAAGTAGTGAACCGTCTTTATTGAGTCCAAATACCGACATGCTGCCTCCGCTATAGTTAGCTGTTAATACTTCTTTTCCATTAGTAGAGACGTAGCAAGGGTCAGCTCCTTTAGTCAATTGCCGATTCAATAAATGCAGGCTACCTGTTTGTCGATCGAAAGTGAAAGCATTGAGTGCAGCTGTTGAATCAGACATTTCGCTTACGGCATATACTAGTTTTCCATCTGCTGATGGGGTGAGATAGGATGGATTAGGCACTGTTATAGAGTCAAGCGGTTGTGCAATACCCGTTTCCTGATTAAAGTGGAATGTATAGATACCTTTGCTTGTGCCATTGGTATAGGTACCTACCAACATGGCAAGTTCTTTTTTACTTTCATTCCCGGTTTTGGTACTTTGCTTACCACAGGCTATTAGAGCTATTGCAATCATACAAAAAAAAAGTTTTTTCATTCTGTTTTCTCTTTTAAAATTGTTTGGCATAAAGCAAGGAGAAATATCCATCCCTTTACGTACAGCGAAATTTCCATAAAGGCAAAGGTAATACAATCCTCTTTATTCAGAAGAACTGTCTTTTCCTTTTTTGGAGTTACATGCTTAAAAAAATGTTTCATTGCATTGAAGGGGGATTAGTCAGCTTACAATAAATACAAAAAATGGCGAAAGGTAATGAAAGAATTTCTATCTTTGCCGCAGAAAGAGCAGGACTGTTTGGGGGCAAGTGTCTTTTTTCTCTCTTAATTTTGTCCCTCAAAGAATAAAATGGCCTTTTTTCTTTTGATTATCTGTTAGTTATGATAATTCGGGGTTGACTGGATTTGACAGCGGGCAGAAATAGTAAGTAAGCATGCAGTGCTTCGTTGATTGGCACTTGAATCTCAGTCTTCAAAATTTTATCTGGCGAAAACAATTACGCTCTTGCTGCTTAATCGAAGTATAGTAGATTAGCTTAATCCCGGTACTAGGTACTGGGACGGGACATCACTCGGAAGCTGTTGCTCCGAAGCATTCCGGTTCAGTGGTGCAGTTAAATCGGGGATAGTTTGTGTTTGCCTTGGGACATGAATGAAAATTTAAGAGGATAAGGTAATGGTCGATGGCTTTGGTTCTGCCGTTACACGAAAATTTAGGCAAAGATAAGCATGTAGAAAGCTTATGATTTCCTCGTTTGGACGAGGGTTCGATTCCCTCCAGCTCCACTCTTTTAAGAGCAGAATGAAAGACTTGCGACGTTGTAGATTGATTGTCTTGCAAGTCTTTCTTTTAGATGTACATTTAATGAATTCTGCTTGATTAATCCATAGAAAATATGCGTAAAGTTTGTTACTAAGATAGTAATATTGTTGCCTAGTTAATAATACTAATATCCTTTGCATTATTTATGTATCCGTTGCAGGATGTTTTTATTGTGGTAATCTATTTGAATAATAATTTGTAAATATTAATCCGTGTATACTAAATGTATCTTCAGTTTATCTTGATGAGCATTCCGGTTGGTAATGATAATCCTTTGTTTTTCATAATATAAAACTTTATAACGATGAATCGTGTCAATTTTAAGTCTAATAGGAGCAGGACTTGTACATACGGGAAACGGACACTCCTTTTTCTCTTGTTTGTATTGCAGTTATCATTTCCTTTGTTTGCCTATTCCTATAATGGGTATGGAAGTAGAGGCCCAAGGGCGGAAATAGTAAAAGACAGGGTAAATATTCTGGTAAAAAGTCACCGCAAAATGGTGTTTGAATTTTATCGTCAGAATATTTTTCGATTATATTGTGATACAATTGGAGGTGATCCAATAGACCCTTCTCCTAGCCCTTTTGCAAAAATTATTGTGAATACGGCTAAGGAGGGAGAAATCATTCCTTTATTGAAAGAGGATGATAGATTTATTTATATCTTATCAAAGGACGTAAAGATTGCACTAGATAAAAGAACGTCATGTTTTTCTGTTACAGATCTGCGAACGAATAAAGAAGTTTTAAAAGAAGTGTCTCTTTTAAATTACGATAACGGGAAAGTGACACAAGTACTGTCATGTGGTGCAAAAGAATATTTCTATGGAGGAGGGGCTCAAAACGGGCGATTTTCTCATAAGGGGCAGGAAATTAATATTGTAAATGAAAATAATTGGCTGGATGGAGGAGTGTCTTCCCCTAATCCTTTTGTTTGGTCTACTAATGGATATGGAATTCTTCGTAACACATTTCATAAGGGATATTATGACTTTGGTAAGAAAAATGAAAATATGGTATTCCTATGTCATGAAGGCGGAACTTTTGATGTCTATTATATGATTAGTGACAAGCCTGAGAAGTTATTACAAGATTATTTTACTTTAACGGGAGCTCCTGTTTTACTTCCTAAATTTGCTTTTTATGAAGGTCATCTTAATGCTTATAATCGGGACTATTGGGCAGAAGTGAATGAAGATGAAAAAGGGGCTGTCCTTTTTGAAGATGGGAAGTACTACAAAGAATATAATCCTGTGGCGCAGAGTTTTGCTGACCATGATAACAAATATATAGAGCGGCGCAAAGCATATGAGAAAATACTTTCTCTTTATAAGACTAAATATGGTCGCAATTTGGAAGATCAATATCTTGAATCTTTAAATCCACAGAAAAGAAATGGGAAGAGTAACAAATTGTTTACAGCACAGGCCGCTATTGATCGATACCTGAATTATGATATGCCTTTGGGGTGGTTTTTGTCTAATGATGGTTATGGTGCAGGTTATGGACAGACTAATTCGTTAAATGGAAATATCAAGAATTTAAAGAAATTTGGAGAATATGCTCGGAAGAAAGGAGTTGAGATTGGCTTGTGGACACAGTCTGATTTGGAAACAGAAAATAAAGAAGGAATACCTGCTGTGTTACAGCGTAGCATTTCTAAAGAAATAGGTACGGCTGGTGTTTGTGTGTTGAAAACAGATGTTGCATGGGTTGGCAGGGGCTATTCTTTTGGGTTGAATGGGATAGAGGAAGCGGCTGGCAAGTTTGTAAAATATGGGCACAGTGCTCGTCCTTTTATAATTACTTTAGATGGTTGGGCGGGCTCTCAACGGTATGCAGGTATATGGACCGGTGATCAAAGAGGGGGAGAATGGAGCTATATTAATTTCGAAATTCCAACGTATATAGGCAATGGCTTGTCAGGACAACCTAATATGGGTTCTGATATGGATGGAATTTACGGTGGCAAAAACCCCATTGTTAATATTCGCGATTTTCAATGGAAGACTTTTACTCCTATTCAAATGAATATGGATGGATGGGGCACCACTCCTAAATATCCGCATATTTTGGGCGAGCCGGCAATCTCTATTAATAGGAATTATTTGAAACTAAAATCCATGTTAATGCCATATACTTATAGTATTTCATTTGAGGCAACTCATGGACTTCCTATGATTCGGGCAATGTTCCTTGAGGATGCTAATTCCTATACTTTGGGTAAACAGACCCAATATCAATTTATGTATGGTCCTTATTTTTTGGTAGCTCCTATATATAAAGCTACACCGAATATAGACAAACAGGGAAATGATGTTCGTGATAGTATTTATTTACCTCATGGTTCTTGGATAGATTATCTGAGTGGAAAAATATATAAAGGCGAAAGAGTTGTTAATAATTTTATGACTCCTATATGGAAGCTTCCTGTTTTTGTGAAAAATGGTGCTATAATTCCTATGGTTAACCCTAATAATAATCCTTCTCAGATAAATTATGAACAACGGATTTATGATCTTTATCCTATGGGGCAAACGGCTTTTACCGAATATGATGATGACGGAATAACGACGGCATATAAACTGGGAGAATATACGCTCACTCAAATAGAACTCAGTGGACCAGACGCTGGAGAAAAGGGGGTTGCAAAGGTCATTGTCCATCCAACTGCTGGTGACTTTCAAGGATCAAAAAAAGAAAAGGAGAGTCTCTTCAAATTTAATGTTAGTGAGCAGCCGGAATCTGTTTCTGCATTAATAGGAACAAGAAATGTCAAACTATCTGCGGTTGCTTCATTTGATAAGCTTAGCAAAGTGAAGAATGGTTATTTTTACGACGCTGCTCCCGATCTTAATAGATTTGCAACGCCTGGAAGTAATTTTGATAAAGTCAAGATTGTCCATACTCCTATTCTTTATATAAAAATAGAGAAAACAAACATCCGGAAAAATTTGGTGGAAGTAAAGGTAAATGGATATATTAATAATGCCGGTGCTGATTATGCCGGAAATATTGCTTACAGCATGCCTTGTCTTTCATTTCCTTATCCGGCGAAAAAAGAAAATGTTTGTATACGGTAGAAAGTAATTCGTTGGTGCAATCAGATAACTTTGTTTGGTTTTTTTGTAAGTATAAATACAATGCTATATAACTAGGATCCGCTACTGATAAAGCTGCTATAATTAGCTGTTGCGTGTTTCTGCATATACTGAATGAAGGACACGCTACAGCCTATTCTGGATGACTATAAATGTGAATTAGTATTAAAAGGCTTTTATTCATGTTTTAAAAGCCTTTTAATACATCAATGAAAGCCTTTCTTTTATGTAATAAAAGCCTTTTAATTGATAATGATATTAGGAGTGATTGATAATGTGTCGTTATGGTAATTGTATTTGTCTACTATAAGAGTGTATTTATTGTATTTATATTTCATGAATTACCATTCGCTAATTTATTATTGATACCTATTTTTTTGCAAATTCGTTGTATATGTTCAGATATTTAGTGAATATTGCAGATGGATTGCATGTATAATGGTGCTTTTAATTCCATTAATGGAAAAAGAATATTAAATTAGATTTATTATGGCAGATGAATTAGAAGATGGCATATGGCCTTTGCCCCGATTTTATTTTAGAGTCAGATTCTCTGATTCGTTAGAGGCTACTTTTCAGGAAGTATCGGGCTTGGACAATAACCAAGAGATTAAATATCGCTCGGGGGATGGGCGTAATTTTCAAAGTATAAAAATGCCTGGAATTGTGAAATATGGGAATGTCTCTTTGAAAAAAGGACTCTTCAAAGGAGGTCAAAATTCATGGGAATGGCTTAGTAGGATAAAAACAAATACTGTTGAACGTCAATCTGTCACCATTTTGCTCGTGGATGAAAGTGGTTCGCCAACAATGACATGGACTCTGAAAAATGCATTTCCGGTCAAGGTTATGGGAGTGGATATGCATGCTGATTCTGGTGTTGAAGAGATTCGGGTTGATGGCGTAGAGATGGCTCATGAAGGTATTGAAGTGAAGAACATGTAACCTATGCTTTTTTCTTATTACATTCGGACTTAATACGTTTGGAAACTTCTATCTTTGCACTTAAATTTGGAAGGCATTCACAGTATGGCAGCATCAAAAGAAATGACGACGGGGCGGGCATTACCGTTAATTTTCAATTTCACTATGCCTTTGTTGTTGGGCAATCTGTTACAGCAAACTTATTCTTTGGTTGATGCAGCAATTGTAGGTAAATTCCTGGGTATTGATGCGCTGGCCTCTGTGGGGGCAAGCACTTCTGTTGTCTTTTTAATCTTGGGATTTTGCAACGGTTGTTGTGGAGGATTTGGCATTCCCGTAGCTCAGAAATTTGGTGCCAGGGATTATAGTACGATGCGCCGTTATGTATCGGTCAGTTTACAACTGGCTTCAGTGATGTCCGTTGTTATAGCAGTAGTGACAAGCATTTTTTGCAGTGATATCTTGCGCATGATGCGTACTCCTGAAAACATATTTCAAGGGGCTTACTATTACCTCTTGGTCACCTTTATAGGAATACCTTGCACCTTCTTCTACAATTTGTTGTCCAGTATCATCCGTGCTTTGGGAGATAGCAAGACACCATTTTGGTTTCTACTTTTTTCTACCGTGCTCAATATTTTGCTCGATTTGCTTTGTATCCTGGTTTTAGGTTGGGGAGTGACCGGAGCTGCCATAGCAACTGTTTTTTCACAAGGGCTTTCGGCTGTACTCTGCTATTGGTACATGTTGCGTCACTTCCAGATATTGAAGGGAGTGCCAAGCGAACGTAAATTTAATGCGGCATTGGCGCGGACCCTTATGTATATAGGTGTTCCTATGGGGTTGCAATTTTCTATTACTGCAATAGGGAGCATTATGTTGCAAAGTGCTAATAATGCTTTGGGAACGGCATGTGTTGCTGCTTTTACGGCAGCCATGCGCATCAAAATGTTCTGCATGTGTCCGCTTGAAAGTTTAGGTATTGCAATGGCTACTTATAGCGGGCAGAATTATGGAGCTGGAAAGCCCCGGCGTATTTGGCAAGGGATTAAAGCCAGTTCATTGATGATGGTGATTTATTGTGCATTTATGTTTGTGGTATTGATGCTTGGCGCAAGGACATTCGCCCTATTGTTTGTAGAGGCTTCCGAATTGGAAATATTGAAGGATACGGAGTTATTCCTTCACGTATCTGTTTCCTTTTTCCCTGTTTTGGGGTTGCTTTGCATCTTACGCTATAGCATTCAGGGGGTTGGATATACCAATCTGGCTATGTTGTCGGGAGTGTCCGAAATGATAGCCCGTATACTTGTCAGTGTTTATGCTGTACCGGTTTGGGGCTATCTGGCTGTTTGTTTTGGTGATCCTACCGCGTGGATTGCGGCCGATTTATTCTTAATACCCGCCTTCTTGTTTGTGTATCGTCGATTGCTTCGGATAGCAACCGATTAGTGGTTGCTACGAGCCTTATTGCGCTTATCGAGGGATTGCTTAAAGTTGTTTCTATCTTATAATTCTTTTGGTTTGTCATCAATGTTTTTGAGCTTAAACCCTAATAAACCTGCTAACAGGGGTTATGAGTTATATTTCTATTTTATGAGCTTTTCCAAAAAAAGCAGAGTCTGGCTTTGAGTAGGAATGTTGTATTTTGCCACATTGGAGTTTCTTCCCACTTTAATTGTGACAGCTTCTTTGGGTAGTGCCATAAACATATCCTCATCGGTGGTATCGTCGCCAATGGCCATAATGAAGTCGTAGTTGCCTGCTGCAATGAGTCTTTTAGCTTCCGAACCTTTATTGCTCTCACTGTCTTTTACTTCAACTATTTTGTTCCCTTTCATAATCTGAAGGTTATGTCTGGAACACGGATTAATTAAAGCATTGATGAGTTGGGTGACTCTTAAATCGGCTAACCAACTGTCTACATTACGGTAATGCCATACCAAAGCGGTATCTTTGACTTCTATTTTTGACCTTGGAGTGCGTTTGGCAATATGTCGCATGATTTTGGTAATTTCTTCATCCCATTCTATTTTAGCGATTCGGGTATGCCATTCCCCATTTTCTTTATAAAATGCTCCATGTTCAGCTGCGAGACTGATAGGCAATTGTCCCAGCCATTTCTCTAAAGTCTGTCGATCGCGTCCACTACTAATGACTACTTTATTTGTGGAATCAGCGCTGAGTTGGCCCAACAATTCCAAGAGTTTAGGAGAGGGATAAGCATCTTGAGGTTTTTTGTGGAAAGGGACAAGAGTGCCATCATAATCAAGCATAATCAGTTTGCTTTTTGCTCGTTTATAACTATTTTTGATGGTTTGCAAATTGCCTTTGTCCACTATCTTTTTTTGTAAAGCAATGTTCTTATTTCTTGTTTGTTCCAGTTCTTCAATGAAATCTTGCGCCCATTGTTTTACAGTTTGGGTGGAAATAATGCTTTGCATGGAATCTAATCGTTTCATTTGTTCTTCAATAGGCATCTCTAGGGCTGTGATCATAGCGGCTTCTATTTCCTTTGTGTTAGTGGGATTAACTATAATTGCATCGGATAGTTCAATGGCTGCGCCAGCCATTTCGCTTAGGATTAAGACTCCCGGTTGTTCCCGTTTGGTTGCCAGATATTCTTTGGCAACCAGGTTCATGCCATCTCTAAGTGGGGTAACCAAAGCTATATCTGACATTTCATATAATGCAGTCAGTTCTTCAAATTGAAAAGAACGATAGAAATAATAGATCGGAGTCCAGTCTAGGGTGGAATATTTTCCATTAATGGCACCTACCATCGTGTCGATCTGGCTTTTTAGCGCGGAATATCGTTCTACATTATCCCGGGATGGAGACACAATCATAACGAGTGATACCTTTCCTCGGTATTTGGGATTATGGTCTAGTAATCTTTCAAAACTTTCCAGTCGTAGCGGAATACCTTTACTGTAGTCGAGTCGGTCTACAGATAACATCAATTTGGCCCTGCCAAAGTTTTCACGAAGCTCTTCCGCTGTTGCTCTTGTGACTGGATTAAGCAAGGCTTCATGATACATTTCATAATTGATCCCCATAGGGAAAGCATCCACATCAACCACTCTGTCGTCTAATTGAATTTCATCCAAATTACAATCTAATTTTAGAACCCTATATATAGCGCTAATGAAATGTCTCATATAGTCATGAGTATGAAAAGCAACAAGATCCGCTCCTAACAGCCCTTTCAGTAACTCTGCGCTTTTGGGTAGTGTCCGGAATAATTCATATGATGGGAATGGAATATGATGAAAATATCCGATGCTTATATCGGATATGGCATCTCGCAGCATCCGGGGCAACAACATGAGTTGGTAGTCTTGTACCCAGACAATATCTCCCGGTTCGATAATCTTTAGGGCAGCTTCACAAAACAATGCATTGACTTCTTTGTATGCTTCCCAGTACCCATTTTCATAGTGAATATAGCTGGGGAAATAGTGGCAAAGGGGCCAAAGGATATTGTTACTGTAGCCTTCATAATATTTCTCTATCTGTTCGGGAGTAAGGTATACGGGGTGAAATTTCTGTTTGGTTAATTGCTTATCTATCGTTGCTTTTTCTTTGCTGTCTTTCAGGTACATACCGGGCCATCCAACCCAGTGTTTTTCATTTTTTGTTTCTAAAGAATCTAAACCGGTGGATAAACCTCCCTGACTGGGTATTACTTTATATTCATTATTTTCCTCAACAATTCTTAAAGGTAGTCTGTTAGATATAATAATAATTTTCATAAATGCGTATATTTGGGTCTTGGCTATAAATATTCAAAGGTGGGTGGATTTTATTGAAGACCAAGGCAGCTATTTATATAGAGAACAGCGGTAAAACGGCTTTTGTTCATATAGCGTAGAGTCTGTGTATAATAAATCAATGAAATACAAAATAAGAATGGGAAATTTGGATTACGGGGTTATTGGGAATTGCAGAACGGCAGCTTTAGTTTCTAAAAAAGGAAGTATTGACTGGCTTTGTTTTCCTTCTTTTGACTCCCCTTCTGTCTTTGCTAAAATATTGGATGAAAAGTCCGGTGGATATTTTGCTATAGAAGTTAATGAGCAATATCAAATTAAACAAGAATATATCAAGGGTACAAATATCATTTGCACCAGTTATTCATTGGAAGGTGAAGGAGCGTTTGAATTGATAGATTTTATACCACGTTATCGTGCTTCGGCTACAGATTATTATATGCCGCCGGAAGTGTACCGTTATATTCGTTATCTAAGTGGAAAGCCGAAGTTTAAAGTCGACTATGCTCCGGTGATGAACTATGCCAAAGAGGAAGCTGTTTTTCAAAAGTTCCCGGATTTTATAAAGACTGCTTCGTGTGAAAATTTGAAGGATAATATGTATCTGTATTCCAGTCTCGACTTCGACAATATTCTTGAAGGGAAAGAGATGACTTTGGAGAAAGATGAGTTTTTGTTGCTTTCTTATCATCAAAAGCTGATTGATATTGATATTGAACGAATTTATTTAGAGTATCAACGAACCAAGGTTTATTGGCTTAACTGGAATAATCGTTCCAGGAAGTTCCGCCAATATAACGATGCAGTATCGAGAAGTCTGTTAATTTTAAAGTTGATGTCTTTTCAGGAATCAGGGGCGGTCATTGCTGCTTTGACTACAAGCATTCCCGAAACGATAGGAGAGGGGCGTAACTGGGATTATCGTTTTTGTTGGATAAGAGATGCTTCCATGTCCATAGAGACACTCCTTAAGATGGGACATCGATCTGCTGCAAAGCGCTTTATGGGATTTATTAAAGGAATATTGAAGTCGAAATCAGATTCCTTCCAGATCATGTATGGCATTGATGGAAGCCGAAATCTGAAAGAAAAAGAATTGCCTCACCTTACGGGGTATGCGGATTCTAAGCCTGTAAGAGTTGGCAATGCTGCATACAATCAGAGGCAAAATGATTCGCTTGGCTATTTGATGGATGTGATTTATAATTATTATCTCCACTTTCCCGGCACTTTGGATGAAATGGAGGAAATGTGGGAGATTGTAAAAAACGTGGTGAAGGCTGTTTCTGCGGAATGGAGGAAGAAGGATCAAAGTATATGGGAATTCAGAAATATAGAAAAGCATTTTGTCTTTTCCAAAGTGATGTGTTGGGTAGCGTTGGATAGAGCTGTTACGATTGCTTCGTTTCTTGGTAAAGCCGATTATGAACAAAAATGGCATGCAGAGGCGGAGTGTATTAGAGAGGATGTGATGACACATGGCTGGAATGAGGAAATACAAAGTTTTACTCAAACATACGATAGCTTTGATGTTGATTCTTCCTTGTTATTAATGGAGCAGTATGGATTTATCGAAGCAAGTGATGAAAGATATGTCAAGACCGTAAAGAGAGTTAAGCAAGAGCTATTTTATAAAGGGTTGATGTATCGTTATAAAAATAGTGATGACTTTGGACGTCCTTCTTCGGCTTTTACCATTTGTACGTTTTGGTTGGTCAGGGCATTGTATGTTATTGGAGAGAAGGAGGAAGCACTAGGCATTTTTGACCAGTTGCTCTCTTATGCCAATCATTTGAAGCTGTTTAGTGAAGACCTTGATTTTGAGACAAAGAGACAATTGGGGAACTTCCCTCAGGCATATTCTCATTTGGCCTTAATTAATGCGGTGCTTTTGTTTGCTGACGAGAAAAGCTCTTCTAAGTTTATCCGGCCGTAAAAAGCTAACATGAAATGTGTGAAATATAGGTAAGGTGAATTATCTTTGCACCATGCTGAATGTTTATGCCCGAACGTAAAATCATACATATTGATATGGATGCTTTCTATGCCTCTGTGGAGCAACGGGACAACCCTGAATTGCGAGGAAAACCTGTTGCCGTAGGGCATGCGGAGGAAAGAGGAGTGGTGGCTACCGCCAGTTATGAAGCACGCCGATATGGTATTCATTCTGCCATGCCATCGCAAAGGGCTAAGAGATTGTGTCCGCAGTTGATTTTTATTCCCGGGAGGATGGACGTTTATAAAGAGGTATCGCGCCAGATACACGAAATATTCCATGATTATACAGATGTGATAGAACCGCTTTCGCTGGATGAGGCTTTTCTGGATGTTACGGAGAATAAACTGGATATTCCGCTGGCGGTGGATATTGCAAGAGAAATTAAACAAAGAATTCGTAATGAACTGAATCTTGTTGCATCCGCCGGGGTATCTTATAATAAATTTCTGGCAAAAATAGCATCGGATTACAGAAAGCCCAACGGCTTGTGTACTATTCATCCCTCCCAGGCGCTTGATTTTATTGCTCATTTACCCATTGAACGTTTTTGGGGTGTAGGCCCTGTAACGGCTAAAAAAATGCATGCTCTCGGCATTCATAACGGAACGCAATTGCGTGGCTGCTCCCAAAAAGTGCTTTTGAGAGAGTTTGGTAAGGTAGGGAGTGTTTATTATGATTTTGCGAGGGGGATTGATCTTCGTGCAGTAGAACCGGTACGCATTCGTAAGTCAATAGGTTGTGAACATACTCTGGAGAAAGATATATCGCGAAGATCGTCTGTGATTATAGAGTTGTATCATACTGCAGTGGAATTGGTGGAGCGTCTGGAACGAAAAGACTTTAAGGGCAATACGCTGACCCTGAAAATTAAGTTTCATGACTTCTGTCAAATTACACGGAGCAGCACTCAGAACGTGGAATTGACAGCATTAAACGTTATTTTACCTCTCGCCAAACAGTTACTTAAAGAAGTAGATTATGAACATCATCCTATTCGTCTTATTGGCTTGTCAGTATCCAATCCTAAAGAAGACGGAGGAGAAAGGGGAGTGTGGGAACAACTGAGTTTTGAGTTTAGCGATTGGAAATAATAAGTCTGAAAATAAGATAATGTGAAAAAGTATATTATATTTGTATTATAATCAAAAAAATACAAATATGAGCCTGTTTATGAATGTTTTATGGTTACTTCTTGGGGGAATACTGACTGCTGTGGAATATTTTGTCGGTAGCTTATTGTTGATCATTACGATTATTGGCATTCCTTTTGGAATACAGACCATGAAGCTTGCAGGGCTCGCTTTGTTGCCTTTTGGCAAAGAAGTGCGAAGTTGCCCGCATTCCAGTGGTTGTTTATCTGTTATGATGAATATTCTGTGGATCTTTCTGGGAGGTATTTGGATTAGTCTTTCTCATTTAGTGTTTGGTATATTGCTTTGTATCACTGTCATTGGCATACCTTTTGGCTTGCAACACTTTAAGTTGGCTGCATTAGCGCTGTCTCCCTTTGGAAAAGAAATAGTAAGTGTCTGAACCGCTTTTCCCGTAGCTCGTAGGGGAAGGACAATTTGCTCTACGAGCTACGCCTTGTTGCTCTACGACGAAAGCATGCTCCCTCTACGAGGAAAAAGTAGTTGCTCTATGAGCTATGCTTTTGCTTTTAAGTACGCGGAATTTCAATCTGTCTCTGTATAGAGGATATTATAATAAAAAAGACGGGGAACTTTTCAGTTCTCCGCCTTTTTCAATTTATTTAAAGGTGTCATTTACATAGTTGGCTGCTTTACAAGCAGTTTTTGGAGTTTGCCATTCAAGGCTTGGCACATAGGTCCGTTTCCCATTGCTTGGTAACGTTTAATACGGTACTGCAACATCATAATTTCATTTACATTCTTTTTCATAATCGTCATCTTTTTGTGCCTTCCGCGTTTCGGAAAGCTGGTTTTCTTTTATTTCTTTATTTCACTGCAAAGATACGCCTTTATCTTGAATAATATGTTTTATAACATAATAATATGCTTATTTTTATCATTTTTTTAATGTTAAGGCTCTTTTTTTACATTTATATATTACAGAATTATTGCATACCTTTGTGCCATTGATCTTTAATAAAGACTATAAACAGATAAAAGTCAATGGTGAACAAGCTGATAGTTTTATTGCAAAGTCCTTATCCTTTGCTCGGAAAGCGGTGGAAAACGGTTGTATATCCTTCGGTGATTGTTTTTCTGGTTCTGTTCTTTTTCGAGCCATTCGGCCTTTCTGGACTTGGCTCACTAAAGTTTTGGGTGACTTTGGGTTATGGATTGGTTTCGGCATTGTCAATAAGTGTTTTTGTCTATGCATTGCCTTTGTTGTTTCGCAGGCATTATAAGAATTGGACGCTTGGAAAGAACTTTCTACAAACTTTATTCCTTTGGCTGACTATTGCCATAGGCAATTGGCTTTACTCGGTAATCTTATTTCATGCTTCTTTAAACTGGGGGACTTTTGGAACTTTTTTGTTTTGGGTGATATTATTAGGACCAATACCTTCGGGCTTCTTCATGCTCTGGAACCGGAATATGTTGTTAGCACGAAATTTAAAAGAAGCAATGGAGATCAACATGCATTTGGCTAAGAATTTGGAAGTGAAAAGAATGTCTTTTACTTCGTCTGGCAGTCAACTGTTTGAGAAACAAGAACAGCATATCAGTGAAGCGTCACAGGAGGTTGGTGCGGAAGATTCGGAAGGAAGTGTATTTGCTAAGGAAAAAGGCTATGCTGGTTCACAAGGTGCTTTTTCTGCTTTTGAAGAACCGGTTAAAAACCGGATGTTGGAGTTTTACGGCAGTACGAAAGAGCAGTTGGCAATAGAAGCCGATGATTTGATGTATGTGGAAGCTGATGGTAATTATGTGAAAGTGGTCTATCGGAAAGCTGATGGAGTGGGGCGGAAATTACTCCGCTGTACGATGAAGCAGGCGGAAGGTACGGTAGTGGATTGTCCTTTTATTATTCGGTGCCATCGTGCCTTTTTGGTCAATATCCGTTGGGTGGTGAAAGTTGATGGTAATTCTCAAGGTTTTCGGCTTAGCTTGCAGGGGTGTGAGGAGGAAGTCCCGGTTTCAAGGGCTTATACCGATGAGGTAAAATCCAGAATAGAACGGACGGAATAAGGTTAGTTACTCGTCACAAATCATAAGTACAGGCTTGCTATTCGTCACAGCGGGTAGGCATTGGTCACAAATCCGGGATGTCTGTCCCGGAATTTTTTTTGTCCGGAGGCGAAGGTTTATGTTTGCCGATGAGAAAATCTGAAAAGAATGAAACATAGGAACATAAACAAGGTGAAAAGAGTTTTTTTATTATTGATAGGGTGCACCGGTTGGTGGCTATCTGATGCAGTGGCACAGACCATTCCGGGGGATACCGTTTTCATACAGCTGTCTTTGAAGGGCGCAAAAGTGAATGAAGTATCGGATAGTGTGAAATTGGACGAAGTCGTGGTGAAAGCCCGGAAAACTCCGTTAGCCAATAGCCGGTGGAGCGATCTTCATCCGGTTGATCTGGTTACCACCGGTGGGGCGAACGGTGATTTATATAAGGCATTGCAAACGCTTCCCGGTACGCAGGTGCAGGGAGAAAGTGGTCGTCTGCTGGTACGTGGCGGGAGTAGCGAGGAGACTCAGACCTTCATTGATGGGATGCATGTGCTCAATCCATATACTTCTACGGGGAATAATACACCGGCTCGCGGACGATATTCTACTTTTATGTTTAGCGGGATTAATCTTTCGTCGGGAGGGGCTCCATTGGAGTATGGTGAGGCGCTTTCTGCGGTATTGCCTTTGGATACAAAGGATGAGAGCCGTATTAATAAGACGGGAGTGAATCTTTCTACCGTCGGGGCTGGTGGAGGAGGTACCCGTGCCTTCAATAAAGGTTCGTTATCGACTAATTTGGAATATCAGGACCTGACAACTTATAATAAGATTTATCCAGGACGTTATCATTTCAAGGATCCTTACCGAATGATGACTGGTGCGGCCCAGTTTCGCTATCATCCCGGTGAGCATAGTTTATTGAAAGTCTATACGGAGTATGACCGGACTGATTTTTCCAATTATCAGGAGGATGACGGTCGTTTATTCGATCTGAGTGAAGATAACATCTATCTCAATGCAACTTACCGGAATACTGGCACTGGAGGATGGAAGTGGTTCTCCGGCATGGCATATTCCTATTATAACCGTGGAATTGGCGGAGCGGTGATGCGTGGTGATAGCTGGAATGAGCGGCAACAGGAATTACATCTGAAAGCGAAAGCATCCCGGAGAGTGTCTTCTCTTTTACATTTGGAGATGGGAGTGGAGAGTTTTGTCAGGCAGTATAAAGATCGTTATGCTGTGAAAAGCGGACTTCAACCGGTAACAGGTACCGGTGATGCTGACAGTATTGAGATAGATAGCCGGCATGCCATTCATCCGGTTATTGTTGCCGGTTTCTTTTCGGCAATATACTATCCGTTGGAGAATCTGAAGGCGGAACTTTCGCTCCGTCCCGAATATACGTCTAACAATCACCAAATGACTTTCTCTCCACGTGTGGCGCTGAATTATTATTGGGATAATATCGTATTCTCGGCTACAGCAGGCCGTTATACCCAATTACCACAAAACAAATATTTGGTGCTGAATGCCAAACTGAAGCCGGAAACCTGCCTGCAATATAATTTAGGAGCGCAATACCGCTATGCGGGACGGGTGTATAAAGCTGAACTTTATTATAAGAAATACACTCATCTGGCATTATTTGATGAAATCAATACGGAAGAGTTCCTGAATAGCGGAAGTGATGGGCAGTCGGAGTTATTGAAGCGCGAATATTCAGGAGATATTGGTCGGTTAGCCTCCACCGGATATGGGCATAGTAAAGGCATTGATCTGTTTTTTGATGATCGCGCGTCTTTCAGTCACTTGGAATATCAGTTGTCCTATACTTACAATATTTCCAAACGGAAGTATGCGGAATATAATGAGTTGACTACTCCTCAATATGCTACGCGTCATAATGCCTCACTGGTGTTGAAATATACCATACCGCGGTGGGGAACGATTATCGGGCTGACCAATCGTTTCAGTAGCGGACGTCCTTATCATAATCCCTTAAGGGCGGGGCTGATGAATGATGAAGTAAAACCTTACAATAGTCTGGATTTGGGATTGACATTCCTTCCCAGTCGTAAAGTTATTATTCATGCTTCGGCGAGTAATATCTTATGCCGGAAGAACGAGTTTGGCCGGGTGGACAATAAATCGGTGTTAGCTACGAGTGATCATTTCTTTTATATCGGAGTCTATATTACGCTTGGGAAGAAAGCGGCTTATGATGTTTCCAATTTTTAAGAAGGAAGAATCTGTTTCGCCTTGTCTTCGATGCATTTGTAGAAGGAGGCTGGGGGATATGATGAATAATTTTCAATTGATTTATAAAATAAGTAGTTAATTATCAAAAAGAAAAGAGTATGAAGAATCAAAGTAGAAAAAGTACGGGATTTTTAGGATCGATTGGGTTGCTGCTATTGATTTCGCAAGCGATATCTGCTCAAAGCCTGACATTGGAGGTACAGGGCATTGAGAAGGTAAAGGGAAATCTTCGTGTAGGTATTTTCAACTCCAAAGAGACTTTTATGAAGAAGCCATTAGCGGGTTTTGGGGTACCGGTAAAGGATAAGGTGATGATTATTCCTTGTAAGGGGCTTCCGGCTGGAAGCTATGCCATCTCAATGTTTCAGGATGAGAATTCAGATGGAGTATTGAATACTGAATCGTATGGGAGGCCTATTGAAAAGTATGGCTTTAGTAATGATGCAACCGGGGTGATGGGACCTCCTTCTTATGAGAAGTGCTGTTTCACTTTTGCCAAAGACACCACTTTAGTTGTGCATTTAAAGTAACGGGTTTGTTTTATGGAAGCCTGATTATTATTGGGCTTGTGTCGCTTGAAATAGCGGTTCTATTTGATGTAAATGCAACTTCTATTTACCTGAAATAGAACTTCTGTTTTGTTCAAATAGAACCGCTAGTGCGAAGTTGGAAAGGTCATAGTGCGGAAAACCTATGAGATTGCTATAAACTTCAATATTCTTAAATAAGTGGGGTGACAAAAGCTCTAAAAGAACAAAACGCCCTTGCTGCATTATATTGTAGCGAGGGCATTCTTATATAATTAGGTATTTCCATACCTTATTATTTGAAAACTTCGCGATTCTTTTTGCTTTTCTGAATAGCTTTGTGATTTATTTAAAGTCCGGAAGTTACTTTCTTATCTTATCTTTAAGTCTATTGTCTATACGTTTGCCAAACAGAGGACCGGTGGGGATAAATTTGGTTTTATATTTAGGTAAAGACAGAGAGGCAATACTGCGTGTTGGAATATCTGTTTTGCCAGCTTTAATAAGGGCTATTTTTAGCAAAGTCTCCTGTTCATCACCTAATTGATATCCATCCATTGGATTGTCTTGTTCTTCGGTGTTAGGACTTAGCCCGTTCGGCATGCAGGGATTATTACCATTTTTATCAGCATACCGGTTAATCATGACATAAAAGCCCCAGTTTTCAATACTTTTAGGACTATTTTTATAAATATCGCTGGGTTGCAACACCATTCCCGTACAATATTTACCATGAGAGCTTGTACCAATAAGATCCACGTCCATAAATGGCATTAACTCTATTAACAAGGCTTCAGAAGCAGATGCTGTACCTGAGCTGATTAGACCATAAATTTTGTTCAGACCGATGTTGGCATCTGCTGTGCTGACTTTAATCGTGTTTTGATTTTCATCATAAACATCAAAGTCCGTGGCAAAATAAGTATTTATATCTTCGCCCTTTTGTTTGAAGTAAGCCATGTAACCATCATTCCATATCTCTGTTGAACACCGGGCGTGGGCTTTTACCTCACTTTCAGGTGCAAACATGGAGGCTAATGCATTTTCTGTAATGACGTAACCTCCGCCGTTGTAGCGTAAGTCCAGAATGAGTTCTTTGACACCTTCTGCTTTAAAGGTTTTACAGATTTCTATAAGCTTGGGTACAGATACCAAATCGAAGCTACTGTATGCCAAATAGCCTACTTTCTTTCCGTTACAATCGAATATTTTAGAGGCGAGTATGGGGTTCTCGTACATTTTTATAGCGGCAAGAGATATGCTGTTGCCTAGTTGAATGCCCTGTCCTGTATCAGTTCCCATTCCTAATGTGACCTTTGAACTGTATAATGCATCCAGATAATTGGCATCCGTGATATCTTTTCCGTCCAATTTCATGATGATATCTCCACGTTTCAGGCCTGCTTGTTGTGCGGGGCTACCGTCGTATACAAAACTGATCACAAAGAAATAAGCATCTGCATTTGTGAACTTTCCCATCGCTACGTCATATCCGTAAGTCGTTTCTACACCTTTCAAACTGTTTGTGAAACTATCATAATCATTGGTCAACATGGTCCACTTGTCCACATCTTTTCCGTTCTCCTTGTAACGGATTTCTTTTACTGTGCTAATGGGATCGGTATTTGTATCAGGATTTAGTTTCTTGATATCAGAAGCGATCTCCTTATTCCATAGATATATGTCCGAAAGTGCGTCACTGGCAAATTGGTTGGCGTAGTAAATTTCATCGGTAGTGATGCGTTGGTCTGTCTTATTGTTATCATTGTTATCCTCGCTTTTGGAGCATCCGCTCATCATAAAAAGGATAGAGAAGGCAGTGAAAATAGAATAGAATAATTTCATGAGATTTTATTTTTAAGTTTTATAATTATGATATAAATATATTAGTTCGTTTTTTTGTAAAAAACTGCATAAATAACTGTTATAAACATATTAAGGTATATGGCATGAAAAATGATAATAAGCGTATTTTTTCATCTATTAGTAAAAAACAGTTAAGAGGTAAATACTCTATAACTTTCAGTGCACAAAATTATAAAAAAAATTATATTACAAGATTCTTTTAGAAAGTTTTGTTTTCCTTTTTATGAGAAAAGAGTGAATTTTAGTTGAAAGTTTGCAGGGGTAATTGTCAGGTATTGATCAGAGAATCCCCGAAAATGAAGGACGTGATATTTGTTTATATTAGTAGTTCTTTAATTTGTTCCATCCACTTTTCCTGATTTCTTAATTGATATAAATTTCACTGCCTTAGTTTTATAAGTAGAAGTTAAACTCTTATTCTATAGCTTCTATAATGGCTCTTACCCTTCTTTCTGTGGTCATAGGATATTCAAATTCATTGATTGTTACTGTGCCGCCCATGGAAACTTGTTCGTTACGGTACAACATTCTGCTGTCTTGTGGTTCTCTGGCAGAAAAGTGAAATTCCATGATTCCGGTTTCTGCAGCGATACGGGCTATATTATTTTCATTCACTCCGCAGCCGGCTATTAATGAGATGCGTCCGGCTGCCCGCTTCTGAAGTTCAGCCAATAGTTCTATGCCGTCTTCTGCTGTTTTTTTTTGCCCTGAGGTAAGCACACGTTGACAACCTAATTTTATGAGTTGTCTGAGAGCCTTCTGAGGGTTTTTGCATACATCAAAAGCCCGGTGAAAAGTAACGGAAAGCCCTTTAGCTTTTTTCATAAGCCTTTTCATGGTAACGACGTCAATTTCTCCTTCCGGAGTCAGGCAGCCAAAGACTACTCCGTCTGCTTTCAGTTGGCGGGCTATCTCTATGTCTTTCTCCATGATGAGCAGTTCACATTCTGAATAAAGAAAATCACCACTGCGGGGACGGATAATGACATGTAGCTTTGCAGCCGTCAGTACTTCACGTGCCAAAGCTATTTTCCCATACGATGGCGTTGTGCCCCCTTCGGGAATACCGTCGCATAGCTCTATACGGTGGGCTCCTGCGCGCATTCCGTTCCAGGCACTATCAACAGAGTTTGCACATATTTCAAATTGGTATCTCATCTTTTGGAGTTGAGATTGTGTGGCAGAGTTTATTGTCGAGGAGTTTGTCATACTGTATAAATCATTAATAGAGTGGAGTATAATATAATTGTGTCATCGTACCTTGTGTAGATTTTTAGATAAAAAAGGCAATGCTGCTAACTTTAGATTTGCAAAATTACCCTCGCTACAATATTGTAGGCGAGGGTAATCGTTGTTTATCCCTTTTAGGATATTTCTGTTCTGATATTATAAACCCGGATTTCTTCTTTATTTAGCATAACTTACTGAACGTGTTTCACGGATAACAGTGATTTTTACTTGTCCCGGATAAGTCATCTCATCTTGTATCTTCTTGGCAATCTCACCGGACAGGTTTTCGGTTTGTTTGTCGTCAATCTTATCTGCACCTACAATAACGCGCAATTCACGACCGGCCTGAATGGCATAAGTTTTAGTTACTCCCGGATAAGACATGGCTAATTGTTCCAAGTCATTCAACCGTTTGATATAGGCTTCTACTATTTCGCGACGTGCACCGGGACGTGCGCCAGATATTGCATCGCATACCTGTACAATAGGAGCTAAAAGACTCGTCATTTCCACTTCATCATGGTGTGCACCTATGGCATTGCAAATATCTGGTTTTTCCTTAAACTTCTCTGCTAACTTCATACCATAAAGAGCATGTGGCAATTCTGGTTCTTCATCAGGCACTTTACCTATATCGTGTAGCAATCCGGCGCGTTTTGCCTTCTTAGGATTGAGTCCTAATTCCGATGCCATTACAGCACAAAGGTTGGCTGTTTCACGTGCATGTTGCAGTAAGTTCTGTCCGTAGGAAGAACGATATTTCATTTTACCAATAATGCGGATCAATTCGGGATGTAAACCATGTATACCCAAGTCAATAGTAGTACGTTTACCGGTTTCGATAATTTCTTCTTCCACCTGTTTGCGTACTTTGGCGACAACTTCTTCAATACGTGCCGGATGAATACGACCATCGGTAACGAGTTGGTGCAGTGCCAATCGGGCAACTTCGCGGCGAACAGGGTCAAATGCCGATAATACAATAGCTTCCGGTGTATCATCCACTACTATCTCAACTCCGGTAGCGGCTTCTAATGCACGGATATTCCGTCCTTCACGGCCAATTATACGACCTTTGATTTCGTCAGATTCAATGTGGAATACGGTGACTGAGTTTTCAATGGCTGATTCTGTAGCTACGCGCTGTATAGTCTGTATCACGATGCGTTTAGCTTCCTTGTTAGCCGTTAGTTTTGCATCATCCATAATATCATTGATGTATGATTGAGCCTGTGTCTTGGCTTCTTCCTTTAAAGATTCAACCATGCGCTCTTTAGCTTCCTCTGCCGAAAGTCCGGAGATGGCTTCCAACTTAACAATCTCTTGCTGCTGCAATTTGTCCAACTCCTCTTTTTTCTTGTCTACAATGACAATTTGTGCTTCGAGATTCTCTTTTACGGCTTCAGCTTCAGCCTTTTTACGTTGTATTTCTTCTTGGCGTTGACTTAAAACGAGTTCACGTTGTTTCAGCTTATTCTCTGCCTGCTGTATTTTTTGATTACGTATAGCAACTTCTTTCTCCAAGTCAGCTTTCTTGTTCAGGAACTTTTCCTTTACTTCAAGTAATTTATTCTTTTTAATTACTTCTGCTTCTGTTTCTGCTTCTTTTAAGATACTATCGTATTTGCTCTTTAGGCCATACTTGAAAAGTATGTACGAGCCTAATCCTCCGATTAGTAGGCATACAATGGATGCAATTATTATAAATACTATCATTTTAATTTGTTTTAGGTATATAAATTAAAAAACGCACTGTCAAAAGGCTATTCTTTTTCAAGAATAGTTCTTATGTACAGTGCGTGATGTTATTATTTCTCTGTTGGCAATAAACTATAAGGCAAAGAATTTATTTCATTTTCTGAAATATGTTTCCAATACCTCTGTTAGTTCATCTATCTTTTCTGCATATGGGCGAGTATCATTACGGTCTTTAATATGTAGATTTTCCAAAGCGAATTGATAAGCTACCATTACTATTATCTTCTCCGGAACCACATCCTTATAATGTTCTCTATAAGCATTAAGCCGTATATCCACCTGTTTTGCTGCTTCTCTGACCATTTCTTCGTCTTCACGTAATATGGTGAGCGGATAGGTAGAACCTGCCATTTGCAGATTTATTCTTATTTTATCGTTCATACATGCTTTCTTTATCCATTTAATAAAGCGATGCATTTATCGACTTCACGCACTAATTTCGACAATCGCAGTTTGGTTTCTTTAACGTCACTGCCGTTAAGGCTGATTGTCATAGCTGTTTTTAGGTTTGTATAGTCCGCTTCTAAAGTTTCGTATGCTGCATGTACCTGTTCGCATTCTTCTTGTTTGGCTTTGAGAAGTTGCTCTAGTTCTGCATTTTCGCGCTTTAATTCATCATGCAGGTAGATTAAATGGCGCAATCTTGCTTCAAAGGTACTTAATCGCTTCTTTTCTTCTTCCGTCATTACTATACCAAAATTGTACACAAAAATACAATTTAGTTATAGATTACAAAAGCTTTTCACGGAAAAATGCAAAATTATTATGGAATTAGCTATGAGTGTGCGGTCTTTTTTCTCCTTTTTTAATTAATGTGTAATGCGACATTATTGTCTTTTAGCTTTAATGCTATAAGGTTTATATTATAATTATGATGCTAGCAGATAATTATTTTATATTATAATTTGGTTTATAAAATAAACTAGTTATATTTGCATTTGAATATAGATTTAGTGTTTTGAAATCATAGAGTTATATAATTTTTATGTATAAAAGCGAATTCTACATTTGTGCCCCAATTAGAGATTCCTGTCTCTAACAGAAATTTGAATTGTTAATACCGGAATATAAAGGGATGTGCATTGAATTTGTAGGAACGGAAGATTCGTAAAAGAAAAAAATAGGATTATATTAATTTAATAATGGAGGGCGTTTTATGAAGAATCAAAAATTAAATGAGCAGGAGAGCTTGGAACTTATAACCAATATGATACAAAATACGCGTCATAATTTGGATATGGGAAGTGGAAATATGTTTTTATTGTGGGGATATGTTTCTGCAATAGTGACTTTAGTTATTATAGGCGGATTATATTGGAGCAAAAGTGCACTCTGGATGTGGGGATTTTGGGGAATACCTGTGATAGGCTATTTATTTACCATATTAGTTTTGCCCCAAAGACAAAAATACATAAAAACATATACGGATAAAGTGTTAGGAGAAATATGGGGCGTTTTAGGTATTTTTTGTATGGTCGTTTCTATAGCTGCTACTTTTACACATTCGTATGAGATTATTCTACCGTTGTGTGCTATCATCCTTCCAATAGGCAGTATTATTACGGGAATTATTATTCGTTATACTTCGTTCTCGCTTTTTCCTATTGTAGGATTGCTCTTAGGTCTTGATATGATGATGAGAATATTAGTTAAAACTTTCTCTTATTCATATTGGGATATGGCAGAGTTTGTGTTAATCGTTATCTTTGTGATGATAATACCGGGCCATTTTCTGAACTATAAAGCGAAAAAAGAAAGTAGTAAATTGGGTGAGTGAAAAGTTGTAGTTATGTTTAAAGAATTGAATCCTTTGCTTCACTCTGAGTTGAGGTTGGCTATAGTCTCTCTTCTTATAAGTGTGGAAGAAGCTGATTTTGTCTACATACGGCAGCAGACAGGAGCTACGGCTGGGAATCTTAGTGTGCAGATAGATAAATTGGGAAAAGCAGGTTATGTAAAAATAAGGAAAATTTTTAGGGGAAAAATGCCTTGTACACTTTGTAAAATTACTCCGAAGGGCATTGATGCTTTTGAAGAGTATGTGGAAGCTTTAAAAACATATATAATTAAATAGGAATGATATGAGAATCTTAGTGACTTATGCCGTGCAAGAGGAATTTACAGAATTAAGATTTCCCGGAGTTAAAGATGGCGAAGAAGTGCAAATCGGTTATTTACGTACGGGAATAGGCAAGGTAAAATCTGCTTTTTATCTTTCGGAAGCAATCAATCATGGTCAACCGGATCTGGTGATTAATATCGGCACAGCCGGAGCTATTCATCATCAGGTTGGTGACATCTTTGTCTGTCGTTATTTTGTGGATAGAGATATGCAGAAATTAGCTGATTTAGGGGTGGAAAGCGAAATTGATTCATCTACGCTTTTGGCTGAAAAAGGCTATTGCGGGCATTGGACGGAATCTGGTATTTGTAATACCGGTGATTCTTTTCTTACAGAGTTAGAGCATGTAAAGGGAGATGTAGTAGATATGGAAGCTTACGCTCAGGCTTTGGTTTGCCGTGCTAAAAATATTCCATTTATTGCAGTGAAGTATGTAACTGATGTGATAGGACAAAATTCAGTGAAGCATTGGGAAGATAAATTAGCCGATGCTCGTAAGGGTTTGGATCATTTCTTTAATGAGCTAAAGAAAGAAGTTTAATCTTATATTTTTAATAGTTAAGGTTAGTGGATGATTGCTAATCTTCGGTGTGTCTATAAATTAATAGTCTTTTATTGACCCCGTTCTTGGTTTTTTAGTATTTTTGCAATGTACCGAGGTGACATTAGGTGCGGAAAACAATTGTTTAATTAGCACAAATAAGTCAAAGTTATGTACACAGTCATCAAACGTATGGAAGTGTCGGCATCTCATTGCTTGCATCTTTCTTACCGGAGCAAATGTGAAAATTTGCACGGTCACAATTGGATTATTACCGTTTATTGTCGTTCTGCGGAATTAAATGAAAACGGAATGGTCGTGGATTTTAGTCAGATTAAAGAACTGGTAAAAGAAAAGCTTGATCATCATAATCTTAATGAAATACTTTCTTTTAATCCTACCGCCGAAAATATAGCTCGTTGGATTTGTGAGCAGATTCCCACTTGCTTTAAAGTTAGTGTGCAGGAGTCTGAAGCTAATATAGCTGTTTATGAGAAAGATTAATGAGATATTTTACAGCCTGCAAGGTGAAGGATATTATACGGGCACACCGTCTGTCTTTATTCGTTTTTCCGGTTGTAATTTGAAATGCTCTTTTTGTGATACCTATCATGAGGAGGGGAGTATGATGTCTGATGATGAAATTATAGCGGAAGTACGAAAGTACCCTGCTGTTGCGGTTATTTTAACAGGTGGAGAACCTTCTCTTTTCATTGACAGCGAGTTTGTGGATCGCCTTCATCAAGAGGGAAAGTATGTTTGTATAGAAACAAATGGGACTAATCCGTTACCGGACAATATTGATTGGGTTACTTGTTCGCCTAAGCAGGGAGTGAAACTAGGTCTTACCCGTATGGATGAGGTGAAAGTGGTTTATGAGGGACAGGATATTACTGTCTATGAGTTTCTTCCCGCTGAACATTTCTTTTTGCAGCCTTGCTCCTGTAGTAATACGGAAGAAACTGTAGCTTGTGTGATGGAACATCCCAAATGGCGATTAAGCTTGCAAACACATAAATTGATTGGTATGAAATGACATTAGAGCGAATAGTTCTCGTTTAAGAGCCGGCTTTCTCAGGTGTTTATCTTCGTTTAGCACTTTCAAACAAAGTTATTAAAAGAGTGATTGGGTAGTTTATTAAATAAGTTCATACTTGTCTTGATCTTCAAAACTTGGTCTATATTATAGATATGGGAGCTTATAACGGGTAAAAAGTTTGTTTGTTATATAAATGTAATAGCGATGCAATAAGCAGTTTTGTTTTTATGCTTTATTTTACGACAAATTAGAATACTATCAATATGAAATCAGTTCGTTTTTTATCTCTATTGTTCCTGTTGACTTTCTCTACAGGTTATTTGTTGGCTGCTGATCAGCCAGTTAAAAAAGAAATTATTGTAAAAGGAGTGGTGACGGATACACAGAAAATTCCCATAACCGGAGTGGTGGTTACTGATGGGGTGAATTTTACCCAGACTGATGCCAAAGGATATTATCAGTTGGTTTCTGATCCCAGTCAGTCGAAGTTTGTCTATCTTTCTGTTCCTACATTTTATAAAGCGCCGGTTGAGAAAGCTTTGCCTACCGGCTATTATGCTCGTCTGGATACGACGAAGAAAAAAAATCGTTGTAATTTTCAGCTAGTCAAACAACAACCGGCCGAACGTTTTGCTTTTATTACAATTTCCGATCCTCAGGTGAAAAATGAATGGCAGTTAGAGCGCTTTCGTAAAGAAACGGTTCCAGACTTGGCAGAAACATTGGGACAGTTCTCTTCGGAACCAGTCTATGGGATGGTTTTAGGTGATATAGTGTGGGATGCCATGCCTCTTTTTGATGGTTATAAAGAAGCAATATCTTCTTTGCCAATAACAATGTATCATACGATAGGAAATCATGATTTTGATTTGCTGTATCCGGCATTAAGTCAGTCGGAAAATAAGAGTAATTATGGTGAACACGTGTTTAATGATAATTTTGGCCCAACAGATTATTCTTTTAATGTAGGTAAGGTACATATCATATCAATGAAAGACATTGATTATGAAGGCCAACGAAAATATGTGGAAGAGTTTACTCCTGAACAATTAGAGTGGTTGAAGAAAGACCTTAGTTATGTGAGCCCCGGTTCTACTGTTTTCCTTAATTTGCATGCTCCGGCTTATAATCGTTCCACTACGGGAGGAAACATTCGTAATGCTGAGGAATTATATGGTATATTGAAAAATTATAAGGTGCATATCTTTGATGGACATACGCATTATTACGAGAACAGAGTGGTCAGTCCGGATATTTATGAACACAATATTGGTGCTGCCTGTGGTGCCTGGTGGGCAGGAGAAGTAAATCGCTGTGGTGCTCCCAATGGTTATCTGATTGTTCAGGTAAATGGTGACCAGGTTTCCTGGCAATACAAAGCAACAGGTCGGCCTTTGGATTATCAATTTCATGTGTATAAGCCCGGTGAATTTGAGAGCCAGCCGGACTTCTTAGTGGTAAATGTTTGGGATTATGATCCGGCATGGAAATTATCTTATTATGAGAATGGAGTAGAGAAACCCGGGGTGTTAGAAGAGTTTGCTGATGAAGACCAAAATTATATCACAATGAAAAAAGGCAAGAAAACGAACTACCATACTTTACATCTATTTCGGGTGCGTCCTTCGGAAGGAGCTGTGACAGCTAAGATTGTTGCAATCAACCGCTTTGGACAGACATTTAGCCAAACAGTGTCATTGAAGTAGCGTCCGTACTCAATGAATGTATTTCGTGAGATTTCTCCAATTTAATGTCAGAATTTTCCTGACCTATAAACTAATAATAGCTGCAAACTTTTCATTTGCAGCTATTTATCTATGCACGGGAGGAGAGGCTCGAACTCCCGACACCCGGTTTTGGAGACCGGTGCTCTACCAACTGAGCTACTCCCGTGTTTAGTCGCTGTATTAGCGACTGCAAAGGTAATGCAATCTTTCATTTCTGCAAGGATTGCATTTCTTTATTTTAGGGCGTTCTGCAGCTATAACATCTGTAAATCTTGATACATAATGCGATAGAGCGTCGCTTTTTTTTCTAAGCTTAATGGATATGCTCTTGAGGAGGATGGCATCCGATATAAACGCATAGGCTTGTCCTCATAAATAAACGAAGTGTAATCTCCTACCTTGGGTTTCTCTATTGAAAATTGTGCACATATCGTTTCAGTCGCTTTCTCTCCAGTTGTGGTAATAGCTTTGCAGTGTGGGAGCTGAAGCAAAAGCTCTTTAATGTCAGTCGGTTTCACTATTTCTAGAAATTTGTCGGAGGCATTGTCTTGTAACCGTCGTATGGCGGAAGCTGTGTCGAATAAGGCAATGCCTGTCTCTGATAGAAAACGGATGATGCGTTCTCTATCGAATGCTTTTTCCGCCTCTTTCAAGAAGTGAGTTTTATCATTAAAAAATAATAGTCCGGTAATTCTCCACATGTCATTGTTCCAATTAGGATAATAAAAATCCATTGACCATCGTTTCTTTTGAGGCGGAAAACTTCCTAACATTAATAAACTGGCGTTAGCCGGGAGAAAAGGTTTTAAAGGATGTAACTCTATTTCCATAATTTACGGTTCTTCTTTTATACGTGCTCATATCACATGGATTATCCTGCGATCTCCAAATTACTCATTCGTTCTGTAATATGAAAAGGAAAATCAGGATATTCATATAGTCTGAAACGGGGTTCCGTTTTGCCTTTGGTGTAATTCCAAATGCTTGCATAATCCTCCGCGTCTTCTCCCATCCCTTGGAGTTGTCGCAAATAAGCCGCTATAGATTTATTTTCGACAATGTACACTTGACCTAACAAGTCAATAATGGGACTGTGCCGACGTGTGCCGTCGTGTTCAAAACGAAGAATGCGTTTACCATCGGGGGTTATCCCTATGAGGTTGAATGTCATACTTTTGCCAATGGCCGGTAAGTTGAGAACATTACGGTCTGTTGCAAGAAAGGGCAACCGGTGGATTTTCAGAAATTGATTAATGCACTCTGCCGGATCAAGCGTTATTTCGAGTGCTGTGGAGAGGTAGTGTGCATCTTCTTTTGTCAATTTGCCAAAGCACCTTTCTTCTTCCTGCTCTTGTATGGACCGGCTGTTTGGGGTAAAGACTGCATTGTTTTCTTCAAATCCCTTAACGGAGAAAGTATAGTAACAAATCACTCCCTGTTGGTTGAGTACCTGTCGCAAGCGGGTGGTATGTCCTCGGCGGGAAGCAGCTACATTGTATACCAATTGATTAGTGATGAGCCATCCGGCTGATAGTAACTTTCGGATACCTTCTTTAGCTTCTGTTGTCATCTCCAGTGGCGTTTGAAAATGGGTCTGAATGATAAATTGGCGAATGCCTATTGCTGAAGCTTTCTCTTTGAAATCACGTAATATTTCGACTAATTCGTCATTGATTCTCATTGGCAGGTAAGCAGGTAAACGAGTTCCTAATCGAACTCGTTGCAGCTCGGCATATTTCTCTCCTTCGGGGCGGTCCTGGTTTGCTTTTTGTTTACGTGCTGCCATGCGATATACTGCATTGAGGATGGACTTTAATGTCTTATTTTGGCTCATAAGGGCATCTCCTCCCGTGATGAGAATATCACGTAGTTGGGTGTCTTCTTCGAAATAAGTCATCAACCGACGCAATTTTTTTTCCCATGTTTCTTTGGGTTGTAGCGTCATAAACTCAAAATTGAGGCGCTTACTTTGAAAATCATACATGCGTTGACAAGAAGCACAAAGACCTCCGCAAGCACGTCCCATGGTGTCCGGAATGAGTATGGCCACTTCCGGATAACGGCGATGGATATTATGCCCGTCAGGTAGTAACCATCCGGCGGCGTTTGGCTTTCCGGCTTCTACAATATCCTCCCGTTCCCAGGCTTGTATTTGTCCATAGGTTTCCACCAATTGGGGGGAGTAAAGAATATAACTGCGTATCGCATCGTCATTGTAACCGGATTTTGTACAATTCAAAAGAGATAAGTAATAAGGAGTGGCGAAAAATGGCATTCCTTTTTTGCGTGCTCGCGAGAGGAGGTACATTGTCTCTGCAGAAAGAGAATTTCCTAAAAAGCGATTTAGTTCTGTAGGGCTTTTTATAGCCATGGTAAGATGAAACCGAAAATCATTCCACCATTCATTAACCATGCGGTATTTTTCTTCGTAGCTAATGCCTTCTTCGAAGCGAAAGCGAGAGGATGTATTTTTCCTATGTTCAATCTTTTGTATCAATATATGTAGAATCCGTCCTTTGTTTTTATTCCGTACATTTTGTACTTTCTCGTCCAAGCCACTTTCCCATCGTTCTGTCCATGCTTTTATTTTATGGGGAGAAGGAATCTGACCTCCTGGGTGCAACGTACGTTGTATTTGTTGGAACAGATCTATGAAGCAATCAGTTTCCATATCCTCTTCTACTTCTCCGGTGAGAAATTTATAGAGTGAGGAGAATGTTGATACAATGATTTGTTTATCGGTGGAGAGTTCGTGTATTTCTTTGCCGTCATAGTCTATCAAGGTTCGAATCTGCTCGGTTGCTTCATTATTCATACTATCATAGCTGGCAATGAATTTCTTGAGATTTTTTTTAAAGCTTTCTGTATTATTGCTTTGTCTGGCAATAGCAACAATCTCCGGAAGTTCATTTGTGTAAAGTTGTTTTAATTGGGAAAGTGTAAGCGTAAGCATCTTCTTTTGTTTCATAAGCGGTTGTTTTTTTAGTTATTATAGTGAGTGAAAATATTTGTTTGATGCATGGAAGGTATCTTTGATTCCATAAATATAATAAAAAAGACGTAGAAGAAATCCTACGTCTTTTTTATTGGAAGCTACTTTAAACTTATTTCTATTTCGCTAACAATTAGACTATTTTAAAAAATATATTCTTTTTTGTTATGCTTTTTGAGCTTCTGCTGCTTTATTCTTAGGTTCCTTCTTAGCTAACAATACAACGTTATATACATATTCTGACATCCATTGTTCTGAATAGCCTAACCGTTCTTTATATTGGCGGACGTTTGCCGCAGTTTTATGTACGTCATCCTTTTTCCATACTGTCTTGGTGCAAATATCATGCACGGTTTTTTCAGTCATGCCACGTAATGCTCCTTTAAAAATGGAAGGAACGCGGAACTTCCACTGCATCAGGTTACCCATCAACATCATTAAGTCGTTGGAAAATCCCTGATACATGAACAAGTAACCCTGTACATCGTTTTGTGTGCGGCAGTGTTTCTTTACCGATGTTTCGATTTCTTTAAAGAAATTCTCACTTAATCCATAATCCTGCATTAACATCTTACGGGAGGCTGTTTTTTCAGCCTGACCTAAACGTCCTCCCTGGGTTGGTATTTTAAACAGGCGTTTAAAGTTGGCTACATCCGGCACAAAGCGGATATTAGTAATTCCTAAATTAGATGCAATTACAGATTGGAAGTAAACGCGCGTTAGTGAAACGAAATCCTCTACGTTCTTGGAAGATTGTCCTCCGGAGTTTCTTTTAAACAGTTTGGTAAATATACTCATGATATTTGTTCATTACAGATTTGTTGGATGCAAAGGTAATAAATAACTCGCTTTCTACCAGCATTCCAAGTCATTTTCTATCTCTTTTAACCGGTCTTTTGTGAAAATAGGGTCTTTAATGCCGGCTCGTTTTTGCATTCTGTAGTCATCTAATAATTTGAAAGCCTGTTTGCCGAGTAAGGTAATGGCAATAAGGTTGCAGAGTGCCATTAGTCCCATTGTGATATCTGCCAGTCCCCAGGCTGTTTCCAACGTTGTAAGTGAACCGAATAAAACCATTCCACCTACTAATACGCGATATATGTTCAGTATATATTTATGCGGCGTGAGGTAACGGATGTTCGATTCACCATAATAATAGTTCCCTAAAATACTACTGAATGCAAAGAAGAATAGGGCAACAGCTACAAATATGCTACCGGCCGAACCGATCTCATTGGTCAAAGCATCTTGCGTTAACTGTACACCATTTGTGGAACCGTCCAATGGAACTCCACTGCATAGAATGATAAAAGCTGTGCATGTGCATATAATTAAGGTATCGGTGAATACACCCAGGGTCTGTATCAAACCTTGCTTTACAGGGTGGGTGACATGTGCGGTTGCTGCGGCGTTAGGCGCCGATCCCATTCCTGCTTCATTACTGAATAGTCCTCGTTTAATGCCTTGCATTAATGCTATCCCTACGCCTCCTCCCAGAGCTTCTCGCCATCCGAAGGCATGACTGATAATGATTTTGATTACGGAAGGCAATTCGGTAATATTCATGAGAACCACAATAAAAGCCAGTACGATGTATCCCAGTGCCATAACGGGTACGATGATGCTGCTGACTTTGGCAATGCGTTGTACTCCTCCGAAAATAATGAGTAATGTAGCTATCATAATAGTAAAGCCAACAAGTGCATGATCGAAGCCAAATGCATGTTCAAAGGCGTCACATAGAGCATTACTCTGCACAGAGTTGAAGGCAAAGCCGAATGTAATTGTAATGAGAACGGCAAAAACGCTACCCATCCATGCTTTCTTTAGTCCGTTGCGCATGTAGTAAGCGGGGCCTCCAATGTAGGAGTCTTTCCCTTTTATCTTGTATAACTGGGCCAGTGTGGATTCTACGAAGGAACTGGAGGCACCAAAGAGGGCGATGATCCACATCCAGAATATAGCTCCCGGTCCTCCTACTGCAATGGCTGTGGCTACTCCTGCCAAATTTCCCGTACCTACGCGGCTGGCAATTGAGATGGCAAATGCCTGAAAAGATGAAATGTGTTTTTCTCCGGTTTTATTTTTTCCAGCTGACTCTCCTAATAAGCGTATCATTTCGCTTATCATACGAAACTGTACAAACTTGGTTTTTATGGTGAACCATAATGCACATCCCAGAAGTACTGCAATTAGGATATAGGTCCATAATACATTGTTTATGCAATTAATGATGTCCATTTTGTATTCTCTAGATTTTAAATGTGTTTTGAATTGGGACAAAGAATGACTCTTTACTTTAACCTGAAATGAAACTTGTGCTCTTCGAATACCGCCTCCACTACTCCAAAGCGTACTAACTTGGCCAATAGGTTTTCTGCTACCCGGCGGGATAGATGTGCCAACTTGCAGTATCTGTTTAAAGACAAGCTGTTGTTCTCCTTTAATAGATTGAGTAATAACTGTTCTCTTTCAGTATAAGCTATCAATTCTCCTTCGTTTTTTTTGTTTTGTTGCCATATTCGTAAATGTATTGGAGAGGCAAGGATGTTTTCGTCTTTGATGCGTAAATAGGCCAGATACCTGTTTGTTTCATCTTTTGCATAGACGGGCTTTTTAGGGCTTTCATTGATATAGGCTACAAGTACGTTGCGCCCTTCCGCCTGATAGGTCTGCATGGTATAATCAACATTGGGGCGGCAATACATTTCTGCTGCGGCTTCTATCATAAATTGCTCTTCATCCGAGTGTACACCTGCTATTTTCCCGTTGTCTTTGACTCCAATAAGCAGTCGTCCCCCTCTAGTATTAGCAAAGGCTGATAATGTTTTTGCAATCTTGCGGGCGTCAGATATTTCGAACTTAAAATCTTGCTGCTCATGTTCTCCTTCTGCTATGAGCGAATGCATGTACTCTGTATCTGTTAGGGGTTTCATGTTGACAAATGTAGGCAAAATTTGCCAAACAGGCTTTTCTGATGTCGTTTTTGTCTATTTTTCCAAAAAAAAGTTCGTTTTTCTGCATTTATTTCAGGAAAGAATGTATTTTTGCCAGACATTATTAACGCAAATATTATAAATAAAAAGGATTATGAAAGAATTAGTTGAAAAAGTAGCTGAATTGTATGTAGCATTTGAAAAAGACGCAAAAGCTCAGGTTGAGAATGGTAATAAAGCCGCAGGAACTCGTGCACGTAAAGCTTCATTAGCTATCGAGAAAGCAATGAAAGAATTTCGTAAAGCATCTTTGGAAGCTTCAAAGTAAAAGCTCACTAACAAAACTTACAAAGAGGTTGCTGGTGAAGCAGCCTTTTTTTGTCTCTATACTTTGATGGTTTTTATACTTTTTCACTTGGTTCGTTTCTTCCTAATCGCTATTTTTGGCAAAATAATCGGGTTCACGGCAGCAATCATGAATGAGAATGTCCTTCAAAAACTGAAGATACTGGCTGAATCGGCCAAGTATGATGTCTCGTGTTCTTCCAGCGGAACGACGCGTTCCAATAAGGCGGGGACACTGGGCAACACCGTTGGTGGCTGGGGGATTTGCCATAGTTTTGCAGAGGACGGAAGGTGCATCTCGTTACTCAAAGTGATGCTGACCAATTACTGCATATACGATTGTGCTTATTGCATCAACCGTCGTACCAATGATTTGCCGCGGGCGACGTTGTCTGTCAGTGAACTGGTGGATCTTACCATGGAATTTTACCGGCGTAATTATATTGAAGGCCTGTTCCTTAGTTCGGGAGTGGTTCGCAGTCCCGATTATACGATGGAGCGTTTGGTGCGCGTGGCTAAAGACTTGCGCACGGTACATCGCTTTAATGGCTATATCCATTTGAAGAGTATTCCGGGGGCCAGCCGTGAATTGGTGAATGAGGCCGGGTTGTATGCCGACCGTCTCAGTGTCAATGTGGAAATTCCGAAAGAAGAGAATTTAAAGCATCTGGCTCCGGAAAAGGATCATAAAAGTGTGTATGCCCCCATGCTTTATATTCAGCAAGGGGCGTTGGAGAGTGCGGAAGAGCGGAAGAAATACCGTTATGCTCCTCGTTTTGCACCAGCCGGACAGAGTACACAGATGATTGTGGGAGCTACGCCCGAAACCGATAAAGATATTCTATCTCTTTCGTCTGCGCTATATCAACGCCCTACGATGAGGCGTGTTTATTATTCGGGGTACGTTTCCGTGAATACTTATGATAAACGTTTGCCGGCGTTGAAACAGCCGCCTCTGGTTCGTGAAAACAGGTTGTATCAGGCGGACTGGCTCATGCGTTTTTATGAATTTAAGGTGGATGAAATAGTGGATGAGGCTTATCCTGATCTGGACTTGGAGATTGATCCTAAGCTGGCGTGGGCTTTGCGACATCCCGAACGTTTCCCTGTCGATATCAACAAGGCGGATTATGAGATGATTTTGCGGGTACCGGGCATTGGGGTGAAGTCGGCCCGCCTGATTATTGCTTCACGTCGTTTCTCCAAGTTGGGTAGCTATGAGCTAAAAAAGATGGGGGTGGTTATGAAGAAGGCCCAGTATTTTATTACTTGTAGTGAATTGCCTACGTTGCGTACCGTAAATGAGATGACTCCCCAAGCCGTGCGTAGTCTGCTGATACCTCATCCTAAAAAGAAGGTGGACGAACGACAGTTGACACTGGCTTTTGAAGATTAGATATTTAATTAAGGAGAAATGAATTGTCCTTTCGAAGTAGGAGAGGCGTGCTGTGGGGAGAGGAGTTTATTTTAGAACGCTAAGATTGAGTGATGCTTCTTTTTTTATTTGATAATACGTTTGAGGGGTTGCTGACCGCTGTGTTTGAAGCTTATTCCCGTCGTACCTTTCCCGATCAACTGTTAGTAGAGGGGGAACAGTTACCCTTGTTTTATGATGAAGCGTTTACGGTAATCACGGATGAAAAGAAAGCCGGAAGGGTTTGGCGGGGTTTGCAAAAGAAGCTATCGGATGTTGCTTTGTCTTCTCTTGCACAATGTTGGTTGGCCGAATTGCCGGAAGTGCCTATGTTGTTATTTCGTTATATCCGTAAAGCTATCGACTCTCCTGTTTCCATTGAGACCAATTTTGCCGATGCCGATGTTTTGGAGTTGTCGAAAGTATGGAAGAAGGTGGATTGGGAAAGGATCCGTTTACTTCAGTTCGTCCGTTTTCAAAAGGCTGCGGACGGAACTTTCTTTGCAGCAATGGAGCCACAGTTCAATGCGCTTCCACTAACTATCCATCATTTTAAAGACCGCTTTGCCGATCAGTGTTGGTTGATTTACGACATCAAACGTGCCTATGGCTATTATTATGATCTTAAAGAGGTGCGCGAAGTAACATTTGGTGAAGACAGTAGGGAAGGTCATTTGCTGACCGGTATGCTCGATGAATCGTTGATGGACAAAGATGAAAAGCTTTTCCAACGATTGTGGAAGACGTACTTTAAGGCCATCTGCATCAAAGAGCGTTTAAACCCACGCAAGCATAAGCAAGACATGCCTGTTCGCTATTGGAAATATCTGACCGAGAAGCAACAATAACGGTCTGAAATGCAAGTTCTATTTTTGTTAAATGCAAGTTCTATTTGAATTAAATAGAAGTGCTATTTCTTTCTTTTACCGGTTCTATTCAACCTTGTTGTTTTTCGTCCATTCCACTATTCCTTTTAGAAGTGTTGCATCTATTTAGTAGTAGACGTTTCTGTTTAAGCAGCAGTGGCGACATGCAGATGGAAGTATTGTTTTAGAAATGACGGACAATGTGCACCGTTTCCTGAGTTTATTACGGTTTTTTACTTTGTTTTATTTTTACAATTTGATTGCTGTAAGGAGCTGTTTGGTGATGTTTCTGTGAAGCACTGCAATTTAGTCGCTACCTGAGCCTATCTTAGTTCCTACCTTTCCCTATCTCAGTTCCTAGGTGAGCCTATCTCAGTCCCTACCTTTTCATACCCCCTCTCAGAACGTATTCTGAGAGGGGTGGAGGGTAGGTGGATTATTATAATGAAGTGCTGATGCTTTGTCTGTGAAAATAATATACATACCGAATGCATGGATACATTCTTTCTGTATAATCTATTATTCTTTCTTTTCCTATTGAGAGATTTCTTGTAAAGAGAGACTACGGAGTGGTATGTCTCTCCTTTTACTTTGTAAGATATGGATGCGACTGGTAACCCGGGATTGGCTTCTCTAATTGTGCGAAGTTGGTGTCGTTATTTTAGGCAAGCTCGGCAAATGAACCTAGTTTTTTATCGGAAGCCGTTCCCAGATAACCCTTGGAATCAGGCGCCAGAAGAAGACTAAAATATGATATTTCCGGTTAATGACGACCACCCTCTTTTTACGTCGCAGGGCACGGACAATATCCCGGGCAACAGGTTCCACTTTCATGAGCATGGGGTAACGGTCTCCTTTCAGTAGGTCGGTTGCAACGAATCCCGGACGGATGTCTGTGAAATGAATATTCTGGTGCTGCATGGAAGCTAGCTGTGCCAGTGCATCAATATAGGTGTTTTGAAATCTCTTGGTAGCGGAATAAGCCGGAGCCACTCCCAATCCCTTTGTCCCGGCAATGGAACTGATGACGGCGATGTGTCCCTCTCCGTTTGCCTTAAAGTAGTTAAAGGCCGCTGTGACCATCCTGATGAACCCCTCCACATTAGTTCGGGCGGTATTCAGTTCTATGTCCGGTTTCAGTTCGCAATTCTGACTTCCCACGCCCGAGCTTAAAAAGAATAAATCCATCCCACCTAATTTTTCAATAAGTTGCATGAGTTCCTTCGGAGCTTCTTCAGCTGTAATGTCCATTCGCTGAATTTCTATGCATCGGGATGCAGTGGTTTGTTCTTGGTGTACCTCGTCTTCTCCGCTTGCATCAATCTTATCAGTATATTCACTTGCGCTGACCTTGTCTGTATATTCCGTTGCAGAAGCTTGTAACTTGCGTAGTTCATCTTCCCGCCTCCCCGCAATGCCGACGTGCCAGCCCTCCTGTATCAGTAACTTAGCGACTTCCCTTCCTATTCCCGATGTTGCTCCTATAATTATTGCTTTTTTCATTTGATTCTGGATTTGAATATGGAGAGAGCATTAAGCTTAAAAAGAAGGATTTACCTTACTCTTCGATTGACCTTCTGCTCTTTTGCTGTTGTTGTTTCCTTTCTCTTTTTCTACTCTATTCTCTTTTCTGCTCAAAAGACTATGATTATGGCTCGAAAAAGTTTACGCTTTATAATTTTACTTTTTGATTCACAATATAAAAAGGCAGAAAGACTTCCTTGCTTGCTTTACATGCCCATTTCTTGTATGGTTTGTTCAAGAGTTTTGAGCTTAACTGATGATGGTGGCAACCAGTCTTCTTCCTCCGCCCCGATTGCGAAATTCGCAGAGATAAATGCCCTGCCAGGTTCCCATATTCAGCCGTCCACGGGTGATAGGAATGGTCAGGCTACTGCCCACAAGAGTTGCTTTGGCATGCGCTGGCATATCGTCGTCCCCTTCAAGCGTATGCATGTAGTACGGTTCCCGCTCTTTCACCAGTCGGTTGAATATGGCATCCATATCGGTCTGTACGTCAGGGTCGGCATTCTCATTGATGCTTAGTCCGGCGGAGGTATGCTTAATGAACAAGTGGAGAAGCCCGTTCTCGGGCAAGGGCGGGAGGTTACTGACAATCTCACTCGTGATAAGATGGAAGCCCCGGCGATGGGGAGACAAGGTAAATTCAAGTTGCTCGGTCATTACGGTTTGATTTACTTTATTGATTCTGTATCAGACGAATAACAAAATCTCATATTCGTGTCGATAAAAGTACGACTTTTGTTTTTTTTACGCAATAAGGAACTATTCTTTTCTTTAAAGTGTTATTTTTGTTAATCAAATTAGTGAAAGAGTTGACTTATAAATCTAAAATAGAAGAGTATGGGCAGGGTATGTGTAGTGACAGGTGGCGCAGCAGGTATCGGCCGCTGCATTGTGGAAACTTTTGCGGAAGCAGGTTACCGGGTTTATTTCATCGATAAGGAGACCGAAGATATTCGTCGCCTGGAAGAACGAATGCTTAAAGAAGGCCTGTCGGTGACTGGCTTTGAAGGTGATGTGGCTGATGAACAAACCTTGGTTGATTTCACAGAGTTTGTCCTTTCGGTGGAAGATGGCATTGATTGCCTTATTAACAATGCTTGTTTGACTAAGGGAGGCATTCTGAGTGGTTGCTCGTATGAAGACTTTCTGTACGTACAACGTGCCGGTGTGGTTGCCCCATACTATTTGTCGTTACTCTTTAAAGATTACTTCAAAGGATTGGGAGCTATTGTGAACATATCCTCCACCCGTGCTTTCCAGTCGCAGGCCGACACGGAGAGTTATACGGCGGCAAAAGGGGGAATCACTGCACTGACCCATGGATTGGCGGTAAGTCTGGCCGGTGTGGCTCGGGTTAATTCCATTGCTCCGGGCTGGATTGATACCGGACGTTTCCATAAGGAAGATTACGTGCCGTTTTATTCCGAAGCAGATAGTCTGCAACATCCTTCGCAAAGGGTGGGTGAACCAGCGGATATAGCCCGGGCCGCGCTCTTTCTGTGTGATGAACGCAATTCTTTCATTAATGGTGAAAATATTACAATTGACGGCGGTATGTCCAAATTAATGGTTTACCATGATGACAAAGGTTGGACTTACCGGCCTTAACTTTATTAATGAATGAAATAATGAGAAAATTAATATGTCCCCAATGTAAAGTGGGAGTGTTTTGTGTGAAGAACGCCCAAGGAGAGCGTTTATTGGTTTATGTCCTCGAAAATGGAGAAGTGGTTACAAAAGACCCTTCGGCATCGACGGACGGTTTTGATTTCAGTGAAGTTTATTGTTTGGGATGTTCCTGGCATGGCAGTCCCAAACGTTTAGTCAAACGATAGCGGAAATATTCGCGCCATATATGCGCTATGGCGGTTCCCGGATGGTAAAACAGCATCCGGGGACCGGCATAGCGCATAATCTTTTTCATGCGTTCTTTCATTGTCGGACTATAGCAGTGTATGGTGCAAAGCCGGCAAGTTGGTTTATCTTCTCCGAAAGGACATCGGGTAAGTCTGCCGTGGGCATATTCCAACAACTGGCTGCATTCCGCGCACAGCTGTTTGTTCTTCTCTTTCCTTTTGCAATAGAGACGAATCATCTGTTCCACGGTTTTCTTTTCCTGTTCAATCCTGGAGTGTCCCATTACTGTTGCTGTCTTGCCAATTTGACAATCTGTTGAATGAATCCGATTTTCCCTTCAGTATAAGCATCCCTGTCATACTTAAACTTCTCTTTATGTTATGAACGCCACCGTTTTAACTTCGGAAATTCCTGCTTCATTGCAGCAATGGCTTCTTCCTTGGTTAACGGCTTCTCAGCATCTTTATTGAATTCTTCAACGAACTGTGCACAATGTTGTATCATTTCATCCATGGTACAATTCAGAGTGAATGCTCCTTTCTGATAGCAATACGTGCAATAATCGGCGTTTACACTACCATCGGCGTTTGTTCCGTGCATTTCAGCGGAAGTTAAAGGCATTCCGCAACTTTGGCAATAGCTTTCCATAATCTTGCTTTTTTAAAGTGGTTAATAAACTCTTTTTAGTCTTTATCTTTTTGATTGTATTAACTTCTTTACGCTTCCTTCATTGAGCAGTTGTACTGTTTCAAAGTTACCGTTGTAGAATACGGCCCAGTTATTGAAAATGCAAGGGACCTGTTTGGCCTTTTCCATACTGTCTATTTCAATGAGGTTCAACGGTATCCGGTTGCTTTCGCAATAATTGTAAACCTGTTCCACGCAATTTGTTACAAACGGGCACTGATTGCTAAAATAGATGGTTAGCTCTTTTCCCGGGATGCTTTGCTTTTTGGCATTAGGCATAAACTGCGGGTGTGTGCCATCAAACGATAAGGCTAGCAACTCGTATTCATTACTGATGGTGTCAACTACCTGAAAGCCATACTTCATCATGAACTTCTTATCAGAGAGAAAAGGCTTCTTCTTTTTTGAAGATAAAATGCAAATTCCCGATTTATGCTGGGTCTTTGCTTCATCTATACACGATTGCAACAACGCTTTTCCATACCCTTTGCCTTTGTAACTTCCCGATACCCATAAACAGTAAATATAAAGAAAATTCTGTCCGGTAACAGGTATCCATGCTTTTTCCAGAGGAGCATATTCTATGAACACTTTACCACGCACATCCAGTTTACGGAACACATGTCCTTCCGGAATACGCTTTTTTAGCCAGTTCCGTTTATCGTTTACACCGGCATTATGTTTTTTGTCTCCAATAGCGCAGCACAAATGTTCCCTCTCTATGTTCTCTTCAGTGAGTGTAATAAATTCCATATATTGTCTATTTATAGCAATGTAGAAAATCTGTTATTATTATTACGTTACAAAGGTATCAAGAAAAAACGAATTGGTTTTTATCTAATCTTGCTATAATGAAATGAATAATGCTTTTTATATTGCTTTCCTATGAATTATTGTGTAGTTTTATTGCCTGTATTATTTTTTTCTTTTGAAAGATTGCTTAATGTTTGATATGGATAAATCCTCTTTTTATAAGGAAGTGTATAGTATAGTGGCTGATATTCCAAAGGGTAAAGTACTTACTTACGGTCAGATTGCTTATTTGGTGGGTAAACCGAATTGTTCACGGATGGTAGGACAGGCTTTGCATAATGTTCCCGCTCATCTGGACTTGCCTTGTCACAGAGTGGTGAATGCGCAGGGACGATTGGCCCCATGCTGGCAGGAACAGCATGAATTGTTGAAGGCGGAAGGAGTACCTTTCCGAAAGAACGGGACTGTTGATCTCGGGCAATGTGCCTGGCAGATCTTTTGATGTAGGCTGAACAGTGAACTTCCTTATTTGTTTTACTATAATAATTGAGTTGATGACTGGATTGGAGAACTCACTATTTGCTTGGCGGTAGACTTGCATTCTTTGAATCCACTGTGCGGTATGTTAACTTGTAAAATTGGAATAAGATGGATATTAATCATGATTTAGAAAGGAATATGTTTACGGTGACTGTTGACGGAGTAACAGCATATGTGGCTTATAAACTTATTGATGGCGGATTGGATATACGCCACACCGTGGTTCCCGATGAAATTGGCGGGCGTGGCATTGCTTCCGCTCTGGTGAAGGCTGCTTATGATTACGCTTTAAAGCATAAGCTGACTCCGGTAGCTACATGTTCTTATGCCGTGAAATGGTTGGAGCGACATCCCGAGTATAAGGGTAAAGTAAGTAAAGATTTCGGGGGAGAGGGGACTTGTGCTGTATGAACCCTGCACCGAAATTTGCTTTTGTCGGCAACAGCCATATTGCGTATTGGCCACTTGAAGCTTATTTTCCGGAGTGGGACTGCTTCAATTACGGGCGGCCCGGCGAAGGCATTGACTATGTGGAGTCTTTCGGGGAAGATGTATCTGCTTGTAAAGTGGTAGTGCAGTTTGGCAGTAATGATCTTTATGGACTGAATGTAGATAATATGGAGGAATATACTCAAAGGTATGTCCGGGCGGTTGAGGCTATCACTGCCGTAAAGACTTACTTGTTTCCCATCCTTCCGAGGAATGATTATTGTGGGGATAGTACTGCTGTCAACCGTTTTATTGCCACCTTGAACGAGATGATTAAACAAAAGATAGTGAAGACTAAAGTTGTGTATTTGGATGTGTTCGGTCGCTTTTTATTGAACGGACGACTCAATCCGGCCCTAACTATCGACGATTTACACCTCAACGCGGCGGGGTACCGGCTATTGGTAGATGAATTAATAAAAAACGAAGATAAAAAATGAAATTTATAGGTGCACATGTATCGGCAAGTGGAGGAGTGGAACAGGCTCCGGTGAATGCGAACGGGATAGGGGCAAATGCTTTTGCGTTGTTTACTAAGAATCAGCGGCAGTGGGTCGCAAAACCCATACCAGAGGATAGCGTAAATCAATTTAAAGAGAATTGTAAAACGTACCATCTTGATGCTGCTTACATTCTGCCTCATGATAGTTATTTAATTAACCTGGGGCATCCTGAAGAAGAGGGGCTGGAAAAGAGCCGTGCTGCTTTTCTGGATGAAATGCAGCGTTGTGAACAGTTGGGACTGAGGTTACTGAACTTTCATCCCGGGAGTCATTTAAATAAAATCTCTGTTGAAGTCTGTCTGGACAAGGTAGCGGAATCAATCAATCTGACTTTGGATAAAACTGCCGGAGTGACTGCGGTTATAGAGAATACTGCCGGACAAGGTAGCAATGTGGGCAATGAATTCTGGCAATTGAAATACATCATAGATCGTGTAAAAGACCAGTCGCGTGTAGGGGTATGTCTGGATACCTGTCATACTTATTCGGCGGGATATGATCTGGTGAATGAGTACGATAAAGTGTTTGATGAGTTTGATTCAACTGTCGGTTTTTCTTATCTGAAAGGGATTCACCTGAATGATACGAAGAAGGCTTTGGGTAGCCGGGTCGATCGTCATGACAGTATTGGAAAGGGACTTCTTGGCTTGGATTTCTTTAAACGCTTTATGCAGGATAGTCGTTTCGATGGCATTCCTATTATTCTGGAAACTCCCGATGATACACTTTGGGCGGAAGAAATTAAACTTCTTCGTAGTTTTGAATAAATGCAAACCTTGATTGCTTTGAGGTCTTGAATTGAAGTTATAAATGCGACAGTTCAGTCAGATAGATTTGTAAAGTATAAAATAAAAGAGAGAAGTAGATCCTCAATTCAAAACTTTAATGTTTATAACTTTTTTGACTCCTCATGAATTGTAAAAAGATAAAAGGTAAAGCTGATATAATGATCAGCTTTACCTTTTATCTTTTGTGCTATTTTTCTGCTTAATGCAACTTTAGAATTGCCTTCGGCAAACTATTCGTTAGCTTGCCCATCAACTTCTATTGTCTTTTATTCTTCGTTGACTTTTACATTTTTCCACGTAAACGACCGGATTAGCGATTTATCACATTTAGCATCTCTGGTCTTAATGTTTAGGTTTTCAAAGGTAAAGTTGCTTAATTGATACTGGTCTGACTTTTTCACATCGAAGAATATGTTGCAATCAAATGTGATATTCCGCATGGTGACATGTTCGGAATAAGACATCGGGACGTCTTTTCTACCTTTTAAATCAAAGAACTGAGTCCATGGTTTGACATACAGAAAGCTCTTAGCGTTTCCTTTAATATTTTCAACGAGAATATATTCATACTTTTGCGGAGTATCCGGACGCATCTTTAACCACAACAAATGGTTGGCTTTATCTACGGTGATACGGCGAAGTATAATGTTACGGTCGTGTATGGATTCACTTCCACAAGTCAGTGCGCTGTGGCAAAATCCGTAGGTGCAATCTTCAATAATGATGTTGGTGTTTGCTCCGTTGTTCGGGTCTTTATCGGCATAGGGACCTTTCCCTCCTTTAAGTGCTACAGCATCATCATTGACCGACATATAGCAACCTTTCACCAATACGTTGTTGCAAACGTCAATGTCAATGGCATCTGAACTTGGTGCTTTTACAGGAGCAGCTGGTGCAGTGATCCGCAAGTTGAGCAATTGCATGTAGTTGCATTTATAGATGTGGGTAGTCCAAAACGGAGAATCCTTTAAATGGACACCGGATAGCTGGACGTTGTTGCTATGGGATATGTAAACTAAACGGGGACGCATTTCGTCCATATTGGTGCATTTGGGGTTAACAGCCCGGCGTAGCCAGAACGATTTCCAGTATCTTAATCCGTTACCGTTTATTGTACCTTGTCCTGACAGAGTGAAACCGTCTACATGATTTGCGTTAATCAGTGCGGAGAAGTATTTCAGACTTTGTCCTTCAATCCGTGTGTCTACAATAGGGAAATTACTGATGTCGTCACTACCTTTGATGGTCGCTCCTTTTTCCAGATAGAGATGGGTCTTGGGTTTGAAGAAAAGGGCACCAGTCAGATAGGTTCCCTGAGGAATGATGATGACACCACCACCCTGTTGTGCGGCTTTGTCAATAACAGCTTGAATTTTATCGGTCTGAAGCAGTGTACTGTCATTTATTACGCCATAGTCCGTGATGTTATATTTTTCTCCAAGACTATTAATGTCCACAACCTTATTTTGTCGGAACCAATCGGGTATGGGTGTTCCATCCGGAAATTTTTCTTGTGCAAAAGATGATAGACTTATCAGAAGACTGCATAGGAGTAGCGCGAATCTCATGGTTTTAATGAATTAAAGGGTTAATGTAATGTGCCGGATCATAATTGTCCGAATGCAAAAGTAACTAATACTTTAACATAATGGTGCGATAGCGAAGTCTAATTCCTATACTATTTGTCGGTTTAAATAGCTATTTTGCTTCTCTTGTTGATTTGCTGAACAGGCTGTAGTCTTGCAGCCTTATCGCTAAAAAACTTGTGGAAATGATTCATGTAATAAGATATTTCTGTAATTTTGAGCCCGTCGAATAATTGATAATTATAGATTTAGGTCTTTTTATTAGGGAAATGAGAGGTAGTGCTCACATTTATAAAATGTTATGGAGGGATATATTAATAAGAAAATGATCGGTCGCGTACTGGGTGTGCTGCTATTTATAGAAATGGGCTTGTTTTTGGTTTGTGCGGCTGTATCACTTTGTTATCGTGAAAGCGATTTCATTTATTTTCTTTATGCTGCCGGCATCAACATCGTTTCCGGTGGATTGCTTTTGTTATATGGGCGCGGGGCGAAGAATTGCATGAATCGTAGGGATGGTTATTGTGTAGTCAGTCTTTCGTGGGTGTTTTTTACAGCATTCGGCATGCTTCCTTTCTACATGAGTGGTAGTATAGACACCATTACCAATGCTTTCTTTGAAACAATGTCCGGATTCACCACGACCGGGGCTTCCATCCTCGATAATATCGAATCTCTTTCCCACGGTATGCTTTTCTGGCGTAGTTTGACTCAATGGATTGGTGGTTTAGGAATTGTACTTTTTACCATTGCCGTACTTCCTGTATTCACTACCGGCGGAGTACAGCTATTTTCTGCTGAGTCCACCGGAGTGACTCATGATAAAACTCATCCTAAGGTAAATGTCATGGCCAAATGGTTGTGGGTGGTCTATCTCTTTCTTACTGTTGCAGAAACCATCTTGCTTATGCTAGGGGGAATGAACTTGTTTGATGCTGTTTGTCACTCGTTTACTACCACAGCTACCGGAGGATATTCCACAAAACAAGCCAGTATTGCTTATTGGAACTCTCCGTACATAGAGTATGTAGTTGCTATCTTTATGATTCTATCGGGCATTAATTTTTCTCTTTATCTGGTATGTATAAAGGGTAAAGTCAACCGATTGTTTAAAGATGAAGAAGTTCATTGGTTCTTGGGGTCTGTGGGAATCATTACCGGATTGATTACCGTTGCATTGGTAGTACAGGATCATTATGGCTGGGAATTGGCATTTCGTAAATCTCTGTTCCAGGTGGCTTCGGTACATGCTTCTTGCGGATATGTTACGGATGATTTCAACTTATGGCCTCATTTTACTTGGCTTTTACTGCTTATTGCTATGATTTCGGGCGGTTGTACTGGTTCTACCAGTGGTGGCGTGAAAAATATGCGTTTGTTGATTTTTGCCCGTGCCGTAAAAAATGAATATAAGCGTTTGCTTCATCCCAATGCAGTGCTTCCAGTGCGCGTAAATGAACGTGCTGTTCCGCCATCAGTTGTGACTTCTGTGGTAATTTTTATCACGTTTTATCTGGCGATAGCTTTCGTGGCATGGACTGTTTTACTCTTTCTGGGTGTTGGATTTACCGAGTCTATCAGCACGGTGATTTCGAGTATGGGTGGGGTGGGCCCTGCACTCGGTACCTGTGGTCCTGAATATTCGTGGAATGCTTTGCCTGATGCTGCAAAATGGGTGCTATCGTTTCTTATGCTTATTGGTCGTTTGGAACTGTTTAGCGTTTTGCTGTTGTTCTATCCCGGCTTCTGGAAACGGCATTAAATTAGTAACGAATGCCGTTTATCAGGATGATTACATTTTGTAAAGTAAAATACCTGATAATTTATCAATAGATTTGTCCCTTTAGGTTCTATTACTCAGCACAACCGATGTCTCTACCTGTCTCTCCGGTATATTCCAATATGTCCTCAAAAGGATGTTTTTTTCTTCTTGTGAGACTTGTCTGAATCCATTCTTTAAGTAAAAATCTATAGCCCATACCGCATCTTTCCATGTTCCAATCAAGATGGGCTTATCTTGGTTATCGGTAAGGAAATGGAGCAGTTGTGTACCTATTCCGCTTTTTCTTTTCAACGTGCGTACATAGGCATGCCGTATCAATTTTACGTCTTTCACATCTTGTATGCCCATTACTCCCAGAATAGTTCCGTTCTCTTCATAGCAATAAAATACCACACCGTCTTTGATTTCGTGGATCAACTCCTCCATAGGCATATACGGTTCTTTCCAGCGGTCATCAGGAATATATCCTTTATAGGCTATTGATGCATCGTTGATTATTTCATTAATGATTTTGATTTCAGAATCAAGACATTTACGTATCATAACCAATTTTGTAAGATTAAACTTGAATAATATATAATCAAAAAATGAATTATACGATGAAGGAAGTGTTTACTTCTTCTTCATTATTTCACAAAATCCCATTTTGAAAAAACTATAATATTCTTCGATCTTTTCGGGAGAATCAGCTTCTAAAATATACATGATTTCTTTACAGAATTCCAGATAACCTGTTCCGTTAGCTGTCACTATATTGCCATCTCTTACGGCTTGTTTATTGATATAGTTGGCTTCCCCCTTATATTTTTCTCCTGAATACTGTTTTAGATATTCCAACGTATTGCTTGTGTGCTTTACTTGATTGAGAAAACCATTCATACCCAAAAATACGGATGCATTGCATATGCCTGCTACCAACCTGTTTTTCTTTATGGAATCTTCTACCAGAGGGACAATGGCTTGTGCTTCAGGGGTAAACCAACTCATTCCTCCAACAAGAACTAACCCGGCATAGTCATGGGAAAGAGTTTCCGGATCATAGTCGGGGATGACTTTGAAACCTCCTATTGATGTGACGGGATCTTTGGTGGTGGATAGTGTCTTTACCGTGTATTTTGCTTTTCCGGGTTCTGTTCCCCCGTTTAGGTTGGAAGCGATAAATGCACCTTCCCAGTCTGCAAATTCATTAAGCAGTACAAAAATCACTTCTTTTTTACCCATGTTTATTTTGTATTTTTATTTGATATTGTCATTAAATGAATGTCCTGACAAAGATACTGTTTTTGTTTTCTACTTAAACAGAATATTTATTTTTTTAGTTACAATAATTCACCCTCGAAGCAAAAACGTTTAAAGCATGGCTTGTTTTGTATGCAGAAAGTCTAAATTTGTATTAAAACAGATATTTATTTTATTATTATATTTATTATTTATTTATGGTGCACGCTAATGTGCACGCATTACAAATTGAAACCTTTGTAATGCATTGTATAATAAATATTTGTGCCGTAAATAGATATGCACGCTGACATGCACGTATGTGAATCTGTAACAAACAGGAGTGAAAATGTTGTTGAGTGTAACTTGAAAGTTTCTCTCCAGTCACCTGCTGTACGAATGACATTGAAATACAAGTCTGATTTGGGGTAAATAGAACTTCTATTTACATGAAATAGAAGTTCTATTTTGCCTCATTACCAGTGCTAATCAGCATGAACGGAAACTTGATTCAGCAGTCGTCGATGAGTAATTTCAAACCATTACAACCCGATTCGTGCTGTTTGAGGATGAATCAGGCTGTTTTAGGACAAAACAAGTCGTTTTGAGACGAAATAAGTTATTTTGAGACGAAATGAACATTTTTTGGACGTTTGGAGTTGATATGAGATGTTACAAACATTGAAGACTTGACAAACCTGATCTGGTATATTATCTTTGTGGAAAAAATCAGGAATGAGTAAGTTTAATTTGTTGTGTATGAAAGCGTTTTTAATAGAGTTGGAAGATAAAAGATTATTTCAGCCTATGTATATTCACATTACAAGTTTATTTATTTATTTATTTTGTAGTTATTGTTCAGATAAGAGTTATCTTTGTTTGTAAGTTAAATGAAAGGAAAATGCCATGATAGATTTTGATTCCAACAACTTCTGTTCGTCGATAAAATTGGTAGATGGTTTTAGAATGAACACGAAGAATGAATTGACCGATTTTGCTAAATTATTAAATGTTCCTGTCTCTGCAAAACTGCGAAAAGATGAGTACATTACAGCCCTTGCGCAGGGAGTCTTATCCACTCCAGAGTCATGGTTATCCTGCCTAACATATTATGAGCTAACTTTGCTCCAAAAATTGGTGCATGCCGGTCCCGACGCCTATGTGGAAGAACAAGACTTTTTGGTTGAGAGTGTTATGGAATATCTTTCTCTAGTTTTGGTTGATCGGTGGTTTTCCATTGATGAAGGGAAAGCTCGTTATATGATTTGTGATGAATTGCGGGAGAGTATAGCACCGCATCTTGATAAAGTGCTGTCTGTTGGGGAGCAAACATCTTATTTCCTGATAGAACAGCATGCTCATGGGCTTCTTAATCTTTATGGTTTTCTTCGTTATTCTGATTTGATAGATATGCTGTGTGAGTATTTATCTGATTTATTGCCGAAAACAGTAATAATTGATGTAATGTCATCGTCAATGTTGATACAACATAATCTTTTTGAGATGATTGGAGAAAGTGATATGAGTCTTTATGTTAAATCCCCTGTTTTGATGGAACCTGAAAGGTTAGAGGATGATTTGTACCAGCATCGTAAAATTCGAAAGATGAAACATTTCCCAAAGGAAGAAGTTTTTGCGATGGGCAAGATGCCAAGATTTGATATTCCTAATATCCATTCAGGTGAGCTCAAAAGATATATAATTGAGCATTTAGGGCTTTCAGAAGATATGGCGGTACTTCGCATGCAGGATATATGGTATTCCATGCAAATGGATATGAGTCCCATATCTATCGCCACTTCGATGGTTAGAGATAAACTATCATCCATGCAAGAACTGGAGGAAGCAATAGAACTATTCATAGCTTATTGTAACGAATGTCCCCGCTGGTTTTTGAAAGGATATTCTTCAGCTGAAATATTTGCATCGTCAGAACGGAACAAGTTAAAAAAGATCTCTCCCCGTCTTGTAGCATGTCCGAGTATGAAGACTGCCGGTATGGATATTTCTTCCGAAATGCAGGCGCAGCTTGGTGATATGTTTTATAAAGCTTTCTTTGTGCCGAAGGTCGGAAGGAATGATCCATGTCCCTGTGGCAGTGGAAAGAAATATAAAAACTGTTGTGGGAGGGGTAACTAAAATTGTTTGTTTAGTGAAAAAGCAAAAGAGTAAGACAAAAAAGAGTATCTCAATAAAGGACTATATCAAAGCCATCAAAAAAGGTAATCGTGCAGCAGAACAGGAGCTATGTGGGCCTGGTTTTCATTCGTCTGATCGCATACATCAGTCTAAGAAAGTCTATACTCGTAAACAAAAGCATAAGAATACGGATCTTTAGTTATGAAGGGAGATATGCCATTATTTTCCGATACAGCAAACCACAGATATATGAATTTTAGCGAGTTACATAAAGTAGGAATGAAATTTGAGCCGAAAATTCAAGGTATGAAATCTGCTGATATTCAGTATAATACAAATTCGGTGACATTTCTGTAGCTTTCTTCATCCTCTTGAAGTTTTAACTTACTTAACTTTATTTATGGTTGCAAAAGTGCTAATTAGCCCTAATTGGTGACATTTAGTGGTGTGATTCCTGGTGTCATTCATTAGCTTAATTTCGCCTTTTATTTCGCCAACCTTGCATGTGCTTCATCATGTCAATCATTGGTGAATAATGTATCGTTCTTTTACCTTGTACACTTTTAGCTCATGAATGGTGCAAAGATAGTTATATTTCTCTGAATAAGGCTACTATTGAACGCCTAATGTAATCTACCTGATTATTTTTGTCCATATGTTCATTTATGTATGGTGTTTGCCCACATAGGTTTTCTATTCTATTGAATATAATATGTAAGACATCTGTTTCAACCAAGAAAAAAAGAAGTTAAGACACGAAGTTGCCACTAATGAAATGCACTGAAACATATTTCACACATTCCACTGTGGAAAGTGAGGTGGACAACTTTGAATTTCACCTAAATGGATAGGTTCATTGAAAATCAAAGGATTTTTGCCTTTGTACCTGTAAGTTTAAGTTTAGGTTTATGTCTTCTTATATACATATAAGGTAAACTTAAACTTGTGCTACGTGTGAAAACTCATACAGGTCGTTATGAAAGAAAGGGATTTAAGTTTAGTTTAATAGGCATGTATATATATCATGGTTTAAACTTAAACCGATAAACTAGATTCGACGTTGGGATGCGTTACTATTGATGCTGTTAAAAGCGTTTCTTTTTTCTTGGTTGAAAAAATATTACCAAATACAGTAATTAAACAACGAAAACTAATCGATTATTACTATATGTATAATAAATATAGCTTAAAAACGTAGGTTTATTACGAAATATCAAAAAATATTCTTCATAATCAAATACTTTGCGTATCTTTGCATCATTGAAAGTAACATTCTAAATATAACATTCATATGATTAGAGAATTTTGGGTTAAGAACTATCTGTCCATTTGCGACAAGCAAGAATTGAGCTTTGTTGCAAAAGGACCTGCTTCGGAGCTTGTTTCTGAAGTTGTTGATGATGTATTTCTGTATAAATTGGCTATCCTCTATGGTTCTAATGCTTCGGGCAAATCAAATATGCTCATTGCCATGAATGAAGTATTTCGTTTGTTGGTCATGCCTAAATCAAATGCTGGCAAGAAAATTGAGGGTTATTTGCCTTTTGTCTTGACATCAGATAAACCTACAGAAATGCATGTATGCTTTTATGCAGATGGTATCAAGTATGACTATGATGTAACATTTAATAGAGATTATATCCTTAAAGAGGTGTTGAATTATTACCCTAAGAAAGCCAAATCGTTGTTCTATGAACGTACTTTTGTGGAAGATAAGGTACAAGCCGACATCAAGTTTGGTTCAAGCCTAAAATTGCAAGTTAAAACTCAAGATAGTATTCGAGAGAATACGCTCAACAATCATAGTGTCCTTTCGGTTTGCAATAAGGCTGCCTTTAAAGAAGACATCGAGCCATTCAATGTCTTGAGCAATTGGATTATGACCAACTGTCATGATGTGGATGGAGATGGAGACAAAGAAAAAGGTATCGTTGAGATTCTGAATGAAGCATATACAGATGGAAAGAAACGAAAATTCTTTAATCAGATGCTTTGTAAGGCAGATCTAAACATACTTGAGTATAAGCCCACTGTTGAAGACAGAACCATTTCACAGGAATTTCGTGATAGAATAAAGCAAGAAGACATTCCAGACAAAATGAAAGAGGCTCTTCTCAAATCTACAATTGAATCCATCACTTTCTTGAATCATTCAGAAAAGGGTGATTTTGAAATACCCCTAAGGCTTCAGTCTAAAGGGACAATGAAGTATGTTCGCATCCTTAATACACTTTATGACATGGTTACAAGCTCACATGTCTATTATTTGGACGAGTTGGGTGAAGACCTTCACTATGATTTGTTGTTCTACTATCTGAATGTCTTTCTCTTTAATTCAGACAAATCACAGCTTATCATTACCAGTCAGGAGACAGCTTTGCTTTCTCAAGATTTGATCAATGATAATCGTGGAGTAGTATGGTTTGTAGAGAAAAACAAAGAAACGGCATCTTCCGAATATTCTCGTGGAGATTCTTTCGGGCTTCATAAGAATCTATCATTATACAATTCTTATCGTATTGGAAGGTTGGGGGCAAAACCTGAACTGGGTAGTATTTTCATAGATATGGAGGATTGATATGGGTAAACTGCATAAGACAACATTGATATTAGGTGAAGGGCCCACAGAATTCTTCTATTTCAAGTCATTGAATGATGTATTCAAGGGCTTGACTGTTAAACCGGATTATCCAAAGCATACGAGTATGAAAGAACTTGACTTAAAGATATCCGACGGAGTTGCAATGGGATATGATTACATCTTCTGTGTAATTGATATGGATACGAAGGATGAAGAACCTGAACATATCCAATATGCACGGTTGAAGAAAAAGTATGAAAAGCCTATCGTGAAGTCAAAGAAAGGCATTTGCTGTGAGGTAAAGTTCTTTGAGACTCATCGATGTACCGAATTATTCTTCCTTTACTATTTTAAGTACACTTCTCGTATGTACTCTAATCAGGATTCTCTTTTGAAAGATTTGAATCACCATTGTGAATACCGCAAGAATATCGATTTCTTTGTCAAATGTAAAGGTTTGCATTCGTTCTTTGAAAAGAATGGTGGCAGTCTTGAGAATGCTATAGCTAATGCTGAAAGGTCGATGAAAGAAAAGAATGCAGGAGGTCGTGACTATACCTACTCAGAGTTGGGAAGAATGTTGGATGAGTTGAATGATATCCTAACATTATAAAGATATGATATGAAAATTCATATCATATCTTTACTTTTATACTTAAATAGACAATATACAATGTATCTCTCAATACTTAGACTTTGGAATTTTAGAAAATACAGTGCTGGCCCAGATGGTGAGCCTGGCTTGGAAGTTCATTTTCAAGAAGGAGTGAATGTACTGATTGGCGAGAATGATTCTGGAAAAACAGCCATAGTGGATTCCATCCGTTATGTATTGAAAACTCAGAGTGGAGAGTTTATTCAGTTTGATGACAAGGATTTCTATCAGGATTCTGATGGAAGAAGAAAAGATGAATTCAAAATAGAATGTGTTTTTGACGGTTTAAATGAGCAAGATTCTGGCTTGTTTTGGGAATGGCTGTCATGGAACGATGATAAGACAAAATATTTGCTGAAAGTATGGCTGTTTGTAAAACGGAAAGATAATGTAATAATGCCGACTTTTTCTGCTGGAATTGATGGACAGGCTGATCGAATGGATTCTGAAGCCAGAGAACTTCTAAAAGTGGTGTACTTTAAACCACTTAGAGATGCCCTTACAGACATGACTCACGGCTACAAGTCAAGGCTAGCACAAATTCTAGGTTCACACGAACTTTTCAAAACTCAAAAGGATGCAGAAGGCAACAATGCAAAGCACAAACTTGAAACAGATTACGAGAAACTGAAAAAGAAAATAGAAAGCTATTTCAAGGATGGTGGTGGTGGAGAAAGTATAACAAGCGGCATCAATAGTTTTCTTAAAGAACATTTTCTGTTAAATGGCGATTCAAGAAATGCGGAAGTAAAATTGACGGGAGGAGAACTTACAGAAATTTTAAGGTTGCTCGATCTTATTTTGGAAGGTAATAAATCAGGTCTTGGTACGCTAAACCTATTATGTATAGCAGCCGAAATGCTACTCTTTAACAATCAGAAGAAAGGATTGAAATTGGCGCTAGTAGAAGAATTAGAGGCACATCTGCATCCTCAGTATCAATTGAGACTCATTGAATATATCTCTTCACAACAGAAAAATGAACAGTTTATTCTTTCAACTCATAGCATTGCATTGGCTTCAAAGATAAAGCTTGCAAATCTGATTGTGCTGAAAGGGGCTGAGGCATTACCAATGTCACCAGAATATACGTTGATGAAACCTGCTGACTACAAATTTTTAGAGCGATTTCTTGATGCAACAAAGGCCAACTTGTTTTTTGCCCGAGGATTGATTATGGTGGAAGGAGATGCTGAGAACTTGTTGATACCTGCTATTGCTCAATTAATTGGTAGAAATCTTTATAAGTATGGTGTATCTGTTGTTAATGTGGGAAGTACAGCGTACAAAAGATATGTTAATATATTCAAGCGTAAAGACGGTAAATCATTTGGAATGCCCATAGCCGTTATTTCGGATCTTGATGTTAGAGCTCTGGAATATTATGATGATAGTTGTAGTAATCGCAAGACACCAAAATATTGGTTGAAAGAAACATTAAGACTTGAGTTAGAGAAGATTTCACAGTGTGTAAATTATGATGCTATGGCAACTTTTTTTGGAAGTAAATCCGTTTTTGAGAAAGAAGTTAGATTGCATAAAAAAGAAAATTTTAATCCTATTACTGAAACACTGAATCGTATGAAAGATGTCTTGACGGATGGTAATTTGACTACCTTAAATGAAGAAATGTTGGCGCAGATTAGAAGAGAAAAGACAGAGCAGTTAGAGAGTGAGATAAACGCTGATGGGATAAAGATATTTCTGCCAAAAGCGTGGACATTGGAGTATGAAATTGCTGGTAGTGGATTATATAGATTGTTGGAAACAGCGATAAGAGCAGCTAAAAAAGAAGCAGCTAATCAAGAACAGGAGATAACAGATGAGGTCTTGAAGAATTTATGGAACGAGGTTATAAATGATTACCCGGAGGGAAATACACCGACAAAAGAAGTGGTATACAAGATTTTTGAGCCATTAAATGAGGGGACTGTCAGCAAAGCCATTACAGCACAGTATTTAGCGGGAATGCTTGCAGGAGAATTGCCTCCTGTTAGTGATAATATAGTGGAAAGAGAAGAAGTAAAACGTATTGTTGAGTCAGATGAAAAACTGAAATATCTGGTGGATGCAATTAATCATGTTACAAAATAACTCTAAAAATGAGGACTCATGCCATTTGCTACTGATAATGAAATAAAAATAGCTCATGATGTTTTATTGAAAGGAAAGAACCCTTTCGATAAGTCAAGAGAGAATATTATTAAGGAAAATAGTAGTTGCTATGTACAGGCGTGCCCTGGAAGTGGCAAAACAACGGCATTGCTGGCCAAATTGGTTATTCTTTCCAATAAAATGCCTCTGCCAGAAGGAAAAGGCGTATGCGTGCTGACACATACCAATGTCGCTATCGATGAGATAAAAGCAAAGCTTGGTTCAAAAGCTGATGTCCTTTTCAGGTATCCTAATTTTTTTGGAACGATACAAACTTTTTTACACAAATATATTACAGCAGCAGCTCTTCATTATTTTTATGGTAGTCAGATAGCTTATGTTGATAATGACATGGCAAATGCAGTACTTTTGAAAAGATATGACACCTTAACCTTTAAAAACAAACTCAAAAAATTGATATATGCACATGTGGTTTCAAAGGCACATATTATTGAAACTGATGAAATAGAAATCTTGGGAGGGATAGATATATTGACGTCTGCTAATGTGATTAAAAATATAGGAAAGAAAGTTCGCAAATATGTATTTCAATTGGGAAAATATGATTGGAATAAGATTCCCAAGGATAAGAAAGAATTAATTAAAACTAAGAAAGATAATATTATAGCTTGGCAAGGAAAAAAGTTGATTCTTTCGTTTAAGGTGGATTGGCTAAATAATAAAATTTATACTGATTCCAATCAGATAAGGATGGAGACTGAAGCTGGAGCCGAATATATAAAACTTAAAGAGGAAATGTTTGCAGAAGGTATTCTGTCATTTGATGATGCTTATGACTTGGCATTTCGGTATATTCATGAAAAGGATTTGTGTTTTAGTGATTTCTCTCATAAGAGGTTCCAATACCTTTTCGTAGATGAAGTTCAGGATTGCGATAATCGACAGGTTGAACTGATAAAAAAGATATTCGCTGATGACAGAGTAATTATTCAACGTTTCGGTGATTATTGCCAAGCTATCTATGATGGGGAAGAAAAAGAAGGTACAGAGAATAATGAACTGAAAGGTGATAATGTTTTATACATACATGACAGTAATCGCTTTGGGGAAAACATCGCTAAACCGTTACGAACGTTATGTATGGAGAACAATCATACACTTCATGGTAACCCTGACGTACATTCTGCAAAACCAATTATTATCACTTATGAAGATCCTCTGTCTGTTCTTCCTAAATATGCAAACTTGCTTAGTACCACTTTAATTCCAGAAATGGGTGATTGCTCTGTTCTGGAAATTGCAAAAAAAGAGAGGGCAGAGGATCCATTACACAGAGTGAATCTTAAAGCTTGTGGATGGGTCGGCAAGAAAGGAGCCACTAATAAAAAGAGATTGATAGAGTCGTATTTCCCCGCTTTTGAAAAGAAAAATGCAAAGCAAAGAGTGGAGGGAAATTCTTTCGAATACTTCATTCTCAAAAACCCTAAGAAGAATGTAAAGGATTGTGCTATATCCATTATTCAGGGTATATTAAAGGTGTTGGATTTGTGTGATGTAAAAAATGGTAGTCGGCGTTACACAAGAACATCATTATTAGAATTTTTGCAGGCGACTGACATAGAACTGAAAGAAATGTTTCTACAAGAAGTAATGAGTTGGTCTTTACTTATTACTCAAAGTCATAGCGATAAAGATATTCATCAGATAAAAGATATCATTTATCAATATATAGTAAAGACTTTACTGCCTATTTTTGCAAAGAGCATAACGCAAGAAGCTACCGAATTCTTCAATGCAGTTAACAGTGGCACTCAAGATGGACAAGTTGTAGAACAAGGAGATGTTTATGTAGAAGATGGCATTGAAATCGAAGTCGCTACAGTCCATGCCGTGAAAGGTGAAACACATGCTTCTACGCTCTATCTGGAAACATCTTATTTTGGCAAGCATGAGTCAGAACGTTTGTCAACACAGTTTAAAGGAATACCATATATAGGTACAGACGAAAGGACACTTAGTAGTTTAAAGGTCGCATATGTAGGAATGAGTAGGCCTCGTTACTTGTTGTGCGTTGCTATACAGAAAGACAGATTTGATAAAATGGACTGTCCTGATTTGAGAGAAATTTGGAATGTAGTTGAAGGTTGATAATTATAAATTATGGCAATCAATAGTTTTAAAATAATAGGAATTAAAGCGGTTTATCCGAAATGGAATGAGTTCTTCGATAATAGTCCGAAGCATTACGAGAAGGTGGAGGCTATTCAAAAAGTGTTATATCAGACGAACAAATGGTTCTATTTCTATGAGGGGATTACCATTGCATGTTGCCATCTTTGATAAAACGGATATAATTATTGACCGTTTCTTTATCCATTCCAATCTCCTGAGTTATTTTCCTGTTGGAGTGGCTCAATTGATATAACTGAAGCATTTGCTTTATCTTACTCATATTGATTATTTTACCAGCCATACCTTTGCTTTTATTTAGGTTATATATGCAAAGATATTTTGACAACCACATTGAGTAAACTGATATACTCCGGAAAAATTTAATATCAGTCTTTTAAAAACAAAAAATGAACGGATATGCTCCGGAAAGAAAGTTTCATTCGGGCAGATTATTAGAAGTGAATGGATATGCTCCGAAATGAGTATTGAACCATACCATTTGTATAAAGCGTATAATTCAAAACAGCAATAATCCTTCAATTTTAGTATCATATTCATACATTTCTGACTTTAAGCCATATGAGCAGATACACAGGAATGCAGCAATGCAAAGATTTATGTACTAAAGTTTTCCACTAGCATCTGAACGGACTTGCTCCGGAATATGTATGCAGAAAACAGGAATATTGAATATTTCATCTATTCTGCCATTTTTTATATTATTGAAATCATCTTATTAATGAAAGCAATCGACGAAAATTCTCATACACTTGATTTTCACTTAGCCCAATATTAAGAAGAGCTTGTTTTATGGAACAAACATTATTATAAGGGGCATCTGTTTCGGTAAGTATTCTATCAGATGGGATACAATCAATTATTTTTTTACCACTATCTGTTTTTGTCATTTTTTCATTAATTGAAAAATAATAGCCACGTTCAACTATTTGTGGAATAAGTGTAAGTGGACCAGAATACCAATGAAAGATAACATTCTTTATTTCATGTTTGCACAACATTTCAAACAAAACTTTTTCAGCTCGTCTAGAATGTACACTAACAATTTTTTTCTTTCCTGTGAGTTGTGGAAGAATGCTGTTTAGAACAACTAACTGGTCTTCTTTTGTGGGTAAACCCTTATTGCTGAAATCAAGCCCTATTTCTCCGATGTAGCTTGTCTGATTTATATATTGACTAAATAGTCGTAATTCACTTTTCTTTTCACTGGCATACAATGGATGTAAGCCCAATGCAAGGCGTGAATACCGATAAGATTTTACGTGTTCATATCCCATAGCGAAGTGGCTTGGCAGATTTGTCATACCTATTGATATGTTTGTCATAGCCTCTTGACTTTTGAGGTATAACTCAGGATTTGGCATCATATCAAAATGGCAATGTGTATCAATAATCATAAACCTGCTTTTTTAAATATATCTTGATTAGCTTTTTTCATCAGCCAATTTACAATTTGCTCATAAGAATGTAATGCCAAAGAAGTATAGTCTTTCAATTCCTGATTATCACTTATCCCATTTAAGAACAGTTCTCTTCGTATGGTTTTTTCATTCATTCGATTTTTGATAAAGTATAATAACGCATTAAAATCTCGATTCCTTTTTTGTATTGGGTTTTCGATATTATATTTAATTCCATTTAGAACATCTGTACCAAGTCTATTCTCATCATCTAACCCAATAGCATCTAAAGCTACACGTCTATATAAACAAGGCAAACACATTCCGCAATGTTTTATTTTGGCATCTCGAATTTCAAATCCATCCTTATCCCAAAAGACATTATGTCCTCGTTTTGCACAAGAACATGATAAATCATACAAAGATTTTAAAATAATATTTTTTTTGTGGATTTTGAGCACAATCAGACATCATATCGGCTTTTGATTTCAACCTATAAGGGTTTACCAATGTGTTATGTATACCAATAGCAGAAAGAGCTTGTTGTATTCGTCTAATGAAAGTAGGATGAGTAGTACGTGTACTACAAGAACTTCTTCTTCCAGCATCCAATGGAATATTTATCGAGATAGTCCCGTTTTCAGGCACAATCAAAGGAACTGTTGGGCCTATTCGATATGCTGCATAAATTCCAGCTGCAAAAAATAAAAGTGATCGTGATCTGAATGTGCTTTCTGTAGGAGTATAAATATTCCAACTTTTCTGTTTAAGCCCAGCATTCAATAATAATTGATCATATTTCCCATCATAGATACTATGACGATTACAATAATCTAGAATACAGCTTTGGTCACCATGCTCTTTTCCTAATTCCATATGTGATATTAATAGAATCTTCCTATTTTCATTCAAGTCATGAGCTTTATCAATAAAACCAATCAAAGAATCAAGCCCACCAGAAAACAGTGAGACGAACTCATATTCTGACACATTATAAGAGGATAATTTCTTTGAAGGTGAATAAAAATATTCCTCGGCCTTAACGAAGTTAAGATTCCAATCATCACCAGTTAAAAAACTTATAGCTCGGCAAAGATAATCTGCGCCATTTTGCATTTCGCTTAGATTAATAACTGGTAAGTTTTCCAGTATAATACGTCTTCTCCATCCCGTATCTGAATACAAACTCCTTTTTAAAATTCTATCAGCACTATATATAATTAGAGCCAATATCAAGAAGTCGAAAGCTACAGAAGTAGTATCTCCTGAAAAACTCCACAACTGCTTAAAATCAAATTTAAGATTAACTTTATGTATTTCACTCTTTGAATCCTTAAATGAAAGGGTATAGGTACCGAATTTATTAGTATCTTCACTCCTTTTATAATCAACAATTATTCTGGTTTCCATATATCAAGAATTTCTGAAGTTAGTTTATCAATTCGTTCTCTACCTTCTGGGCTATTAAAGTCGGTTCTATACAAGTCCTTTGAGAGATTTTCATCAATTTCTTTATGCAACCAATTTTCGATTTCGTTGCAAATTTTATTAGGATTGCCTTCTTTGTCAAATATATGAGACTGAAATAATTCTGCTGAATATTCCATGATATATTTTACCTCGTAAGATATAATCCAATTAATTTTGTCATCATCTGTTGCAGACTTTAATCGATCTTCTATACTTTGCTCATCTTTACATTCATTCAAGATTTCATGAAGAAGTGTATCCATAGCAACAGTGGCTGCCGTGTCATCGAGGTTGGAATTGTTTTCATCAGTTACTTTCCGATGCAAAAGTGATGGAAGATGTTTTGGAGTACCATGTCGTTTGTCACTTCTCCAACGATGTCTGACAGGTGAAAAATACATTCACGGATATCTTGCGAAAGGAAATCTCCGGAAAGGTTAGCCGATAGTCCGTCCTGAACGCGGTGAATAGCTTCCAAAGCGTGGGTCAAGGCTTCGTAGTGGCGCACGTTGGTAACAATGACATCGCTCTGGGTAATGGTCGGTATGTTGGCTGTTTCAACTAATTTCTGTTGTAAAGTATCGGTATTGATCCGTTTTTTCGCAGAAATGAAGAGATATTCCATTGTCGGCAACTTTGTACGGATATTGTCTATGATGCTTTCCTTGGCTTTCTCATCAATTAAGTCGGATTTATTGATGATCAGTATAATCTTTTTGTCTTGATAGCGCTGTAAAATTTTTGTAGAAAGTTCATTTAATTGTTGCTGTGTACACATGGCGTCTACCATAAGGAGTACAATCTCAGCCTGGCTAAGTTTTTGGAAAGTACGCTCTATACCAAGGTTTTCCACAACGTCATGGGTTTCACGTATGCCTGCTGTATCGATAAATCGAAAAGTGATTCCACCAATGTTGACAGTATCTTCTATAACATCGCGGGTAGTACCATGAATGTCGCTTACTATGGCTTTGTCTTCGTTGAGCAGGACATTGAGTAAAGTGGACTTTCCAGCATTAGTCTCACCTACAATAGCTACGGGAACTCCATTCTTGATGACATTCCCAATGCTAAAGGAGTGTACAAGGCGCGAGAGAATTGCTTCTATTTGATTAGCCAATTGGTGAAGCTCGCTACGGTCGGCAAATTCCAGTTCTTCATGATCACTGAAATCGAGTTCCAACTCAATGAGTGAAGTAAAGTGAAGAAGCTGCTCACGCAAATCTGTAAGTTCTTTACTAAATCCTCCTCGCATTTGATTCATGGCCAAGCGATGAGTGGCAGCAGAGGTGGATGCAATCAGATCTGCTACAGCTTCGGCTTGACTTAAATCCATCTTCCCATTAAGGAATGCCCGTTGGGTATATTCACCTGGTTGTGCCAGACGACATCCGTTTTTGATGAGCAATTGCATGATTTGTTGTAAGATGTAGTTCGAACCGTGACATGTGATTTCTACGGAATCTTCTCCGGTATAGGAGTGGGGAGCTTTGAAAAGACTGACTAATACTTCGTCAATAGCTTCCTTCCCATTATATATTTGTCCAAAAGTCAGTGTATAAGGTTGGCTCTTTTTTATATCTTTTCCAGCTTTGGCTGGAGTAAAGATGCGGGCGGTAATTTCTATAGATTCCGGTCCGGAAACTCGGATGACACCGAGAGCTCCTCCCTGAGCCGTGGCTATAGCACAAATAGTGTCTTGCTTCATTTTATCGATGATTTTTCCCCGGCAAAGATAACGGTTTCTTAATAAAAAAGAGAAATTGTGATACAAGTTATTTACATTTATTGTAACTTTGTGATATAGAGGATAAAAATAGGAGCCTATGAGAAAGCGAACTATTTCTTTCTGGAATAATAATGATAAGAGAGTACTGCAGGATAATTTTCAAAAAATTATTTCGGCTCTTGCTACACATCAAATTGCAATTTGGAAATATGACCTCTTATCTGGAACTTGCATCTTATCTGCGGATTATTTTAAAGTATTGGGATTGGAGCAAATTGGTATTCACTTTGTAGAAGGGGAGGATAGTTATAACTCTTTTCATCCCGATGATGTGCCACTGTATCAGGATGCCTTTAAAAGAATGTTAGCTCCTAAAATGAAAACTACGGAAATTTCTTATCGTTGTATAGGGACTTCCGGCGAGGTTATTTGGCTGGAAGATCATTTTTTATATTATCAGAAAGGTGCAAAAGAGCTTCCGGATGAATTAATTGCATATACGATAAATGTGACTTCCAATAAAGAAAAGGAATTGGAAATTAGTCGTTTAGCTGAACATAACAAGAAGATAGTAGAAGCGTTTCCTGAGGTGATAATAATTTTGGATGATAATTTTTATATTATTGATATCTCGGCGAATCGGAATATCACTTTATTATATCCCATTCAGGAATTGATAGGGGCTGATGCACGTAAATTTCATTCTCAAGAGGTTTCGGAATTATATATTAAAAACATAAGAGAGTGTTTGTCTGATAATAAGATTCGTGAAATAGAGTATTCCATTGAATTGAATGGTTGTTGTTATTATTTTCAGTCTCGGATAGCTCCTTTTGAAAAGAACAAAGTGTTAGCTTTGATTCAAGATATAACTAATCGGGTGGAACGTTCCAGAGAGTTAATAGAAGCTAAAAGACGTGCGGAGGAATCGGATCGGATGAAGACTCTATTTCTTGCTAATATGAGCCATGAGATACGTACCCCACTAAATGCAATTATTGGCTTTTCGGAAATCATTCCATATGCTGAAAACGAAGAAAAGAGGCAAGAATATCTGGATATCATTCAGAAGAATAGTACTTTGCTGCTGCAGTTGATAAATGATATATTGGATTTTTCCCGTATTGAGTCAGGAAAATCAGAGATGTACTTACAACCGGTAAACTTATCAGAACTAGTCACTGATATAGGGAAAACTCATAGTTTGAAAATACCTCCAACTATTCGACTTAATGTTGTTTGCCCTAAAGAGGAGATTGTGATTGTTTCAGATGCAAACCGCTTGGCACAAGTACTGTCAAACTTTATGTCTAACGCAATTAAAAATACAAAGGAAGGGCAGATTACATTGGGCCTCTCTGTGGAGGGAGACTGGGTAAGATTGTATGTAACTGATACCGGTTCCGGTATTTCTCAAGATCAAATACCATTGATATTTGATCGCTTTGAGAAGCTAGATAATTTTGCACAAGGAGTGGGATTGGGATTGTCTATTTGTAAAAGTATTGTGGAACGTCTTGGAGGGAGAATAGAAGTTGAATCGGAAAAAGAAAAGGGCAGTACGTTTTCTGTATATTTATATTTGGATTCAGCGCATATCTTGGATGAGAATGCACCGGTAAAGAAGAAGATTTTAATTAGTGAAGAATCTGAAACGTCTTTTAAGCAATTGGAAGCCGTTTTGAAAGAAGAATACGTATTGCAGTGGGTGCGTAGTGGCGAAAAAGTAATGAGTTCTTTTTTTCATAATAGGCCGGATTTGCTCCTGATAAACATGCATTTGCCGCAAGTCAGTGGAGCCCGGATTATTGAAAAAATGCGTAAAGTTTCAGTTACTATACCCATTATAGCAGTGACTGAACATATATACTATACTGAACAACAACAAGCTCTTCAGGCTGGAGCTAACGAAGTCGTAACAAAACCTTATTCATTAGATAAACTGAAAGAGGTTGTTGATCATTATTTAAAAGAGGCTTAACTATAATTTGAGAGAGGCTTAAATGCGTTCGAGTACCGTTTTTATTAGGACATCTATTGTATTTTTATAGCCAGTATTTGCCTCTTTTATCAGTCGGTTTGCTATCACCATGCAAACGGTCATGGCTTTGTGTCCCATGAGCAAACTTAATCCTGCCAAAGCCGAACTTTCCATTTCGAAATTAGTGATGCGATGGCCCTGATATTCAAATGTCTCGATTTTATCATTCTGTTTAGGGTCTGCAAGCGGAATACGTAATTCTCTTCCTTGTGGGCCGAAGAATCCGTTGGCTGCAATGGTAACTCCACGAACCATGTCGCTTCCTGCAACCCGTTCTATGAGCTGCTTGTTGGCATTCACTACATAAGGTGCAGGAGCGCACATATTGCCACTCCACCCCATGTGGTTAATAAATGCACGTTCAAAAGGCAAATCGCAGACAGCATTACGGCCAGCATAAAAATTGAGGAGGCCATCAAAACCTATGGATTTCTCTGAACATACAAATGTCCCTACAGGAGTATTTGGCTGTAATCCGCCGCATGTACCGATACGCACAATTTCCAGTTGGCGAAGCTTTTCTTTTTCTTCTCTTGTACTGAAGTCTATATTAGCCAAGGCATCCAGTTCGTTCATTACAATATCAATATTGTCACAGCCGATCCCGGTTGAGATCACAGTTATCCGTTTGCCTTTGTAGTTTCCTGTAATGGTTTTGAATTCACGGCTTTCCACTTCACACTCCTGAGAGTCTAGGTGAGAGGCAACCGTGGCCACACGGCCAGGGTCACCTACTAAAATAACTTTATCTGCCAGCCATTCCGGTTTGACGTGTAAATGAAACACCGAACCATCTTCATTGATGATTAGTTCAGATGGCGCAAAGTACTTTTTCATTCTTAATTGCTTGACTAAGTGATGTTATTATTCTGTTAATGGCTTACTTATATTACTAGAGCTAGGCTTAGCTATGGTTTCACGCATGGTCGTGTCAGCTTCGATATTTTTCATTCTGTAATAATCCATAATTCCAAGATTTCCACTGCGGAATGCTTCTGCCATAGCCTTAGGAACTTCTGCTTCTGCTTCAATTACTTTAGCACGTGCTTCCTGAGCTTTAGCTTTCATCTCCTGCTCATTAGCAACTGCCATGGCACGCCGTTCTTCAGCTTTTGCCTGGGCTATATTTTTGTCTGCATTAGCTTGGTCCATTTGCAAGGCAGCACCAATGTTTCGACCTATATCAATATCGGCAATATCAATGGAAAGTATTTCAAATGCAGTTCCTGCATCCAAACCTTTACGTAAAACTAATTTAGAGATGGAATCTGGATTCTCGAGTACTGTTTTGTGGCTTTCGGCAGAGCCGATAGAGGAGACTATTCCTTCGCCCACACGGGCAAGAATGGTGTCTTCGCCAGCACCTCCCACTAATTGGTGAATATTGGCTCGTACTGTTACACGGGCTTTGGATATTAGCTGGATTCCGTCTTTTGCTACAGCCGTAACAGGTGGAGTATCAATAACTTTAGGATTAACCGACATTTGCACGGCTTCGAATACATCTCGTCCTGCAAGGTCAATCGCGGTTGCCATCTGAAAGGGTAACTCTATATTAGCTTTTGAAGCGGAGACGAGTGCATGTACTACTCTTTCCACATGTCCTCCTGCCAGATAGTGCGCCTCCAGCTCGTCTCTGGTAATGGTACTTAGCCCAGCTTTGTGTGCTTCAATCATGCCTGGCACAATGACATAAGGTGGAACATTACGAATCCGCATTAAAAACAGCTGTATTAATGATATACGCACACCGGACACTTTTGCCGACAGCCATAAGAAGAAAGGTACATAGTGGAAAAACAGTACCAAAAAAATGATACCTCCCACAATGAGAAATAGGGTTAAATACATTGAACCTCCATCCATAATTTATTAGTTTTAAGTGAATATTAATTTTTTCTTTGTTCTACCATAATGATGCCGTCTGTAATTCTATTCACCACAATGGGCGTTTTTTCATTCAGAAAGCCATCTATGGACTTTACTTCTACAATGTTTCCATTGATTTCGGCATAACCAATTAAAGCCAGACGCGTAGTACATATTCCAGTATCCCCAACTTTTATTTTGTCCTGAGCACTACGGTCTACTTTAGAAGTGATACTCTTTTTTAGTGCTATTTTATCTAAAGTTTTAGAGCGCATAAACCATACTAATGAACCAATACAAGCTATTGCCGAAACTCCGAGTGTTATAAATCCAGCCATTGTTCCTATATTGGCAAACGCATAATAGTTGGCAAAGATGATGCATGCTCCTGCTAAAAAGCCAGCGATGCTTATACCCGGAATAACAAATAACTCTATTAGTAGCAAAATTACGGCGGCTACAATGAGGACGATGATTATAAGTATATCCATAGTTATTCTGTTTTTAATTTTCTTTTTCTGTATTACGAATTGTTACAGCCATCTGTTTTACTTCGTTTGTGAAGTTCAGAACTCGGGCTTCCAGATCGAGAATGGCAGGAGCCAGTTTTGCTTTTTCCTTTTCGTCATTCATACGCGCATATTGTGCACGCAGGCCTCTTAATTTATGCTGTTGTTGTTTGAGGTCCTTTTCCGATTGGCGATATTGTACAAATAAGCCTTTAGCCTTTGCTGATTTAAAATCGCTTAATTGATGATAAGTCTTTTGATCGTCTATAACAAATTCAAAATCATAACTTCGTTCTATTTGTGGCTTTTCGCTAAATGCGGTTTGCAAACGAACTTTTGCATCGGCTACGAGATTCTTATCATACCATGTCTCTTTTACCGAGTGAATTTGTGCCAAGTGAATGACTCTTGCAGGATCCATTGATTCGTAGTTGTAGACTTGTTTGGTTTGATTGGGAACAAATACGTATATGCAAACTTTTCCTGCCGGTTGGTAACGATCGGAAGCAAACCATCCTAAATTGTTAAACTCGTCAATGACATACATATAGTCGTTATAAGGGGAATTGAATGGCATGCCGATATTTTCTGGTGTTAAATATGAGTTGCTTTCCGTGTTGTATCGGGTGACAAATATATCATACCCTCCCATTGAGTTTTCTCCATCAGCTGCGTAGTAGAGTGTTATTCCATCCGTCAGTACGTATGGGTAATTGGAATTACCTGCCTGATCAAAATTGCCGGACAGTGCTTCACCTTTACTCCATTCATCCTGTATTTTATTGCTGCCAAAAATGTTATATTTACCATTTGCTTGGATTTCACTATAATATATTTTGTTTCCAAGTTCGGTTTTATACACAGTTGCTTTTGCTTCTTTATCTGTTTGAAAGAAAGTGTTATACATAAATAGTTTCCCTGATTCGGAACTGATTTTATAGGCATTCAGGAAATGTTGTTTATCTACGACGAAACTATCTATGATGCAGACTTTCTCTACACCTTTTAGCATACGAAAGTTTGTCTTTGCTTTTTTTAATAGAGCTTCGGCTTCTTCTGTCGGTTTCTTGCGTTTGGATAATTCGTTAATATAATCTTCATAACATTTAATCGCATTTTCAAATTGATATAAATCATTGTAAGCTTGTGCCAAATATAGTTGTCCACCGGGAATACGTCTTTTTACTGCTGTTTCGAGGTGTTTTACAGCTTCTTTCGGATCTTGAGTTTTCAAACAGCAAACTCCGTACCAAAAATTATAGTTACCATTTCCCGGTTGCGCTTTGATTAATTTCTTAAAAGTAGGTTTAGCTTTCTCATACTGTCCTTTTCCGTATAAGGCTTTCGCTACTGTCAGCGTTTGCGCGGAGACGCTAATAAATAGAAGGCAAAATAAAAAGAATAAAAGATATCTTTTCTTCATGTTAATAATCATATCTACTGAATTCGAGTGTTCAAAAATACAAATTAATCTGGAATAATGCCTGCTTCGATTATTCTATTATGTTAATTCTTCTTTAAATCATTCTTTTGCATTACTTTTGCAGCCGATTTTTGAAGTGTGGAAAAGATGGTGCAATTTACTGAAGCAGAGAAGACCGTTCGTTGTGTTGAAAAGTGATTTAGAAAAGGGGTTACTGAATATGATTTGATAAAAGACGGAGATAAGATTCTCATTGGACTTTCTGGTGGAAAAGACTCTTTGGCTTTAGTCGAATTATTGGCAAAGCGTGCGCGGGTTTATAAACCTGCATTTTCCTTAGTTGCTGTCCATGTGGTGATGCGTAATATTCCTTATCAAAGCGATGTGGAATATTTGCGTACTTATGTGGAATAGCATGGAGTCTCCTTTACTGTTTATGAAACGGAATTTGATGCAGCTACCGATACTCGCAAGTCTCCTTGTTTTTTGTGTTCATGGAACAGTAGGAAAGCTTTATTTGCAGCTGTCAAAGATTTAGGATGTAATAAAATAGTCTTGGGGCATCATATGGTTGATATTCTGGGAACTTTACTTATGAACTTGACTTTTCAGGGAGTTTTCAGCTCTATGCCGCCCAAGTTGATAATGAAGAAGTTTGATATGACAATTATTCGTCCGATGTGCTTGGTACATGAAGCTGATTTGAGATCATTGGCGAAAATAAGAGGATATAGAAAGCTTGTTAAGAACTGCCCGTATGAACTTCAATCACACCGTATCGGGATGAAAGATATTTTGTTGCAGCTAGAACAGATGAATCCTGAAGCTCGATATAGTCTTTGGGGAAGTATGATGAATGTTCAAAGGGAACTTTTGCCTCAGAAATGTGATGATAATGACTAATGATATATTATATTGATTTTTGAATTTGAATATGAAAGGAATTTATACAATCTTGCTTTTAATCGTTTCTAATATTTTTATGACATTTGCTTGGTATGGTCATCTGAAACTGCAAGAAATGAAAGTGATATCAAACTGGCCCATCTATGCTGTAATTTTGTTTTCATGGAGTATAGCACTTGCCGAATATACCTTTCAAGTTCCGGCAAATCGTATTGGATTTGTCGGAAATGGAGGACCCTTTTCTTTAATGCAGCTAAAAGTTATTCAGGAAGTGATTACTCTTACCATTTTTACTGTTTTTTCAATGCTATTGTTTAGGGGAGAATCACTGCATTGGAATCATATAGCTGCTTTTGTCTGTTTGGTATTAGCCGTATATTTCGTTTTCTATAAATGATTGTCTTTTTCTTTATTCCGGCTTTAGATATTGTTTCATTCCTTTCGTAAAGCAGGTCTGTAATTTGCCTTTTTCGTCACTGTATATGAAGTAGGCCTCAATATCTTCATGCTTTTTTGTGAATTGCTCTGCTTTCTCCAATCCCATAACCATGAAGGCTGTGGCATATGCATCGGCGCTCATACAATTTTTTGCTATCACCGTAGATGACAAAATGTTGTGTTGCACCGGATATCCGGTATGTGGGTCGATTGTATGGGCATATTTTTTGCCATTTTTGTAATAGTAGTTGCGGTAATTTCCAGAGGTTGCTATTCCCCTGTCGGTTATTTGTAATACGGTTTGTATCTCTTGATTCAAAGATAGGGAATCATCAACAGGCTTGTTAATCCCTATCCGCCATAAATTGTTTTGCTCATTTTTACCATGGGCTACAAGTTCCCCCCCAATATCTATCATATAGTTTTCTATTCCTTTTCTTGCTAGGAATTGAGCAACGACATCTACAGCATATCCTTTGGCTACAGCGCTACAATCAAGCATTATGCGCGGATCTTTTTTGGTCACTTTCCCGTTTTTAGCTAGTGCTACTTTTGTATATCCTATCATGCTCAGCAAGCTGTCTATCATTGTAGAATCGGGAAAAGTTCCTTTTTTAAAACCAAACCCCCATGCATTTACTAATGGGGCCACCGTAATATCAAATGCTCCATTTGTCTCTTTAGATATTTCCATACTTCGGCGGAATACATTCGTAAAGAATGTATCTGGAGTAATGTCTTCATTCCTGTTGATGCGGGAAATAGTGGATGTATCGTTGAATGGTGACAAGGAGCCATCAAATTTTTTCAGCTCATCGTCTATTTCGGCTTTTAGATCTCCATCGTATTGGTATGTGATGTTATATACAGTGCCAAAGATTAATCCGCTGATTTTGTGGTAGGGTACGGTTTGGCTATGACGGGCAAGTATCCAAATGGAGCCTAGCACAAGTAGGGCAATCCATAAAAAATTTCTTCTTGTTTTCTTTTCCATATATCAGTTGAAGAATAAATGTTCTATTAATATTTTTGTTCCGATAATAATTAAAATAATACCTCCCCATAATTCCGCTTTTATCTTGCATGCGATGCCACAACCAAACCAAACTCCAAATATCAATCCGGCAAGTGATAGGATAAATGATACAAAACCAATAATTGAAATTGAGTAGATCATATCTGAAATATGTCTTATGCCTAAAAGAGCAAAAGAAACTCCTATTGCAAGCGCATCAATGCTTGTTGCTATTGCCAACGTGAGAACCACTTTTAATTTTGTGGGATCATATCGATGTTTGCATGTATCGCTTTTAAAAGCCTCTTTAATCATCCGTCCTCCAATAAAAGCAAGAATAATAAATGCAATCCAATGATCAATACTCTCTATTAAATGGCTGAATGTACTTGTGCATATCCAACCAATAAATGGCATGAGCATTTGAAATAATCCGAAAAAGAATGCCATAACTAGCATTGGGCGCCAGCGCATACGTTTTAGAATGATACCACTTGCTATAGACACAGCGAAACAATCCATTGCTAGTCCTACGGCAAGTAGCCAAATCTCTAATTCGTTCATGAAACTAATAAGGTAATTTATAAGTAATTGTATATGTTATTCCTATTGTATTTGTACCATATTTTCCATATCCAGGTACGTACCATGGATTCCCATATAATCCCATGGATGAGCTAGTCCGATATTTCATCCGTATGGTCCACCCCATGTATAAAGCCTTCCATATATGTGCACGGATTCCTCCACATAGCTCAAACCATTGCATTGAACCTTTCATCCCTCGATGATCGAAAGATTGGCTATCTCCCCAAACGTTGTCTTTCAAATTGGGGTTATCAGTCACGCCTCCATAAATAGGGTCGTTTACGGCAAGTGAAGCTATGTCATAATTAAAACTGCTCATGGCATATCGAAAGCCAATAAATAAGCAATTTTTAAATTTTTTCTTATATAAAATATTGTAGTTCATTCCAATACGGAAATAAGGAGCTTTACTTTTGTAGTGTATTCCATTATCATTCCATGTATCTGTTTTACCATATCCAATTTCAGCTATAGGAAAAAAACGATTCTTAAGATTGGCATCAATTGCTATTTCGGAACTTAAAAAGTCTCCTCCTAATATTTTATTTCCAATGCCGAAGAGGTCAGCACTTATTGATATGCCATTGTAGAAAGGATAAACCACTTCCGGTTCTTTTTTCTTTTCGACTTTGGACGGAATGGTCCTATTCCTTTGATTAAGTTGACCTTGCTCTTGTGCTTGAAGCGGTGATGCTATTGACAAGCAAAGTATCAGGCTAGTAAAATAGTTTAAGATTTTCCTTTTCATTGATGCCGGCTTCTGCATTTTTAATAGATATGGAATCAAGCTTATGAGTACTGTATGATACTTTATTAATCGTTTGTTTCATTTGGTAGCCACAATTCATAGATAAAAAATAAGGGACATTTGTTTGATAAATGATTACGGTATCGCTTAATGTTTTACTATAGTGAAGGATTAAAGCTGTTGAATCTACAGTATAACGTAAAGGTAGGGATAGGTCGTGGACCTTTTTTTGATTATTGATAATAATAGAATCCGTGCCCAGAGCTGTTATGGTAAGTGAATCGAGAGTATCATTCAATATTGTACTCCCGCTTTGGGTGTATAAATAGCACTTCGTCATAGGTCGTGCATTCATAGAGCAATCTTCTTCTTCACTACAAGAGAGAAAGAGACTAAAAACAGGATAAGCAACTAAACTTATTAATATTAACTTTTTTAAGTGTCTCATGCCATTTTATATTGTAGTTTCTATTTGATATCTATTTCGTTCAGGTGCATTGCGTGTGATCAATTCTCCAAGGAAACCCGCTAGGAATAGTTGTGTACCTATTATCATAGCTGTTAATGATAGATAGAAATAAGGAGAATCTGTAACTAGTCTATAAGGAATGCCGTGGTACATATTGTATAGTTTTGAAGCACCTACAATAACTACCGAGATAAAGCCAAAGATAAACATGAGTGATCCTAATAGTCCAAAGAAATGCATGGGCTTGATTCCGAAAGTGGAAAGAAACCACAGCGAAATTAGGTCCAGATAACCATTGAAGAAGCGGTTCCATCCTCCAAACTTTGTTTTTCCGAATTTACGTGTCTGATGGTGGACTATTTTCTCCCCGATTTTGTTGAATCCCGCATTCTTTGCGATGTACGGTATATAGCGATGCATTTCACCATAGACTTCAATATTCTTTACTACATCCAGACGGTAAGCTTTTAAACCGCAATTGAAGTCGTGAAGGTTTTTTATACCGGAAACCTTACGAGCTGTAGCGTTAAATAGTTTTGTAGGAATGGTTTTTGATAAAGGGTCATACCGCTTCTTTTTCCATCCGGATACCAAATCATATCCTTCTTCTGTAATCATGCGATATAATTCGGGTATTTCTTCCGGGCTATCTTGCAAATCGGCATCCATCGTAATAACTACATCACCTTGGGCTTTTTCAAAGCCGCAGAAAAGAGCTGGTGATTTTCCATAATTGCGTCGAAATTTTATACCATGTACCGTTTTGTATTTCTTACTTAAATCTTTAATGATTTCCCAAGAATGGTCGGTACTCCCATCATTTACAAATATGACTTCGTAGGAGAGTCCGTTGCTATTCATCACCCGTTCAATCCATGCATAAAGTTCTTGCAAAGACTCTTCTTCATTATATAAGGGTACGACGACTGATATATCCATAGTTCTGTTCAAGCATTATTCCCTATGTTTATTTGTTCATAAAGATGTAACGACATAGGTCCGTTGACGTCTTATGTTTAAAGTACTCAGTTAATTTTATATCATTTTCTTCTTCGCTTCATAACAAATAATGAAGTGATCAATGCCAATATTGAACAATAAAATATGTTTTGTGACATTAGCTGCATTGCGACTTCTATTGCTGACATTGAACGCATCATTTTTAATCCTTCTTTTAGTTGGTCAATATAATCTTCAATGCCGGGCACATCTATTGCTGTAAAACTATTGATGATATCTTCATATTTGTTGAAAACGAATCCCTGATCGATGAATTTGAAGTAGAAGTAATGTCCTACTGCTGTGAGCAGGGCAGCAAACATATACATTAAAAAGATGAAAACCCATGAATGGAAAAAACTAATGCTTCCACCGCATATTCGTTCACGATATATTCGGGCGTAATAATAACCTATAAATGGTACACATAATGTAAGTCCGCCAAATAGAAGCAATAGGAATGGTACGGTTAAACCAATGGGAAAGAGGATAAATTTAAGTATCCAGAATACTCCCATGTAAGTACCGAACAACATGGCATATCGTTGTAAATAGCTTTTGCCTTCTCTCATTGTTTTAAATAAATGGTGAGGCAAAGGTACAAATAATATTGGTTGAAACTTGTTGGATTCTTGTTAAAGTTAAAAAAGAACAGGCATAGTATTGCATGTTTCATAAAAAACGCTATCTTTGCACCCGCAAATATGGGTAAGTCCTATACGGCCAGCTCCTAGCAAATCCTCCAGGGCTTGATCGCAGCAAAGGTAGCCGGTTGTAGCGGCGCGATATAGATAGCTTACCCACCCGCCTCTTTAGCTCAGTTGGCCAGAGCACGTGATTTGTAATCTCGGGGTCGTTGGTTCGAATCCGACAAGAGGCTCAAAATAAAAGCGGAAATGTATTCTTAAGAATACATTTCCGCTTTTGCTTTAGGAATAGCTAAGCTTTATTTGGGTATTTGAAATTTAGTTGATAACTTTGTTTATATAAAATCTCAAAAACTATGAAACAATTCACTTCTTGTTCTTTCATTGCTTTGGTGCTTTTTGCTCTATTTCCATGTAGCAAAGTTCTTGCAGATTGGAATAATTTCATAGTTAATTTTGATAAGAGTGTTTATGGCAAAGGGGCCCAAACTTGGCAAATCGCTCCGTATGATGACCAATGGGTTTACTTTGCGAATAAAAATGGAGTAGTTCAATTTGATGGAAATGAATGGACTGTCTTTCCTTTAAATAACCACTCAGACGTGCGTTCGGTGTTGGCTTCTACTGCTCAAAAGAAAATCTATGTAGGCGGGATAAATGAATTTGGATACTATTCACCAGATGATAATGGAGGGATGGTTTATTGCTGCATGTCCGATACATTAGGCAATTCATATACCTCTATAGGTAATGTTTGGGGAATACATGAGGCTGATAATATTTTATATTTTCAGGGGGATGACAGGGTAGTGAAGTGCATTAACGGAAAGTATACTGTTATTAAGATGAACGCTAAAATAGATTGTTCCGATATGGTGAACGGGACCCTTTATATTGGCACTAATCATGGGGTATGGATATTGGTTGGCAATACGTTTTTTCCTTTGCAAGGGGCTGGCTTCCTTGCCTCTATGCGTATTAGGGGAATTATTCCTTATAAAGCAGGGGGCGTTATTATTGTAACTGCCTATAATGGTTTGTTTTATTGCAATGGACGCACTACTGTTCCTTTTATTACCGGGGCGGAACAGTTTATGAGAGAGAATGAAGTATTTTGTGTTGCTACCCAAGATGATAAAATTGTGTTAGGAACTATTCATAAGGGCTTAGTTCTGGTTGACTGTAGTACGATGAAGGTGAAATATTTTAATGAGAATAATGGTTTGAGGAATAATACAGTACTCTCCGTCGCTTTTGATCGTAGAGGTAATTTGTGGGCTGGGCTGGATAGTGGTCTTGATTATGTTTGCCTAAATTCTTCTTTTACAAATTTATATTCTTATCCCCATTCATACGGCGCAGGGTATACAGCCATTTGTGAGGGGACATATTTGTATTTAGGTACTAACCGGGGGCTTTATTATACTTCTTACCCGGTAAAATTGAATGGGAACTTGCCTGATATTCGGTCTGTTGAACATTCCAGCGGGCAAGTCTGGAATTTGCAACAGGTAGGAAATGAACTTTTCTGTTTACATGATAGAGGTATCTTCATTGTTAAGGGTACTACGATGAAGCGAGTGGCAAATATTACGGGGGCATGGTGTTGCCAATTGGTTGTAGGGCATCCTGATCTATTATATGTAGGTGTGTATAGTGGTCTCTATTTATTGAAAAAGCAGGCGGGGGAATGGAAAGTCGTTTGTAAAATAGATGGCATTTCAGATTCCTGTAGATTATTTGAACAAGAAACATCGCGACTCTTGTGGATCTGTAATCCAAATAATGTTGTTCGTGTTGAATTGAATGAAGGACTTACCAGGGCTGTTGAAGTTCGCTCTTATGGAGTTTCTGATGATTTTCCTTCTAATCGTGAGCTGTATGTTTCTAAAATTAGAGGACATATTTATTTTGCAACCCCTCATGGAGTCTATAGATACAATCGCAATAAGGATAAGATGGAAATCTGTTCCGACTATAATAATTTGCTTAACGGCACGGCTCCTTATGCCCGTATTCTAGAGTATCATAATCATCTAATTAGTTTAAGTTCTCATGAAATTTGCATTGCAAATTTGGGAACCTATAAAAAAGGAGCAGATACCAATATTAGCCCTATTCGTCAATCTTTATTGGAGTTAGTTCCTACATTTGAGTCCATTATTCCTCTATCGGATTCGTTAATGGTTCTTCCTAATGAAGGAGGTTTTAGCTTATTCAATCTATTCTCTAATAATATCCGGCAAGAGGGTAAGCATTCTGTGTATATAAGGGATATGTACCTGTCTTATCCCAAAGATTCTTTAGTATACACAGCCAATTTTTTATCTAAAAAACCAACGCCAGTTATTGGCTATACTCAGAATTCCGTTCGCTTTGATTATGGTTCTTCTTTTTTTATGATGGATGATGATCTGCGCTTTCAATATCGTTTGAACAAAGGTGAATGGTCGGATTATACCACTATGCGTACGAAAGAATACAGTAACTTATCAGAGGGAGATTATACATTTGAGGTTAAGGTTATCTATTTTGATGGGACCACAGCTTCTGATGAGATATCGTTCCGGGTTCTTCCTCCTTGGTATCGAAGCATACCGGCATACATTTTTTATTTTATTCTAATATTGTCATTTTTGTGGTGGATATATAAGTGGGATGACGTTCGGGTACAACGGAAAAAGCAACAAGCAGTGATGGAGAAGGATGAGAAGATGCGGGAGATGGAGAAAGAATATGAAGAAGAAAAAACTAAACAAGAAAAGCAGATTATGGAACTTGAAAAAGAAAGATTGGAATATGATCTTAAACACAAGAGTCAGGAGATGGCTAATTTGATGATCGATTTTCTTCGTAAGAATGAAACTTTGACTGAGATTAAATCGGAAATTGTTAAAGTCGCTTCCTTCCTAAAAGGGGAAAATGGGCGTGAAGGAAAACAGAAATTGTTGATCATTAATAGTAAAATAGACGCGAATATTCAAAGTGATGAGGTGTTGAAGCGCATTGAGGATCAATTTGATTTAGTTCATAATAATTTTATGAAACGTCTTCATGCAAAGCATCCTGATCTTTCTAATAATGAACGCATGATGTGTGCATATTTGAAGATGAATCTTTCCACTAAGGAAATTGCGCCCCTTTTAAATATCTCAGTTCGTGGAGTTGAAACAATTCGTTATCGTCTGCGTAAGAAATTCGGTTTGGAGAGAGAAGATAGCTTGATCTATTATTTAGATAATAAATTGTGAGTTAAATCAAAGATAATCGCTTAAGGAATGTTGATAAAGCAACTGTTATTTCATGTATTTGGTGAATGATATATTATCTCTGTGTGGAAGTTGTTAAAACTTGCAGCTTTAATTGTATCTTTGTCTGTGTAAATTGAAACAGACCGAATTTTATGCCACATTTAGCTACTCTAATCAATGACTTGGCTCTGATTCTTATTTGTGCAGGAATCATGACTTTGTTGTTTAAAAAGCTTAAGCAACCATTGGTGCTGGGATATGTGGTCGCAGGTTTTCTTACGAGTCCTCATATGCCTTATACACCATCGGTTATGGACGTTGCGAATATACAGACCTGGGCTGATATTGGCGTCATTTTTCTTTTGTTTGCATTAGGGCTAGAGTTCAGTTTTAAAAAAATTGTAAAGGTCGGAGGAGCTGCAATTATTGCTTCGAGTACCATTATTTTTTGCATGATACTTGTGGGGATTGGTGTTGGTACGGCTTTTGGCTGGAGACGCATGGACTGTATTTTTCTTGGAGGTATGATTGCGATGTCATCCACTACTATTATTTATAAGGCATTTGATGATTTAGGCATTCGTAAAAAGCAGTTCACTAGTTTAGTGCTTAGTATACTGATTTTGGAAGATATTTTAGCTATTATTTTAATGGTAATGCTATCCACAATGGCGGTGAGTCATAATTTTGAAGGGACGGAGATGCTGGAAAGTATTGCAAAGTTGTTGTTTTTCCTGATTCTTTGGTTTGTAGTTGGCATCTACTTAATACCGGGCTTACTAAAGCGTTTTCGGAAGTTAATGGGTGAAGAAACCTTATTGATTGTTTCTCTTGGGTTATGTTTTGGAATGGTGGTTTTGGCTGCACATACAGGCTTTTCTGCTGCATTTGGCGCTTTTATTATGGGATCTATCCTTGCTGAAACCGTTGAGGCTGAAAGTATTGAAAGATTGGTAAAGCCGGTGAAGGATTTGTTTGGAGCTGTCTTTTTCGTATCGGTTGGAATGATGGTAGATCCTGCTATGCTTATGCAGTATGCCTTACCTATTATAATAGTTACATTGGCTGTTATCGGAGGACAATCTTTGTTTGGAACATTAGGTGTACTATTGGCTGGTAAACCCTTAAAAATGGCTATGCAATGTGGATTTAGTTTAACTCAGATAGGCGAATTTGCCTTTATTATTGCATCCCTAGGCGTTTCTTTAGGCGTTACCAGTAATTTTCTTTATCCTATTGTTGTTGCTGTATCGGTCATTACTACCTTTTTTACTCCTTACATGATTCGTATGGCCGAACCGGCTTCTAACTATGTGGAAAGATGTTTGCCGGAAAGATGGGAAAAGTTTTTAGTGCGTTATGCTTCAGGTTCACAAACCATAAACCATGAAAATCTATGGAAAAAGCTGATTCTTGCTTTAACCAAGATAACGATAGTCTATTCTATTGTAAGTATTGCGGTTGTTGCTTTATCCTTCCGTTTTCTGGTTCCTTTACTTGAGGATACCATACCAGGGGTATGGGGTAGGTTACTTGCTGCCATTGTTATTATACTTTGCGTTTCACCATTCTTGCGTGCCATCATGATTAAGAAAAACCATTCATTGGAGTTTATCACGTTATGGAATGATAATCGTGGTAATCGTGCTCCTTTAGTAGCAACTATAATTATACGCATTTTGGTGGGTGTTTCGTTCGTAATGTTTGTTATTGCCGGCTTATTTAAAGTATCGGTAGGACTTCTGTTTGGTGTTGCCGTATTATTAGTAACCATGATGATCTTATCTCGCCAGTTAAAAAAACAGTCTATAATGATAGAACGTAAATTTTTCCAAAACTTGCGATATCGTGATATGAGAGCAGAGTATTTAGGAGAAAAGAAACCGGAATATGCCGGACGTTTGTTATCGCGTGATTTGCATTTGACAGATTTTGAGATATTGGGAGAATCACAATGGGCTGGTAAAACTCTTGGGGAATTGAATTTTGGAAAACGATATGGGGTGCATGTTGTGTCTGTTCTTCGTGGGAAGAAACGAATAAATATTCCGGGGTCGGGAATGCGCCTTTTTCCACAGGATAAAATACAGGTGATTGCGACTGATGAGGATTTAGCTGTTTTTGGTAAAGAAATGGAGAAAGTTTCGGCATTGGAAGTGGATGCGATAGAAAAGCGTGAGATGACTTTGAAACAGTTTCGTATAGATGCTTCATCTTTGTTTTTAGGAAAAACGCTGCACGAATCAGGAATTCGTGAAAATTTTAGGTGTTTAATCGTAGGAGTGGAACGTGGAGACGAAACATTACATGCTCCTGCACCTGACGAGACTTTTGCTGAGGGCGATGTGGTTTGGGTAGTAGGAGAAAATGATGATGTTCACCAATTAATAGAACAAAAGCGATAAAAAGTCTACCTGTTTAACCAGAGGAAAAGTTATCTTTGTCATATAAATAACTAATGCTAAATAATAAGTATCATGAAAAGTGATCCCAAAGAATGTCTGTATTGTCAAAATAATGAAACGCTACACCGCTTGATGATTGAGATTGCTCCGTTGAGCGTATCTCGTGTGTTTTTGTTTAAGGAACAAACCTATAGGGGCCGTTGTTTGGTGGCTTATAAAGATCATGTAAACGATTTAAATGAACTGAGTGATGATGACCGTAATGCTTTTATGGCAGATGTTGCTCGTGTAACTCGTGCTATGCAACAAGCCTTTAATCCTGAAAAGATTAATTATGGGGCCTATTCCGATAAATTGTCCCATTTGCATTTTCATCTAACTCCCAAATATGTAGATGGTCCTGATTATGGAGGAACGTTCCAAATGAATCCGGAAAAAGTTTATTTGACGGATATAGAATATGATGAACTAATAAATGCTTTGAAAAAATATTTGTAATATACCTTTAATCAAGTATTTATAAAGTAGCTTGTCATATCTCTATTTAATTCTTACAGCTTTGTCTGCTCTACGTGCAATGGAGTTGACGAAGCTGGTTGTTTTTAGTGAATGGGGCGTTGTCTGAATACTGCTAGTACTACTACCTGTGATGAGGTCGATAGCTTTAGCCAGTAATAATTCGTTCTCATTGCCAAAAGGCAGGAAATTAGCCAGGTTACTGCTCTCATAGAGAATTTGATCGGGAGTGAGTCCATCGGCATAGTCTGATTTACCTTTAGTATTGTAGATTTTGCATACAATAGGACTTATTGCAATTTGTAATTCACTGTTGATGAATGTTTTTGAACCAACATTTTTCCCCACTGTAGTTTCTCCAATAATCTTAATAGTCATATAAGGCTTAAGGCAATTAATCAACATTTCTGATGCTGAAGCTGTCTCATCGGTGGTGAGTATATATAGTGTACTTAAGTTGAGATTACTTCCTCCTGAGATCAAGTTTTGATCCAGATAAAAAGATTGGGTTTGGGGATTTATTTGATTATTGAACTCCAGATATCCCATTTCAGCTCCCAGAGCTGATGCCGGTGCCAGTATTGTTGCTAATAACTGTGCACAGCTTATGTATCCTCCATTGTTGTAGCGCAAATCCAAAACAAATTCATTGACCTGCTGGGAAGCAAAGTAGTTGGACGCATTTAGCAGCTCTGTATTATAAGAGACGTCAGATTCGTTATCGCTTGGCCCGAAGCTGAAGTGATTATATACCAAATAGCCGATACGCTTGTTTCCTTTTATATAAGTATTATAGTAAAATACAGGATTATCTTTGATACTGCGGGCTCCACTGATATTGTAAGCATTGGGATAAGCCATAATTGTATCATTTACAGTATCATAATATCCAACGGTTAGTTCCATTGCCTGGTCACCATATAATCGAGCATAGTTTTTTCTGGTGATGAGTTTATTATTCATCTTCATAATCCAGTCGCCACGTTTAAGGCTTGCTTCCGAAGCAGGGGAATTGTGCGCTGCGTAAAGAACTCTGGCATAGTAAGCCGTATCGTTGTTCTTAACCGGTTTTAATTCAAATTCCAGTCCATAGCTATAATCTGTTGGCGCAATGCTTCTCGAAGTCGCTGTTGTGATACTGTCAATTGTAGAGAAAGGGCTACCACCATTCCCGTCTTTCTTTGATAGGAGTGATTTGAAGAACGTGAAAGGTTCTGAAAAATAGTTTAGGACATTACTTTTGGGTATATCTTTATCCCAGTAATACCATAGACGCATGGTATCATCTATCCAACGATCAGTTTTAGTCTGTTCGGCATACTCTGGCCAACGATCTTGACCACAAGACGTTAGATAAAGAGGTATAATAAGGGTTCCTAATAAAAATAGGAGTATATTTGTTGCTTTCATAGCCGCAAATTTAGGAAATATTCGGTCTCCTACCACAAATATGGTATAAAATTCCCTATGATGTGTCATTGCCTGTTAACAGGCTTCCGCCTATCTTTGCCAACAATCAATAATTAAAAAAATACGAAGACGATGGAAACAAAGAAATTACATTTTGAGACACTTCAACTACATGTAGGACAAGAGCAACCGGATTCAGCAACCGATGCACGTGCAGTTCCTATTTACCAAACAACTTCATACGTGTTCCGTAATTCTGCCCACGCGGCTGCACGCTTTGGACTGCAAGATCCGGGAAATATATATGGGCGTCTCACTAATAGCACGCAAGGCGTTTTTGAAGATCGTGTTGCAGCACTGGAAGGAGGAGTTGCCGGGTTGGCTGTAGCATCCGGTGCAGCAGCTATAACGTATGCCATTGAAAATATTACTCGTTCCGGCGATCATATTGTTGCGGTAAAAACCATTTACGGAGGAACTTACAATCTCTTAGCACATACACTACCCGTCTACGGGGTAACAACTACCTTTGTAGATCCTTCTGATCTTTTCAATTTTGAGAAAGCAATACAGGATAATACGAAAGCCGTATTTATTGAGACACTAGGAAATCCGAACTCAAATATTATTAATATTGAGGCTGTTGCCGAGATAGCTCATCGTCACCGTATACCGTTGATTATTGATAATACTTTTGGCACTCCGTATTTGATACGTCCTATCGAACATGGAGCAGATATTGTAGTGCATTCCGCTACAAAATTTATTGGTGGGCATGGAACTTCTCTTGGTGGGGTTATAGTAGATAGTGGTAAGTTTGATTGGGTGGCGTCAGGTAAGTTTCCTCAACTTACGGAACCTGATCCAAGTTATCATGGAGTTCGCTTTGTTGATGCTGCCGGTGCGGCAGCATATGCGATTCGTATTCGTGCAATTCTTTTGCGTGATACCGGAGCTGCTATTAGTCCGTTTAATGCTTTTATTCTGTTACAAGGCTTGGAGACATTATCGCTCCGTGTAGAACGCCATGTTGAAAATGCACTGAAAGTGGTGGACTTTTTAAAAGGGCATCCTAAAGTGGTTGCTGTCAATCACCCTTCGTTACCAGAGCATCCGGATCATGCTTTGTATCAAAGATATTTTCCGAAAGGAGCGGGCTCCATCTTCACTTTTGAAATTAAAGGTGGACAGGAAGAGGCACATCGTTTCATTGATAGTCTTGAAATTTTTTCTTTATTGGCTAATGTGGCAGATGTAAAGTCGTTGGTGATTCACCCGGCTACGACTACTCATTCCCAATTAAATGCAGAAGAACTGGAAGAGCAAGGAATTAAACAAAGCACTGTTCGTTTATCTGTGGGTACCGAACATATCGATGACCTTTTAGCTGATCTGGATCAGGCTTTGGCTAAAATTTGAGAATAGCTGAATGAGGCTGTTTTAACTTATGCACGTGAACAAAACATCTGCAAAATTTATTTAGAAGGAAACACTCGTTTGGCTTCTTCTATTATTTTGTATTGTAAATCTGGTTTTCGTAAGATAGAAGGAGATGCTGTTTATCAAAGGTGTGACATTATAATGAAATTGCATTTATAGGAAAAATTTTAAGATGAACATAGCTTTATTATTGTCAGGAGGTGTGGACAGCTCGGTTGTCGTACACCTCCTTTGTGAGCAAGGATACCGTCCGTCTCTGTTTTATATAAAAATAGGGATGGACGACGTTGATTATATGGATTGTTCAGCAGAAGAGGATTGGGAGATGGCTACAGCCATTGCCCGTCATTACGGGTTGCCGTTGGAAATGGTGGATTTACAGCAGAACTATTGGGATCAGGTGGCCACTTATGCTATAGATAAGATCCGGCGTGGATTTACTCCTAATCCTGACGTGATGTGCAATAAGCTAATCAAATTTGGTTGTTTTGAACAAAAAGTAGGTAAAAATTTCGACTATACGGCAACCGGACATTATGCTACTACGGTGGTGAAAGATGATAAGGTTTGGCTGGGAACTGCTGTTGATCCGGTAAAAGATCAAACTGATTTTCTTGCACAGATTAACTATTTGCAGCTTTCTAAATTAATGTTTCCCTTGGGTAATTTGTCAAAACAAGAGGTTCGTAACATTGCCTTAAATGCGGCATTGCCCAATGCGCGTCGTCGCGATAGCCAGGGGATTTGTTTTCTCGGTAAAATAAACTATAATGATTTTGTTCGTCGGTTCTTAGGTGAACGTGAAGGAGATATTGTGGAATTGGAAACAGGGAAGAAGATTGGGACGCATCAAGGCTATTGGTTTCATACTATCGGGCAACGTAAAGGACTTGGGCTTAGTGGAGGTCCCTGGTTTGTAATTAAAAAAAATATTGAAGAGAATGTGCTATTTGTGTCCAAAGGCTACGATACGAAAATGCAGTATGGAAAGGAATTTAAGATGCATGACTTTCACTTTATTACCGACAATCCCTGGATGGGAAATAATGAGGTGGATATTACTTTTAAAATTCGTCACACGCCTGAGTTTACTAAAGGACGTTTAGTTTATGACGGAAATACGGTGCAGATCGTTTCGCCGGAAATGTTGCAGGGCATTGCTCCCGGACAATTCGGGGTAGTGTATGATGAAGCTTCCAAACTATGTATTGGCAGTGGTGAAATTTATATATAGTATTCCACGAGATCTACGATCCCAGCTTTCATGGCATATTTTGTAGCTTCATGAGCATTATTTACCCCTAATTTGCGGAATATGTTCTTACGATGGCTGTTAACCGTGTGGAAACTTACATTTTTCTCGGTAGCAATTTCCTTGGTCGTTTTTCCCAAGGCAATTTCTTTAAGTACACTCCTTTCAGCCGGCGTCAATAGAGTATCTTTGATAATAGATTGCTGGCTGGAAGAGGTTGTCTCTTTTCCGGATAAAAGCATATTGCTGACATGGTTGCAAATGAAACGCTCATTTCGGTCTGCATATTGCAAAGCACTGAATATTTCTTCTTTGGAACTATCTTTCAGTACTATGCCGAATGCTGTGCTGCCAAGAATGACTTGCCTTAGAAAGTTAAGGCTTAGCTCATCGGAAAATAATAGCCAGTTTATTCCTTTAAAACGCTCATGCAATACCTTCAATTCATCAGCGCTTGAAAAATCAAATAATGTATAGTCCAACACGACTACTGCTTCGGGGTGTAATCGCAGTTGCTGTATTAATTCAATTTTATTATTCGCTTCCAATAAAAGTCCGGTTTCTTTCTGTTTACTTAGCAGAAACATCATCCCGGCTTTTGTGATATCTTGGTTGTCTGCAATGATATATTCTCTCATATCAATTAAAATGCTTTATTGCAAATGTACTTCTTTTTGGTAAACTTTTAGCGCTGTTGCTTTAATATTTTATATCCTGTAGCAGCAATGATGATACTCATTATCGGACTAATGATGTTAAAGAAACAGTACGGTAGGTAAGTAAGGGTTGGCACACTTAAAATGGTTGCCTGGGTCATTCCACAAGTATTCCATGGAACAAGTACGGAAGTAACGGTAACCGCATCTTCAGTGGTACGGCTTAGTAAGCGGTTCTCATATCCTTCTTCTTTATAGATATTGCGGAACATGTTTCCTGTGAGAATGATACTGATGTATTGGTCGGCTGTAGTTAGGTTAAGGAAAATGCCTGAGCAAACGGTGGAAGCAACAATGCTGACCGTATTTTTCATAAAGCGTACGAATATGGAGGTGATGCTGCCTAACATTCCACTTGCAGTCATGGCACCACCGAAGCACATGGCGCAAAGAATCAACCATACAGTATTGAGCATGCCCGACATGCCGCGGGTGGCAACAAGGTCGGTCAGTATGGAATTGCTTGTACTTAAGTTGGTATTGCCGTAAAGGGTCATCATGATTCCTTTGAATATGTTATTTTCACCGGCAATCTCTTTTAGAAGATCGGGTTGGAAGATTACGGCAAATAGACCTGCCAGCATGGTAGACAAAAACAAGGTTATGATGGAAGGGGCTTTACGGGCAATTAGTATGCCGGTTACCACCGGAACAAGTAGCAACCAGGGAGTGATATTGAAGCGGGAATCCAGTGCGAGGGCAAATTCATTGATTTGTTCTGTGGAATTGCTGTCATGGGTCAATCCCATTATGGTAAAGATGATTATAGCGATAATAAGTGATGGAATAGTGGTAATCATCATATAGCGTATATGTCGGAATAAAGGCACCTCTGCTACCGATGAGGCCAGAATGGTGGTGTCTGACAATGGTGAAATTTTATCACCAAAGTAGGCTCCCGATATAATGGCTCCGGCTATCCATCCCCCATCAAATCCTTGTGCTTTACCGATACCCATCAGGGCAATGCCAATGGTTGCGATAGTAGTCCACGAACTGCCGGTCATCACGGAAACCAGCGCGCAGATAATGCAAGTGGAAGCCAAAAAGAAATCAGGATGAATGATTTTTATGCCATAATAAATAAGTGTAGGTACTATTCCGCTTATCATCCACGATCCACTGAGTGATCCGATAATAAGCAAGATAATAATGGCTGTGCCTATGCCTGAAATATTATTAGTGATGGCTATTTCGTAATCTCTCCAAGGTACATGATAGAATGCTATTCCTATGAAAACACAAAATGCAGTGGTGGTTAATAATGCTATTTGACTGCCTCCGCTTAAAGCATCGCTACCAAAAGTATGTATGGTGGCAAATAGTATTCCTACCAATAAAACGATGGGTAATAGGGAAACAAGAGGCGATGGGACCCTCTTTCTTGAATTCATGGAGACTTGTTGCTTCATTATATCTGTTATCGTTACCTTGTTATATTGTAATGTGGTGTTGCAAAGGTAAAATAAAAATGTCTGATCTCTTTATATTCTTACTTTTTACGAATAAAAATTATCAATTCTTTATGTTTCATTGGAATTTTGATAGTATATTTGATTCCTATTGAATGTTTTTGCTTAAAGAATGAATAATTTAAGACATGGATAAGATTTTTTTTTCGCTTGATAAAAAAGTAGTGACTTTCGGTGAAGTGATGTTGCGGCTTACTGCTCCTCATTTTCTTCGTTTCTCCCAAACCAAAGAATTTGTTGCTTCATATGGAGGTAGTGAGGCTAATGTTGCCGCTTCGCTTGCTAATTTCGGGATACCGGTGGAATTTGTAACCCGTTTACCGGATAATGCCATGGCTCATGCATGTATTGATTCTCTCCGTGCCAATGGTTTGGGCACCGATGGTATTGTATTTGGTGGTGGGCGTATGGGACTGTACTTTTTGGAAAGCGGAGCTGCTTTACGCAATTCCAATGTGGTTTACGATCGGGAGGGATCTTCTTTTGCCACGTTGCGTCCGGGGATGATCAATTGGAAAAAAGTTTTTGCTGATGCCGGGTGGTTTCATTGGTCGGGCATAGCAGCTGCGCTTTCGCAAGACGGGGCTGATGTCTGCCGGGAGGCTTTGGAAGAAGCTGATCGTATGGGGCTGGTGATTTCCTGCGATTTAAATTTTCGTAAGAAGTTGTGGAACTATGGTCGTCCTGCAGCTGAGGTTATGCGTCCGTTGGTTCAATATAGTGATGTCATTTTTGGTGCGGAACCTGAATATCAAGAGATCTTAGGTATAAGACCTGTTGGTTTTAAAGCGGTGAATACAGATTATTCTCTTGATTTACCGGCTTTTGAATTGTTTGGTCGGCAAGTAGTCGATCTAGTCCCCCGTTGTCAAAAAGTATTTCTTGAACTTCGGAATTCCATTTCTTCCAATCATAATTTGCTTGCTGCTGTGCTCTATTCTGCCGGGACATTGAAGCATACCGGCATTTATGATATAGCTCAAGAGGTGGACCGCGTAGGAACGGGCGATGCTTTTGTTGGTGGTTTGATTTGCGGATTGATTCGTTATGCCGACGATCAAAAGGCTTTGGATTTTGCTCTTGCTGCTTCTACTCTTAAGAATACCGTGTATGGAGATTTCAACCAGGTAACAGTGGAAGAAGTGGAAAGTTTGATGAATGGTAATACTTCCGGGCGTGTATCCCGGTGATGAATTAAATAATAAAAATGAAAAGCATGAAAAGAAAACAAATTTTGTTCAGCGTATTTTTGCTGTTTACAGCAATTTCAGTTCAGGCTGCGCGGGTGGACACGGTAATGGTGAAAAGTTCTTCAATGAATAAGGAAGTGAAAGTGGTCTATGTTTTGCCTGATAAGGCCTTAGGTTCCCATGCTAAAGCTTGTCCGGTGATTTATCTGTTACACGGATATTCGGGTAATGCGTGTTCATGGATAGAATTAAAACCTGAATTGCCTGAAATTGCGGATGCAAAAGGTATCATTTTTGTATGTCCGGATGCGAAGAACAGCTGGTATTGGGATAGTCCCAAAGACCCAAGTTATCGATACGAAACGTTTACTTCGACGGAATTGGTGAAATATACCGATGCCCATTATGCTACAGTCCCCGATAGAAAAGCCCGGGCCATTACCGGTTTAAGCATGGGAGGGCATGGAGCTTTGTGGATTGCTTTCCGTCATAAAGATACTTTCGGAGCAGCCGGAAGCACAAGTGGAGGTGTTGACATCCGCCCGTTTCCTATGAACTGGGAAATGAATAAACAATTAGGAGAATTTGCTGCCAATAAAGGTTTGTGGGATTCACACACCGTTATTAATCAAATAGATAAAGTTAATCATGGAGATTTGGCTTTGATTATTGATTGCGGGGAGAGTGACTTTTTTCTTGAAGTAAACAAAGAATTACACAAAAGATTACTGGCCAGAAACATTGACCATGATTTTATTACCCGTCCGGGTGTTCACAATGGAGCTTACTGGAACAATTCAATAGATTACCAAATCTTGTTTTTCTCGAAGTTCTTTAAGAAAAGTGATTTTTGATTTAGAGTTCATAGCTGCTATGTGACTGAAGAAGAAGCTTAGTAGGCTAAAAGAATAACGCCCTCGTTACGATGACTGTAGCGAGGGCGTTTTGTTGTTTTTGAGGTTTTTAATATCCTCATGTGTCATAGTTTTCCTAATATTTTGTCCATTACCCAATTAGTTAGGGTAGCGCTTTCACCATTACAAGTACATGTAGCTTTTCCAAGCAGGTGGTCTACTACGGCCTGAATGAGCGGTTGTTGCACATGTTCGGGATTGGGAACTACAATCTCTTCCCTTCCTTTCTCCGTGTGTAAAGCTATAGGCTCGTAGGTAAATACGGAGAAACAAATCATTCCTTTGTCTCCGATAATTTCAATACGATCCTCACGCGCAGATTCATGTGCAACAAAGCACCAGGAACCACTTCCTACAACACCATTTTCAAATTTGAAGCAGGCGCTAAGAGTATCTTCAACTTGGTATAGGCCTCCCATATTACTCTTATATCCACTGGCTTCCAATATACAACCAAATATACTTTGCAGCAGGTCTATTTGATGAGGGGCCAAGTCATAAAAGTACCCACCTCCTGCAATATCCGGTTGTACCCGCCAAGGTAGATTTTCTTTGTTATAGTCCAGGTCACGTGGCGGTTGGGCAAAACGTATTTGGATATTAATAATGTTTCCAATACTTCCGCTTTTGACTAATTCCTTCACTTTCTGGAAATAGGGTAGGTAGCGGCGGTAATAAGCAACAAAACAAGGCACTCCGGTGGTATTGGAAATACGATTGATTCGGCAGCACTCTTCGTAAGTCACAGCCATTGGCTTTTCTATGTAAACAGGTTTTCCTGCTTTCATGGCCATGATGGCATAGGTGGCGTGTGAAGAGGGAGGAGTAGCTATGTATATTGCCGTTACTTCTTCATCATCAATTAATTCTTGCGCATCGTCGTACCACTTGGGTATATTTCTTTCTTTAGCATAAGCTTTTGCTTTTGATAGATTGCGGCTCATCACAGCAACGACCTCGGAACCTTCCACTTTTTGGAAAGCAGGACCGCTTTTTTGCTTTGTCACTTCTCCGCAACCAATAAATCCCCATTTAATTGTTTTATTTTCCATAGTATTCATTAATCCTTTTCCGAATTTTCTTCGAAATCAAAGTCAAAATCAAAGTCATCTAAGAATTCGGGAGTGGTGAAGTCATCCAGATTCCGCCGATCCTTTTTGGTAGGTCGTCCCGTTCCTTTAGCACGGTTTATAAAACCGTTGATTCTGCTCATTTCCAACAATTCATATTGGTCGGGAGTGGTTACATTTTCCATCATTTGCGCAACAAGTTTTGCGCCTACCCGCTTTTCTATAGATTGTATCACTTTGAAAGAATAGGTCACAGGAGGTTTGCGTACTTGTATAACATCACCGGGTTTTATCGTCCGGGCAGCTTTTGCTAAAGCGCCGTTGATGCTGACACGTCCTCTTTTGCATGCTTCGGCGGCAATAGTCCGTGTTTTAAAAATCCGTACCGCCCACATCCATTTATCTATTCTTGCTTCACTCATTTTTTATTGAATTGGTTCATTGTAATATCAATGCCCGCCAAACAAAAACTTTTGATTATCTCTCCGGCTGTTTCCAGTCGTTCATTCATAGTTTGCCAGTTTTCATCGGTAAAATGTCCTAGAACATAATCCACTTGTCCGCCTCGTGGAAAGTCGTTACCTATTCCGAAGCGCAGACGGGCGTAGTTTTCCGTACCCAAAGTAGCAGCAATATGTTTTAATCCATTATGCCCGGCATCACTTCCTTTACTTTTTAAGCGTAATGTTCCGAAAGGTAATGCAAGGTCATCTACTACAATTAATACATTCTCCAATGGGATGTTTTCTTTTTGCATCCAGTAGCGTACGGCATTTCCACTTAGATTCATAAAAGTGGAAGGTTTTAATAAGGTAATTTGTTGTCCTTTGATGGATGCATTGGCTGTAAATCCGTATCTGTGATCGGTGAAGGAGGCTCCCAGGCTTTTTGCCAAAGCATCTGTCACCATAAAACCGATGTTGTGTCGGGTTTCATGATATTCCGGCCCAATATTCCCCAATCCTACTATTAGATATTTCATTCTTTAAAGGTACGTTTATGCGATCAATTTTGGTAAATAAGAAAAGAAACGCGGATTAACACAGTTATCCGCGGACTGATAAAAATCTGCGTTGTCTGTACTAATCCGCGTTTCGGAATATCTCTTTAAGCAGAGAGAGTTTATGCAGTTGCAGCCGCACCTCTTGCAGCACGTGTCAGCTTAACAGCACATACCACTGCTTCTTTGGCATTTAAAAGTTCCAGTCCTTCGTATTTAAGTTCACCTACTTTGACTGTTTTTCCTAAATCTAAATGAGAAACGTTTACGATCAGTTTTTCAGGAATTTCATTGTAAAGTGCTCTCACTTTCAATTTACGAATTTGCAGGCTTAATTTACCTCCGGCCTTCACACCTTCTGCCAAACCTTCCATCTGTATAGGCACTTCCATTACAATCGGTTTCTTCTCATCGATTTGGTAGAAGTCAACATGCAGAATGGTATCTTTTACCGGGTGAAATTGAATATCTTTTAAAATTGCATTTATTTTTTTACCGTCAATAACGAGGTCTACTACATAAATATGCGGAGTGTAAACCAAATTACGCAAGCCTTCAGCCGGTACAGTGAAATGGATATTTTCTCCTCCTCCGTAAAGCACGCAGGGTACACCGTTGTTTTTGCGAATAGCTTTCAAAGCTCTTGCTTGTTCCGAAGAACGCTCTGCAATAGTTCTTGCAGTACCTTTTACTTCAATTGATTTCATTTTAATTCTTTTTGTGTTACTCTAAATTAAGTTATCTTGCCTAATTCACCATCACACGGTGTGAATATCTTAATCACACGATATGCTGTAAAAAAGCGGTGCAAAATTACAGTTTCTTTTTGAATTATCAAATAGTTGGCTCTTCAAAATCGATATCTATCTTTATTTCATCGCTGGACTCTGTGCTTTCCTTTTCCTCTTCTTCCTTTACATCAGTGTCTTCATTCTCCGTGTTATTCATGTTCACAAAGCTAATAGCTTCGTGTAAGCCTGATTCGAATTTTTCGAAATCTTCTTTATATAAAAAGATCTTATGTTTTTCAAAACTAACCTGAGCATTATCTCCCTCTCCCGTAATTATTTTCTTGCTTTCTGTAATAGCAAGAAACATTTCATCTTTTCTGTTTTTCTTTACATCTAAATAATAGATGCGTTTGCCTGCTTTAATGGCTTTGGAGAAAACAATCTCCTTGTCATTCATCTCTACTCCGTTTTTCTTTTTTAAATCTTCCATACTATAGGCTTCTAAATTGTAATTGGCCTCAAAATTGACGATTTTTTTTTAACTGTCAAAAGAAAAAGCCCAGATAATGAGTCTTTGCATTAAAAAATGTGATTTTATTTATGTCGGATCATTTAAAATGCCTACTTTTGCAACTTGTTAATAACAACAATGATTAAGTGAATTATGATTAACAGAGTTCTTATTCGTCTTAAGATTATACAGATAGTATATGCTTATTATCAAAATGGTAGTAAAAATTTAGATGCTGCCGAGAAGGAGTTATTCTTTAGTTTATCCAAAGCATACGATCTGTATAATTACTTACTAATGCTGATGATAGCTTTGACGAATTACGCACAAAAACGAATTGATGCAGCAAAAACAAAATTGGCGCCTACGAAGGAAGAGCTGTACCCGAACATGAAGTTTGTGGAAAATAAGTTTATTGTCCAGCTGGATATCAATAAGCAGTTATTGGATTTCATCAATAATCAAAAGCGCTCGTGGCACAATGATGAGGATTTCATTAAAGAGTTATACGAGAAGATTATAGTTTCCGACATATATAAGGAATATATGGCTTCGGAGGATAAATCTTATGAAGCTGACCGTGAATTGTGGCGGAAACTTTATAAGGCGTTTGTCTTCAATAACGAAGCGCTGGATGTCCTGTTAGAAGACCAGAGCTTATACTGGAATGATGACAAGGAAATTGTGGATACTTTCGTGCTTAAAACCATTAAGCGGTTTGATGAAAAGAGCGGAGCCGACCAACAATTATTGCCTGAATTTAAAGATGAAGAAGATCAGGAATTTGCGCGCCGGTTGTTCCGTCGCACAATTCTAAATTGCGACTATTACCGTCATTTGATTAGCGAGAATGTCCGTAACTGGGATTTAGACCGCGTTGCTTTTATGGATGTGGTAGTGATGCAATGTGCATTAGCTGAAATTTTAACCTTCCCGAATATTCCCATAAGTGTTTCGTTGAATGAATATGTGGAGATTGCCAAAATATATAGTACAGCAAAAAGTGGAAGCTTTGTTAATGGCACTTTGGATGGAATAGTTAATCAATTGAAAAAAGAGGGCAAGTTAACTAAAAAATAATATCTTTGTTGAATATAAAAAATTAAAAACTAGTTGTTTATGAATTTAATAGCCGTATTCTTGCAAGCTCCTTCAGGGGCTGCTGGTGGGGGAAGTATAATGTGGATTATGTTGATAGCAATGTTTGCTATTATGTATTTCTTCATGATTCGTCCGCAGAATAAGAAACAGAAAGAAATTGCAAACTTCCGCAAATCACTTCAGGTAAATCAAAAGGTGATTACTGCCGGTGGAGTTCATGGTATCATCAAGGAAATCAATGATAATGATGTTGTTCTTGAAATATCTGCTAACGTTAAGGTTAAGGTAGACAAGAATTCCGTTTTTGCAGCAGCAGGTGATGCCAACAACAGCCAGAGTGCTAAGTAAATAAAGTGATTTAAGTAGTTGAGCCTATGTTTGAGCGTAGGAATATAAAACTCATATACTGTAAGATTATTAGGAAGATTAAGAATTTTTTACTCAGTGATCAGAGTAGGGAATTCTTAATTTTTTTATTCTTCTTCCTTATTGCCGGAGGTTTCTGGTTGCTGCAAACGTTGAATGACGATTATGAGACGGAACTGTCCATGCCTGTCCGCTTGCGGAATATTCCCGATAATGTGGTCATTACTTCGGAACCTCCTTCTGAAGTACGTATCAGGGTGAAAGATAAAGGTACGGTATTGTTGAGTTACATGTTGGGCAAAAGTTTTTTCCCCGTTACGTTGGATTTCTCTGATTATAGTGGAGGTCGTAACAATCGTGTGCGTATTTACTTTCCCCAATTTGAGAAAAAGATACTTAGTCAGTTGAATCTCACTACCAAATTGCTGTGGGTGAAGCCTGATACTTTGGAATATATTTATTCTACGGGGGTTTCTAAACGGGTTCCCATAAAATTTAGAGGGGAAGTGGTAGCTGCCCGGCAATATTATATCTCCGATACAATCTTCCGTCCGGACTCGGTGTTGGTTTACGCTCCGGCGGATGTACTTGATACTATTACCGCCGCTTATACCCAAAGAATACATTTGGAGAATATATCGGATACGCTTATTCAGCAGGTATCTTTGTATGCACCGCGGGGGGTGAAGTTTGCACCGGCTACGGTTGATGCGGAGTTTCCTGTTGATGTCTATACCGAAAAAACGGTGGAAGTGCCTTTGCGGGGAATTAATTTCCCTGCTGGGAAAGAGTTGCGTACTTTTCCTTCGAAAGTGAGGGTGACCTTTCAGGTTGGTTTGAAGCATTTTAGAGAAATTAAAGCGGAAGATTTTCATATCAATATCTCTTACGAAGAGTTGCTCAATCAGGGATCAGATAAGTATACCGTGCAGCTTAAAACGATGCCTAAGGGAGTAAGCCAGGTTCGTTTAAACCCGGAGAAAGTCGATTTTTTAATAGAACAAATTTCTCCTGACAATGGCAATTAAAATAGGTATAACAGGTGGCATTGGCAGTGGAAAGAGTATTGTTTCCCATTTGCTGGAGGTAATGGGGGTGCCCGTTTATGTTTCGGATGACGAGGCAAAACGGCTTACAGTCTCTGATTCGCGCATCCGGGAACAATTAATGCTTTTACTCGGAGAAAATGTCTACCAAGGTGGAATACTCAATAGGCCGATGCTGGCTTCCTACCTTTTTGAAAGTCCTGATCGTATGAAGCAGATAAATAGTATTATTCATCCTGTTGTGAAAGATGATTTCCGCGCGTGGGTGGAGGTGCATGATGATTCTCCTGTGGTTGGTTTGGAATCTGCTATTTTAATTGAAGCCGGCTTTGCCGGTGAGGTGGACTGCGTGGTTATGGTTTATGCACCGGAGGAAATACGCATTGAACGTGCCATGAGACGTGATGGCGCTTCACGGGATTTAGTGGAACAGAGGGTACGCAGTCAGATGAGCGATGAAATAAAGCGTGAACAGGCAAATTTTGTAATAGTAAACGATGGTGAAACAGCGTTAATTCCTCAGGTTTTAGAGCTGATGTCTTCGCTATCCGAAAATATTTCCTACCTTTGTCCACCGAAAAGATAAATTACTAATAAAATTAAGATATACTATGCTAAAGACTATTTTGTCTATATCCGGTAAGCCCGGTTTGTATAAGCTTGTTTCACAAGGCAAGAATATGTTGATCGTAGAGTCTCTTTCTGACAAAAAACGTTTTCCGGCTTATGGCAACGAAAAAATTATTTCTTTGGGAGATATTGCCATGTATACGGATTCTGACGATGTGCCTTTGAAGGATGTGTTGCAAGCCATGAAAGTGAAGGAAAACGGAGCTGTTGTGGCAAAAGACCCTAAAAAAGCAACTACCGAAGAATTGCGTGATTATTTAGAAAGCGTGTTACCCAACTTTGATCGCGACCGTGTTCATTCATCGGATATAAAGAAACTTATTGCATGGTATAATTTGTTAGTTTCATATGGAATGACTGATTTTGAAGAAGCTCAGGAAACGGAAACTGAAGCTAACAAAGGAGAGTAATGACTGTAGGATAACACTCTAATAATACAAGAGGGTGGGTTATTCGTTTTTTTAGCGAATAATCCGCCTTTTTTTTAAGATTTCATTTCTAAATTTGATTACTTTTTATATATTTGTTGCCATCCACGGAACATAGAGTGGTAGCGACCTCTCCCGCATAATTGCGGATAGAAAATGGATCAAAGCGTTTTATATTATCTTGTACTTGAAATCTGGAAAATTTCACTCTATTCAAAGGTAATAATAAGTAGGCGCTCATGCTTTATTATATATGCAAATATATAACGGAGCGTGGGTTGTTGTATATTATTTGAATAGTGGCAGTCCAGAGCCCCAAGTACAATGATAGCAGCAGTTCCCACGCTTTTGTATGAATATCTTCCCTTTAGAGGGAACTGGAGGGAAGAATAAATATGATGAAAGGGCATAAAAGCATGACAGTTCGGGTCGATGAAACCGATGGCAAGATCTATATATACGAGGTGTTTCCGGAGGCTATACTTTGTTTATATGACATTAGTGGAAACATTATTGAAATTAAACAGACGAAGACGCCAGAAGTATCTTTTGATATACCATCTCGGGGTAAGTATGTGCTGGTGGTGACTCATGCATTACATATGCCCATTGTTAAGAAGCTTGTGATAGAATAATGCCTTATCTTCATAATGCAGAAGTCCCCGGGAAATTGAGCGATGATTTCCCGGGGGCTTTTTCAATTATACTTAGAAGTATAGGGATGGCACCCTTGCGTATATATTTTAGGTTTAGTTGCTGAAAACCAATCCGTTGCCACTGGCGTCAACCGTAATCGGCTTGCTACGATCTACTTCTTGCGACAACAACCGTTTGGAGAGGTCATTGAGCAAATAATGCTGTATGGCCCGCTTTACAGGTCGTGCACCATATTCAGGATCATATCCGGTTTGGCTGATAAATTGTACGGCTGCATCAGTCAGTTTTAGCTCTACGCCATTTTGGGCAAGCATCTGCTGTATGCTCTTGATTTGAAGCAGTACAATCTGCTTGATTTCGCTTTCCGTCAACGGCAGGAACATGATGATCTCATCAATACGGTTCAGGAACTCCGGTCGGATGGATTTCTTCAGCATGTTCATCACTTCGTTCTTGGTTTCTTCTATCACCTGAACTTTATTGGAACTGTTGATGTGTTCCATTTGGCTCTGGATATACGAGCTTCCCATGTTCGAAGTCATGATGATGATGGTATTCTTGAAGTTGACTACCCGTCCTTTGTTGTCCGTCAGACGACCGTCGTCCAATACCTGTAACAGGATGTTGAACACGTCCGGGTGCGCTTTTTCTATTTCATCGAACAAGACGACGGAATAGGGCTTACGTCGTATGGCTTCGGTCAACTGTCCGCCTTCATCATAGCCTACGTATCCGGGAGGCGCTCCAACCAGTCGGGAAACGCTGAATTTCTCTTGATATTCACTCATGTCGATACGCGTCATCATGGACTCATCGTCAAACAGAAATTCTGCAAGTGCCTTGGCCAGCTCCGTTTTACCTACACCAGTGGTACCCAGGAAGATGAATGATCCGATGGGACGTTTGGGATCTTGTAATCCCGCACGGCTACGGCGTACGGCATCAGCAACAGCCTGAATAGCTTCTTCTTGTCCAATGACCCGCTTGTGCAGTTCATCTTCGAGGTGTAGCAGCTTATCTTTCTCACTTTGAAGCATCTTGTTAACCGGTATGCCCGTCCAGCGAGATACTACGTCGGCAATGTCTTCGGCATCCACTTCCTCTTTAATCATGGCGTTGTCGCCTTGCATCTCGTGCAGTTGTTGCTGCGTATCTTCAATTTCTTTGTTGAGCGCCTGCAATTTGCCGTAACGGATTTCCGCCACTTTGCCATAGTCACCTTCACGTTCCGCTTTGTCGGCTTCAAATTTCAGGTTTTCTATTTCCACCTTGTTCTGCTGAATCTTGTTCACCAGTGTTTTCTCGCTTTGCCACTTAGCCTTATATAGGCTTTCCTGCTCTTTCAGTTCGGCAAGTTCCTTACCGATTTGTTCCAATTTAGGCTTATCATTTTCCCGTTTGATGGCTTCGCGTTCAATCTCCAACTGCTTGATTTTACGTGAAATCTCATCCAGTTCCTCGGGCACGGAATCCACTTCCATACGTAGTTTGGCTGCCGCTTCATCCATCAGGTCGATGGCTTTATCCGGCAGAAAACGGTCGGTGATGTACCGGTTGCTAAGCTCCACGGCTGCAATAATGGCATCGTCTTTGATTCGTACGTGGTGGTGGTTTTCGTAACGTTCCTTCAGTCCGCGCAGTATGGAAACGGTACTCAACGTATCCGGTTCGTTGACCTGAACAATCTGGAAACGACGTTCCAGCGCCTTGTCCTTTTCGAAGTATTTTTGATACTCGTCCAGGGTGGTGGCACCAATGCTTCGCAATTCTCCACGAGCCAGTGCTGGCTTTAGAATATTGGCCGCATCCATAGCACCCTCACCTTTACCGGCTCCTACCAACGTGTGGATTTCGTCGATGAACAAAATGATGTTTCCGTCGGAGTTCTTTACTTCGTTAATCACGGCTTTCAAACGTTCCTCAAACTCACCCTTATATTTGGCACCTGCCACGAGCGCGCCCATGTCCAGTGAATAAACCTGCTTGTTTTTCAGGTTTTCCGGTACATCGCCCCGGAGGATACGATGCGCCAAACCTTCCACAATAGCCGTCTTACCTGTACCCGGTTCACCAATCAGGATAGGGTTGTTTTTGGTACGCCGGCTCAGGATTTGAAGCACCCGGCGGATTTCTTCGTCACGTCCTATCACCGGATCGAGCTTACCGTTGCGAGCAGCTTCGTTCAGGTTGATGGCGTACTTTTCCAACGCTTGATAATTGTCTTCGCTGGATTGTGAAGTAACCTTTTCGCCTTTACGCAGTTCTGTGATAGCTTCCCGCAATTCCCGTTCCGTCATTCCCGCATCTTTCAGGATGGTGGCGACGGTGCTTTTAACCGTAAGCAATGACAGCAACAGGTGTTCTATGGAAACAAACTCATCGCCCATTTCCTTGGAATATTGGGTTGCTTTTTGGAATACGTCGTTGGTTTCCCGACTCAGATAAGGTTCTCCGCCCGATACTTTGGGCAGGGAATCGGTCTGCTTGTCAAGTACGGTGGCTATTTGTTGCCCGTTCATACCCAGCTTTTGGAAGATGAAGTTGGTGATGTTTTCACCGACTTTCATTACCCCCTGCATCACATGTACCGGCTCAATGACTTGCTGTCCCTTGCTTTGGGCAAGGTTCAACGCCTCTTGTACGGCTTCCTGCGATTTGATGGTAAAATTGTTAAAGTTCATATTTTATCTCCTTTCATTTTCGTTTTGTTTTCAATGCTATACTGGCAAATGATTTGCCAAGCTGTTGAGCGTGTCAAAATTGCAGATAAATCAGAATAAAATATGACAAAATGACTGTTGCTGCATTTCGTCATTTTCTGTTCCTAAAGCCATCGGTTCTGTTCTTTCGAAGTAGTGGTCCTACCTGACAAAGATTGCGGTTCCATTTTGCTAAAGTTGCGCTTCTACTCCGTGGAAGTAGCGCTTCTGTTTGGCGAGAGTTGCGCTTCTGTTTTTCAGGCTTACTTTCGTTGCATCCCGGGTTTACATCCATTGCATCCCAGGTTTGTAGCCGTCGTAGCCCAGGTCTGTGATGCCTGTATCCCAGGTTTGTAGCCGTTGTATCCCGGGTTTATATTTGTCGTACCTAAGGGCGAAGAGGGTTACTCCCCCGATCTATGACGTTTGCTGCCCGGATTAATGACGTTTGTTACCCCGGTTTATGATGTTTGTTTCCCGGATTAATGACTTCTGCTGTCCGGATTTGCGCGGAGGATGCTCCCGACTGGCAATAGCAGCTGTTCCGTTTCGCAATGGCGGAGCCGAATTTATGAATGCTTTGCCGTTTTTATAATATTCATCGGCAACAGCTTCATTATCAGCAATAACATCAGCATCAACAACATTGCCTGCAATAGCAGGACTGATGGCAGTAACTACATCAGTAGCAGAACCGGTATCATTAGCAACGGCAACATCAACAAAAATATCATCATCAACAGCAGCAGAGTCTCTCTCTTTTTCTTCTTCTTTTTCTGCTGTTGCTATTTTATTTATTCTCATCTTATCTATTCTTAGCACGCGCGTATTGATTTCATACAGGTAGATGTGTTTAACCCGCTCGCTACTCCTTAAATGCTTGTCTTCGAAGCTAATAAGGGTAAGTAAGAAGCCTCCTTCCGGCATTGTTTCCGGTGCTGTTTTTGTCGAAAATTCATCTGGTTTTCGTTCAAAATTGGTCGAATATTGGTTCAGTTTCTGTTCATTTTTGGGCCAATATCCATTCAGTTTTAGTCTCTTTTTTGCCAAATATCCGTTCATTTCCGGTGCATCGTTTACCCAATTCCACCTCAAAAACCAGTTAAAAACTCTCAGGTCTTTGCTCAGTTCCAACAATACTTTCTGCATGGAAAACAGGTAATACGTCCGGCGGTCCGCTTCATTTTCGGGCCAGTGTCCGTTTAAATAAAGTTCGCCTTTGCGGAGTGTGGCATATACATAGTGTTTTATACACTCCACATTTTCTTCGATGGGTTCTTCTGCTATTTCCGGTACATTTCCGGTTGCTTCTGACGTGTCTTTAGCAGTAAGACAGGCCTTTTGTTTATCTTCGCAAGAGCTATTGATAGCTTTGGTAAAACAGCTGTCCTCCCCTTTAGTAAACGGGGTATTGGGGCTTTCCGTAAACGGTTCGTTTACATTTTCAGTGATCTGACTGTTTGATGTTTCTGAAGCGCACTCGTTTACATTTTCGGCAATGCGATTGTTCAGATCCTTTGCAGAGTGTTGGCCTGTCCTTGCGACTGTTTTGCTTTCCGGAGAGTCTTTGTTTGCAGTGTGGTTTCTGTCAGGGTGGGTATTTCCTTTATGCGTGGTGGAGCCATCATCACTACTCTTTGAATATGGAATAACCGAAGAGAAGCAGTCTCCTTCCACGTTAAATAATCCGTAATCGGTAATCACCTTCTTCATGTAAGTTGAGGTGAATCCTTTTCGCCTGATACTGTTAAGATAGAGGAAACTTATTTTCTGATGCGACTGCATGCTGATTTTCTCAATGATATACCAGTACGTACCGTACCCTTTTGCTCCTTCTTTAGCCAGGAGAGTGCCTATCCGCTCATCGAATGATGCACATTTATCGTGTTTAAACCAAGGATATGAATTCATTTCTTTTCTTAATTATGTTGTAACAAAATTACTAAATAATAAATGTTAAGTATGTGTTAAAATGTACGGTTTGTGTTTTCAAATTTTATTATTAATGCCCTCAGAAGTAGCTGTGGAGCCTGTTTTTTTCGATAAAAAAAGTAAAAACCGTACATTTGTCGAATTATGTTTTTTTAACGTCGATTTGCTTTTGAAGGATGTCGTATGCTCACCTTTATGCATCTTTTTGAGGTAAGTGGGTGGGGAGATAAGAAGAATATTGTATCTTTAGGGCTCTAATTGAAAAATAAATAAGGATATGGCAGATCAAGTTCAGTTTGTTGAGAATGTGGTGTTGATAGACCTTGCCGGGTTTAATGAAGCGGTTTCTCTTATCAAGCGTTTTTTTGAAGATCATCTGAACAGAAAGATTGATGATCTCGACTTACAGGGATGGGTGTCGTGCATGGCTATGGATGCCGGAATAACTGCCGGAAGAAACCGGGTACAGGTCATTTTCCTGCACGATGGAACGGTTAGTGACCTTTCGTGTTGCAGTGCTCCTCCGTTAGATGATCTTAAAGGGATGGGTTTCACTAGTTCATTGGGCGATTTTACGTTCTCCGTCATTTCGTCCGAAGGGTTTGCTTCCCAGGAGAATTTCTTCCTTGATTTGATGCACATTGCCCTTGATTCGGTGGAGGTGAAACGCCTTGTTCTGATTCCCGATAATGTAGCTTATGGTGATAAAATGCATGAAGTTTTGCACCAAACCTTGCCTGAAATTCAGGCTGAGAAACCCAAGGAGATTGTTTGTTTCTTTACAGCCGTTCAAGATAAGCCGTTGGAATATAAATGCGATTCTCTTATCTTCTCGATGATGCATTGCATGAATATCAATAGCGATGAGCTTGGTTTTATTTACGAAAATTGATAAGAGATAAGTCGCTTGCCGTATTGTTGTTTTCTTATGCTTCATCCCTGCAAATAACTCGCTTTGCTGTTAAACGTTGTTTGCATATTCGTCGGGTGTTGTTTGCCTTATTATTCTTGAGAATGATGATTTTATAAATTAAATTAAGTATAATTGTGTCCGATTTCCGTTTAAAAGTATTTCAGTCCGTAGCCAATAATTTGAGTTTTACCAAAGCTTCGCAGGAACTTTTTATTAGTCAGCCTGCCATTACCAAACATGTGCAGGAATTGGAAACGGAGTATCAGACCCGCTTGTTTGAGCGTCAGGGAGGAAAGATTAGCTTGACGAAATCCGGGAGTCTGTTGCTCGAACACTGTGAACGGATTTTGGACGATTATAAGCGGTTGGAATATGAAATGCATCTTCTGAACAATGCTTATACCGGAGAACTGCGTTTGGGAGCGAGCACTACCATTGCACAGTATGTTGTCCCTCCGTTGCTTGCCCGTTTTATTGATAAATTTCCCCAGGTCAGCTTATCGCTTATGAATGGCAATTCCCGTGAGATAGAGACGGCTTTGCAGGAACACCGTATTGATTTGGGGCTAGTGGAAGGTATTTTCCGTCTGCCTAACTTCAAGTACACCACCTTTTTAGAGGATGAACTGGTGGCTGTGGTCAGGGCGGGTACCAAACTTGGCCTTGATGATGAAATAAAGCCGGAGGATTTGCTTCATATTCCACTGGTTCTTCGTGAGCGTGGCTCAGGCACATTGGATGTGTTTGAGAGAGCTTTGCGGAATCATAATATAAAGTTATCGTCTTTAAAAGTATTGATGTATCTAGGTAGTACGGAGAGCATCAAACTTTTCCTGGAGCATACCGATTGCATGGGGATTGTTTCCATTCGTTCCATTGCCCGTGAACTTTATGCCGGAAGGTTGAGGGTTGTGGAAATAGCGGGTATGCCGATGAATCGTGATTTTTGTTTTACCCAATTGCAGGGGCAGGAGGGAGGTCTTTCGCAAGAATTCATGCAATTTGCTATGCATAATTGGAAATAATTTTTCTTTCTTTTTAAATTCATATAAATAAAAGTGTTGTAAGTATGCTTTTCCAATTTTTTATTCTCTATAAATAAAATTATGTTAAATTTAGCGTTGAGGGATCTAACTTAAACTTTTATTTTTATATAATTGCTAATTAAAATGTGATGTGGCTAAATAATGTTTATTCATTGAGATTTCTAAATTTATAAACTTTTCCAAACAAAGTAACGCTTTTTCTTTGTTTTAATATTTTTCGCTATGAAAATTTTGTTAGCTTTGGATAATAATGTCTATGCTGAGTATATTTCTTTACGATTAAAAAGAAAAGGACATGAAGTGGCTATTGCACCAAATGGGCTTGTGGCTTCTGATTTACTGGAAAAAGAAACTTGGGATAAACTCATTATTGGTATTGTTATTGAGTATTTTAGCGGCCTGGAGGTTATAGAACGGATGGATGAAGACAAAAGGCGTTCTATGCAAATTATTATAGTTACTCGTATTAGAAATGAAAAGTTGAAAAGGAATGCTTATGCATTAGGAGTTACTGATTTTTTATTGTTGCCTTTGGATACAGATGCATTAATGGCTAAAATAGGATAGTATGAACAGAGCGGCAGGTTATTTATTGTTGTTATTATTAATTGGCAACTTAATAGTAGTTCCTATGAGAGCACAGCCTTTGGACACCGGATTAAAAAAAGTGGCTGTCAATTATCTTATAGAGCATGTAACAAAGCCGTTAAGCTTAGATTGGCAGGTCTTATCTGCTGAGACAGCTTGGGCATTGGATGCCAAAGAGGGTAAAACAACTTTTTTGTTGATACCCAGACTGAACATCGGACAGCGTACCGGAGGTGGTGTTGACTGGTTTGAACGTGTTGGGTTGCAGGGGCAGCTAGATACTTATTGGACTATCTCGTCGCATTTTTCATTTTTTTCCGGATATGGATATTCTTTTTCGGGACTTTTTCCTAAACACCAGCTTTTTGGTGAACTAACGTATGCTTTACCTAAAGGTTGGGGAGTGATTGGCGGACTGAAGATGACGCATTGGAAGCATACTTCAATGACTTATATGTTGGGTGCTGAGAAATATATTAGGAATTTTTATTTGACCTTGCGCCCCATGTTGGTTGTAGCAGACCAAGATGTATTTGGGGCTTTGCGATTTACAGCCCGCTATTATTTAAAGGACAATGCTTTCATACATTCAGCCTTGTTTTATGGCGATTCACCTGAATATACCAATTTTATACCTGATTTGCAGGAACTACTATCATTGGGTAATTGGGGAGGGTACTTATATTGGCAGCAACCATTGTATAAGAAATTTGCGTTGAGATTGGGAGGAGCGTGGCGGCATGAAGAATATAAAAATGAGAGTTGGCGGAGTGTTTGGGGAGTGAATTTAGGGATTACTTATAATTATTAGCATATGGGGCCTTTATACGGTTTGCACGAGCTTTATTTGAAAGAATTTTCTTTCCATTATAGAGTCTTGCTTATTATAATGCTTTTCTATATTATACTTATAATAACTATTCCATTGCTTACAATAGGGGTGAGAGCTCTTCGAAGGATGCGTCAAAGAAGACGTATGCGTATTATTGAATTTTATAAAGCGGATCTTTTTAATTATTTGATTGATCAGGCCCATCCTGCTGCTATTTTGAATATGAAATGTAGCAAATTGAAGAAAAACCAGCTAATTGACGTCATATACGAGTTAAAACGTTACATGACCGGTGAAGATAGAATACTTTTATTGGCCTTAGCTGATAAGCTGGAATTGGGGGATTATGCGAAGAAAAAAGTAGCATCTCTTTTCTGTTATAAAAAAGTTTATTATTTGAAGCGTAGTGTTTCTCTCTCTTTCTTAGACATTCCTGAAAAGCAGCTAGATAAGAATATGCATTCCCGAAATGTAAATCGCAGATTATATGCCATGCAGGCTCTGATGCATAAATCACCGGATCGGATTATTCCATTGCTGAATGGTTATCGTTTTAAATTGACGTTGTGGGAACAAATGAATCTATATGATTTCTTTCTCTCTTTGAATGTTAGTTTACCGGATTTTCATTTGTTGGCGTTTTCGCCTAATAGCAGTGTCATAGTTTTTGCTATACGGATGGTGAGAGTGTTTTATCAAAAGAGGGGGAGTATTGTGGGATATGAGTCACTCTTGCATCATCCCGATTTGCAGGTGCAAGGTGAAATGTTCCGGACGATGGCAGAATTTGGCTATTCTGGTTTGGAAAAGCTATTTGAGCACTTTATCTGGAAATATCATTCGCAAATTCAGAGTGAAATTATTACTTATTTGGCGCGGTATACACCTATGCGTATAGACGATTTGATGGCGTACTTTTATGAGAATCAATCAGTAGTCTTTAGAATGCATGTATTATATTGTCTTTATAATTTTATGGAAGGAGGAAAAGAGAAAATAATGTACTTTATAAACCAGAAAGAAGATAAGGAGTTGTCTGTTTTGAGTAATCATTTAGTAACTAATGTGATATGATATATAAGATTGTGGAATTTCTTATGCCGATTGTGGATAATATGGTGTTTATTTATTCGCTAATGTTGGTGGTCTCTTATATTCTGATGGGGATATTGGCGATGTATGCTTTGGCACGTTATATTCATAGTAACAAATCAACTGATTATAATACCATTTTCCATGCTGATTCTTTAGCTCCGGGGATATCTGTCATTGCTTCTTGTTACAATGAATCAGCGGTTGTGGCCGATAGTGTACGTTCATTGCTAAACCTACACTATAATGATTATGAGGTGATTGTTGTGAATGATGGTAGTAAAGATAATACTCTGGAAACGCTATGTAAGGAGTTTGCTTTGCAGAAGATTGATTATTACATAGACGAAAAGCTCTTTACTAAGCCGGTGAGAGGGGTATATCGTTCTTCTAATAAAGCCTTTCACAATTTACTGGTCGTAGATAAAGAAAATGGCGGTAAGTCGGATGCTATGAATGTGGGATATAATGTTGCATCAAAGTTATATACAGTATCTATTGATGTGGATTCAATATTGGCTTCAGATGCATTGTTGAAATTGATAAAGCCTATTGTAGAGTCCGCTGAAAAATCTGTCGTTTCGGTTGGTGGAGCGGTACATGTGGCAAATGGATGTTTGTTTAATCGGGGTGTTCTGGTTGAAAGACGTATACCTAAAGGTAATAATGCTAAATTGCAAGTGGTGGAGTATCTACGGGCATTCTTAGTTGGGCGTATGGCTTTTGGACAAATAAACGGACTATTTCTAGTTTCCGGGGCATTGGGTATTTTTCGTAAAGATTTAGTGCTTACTGTCGGAGGATATCGGACTGATTGCATTGGTGAAGATATGGAGTTGACAATACGCTTACGGGAGTATCTTTATGAACATAAAATATCTCATAAAGTCGTGTACATTCCGGAGCCTTTGCTATGGACTGAAGTGCCTCCTACCCTAAAGGTGATGGAACGGCAACGTACGCGTTGGACACGTGGTTTGATAGATTCATTACGTTTGCATAAAAACTTATTTTTCAATCCGCGTTACGGGGTGATGGGAATTGTTACTTATCCGTATTTTGTTTTCTTTGAGTGGTTTGCTCCTTTTGTTGAAGTCTTGGGAATAGTTTATATTATTTTGTTGTTTTCTTTAGGCATCATTAAGTGGGAGGTATATCTTTTTTTATTGTTGTTTATGTATATGTTTGGCATTTGCTTTTCATTCTTAGGCATATTTTTGGGTGAAATGACATATCATGTCTATAATAGGAAACGTGATTTATGGAGCCTTTTTCTTTCGTCATTGACAGAAATTTTTCTTTATCATCCTCGTCTTGTTTTTTGGAGCATAAAGGGAAATTGGATGTTTTTTCGGGGTAAAAAAAATTGGGGTGAGATGACGAGACAAGGATTTGGAAAGAAGTGAGTGGAGTGTAGTTATTATTAAAGGAGTGCTATGCTATAACTATAAGTTTTAGTGTATAAATAAAAACAATTAGTACATCAGGAGAAAGGGGGCTATCTTTGCATCCTGATAAGACTTAGAGATGGCTTTGGCTTTTTGTAAACAGAAGAATATTCTTGAAAGAAATGTGATATAAAGCCAATGTTGTTTCTAAAAATACACTAAATATAGTAAAATAAAAAAGTATGGTTTCAACTGAAAAAGCAAAGCAACAGGCCGGAGTGCTGGCAACTTTGCAACGTAACAACAAAACTATTTATGTATCCTTGTTAATCATAATCAGCGGTTTTCTTCTTTTGGGTTATGTTCCCGGTTGTCAGGCCTATTCAGCATGGGTCACTCCTCCTGTAGCGCTGTTTCTAGGATTGATTTTTGCATTGGTTTGCGGACAGGCGCATCCTAATTTCAATAAAAAAGTCTCCAAATATTTGCTGCAATACTCCGTAGTGGGGCTGGGTTTTGGCATGAATTTGCAGGCTTCACTGGCTTCCGGTCGTGAGGGAATGGAATTTACCATTATCTCTGTAGTTGGTACCATGCTCCTTGGCTGGCTTTTGGGGCGCAAATTGTTGAAGGTGAATGGAAACACTTCCTATCTGATTAGTTCCGGTACGGCTATTTGTGGTGGCAGTGCCATAGCAGCGGTTGGTCCGGTACTGAAAGCAAAAGACTCTGAAATGTCCGTGGCGCTTGGTACCATTTTTGTGCTGAATGCCATTGCTCTGTTCATCTTTCCGGTAATTGGTCATGCGCTGCATATGACTCAACACGAGTTCGGTACTTGGGCGGCCATTGCCATTCACGATACCAGTTCGGTGGTGGGAGCTGGAGCTGCATACGGTGAAGAGGCGTTGAAAGTTGCTACCACTATTAAACTTACCCGTGCTCTTTGGATCATTCCGGTGGCTTTGGTCACTTCCCTCATATTCAAAAGTAAGGGAAAGAAAATCAGTATTCCCTGGTTCATTTTCTATTTTGTATTGGCCATGGTATTCAATACCTATTTGCTTAGTACTACTCCTACTGGAATGGCCATTGGAGGAGCTATTAACGGTTTTGCCCGGAAGACATTGACCATTACGCTGTTCTTCATCGGAGCTTCTCTTTCCCGTGATGTGTTGAAAGCGGTCGGTGTGCGCCCATTAGTTCAGGGTGTGTTGTTATGGTTGACTATCAGCGTCAGTACATTGGCTTATATTTATCTGCGGTAATTCATAAAGGGACATTTGCGGATAATTATAAAATCTCTTTAAGCAGGCATGCCTGCTTGTTTTTCACCACTTAGAGATGTTTTAAAATCAGGCTTTTGCAAAACAAAGCCTGATTTTTTTTTTGTTGCAGTGCAACAAACAGCTTCCTGCTCACGTCTATTAGATAAAGTGACTTTAAAACATGGATGCTGAAAGTTTTAAGAAAGCATTTTTGCCTTATCATAGAAAGCTTTACTGTGTGGCCTGTCGACTCTTGGAGAATACCTCCGATGCAGAAGATTTGGTGCAGGAGGCCTATATGAAGATGTGGGAAAAACGGGAAGGATTAACAGTTATCAGCAATCCGGAGGCATTTAGCGTCACCCTGGTGAAAAATATGTGCTTTGATTTGCTCCGTACGAATAGGTATATGCTGAGTAAACAGGCAGTGGAACTCACTACGGTACAAGATGTCTCTCCGCCCGATGACCTGGAGATGAAAGATGAAGTGTGGCAGGTAAAGGATATTGTTGCACGTCTTCCCCGGCAACAACAACGTGTGGTGGAATTGCGGGATATGAAAGGTTGTTCGTACGAAGAAATAGAACATGTCACGGGGCTGAATGCTTCTAATGTGCGGGTACTGCTGTCACGTGCCCGGAAGAGAATACGTGAGGAATTTAATAAAAGGAGTAATTATGGAAGTCAGGGAAATTGAAAGGCTACTTGCCGAATTTTATGAAGGAAATACTTCCGAAAGTGAGGAAGAGACTCTGAAGGAGTATTTCAGGACAGAAGAGGTGCCACCTTCTCTTTTGAAGGATAAAAAGATTTTTCTTGGTCTTTATGGAAATACAGACAAGGAAGTGGAAGTTCCGGAAAACCTGGAACGGAAACTGAGCGGACTGATTGATGAGAAAGCTGAAGAGGAACAACGGTTTTTCCGTCGCAATCGTACCAGACGGAATTGGCGATGGGTTGGTGGTGTTGCCGCAACAATTGTGTTGCTTGTTGGCATTGCATATAGCATTGGAGACTTTGGACAAGAAGCACAATCGCCTACACCTCAGGATACCTTTTCCGATCCAAAATTGGCTTATGAAGTCCTTCAATCCACCTTAGTGGAAGTCTCTACTAATTTAAATAAAGGGATTGACGAAGTGAAAGAGACCAAGATGGATATAAAGAAAGTAAATCAGGAAGTAAGAAAAGAAATACAAAAATAAGTAATATGATGAAGTCGATGAAAATGAAGCTGGTGGGTCTGATGCTGTTAGTACCCTTGTTTTGCCAGGCGCAAAAGAGCTTATTTAATACATACAGCGATATGAAGGGAGTGTCATCTGTTTACATTTCCAAGGCGATGATTGAGATGAACTCCAACTTATTTACCAAAGATGTTTATATTGGCAAGGTTTCCGGTAAACTGGATGGTGTACAGATTATATCTACAATGGATAATAATATCAAGAAGAATATGCGCAAAGATATACAGTCGCTGGTACATTCGTCTAAGTACGAACTGCTGATGAAGCAAAAGGGTATTGTTTCCAGTTCCGAATTTTATGTGAGCCGTAAAGGGGATAAGGTACGTGAATTGATTATGGTGATTGATGGAGCAGCCAGTTTGAAGTTTGTCTATTTGGAAGGTGAAATGACTTTGAAAGATATTCAAAACATCATGATGTATCAAAATACCAGTATGAATGGTGATTATATCAGTAATGATCCTTTCGATTCCAGAGATCTGGCCTGCCTGAAAAGTCTGGAGTCTCTTGGCAGTTTGGGCGATTTGAAGGACTTGGATAAATTGAAGGAACTAAAAAAGATGGGGTCAATCAATATAAAGATGAATAGCAAAGATTGGAAGAATTTTGAGAAACAAATGGATGTCTTTGGAAAGCAAATGGAAGCCTGGGGTGAAGAATTTGGAGATAAATTAGGGGAAAGCATTGAAAAAAGCATAGAAGGAAGCTTGGATAATTGAAGTGAAAGAGCAGATTTGTTTAATGAGTACTTATTATTCAAACTTAATCAGATTTGCAAGTTGTAGAAAATAATCATTTGACCAGATATTTAATTCTTTCGGATTCCTGACAAATGGTAGCACATCAGCTTTCACCTGATTGATGTCTGCCGATGATATACGTTTCTTCAACTTATTGATGAATGATTCTTTGCTAATATCTTCACCGTTGAATTGGAGAGTTCTCTCGTGCAGATGAGTGAAATCCAGTGGTGTATTTCGGCGTACATACCATTCAAAATCGTACCAGTCACGACCTTTTACACGGTTTTTCCATGCGCGATAAACTAATGCGTGCATCTTTCCGGCAAAAAGATCCGGCAGTGTAAAACAACGGGTCATAAAGGATTCGGGGAGTAAAAGCAACTTTTGTTCAGTATTGAATTTCAAAGGAGGCTGAGTATCAACTTCAATTTTTATCTTAATGGTTTTTTCTGTATTGAACGTTACGTCATAAACATCCGTATTATCTTTTAGAAAAGCAGATTCTACCTTGCCAAAGCTCTTCTTATCTTTCTTCTTAATCTCTACATTGCGTCCCACTAGGACAAATTCGTCAATGATGGGTTGGAAGTACTGTGTAAAGTCGAAGTTATCGCACGGAGCTACGAGGGAAAAGTCCATATCCTCGGAAAATCGCTGAAGATCGTGAAAAATACGTAGACAAGTGCCGCCATAGAAAGCTGCTACATCAAAGAAACCTCCATTGTAAAGACCTGCAAGAATAATTTGCTGGTTGACTTCAAATATAGCATTTCGTTTCTGCTGTTCGGTTGTTTGGTCGTAAGCCATCAGCATCTGGTTGAATAAATCGTTGCTCATTTGCGTAAATAATTTAAGAGAGTTTGAATGGAATTTGCTTTTTTCCCTACCTTGATGTAGCGTTCAAAAATGTTGGCATCCATATTTCGGAAATCATCCATATCCATTCGTATATCCTCTTCAATATAAATTTCTACATCCTTTCGATAACGAAGATTCACTTTTGGGGAATTTGCAATAAGGTCACATAGTGCCTTTTCCGGCGTAGCCATCAAAAAGGTATAACTCTGCTTGTTGATATTCGTGATACCTATGTGAAAGGATTCCCTGTTCATAAGAATATAGTCGAAACGCCCAACAGATGTGTCAAAACTCCTGGAATGCTTGATGGTCATCGATTGAGTAGTATACACCGTTTCAGGTATCAGTCCATAATATCTCAACGCCGACGACATCGATACATAAGAGGGTGTATAAATATGATTGGCTATTAATTCGGTGGATAATGGCTGTCTTGATACTGATGGATTTACGACATAAAGACCTTTCTTTAGTCGGATGATCTTTTCACTCAACTCAAGATTACGCACCTTCTGATTACCCGCTTTCATTTCGGGGAATAGAGAAGCGATTACAGAAGTGCTCACTGGAATATTCCCTATATGCTCTATATCAAGAATCATGGTGCAAAGGTAGCAAGATATTGAACACTAAACTAATATTCTATTGCTTTTCTGTTCAAAATATATCTCTTTCCTTGAAATTCATCATGCTTGTATCTTGATACTATTGCTCTAGAACTTCATGGTTATACTCATTCTATAGTCGACGAGCTGACCTTCTTCACGTGCTAAGATTTCTTTTATGTTCATAGTTTCATTGCTTCTTATTTACCTTTCTTTGAGTCCTTTCCAGCGTAAAAACCATTGATAAGTCTGTTTTATACCTTCGGACATTTCGGTTTGGGGAGCATATTGAAAATCTTTTTGAAGAGCTGTTGTATCGGCATAGGTACAGACTACATCCCCCGGCTGCATATCTTCGTAATGACATATTGCTTTTTTATGAGTCACTTCCTCAATGCATTGAATAAAGTCCATTAGCTTTACGGGGCGTGAGTGTCCTATGTTGTAAATCCGGTGTGGAATGGCATTTGGAGTGGAAGAGGGAGCCTGTTCAACAATACGGACTACGGCCTGAATAATATCATCAATATAGGTAAAATCACGTATCATTTTTCCATGGTTGAATACTCTTATCGGCTTTTCGTTTAGAATGGAATCCATAAATAAATAGGGTGCCATATCTGGCCTTCCCCACGGACCATAAACGGTGAAGAACCTTAACCCGGTAGTTGGTAAATGGTACAGATTGCTGTAAGCGTGTGCCATTAATTCGTTCGACTTTTTAGTTGCGGCATACAGGCTTACCGGAGCATCCGTACGGTCGGTCTCGCTGAATGGAGTTTTGTTATTCATGCCATATACGCTACTGGAACTGGCATAAATCAAGTGGGATATGTTATGGTGTCTACAAGCCTCGAGGATATTCAAGAATCCGATTAGATTGCTTTCGGCATAGGCTTGCGGATTAATAAGTGAATAGCGTACACCGGCCTGTGCAGCAAGGTTGCATACGAGGTCGAATTGTTCATCTTTGAATAACTGTTCCAGAAGACTGCTGTCGGTAAGGTTCCCTTGGATGAAATGATAATTGCGATATTTGCGGCTAAGACAAAGTTCACCTGTCTTTAGATCTTCCCGGTGTATTCCGCAGAGTTCTTCCATGCGTCCGTACTTCAGGTTTACATCGTAATAATCATTCAGGTTATCAATGCCTACCACACTGTTTCCCCGCTCACACAGTGCCTTAGCCAGAAAAGAGCCTATAAATCCTGCTGCTCCTGTTACCAATATTTTTTTCATCTACTTAGTCTTTTCGTCTGTTTCTATACTTTACTTTTTTTGTATCCTATCATCAAGTTTCGTATGTAGGAAATGAATCCCAGTGACTGTCCTAATATCAGTATGGGGTCCTGTCGTAATATTCCGTAAATAAGGATCATGCACGAACCACTCAGACTGATCCACCAAAAGGCAGGCGGTAGAGCCGATATTTGCTTTTTGCTGGAATAGATCCATTGATAGATAAATCGGAAAGTGAAAACCACTTGCCCGAGTGTTCCGAATATCAACAATTGCATGGGGACGTCTTTATTCCTCAAAAAAACGTCTACAAAATGGCTGTCTTTTTGTATGGTGGCCATGCCCACAATCATAGGGGTGAGCAATAGTAACCATCTGATGACCAGCGGAATTTTATTCCATACCCCTTTCAGCCGAAGATTCCCTACGTAGACATAAAACGAAATAAACTGTCCCACAATAATGGAGAAATCATTCCTTAGCCATCCGTAATAGAACATCAGGTATGCTCCTATCAGGCTGAATACCCAAAACAGGGTTGGAGAAATCACTTCGTGTTTCTTTTCTGAAATAAGCCACTGGGTCAATATCCGGGCTGAAAAGCATCCTTGTGCCAGCAGCCCTATACTGAAGATTAGAAGGTTCATAAGTTTCGGTCTTCTATCTGATAATTAATATACCGGTGAGCCATCCAACGGAAAGCAAAGCAATCCTTGAATGGAGACACTAATCTGTTCCAAAGATGATATTTTGAGACTCCGGCCTGACGCGGATAGTGGCGTACTGGTATTTCTTTGAACCGTCCGCCATCCTGTAACAGAATGAGTGCCGGTAGGAAGCGGTGCATTCCGGTAAAGAACGGGATGCGTTTGGCATACTCGGTCCGTATGATTTTTAGGGGGCAACCGGTGTCGGTGGCTCCGTCATGCGTCATCATCCGTCGGAAAGAATTGGCAATCTTTGATTGGATTAGTTTGAAGGAGGAGTCTTTCCGCTCTGCCCTGATACCTGTCACTAGCGGATACTCTTCGGCATATTCCAATAGCAGGTTGAAGTCCCGGATGTCTGTTTGCATATCTGCATCCATGTATCCCACAAATTTTGATTCGGAGACATCAATTCCTGCTTTCATCGCTGCAGACAATCCACTGTTTTTTTGCAGGCTGATATAGAAAAAATCGGGAGTATTTTCACAGGCTCTTTTGATTCGGTCCAGACTATGATCTTTGGAACCGTCGTTTACAAAAAGAGCGCATGCCTTTACGCGGCACTGGGGTAAATAATCTTCTACAGCCTTTTTCAGTCGTTCTATATTGTCTTCCTCGTTGTATACGGGAATAATAATAGTCAGTGAATAATGTTGAGTGTTGTTGTTCATTTCTTCTTTAATAATGTTACATGATAAATGAATGAGTCACTGTATCTTTGGGTACCTTTAGGTCTGCGATTATCATCGTAACGACCTATATAGGTGGAATCGGCCTTTTTCCATAAACTAGCCGGTAGTTCTTCGTTTATTCTTTTGTGGGTTAATATGACACAGGGCATGGCAGCCTCTACGGAATCCACATTAGTTGCGTCCAACGGTCTGATTTTGCGATGGGCGGCATAAACCATTTCTATTCGTATATCGTTTTTCTGGTTATAGTAAAACGGAATTCCTTTCAATTCTTTTACGTCCTGTGTTTCAGCGATGCTTTTCATCTCCGGATTATTGACTATATTTTTAAGTAATGGCAACATGAAACATTCTGCAATAAGAAATAATGTTAATAAACCATTGAGAAGGGCAAAAGGTTTTAGCTTTACCGCTGAAAATATAAGATAAATGGTTATTGCCCATATAATGATTGAAAGTACGATATACATGGGTAGGGAAATATATCCCGGACGATAGACGAAGGGGTATGCAATTATAGGCAACGCTGCAACGACTACTGCTACTAGCCATGCATTAATACGATATATTATTCTATCTACTCTCATCCGGCGAAGATGCATCCTTCCCGCCCATACCAGCATTAAATACCCCATGATATATGAGGCTGAAATCATGACAGGTAACAGGTAGCGTTTCTTCTTTTCCGGAAAAAATGAAAGGAGAATGATGGTAACAATCATCCATATATATGGAAAAAGGTATTCTTTTTTCTTTCGATCGATTTTTGACCATATAGGTAAAAATATAGCAGATAACAATAGTAAAGCCCATACTCCGGCTTCGAGAAAGAAGTCCCAATAATAAAACCATGAACGTACATTGTGGTTGATCCATGAAGACGATTCCTTGCCTGCCACATACGCCATCATATTACTATGGAACAGGTAAATGTAAAGATACCACCAACTTCCTATTATAAGGCAGATGGCGATCATAGTCGTTACCATTTTCCATTTTCCTTGCATTGATGGGCGGTAGAAATAACAATATGATAGCAAGAACGGTAATAATACAGCGTAGAAAGAAACGGGGCCTTTACTCATAAATGATAGTCCCATAAATAGTCCTGCACCGATATAATACTTCCAAAAATGATCTCTGGCTGTAAAAGCTTTAATGAGAAAGTACACTGCCCCCAACATGAATGCATGGCAATAAATATCCCATGAAGCTGTTCGACCCATTAATATGATGTTATAGCAAGTACAGAGTATGAGTGTGGAAGTAAAAGCATAACGTTTGTTATGCATGATTAATATCCCTATTTTATAAAAGAAAAAGACTAACAGGCATGCTGCCAAACCTGCCATTGCTCGTTGAAGTCCAAGATTGTCGGGAGATACAGCCTCGGCAAGAGCTGTTAACCAAGTGGGCAAAGGTGGTTTTTCCAGACGTAATTCTCCGTTCATAGTGGGAATCATCCAATTTCCGTCGTATACCATTTCACGAGCCGCCACAATGTTTCGTGATTCCATAATGTCCGGTACAAAAACGGTATTGTTTATAAAAAAAGAGATAATGCAAACCACCAGTATTATCCATTCTAATTTGTTTGATTCTTTATTCCCCATTGATAATCCTTCCTATGTTTTGAATTTGCAAAAATATGAGACTTTGGGCGGATTTTTGCACTCTAATAGGAGTTAAATTTGTCCTATTTAGACGAATTTGTCAATCTTTGCATAGCTTTTTGGGGAAAAATTAAGGGGGTTAAATTCTTTTGGAATATGTTTTGTAAATATACATTGTTGTTCTTATTGGCCATGCTCTTTATTTTTACAACTTTACAACGGTGGATATATTTGTATACTAAAAGAGAGAGTACCTCCAAAATGGAAGGCACTCTCTCTTAAAGTTAAACAAGATTGTTAGAGAGAATCTTTTCGCACAATGATAGAATTTAAGTTATTCTTAATTCTTTCATTTAATGCTTGTAAATGAATTCGGGTAGCCTTGTTCAGTTTTGTATTTTGCAAAGCTTTGTTGATTATGCCCCGTTGGTATTTTAGTTCAGCTATTATAGCCCCTTGTATATCTGATAAAAAGTGCGGATAGGTTGCAGGTCCGTACATTAAATCGGGATCTTCTTTGGCATAGGCTTCTTCAATGAGGCGATATACATATATTTTTTGTAAGTTTCTTCTATGAAAATTTATATTCTTTCCGTTGTATAGTTCAGCGAATATGCCATGATCAAGGTCGTGGAAAAATTCATCTAAATTATATCCTTTATTTCTAGATTCATATTGGTTGTTGAGTAATGTACTTATTCTTGTAAGAGAAATCATTCTGAAAATTACATTTTTCTGTAGGTCATTTAATTCAATTCCGAAAGAAAATGGTAGTTTGTTGAAAATATCTTTATTATTGAGCCAATAAGGGGTATTAAAAAAATTCTTATTGAGGAATTCAACAGCTCTTTTTTGCTTGCTATGTTCAACAGGCACATATGCGGGTATTGAATCTGCCCCCCTTGTATCGTTATGATAAATGCCTCCGATATTTTTGATGACATGGAAAAGGTAACGGTTGTATTGCATGAAGACTCCGGAGTATGCATCTTTGAGTGCGGTATAGTCTTTATCAGGTTCAACATACCATTTTACTAATTGGGGAACAATCCTTTTCATATTCTTGATGCCGTATTCACTGGCTTTCATGGCGTCGTCTCCCAAATCTTCACTTTGGCTTCTAGGATCAAATGGCTCCATTTCCCCTCCGAACCATAAACGGTGATCCACTTTTAGAGTATCGCTGACTAATTTGCTTAATTTCTGATTAACTTCCTTTGTGGTGATGCTGTCCGGCATCCACTTATATCCCCAATAAATCGCCCATTTGTCATAATCATTGATCCGTGGAAAAAGTCCGGCGGGGCCGATGCTGTCTTCAGGTTGTGCTACGTAATTGAAACGGGCGTAATCCATGATGGAAGGGGTGTGTCCATGTTTCTCCACCCAGGCTTTATCCCTAAGTTTCTCTACCGGCACGGTGGAGCTGGAACCGAAATTGTGGAGTAGTCCAAGAGTATGTCCCACTTCATGGGAAGAAACGAAACGAATTAACTGTCCCATCAGTTCGTCGCTTATCTCCGGTTTGGTACCCCGTGGATCTACATTCCCGCATTGCACCATATACCATTGCTTCAATGTGGACATTACGTTGTGATACCAGAAAACATGGCTTTCAATGATTTCTCCACTCCTTGGATCAGATACATGGGGGCCCATTGCATTTGCTACTTCAGACGGGCGGTACATAATGGCGGAGTACATTGCATTATCTATGCTCCAAGTGCTGTCCTCTTTGGCAGTAGGGGCAACACGTGCATAGATGGCATTTTTGAATCCGGCAACCTCAAACGCTTTTTGCCAGTCGTTTACCCCTTGTATAAGATATGGAATCCATTTCTTGGGGGTGGTGGGATCAATATAGAATACGATAGGCTTTTGGGGCTCTACTAATTCTCCTTTTAAATATTTGTCAATATCTTCTGCTTTGGGCTCTAACCTCCACCTCGTAGCATATTTGGTGATCTTTACTCCTTGCGGGTCGGCATCAAAATCACGGTGTCCTACTGTGAAATAACCAACTCTTGAGTCTTCTAACCGGGGCTTCATCGGTGATTTTGGTAACAAAACCATAGATGAGTTCAGTTCAACTGTATAGTTGGGCCATGCCGGATTTAATCCTGCTTTGTATGTTTTTACAGCTCTTATCTCAATATTGGTAGGATAGGTGTGTACATACTTAACATAACTTTTATCGTCTTCCTGTGCTCCGACACCAGCTCTCTCTTTTACTTTGGAATTTTCAAAATAGAGAATGTTGTTGTCACTTTCCAAAAACTTGGTGACATCAATCACCGCTGCTGTCGAATCGTTGTTATAAGCCAAAATGGGAAATGATTCGGCAATGGCCTGCATATTGTTTGCTATCACATTGGCATACATCGAGGATGTACTGTCATTGGCATATTCGGTAAAAGATATTCTTTTCAAGTAAATCTTGTTGTCATGCCCTTTAGCCCACTGATAAACACTTTCACCGATTTCGTCGCCATTGAGTCCGGAACTACCGTTGCGCATATCCACAGAGGCTCTTGCTATTCTATTAACTGCCAGAATATCTCTGCCGAACAAAGAAAAAGGTACTTCGAAGTAATATTTGTCGTCTTTTGAATGTATGGTGATAAACCCTTTTTGGGTTTTCATCTCTGGTTTAATGACTTCCTTGTAGGGCTTTATTTTATTGTCTTTTTTATTTTTAAGAGAATCGGCCTGTACAGTATTTGTCTGCTTTTTCTTTTTCTTCTTGAAAAGTCCTTGTGAATCAGCTAAAGCATTAGTACTAACTGTAGCACTGATTAAGGAGAGAATCATTAAATAAATAAATTTTTTCATTCGTTCTATAATTATTATTTGTATTTGATTATTCTTTATCGGGGATTTTGGGTAATTTCCGGGTTGAGAATAATGTATTTATTGGCTATTGGAAATACATAGTGATTATCATTAGGGGCTAATGTGTAAGTTTCACCTTTAAATGTACGTGTAACAGTCTGGGCTAATGCAGCTTCTTTGTTTAAGCGTTTTTGGTCGTACCATCTGAACCCTCTGCCGAAAAATTCGCGTTGCCGTTCGTCAATAACCGTTTGCAAGGCTTCTTCTTTACTGGTTGCTGTCAGATCAGTATAATCTGCCGGTGCGAAACGTTTCTTACGCAGATCGTTTACTAGGCTTATAGCATCGGTGTAGTTACCTTTACGAGCCAAAACTTCAGCTTTGATTAACATCATCTCGGGGACGCATGGTCCGGTATATACTCCGTCATAAGTCAATTGGTAACCACTGTAGCCACGACCGTTGAAAGAATTCCACGAGAAGTTGGTTCCTGGAACGGTGAAGAGTTGATAACGCAAGTCTTTCTCTCCAAGTAAGCCAAGAAGATGGTTGCTGAGCGGTAAAACCGGACCGAGATTAGAAAGTGTTTTGTAAAGAACAACTTCCGGGTTGTACATTTTTTTAGGAAATGATGTTTTATTGTTGATGTAGTCATTTAAATCCAGTAAGGTATTTTTCTTTTGTAAAACGCTATCTGCGTAGGCGTACGCTGCATCATATTCCCCCATTTGCAGACAAGTCCGGGCCATAACTCCATAAGCACTTATTTTGGAGGCGTTATAAGCGTTGCTTTGGGCGTCCGGTAATATCAACATTGCCTCTTTCAGGTCTTTTTGTATCTGATCGTAAACTTCTTGAACCGAGGCTCTTTTCAGTGAGGCGTATAAGTCCGGAGTTAACAATAGGGGTACACCTTCGTCCGTAGAGGCTGTTTCCTTGTCATATTGCTTGGCAAATACATTTACCAGATCCAGGTAAGCAAAAGCCCTGTGTACTTGTGCCTGTGCATAGATATTGGCTTTCTCTTTTTCCGTTCCTTTTTCACTATCCATTACTCCTTCAATAACTTGATTACAGATGTAAATCTCTTTATAGAGTTTTGTCCAGTCGTTATCTTCTTCTGTATCGGAGTAAATATAATCTGCCCACGTATATACTGCTGCGTCTTTGGTCGACATTCTGGTTTGGAAACCTTCGTCGCTTATGTCTACTTCATCAGAGGCTAGTTCTGTATAATAAAAGGCCTGGCTTATGAAGTTATCGTAATTGAGCAAGTATTGATAGTCATCGGTATATTTTAGAGTCCTTTGTCCTATAGCATCAATTTCTACATAATCTCTGCAACTGGAGAGTACTAAACACCCCAGGATGAAACTGAATATTATTTTCTTCATCTTACTATTGTTTAGAATGAAACATTGAGGTTAAATGAATAATTTTTGGAAGGTGGCATGCTTGTATAGCTTCCTGAAAATATATAATCAGGGTCGATTCCTTCTTTGTTACGAGTCCATAATAATCCTAAATTGCTTACCGAAGCACCTATGGTTAGTGAGCGTATGGCTTTTAATTTTTTGAGGATTGAGCCTGGTAAGTTATAGTTTAGTGTTATTTGGTTCATACGGATATTGTCGCCGCTGATTAAGCCTGCGTCGGATAGTAAATACCAATCAATGCTGTTAAAATTGCTGTTAATAATGCCGGGGATGTTAGTGCTGTTCTCGTCTCCTGGTTTTCTCCATCTGTTTACAAGCGCTTTGCTGGTGGCGAGAAATCCTGAATAGCTTGTGCTAGTAGGATAGTAGGACGAGTTGATATCATTTTTCAGCACTTTGTGTCCCATCTCAAAAGATGCATATAGTGACAATGTAATGTTTTTATAGCGGATAGATTGCGACAATCCTCCAAAATAGGGAGGTGTTGTTCTGCCTGCGTAGTATCTGTCTTCTGCTTTAATGGTGGGATAGGAAGTAGAGGAGAGCTTCTCGCCTTCCGCATTATAGATTTGCGATTGTCCATTACCATCCAGTCCGGCCCATCTGTATAAGAACATGTTATCTACCGGATATCCTGTAGTGATGATGGAAGTACTACCTACTACAGTAGAAGTATTTGGAAAGCGGTTGTCTGTAACTTTATTCGTATTATAAGATAGATTAAAACTTACATTCCAGTTCCAATACGCATTTCTTATTATGTCACCTGATATTTTTAGGTCATAGCCATGTCCTTTCAGGTCTCCGGTATTGAAAGTCATTGTGCTCCAGCCATAAGTTGAATTAAAAGGGACATCTGCCATCAGACCGTATGATTTCTTTTGATAGAATTCCAATGTTAAGTTCAAACGGCTTTGCCATAAAGAAAGATCAATACCTTCATTAATGGTTCTGGTTGTTTCCCATCCCAGCATTTGATTTCCCGGGCTGCTAATGCTACCATATATCAAGTTGGTGTAAGCATCTCTTCCCGTAATGCTGATTAGAGGGAAAGGGGTGCCAGTACTTGGTACTGTACCTCCTGTACCGTAGGTTAAACGTGCGCTTAGTCCGCTTAACCATGATATGTTGCTTAGAAAGTTCTCATTTTTAGCATTCCATTTAAAGCCACCAGACCATAGTGGTTTTGCTCTTTTGCTCCTTTCTACCCCGATCATGCTATAATCATCGAAGCGCATGCTTCCGGAAACAAAATATTTGTTTTTGTAAGAGTATGAAGCATTATTATAATAAGAAAGGTAGCGTTGTTTATTTCCCAATATGGTACCGTCATAGTAGCCCAAAGTTTTATTGTATCCGTAGATGGTGGCATAGGCTACTGTTGGATTCCAAGCTGAAGATGTTTGAGTATCCTCATCATATCCATAACGCGTCTGGTTATATCCTTTTATTTGGTCTTGTCTGATCTCGGAACCTGCTAAGAATTGAATATGATTAATTTGATTCCAACTTTTATCAATGCTTATTTGTCCTCTTAGTGAATAGTCCTCTGCGAAATCATTACTTGTTTTGTAGATTCCACCAAGAGGTACTCCATAACTTAGTGTTCCATTGTTTATCGTAGTACCTTCATTGATCAAATCTCTGGCATTGTAACTGTTTAATTCATTAAGCAATGTTTTCTCATTCGTCATTTTTTGATATATTCCAGATAGACTTACTGAAAGCCAGTCAACCGGCTTGGCCGTAATTCTTGCATTGATTCTCGTTGAATTTTTGTTATACCTGGTATTGGAGTAATGTAGTTCATCGAGTGTGTTATAGGTCCATGGCAGATAGCCTTTGTTTTCGTAGCTTTGAATAACCTCGGGTGTAAATATGATAGCTTTGTTAATAGAGTTGCCTTCGTCATCAACAAGCATATCATAGGGACGAAGTCCTTTTTCTCCCGGACTTATTGCAGTTAATGCGGCATCATTGACTTTTGTGTTGGTATATGTCTGGTTGATGCCAGCATATACCGATAGCTTTTTATTAAGAAAGTCATTGGTAATATTTGCTGTAATGGAGTAATTCTTAGCCCAATTACTTTTAAATACAGGGGTATTATCAGTGAAATTGCCTGAAACGTAATAGCTCCCGTTTTGATGGTGTCCTGATAGTGACAAATTGTATTGTTGGGTCACTGCATTTTGAAGCAAATACTTTTTAATCTGGCTGTAGTTACTGCCTTGGGAGAGGGCTTGTAATTTAGAGTCCCGTTCCTCAGGGGTGATCTCTCCACGTTGGGCAGCGAACATGTACTGCTGTGCTTCACTGATATTAGCATATCTCGGATTAGTGGTGGGGTCTGTCAGGTAATTATTGTCGAATAATTCTTGTTCCAGATCAATATATTGGGCACTATTCATTACATTAAGTTTGTTAATATTAGCAGGTGCCGAAACCGATAGAGTCATGTTATAATTAACTTCGGGAGGTCCTTGCTTTTCACGCCCCTTTTTAGTTTCGATAACAATGACACCGTTGGCTGCTTTTGACCCCCATATTGCAGTAGCAGCAGCATCTTTCAGAAAGGTTATACTTTCAATATCAGACATGTTGAATGAACTCAATATGGCATTGTTGCTATCACCGCTTGTTCCGGAGAGTGAAGTTCCGGGATAGTTGGCCAGACTTTGGTCCATTGCAGGAAATCCATCAATAATGATTAATGGCGTACTGGAAGAGTAGAAACTATTTGTTCCGCGGATTTGAACGGTATTGTTTCTGACATCAAACCGTACACCGGGAACTTTTCCTTCCAGTCTTTCCATAATATTAACCGATGGACTCGATTGAATATCTTTTGCCGTTAGAAGTTCGAAAGAACCAGTTGCTACTGTTTTATCAATCTTTTGATATCCATTGGATACTACAACTACTTCTTGAAGATTAGTGGAGGATTCCACTAATGATATGTTTAAGAAATATTGGTCATCATTCACTTTTATGGTTTGAGTAATGAAGCCAATGAACGATAGAGTCAGTGCATCTCCCTTTTGGATCATCATAGAAAACCGACCGTTACCGTCTGTTGTAGTCCCCACATTTCTCCCTTTTATACGTACCGTAACTCCAGGAAGAGGATTTCCCTGATTATCGTAAACCTTGCCGCTTATAGACCTTGTGCCGTTATCGACGACATTTGACCTATTTTGTACGGAAGTGCGTTTTATAATCAAAATATTACTTCCTTTAAAGCTGTACGTTAAATCGGTTTTTGATAAGATTAATCGCAATGTTGCGCTAACACTTCTTTGCTGCCGGGGGAGGCTGATATTCCGGTAAGGTGAAACCAGATCAAGTGAATAAGCCATTTTATATCCCGATAATTTTCCGATGCTGTCTAATCCGCTTTGAAGTGATACATTGTGTAATTCCAGAGAAATCAGGTCATTGGGAGTTTGCGCTTTTGCCGTCTCGATAAAGCTTAGCTGAACGACGCAAATCAGTAATCCTATAAATGAGTTCTTAATGATTTTGAAAACCTTTCTTTTTTTCTTTTGCGTATTAAGACTATTTAAATCATATAAGCATGTACCTCTGTTTTTTTTCATATCTTTGTATTGTAAAAAAATAATTTGTTTTTTTATTTCCGAAACCCCTTTATGCTTGCCAGAGCCGGAGGGGTTTTTTTGAGATTCATGTTATGCTATCAGGTTAGGATGAATTCATTTCTTTTCAAGTATTTGTGGTTAATAAATAATAATATCGTCATTTTCTACTTTGTATTGGGCATTGTCTGTAATTTGGCAAAGTGTGGATAGTACATTCTCTAAAGTTTCTGTACCGTTAAATGAGACTACCAACTTGTTTTGTGCCAATGCTCTATTTTTTATAATAATGGTTTTTTGATATCGTTTACTTATTGCTTTTATAATGTTCTCTAAATTAATGGCATTGAAGTCCATTTCCTTTTTAGTCCAATCGGTTACAATTTTTTTTGCTTCGACTTTGCTTTCTTTATCAGAAGCTTTATCTTCCTTATTATAGGTTATTTCCTGATTCTTTGTAAGTAATGCTAATGTCTTTTGGAGTGATTGTACCATTACTTTTCCGCGCGTTACAACAATGGATATTTGTTTATCTTTGGGCCATGCTCTGATATTGAATGCCGTACCCAAAACAGTGGTTTTTAGTTCTCCACTATTTATAATAAAAGGTTTGGCCGGATTGTGGCTGATGTCAAAATAGGCTTCTCCTTTTAATTCAACTGTCCTGGTGTCTTGATTAAAATCTCTTGAAATTGCTAAGGTACTATTAGCTTCCAGAATAATTCTACTACTATCGGACAATATTATATGCCTTGCATAAGGGGTTGGTTGGTTGTATGCTATAATTTCCTTTTTTATGATAATAGGGGTTTCATTATATGATTTTAATCCTCTAAAACCAATGCCTCCTAATATGAGTAGGATTGAAGCGGCAATGCCAATTGTACGGATATAGCGTCTCTTTTTGCTCTGATGGGCGGTAAATGTCTTTTGAGGAGTGTTTCCTTTTTGAATGCAGGATAGGATTCTAGCCGCTTTTTTATCAGAAAGCTTATGTGTTATTTCTTGTTGGTCCCACAATGTCCTGAGCTCATTATTTAATGCATCATCTTTTATCTCCCGAATGATATGGGCCAATTGAATCTGATCTTCTGGAGTGCAATTGCCGGATAAATATGATTGTAATAAATCTCTTAATTTCTTTTTTGCCATTCTTAATGGGTTTTGAATTTTTATTGTTGTTTATGTATGGTATACAGATTTCTATAAGAACATATTGATGCCTTATATTTAATATGACGATGAAAATGAAAGGAACACCTAGCCGTTACTGATTATTTTTTCAGATATAGTGTGATTTGTGTGGCGGAAATGAGTAAAATGACGATCTCCTGATAGTGAGTGAGTAGATATGAGCGCAAGTTTATCAAGGCTTGTCTCATGTGATTTTGCGCTGTTGAAACGGAAATATTCATCTTGTGGGCTATCTCTTCATGGGACAATCCTTCAATCCAGCGCATTATGAAGATCTTCTTTTGTTGTGCAGGTAGTTGCTCTATGGCATTATCGATTAATTCTTTTAGTTCTTTATTTAATAATAGTTCAGACGGGCTTTCGCTGTCTGCCGTTTCGTTATCGGTTAGTGTTTCGGTAATTAATAAGATGTCTTTAGCCATTTTCCTTAATTGGTCTATGGCTGCGTTTTGGGCTATTTTGAAAATATAGGCATTTAAGTTATCTATTGTGGAAAGAGTGTCCCTTGTTTGCCATATCTTCATAAAAACGTCCTGTACCAAATCTTCAGCTTTATTTTCTGACTTAGTAATCTGAAATAGAAAATTGAATAATTTGTCCTTGTAAGCATAAAAAAGGGTAGCGAACGCTTTCTCATTTCCTTCCTTTATGCATAGTTTGAGTAGATCATCACTATGAGTATCAATTTTCATTTAGTTCGCAAAAATATGAATGAGACTGCAAAAGTGCAAAAAAAATATCATATTTTGCCTCATAATACACCTTTTTAGAATTATAATGTTGATTTATGCTTATCTGAAAATACTTGTTAGGGTTTATTATTTCTATTCTTCCATCGGGCGAAACCCCTTTGCCAATCCACCTTCGCTAGTTTCTTTGTAGAGAGAGGGGAGGTCGTTGCCGGTCTCTTTCATCACTTCAACCACGCGGTCGAACGAAACACGATGCGTTCCATCGGTGATAGAAGCATATACATTGGCGTCCAGAGCACGGGCTGCGGCATAGGCATTTCGTTCGATACAGGGTATTTGTACCAATCCGCAGACGGGATCGCATGTCATACCAAGATGATGTTCCAGTCCCATTTCCGCGGCATATTCTATCTGTGACGGGCTACCGCCGAATAGTTGGGTTGCTGCTGCGGATGCCATGGCGCACGCCACGCCGACTTCGCCCTGACAACCAACCTCCGCACCGGAAATAGATGCGTTTGTTTTAACGATATTTCCTATTAATCCGGCTGTGGCTAAAGCACGTAAGACCCGGGTGTCACTAAACTCACGACTTTTGGCGAGGTGATAGAGAACGGCCGGCATAACTCCACAGGAGCCGCAAGTAGGTGCAGTGACAATGATGCCACCTGCTGCATTTTCTTCGCTAACCGCAAGAGCATACGCAAATAAAAGTGCTCTTGATTGCAAAGATTGTTTGTATCCACTTGCATGAATGTAATAGGTGGCGGCTTTCCGTCGGAGATTTAGGGGGCCGGGGAGTACTCCTTCTTGTTCTAATCCACGTTTAATGGCTTCTTTCATTGTTTTCCACACTTCTTCCAGATAATCCCAAATGTCACTTTCTTCACACTCGATGACGTACTCCCAATAGCTCTTTCCGGTGCGTTTGCACCATTGCAAGATTTCCGTCATATGATTCATACTGTAAATGTCCGGAGTATTCACAGACGATTCTCCGTCTTTTTCTTCGGCTAATGCACCTCCGCCAATACTAAAAACGGTCCATTGATCTGTCTCTTTTCCAGCGGCATCTACGGAAACAAATTTCATTCCATTGGGGTGGAAGGGGAGGAATATCTGAGGTTCCCAGATAATTTCCACCGGAGCAACAGACTGCATTGTTTCGGTTATAGCCACATTGGTCATGTGTCCTTTTCCTGTGGCTGCCAGACTACCATATAACGTCACTTTGAAAGAAGCGGCTTCTGGGTGTTTCTTTAAAAATAGATTAGCAGCTCTGCGTGGTCCCATAGTATGGCTACTGGATGGTCCCGTGCCGATGCGATATAGTTCTTTAATTGATTTCATAATGGTGGTTATCCTGTCTTTTATGTTTAATGAATTGCCGTTATCGTGATATTTAAGGAGATATTTGTTTTTTAATTGAAATCGACTACCGTAATGCCTGCACCACCGAACTGAATATGTTCATCGGCAAAATGCTGTACACCGGGTACGGTTTCTAAATACTGCCGGATTAGCGTGCGTAGAATGCCGGTTCCTGTTCCATGAAGAATGCGTACGCGGGACATTCCTATTAAAATGGCATCGTCTATAAAATAGGTTACCGCTTGCAAGGCTTCGTCTCCGCGCATGCCCCGCACGTCAATATCTTGCTTGAAATGTAATTTCTTTTCGTACATGCTGTCCTGAGTTTGGCTACTGATAAAGGTGCTTTTTGTTGTACTGTCCGTTTTAGGAGGCGCTGCATTTGTGTGCTCCAAGCGGTCCAACTTTACGGTAGTTTTAATACTTCCGAAAGCAACCGTTGCGTTCTTACCATTCACTTCCATGACTTCACCAATGGTGTTTTGTCCTTTCATTTTGACATTGCAACCGGGAACTATCATTGCTGATTTGTTCTTCTCTTGAAGTGACTTTTTCTCTTCCGTGGCCTTGCCTGTTAAAGCGTTGCCTGCTGGTGAAACTCCATTACTTTCTCCATTCTTGGTCTTTTTCTCCTTTTTGCGATTTTGCTTTTCACGGAGCTTCTCCATTTTACGGGCTATTTTGTCTTCTAACTCCGTAGACATTTTGTCCTCCATGGAAGTGCGGAAATCGGTCAGTTCCTGACGTACTTCGCGGGTACGTTCTTTTTCTGCCTGCGCTTCTTTGATGGTGCGTATTGTATTCTCTATCCGTGCGTTAGCTTCCTTCACCAATTGCTCGGCTTCCTCTTTGGCTTTTTGCAGAATTTCTTTACGTGATTTCTTTAAGTCCTCCATTTCCGTTTCATAGCGTGCAATGGTTTCTTCCATGTGCTTTTCGCGTTGACGGATATTTTGTCTTTTATTCTCCCAATATCGTTTATCGCGTACAATGTCTTGCAGATATTTGTCTGCGTTGATGTATTCGCTTCCTACAATATTCGAAGCATCTGTGATTACATCTTCCGGAAGACCTATTTTGCGGGCTATCTCCACTGCAAACGAACTACCGGGATTACCGATCTGAAGTTGAAATAGTGGCTGCATCAGGTGACGGTCATAAAGCATAGCTCCATTTACCGTACCTTCATGATCTTCTGCGTAATGTTTCAGGTTTTGATAGTGGGTGGTGATGACGCCGAATGTTTGTTTATCACTGAAGCGTTTCAAAACCGATTCGGCAATAGCTCCACCTATTTGGGGTTCTGTGCCGCCACCAAATTCATCAATCAGTATAAGGCTACTCTCGTTACAGTTTTTTATCATCATCTTCATGTTGGTGAGATGCGAAGAGTAGGTACTCAAATCGTCTTCTATGGATTGTTCGTCGCCAATATCAATAAATATGTCACTGAAGATGCCTGCATGACTACGTTCATGTAAGGAGATCATCATGCCACATTGCAACATATATTGTAGTAAGCCTACTGTTTTGAGGCAGACAGATTTTCCACCGGCATTTGGTCCGGATATTATCAGTATTCGTTGCTTGCCATTGAGCTCAATGTCCAGAGGGACTACTTTTTTGTTTTGCCGGGCAAGTGAAAGTTGCAGCAGAGGGTGTATGGCGACAGTCCAATCTAAAATCGGAATGTTTTCAAGAGCAGGTTTTATACCAGAGATTTGTAGGGCAAACAAGCTCTTGGCACGAATGAAATCTATCTTTGCTAAAAACTGGTACGATTGCAGTATTTCGGGAATGGACGGTCGGAGTAAATTTGAAAAGTCCGTCAGGATGCGGATGATTTCTCTCCGTTCATCTCCCTCCAGTTCGCGGATACGGTTATTGGCTTCCACCACTTCGGCAGGTTCTATAAATACGGTTCTTCCGCTGGCGGACTCATCGTGTACAATGCCTTTGATTTTTCGTTTTAGCGCCGGGGCAACGGGTATGACCAGACGGCCGTCGCGCATGGTGGGGGTGACGTCTTTGTCTACTACTCCTTCCGATTGCGCATTACGCAATATGCTGTTTAACGAGCGGGATATGCTTCCCATGGTATTTGCCAACTCCCGGCGTATGCGTGCGAGTTCGGGTGAAGCGTTATCTTTGATTTTTCCGTAGGGTGAGAGTATGGCATTGATTCTCTGGATGAGTTGTGGGAATGCAAGTATGTCCTTTGCCATAGCCCTTAAATGCGGATAACGGGACGTGTTTTCCAGTTCTTCATCGTCACGTTCCAGAAACCGGACTATATCCCGGATTGTTTCTAAAGACCGGCGTAAATCAAACAGTTCTTGTTCGTCCAGATATAAGCCTTCCACCCGTATTCGTTTTAATGAAGGACGAACATCGAAAAAATATTGGGCGGGAAAATTATCTTCTTCTTGGAGGATATGAACAAATTCGTCAACGAGGTTCAGGCGTTCCTGCACCTCTTCAAAACGGTCGGAGAATGCCATTTCCATCACTTGCTCTTCGCCAAGTGTGCTGAGGCATTTCTCCCGGAGCAACTGGCGGATGTGATCAAATCCTATTTTCTGTTCAAAATTATGTGGATAAATCATGCTGCAAAAGTACGATTTATCCGTGATAAAATAATGGGCTCTTTGCAGAATAAAAAATAATTCATACCTTTGCCCCCACTTTAAAAGAGAAAAAGCCCTCTCTTCTTGGGAGGAATAAGTTTTGGAGAGGTGGCAGAGTGGTCGATTGCGGCGGTCTTGAAAACCGTTGTACTGCGAGGTACCCGGGGTTCGAATCCCTGTCTCTCCGCTGAAAGGTCTGGACAAAAACAGAAAACTACAGTACAAAAACCTACAAGTCAATGATTTGTAGGTTTTTTTGTATCCAATCTGTCCGTCACAAAAGACGCGAAAAAGCCCCTAAAAGACACAAATTTGTGCCTAAATCGTTACCGATTCCGTTCCGGACAAAAACGGTAACGATTTGTCCAAAATTGACCTCTCGCTGTCCCAATTTGTACAGCCTGTATATATCTCATAATTAATATATTAAAAGTAATTTTGTAACATTGAAAAGTGAGATTATGAAGAGTACATTTAAAGTCCTTTTCTACCTGAAAAAAGGCTCGGAAAAGCGTAATGGAGAGGTGTCGATTATGACAAGAGTTACCGTTGACGGAAAAGTTTGCCAGTTCAGTACGAAACAAAGCATCCTTCCCGAGAACTGGAATGTGAAAGCAGGGAAGGCCACCGGAAAATCTGCCGGCCAAATCAACAAACTGCTGGATGACATTAAAGCTTCCCTCAACCAAATCTACCACGAACAACAGCGACGGGACAACTATGTTACCTCCGAAAAGATAAAGAATGAGTTTCTGGGTCATTCAGAAAATCATGCGACATTACTGGACCTGTTTGGTAAGCACAACAACGATGTGAAACAACTCATCGGCATATCTAAATCCGCATCTACTTATCAAAAGTATGAAGTAACCCGGAAGCATCTTGAGAACTTTATAAGACACAAGTACAACTTGTCTGACATTGCACTGCAAGAGATAAACCTAATGTTTATCACCGATTTTGAAGTGTATCTTAAAACGATCTGCAAATGCAATTCCAACACCACAGCCAAATTCATGCAGTTTTTTAAGCGCATCGTTCTGATTGCCCGAAATAACGGAATTATTATTGGAGATCCTTTTGCGAATTACAAAATCCGGCTGCAAAAAGTGGATAGAGGCTATCTTACGGAAGATGAAATAAAAAAATACTAGAACTCAACCTTGTATCCGAAAGGTTGGAACATGTTCGTGATTTATTTATCTTTTCTTGTTTTTGTGGTTTGGCCTACATAGATGTGGCAGGTCTTAGAAAGGAACATATCCGCAAATCGTTTGACGGCAACCTTTGGATTATGACCAAACGGGTGAAGACAGGCACAGATGTGAATGTCCCGTTATTGGATATTCCTAAAATGATCCTGAACAAGTACAAAAATAAGCTCCCAAATGGGGAAATCCTCCCAATAATCAGCAACCAGAAGCTTAATTCGTACCTGAAGGAGATTGCCGATCTGTCCGGAATCAGAAAGAACCTTACTTTCCACTTGGCACGCCATACGTTTGCAACCACTACCACATTAAGTAAAGGTGTTCCTATAGAAACCGTCTCAAAGATGCTGGGTCATACCAATCTTGAAACAACACAAATCTATGCCCGTATTACGAACAATAAAATTAGTGACGACATGAAAGGGCTCTCAGAGCAATTTTCCGGAATTGAAAAAATCTATAAAAAGACGGCTCAATAGTTACTTATTTTCCAATAGTAATGAATCAGTAACGAAACAGGTAACGATTTTCAATATAAAGCATTAAAAAACAAAAGAATATGGAACTTCTTTCAATCGAGAACAAAATCATTAAAGTTCAAGGAAAACAAGTGATCCTTGATAGTGATGTTGCTGATTTGTATGGGGTGGAAACAAAGCGCATCAATGAAGCAGTTAAAAACAATCCAGATAAATTCCCGGAAGGTTATATCCTGTATTTGTCTATGGATGAAGCAAATTCTTTAAGGTCGAAATTTTCGACCTTAAAGAATTTAGGGCGTGGTGAACATTTCAAATACTCACCAAAGGCATTCAGTGAAAAAGGGTTGTATATGTTGGCGACTATTCTTAAATCGCCCAAAGCAACAGAAACGACCATTGCCATCATTGAAACTTTTTCCAAAGTCAGGGATTTGTCCCGCACAATTTCCCAACTGTCGGAACAATCAGAAAAAGAACAGCAAAAGTCAATGATGCAGAAAAGTGGGGAACTGATTTCAGATTTATTAAGCGATGATTTCCAAACGGTGGGAACGGAAACAACGATTGAATTTAATCTCTCGGTTTTGAAGGTTAAGCATACCGTGAAGAAGAAACCCAGAGAATAATTACAACTATATCAAGTGTTTAGTCAAAATATAAATTTGCGCCATAATTTTTTTATGTATCAGTATTTTGTATTGTGGTTTTTCTCGTGTACTTGCAGAAGATTTTAGACATTTTTTTGTTATTTCCAAATAATACTAATTACCGTATTGTTAAAAGTGGGGTAAATACATTTTTCGAACAGTTTAACATCTCGTATATCATCATATGAACTAAACCACTCACAAGCATCTACTATTTCAGTATCTTCACATTTCATACCATGATTAAAAAAGTCACCAGCAACAGTCAATGGTGGAACTTTTCCGGTAAAATCTTTCTTGATATATTTATAGGGAAAATCATCAGAACACCAATGATATTTTATTTTATTGCTTTGTGAGTAGATAACCATTATTGGATAATTACCAATATCGACAAATTTAAAAAGTGTTGCTGACAAACTTGTGGCAAATTCTTTGGATAGAGATTCTATAACGGAAAAATCAAATTTTCTTCTTTGAATAAATTGGGTAAATCGACAAGGGGGCATTAATAAGTTTGATGCAAAACAATCTGCCTCATATTCAATAATATTTTTAGGTAATAATCTATGATATGATTTATGCAGAGATTTTCCCTTTTTCAGTGCATTACGATGCTCATCAATAAAATAATGACCTAATTCATGAGCGAATGAAAAACGAAGGCGAGTATTATCTGGATATAGAATCACTTGCTTATTCAAATAAATATGGAAGCGACCCGCATCGTGTTCCAATACTCCATCAAAACAATTCCCATATTCGCCGTAATTATATGATATATTTGAATATTTTGCAATTAGTTCGGGTGAGACGATTCCACTAGGGCAATATTCATTAGAAATAAACTCTGCTAAATCGATCAATTCTTTTTTTCTAACATTATTGATTTCCATTGAGTTCTTTTCTTGCTTCTTCCTTATCTTTTTTCATTTTCTCCAATATATCACTAGGAATTTCTTTACCGTCCCTAGCTGCTAACGCCCAATTATTTTCTCCTTCGGAATTGTTTATCGGAATAATGGTTGGTGTAAATACTCGCTTTTTTCCTTCAAAAACAAAATCAGGGGATTCTAGCTCTTCCGGAATAGATATAGTTTCCATATTTTCTTCAAATACAGTCATCTGCTCATCTGTTTCTGGAAATAAATATCCATAAGATTTTAATGCGTTATCTAAATATAACTCAAAATCTGCTTCTTGTATATTGATTCTCTTTTTCATCGCTATGTGATATTTTTATTTCAATAAGTGGGAATGTTGTATAATGTGACTTCTGACTTTCTCTAGCGCTCTTTGTTTGATTTTTCTCAAATTGATACTAGAAGTTTCATATCTATCGCATAAAACTTGTATAACCTCATCAGGCAAATGTTTATTTCCTTCTTGGTACATCATATACGTTAATAAAATATCTCTTTCCTTGTCCGACAAAGTTTGCAATGCCTCATCTAAAGCCTTCTTCTGAGGGGTTTCAATCTCGATATTTTCTTCGGTATCTGAAATAGCTAAATCCTCATTGAGAGGAATAAATTGTTTTTCTCCAATTCTTTTTTCATTTAATATATTCAACAAATCAAGCATTTCATGTTTAGCTATACATGAAAGCCAAGTCGCAACTTTACTTTTAGATGCATTATAAGTATTAGAAGACTCATAAACTGCCATCATGGTGTTTACAAATACATCTTTTGCTAATTCTGCACCGTTAGGCTCAATATTCTGACATACTTTGTAACATAGACTTAAAAGAAACCTTTTATATCTGTCATAAAATATTTTGAAGGCTTCTTTCGCCTCCACTTCGTTTTTTTCTCGGAACGATATCACTACAAGCAAATCTTCATCCGAGTATGAAATTGTTGCTTGCTTTTCGTTTTGCAAAACATCCATATGTTGACATTCTATATTAATATACCAGTAAGCGTGACGAATCACAGTAAAATGCTAATATATACAAAATTAGTAAAAATGTCACGCTTGGTAGTATATTAGATAATTTAATTTCAAAAATATGAATATACATGATGGGGCGCCGAACGCACAGAATGAAAAAGTACCCTTGATATTTGTTATCGAGGGAAAAGAGTACGAAACCTGTGAACAATATAAGACAGGTGCAGAGTTGAAGCAATTAGCGGGTATCCCTTTGGAAACCGAATTGTTTCTGTCTATTAGCAAGCCATACAATGACGAACTGATAGAAAACGATACGCGGGTCAATCTCGCGAGACCCGAAACAGAATATTTCTTTGTGAAGAAGAAATTGCATTTTACCATTAACGGTGTTCAATACACTTGGTACAAGCAATTTATTCGCGGTATTCAGATTCGGGAATTAGGCAACATTCCTAGAGAAGAGGAACTTTATCTTGATTTGCCAGATGGCTGGAAAGACGATTTTATTGAAGATGATGAAGTTGTGGATTTAGCTCGTCCAGGAGTGGAGCATTTTGTCAGTCGTCCTGAAATTAATGGCGTTGAAATCATTGTAAATCAGTTGCCAAAGAAGTACGATAAACCCAAAATCAGTTTTGAGGAAGTTGTCAGGTTGGCAAATGGAATCTATGACCCAAACAGGGGTTATACTGTGAAATATTCTGATGGACCACAAGAAAACCCTAATGGTTTGATGTCCAAAGGAACGGAAGTTTTTGTTAAACATAATATGAATTTCAATGTCAGAAGCACTCATCAATCATAGCCCGGACCTAATAAAACTTCAAAGCGAAGATTATAGGATTGAAATATGTAGTGGATATTTAACAGTCCACTACATACCTTATCTCAATAAGAACAAGGAAATTAAATCAGGCACTCTTGTTATGGCATTGACTAACTCAGGAAATATTACAATCAAACCCAAAGACCATACGGCATATTTCATTGGAGAACAGCCTTGTAATATTGATGGCAGTTTTGTTTCTTCATTAGTAAACACCCCAAAGAAACAGAATCTTTATGCAAATGTTGTTTCTGATTTTTTTCTTTCGTGCCACCCCGATAATCAGGCTTATACAGACTATTATGATAAAGTTACAACATACTATAACATTATCTCCTCACCTGCAATAAATTTAGATTCAGAAGCGTGTCGTCAATTAAAAAAAACATTAATTATTAGAAATGAAGATAGCTCTTTGGTTTATACCGATACAAATGCAAGCCATTCCAATACTGCCTGTTTTAATGAAAAGTTTTATCCACTAAAAATTGCTATCATTGGAGCAGGAGGTACTGGCTCTTACATACTTGATTTTGTTTCTAAGACACCTGTTGCCGAAATACATTTATTTGATGCCGATTTATTTAATACACACAATGCATTTCGCGCACCTGGTGCTGCTTCTGTTGAAGAATTAGAACAACAACTTTTTAAGGTTGAGTATCTTTATAGAAAATACAGTCAAATTCACAAAGGAATTATTCCTCATAAAGAATATATTATGCAAGATAATATAGCCTCTTTAAGAAACATGAGTTATGTTTTTTTGTGTATAGACAAAGTGAATGTTCGTAATACAATAGCAGGATATCTGATTGAGAACGAAATTCCATTCATTAATTCAGGTTTAGGGATAGGTTTATCTGACTGTAAATTAGATGGAATGGTGGAAATTACGACTGCTTATAAAGATCACTATTCGCATATTAAAGAAGTGTTTTGCGGCAATGACGTTAAAGATGATGATATGTATGCAAGCAACATTCAAATAGCCGAATTAAATGCGATGGCTGCAATATATTCTATAATTAAGTGGAAAAAAATGTTGGGGTTTTACTTCGATGTAAAGCAAGAAATTCGTTCTGTTTATTCCATAAACGATAATGATATGTATAATGGAAAAAATTGATAATTACGAACTCCAATTTGTAGGCTATATGCCTGAGGAATTTAAGCAAGGTATATTGTATGTTTCAATGCGAGGCAAAATTGTAATCCATTTGTGTGCTTGTGGCTGTGGAGAAAAAGTTGTTACACCGATATCTCCAGATGATTGGAAACTAACATTTGATGGGGAAACTATTTCGCTCAAACCATCCATTGGAAATTGGGATTTTCCTTGCAAATCACACTATTTTATTCGTAATAACCGAAGTGTATTTGTTCAAGATTGGAAAGAAAAACCAATCTCGGGAAAAAAGAAAAAATCGAATAAAAAGAAAAAGTTTTTTCGATTCTGGAAAAAATAGAATAAACAGGAACCAATCCACTTGTATTGTTTGGATTGAGAGCAAATTTTGAAAGTAGTGGCTAAAAAAGTTACAAGTAAAGCTGCGGCTTCTGCGGCTTCAAAAGTTTTAAGAGATGGGCGAACAAGTGCTACAAGCAAAATTGCTGCCGGAAGCGCACTTTCTCAAAGAGAAAAAGTGGAAAGCGAAAATAAATAGCAATGTAAAAGAGCGTAGTTCTTGATATTAGCTACGCTCTTTTGTTACTATTACTTTCTCTTCAATAAATACCATTATTACAATAGCAAACTTTGCATATCTAAAATATTTACTGTAGAAGATTCGCCATTTTATAGATTCATCAGACTTATCGGACACTCGTTCGATAAACAGAAGTAGATAACAGAAAAAAATAAAGAATCAATATTCTGTGCATAGTAAAAATATCCGCTTTACCATTCTCTTAATATTAAAGTCATTTCTCCACTAATTTTTAGGCAAAGATACAGGAAATCACCCACAATTAGCAAGGTCAGGCACTGCGTGTTTGCATTGGCAATCTCCACACCTGCGGGTAGTATTCCCACTGAAAACCTTGCATGAGGTGAATGAATTTCCTGTGAACGTGAAAGCAAAAAATTAATGTTTCATTTTAAATTTTGCTTGTCATGAAAATAGATTATTTCAAGATTCCAGAAATCAAAGTGTCCTATAAGGATAATGTGAAAACAACCGAACGTTTCCAGATTAAATGTTCTGAAGATACAGTACAAATTTTCAAGATTGCATTCGGGGAATGTATGCAACACCATGAAGAGGCCTATGTTATTTTCATGAACCGTTCTAACCGGGTATTGGGAATTTCCAATATTTCAAAATGTGGTGTGGCCAGTACATTGGTTGATATTAAAATCATTATGCAAACGGCATTGAAAGTACATGCTTCTGCTATTATCTTTTCACATAATCATCCGTCGTCTATTCTACGACCAAGCCAGGAAGATATTCGGTTAACCAAAAAACAAAAGGACGCTTGTGAGCTTCTGGATATTTCTTTTCTGGATCATATCATTATGACCGAAGAAGATCATTATAGCTTTGCTAATGAAGGGCTTTTATAGCCCTTTTTTGTCGAAATCAGATCTTATCCTGCTTCTTTTATAAAACCCTCCCATTAGTCAGTCGTCCATCGGGCGGTTATTCCTTTCCATTTCTATATGCAAAAGTATTTACGGCTTCTTAACGTCTTTGAAAGTTCAAGCCCTAAAGGGTTTGATGCAAAAATCTTCCTGCTGCGCTTTGCCCAGAGAGTATTTTTCCACAAAAACTTGCAAAGACTAAAACCTACACTTTCCGGCATATATGAAACGAAAACGACTGACCCGACGGAAAGACGCATATAAAAAAAGTCGGATTTACGAGAAGCAGGAAAAAAAGGTTATGAAACTCAACTCCCTCACCTCAAGAATCCGCATATATCAAAAAAAATCAGGAGATATGGAAGCAACAAGTTTAAGCGAAGCAAGGATTTATGTAGGTACATACGCGAAATACAACGATGGCTCAATCGGGGGCAAGTGGTTTGGCCTTTCCGACTTTTCGGACAAAGACGAGTTTTACGAAGCTTGTAAGGAGTTACACGCAGACGAAGAAGACCCGGAATATATGTTTCAGGACTGGGAAAATATACCGGATGAATTAATCGGCGAAAGTTGGTTATCAGAAAATTTCTTCGACATCCGGGATGCAATGGACGATTTAAGCGAAGATGAGCAGGAGGCATTTTTAGTGTGGTATAATCACGGTTCACACGACCTATCGACCGAAGATGCAAACGACCTTATTTCTTCTTTCAGGGACGATTTTCAGGGCAAATATAACGATGAAGAAGATTATGCCTATGAAATTGTAGAAGAGTTATACGAACTGCCGGAGTTCGCAAAAACATACTTTGATTACGAAAAGTTTGCCCGCGACCTATTTATGGGTGATTACTGGTTTGAAGATAGTTTTGTTTTTCGGGCTTCCTGATTATTCACAGGGCGGGGAAACCCGCACAAAACAAATTATAATGAAAACAAGCGGTTTATTCAGGTTATTGTTCCGGGTGGGGTTACTGGCTTCAGTAATTCATTTTCTGTCCACTTCGGCGGGTATATGGGCGGTATTGATAATAGCGTTTTTCGTTATCCGCTTTATCCTGCGGTTATTTGTATCTGTATTGTATAGCCTTTTGATAGCTGCGGTTTTCATTGTCTTATTATTCACATTATTAATATAAATATTTATGGAATCACTAAATAAAAACGGAGTGTCAACGACCCAAGAGCCGGGACAGGAGAAATATGTAACGTTCATTACGGGAGCGTTCAGAGGGACAGAATATTTCGAGTATGATTATCGCCATACAGACGGAGAACTTTTCTCCACGGTAGCGAAAACGTTGGAAGAGTGGCGGAAACGGCGAGACGAATGGTTAAGCAAAAAACAGTAAATAATGAAGGCATATATTTTATTTCAAACGGACGTACACAAAACAAAGTCAAGCCGGATTTGCTTTGGTGTTTTTTCTACGGAAGAAAAAGCCATCACAGCAGCAAAAGAAAACGACTTATACAATTATTTGTCGGAAGTTGTAATCATCGAATGTGATATAGATAATTTTGGAGAATTATAACCAAACGGGCGGAAACCCCGCCCGCTACTTTCTTTCATGAAGTGTGCTGAAAAAGAAAGTAGCAAAGAAACCGCTTTTCCCAACTTTAAAAATTATTGTCTTTCTCTATACTTCATTATCATATCAATTGTTTTAATATTTTCACCAAATAGTCTGAAATTCGAAATATTGGGAGGTTCTACAATTAGCATTTCATCCATTTGCCTTGAATAAAATTCTTGTCTCAATTCCATTAGTAACCTTCCTAAAGCATTTTTTCCTTTAAGTTCACTCTCATTATTTTTTTTAGCTCCCCAAAAAGTATCCTTCTCAGAATATTCGACTATATTATTTTCTTTGGTCATCTTTAATAGATTGCCAAATGAGTAATAATTCTGTGCTAATTTAATTCTAAGACACCACCTCATGACTTGTATTCTAACATCAAACCAATCGTCTCTAGTTTCCTTTCCTTTTGCATACATTTTTGCGGTAAAAGGACTATTCGCAGCTATTATTTTCTTCTGCAAATCACTGTTGTCAGGATATTTGCAAGCTTGGTAAAGCGCCTCTGATGATTTAATTCTTATTCTATTGACTTCTAATGGAAATACACTGGCCATATTGGATAGTCCACCAAATTCGCCATCATTTTTCTTGAAAATACATGAGTTTTCTATGGGGTATATTCTATTACCATCTAACTCTTTTTTATATTTCATAATTTAAATCCATTAAAGAACGATTTTATTATTTCTTCAAATGATTTTTTATATGTACTCCATTTCCTCTTGAATAACGGATTCCAACCTTTATGTTCATACCAAAAAACAAGAGGAGTATTGAATGGAACGTTTCTCCAACTAAATAATAATGTACCATATCCAAAAGATTTATCAGTATATAAACTATAGCCTAATGGTCGCATTCTAAGTTCACTAGAGTTAGCCATATTATAAATCTCTATACTCTTTTTAAGGATTATTGTCTCAAATCGATTTCGATTCTCTGGGCTTGAAAATAAAGTTTCCTCTACTGGGGTCGTTGCTGTTCTATAAAAATGCCCTTCAGGTTTATCGTATTTTTTTTCTTCACAATGTTTGTCGATTTTCTGTTCTATCTGACTTTTACAATCTAAGACCGATTGGTCAACACCTTCTATTGGGTAAATATATTGAAGTTTAGATTTTGCATCAGTATAATTGTTGTCAATTTCATGTCCATCTTGCCAGAAGTACCAAATCAGAATTTTATGTTCTTTTTGGGCATATGAAATTCTGTGTGATAATTTATTCATATTATGTGTATGAACAGAATAAAAAACAATAAAAATTGGGATTTTTTTTTCTTCTAAATATGTTCTATTTGTTTTTGTTGAATCTATTGTTTTTTTATTTAGCCAGCCATCTTTATCTGCAAGCCCTTTAAAAATCGTATCACCAGTACAGAGAATGTCATCTAGATAAATAAAACAAAGAGGCTCATCTTTTCCACAATCTGTTAATTTCATTCCGAGTTCTTCCGTTATTACTTCTTCAAATAACTTTATAATTTCTTTCTGACTTTTTCCTTCTGGCTGATGATTGATAAAATGACTTTTGGAAAGAATTTCTTTTATATCTTCTTTACCAAATTTTTCCTTCATAACATTCTTTATATCATTGAAAAATGTAGTTTTTAGATATTCTTTAAACTGTTCTCTTGAGAAATAACGTTTTTCCAAAATGTGAATCATTTCTTCTAACAGAAACTCCCTGTCACTCTCATCAAATTGATTAACCCAATTTGTAATAATCTCTTTACTCATGAAGCTACCATCTTCTTTTCGATAATCTTTTATGATAGCATACAATTTATCAATCAATTCATCCATGGCATTATCCTTTAGTAAAACAACCAAAATATTTTCTGCAAAAATACCCATAAAAAAACAACTGACAAAATCCTTGTCAGTTGTTTTTCAACAGGTTGCCTAAAGCCTGCTATTCTTTTTGCTCTTCTTTCTCATTCTCGTTATTAAAGGCAAACGTTAGCTGCACCACCTGTCCAAAGCTGTCTTCAATATATACGTCAATCTTTTGCTGATCGGTGGAAGCCGAACTATAGTACAGTCGGAATGTTTCGCCCGGAAGCAGGTATAAATCATTCGGAAGAAAAACTGTTCCGTCTGCCATCCAAAGCGTACCTTTTCCATCCGGCTGAAAATACCTGATGAAATACTTTGTTTCTTCGTAAATACCTTCCCTGTGAAGTTGGAAGCGTATTTCCGCTGTTTCGCCCATCACGATGCTTTTCTGCACGGGCATAGTCGTAACAGTGAACGGGTAAACCTGCTGAACATCCAGCTTATCATCACAAGAAAACACCAGCAGCATTGCTCCCAGCAAGTACACCCCCGTTAATATGTTTCTAATTATCTTTTTCATATCGCACTAATTTATTATGAATTTAAAACCGACCCCGAACTGTGTGTGGAACTTTCCGATGGAAGATCCGAACAGCATTCGTTCACGAGCATTGATAAGAAAAACCACCCTGTCCGTCAGGTAAGTTTCTAGTTCTAAAGTACTAGCTCCACCATAGATGAAGGTATCTTTATTTAGTAGTATAGAACCATCATATAATAGCTTATTTCCCCAGTTGCTTGTTTCATATCCGGCAAGAGCCGACAACCCGAAGGACAAAAAGACCGTTTTCCGGCGGTCATAAAGTATTTTGATATAATACCCACCTTCGCCTGTAAACTGGCTTACAGGCACGGTTACATTCTTATATTCATACTCCTTATTGAAGTATTCCGCCCCGACTACCCAACGGTTTCCGTTTTTGGTATAAGTGGCAAGCGCAGCACCGAAATAGTAAGCCGATTCCGGTTTGCCGGGCTTCTTAAAGCCGTCTGCAATTCCCCCCGTGAGTTGGATTCCCTTTTGTCCGGGCAGATAACGTTGTGCGTGTGCCAGGTTAAAAGTCTGGCACAAACACAACACTGCTATAACACAGATTAACTTCTTCATCTTATTTGATTTTAAGTTCGTTAATCACTCTGGCGTTCACAATATCCGAACTTTCGATACGGATATTTTGGTGACGGCCACCGTTCTTTTCGACCAGCTCTACCACCAGTATTTTATCATCCGGGATAGTAAACTTCGGCAAGGTATAGACCGTGCGAACGATAGATTTTCCACCTATGGTAATCACTTCGTTAAAACTACGGACAGGATATAAAACCGATTCCTGAATGGCGGTACGTTTTGCCACTTGTTTATCGACAATCTTAAACTTGATGAAGTCAGTATCAAACGGTATGTTGGAAGAGTTCTTTACCTGCGTATGGAAATAGAACATTCCGTTATGCACATAAATCCCCTTGACTAAGAACTGTATCCCGAAACGCTTGCATCCCAAATGCCGTATCTCCCGGTCATTGTTTTTGTAGATGGACTGCATTATCAACTTCACCAGCAAAGGCGATTCGTTTCCCAGTTCCCGAAAATAAATGTTCATCCGGGTTTGGGAGTAATCGGTTATGCTTTCATTTTCAAGGAAATCTTTCATTTCGATGTTTAGCATTTCCGGCTCTTTGGCATATTTGGCGTTGAAAGAATAAAAACTGCCATCCTCACAGATAACTGAAAAATTGGTTTCATCCGGAAAACCTTCAGTCGAAGCTTTGACACGGATCACATTTTCCGCTCCGTCCGCTTTTCCTGCGATAATGTGGTTGGAACCCAAATCCACATATTTCACAGCCGAAGGGAAAATGATATGTACTGTTTTGGCAAACGTTACCTGAACCCCATAAGGCGTAACCATCTGCCCGTAGGGAAGCTTTTGGGTGATACCCTGAAACAAATCGTTGCTTTGTGCTTTGATCGTCATTACACAGAAAATCAAGGCGAACATGATAATTATCTTTTTCATTATAAATTGATTATTAGATGCCGTTGGCAGATCGATAGCTACTTCCCGGCTGATTAGTAATTGATTTTTAAGTGATTGTCATTGTTTGGAATATAGCATTACCTGATAATTGGCTTTCAAGTTTACTTTTACCGTCCTGAATTTCTTCGAAAGGTATTGCGATCCACCTTGCAATATCCCCCTTGTAAGATCGGAAACAATGGCCGCTCCGGCATTTTGATTGACGGTAAAACTTGAACCAAGTCCGGCACCGATGTTTGACATGCCTTCGTTCAGGGCTTGTATTTCCAATGAAGATGGAACAGATAAGCCCTTTTGTCCGTCCGAATCATATACTGCCAATTCTACCGGGATGATATTTCCGTTATACTCCATTGAAGAAATAGAAATATCCATTCGCTCGCCTTGAACCCTCGCATTCCCAGACAAAAGCGTATTTTTGGGCACAATGATATTCCCGGCCTGCAAAGGCTCTAACAAGCGAAGCCGTACACTCTGCCCGTCCGTTACAGACTGGTTTTCATGAATACAGGCAAGAATGGTATTTTTTTCCATGGACAACCTACTCCCTACTGCCGTATTAAATCCGAGATTTCGTGGCTGGCTGTATGCTGTAACAAATTCCTTATCGGTCATAGATGTTTGCAGTCCCGATACGGTTGTTTCTGTAACAGCTTTTACGGGTAAAGTCTGAACCTTTCCCTGTATAGGTATGGTTGGCGTGATTTGCTTTATTGTTTTTTCTTGGGTCTGGCCGTTGTTCATGTATTTTGCAGCCAGTTGATAAGACTTTTCAAGTAGAGCCAATTGTTCATTTGCTGTATTTGGGGCTTTGTTTTCTTTTTCGTATAGCCTGTTTTCCAGTTCTTCGATTTTCCGGGTAAGTACCTCTTTCTCTTTATCCTCTTTGGGCGTTTCATAAAAACTCCCCAACTGACGGTTTATGCCCTGATACGCATAAGCTGAAGACTGGACATAAGAATTTCGAGGCGAAGAACCGCCCGAATAATTTCGAGCGACAGTGAGCGGTTGCTTATCCGACAAATCCGGATTCATGCTTGGATTATCCACCGTTTTACTTTCATCGCCCAATATAAAGCCAAAATCTTGCAGAGAGCGCATTCGTTCATTCTGCTTGTTTTGCATTTGTTCTTGTTCATAAGCCGTTTTTTTATCTCTGATAATACCGTCTTTTTGGGGTAAGGGTATATCCGCATTGAAACCACTTATCTCATTCGGTTTCACTTCATTATTCGGTGAAGGTGCAAATATCAACCACATACAGCCGGCAAATGCAATTCCCATCAATGGAAAAATGATAAGCTTCCTCCGCTTTTGCATCTCCTGAGGGGAAAGCGGTCTCTTTTCCTTCTCTTCACGTTTATTCAAATTCTGATTTTGTTCCATATTCTTTTAATTGATACTGGTTAATATTGTCTTTGCGTTGAAGTTTCAAGCGTTCAATATGCTTAATCTCCATAAAATCTTTTTCGGCACTCTTTTTACCTATATTGTATATGGACGAAATCGTCCAGTAAATCGAGAGGATGCTGCCCCCGATAATGAAAATCACAATAATGACAATTCGGATATCTTTTGACAACCTTTCACAAGCATGGCGGAGCCTATGATCCAACGAGCCTCTAAGATTCGTGAATGTTTTCTTTACCATAGCTTACCGTTTTAATACCTGTAAATCCTTATTTTCCGTAATTTCGAAAGCTTCAATAGTAAAGCCATGCGGGTTATTATCGCTCCTGACAGAGTTCAACAACCGGCACCGGGTAACGAGGCTTCTTTCGGTAACACTACTCTCCCTGACAATCATTTGCCTGGCGTATGTCGCCACTTGATACGGGTATCGATCGAAGTTGCAAACCACACTGTCCACTTGAACCGTTTGATTGATATTCCCGGAAATAATTCGGTTATAGTACCCCTTCTCGGATAAGTCCTTATAATAGTTGAAGGCACTTTTATCCGCCAGAAAAAATGAACGTTGAATGTTTGATTCAATAGCGTTCTTATCCGGCGAAAGGGTAAAGAAGAGTTCATGGAAACGCTTTGCGTGTTCCCTGGCTTCTACCGGGCGGTTCTGCGATAAGTCCTGTGAAAGTGCCAGCATAAGAGATTTGCCTCCATCAAGGACATATATCTTTTCACGTTGTTTTTCTGCAAAACTGTATGATTTCCAAAGGGCATATCCTACAATTCCAGTGCATACACAGACAAATACAATTCCAAACAAGCGTATTTGTCTGAAACTACTTTCTATATTCTTTAAACTTTTAAATTCCATTTATTTACTGTTTTATTTTTTGATTAGTTTTCCTGAGATATTTCCGGTGGCTGCCCCTGCTGCTGCCCCTGCCAGATTTCCTCCCGTAGTTGCTGTTTTAGAGAGATTCCGGTTCATACCACCCAGTCCTCCAGCCTGAATAATCCAGCCTGCTACGGTTGGAATGGTAAAGTATCCCACAATTCCGATAATCATAAAGATGATATAAACCGTATTGGAACTATCAGGGATGAAATTCGGATCTGAAAGGGCTTCTATGTCCTGTTGAAGCATCAGCACCTGAATGCGGGCAAGAATAGAACTGAATAAATCCGATACGGGAAGCCATAGATAAACGCTGATGTAGCGTGTTATCCATTGTGTGAGGGTGGACTGGAATCCATCATAGACTGATATGGCAAAAGCTATTGGCCCAAGTATTGCCAATACGATCAGAAAGAAAGTTCGTATCGTGTCAATGACAAGTGCTGCGGCCTGAAAGAGGATTTCCAGCAATTCCCGGAACCAGTCCTTAACCATTTTCTTGACGTTGTATGCACTCCTGTCCATGTACATCCCCATCATTGTCGCCAAATCAGAAGGAGTCCATCCCAAGTCTTCCAATTGCTTGTCGAATACTTCATCAGAAACCAGGTAAGCGGTTTCGGGATTTCGCAACATGGCTTCATATTCCAGCTTATCTTTTTGTTGACGGTATTTATTCATATCAAAAGTTTGCCCTTCAAGTAGGGTGTGTGTGCCTTTCACTACCGGAGACATTACGCTGTTGATTGTCCCCAAGACAAACGAGGGAAAGAACATAATGCACAGCCCGATAGCAAAAGGACGTAGAAGCGGATATACGTCTATAGGTTCAGCTCTTGCTAAAGCTTGCCATACTTTCGCAGCCACATAGAACAATGCACCCAACCCCGCCATGCCTTTGGCTACTCCTGTCATGCTACTGCACAGAGGCATCATATCCTCATATAGATTTCTCAGAATCTCGTGCAGGTTTCCAAAATCAACGGCTAGCAAGTTCATGATTACCAGTATCTATCGTTAGCATTTCCATATAAAGCCATTACCCGGTCTGTATCGTTGATTTTCTTTGCCCGTAAGTAGGAAACAGATATGTTTTTGCGGGTGTAATAAGCAACCAAGTTCCGATAATTCAGCACAGAGCTATATGCTTTGTCTATCCTTTCCATGCGTTCGGCATCACTCATGGAAAGTCCGTTGATATTCACTACGTTTTTAAGTTCTGTAAGCACATCCGAACTTTCTTCCAATAGTTTCGCATAACCGAAAGCAATCGCATTCAGTTCTTCCGGACGGAAGTTTTTATCGGAAAGCATTAATTGAAAATTTGTAACATATATATCCGTAATTTCACCGAGTAGAAGCACCGTTTTCTGTACTTTGCGGGCATCTTTTACTAAGTTGTTTACCGCTTTTAAGGCATCATAATACTCCTTTCCCTGTTCGTAGAGTTTGACGGTTTGCTTGAAATTATCCAGAGTATTGCTCACTGTTTTGGAAGTCTGTGCAATTTGGTTAGTTGTATTCACAATACTTTGAGCCAGGTTTGTTGGGTCAATTACGGCCCATTGGGCGTTAGCTTTACCTGCGAAAAAGCACAGAACTGCTATTAACGCTATTATCTTTGTTTTCATTGCTTTATTATTTTTAATTGATATTAATTCTGATTGCGCTTACTTTCAGCAAGCTGTTTAATGGCAAGTTCGATATTGCCGTCTAATTTCTCGGTAAGTTGGAATAGCTCAAGCTTTTCACTCTCTTCCGTTGTATAGGTGTAATATTCTTCCAAACTTACTTCCGTAGCATATACAGCGGATTGCGTACCACCCAGCCCGATCCATACTTCTTTATATTTACGTCCCGGATGGTTTGCCATGTTGATGGAAAGCACCTGCGCCTTTTCTTTTTCCGTTAGCCCCAAGAGTGTTTGAATACTATCGAACTTATTCATATACTTCCGCTGGTCTAACAGAATTTTACAATCGCTGTTATTGATGATGGATTCCTTTACAATCGGTGAAGAAATAATATCTTCGACCTCTTGAGTAACCACAATTGCTTCCCCGAAAAACTTGCGGACGGTCTTGAAGAGGTACTTAATGTACTCCGCCATTCCTTCCTTTGCAATGGCTTTCCATGCCTCTTCGATTAGTATTAATTTTCTGACACCCTTTAGCCTACGCATCTTATTGATAAAAACTTCCATGATAATGATGGTGACAATAGGAAACAGAATTTTATGGTCTTTAATATTGTCTAATTCAAAGACGATGAAGCGTTTGGACAACAAGTCAAGCTGTTTATCCGAGTTTAGCAGGTAATCATATTCTCCACCTTTGTAGTAAGGTTCAAGTACATTCAGAAAGTTCGCCACATCGAAATCTTTTTCACGGACTTGTTTCGATATCAATATTTCTTTGTACTCACCACTTACATATTCGTAGAATGTATTGAAGGATGGTTGGATGCCGCCTTTCAGCTTATCTATGTATAAGTTTACCGCATTGGAAAGGGCAACTTCTTCCGCTCGTGTAGGTAGTTCGTTGTCCCGCTTCCAAAGCGTCAGAATAAGCGTTTTGATGGATTCCCGCTTTTCAATATCGAAGATGTTATCATCGGTATAGAATGGATTGAAAGCTATGGGATTCTGTTCTGTATAGGTGAAATAAACTCCATCTGAACCCTGCGTTTTACGATTTATCATTTCGCACAACCCCAAGTAGCTGTTTCCGGTATCCACCAAAAGTACGTGGCTACCTTGTTCGTAGTATTGCCGTACCATGTGGTTGGTGAAAAAGGATTTTCCTGACCCCGAAGGTCCCAAGATGAATTTGTTACGGTTCGTGATAATCCCTTTTTTCATCGGCAGGTCGGAAATATCCACGTGAAGCGGTTTACCCGTCAGCCTGTCCACCATCTTAATCCCGAACGGGGAAGGCGAAGACATGTAATTGGTCTCTTCTGTGAAGAAGCACAAAGCCTGTTCGATGAAGGTAAAGAAGGATTCTTCCGAAGGAAAATCGCCTTCGTTGCCAGGAATACCAGCCCAGTAAAGGGTCGGGGTATCCACAGTATTGTGGCGAGGTTTGCACCCCATTAAGGCAAGTTGGCTCCCGACATCATTCTTGATATGCTTGAGTTCTTCCCGGTCGTCTGACCAGGCCATCACGTTGCAATGACAGCGGACGGAAATCAAACCCTGACTGTGTGCTTCGTTCAAGTATTCTTCAATCCATTCTTTGTTCACCTGATTGGCCCGGCTATACCTAGACAACGAGTGCATATTGCGGGCTTGTTTCTCAAAGCGTTTCAGATTCTCCGCATGATCATCTATGAAAATGTATTGATTATACACATGGTTGCAGGAAAGCAACACTCCCACAGGCGCAGCGAACGACAAACAGCAGTCGCTTCGGTCGGTGGACAGCTTTTCATAACGGGAATCGGTTGCAATCTTACCGGGCAGGTCTTCTACGTCTGAAAGGGTATGCAAGCATAGAATATCGTCGCCTATACGTACATTTTCAGCATTAAGTTGAATATCTTTCAGAGTAGTAGTGTCGCTTTGCGACAAGGAAAAGTATTTCTCAATAATACCAGCTTTTTCCGGTGTTCCTGTAATTTCATCCGAGTTCAGGCGGGTAAGAGTGATAAATCCCGAATCGTTCATAATCCGTTCAAACTGTCCGACTGATTCCATAAATTTCTGTATTGCTTCCTTATCCTGAATTTCTTTTGGAATGATAAATCCCCGGCAAAGCGTATTAAAATTGCTTTGGATACGGCTTCTTTCTTTCGTTGTTTTTGTCAGAAACAGGTAGCAAGTATGATTTAGGAACGGCCTTTCGTTGAAGTGTCGTTCAAAACTGCGAGATAGAAAACTTAAATCGTCCTTTTGAACCTCTGGCATATAAGTTTCCTTGATAAACCAGTCTTGCTTATGGATGATCGAATAATTAGGCAACACCTTGATTGCTTTATGCCAAGCTGAATGTATCGCATCGTATTCGATTCCGGTAACGGTGAAAAGTTCCGGAAGTTCCACACGAAAGGCTACTGTTATATAGGCATCCTTACTGATGATGCAATCTTGTTCGGCTGATAGTAAAGGAAACTTGCTTTCCAATGTGGCTGCTTTTAATATATTTCTCATGTGTTTCTCCTCCTATTATAAATGAATAATCGGGAAATAGCTTTGCGGTTGATGATATAACGGGGGTGATTTCTGCGTGCGAAAAGCTTCATCAGTCCGTAAGTCCCGTATTTGTCATTCAGGGTGAAAGTCAGATAGACAAGTACCAAAGCTGAGATACATCCAAAGCCGATACAAATCCATTGGTTGATACCAACCATGTACATCACCACAAAGGCCACAAAGACGGCAAGTAATCCTCCGGCAAATATGAAAAGATACTGACTACGAAGCCCCTTAAACTCTACGGGGCGACCTATTCCCCTGTTGATTGAATAACCTTCCATAATTTTTAAAGAAAGAATGAACGCAGGATGGTGGCAGCTACGATAAGAAAAATACAAGCGCCGAACCAACTTGCAGCAGTCTTACCCGTATCAGGGTCACCAGAACTGAACTTGTTGTAAACTTTTACACCACCGACCAAGCCAACTACAGCCCCGATGGCGTAAATCAATTTTGTAGCCGGATCGAAATAACTGGTAACCATATTGGTTGCTTCGGTGATACCTGCTGTTCCGTTACCCTGTGCAAATGCGGAAGTTGCAGCCAAAACAATGGCTACTGAAAGAAATATCTTCTTTTTCATTTTGAACTTGATTTTTATTGCCGGAAGCAGGCGGATGATCCACTGTCCGACTGGATTAATAACTGAAAGTTTTTGTGGTTTGGGCCATAGACCTTTTTGTAATGCTTGTTGGAAGCTAACCATAGTCTTTTTCTTTCATACTGATTTGTTTTTGAGGTTCTACATATAGTCGTTCATGTTGAACGCTTGTAAATCTTCAGGGCTGGTTTCGTTTGGCGGGGCGATAAATACTGCATCGTATTTACCCAGCATTTCCGCCACCCGTACCATGCCACCGTTTATCTGTTCTATCACTGTGTCGTACAGACTGGTCTGTTGCATAACGGCGAGCGTTTGTAGTGCTTTATGTTCCTCTTCTTCCGGCGATTCATCTTGATGGATAACTCGGACAGCCTGTGCCATTTCTTCAAAGGAGATTCCCCGTGCCGATTGACCTTCTCCAGTTATGGAAAGTGCTATGTCACTATCGTCAAATTCCAATTTTTCTCCTTCCAATTCTTCTTTTCGTGCGTGTTCCTCAAACACCATTTCAAACTCAACATCCATCGGTAATGGAGTATCTTCCGTGTCTTGCAAGGCAAATGTAGAAGTATTATTAACCCCTTTAGAAAATTGTCTTTCAGTGGCTTTATATGACGTTACTTGTCTTAAGCGAAAGGTAGATTCACCGATGATAGACCTTTTCTCATGATTGATTTCCTCCTTTTGCAAAGGCATCTTTCTCCGTTTTTTTCTGAGCCACCAAAACAGAATGAGGTAATAAATAATTATTCCTGCAATTATTATTTTTAGTATCATATCGGTCTTTCCAGTATTTTTCTATACAATTCGTTGATTTCGTCCTGATATTGCTCGAAGTGATGTAGGATAATCGTTTCCACATAGCTGCTTACAGTCGCTTTGCGCTCACCGATAACCCTCACTATTTTCATTAGCTTCTCATGTGTGGAACGGCTCACATAGATAGGCTGGCGGTCGGGAAGTTCTATTTTCTGAAAGTAGATTTCCCGATAATCGGCAGGGGTACTTTTCTTCCGGCGGGTAGCTTCCCTGATGGGTTTTTCTTCCGGTTGCCGGACAGGTTCCTCCATAGTTTCCTGTATTACTTCCGGTGTATCCGGCTCTTTACTTACGATTTTAGGTTGAATTTCCTGTTTCACGGGCAAACCCTGTGAAATAATCTGTTTCATAAAATCTTCATCCACCTGTACTTTTTCCTGCTTTGCCATGTTAGTATAGTTTTATAATGTATCCAACTTCAGCCACCAGCTCTTCAAGGTTACTGCCTTTTATCATTCGCTTATCAGCAGGGAACAGCGTGGACCGGAAGACAGAGACCTTTTCGCCTGACATTTCCTTTTTGTATCGTTTTGTATCAGGAATAAAAGTTTTCATAAGGGGAAGTCCCAGTTCGCTAATGGTATTTTCATAAATACTGTACAAGTCTGTTTTCTCCCGCCCATCAACTTGATTCCAAAACAGGTGTAAACCCTGTATTCGGTAAGCATCATTGTTTACCAGCAGATTGTTTACCGTCATGGCAAATGACAGACTGCTTTCCAACACCACCCGGTCGGCGGTAATCGGTGTAAAGATATAATCCATGGAGGCCAGTGAATTGATAATACCTTCACTGTTCACCGTTCCGGGAAGATCGAAAAAGACTACATCTATTTCGAGCGGTTCGGTTTTCAGATATTCTTTGGCCGTGGTGATAGCATTTTCTGATGTGCTGCACAAGACCGGATACGCTCTCTTTCCCAATGCCTTGAATTGGTTAAAGGCTAGCAGCTTGTAATTCGTATCATTATTGACCTGTTCTCCATCCCGTTTACGCATGGCACTGATACTGTGCTGCGGGTAGTCGCAATCCACAACCGCTACATTGTAACCTTTCAGGTAGTATAGGTAGCTTGCTAGCAGTACCGTGAAAGTGGTTTTGCCGACCCCGCCTTTTTGGGTGGAGAAGGCTACGAATAATGTTTCTTTTTTCATTTCTTTCAGTCTTTATTGTTTTACTTCATTATTGATTTATTGCTTTATCGCAGTATCTATTCCTGTCAGTCAACCAATTAATATGTATTTATTCCTGCATGGAAATAAGGAAGTATCGACTTCCTTACATATTGTCTTATTGATTTCACTATTTCTTGATTTCTTGAAATCAGTAAACCGGTGTTTATTCATATCGATGATTCTATCGGTATTTACCGCTTTACTTCTCTATTTCAACCCAGTTTTCGAGGACAAATAAATAGATAAAAACCGCCCCTTTTTGAAAGTGGCTTACGATGGCTTTGAATGACTTTGTTTGTCCTATAATGCACTATTTTACAACATAATTAATCCCTGTTACTTTGCCCCGGAATCATGTTTAAACGGACAAAAAACATCCGATTGGGCAGCTTTCCGGAGTTCATTTATCTTATGGCTATCCGCTAATCCGTCCACAGACGGATTTTATTTGCATCAGGCAAATAGCAAGGTGTGTTCTGCGCAGCTTGAAATTCTTTCAGCAGCTTAGAACCCCTTGCCCGGACAAGCCGGGATGGGTTGTACTCCGAAGTCGTAAACCTTTTAGAGAATAATGGTATGGGAAAAGAAAAAACGAATGTGCCACAATCCGGTGGCAAAGGACGAAAGCCAAAGGCAGACCCGGCAGTTTTCCGGTATTCTATCAGTTTCAATTCTGCCGATCATGCCCGTTTTTTGGCTCTCTTTGAACAGTCCGGTATGCGGACAAAAGCGCATTTTATCACAGAAAGGATCTTTGGCGGTTCATTCAAGGTGATAAAAATTGATAAGGCAGCAGTCGATTATTACACACGCCTAACAACTTTTTACGCTCAATTTCGGGCAATCGGCGTAAACTATAATCAGATTGTGAAGGCTCTGAACTCCAATTTTACCGAAAAGAAATCCCTTTCTTTTCTCTATAAATTGGAAAAGGCAACCGAAGAACTGGTGGGATTAAGCCGAAAAATTATCGAACTCACACAGGCATTTGAAGACAAATATTTGAGTAAGTGAGAACAGAGGAAGCTTGCTTACTCTGTCGAACGAGAAAATATTATGTGAATGGTTGCAAAAATAAATGTGGGTAGTTCGCTTTTCGGTGCGCTGGCGTACAATCAGAACAAAGTTGATGAAGAACAAGGCAAGGTACTTTTCAGCAACCGGATGTTTGAAAGTGAAGACGGCAATTTCAACATCCAGCGTTGCATGGAAAGTTTTGAAATGCACCTGCCCCAAGACATCAAAACCGAAAAACCCATAATCCATATATCCCTGAATCCGCACCCGGACGATAAACTTTCGGATGAACAGCTATCGGAGATTGCACAGGAATATATGGAGAAGCTGGGCTATGGTAATCAGCCCTACATGGTTTACAAGCATGAAGACATCGACCGCCACCACCTGCATATCGTATCCTTGCGGGTGGACGAGAACGGCAAAAAGTTGAATGATAAGTTTGAACACCGCCGGAGCAAAGACATTACACGGGAACTGGAAGCAAAATACGGTCTGTATCCTGCCGAAAAGAAACAGCAGCAGGAACACTACCAGTTCCAAAAGGTCGATTATGCTGCGGGTGATGTGAAACACCAGCTTTCCAATACGGTTAAAGGCGTGGTAAATACTTACCAGTTCCAAAGCATCGGGGAACTGAATACGCTGTTATCATTATATAATGTACGGGCAGAAGAAGTCAAAGGAGAAGTCCGGGGCAAGGCGTATAATGGTATTGTCTATTCCGCAACCGATGATAAAGGCGAAAAGCTGGGTACTCCCATCAAGTCTTCCCAGCTGGGTAAATCGGTCGGTTATAAAGCATTGGAGCGCAGGATAGGACAAGCAGCAACCAAATGGAAAGACGGTAAACTGAAAGCCAATATCAAAGGTCGGGTAAGCGAAGCGTTGAAAGCTTCCGGCTCAAAGGAACAATTTGAAAAGAACCTGAAAGATAAAGGAATTGAAGTTGTATTCCGGCAGAACCCGGAAGGGCGCATATATGGTGCAACCTTTATCGACCGCGAAAACAAAGCCGTCCTGAACGGCTCTCGTTTAGGAAAGGAATTTTCAGCCAATGTATTTAATGACCTGTTTAGAGAATCCCATGTAAACGAGGGACACACAAAACAGGACGTTCCGAAAGAACCGTTCACACCTTCGGCAGAACCGTTCGTGCCGTCAGAACGGCAATCTGAAAATGGGGAATCTACAATCGGAAGCCTTTTCTGTATCCTGCCCGGTGGCAGCGATTCATCGGCTGGGAATGATAAAGCCCCGCCAACTCCCAAGAAAAAGAAAAAACGCCGTTACGGACGGCAGATGTAATAATCTAAAAAATAATCAATTATGCAGAATGAAGATGATTTAAGAGGACTTGCCAAAGTCATGGACTTTATGCGGGCAATCAGTATTTTATTTGTGGTAATCAACATTTACTGGTTTTGTTACCAGTCGATAGTGAACTGGGGTATCAATATCGGCGTACTCGATAAGATACTGCTAAACTTTCAGCGAACCTCAGGGCTATTCAGCCATATCCTGATAACGAAGGTATTCGCAGTGATATTCCTTGCTTTGAGTTGTTTGGGGACAAAAGGAGTGAAGGAAGGAAAAGTAACATGGACAAAGATTTATGTTTTCCTTGCTATTGGTTTTATCCTATTTTTCCTGAACTGGTGGATGTTGTATTTGCCATTACCACTTTCGGCAAACGCTACATTTTATATCCTGTCAATGGCTGGCGGATACTTATGTTTATTGGTCGCTGGGGTATGGATGTCCCGGCTACTCAAAAACAATATGATGGACGATGTTTTCAATTTGGAGAACGAAAGCTTCATGCAGGAAACCCGCTTGATGGAGAATGAATATTCAGTGAATCTTCCATCACGTTTTTGGTATAAGAAGAAACAACATAAGGGATGGATAAACGTGGTAAACCCGTTCCGGGCTACTATTGTGCTGGGAACTCCCGGTAGTGGTAAATCCTACGCAGTGGTAAATAATTACATTAAACAACAGATAGAGAAGGGTTTTGCACTCTATTGTTATGATTATAAGTTCCCTGACTTATCGGAAATCGCATATAATCACCTGATGAACCATTCGGATGCTTATAAGATAAAGCCCACGTTCTATGTTATCAATTTTGACGACCCACGCCGAAGCCACCGATGTAACCCTATCAATCCAGCCTTTATGACGGACATATCGGATGCCTACGAATCGGCATACACCATTATGCTGAACCTGAACCGAAGCTGGATTCAGAAGCAGGGCAACTTCTTTGTGGAATCCCCGATTATCTTACTGGCTGCGATTATTTGGTTTCTCAAGATATATAAAGACGGAAAGTATTGCACGTTCCCGCACGCCATAGAGTTCCTGAACCGGAAGTATGCAGATACATTCGTTATCCTGACTTCCTACCCGGAACTTGAGAATTATTTAAGTCCCTTTATGGATGCGTGGGAATCACAAGCCCAAGACCAGTTACAGGGGCAAATCGCATCGGCTAAAATACCGCTATCAAGGATGATAAGCCCGGCTCTTTACTGGGTAATGACAGGTGATGATTTTACGCTGGATATTAATAACCCGGACGAACCGAAGATACTTTGTGTCGGTAACAATCCCGATAGGCAGAATATTTATTCCGCCGCTTTGGGACTGTACAATAGTCGTATAGTGAAGTTAATTAACAAGAAGGGACAGCTTAAAAGTTCGGTTATTATTGATGAGCTACCGACTATTTATTTTCGTGGATTGGATAACCTGATAGCGACTGCCCGTTCCAACAAAGTAGCTGTCTGTTTGGGCTTTCAGGATTACAGCCAGCTAACAAGGGACTACGGCGATAAGGAAAGTAAGGTAATCCAAAATATGGTCGGAAACATCTTTTCCGGGCAGGTAGTGGGAGAAACTGCAAAAACATTGTCAGACCGTTTCGGGAAGGTGTTACAGAAACGCCAGTCCATGACAATCAACCGTCAGGATAAATCGACCTCAATAAGTACGCAGATGGACAGCCTGATACCTGCCAGTAAAATATCCAATCTTACACAGGGGATGTTCGTGGGTGCGGTCAGTGATAATTTCGATGAACGGATAGATCAAAAGATTTTCCACGCTGAAATTGTAGTGGATAACGAGAAGGTAAAACGTGAAACAGCCCGCTATGAAAAGATACCGGAGATTATCGACTTTCGGGATGTGGATGGCAACGACTTGATGAAAGAACAAATCCAACTTAATTATGACCGGATAAAGCAGGATGTAAAACAGATTGTCATTGATGAAATAGAGCGCATCAAGAACGACCCGGAGTTGCAGTATTTGGTGAAATCCGAAGAGTAATTTGTAAGTTGTTGAAAACTAAAAGATATTTATGCCATTGAATTAATTAACAATCATTATATTTGCGGAATACATCAATAACTTGATTAATGAAACAGATTAATAGATTGAAAGTAGTATTAGCTGAACAGAATAAAACCGGGAAATGGTTAGCTGAAGTTCTTAGTAAGAATGAAGCTACTGTTTCCCGTTGGTGTACTAATGAAATGCAACCTTCGCTTGAGACTTTAGTGAAAATTGCTAATGCACTGGATGTTGATGTGAAAGAATTGCTCGTTTCCACAAAGAAAAAAGAGAACTGATATGTATTTACATGAATTAAAACTTTGGAATTTCCGAAAATATGGAATTGATGGAGAAGTTTTTGAATCTTCTGAACCGGGGCTAAAAGTTCAATTTAGGGATGGTGTCAATGTCCTTGTTGGAGAAAACGATTCAGGAAAGACAACTATTGTAGATGCCATACGATATGTTCTAAGAACTCAAAGCTTAGAATACATTCAGGTGGAAGAAAAAGACTTTCATCAAAACCCTGTAACAAATCTACGCACCACAGAAATGAAAATCGAGTGTACGTTTAGGGGGTTCTCTGATACAGAAGCAGGACATTTTCTTGAATGGATAGGTTTTGAAGAGAAAGGAGATGGTCAGAAAGAATATATATTGAAAGTTTGGTTGTACGCTCGGATAAAAGATAATTCGATATACCAATATGTTCGGGCTGGAGTTGATATAGAGGGGAGTTATATTGAAGGAGAAGCACGAGACCTGATGCGAGTTGTATACTTGAAACCATTGAGGGATGCTCTTTCAGAAATGACACATGGTAACAAATCTCGATTAGCACAAATATTAAAATCACATTCAATTTTTAAAAGAACAAAAGATGTACACGGAAATGAAATAAGGCATGAACTTGAAGATAAATACAACACTTTAAAAGATAGCATTGATGATTTTTTCGATTTGTCGAAAACAGAAAAAGGAAAAGAAATCACGGAAACAATAAATCGGTTGTTGGGTGAGAAGTTTTTATTAGGAAAAGATGCAAGAACGGCAGGCATTACCCTTACAGGTAGTGACCTTGTAGATATTTTGAAACAATTAGATTTAATTCTGGAAAAAAATAAATCAGGTTTGGGGTCGCTAAACTTGCTTTTTATTGCAGCGGAATTGTTGCTGTTTGAAGACACAAATTCAAGTTTAAAATTGACTCTAATTGAAGAATTGGAAGCTCATTTACATCCTCAATATCAGTTGCGACTTATAGATTTTATTAATACAAATAAACAATATGGTCAGTTTATTCTTACCACGCATAGTACTACATTAGCTTCTAAAATAGATTTGAACAGTCTAATTGTGTGTAACAATAATCATGTATTCCCTATGGGAGAAGAGCATACCACTCTAAAACCGACAGATTATAGATTCTTGGAGCGTTTCTTAGATGCGACTAAGGCTAATTTGTTTTTTGCTAAAGGTGTTATTATTGTTGAAGGTGATGCTGAAAATTTACTTATTCCTACTATCGCTGAAATTATAGGACGACCATTGCACAAATATGGCATTTCCATAGTTAATGTTGGCAGTACAGCATTCAAGCGTTATGCTAATATTTTTGTTCGAAAAGAAATCCCATTGTTTGATGTTAATGTAGCCATTTTATCGGATTTAGACATAAGAAGCCTTGAATATTATGAAGGTTCAGTGCCAACAGTAACTATTGTGAATGATGGCTTTATTAATAAATTGAAAGGAATTACCCAAGATATAAATTATAGTAATATTCCTGAATTTTTCTCTACAAAAACAGAATTTGAGACTTTCATACAAAATAATAAAACTATTGCTCGATTCCCTAATCAACCCAAAGGAAAGCTTTCTATTAAAGAGCAGTTGGTGCAAATATTTGATTCTGAATCACAAACGGAATTGAATGAAACTCTATTAACTTCATTGAGAAAAGAAAAAAAAGAACGAATAGAAAGTCAGTGGAATGATAAATTTCCAGTAAAAATATATCTCCCTGAACACTGGACATTAGAGTACGAAATTGCTTCCAGTAAATTATATAAATATTTATGCCAAGCCATAGAGTTGGCAAAAATTGAAAAATCAAATCCTTATTTCAGCGTAAGTGATGATGATTTTAATTCTATAAAAGCTGCTATCAACAGTTCACATAGTGCAGAGGTTTTAATTGATAAGCAAGAGATTTTTGATGTTTTCCAACCAGTTTGTAATAGTGCTGTCTCGAAGGCAATTGTCGCACAATATTTAGCGCAAATTTTAATAATGGAAAAAGAACTCGGCGTAAATATCGAAGAGGCTATTTTGTCTGATTTGCAGATAAAGTACATTGTAGATGCTATTTGTTATGTGACAGAACCAATAATATCAGAATCTGAAAATCAGGAATAGTTATGACAAAGTTCGCTAAACCGGAAGAAATACAGTCCGCACATTCTATTCTCTTGAAAAATAAACCATATTTTGAGCAGGATAAAATAGACATTATAGAATGTAACGAAAGTCGTGATGTAAAAGCATGCCCCGGAAGTGGAAAAACAACTACTCTTTTAGCCAAGTTGATAATATTGGCTAATCGTATGCCACTACCCGAAAATCAAGGCATATGTGTCCTAACCCATACAAATGTTGCAATAGATGAAATTAAAAATAAATTGGGACATAAAGCAGATATGCTGTTCAGATACCCAAATCATTTTGGTACAATACAGTCTTTCGTTGATAAATTTTTGGCGATACCGTATTTCTCTTCTTTATATCTAAAAAAACCGTCTCAAATCTCCAATGATTCTTATATAAAGAACTTAGATAGAAGTTTTAGGATGAAGTTAAATTCTATAAAAAGCACTAAGAATGATTTATATAAAAGGATGTGGAACTTTTTTTTGAGTAATGATAGTCTTTTAAGGAACGTTCGTTTATCTATAAAAGATTCTGAATTTCAACTGATTGATATAAGCACAAACTCTATAATTAGCTTCAAGAAACCTAAAAAAGGGAAAACATATACGGATTGGAGTAGTTCTGAAAAGGATGAGATGAAAAAACTGATGATAGATATTGTTCTAAATGTCTACAAATATTATTCTTCTATCAGTTATCACGATGCCTATACTCTATCAACAGCTTATATCATAGAAAATCCTAAAATAAAAGAATCCATATCTTCTCGTTTCAAATATCTTTTTATTGACGAAATGCAGGATACAGACAGGCATCAATTAGATATTATTAATTCTATATTTGATTCGAGTAAAACAATTATTCAGTGTTTTGGTGACCATCACCAAGCGATTTTCAATAAAATCAAATCAGAAGAGCTGTGGAAACCTTCCAATACACTGGAAATAAACGGGAGCAAGCGATTTGGAGAGAATATCGCTAAAGTTTTACGCAGTGTGTGTCTTGAAAAAAACGATGCGCTTGTAGCTAATCCAGTCATTAATTCTCTTTTTCCTACTATTATTGTATTTGATAATCCACTAAATGTACTTCCAAAGTTTTGTGAATTACTGCAAATAAATAAAATAGACTCAAAGACAATTTGGGATGTTGCTCAAGAAGAAAAAAAATCCACAGGTGATTTTTCACATAAAATTAAAGCTATTGGCTGGGTTGGTAGCCCTAATAGCCTAACAAGAGCCGCTAATGACCTGACAATTAAATCTTATTATAATAACTTCAATGCTCAAATAAAGAAGAAAGATAAAGTAGATTATGATTCTATCAAGTCATTTCTAAGGAAACAGAATGGGGCAAAGGTTAAAGACTATTCAAACAAAATCATAGAAGCCTTACTTCATGTATTATCAACCGTAAATAAAAAATACTCGAATGGCAAAAGTTCGAGAAATTTCACAAAAACATCCTTATTAGATTATTTTTCAAGTAAATCAATTGAAGAATTTAATATTTTCAACTCCAATATTGCTAGATGGGCGAAAAGCATACATAATAGTGATGGGTTTTGTGATGTGACAATTGCGGAAATTAAATTATTTGTTACCTCGAAATTCTGCCAAATATTTGAAGTTGATTCTACAAATCAATACATATCTAAGTTTCTAAATGATTCTCCAATAAATATTCCGACTGATGATGAAGTAAAAAACAACAATGTTTTTGAAAATAATGGAATTGAAGTGGAAGTCGCCACAATTCATTCAGTGAAGGGGGAAACACATATTGCAACATTGTATCTCGAAACATCATACCAAGGAGAGCATGAAAGTCAGCGTATAATGGAACAGCTAAAAGGAAACTATTATATTCCACCTCGAAAAAAAGATGTATATAAAAAAGAGACTTTGAAAATGACACATGTTGGGATGAGCCGACCTAAATATTTTTTATGTATGGCTATTCATCAAGACAGGTTTGATGATGCACTTGATATACGTAATGGTGGAATGTGGGAAATAGTGAATGCCTAATTATCAAAAGACGCTTTTTTAGGAAATCTCATTTGAGAAATAATCACGCATGATCTCAATAATTTTTTGTGATTTTGATTCTCGTGCTTTTTCTATAATTTCTTTTTCTGAATAATACTCAATTTTATATTTTTTTGTGTTTGAGGATTTTGTTCGCAATAAATCTAATGCGTCATCAGTAAAACCACCAGTTGACCAAAATTCAAAAATAATAGCTTTTTCATTATTCACCCATGCTTTTATCCAGTCATAAATTACTGGTACTTTATGGGTTATCCATTCGTTAATTTCATTGGAATCTATTTTTCTTTTATACCCTTTACACTCTGCAATTATCAATTCTGTTTGCCGAATTGCATATACATCTATTTCTCTGCGTTCTCCCTCTTGCATTATACGTTTCCCTATTTCAATGCTTTGACATAAATTGCTGTGATAATATCCTACGGCTAATTCAAATAAATCTCCTCTTAAATTATTAGTTTTGCCATCAACTAATTTATTCAGTTTTTCAATGAGTTTTACATACTCTTGTGGATTTTCCTTTAATATTGCACCCGCATTTGTGACTGTATTAATTAGGGACTTTAGTAATTCCAAATATTCCTCACCAAATAATTTATTTATTAATCCGACAACTATTCCTTTTTGTTTAAGAAGAGTAAAAGCGTCTTCTTCAAAATAGCCATCTGTCAATAGAAATGGAATGAAATTAGGGACATTTTGAGATTTTATAATTTCTATTTTTCTTATAAAAAAAGATACTTCTTCAATGCCAATTTTTTTACCTAAAAGTATATCTGCGACTACAAAACTGGGAGTTATTTTTTTTTGCGCCTGACTATACTTTGTCGTTCCTGAAACATAAGAAGGAGCAACAAATCCCCATTGCAATTTGGAAAAGGTAGAATGGAATTTCCCCGAAGAATAGGAGATTAAGCCAATATTTTTTGCCCAATCATTAAATTGATTTAGCACAATGCTTTTAGCCAATTCAATTCCTTTATGGTGTCTGAAATTGTTGTTGATGTTTATTTCGCAATTCTGCAAGCTATATAAACCATCTTCTTTTACTAATAGGCGGAATTGGATTAAATCTTTTATGATGACCGAAAATCGTTTATGCCCCTTTAAATTTTGTGTTGGGCTAAAAGTATATGATGCTAACTGATTTTCGTCAATGTACCCATTGTGATATTCAATAGCCTTAATTATAGCGTAATATCTTTTAGCAGACGTTTTGAATGCTTCAATCAGTCCTTCATAATATTCAGGTTTATCATATTGCTTTTGTAAATAGAATAATGTTTGATTATCAGCAAAAAGCCCCTTCAATTTCATTACTGGAGACTTTAAACGCGATAAGCTTTTTCGTATCGCATCATTACTCTTTCCTGATTTGGATAGAATGGATATTAATTCTCCGGTAAGAATAGGTCCTTTTTCTTCTAATATTTCCTCAATATATGTCACACCACACTATTTATATAAAATTACTTTTAAGAGGGCTTCTCGCTTTTTTTTAAAAAATGATTTTCAGCAAGTTATCATGTTTTTCCAAAAAATGAATGTCCAAATGGACAATAATTTGTGTCCAAAACAAATGGTTTGTAAAGATACAAATTTAATTTTTGCAGCTAAAAATAGATGATAGAAAATATTAATATAAGCCAAATAACGCCAACCTGTGCCACCTAACGCCACGTTCCTATATGTAAACTATTTCATCCGTACTTTTAATTCGATAAGTTTTTATTCACCATTAAAAATTAAAAGTATGGATGTAAATTCAAACAACCAGTCCGGCTCTGATGAACAGATGATGGACATTCTTCTTGTCTTTGACAAGGAAAAGAAAACGATTAATGCCGTAAAGGGTATTGATGAAAACGGGGAACTACAAACCGTTCCACCGAAGCAGGAACATAACAACGATTTCCTGAAAGTAGATAAACAAGGCAATGCACTTGAAAATTTCTTGAAGAACTTTTTCAACCAGCTAAAAGACCCGACCCGTTTCAGTTTCTTCAAAGTAGCACCCGAAGACACTGAACGGACAGTAAAAATCATTCAGGAGAATATCAAGAACCCGACACCTGCTGCGGATGAAATGCTTGATAAATCCGTATCGAGCCTAAAGACGTGAAAGTGGAAAATCCAAAGGAATCCACTACACAGGAACAGAAACCCGATATGAATAAGTATCTCATCGACCCTGACAAAATCAACTGGGACGACCTGAAAAATCTGGGTATCACCAAAGAACAGCTTGAGAAGTCAAGGGCTTTAGAACCTATGCTGCGGGGATATAAGTCGCCGTCAACCTTTCCGATTGAAGCCAACTTCGGGTCAATGGTAATGAAAACGGATGCCCGGCTTTCATTCCGTCCGGACAATGAAGGGAATGTGGTATTGGCTATTCATGGTATCCGTAAAGAACCGGAACTTGACCGTCCGTTCTTTGGACACCAGTTTACCGATGAAGACAAAAAGAATCTCCGGAAAGTCGGAAACATGGGTAGAATTGTTGATGTAAAAAACTACCGTACAGGTGAACTCGTACCTTCTTTTATCAGTATCGACAAACAGACCAACGAACTGGTATCCATGAAGGCTTCGTCCCTCAAACTCCCTGATGAAATAAAAAGCGTTAAGCTGGATGAAAAACAAAAAGCCGCCCTGATGGAAGGTAAAGCGATATTGCTTGAGAATATGATTTCCGCCAAAAATAAGCCGTTTTCTGCCTTCGTTCAGGTCAATGCGGAAAAACGCAGCCTTGAATTTATTTTTTCCGAAAAAGAGCAAAAGCAAACCCAGCAACAGGGACAACAGCAAAGAAACGACCAGCCCGAAGGGGTGCGTATTCCCAAATCCCTTGCAGGAGTGGAATTATCCGACAAACAGCAGGCTGATTTGCGGGCGGATAAAACCATCTATGTGAAAGGGCTGAAAGATAAAGAAGGTCAGGAATATAATGCCTATGTAAAGGTAAACCATGAAAAAGGAAAGCTGGATTTCTACAAATTCAATCCTGATAAAGCGAAAGAAAAAGCCAAAGAAATAACCCCTGCCAACGAACATAAAACACAGGTAGCGGTCAATTCCGAAGGCAAAACCAACGAAGCGACCAAGCATACGAAAGAACCTTTGAAGCCCGGACAAGCTACACCTACCGGGGAACAGAAGAAAAAGCAGGAAGAAAAGAAAGAAGAGCAAAAAAACGACAAACCTAAAAAGTCGCAAGGTCGCAAAATGAAATAATTATTAACCACAAAAATCCAATTATATAATGATAACAGTAATAGCAGAAAAACCCAGTGTGGCAAGGGATATAGCCACCGTACTGGGTGCAACACAAAAGAATGACGGGAACATTTCAGGTAACGGATATATCGTTACCTGGGCGTTTGGTCATTTGGTAGGACTTGCCATGCCTGATGCCTACGGAATCGAAAACTTCAGGCGGGAAAATTTACCCATACTACCGCAGTCGTTCCAGCTTATTCCCCGTCAGGTAAAAACCGACAAAAGGATACAAACCTGATAGCGGAACGGTTAAGCAACTCAAGGTTATCAAAGAAGTATTCGACCAGTGCGATAAGATTATCGTTGCAACTGATGCCGGAAGGGAAGGTGAACTGATATTTAGATATATCTACCAATATCTTGAGTGCCGGAAACCTTTCGTCCGCTTATGGATAAGTAGCCTGACGGATAAAGCCATCCGGGACGGATTGCAGAATCTCAAGGACGGGACAATGTACGATAACCTTTTCCGGTCGGCAAAGACAAGAAGCGAAGCAGATTGGCTTATCGGTATTAATGCTTCCCAAGCGTTAAGTATAGCTGCCGGACGGGGGACGTATTCTTTGGGACGGGTACAGACACCCACGCTGGCGATGATATGTTCCCGTTATCTTGAGAACAAGAACTTCGTTCCACAGAAGTATTGGCAACTGAAATTACAAACCGGGAAAGATAGCATCGAGTTTTCAGCCCTTTCAGAAGAAAAATTCGATAGCCAGCAACCTGTCATCGACAAGCTGCAAATAATAAAGGAGAGCGGTCAGGTGCAGGTTAAATCGGTGGAATGTAAGAAAGTGAACCAAGAACCACCGCTGTTGTATGACCTTACCACCTTGCAAAAGGAAGCCAATACAAAACTTAATTTCTCCGCAGATAAAACGCTGTCTATTGCACAAAAACTGTATGGAGGCAAGCTGATTTCATACCCCCGAACCGGAAGCCGTTATATATCACAGGACGTTTTCGATGAAATACCGGAACGTATTTCCCTGCTGGAAACTTACGACCGGTTTGCCGGCTACGCAAAATCAATGAAAGGTAGTAATCTGAACCGCCGAACAGTAGATGATAAAAAAGTTACAGACCACCACGCATTAATTATAACCGAGAATAAGCCCGGCAGTTTACAGGCGGACGAACAAGCGATATACGAACTGGTTGCCGGAAGGATGCTGGAAGCTTTTTCGGAAAAGTGTGTCAAGGAAGTTACTTCAATTTCTCTCACCAGTGGCGAGAGTATTTTTGCAGTGAAAGGAACAGTAATAAAGTCTGCCGGATGGCGGGCGGTTTTCAACGCCCAAGAAGAAGGCGAAGAAAATACCGTTTTGCCAGCATTAAATGGAGGTGAAAATTTACCACTTTCCGATATTGAGTTGCTGGAAAAGCAGACTAAGCCCAAACCGTTACATACGGAAAGTTCGTTGTTGTCGGCTATGGAGAACGCTGGTAAAGAACTGGAAGATGCCGAACTAAAAGCCAGTATGAAGGATTCCGGTATCGGTACGCCAGCGACACGGGCAGCGATTATTGAAACTCTCTTTACTCGCCAGTATATTGTCAGGGAGAAGAAAGCCCTTGTGCCGACCGAAAAAGGACTGGCGGTTTACGATATAGTCCGGAACAAGAAAATCGCTGATGTGGAAATGACTGGTATGTGGGAAAACGCACTATCCAAGATTGAAAGCGGGGAAATGAATCCCGATACCTTCCATAAAAGTACAGAAGTTCATGCTTCACAGATAACCAGCGAACTTTTAGAGGTACAGCTCACCTTATCAACGCAGCAGGATTTAACCTGCCCGAAATGCGGGACAGGTCGGATCCTGCTGTATCCGAAAGTGGCAAAATGTGATAATGCTGATTGTGGGTTGGTTATCTTCCGAAACAAAAGCGATAAGCAATTAACGGATAAGCAGGTTACGGAACTGGCAACAGCGAAGAAAACAGGAGTGATAAAAGGTTTCAAGAGTAAAGCCGGAAAGTCTTTTGATGCTTCACTGGCTTTTGACGAGCAGTTTAATGTGGTATTCGTTTTCCCTGAAAAGAAAGGGAAGTCAAGGAAATAATCTGAAATTCCGTATCTTTACCACAGAAAATTCCATTATGAATAGATTTTATGCTATCCGTAATTGAGGATTTTTGTGGTTAGCACCCGGTGGGGACACTGGGTGCTTTTCGTAAAATCATTGTATGGAAACAAAAAAAGTAATAGTATCAGAGAAAACATTTGAAGAGATGGATCTTCCCGAAACGATTTATAAATATCGTATCTGGAATGAACCTTTCCACAAGACAATTATTACTAAGCAGGAAGTATTTTTTGCTGCGCCTACTTCTTTTGAAGACCCATTAGATTGTAAAAACTTGATTCGCTATGATTTACTCACAGATGAGGAAATTTATAGCTATTATCTGAAAGATTCAAAAGAAAAACACCCAGAGAGAACGAGGCAACAACATAGGGCTTATGCAAGAGAATGGAGTGAAAAAAGTCCTATGAAGGATAAAGTTTATGTCAAAGAAAGGGTGGAACAAGATTTTAAAGAATATGATGAACGATTGGGAGTTTTGAGTTTGACAGCTAATCCAGCAAATGAGGCTATGTGGATCAAGTATGCCAATAACCATGATGGTTTTGTTATAGGTTTTAATCCATTGATAATGTTTCCACATCTGGGAGGTGGGGGCGCTGTAACATACTATGATGAGTTACCTATTATACGTCCTCGTCCATGGCATTCATTTGAGGAACAACACAATTATCAAATTTTCGCAAAACTTTCTAAATGGAGTTTTGAGGAAGAATATCGGACACATATTTTTAGATCAGGCCCTTTATCTCTTCAAGACAGAACTATAAAACTCCCACCCAAAGCTATTACTAAAATAATAATTGGGAAAAACATGCCAAAAGAAAGTGCTGAAAATTTGTTGCAATCAATTCCGCCAGAATTAGCTCATGTGCAGATAGAGAGTGAAGATGAATTAGACTAAAATTTTTCCCGTATCAACTTATGAACGTCAGTAGCCTTATAGTAACATCTGCCATCGTCTAATTTTATATAGGGTAGGATACCTTTTGTCCGGTAGCGTTGGAGCGTACGAGGGCTGACTTTCAATAGAAACATTAAATCTTGATTATCTAAAAGTTGTTCGCCATCCAAGCAATTCCGCTGAGTAGTGAGTCGCTCAATCTTTTTGTCCAGCATATCGAATCTGTCTAGCATGCGTTCCATCCATGCTTCAAAATTTTCTCTATCTATATTCATGGTTACTGATTATATATGACCTTTGATAAAATAACTCTGGTTTGAAGGGTCTTTGATGATTATTTCCTTCTCCCGCATAAAACGTATATAGCTTTTTGCCGTGCGTTCCTTTACATCCATAATCTGTTGTATCTGTTCGCACAGGTCTATATAGGTTATATAAGTTTGCTGATCGAAAACCTCACGGGCTACGCTTACCAGTTCCTTTTCTTTCCGCTTCTCTTTTTCTTCGCGGGGCTTTTCCCCACGATATAGGTGCATCCCGGCTTCCTTGTCCCAAGAAAAGAGCATCAACGGAACATCTAACGGACTGCCTTCCCTTACTTTCAGGGCTTTGACTACTGAGATAGTGGCATCGCCATCCAGTTCGATGGAAAGGATAGCAGCTGCTTTGCGTTGGAGTTCAGACCCCAGGTGTCCACGAAGCTTTAATCCGTTCGGAACATAGTGAAGAACGCATATAATACAGGTTTGATAAATTCCGGCTAACCGATAAAGCTCATCCACTATGCGAAGGCTTTCCACTTCGTCATTGGCGGAATGCACCAAATCTGCAATGCCGTCAATAACTACCAGCCGGATACCGCCATATTGATAATGAAATTTATCCATGCTTTGAACGATAGCCTGTAGACGTTCTTTGCGGGACATTCCTGTTAAGCAGAAGGCTTTGAACTCATCCGGCTTATCAGATCGTTTTGCTCGTTTTAGAAGATTAGAAACATTCTTGAATAGCTGTACTTCCGATTGTTCTGTGTCATATAGCAAAACGGCCTTATTTTGGGTGTTTGGATACACATTGATTCCTAACGTATCAACCTGGCTATTTTCAGGTCGGATTGACCCCGCCACTAACGCTGCAACATAGTTGCTTTTCCCGGTTCCCTCACCACCCGTGATGCAAAGAATATTTCCTTGTGTTCCCAGTGGTACATCCCCAGCAGAAATAATTTCCTGAGCCTTTTCCGGAGGATTATTAAAATCTATCTCGCACGATCTCAACATGGTCATAGTATCGCTATATAGAGTATCTAATAAATCAAGAAATAGTTTAAGGAATGACTCTCTGACGTTTTCCAGCCTGAAATAATCGGATATATCTTTCTCTTCTTTCGTTCCTGGAAGTGGAAGTAAAAGTCGTTTTATTCCATGTTCAGATAATTGCTTTTCATGCTTTGCCGAACTTTCCAAACCTGTTTTATCCATATCATAAAGCAAGACGATGTGCTTGAAACGAAACGTTAGCTTGTGTATAATTTCAGTAGGAACGCTTACAGTTTCGCTGTTGAAGCATATTGCATGGAAACCATGTGATGCAAGAGAAAGCACATCTTTTTCACCGCCTGTGATAAAGACCGTATCTCCTTTGGCGGGTAATTGTTCCAATCCAAAACAATATTTTTCACCAATATCACCGCCATATAGGAAGCGCATTTTTGAGAATGGCCGATATAATTTGATATAACGTTTGCTTTTGTATCCGAAGGTGGGTTCTAAAGCTGATGAAACAATTGAGTAAGATTTTCCTTCGTTGTTTTCACTTTTAAACTCCTTGATGGAACAAACTTTATATGCTTTCAGCATTTCAGTAGTTATACCGTATTGTTGCCAGTACTTCAATTCATTTCGGGTAAATTTCTGTTCCATAAAACTGTATGGCTTGGATTTATTTTCAGGTATAGCTGAAATGGGTGGCTCAGGAATGAACGGTACAGATCTTTCAACATTTTCCAGTAATCCTAACGACAAGTCTTGGTTTATGATTTTTAATATTTCCACAAAATCGCTGGCATTATTACAGTTCAATCCCTTCAGTTTACTTACAAAGTAGAAACAATCCCCACTATATTCGTCATTGCCGAAATCTTTCAGTTTGTAAGTGCTTGCTTTTCTGTCAAAATAGATATTACAAGAAGCCTTCTTGTCTTCGTATAATGGATTGAAGAAATTCCGACCTACACGCCATTGGCAAGGGATGTAATGTCTAAATACATTCAGTCCATTACTTGTCTTTTCTAAGATTTCTTCTTTCCTTAACATATAATTTATGGTTCGTTACTAAGCCGTTTAGACATTCGGTATTACTCCTAATCAGTCGCTCTTCCAACATTCGTTTTATTTCTCCGATTTTGTAGAAATATCTCCCCCGGATATTGGAATAGGCTATTATTCCAGCTACCCGAAGTCTTTGCAATGTCTTGTCACTGATTTTTAAGAATGTGCAGACTTCGTAACTATCTACCCAAATTTCATCTTCATTGATACTTTCCGCTTCCTGTTTATTGAGGATATAATCCGCAATAGTATTTATCTTTGCTTCAAGTTCCTTAAATGCTTTTGATTCTATCATTATCACATCCATAATGTATAGTTTATTGATTCTCTGCAAAGATCGGAAGGATTGTATTTGCGATTTCACAAGTTTACATAACTTGGGTGAAGATTTTTCATTAAAAACACATTAACCCACTCAATAATAGCTAAATAAAGAATGAAAAAACAATTCTATCAACTATTATTGATACTATGTCTTATGGGTAAATGACTGGAATCCTTTATAAAAAGCAAAAGTCCCAAGTTGGGTAAACTAGGGACTTCTTGGTATTTAATAAGTTTTGAAATGATTATCTTTTTATTTTGTAGTGGCTTTGTGTTACTCCATTCTTATATTTATGATAAATGGATACTTCCCATTGAGATTCCTTAGTGATCTTTGAAAATAATGGTATACCATTACCTAAGGTAATCGGAACAGTTGTGATTATCATTTCGTCAATCAACTCATGATTTAATAGCATAGAGGCGATTTCACCACCACCGACCAACCAAATGTCTTGTCCGTTTTCATTACGTATTTGGGTAATTTTTTCAACAATATCATGGGTGATAAACTGAATATTTTTTTCTTCAGCTAAAGAATGATGAGTGATGACATAGGTATTCTTAGCCTGATATGGCCAAACTACATCCATACTTAAGATATCACGGTATGTCCGTCCACCCATAATAACAATATCTATGGATTCAAATAAGGTTTGGTAACCATAATCTGTTTTTTCAGGATTAGGGAATCCTGTTAGCCAATCTAAATCGCCGTCACTTCGGGCAATGTATCCATTGATGGAAGTTGCTATATATAACTTGATTTTTCTCATGTTTATCCAATGTTTCTGCAGTATACAAAAAAAGAAGCGTGGAACTCACACTGTTCCGACGTAGAGGTACTGGTATACCCAAAGAAGAAAACAGGCAAGCCCACGCCATACTTTCGTATAGCATGAACATTGCGCATCTGTCTCTCTTCTTTTTAAAAATTACCAGTTTTCTACATCGAGACGTTCAGCGAACGTTATGTTATATATTTATGAAGTATCTAATATACTCCTTAAAATCTTTATTTTACGCATGCAAATATAATACATAAAATTGATTTATTTACTATCAGCTTCATCCATTCTCTTGTTCAGAGTCTTAATCAGTCGGTTTAGAAATTCTGTCCTGTTAGTTTTTCGACTTCTGATTTCTAAGTATATATGATAAATATCATTTAAATCGACATTGAATATTCTGCCAAAAATAGTTGCCAAAGCTTTTATTTCGATGTTTCCGGAATTAACGCTCTTTTCTTCATAAATGCCGTATATGATTTCAGTGAGAGCCGTTTTTTTATCCGTCCATTGGGCAGAAGGAATTTCAATATCTGTTGAAAAGTCATTCTCTTCCTGATATTTCAATTTGGATAATTGATAATTTAAGTGTGCAGCTAACATATCATTTGCCAGCAATCTCGCTACTTTGAAATCGAAATGTGTGGAAAATCTTGGATCTCGCTCAAAATAAAAACTCTCAAGATTTAATTCCATATCTTTCCTTCCTCTTACAAAATAATATTCGTCAAAATTTGCTTTACCGGAACGGTAATATTGTATAAATTCTGTATTTCTGTTATAAAACAGATTGATTCGTTCATGTTCTCTCTCTAAATATACCCGGATTGTTTTGTAATTTGAGATGGGACGGTTTAACTCCAACTGATATATTTTACGAAAAAAATCAACTTACTAAACAATTGAGGTTTTATCTCTTTAAAGAACATTATTTCATCGCGTTTCGATGGAAATGTAAAACTTGATACAATATTCTTAAGATCAATAAAGCCGTTTTCCAATAACAATATAGTAGGAGGGACATCCCTTATAATATCAGACATTTCTAACTCTTTTTCTCGAACAATAGAAGTTAGTTCTTCTGAAATCTGGTATATCTTATTCATCATGATTATATTCGAATTTTATCTGCGATCCAAATACATAGCCAAATACTTGCCTGTTAAAGATACTTTGTCTGCAATAATCTTTTGTGGAATCCCTTCGAATATTATATTTCCACCATCTTTTCCAGCACCTGGCCCCATATCTATTATCCAATCGGCTTGACTAATAACATCCATATTGTGTTCAATAATAATAACCGTATTTTTATTATTAACCAACTTGTTGAATAGCTTTATAAGTTTAGATATGTCTGAGCCATGAAGCCCTGTGGTAGGTTCATCAAAGACATATACATTTCCTTTATTACTCAGTTCTGTTGCCAATTTAAGGCGTTGGCGTTCGCCACCTGAAAATGTATTCAATGATTGTCCCAATGTCAAATAATCCAAACCTACTTCGCAAAGTCGATTGAGTGGTCCAGTTATTTCATGTTCATTGAAAAATGTATTCGCCTCGCTAATCGTCATTGTCATTATGTCTGTGATACTTTTACCATATAACCGATATTTCAAGACTTCCGGTTTAAAACCACTTCCGTTGCAATGCTCGCAACGTACTTCCACTGCATCTAAAAAGGCGAGATCAGTTGATATTGTACCCAATCCTTTACATTCGGGACAAGCGCCATCTGAATTATTACTAAACAATGATTGTTTGACGCCGTTTTGTTTTGCAAATAATCCCCGTATTATATCCAATATCCCTGTATATGTTGCAATATTAGACCTTTTGCTGCCTCGCAAAGCACTTTGATCTATTACAACTATATCTTTATATTGATTGATTAACGACTTTACAATTGAGCTTTTTCCAGAACCAGCTACGCCTGTAATCACTGTCAGTACTTCTTTGGGAATCTGAACTGATATACCTTTCAGATTGTGGAGTGTGCTATTTTGTATGAAAAGATAGTCTGATGATTTTCTGTAGTTACTTTTAAGCAAATTATTGCGATTAAGATAAATACCAGTTGGCGTGTCTGCTTTTTTCAAGCCGTCAAGGTTACCTTCATAAACGATATTGCCACCTTTTTTACCAGAACCAATTCCCATATCGACGATATGGTCAGCTATAGCTATTACATCGGGATCATGTTCTATGATCAATACGGTATTACCTTTATCCTTCAATTCGATTAACAATTTATTTAATCGTTGTACATCATTTGGATGTAACCCAATACTTGGTTCATCGAAAATGTATGTAAGGTCTGTCAGACTGCTACCCAAATGCCGGACAAGTTTTATTCGTTGTGATTCTCCGCCAGACAATGAAGATGTTTCCCTGCCTAAAGTCAAATATCCCAACCCAATGGACAATAAGTTTTCAAGATTTTTAATGATTGAATCCAATAATGGAGTGATAGAGTCATCTTTTAAGGTTTTAATGAATTCCAGTAAATCGTCAATTTGCATATTGCAACAGTCGGCAATACTTCTTCCTTCAATCTTGCAGCTTAATACATGAGGATTCAAACGAGTTCCATTACATTCGGGACAGAGGCTTTGTTTTACGACTTTCTTATATCTTGATGCACTCTTTCCTGTAATTTCCTTTGATTCTTTCTTGAAAAAACTGCGTTCAAAACGTGGTAAAATCCCTTCATATATTCCTGTTTTGGGAAATCTCGGATCAGGATTAGCTAACTTCAAATCGTTTGCATAAACAAGATTATACCATTCATTTTCCGTATAATTTTTTACCTTCTTGTTATTGTCAAACAGTCCTGAATAGACATATCGAGTCCAACGCCATCCACCAACTTCAAACGTAGGGAATTTTATCGCACCCTCATTTAATGAACGCTCTTTATCTATCAATTCATTTAAATCAACAATACTTGTTTTGCCAAGTCCTTCGCAGCAAGAACACATTCCTTGCGGATTGTTGAACGAAAAAACAGAGGAATGACCAATGAAAGGTTTTCCAATTCTGGAAAAGAGCAACCTTAAAAGAGAATAAATGTCCGTTATAGTACCTACTGTTGAACGAGCGCTTCCTTCTATTCTTTTTTGGTTCACTATAATTGCAACTGCTAAATTCTGCAAGCTGTCCACATCTGGTTTGCCATATTGTTGCAATCGATGACGAATAAAACTATCATAAGTCTCATTCAAAAGCCTTTGTGATTCAGCAGCTATTGTATCAAATACTAATGAAGTCTTACCAGAACCCGATACTCCAGTAAATACCGTTATCTTCTTTTTGGGTATTTTGACTGAGATGTTTTTTAAATTATTCTCTCTTGCCCCTTTAACTATAATATCATTTTTGCTCATATTAAAAAATATTTTTTGCAAAAATAGAGTATGCTAATTACTTGAGCAATAAGCGATAAATCTTTCATCCGGTGATAAATTTAGCCCTATTTGATTAATAAATGACTATCTTTGTAGACGAATAAACAAAAGATGGATATATGTATGTAAAGAAAAATCCAATGGACTATTCCGATTGTTCAGTGAGGATTGCAATTGATATTTTATCGACAAGCTGGAATGCATGGCTAATATCTGAAATTGACAAAGGGGTTATAAGACCTTGTGATTTACATCGGAGTATAAGTGTCGCTCCAAAACGTGTATTGACAAAGCAATTGGGCGAATTGGAAAAAATGGGTATCCTACAAAAGAAGGTTTATCCTGTGTTGCCATTAAAAGTGGAATACTCACTGACTGAATCTGGTAAAGAACTGATTCCAATCATTGATAATTTATGGCAGTGGGGAGATAAGTACAAAGCTGACTTTTTAAAGAGGACAGAGATTGATAAATAGTTTTAGTGCAAGGTGCAAGCATATCTATATATAGATACTTGCACCTTGCACTAAGTCAAAACATTATGGGATAGATGTTTTGCCAATTCAGAAAAAGCTTGTATCTTTGAACCCAAGATATATGCAGAAAAGCATAGGTCAAAGGTGGACAAATAGGACTCTGAAACTTGTGCCTAATTCGTTACCGACAATAAGTTTGGAAAATATAAAGTGTTGACTTAAAGTTATATGGATGGGAAGGTTCACCGACCTGTCTCTCCGCTGAAAGGGCTGGACAAAAACAGAAAACTACAGTACAAAAACCTACAAGTCACAACTTGTAGGTTTTTTTGTGCGTATTTCTACCATGTCTATCCTTATCATTTGATGAAAGAGTGGTATATTTGTGGCCGTACAGATAAAGTCAACTCTTTATGATAGAAAATATTCGTATGCTTAGCCAGCAGTTGGCATCTCCTCATTTTGAACATCCGAAAGCTCTTGTCTCGTGGATGGGCGCTATTCAGGCACAGGACTATCCGATGTCGAAGTGGGCTGTGGGTGCCAGATTGCAATCGGGTGGCTTGCAGACAGTCGATGAAGCCTTAAAACGGGGTGAAATACTGCGCACTCATGTGCTACGTCCGACGTGGCATTTGGTCGCTGCGGAAGACATTCGATGGATGCTCAAACTTTCGGTACAGCGCATTAAGTCAGCTTACGTCTCGTCTGCTAAAGGACACCAGTTGGATATAAGCGAGAAGCAATACGGGCAGTTCAATGATTTAGTCGTAAGGTTGCTGGAAGGCAATAAAAGTTTGACGAAGCAAGAGATTGAAGCAGAGGTAAACCAGAGAGGAATAAAAACAGTAGAGCCTCTGATAAGACGACTTCTCGGAAACTCCGAAATTGAGGGTGTGATTTGTAGCGGTGTGGACAAAGGTGGCAAACCAACCTATGCACTTCTTGACGAGCGTGTGCCACAAGTGACTGAAATCCAAGGAGAAGAGGCATTGGCGCGGTTGGCTAGCCGATATTTCCGAAGCCATTCGCCTGCCAGGCTTGCTGATTTCGCTTGGTGGTCAGGGCTCTCGCTTACCGGGGCCAAACAAGCCATCGGGCTTATCAAGTCGGAACTTATCACAGACTCCGATAACTTCTTTGTTCACGAATCATACAAAGAGGTTACTGTTTTGCAGAGCGATATTTTGCATCTGTTACCCTCGTTTGACGAATACCTGATTAGCTACAAAGACCGAACCGCCGTGCTTGACCTGGAGCACCATCCCAAGGCTTTCAACCGTTTCGGTACGTTTTATCCGGTCATTCTGTACAATGGCAAAATAGTTGGCAATTGGAAAAAAACGGTTAGGAAAGGTCTGGTAGAAATTGAAACCGTTTTTTTTGATCCAAAATATCACATCAGCAGAGAGCTGATTGAAAAAGCAAAAAACAGATACAAAAATTTTATCTGCAACCAACAGTAGATATATGCTCCCTGCCTCTTTTGGGGAGCAGGGAGCACATTGATTAGATTACTTCTCTAAGTTTAGTCCAGGTGTGTTGCTTCCGTTGTTCGAAAACCGGGCGGAACAATCCATGGTTATATTATTGCAAGTCAATGACTCGTTTGTTTTGTTGTGTATTTATACTTCTTCTGCTTTTTTACCTAATGACGAAATCAGAGCTCTACTGCCTAACATCAATATCTTAAAGTGTATTCTCCATCTTTGATTTCATGGGTTTTGCCTTCCGCTCCATATTCAGCTATGGTTCCACTGAATGACATATCCAACGAGTAACCGGAAAGTTCTTTACGAAAGCGTTTTTCGGATAAATTGCTGATATTCAAATTCATTTTTTTTACACCATAGTATTGTTCCTTGTCTTCTTTTGAGATAATTACTTCTCCTCCGTTTGCGGTAGAAAATCCGTTGTCAATTTTCTTTTTTAGATTGACTGAAAAACTAATATTAGCGCCATTTGTAGCATCACTTCCCTTCAGCCAAATTAAACTGCTTTCTTCCGTCTCGCCTTCTTCTTTATTGATGGGTTTGTACATGGTAAAGGGGATAATAGAGACTTCTATATCTTTTGTATCAAGTTTATAAGTTGTTCCGTCAAGCTTAAAAATTAAGGAAGCTGATTTGGGTTGTAACATATTGGCGACTTTTTCGGCAGCTTTGGAAAATTTTTCCATTTCTTGGAGTGTAGGTGCGTCAATAGATTGTTCCTTCTGCTTTTGCTTGCTGTTGCATGCTGAAATTAACAATATGGCAACGGCTGCGAGTGTCAATGTTTTTATAAGTTTCATTGCTTAAAATTTAAATAGATTAAAAAAATCGATTAATTCTTGTTTTGTTTTTTTGGGTGATGCAGTGATGTGGATAAAAGCATCTTTCGCTTTCAGTTCTACCAGCAGCATATTTACGGGCGTTGAAATCCCGGTTTCTTCATCGTACAGGCTGTCGGAGCGAAAGGCCATGCGATTGCCATTGTGCGTGAAATACTCAATGCCATCGTCTGCAAAATCTTCACGCCAATTAGCGTGGTTTTGTAATGATTTCATTGAGATCCATGCAATGTTCTTCTTGTCTTTCGTCCACATAGCCGAATACTCGCCTCCCGAGGCGTCGTGCAAGGCAAAAGTATAGCTTAATGTGCGGCGTATACGCTCACTCTCATTTTTGAATTTCTCAAATGAGATACCTGACGGAAATAACAATCCTTGCTCTTCCTCCAGTTCTTCGTTGAAATTCTCGTTGCCACTCACGTCGGCACTTACATCTTCGATAACAGCATTTCCAGGTGGTGTAAATGTTGAAGCCGGAATTTTTATATTTTCTTCAAAATGTACCGCTTCTTCTCTGTTTTCGCGTGATTTTATTTTAATATACGAACGCAGTGTAACGCCTTTATATACATGTACTGTGGCACCCATTAGTTGTGTTACATCGCAAGTGCGCCCCAATACGAACTCACTTTTTTTCTCCACCTTTCCGCCAAAACTTTTGAGTAACCCGTTACCAAGTTGCTCCATTTCGTTGTCGTTCAACCCGCTGCCGAGCAAGGCAAAATTAGGCACAGCGTTTTTGTGCAATTTGGTTCCTTGCAGGGTTGCCATATTTACGTTGTAATAGTATTCTCCATCAAATATGGAGAGTGAATTATTTTTGATAGTTTCTGTGTGTTTACCTGTTTTTACAGTTTCGCTGCTGTTAGTTTCTTCGCGGTATTTTTTGCCAAAATTGTCCCACCAAAGCGATTTGGTGCCGGTAACCATTCCTGATAATATATATTCTACGTGTCCCGATTTAACCTGAAACCGCTTTTGATAATTATAAGTGGGTTGGGCGGATGCAAAAGCTATCCACCCAAAGAGCATTGTTAATAGTGAAAGTTTTTTCATTGTTTTTATTATTAAGTAATAAAGCTTTTAAGGTATATCATACATAAATTCAATTCTGTTGTACTTTTTGTATGATATGTACCAGTTATCCATATCATATAAGTTTTCATAGCTTGACAAACTCCACTCTGCGGTTTTGTGCCTTGCCTTCGGGTGTATCGTTGCCTGCCATCGGTTTACTTTCGCCCCAACCCATTGAAGTGAGTCTATCGGCTGCAATGTTGAGCCTGATAAGTTCGGCACGAACTGCTTCGGCACGTTTTTCCGAAAGGGTTTGGTTGGCGGTGTCGGATCCATCGTTGTCGGTGTGCCCTTCCACACTGAAACGCCAGTTGGGATTGTCTTGCATCATTTTTACCACGTAGTTGATGGTTCCGGCGCTTTCGGGTTTAAGGGTGGCTTTGTTCGTATCGAATTTTATGCCGGTGGTAACGAACTTACCATCGGTAAGTACTTTGTCGTACAATGGAACCGCACCTTTTGCTATACGGACGTTTTTGATAAACTGATTGTTGGTTTGCTTGGCATGATTGATCGAGAGCGTTATGCCTGTGATATTATCGGTAATATTGGGTATATTCAGTAGACGGGTGTCGTCTAAATAAGCTTTCATTGCTCGTTTGTTGAATGAAATAGCAATGTGCCTCCAATGAGAATTTTCAGTGTCTCTGTTGCTAAATTTTGCGTTTCCAAACGTTTTTTCTGTACCTGTATAGCCGTATTTTGCACTGTTTACATAAAAAGATAAAAAAACGTTTTGGGCTTTTCTCGATTTGCTTTTGGCATCGTAAAAGAAGAGATAGTAGTTGCTGTATTTCCCCTTTTCGAAATAGGCATCAAATTCAACGGTAAATGCTTCGGGCAAGTAATCGTCTGACGGGTCTTTTAATAGTGGAACGATACCGTTAGGAAAATTTCCTGTTTCACGAAAATAGATAACGTTTTCACCGTTAAAATTGGCATTTTCTGCGATTCCAGATACTAAATCCCACTTACTTGGAAACTCTCCGTTTTGCTCGCCTTCTTGGTTGTCTTCAAAAATAATTTCAGTACCAGGTACAAAATCATACTTTTCCCACGTGAGAACGGATGGTGATTGCTGTTGATTGTCGGTTGGTTCTTCATTGGCAACTTCGTTGGTTTGCCCTTTTTTATCGGATGTCACTTTGGGACTTTTTCCATCGCTTCTCACCGTATCGTCAATGCCTTCTTCTGCTTTGTCAAATACTTTGTCAATGCCTTTGTTTACACGTTTTTCGGAACGTTTCTCTGCCTCACGTTCAACTTTGTTTTGGGCTTTTTTTGCTAATTTTTTTAAGAATTGCGCATTTGTATTTACTGTAAAAGCCAAACAGAAAATACAGGTAAGAATTAATTTTATCGCTTTCATATTCATTTCGTTATTTTGCAAAGAAACGTCATGAATAAAAAACGAATATGTAAAAAGGCGACAAAAATTTTATTGTTTTGCTTTTAAGAGCGCTGCTGCAAAATTATTCTTAAGAGGAAGGTATTTTTTGGGGGTTAAGCCCGAAAAATGAATGAAATCTTTGGTAAAATGAGCAAAATCATAGTAAAAACCATTGAGTTGCATGTCGCTCCACTTTATTTCTTGGTTCTCATAAAGCAGTTCCATAATGTATTTGTGGCGTAATATTTGGCAGAATAGTTTGGGCGAAATCCCGATAACTTCCTTGAAATAACGCTGTAAGGTGCGAACAGAAACATTCTTATCCAGAATATCTTGCTGGTTTATAAGTCCGTTTTGAGTTTCCATTTTATCCACAAGTCCGTCGAAATAAGGTTGTGGTTTTACAGATTTATTTTGATAGGCAAGCAATAGGGCTTCTATTTCGGCAATGCCTTTTTCTATTCCATCTGTTTTGAGTGTTTGAGAAATGCGGTTTATATTTTCTTCACCAAAAAAGAGACTGCTTTCTATTCCGCTATTCATAAAACTGTAAGGCGAAAGGCCAAACAGATTATATAATCCATAGGGTTTAAAATTTACACCAAAGAGCTTCATTCCGCGAATTGGGTACAATAGAATGTGGCGACTGCATTGCCCAATAAAGAGCGATTGGTTGGTAAAATGTTTATGGCGGTAATAATTCGTGTTTTCGCCAAAATGAAATTGTAGTACGGGGAAGCCGGTAGGCGGTACCTTGTGTTCAATGCTTTCCTGTGGTAAAGAATTAAAATCTAATACAAAGTAATGTTTGATGTACGGTCTAAGTTGCTGGTTTTGTATGTTATTTAGAGTGTTGTTCATTTTAGATTGAAGCAAATATCTTTTATAAATACAAAAATATAAAAAAACAGGAAATAAATTACTAAACTCAATTAAAAGAGATTTTTTAAACTATTCTTCTTCAAACTAGGATTGAAATTAGGTTATATTGTATATCACTATTTTTCTATATTGTTATTTGGTTCCCGTTAAATATATATAGCAATAAGTGACACAATCCCAGGCTATTTATTTTCATGAAGAAAGAGACATTCTGTATTGTGAGTTTTCATAGATAATCCATTTCTTTTTTCCCCAGAATGGTGCAAGCGCCTTTTTGTGAAAATGCGCTTACTTTATTTAGTCGGTGTATATGTGTAAGTGAGTTCGATAAAAGACAAGTTCTATTAACTCAAAATAGCGGTTCTGTTTAGGTGAAATAGAACTGCAATTTAAGCTTAATAGAAGTTCTATTTCTTAGAAATAGGTCGTTTTTTTGCTCTTGCAATAAATTCGTATTCTCTTGGCTTATTCTTTTTTGCTCTTACCAAATGGAGTATATGCTAAGAGCTAATTTATCTTGCCTCTTTACCAGTTGTTTCATCCAAAATATTTCCTGCTTTTAAGCGAACAGGAAACCTTTTGGATTACGCTATTTGTCGGTGTAAAGCACAATGGTGTTGCCTTCACTGTCCGGGAACATAGTGAAGTATCCCATGCCATCCGCTTCGATCTTTGTCTTGGGATGTCAGTAGTTTTAATCTTCAATCATAATATCTTCCAACAGTTTGTCTGCTATTTCTTTTGCTCTATCCTTAAAATCAGGAGCTTCACTTAGGGGAACAACATATTTACCAATAATATTGCATCCTAATACACCTCTCATCGATCTTTCAAATATTTCTTGTGCTAAATCCGCATTCTGTTCAGCCATACCCATACAGGTAATTAGAAGAGCAACTCTTTTGCCCACAATATTTGAAGAAGCATAAGGTGTCCCAAAATTTTGAGTAAGACACCAATGCCGGTCGAGGAAGGTTTTAAACTGAGAAGTAAAATCAAAGTAATAAATAGGCGATGCATAGACAATGACATCCGCTAATATTATTTTCTCAAAAATAGGAACAGCGTCATCTTTTAAAACACAACCCGGTACATCATTTTTCTTCATGCAGGAGTGGTACCCTAAACATCCTTTTATTTGATGATCGGTTAGGTGTATCCTTTCAACTTCATGCCCTTGGGCAATAAGATTATCTTCAAATAGGTCAAGCGTTTGTGCTGTTTTTCCTTTTTTTCTTGGACTACCTAGAATGGTTATTACTTTCATTTTGATTCATTAATTTGTACGATGCAAAAGTATTGGATTATGCATAATAAAACAATGAACCCAAGTTAAGAAATTCGTTTGCGAATACGGCTTAATGCTTGTGGGGTGACTCCTATATACGAGGCTAAATACTTTAAAGGGATAGACTGGAGAAAGCGGGGATGTTCAGAAAATAACATTAAGTATCTTTCTTCCGGAGTTTCTCTTAATAGCGAGGTTTCTCTATAAAACAACATTATAGCCAGATGCTCTGCGACGAGCCGTCCTATTTTTTCTCCAACGGATATTTGTTTATATATCTGCTGTAAATTGGAGTACGAAATGGACCATAAGACGGTAGGAGTAATTGCCTGAATATTCCAGATTGATGCCTTTCTTGTAAGAAATGATGGATAGGAACTAAAAAAGGAACCTTCAAAAACAAAAGCTGAAGAGATCTCTTTTTCATCTTTATCGATCCAGAAGCGCACAATTCCTGATTCTATAAAATAGATATGATTCTCCACTTTCCCTGCGGTCAGTATCAGGCTTTCCTTTTTAAATACCTTTTTTTCCATCATACTAAAAAAGAAATCGGTTTCTTCTTCGGATATGGGAGCTAGTTTTTTTAGATAATCTTTTATCAGTTGCATAGTGACCAGTATTTGGATCAAATAATTATTCTCTGTTTGTCAGTACATCGTCTGCATTCGAGATAAATAACACCCGGCTAAATTAGTTGTTATTATTTGTTTAAAGCTTTATTAATCGCTTTGATATAAGTACGCATTTCAAAAGTAGTTTTTAATTTCTAAATGCTCAATTATTCGTTTATTTATTAAAGGTATGCTCCTCTTATTACTCAAATATCAGTTATATCAGATCTCTATTTCGCTCAATTGCTTTCAGACTTCGAAACTAAAGAGGTTTATTGGGGAATAAGAAGAGTGATAAATTAAAAGCTATAGAAAAAGCATTAAAGTGCATTGTATATGTAAAATGATATTTTCTTTCTTTTGTCAAATACACTGTTCTTTCTCAGATTGTTGCTGATAAACTAAATTGTTATTATATAGTTTGTTGTTATATAGATTGTTTAGCCTATTATTCCTTCGAGCCAATTCAGAAATTCGGTTGAACGGGTTTTACTGATAATAATCTTTTCCGGAGTTTCCACTGAGAGCTTGGCTACAAGTCTTCGGGTAAAATAACGCTCAGCTCCCGTTATACAGTTGCGATTGACAATGAATTGACGGTTTGCTCTATAAAATTGGGAGGGATTAAGTTGTTTTTGAATTTCATCCAGCGATGTGGGATAACGGTATTTATGATTGTGCTGTGTTATAATGAGTAAAGCGTTTCCATCTAAATAAAAGCAAGCAATATCGTCTGTTTTAAGAGGAATGATTTTCTCTCCCTGATTGACCAGCAGTGCAGATTTATACCGATAGTCCAATTGTGAAATGAGTGTATCAACTGCATGTTCAGAAATTTTTTCCTGAAATGCTTTCTGTATATTATGATATTTTGTCAATGCAGCATCCACTTGTTCCGGATTTATAGGCTTTAGCAGATAACTGATTGCATTAGTATCAAATGCTTGCATCAAATATTCGTCAAATGCCGTACAAAAAATAACCGGAGTTTCTACTCTTACTTCCTGAAATATGAGAAAGCTAACGCCGTCCGATAGTTGTATATCAGAAAAAATCAAGTCCGGGGCCTTATTCTCCCCGAACCATTTGATTCCCTGTTCAACTGATTCAATTATGCCAACGATATGAATCGTATCATCAATTTCAGACAGAATTTTTATCAGATTTCTTACCGCTTTTTTTTCATCTTCAATGATCAATACTTGCATCATTTCTTATTCTTTTGATATTCTTTGAATTCTTTTTTCAATTTTTCTTTTAGCTGTTGATATTCGTTGTATTGCTCGTTGCTCAGGATGCTTTTCAATTCTTTATCCTTAGCTTTTTGATTAGATTTGAATGTCTTAAACTTGGACATCCGTCCTTCCGAACTGTTTTGTAGCTCTTTGTTTTTATTGATGTAATTTAGATTGATGTTGTAGATCTTTGCGTATTGTTGATCATCAAGAGAAAGCTTCTCTTTCATGATCCCGGTAAGGTTTTGAGCCATTTCTTCCGAACTCATTTTCGCTTCTTGTGCAGTTGCTGTTTGGTTAAATAGTAACAAGCTTCCTAATAACATCATTGAAAGGAATGATAATCTGTTTAATCTGAATAACTTTGTTTTCATTTTCTTTATTTGATTTTTATTGATTAATAATTGGTAATTTAACTTGGAATATATTTTTGTCCTTGTTTATTTCTATTGTTTTTTCAAATAGTAGATTATAACGTTGAGCGATATTTTTCAGTCCCGAACCTGTTGTGTCTACTGCATTTAATTGAGGTTGATAGCTGTTCTCAACGATAATAGATTTACCGTCAGTATATATTTTTATAGCCAGAGGCTTGCTGTCATTGGCTACATTGTGCTTGATGACATTCTCTATTAGCATTTGCAGTGTTAACGGAGGAATAGCAGTCTCCATCAGTTTATCAGGTACTTCAACAGAGAGGTTGACCGAATCTTCAAATCGTGTTTTTAGAATATACCAGTAGGAATCCAGAAACAGTAGCTCTTCCTTCAATGTCGCTGCATTCTTTTCTTGATATTGCAGCAAATAACGGTATACTTTCGCCATCTCTTGTATAAAGTTCTGTGCTTCCTTTTCTTGGGTCAGAGTGGACAGAGTGTTGAGCGTATTAAATAGAAAGTGAGGGCTTAACTGCTCTTTTAATGAAAGGATCTTTGCTTCCATTTGCGCTTGTTTCAATTGCTGAAGCTCCAGCTGGCTTTTCCTTTTTTCTTCCGTTGCTTGCTGAACAAAAAGTATGGCATAGTACATCATGCTCTGAAACAGACATTTGGAAAAAAGGAATACCGGACGTTTGATACGGGGAAATGCTGCGGTGAAAGCCAACTTCTCGAAAATCAAGGGCAAGAGATAATCGCATATGATATTTGTTAATATGGCTACTCCGAAGATAATAATCACTCCTCTCCATATATTCGACCGGATAATACGTTTGAATGCATCGCTGTAAATCAGCCAAAGATTACCAAACCAAAGTATGAGAGAGGTCAGAAAGGAATAAATACCACGTAGCACGATATCGTTCCATTCGAAAGCATCCCACCTCCGTATAAAAGGAACGGTTGCAAGCATCGCCATTCCCAGCGATATGACAAAACCTAATATGATTTGATTACGTTTCATGTTGCAAAAATACGATTATGCAATTGATTTCTAACAGGCAATGCCTTTAAATGGACAAATTGGACTTTGAAACGGACAAGCGTTTATTTTCTAGGGTCCGGTATTTTTTCTGAGTGGTACCATGATGTTATTCGCAGCTTTACATTACGGCGCATCTCCATCCAGAACAAATTATAATCAAACGTATGCAGATTCTTTAATCTATTCATTCTCTCGTCTTTCATGTTTGGTACTGAAACCCAAAGGACTCCGCCAGGTGCATTTATTGAAACACTGATGTTGTTTGGGGTTATCATTTTTCCGTTGACAAAAACACCATCACCAGGCTTTTTAAAAACCTCATCCGCAGAAGTTGTCCATGTTAGTGGATTGACGCATAGCGATTTCTTTATACGGTCATTCACCACACCTTTTCGATAGCTTCTCCATTCAACAAAACCACCTGTATCATCCGGTGTAGTGCTGAAATGTATGGATTGAAATGCATTTTCAGGTACTGGCCAACCGATGAGATAAGCACAAACCAACTGTGAATGCAATGGCTTTCCGTCAAAATACTCTTGAAGCAGACGTATGGCATGAATAGTTCCCTGACTGTGCGATGCGATAATAATCGGTCTACCTTTGTTCTCATATTTCATGTAGTACTCAAAAGCTGCTTTTATATCCTGATAGGCAATATCAAAGGCCTTTTGTGCCGATTTGCTATTGGGAACAAAGAATGCTTTGATGCTTGCTTGACGATAGCGTGGGGCATAAATGCGACAACTGCCATTGAAAACGGTGGCCTGATTGAGTAAAACACGGTTGTCTGTACGTCCATTGATGTATGCGTCTGATAAATCTGCATTCCATGATAAATGACGTATTGCTGCGAAAATTTCCCTGCGATTCGGCTCTTCGTCATGAGCATTCTCACTGTCTGCAGATCCAACATAAGTCGTTGGATGAATGAAAAACACATCTGCTGAATCTGATCTGGTCTCATCTTTCAGAAAATCTGGAATACTGTCTGACATATCCTTTTTGTAAGGTGATGCCGCCCAATAGAACAGGTTGCTATAATCAGGCTTGTCTCCCAATTTGGGCATCACTCCCTCTTTATGATGAGATAATAACTCTTTTTCCTGTTGAGCAAACGTCGGTAATGCCCACGTAAACAGTAAATAAGACATTATAGCCAAAGTAAACTTATTCATATCCTAATTCTCCAAAATAGTTGTTACTTTCCTGAGGAGCCACATTATCTGTCCTAAAATCATATTTGATTTCATACGAACTCTCTGAGCCGAATTCATTAAATTTAATGACAAAAGTTATCACGCGACCCTCTTCTTGTGCATAAGGCCTAAGGTCGAAACATGCTGTTCCAAGGCGCGCTACATTTTGCGGGTCACCAAACGCATTATGACGAAACTCAAGATATATCTTACCGTCATCGGGATATGTTTCTATAGTGTTCTTTACAACATTTACCGTATGGGTAACTGTTCCTCCGTAATTAAACCCAAAATTGACGTTTAAGTATCCACCTGCGCACCAAACGTGATACAGATGGATGGGATCGCTGCCTATTTCTTCTTCATTATCGGTTGTTAATTCAACAATATTTTTCGTTAGAATGTTTTCAACGCCATACAAGTTCGCTTTGTAAACACCCGTTTCTTCATTTTTGTCCAATAGGGTGTATTTGATAAAAGCCCGTTGGTATTCTTGTTGTACGTTGTATCCTGTATAATTTGAAACTACCGTAAGATTACGTCCTCCGTCTGTTTGCAGCGTAAAGTCATTATTTGCACTCGGAATAATGGTGGCTCTTTCCACCCAATGTTCATTCGTACATACATATTTAGAATCTTCGTCACACGAAGTAACTATAAGAGCTGCTCCCATAGCGAGGCAACCTATTAGTGTAAAGCATCTTATTTTTCTCATTTTGTTTTTAATTTTAATTATTCTTATCATGGTATAGTTTGATTATTTTATAAATCATCATGATTATTTCCTGATAACAACTATTTTGCTCACTGTTGGGGAAGGTGACCTGTTTACAATGACAGTTGCTTTGACCGGTGGTGGAGGTGGAGGTATCACTACCCGTGTGGTTACAGTCTTTGGGATGACAACAGGTTGGGGAGATACATAGACTACAGGCCGTCTAACAATGACAGTTTTTGAATATGGCCTTTGTACGATAACTGTTTTTCTTTGTGAAGCGCAAGAAATGGTTATGATTGACAGTGCGCAAAGGATGAATGTTTTTTTGATGTACTTCATTTTTATAGCTTTTAATTGTTATGATTTCGACAGCAAATTTGGAAGGTTTTGGAAATTATAGCAAGTGGGAATCTTGCGAAAGGAACAAATTTGGCACTGAAAGGTACATTCTGGTAGTTAAAGAATAAACAGCGTTCCTGCTGTATCTTTGCTGCTAAATTTTAGAAGTATAAAGAATGATAGAATTTCTTGTTAGTTATAGTCTGGCTCTTCCGGGACAAAGCCGGATCGATTGTAATCTTGTAAGAGGTTTCCTGCTTTTAAGCGAACAGGAAACCTTTTAACTACGCTATTTGTCGGCGTAAAGTCCAACGGTGTTGCCTTCACTGTCCGAGAATATGGCGAAGTATCCCATGTCATCCGCTTCGATCTTTGTCTTGGGACGTATGGTTTTGCCTCCGTTTGCATTGATGTGATTGAGGGCTGTCTCAATGCTTTCAACGTTGAGACTGACTAACACCCCGTCTTTTGACGGATGGAAATCGGGTGCCCATGAGATGGCTACATTCGGTCCGGAAGAAAAATCAGAGAAGAAAGCCATTTTCTCGTTTTCGCAGCTATCGCAAACTGTTAGTTTGATACCCAATACCGTTTCGTAGAACCGAACTGAGCGCACAAAGTCTGTTGCCGGAATCTCAATAAGTTTAACTAAATACTTCATCATTTTTACTTTTATTGTTTTGTGTCTTATTGACAATACAAAGGTAGAATGGCGAAGATCCATAAACTTGGAAAAAAGAGACTTAATAGGAGAAATAATCAGAAAATGGGGCGCAGACAGCTATATATTGAGTGGGAGTATATCCCGAAAAGAGTTTAAATTCATTGGTCATATGTGCCTGGTCATAGTATCCGCATTCGTATGCAAGCGTGGTAAAATTCATTGTCGGATTGTTTTGGAGAGTATAAAGCGCTTTATGAAACCGGACAATCCGCATAAACTCTTTAGGAGTTGTACCTACGTGCTCGCTGAAAATTCGCTGAAATTGTTTTTTACTCAGCGCCACTGTTTCTGCGAGATGGGAAACGGAAAGCTCTCCGTTGGAGAGATTAATGGCATTTACTGCTGCCACCATTCGCTTGTAGTTATATTCTTTAAACGGATTGAGACGACTGATTAAAAAGGATTCAATGAGTCGTATGCAACTGTTATCGTCGACAGTATTGAGAATTTGATCTTCCAATTCTTTCAGAGAACCGATGTTTAAGTCGTCTGCCGAAACGATTAGGTTTGATAGTGCGTAGATTGGCAACTCAATGAAAGCCTTTGCCCCAAACGGATGAAAAACGATAGCAATCATATTGACCGTTCCTGTTGGCTTTAGATCGGCAAATGAAAGGGATTGTCCGGAAAGTGAAGTTACCGGAATGATCTGTCCGTCACGCTTCATGGGGCAACCCCGGTGAAACAGTAATTCAATGTTTCCGCTTGGAATTACCCTCTGTGAGTTGATGACATCGTCACTTTCTAATAACCAATAGTGCTTGACATAGGGTGAAAGCACTGTAGAGGGTTGTATGATATTGAAGCGTTCCATTGGATGCAAAGTTAATCCTTTTCATTACAATGCTTTTGGAAAAAAGAGACATTTATAACAAATACTCATTAATGGAAAGGACACTTTACTTGCATTTGTAAGCTATGCTCTTCGCGAAGCATGCTTAGCTACACAAGTGACTCATTGTTGTAATCTTTGTAGAGATGAATTATTCGGACTCTCTCTGCTGAGAAAAATATGGATTATCAAAGCGTTGCAGTTAAGAGCTTACCTTAAAACTGGAATCCTGCATTTAGGTAAACCCCTACATTCTTATATAAATTGGAATAGTTTACCTGTAGCGCTATTGGCCCGATGATGAAATCGTATGATGCACGAAGGGCATATCCCCATAAATCATCTCCGTTATAGAGTGAACTGAATTTATGTGCTTCCTTGCCATATTCTCCTAGTGCTGTGATGTATAACTTTTTCTTTATTCGGTAACGAAGGGCAAGTTTGGTAGCCAGAAACTGATTATCAAGTAGGTGGAGGTTGTTGACCGTCTCCCATGCTATTTGTTGAGATAAATAGTTGTTATCAAAAGTTCCGCCTACATAGTTACGGTATATGTAGGGGATATTGCTTCCCATAAGAAACCGGCCTTTCACTGCGGGAATCATGCAGAGGGTGGGAGAGAGCCGTAAGGCTGTTTCTGCATGTACCAATATGCTTCCGATTGGACCATTGCCATCATAAGATGCACCATTATCAGTATGAAGGATACCTTCCAAATGAACTTTTCCCCCGCGTTCAGGGAAATATTTACGGTCATAAGTGTCTAGAAGGAAGTTTGCATAATAATTTATGAAATGGTCCGGACTGATTTTTTCCTGTTGATCTCCGAAATATCCATGATAGTTAAAGAAAGCATAGCGTGCACCTAGTTGCATTCGGAAACTGCCTATCGACTGCGTGTAATAGAGTGACAGTTCTTGCGAAAGGAAGTCTGGAATATCTAATTTTTTGCTGTATGAATAAGCGTCAAAGTTGTTATAACGCATCAAGTAAGTACAACCCACCCCCGGTTCATACAGTCCACCATAGGTATAGTCCACCCGCAAATAAGGATTTTGGGCTATGCGTGCGGTCAAGGCATAATGATGTCCTTTGGATAGTGCCTGACGATTAGAAACATTTAAAAGAACACTAAAAACGTCCTCGCTATCGAATCGTCCACCAATATTAATGCGCTTGTCATTCTTTTCCTCCAACGTGAAAATAAGATCGTATGGAGTGGAATTGGTCAATTGATATTCTACTTTTGAAAAGATGCTCAGACCTTGTAAGGTAGAAAGGCTCTGGTCTATGTCAGTCAGATGGATATTGGCGTTTTCTTTTAGATGAATTTTCCGGCGTATCCATTCTTCTTCCTCTTTATTTATTCCTTTAAATATAATGTGCTTTATAGAAAAACTATCTGTCCTTATAATTTTGGCTTTTTCAGAACGGTATTGTTGAGCAGATGGCTCCTTTCCATTGTAGATGGTGTGACGCAGAGCAATCAGGTTATTCCATTCTTTTCGAGCTGCATTTTCGCCGCGGATCAGCATGGTATCAATAGCTGCCGGCTGGAAACTGGTGGCATTATATTCTTTCAACTCCGGGTGAATATACAGATCGGCGGCATGGCGGTTTACTTTATATTTCTCTCGTCCCATGATGCTGATTATTTGGTCGAGTACGGCAGGTATGGAAGTTAATTCATCTTTATTTTTCCAGCCGTTGCTCAAGTCTATTCCGATAACGATATCAGCACCCATTTTCCGAGCTATATCAACCGGGAAGTTATTGAGTACACCACCATCTATCAGCATCATATCGTTCCATTCCACCGGGACAAATGCACCGGGTATGGACATGCTTGCACGCATTGCCATTGGCAACGATCCCGAGGATAAGACAACTTCCTTTCCACTGAGGATGTCAACGGTGACGCAAGAAAAGGGTATAGGTAGCTTTTTGAATGAATCCATTTGGTGATATCCTACGGTCAGGCGTGAGAAGAGGTTGACAACATTTTGTCCTACGACGTAGCCTGTGGGGAATGTTGCTTTTTTCTTAAAAGAAAAAGGTATGCTTAATACATAGGTATCTTTTTCTTCTTTGGAGAGGAAGTTTTTATCCTTTCGTTTCACTTGATCGCTAAGCAGAAATAGCCAGTCCTGCCCTTGAAAGAGGCTGTCCAGATCGTGTGCATCGTAGCCTATGGAATAGAGTCCACCGACGATTGCTCCGATACTTGTTCCCACGACGTAGTCTATTGGTATATTTGCTTCTTCCAACACTTTTATGGCTCCTACTTCCGCAGCACCTTTTGCACCTCCCCCGCCAAGGACTAATGCTACTTTCTTACGATCCTGTGCGTGGTTACAGAGGCTTATAAGTAGAAAAAGGATGAAGACAAATAGATGTTTGGGCATTTTGTTTTTTTTGCAAATTAAAGAAATTTACTTCAGATAAAAAAGGTGGAATTTGTGGTAATTTTGGATGATATAGCCGATTTATCGACTAATTGGGCCTTGTATACTCCATGACGACGGGGATTGTAGAGGTTGCAAGATTGTAGATTGATAATTTGGCGAATCCAAAAAGTATTTATACTTTTGCACTTCGTAATCCGGCAGCTTAGTAGAGCTGCTTTTTTAATGGGATTTATTTCAAGGAGAGATGCTCGAGTGGTTGAAGAGGCACGCCTGGAAAGCGTGTATACTCCTAAAGGGTATCCGGGGTTCGAATCCCCGTCTCTCCGCAGACAAGCGTGATATTTGCTTTACGAATTAAGCATCCGGGGGAGGCTCACTAGTCTTTTCCGGGTGCTTTTTGTTTAGTCAAGTTTTTAATATCCAATATTTTGGGAAATGCTGGCACAGCGTCGCTTTAATCATAAGGCTTTTACTTTCCAGACAGGGTGATAAATCAGGTATTATTCCTATTCATTTAATTTATATTTAATGTTTATAATACTTAAACGTCTCGTCTTTTATTTGCAATATTGAACGATAGTTCATAACTTTACGTAATTGATAGTCTTTATCAATGAAAACAGTGAGTTTATTTATTAGAAAAACTGATTAAACGTAATATCTTAAGATAGTTGTTATGGCCAGACCACAAAAAATAAGAAAAGTGCTGCAAGCTCCGTCTATATCGGGCTTCAAACCGTATGGCGGTGCGTCTTCCGCTAAAAGAGAAGCGGTGTTTTTGCTTTGCGAAGAGTATGAAGCGTTACGTTTAAACGATTATGAGAAGCATAATCAATGCGAATCTGCTGCTATAATGCAGGTATCTCGTCCTACTTTTACCCGTATTTATATGTCAGCGAGGGAAAAAATAGCAACGGCTTTTGTGGAAGGACGAAAAATCATTATTGAAGGAGGCAAGGTGGAGTATGATCAGGATTGGTATTCTTGTGCGGTTTGTGGATGCTTCTTTAATAGAGTAGGCGAGAATGAGGTTACTGAATGTACCTTGTGTGGTAGTCACGACGTTACAGCTTATCTTCCTTCGGCTACCAATGGTGTCTTGGGCATTGAAACAGGTTGTAATCGCGGAAGAAGGAGAGGTCGGAATAATTGTAGAAGATAATCCTTCTTTAAGAGACCACTTGTAAAGAGAGGTTAGGACTGAAGGGGGATGGAAAGGATCCCTGATTAAGTTTAAAGGCAGCTTCTCATCCCAATGGACTTTAAATAGGTTTGTAGATTTAATATTAGAATATGAAATAATCGTTTTATTAACTAGATAAAAAACAAGATGAAAAAGAAAATTGCAGTTCCTTTGGAAAAAGGTGTTTTATGCGGACATTTTGGTCATTGTGAATCGTTTGCCATGATAGATGTGGAAAATGATAAAATCGTTGCTGAAAAAGAAATAGTGCCACCTGCACATGAACCCGGACTGTACCCCAAGTGGATAAAAGAACAGGGGGCTACTGATGTGATTTGCGGAGGCATTGGCGAAAAAGCAAAGCAGTTGTTTGCCGGACAAGGTGTGGAACTTCATATTGGTGTTCCCGTTAAGCCTGCTAAAGAGCTGGTTATGGATTTTATAGCGCAGACTTTGCAGACGGGAACAAATTCTTGTAATCATAAATAGTTGCTATTTGCCGGGATCATTCTTCGGAGGCTTTAATTGCAAGTCGCTTATGTATAAAATAACAACTCTTGTGGAAAATTGCGTTTATGGACGTCAACTCCAATCGGAACACGGGCTTTCGCTTTTCATAGAGACGCCTGCCCATAAACTCCTTTTTGATACGGGCGCTTCTGACTTATTTATTCGTAATGCCCGGTTCTTGAACATCAACCTGGAAGAGGTGGACTATCTCATTTTATCTCATGGACATAGTGACCATACCGGTGGTTTGCGTTCTTTTCTAAAGCTGAATGCAAAAGCTACCGTTATATGCAAGCATGAGATTCTCTATCCTAAATTTAAGGGGGAACGGGAGAATGGCATAACGAATGCCCGGGATTTGGATTTGTCCCGCTTTAATTTTATAGACAAGACAACAGAGATTGTGCCTAATGTGTTTGCTGTTCCCTTGATTGAGATTTCTAATGCAGAAGATACTCACTTTGATCATTTTCTGGTTTGTCGCAATGAAGGAATGCTTTTGGACACGTTTGAGGATGAATTGGTGCTGGTGCTAACAGATGCCCGGGGAATTTCCGTGATAAGTGCATGCTCTCATCGTGGCATCACGAATATCATGCGTACGGTGCGGAAAAGTTTTCTTTATCTTCCCTGTCAGTTGTTGCTGGGAGGTTTTCACATTCACAATGCCGGTCAGCAGAAATTTGAGATCATTGCAGACTATTTGCAAAAAGATGCTCCGTGTCAGATCGGGGTATGCCATTGCACCGGGGTAGACCAATATGCTTTCTTCCAACAAAGATTTGGGAATAGTGTCTTTTATAATTATACAGGCAGGGTTATTCAATTGAATGACCCTGCCTCTTAGTTCGGTTTAGTGTTTTTAATCCCTTGCAGAATAAATAGGATTGCTCGGAAAATGCCCAAATGAGGGGACAGACTTTTTAGAGTAGCCTCTTTTAGGAAGGGGTGTCAAAAGCTCTGATTCTATGAAAATATCTCCGTTAAGATATCTTGTAGCAAGAGTATTTCGTTGTTTTTAACGTCTCTGACTCTCTCTCATATAATTAGAAGGAGAGTTGTGACGAGCTCACTTGTAGATGGTTCTTAATTTCATTCTTGCTCTGATTGGTCGTTGTTTGGAAATCAATGGTTATGATGCGTTCGCCATCATAGATGGTATTGACGTGTACTTTCAATCCTTTTTTCCCTTTTGTCTGGTTGGCTATATTGTCCAGTTTAAATGAAACGACTCCCCATCCAAGTTCTTGTTTCATATCATTATATGCATTATGGCGAAATCCCAGATCAACATAGTTTTCGTCGCTAGTTGATGTTCCTGACGTTTCGTTAGTTACAAGGTTTAGCATATGTTTTTTGTCGGCGTTCGGACTGTAGTATAATTGATACTGTATATTTAGGCATCCTCCGGCAATCCATATGTCTGTGGCATTGATGGGATCGTTTCCTATGCTGTCAGCTGTTGCTTCCGTCAGTGGGATGATGTTTTTTGTCAGGATGTTCTCTATTCTGTATATTTGGGCGTTGTAGTCGTACCCGGTTACACTTTTGCTCAACAGCTGGAAGTGGATGAATACCCGCTGCCCATCTACTAGTGAATAGTTGTGGACATAAGTTGTATCTCCGGGATACATCTTACCTCCTTCATCCAGATTAAAATAATAATTTTTGCCTTCAATAATCTTCAACGTGCCAATAGTGAGCGAAGTATTATTGTAATCATTGTCGTTCCAGTCGTTTAGACAAGATTGGATGACTGGCATTGCTAGTGCCATCAGTAAACATGTTATTAAGGTGAATCTTAGCTTTTTCATTAGTTGAGGTTTTTTATTTAGTTGTTTTATTTAAAAACGTTCTGTCAGCGATAGGTTGCTGTTTCATCATTTTTGCCCAGGCTTTTGTTCCTTTAGCCGAAAATGAACATTTAATACACCATCTTTGGTATAGCTCTTTATTCAGTTTTCCACTTCCTTTCTTTTTTTAGTGCAATTCGTTTTCTACTAATGTGGCAAAGCTTCTTTGGGCTTTACGTACTTAAAATCCAGCGAGTGGTAATTTACTGCACAATAGATTGTTAAATAACTCAAAGAGTTAAAGCTTGTTTCTTTTATGCAGTATTTTTATCTTTGTTGCATTTAGGGAGTAAACACGTGTTGAGAAAGAGAATGGAAGAGCAGGATTTGGCGGAACGGTGCGGGCAAGGGGATAACCTTGCCCGGAAGGAATTGTATGAACGCTATGCCGGCCGTATGTTGACGGTGTGTCTCCGTTATGCTGGTAATCGTGAAACTGCTGAAGATTTGATGCACGATGGCTTCCTAAAGATTTTTTATTCCTTTGATAAATTCACGTGGCGGGGAGATGGTTCTTTGAGGGCATGGATGGAGCGTATAATGGTAAATACGGTGTTACAATATTTGCGAAAGAATGATGTGATGAATCAATTGGTTGAAGTGAGTGACTTTCCCGATATGTACGATGAACCCGATTCCTCAATGGTAGATGTCATACCGGAGAGTGTCTTGCTGCAGTTTGTTAGAGAACTACCCACAGGGTATCGTACCGTGTTTAACTTATATATTTTTGAAGGAAAGTCCCATAAAGAAATAGCTCAGGTTTTGGGCATTAATGAGAAATCATCAGCGTCGCAGTTAGTGCGGGCTAAAGCTGCGTTAGCGGCAAAAGTAAAAGCATGGGTGAAAGAAAATGCTTAAAGGAAAGATTGGAAGATGAAAGATGAATTATGGATAAAGAGGTTTAAGGAGCGGTTGGATGATTATTCCGAACCGGTATCCGGTAAAGGATGGGAGCAGCTGGAAAGGAAGCTGTCTGCTTCTCCTCCTCGGAAGTTCAGCATTTCCCGGCGGATCGCATTCCGGCGTTGGGCTGTGGCGGCTGCCGCAGTATTTATCGTTGCCGTTTCATCGGTTACTTTGTGGTTCTTACAAAGCCCTGTGGCAGATGAAGTGAAGCATGCTGCAAAACCAGCATTGGCTGTCTTGCCGGATGCTTTGCCCGATAAGACGAAGGCTGATGTACAGACGGGAAAATCTGTTCCGGTTCAAAAACAACCGGGGGATAGGACGTCTCCTCCCCGGTCGCTTATTGCCCGGAACATGGAGGCTAATGATGAACAGGTCGTTGAAAAAGAAAAGATACAGTTGCCGGAGAATAGCTTGAACGATCAGAATAGCGCGACAGAGAAAGCGGCGCAGGTAAACCAGAATGTTACTGAACATAAAGAAGGCCAGGCTCAACAGTCCGTTGCAGAGTCTAAAACGTCGCCGACAACGTCGTCGGAACGCCAAAAAGAAAGACGGGCAACTTATCGTCCTTCCGGTAAGGATAAACTCCAGTTACCGTTAGGAGAAAAAGCTGCATCCCAAAAAGAAGGTTGGTCTTTTGGCGTTTCCATGGCGAATGCCGGAGCTCTTGCATCAACTGGCAATGCAAATAGCAATGATTATGCCATGGATGATCCTAGTTCGTGGTTAGGAAGCAATTTGAGTCTCGTGGATATGTCTCATGGGGCGGTAACCATACCGGAAGGCGAACAGGTGTTTTTTAGAAATGGAATACCTTATTTGCATGCAACCGGTGGTGTAGCCGAGATTAATCATAAACAGCCGGTTAGTTTTGGAATTTCCGTCAGAAAAGGACTATATGGAAACTTCTCTGTTGAAACCGGTCTTACCTACACTTTATTAGCGTCTGAAATTCGGTATAATAGAAGTTCTGATTTGGTTAAACAGAACTTGCATTACGTAGGAATACCACTGCGATTTAATTGGAGTTTCCTCGATAAAAGCAATTTCCTATTGTATTTGTCTACCGGTGCTATGGTGGAAAAATGTGTTTATGGAGAGATTGGCTCTTACAAGGAAACGGTGGGACCGCTTCAGCTCTCGTTATTGGGTGCTTTTGGTATGCAATATAAATTGAGCCGTAGAGTGGGATTGTATGTTGAGCCCGGAGTGTCTTACTTCTTTGATGATGGTTCTTCTGTTGAAACCATTCGGAAAAAAAATCCATTTGATTTTACTCTGCAAGCAGGTATCCGGTTCAGTTATTAAACCCTTGATTCGTTAGGCTCTATGCGATTTAATCGCGTCGATTTAGAATATTGCTTAGAGAGAGAAGAGGCGGGCAAAAGTTTCAAAGCTGCAACATGCAGGGCTTTTGATTTCCCCCCTCTTTATTTAGTTTACCACTACCGTCTGAAAATATTCATTAAATAATTTTTGAGCCTGTTCCAGCTGTTCAGGGGTGTTCTCTTTCACTTCTTTGAGTTTATATTCCCATCCCATTGCTTCGTACTTGTGTACACCCAAACGGTGGTATGGCAGAATTTCCACCCGTTGAATGCTTTTGTAGCTGTCAAAATGCTCACCCAGTCCACGGATGTCTTCCTCGGAATCGCTGTATCCCGGTACTAAAACATATCGTAACCAAAACGGATGCTGGTGTTCTTCCAGCCATTTGGCCGTCTGCAAAGTCTGTTCGTTGCTCTTTCCCGTGAGGTTGAAATGCCGTTCGGGATTAAACTCCTTGACGTCCAGCAAGACCAGATCGGTGAGTCCCAAAAGTTTTTCCACCTGATCGTTCCAGATCCCTCCGTTGGAGTCGAGGCAGATATGGATGTCGTTTGCTTTCAGCTCTTCAAACAACGGTAGTAAAGCTGCTGCTTGTAACGTCGGTTCGCCACCCGAAAAGGTGATTCCCCCTTTTTTACTGAAGAAAGGTTTCTGGCTTACCGCCATCTTTAGAATCTCTTCCGGTGGGGTGGGAGTGCCTCCGTTTAATGCAATGGTATCGGGATTAGCACAATATAGGCACCGAAACCGGCAGCCTTGCAAGAAGACTACCAGTCTCAGTCCCGGGCCGTCGAACGTACCCATGCTTTCGTATGAATGAACGTTGATCATGCCGGATTTGTATTACATGTGTTCGTGGAAACTGCGGCTGATCACTTCCAACTGATGCTCACGGCTTAGTTTGATGAAGTTCACGGCATAACCAGATACGCGAATAGTCAATTGTGGATACTTCTCGGGATGTTCCATCGCATCTTCCAGCATCTCACGATTCAGTACATTTACATTCAGGTGATGTGCACCTTTGGTGAAATAACCATCCATCATAGTGACCAGGTTTTCCACACGTTCTTCTGCGGTTGGTCCCAATGATTTCGGAACAATAGAGAAGGTATTGCTGATACCATCCTGTGAGTCGCGGTAACGCAATTTAGCCACCGAGCTAAGTGAAGCAATCGCACCGTTCTTGTCGCGTCCATGCATCGGGTTTGCGCCCGGAGCAAAAGGAACACCTTTGGCACGACCGTCAGGAGTAGCTCCTGTTTTCTTACCATACATCACATTTGAAGTAATGGTGAGCAATGACAACGTAGGACGGGCATTCTTGTAAATCGGCAATTTCTTCAATTCTTCATTGAAATAGTACACCAAGTCTACACCCAAATGATCTACACGGTCGTCATTGTTACCGTAGTAAGGGAAGTTGCCTTCAATGTCGAAGCCTTCCGTCAGTCCGATGTCGTTGCGACGGGCGGTTACTTTGGCATATTTGATGGCTGACAGGGAGTCAATGGCAATAGACAGTCCGGCAACACCGTATGCTAGATTGATGCGTGGATTAGTATCGACGAAGGCCATTTGAGCTTTTTCGTAATAATACTTATCGTGCATATAGTGGATGATGTTCATAGCCTCGTTGTATACGCGGGCAATTTCTGTCAACACCTTCTTATAGTTGCTCATCACTTCTTCAAAGTTCAGGGTATCATGGGTCAAAACCGGAATATCCTTCACCATGACCGTACCCGTGTTTTCACAACGTCCGCCGTTGATAGCTAGCAATAAGGCTTTGGCCAGATTGGCACGCGCACCGAAGAACTGAATCTGCTTTCCGATAGCCTGATAAGACACGCAGCATGCAATGCCATAATCATCACAATTGCGTACTTCACGCATCAGGTTATCATTTTCGTATTGAATGGAACTGGTATCTACTGAAACCTGTGCACAGAAAGCTTTGAAGCCTTCGGGAAGTTCCGGACTCCAAAGAATGGTCAGGTTTGGTTCGGGAGAAGGACCGAGGTTATACAGTGTTTGCAGAAAACGGAATGAAGTCTTAGTCACCTTCACACGTCCGTCATTGAAACGACCGCCAAGAGCTTCCGTTACCCAAGTGGGGTCACCGGCAAAAATATCATTGTACGATTGCATCCGTAAGTGGCGCACCATACGTAGTTTAATGACGAACTGGTCGATTAACTCCTGTGCAAAGCTCTCGTCAATGTTGCCCTGTGCCAATTCATATTCTAAATAAATATCGAGGAAAGAAGACACATTACCAAGAGACATGGCAGCGCCGTCTTGTTCCTTAACAGCAGCCAGATAAGCCATATATACCCATTGCACTGCTTCTTGAGCCGATGTTGCGGGGCGACTGAGATCCAGTCCGTAATATTCGCCCATCACTTTGATTTCTTTCAAAGCCTTAATCTGGTCGGCTACTTCTTCGCGTAAACGAATGCGATCCTCTGTCATCGGACCGTTCAGATGATGCAGATCATCCTGTTTAGCCTCAAGCAGGCGATCAATGCCATAAAGGGCCAATCGGCGATAATCACCAATGACACGCCCACGGGCATAGTTGTCAGGAAGTCCGGTAAGGAATCCCAGAGAGCGGAAAGAGCGAATCTCCTCCGTATATACATCAAACACCCCGTCATTGTGTGTTTTACGGTAATGCGTAAAGATGTCTTTTACCTTTTCGTCTACCTCAACACCATTTTCGTGGCATGCTTTAGCTACGACGTTGATGCCACCAAAAGGCTTGATGGCCCGTTTTAGCAGTTCGTCAGTCTGAAGGCCGACGATCAGTTCATTTTCCCGATCAATATATCCGGCTTTATGTGAAGTAATTGTAGATACTGTGCAATTATCAAGCGAACGTACGCCATTATTGGCTCTTTCTTCTTCGAGTGCTTTTAAACAAAGATTCCAAATGTGTTTAGTCCGTTCGGTAGGTCCTGCCAGAAAAAATGAATCGCCCAAATACGGCGTGATGTTTTTACTCACGAAATCACTGACATTGATTTCTTTGCTCCAAAGCCCGTCAATAAAGGTTTTGTTCAATTCCATAATATTAATTTGTTAAGTGGGTAATGTTAGTTATCCTTTAGAGTGTGCAAAATTACTATCTTTTTTTCATATACATCTAATCTTTAGGCCTGTTTTTATGTTGGACAACATAAAATAGCTATCAATAGGTATCTGCAATTTTATGACCTTCTTTCTATTTTTTACTAAAATGTTTGTGTAATCAAAAAACTGTTGTACCTTTGCACCGCTTCAAACGAGAAGCCTTTGATATATACGACTGGAGAGGTGGCAGAGTGGTCGATTGCGGCGGTCTTGAAAACCGTTGTACCGAAAGGTACCCGGGGTTCGAATCCCTGTCTCTCCGCTGAAAAGCTGGAATCAGCAATTGTAAAACAAATGCCCAATTTTACACCTGAGAGTATAAAGTTGGGCGTTTTGTATTATGTAAGATTCCCTATAAATAGGTTATCAAAGTTATGCAGTATTTTTATTAAACTTGTATTTTATAGATGAATCATTAAAATTTTTGTTTATGAAAACAAAAACTTTGTTAGGAATACTACTTCTTTATCTATTTGTGATAGGGGTAATACCTACCACTGCTCAAGAAAAAGAGTATTTTACGACTAGTAAGTGCAAACAAAGAATAGAATCTATGCAGAGACCGTTTATGATGTCATTTTCTTTAGGCTCTAATTTTAATACCGGAGGAAATGATTATTCAGAATGGTTTGGCTCACGAGCGGATGTAGCTACCCAATTTAACATGCGGATGAATGTTGCGTTTGCACGTAATTGGTTTGCTTATTTTGATTTAGGGCTTTCTTTCTATAAAATACAAACCGATGATTTAGTTCAGAATATCGGTAACTCTCTTCTCGATGAGTTGTTTCCTGGTTTAAGCAAAATAAAACCTTCTGTAGCACTTGGAGTATCTTATATTGTGGAAAAGAACAGGTGGCAATTGATGCCAAGGGCTGGAATAGGGTGGCTGTCGGCTGGTTCTTCTGATAAGTCGAAAACAATTGATGGGAAAACGACTCGTTTGGAAATAGACAGAACACCCATGTTTTTCAATGCAGGAACATCTATAGGTTATCGTACATCAAATAAATGCAGTGTCATTCTTGATGTAAGCTATCGCTGTCCGATGCAATCATGTAAAGCAATTCATACAACAACGTTGCCAGACACGCCTCCAGTCATAGTTACTAGAAAATCTCATTCATGGGCGAATGATTTAAGCGTTTCGATTGGTATTCAGCTCCAAATGGATCTGAAAAAGAATAAATAAAAACTTGGAAAGAGACAATATTTTAACTTATCATCGATACCGCAGAAAATAAGAATGCCAACTCTTGCAAATATAGTTGTTTATATCGTTGATACTTCGTGTATTCTAAATCTAGTCTCTATTTATAAAACGGATTTTGTTAGTTCTGTTTATTCAATTCTTTAAATAAATAGTTAATTACTCTTTTAACAGCTTCAGTTGCATAACCTTTGTTTCGAAATCTTTCCAATAAAGTTTTCGACATCATCAATTGTTTTGGGAATCCATCCTAGATATTTATTAGTCTCGATATCGGAACGACAATTAAATATTTCGTTTTTATCTGTAAGGGTTATCGGTCTAATTATTAGATGTGTTGTTTCTAATTTCATTTCCCTTTATTTTCAATGGATTTGGCGTGAGGCCTTACAGCTTGTTTTACTCCCTATCATTCTTCTTATGCTCTTTCTTTTTTAATGGTTAATGCTATTATTTTATCTTATAGATGATAAAAATCGGATTTTCATTCACGTTACTTTTTTGTAGTTCCTGTGGTATGGTAATTTTTGTTTGTTCTTTAAACTTCTCCATCTCGTAAGGGGTAACAACCTGTACCAGATTACTTCCTAAAATGCGTCCCCATATCGGGAACTGGTTATAGCCCTTACTACCAACCATGCCCAATTGCATATTGATATCAGCCAAGTTGTAAGCACTTGTCTCGGGAACATCACACTGTTCTACAACCGTCTCTCCACTTTGTTTGTCCACCGAAGCCACATAATATTTTTCATTCAGCAACATGCGTAAATAAAAGCGACGAGATGTTTCAAAAATATCGTTTACGAAGATATCACCGTTGGCAGGAAACTTCTTAATATCTTGAATATTGAGCCCACGAATTACCTCTTCATCCGAATTCTTTAAGCTGACCACTAAAGCAGGCTTTATGGTGTCTGCTGACAAGCGGAAGATGGTATCGTTGCTAGCCATCTTAAACAAGACCGATTGCTTTTCATCCGAGGGTGACCCCATTATACCAAACGTAAAGCCCGAATTTTCTCGGGGCACTAATGGCGAATAGAAGTTGTTCTTGGTAATTATCGCCTTGCCATCTTCTTGAAATATACCAATACCAAAACTCCCCCCCTGGAAGGACATAAGGGGCATAGCGATGGCGCCGATGCGTTTGTTACCGAGGTGATGAGCATAGATGATTGGTGAATTTATAGGGAAATCTTTCACAAATGTACCGTCCAATGTGTATACGCCAACTTTATTTCCAATGACATAGAACCGGTTATCAGCCTCATTAGCTTGTATAAAACCTATCATCCCATTAAATTCGTTGGGCCCTTGACCTTGTTGAAGGAATGTGCGCAGGAAGTGTCCTTTACGGTCGAACATTACGATACGGGATTCTTTGCCCACCAATACATAAATATATTTGCTTGTGATGGCAAAATCTACTACGCCGTCTATTAATGAAGCATCGTCAGAAGTTATTTCTAAGGGGATATATTCAGCGGACTCTATCTCATCAGCAATAGGCAAGGTTGTTGGAGAATTAAGTGCTTTACGAACAGAAGCCGTTAGTAGACCCGTTTGGTTGACTTGATTTGAATGACAAGATGCCAAGACAAATGCCATAGCGGAAACAATGAAAAATGACTTTGCTTTCATAATGTATTAATATTATACAGGGTTAACTTAAGCTATTATTTAAAATACCGCATTTATTAATTAATAAACGCTAAATGAATTGTTATTATTTACTGGAGTAAATTTATAAGAATTTTATTATTTACCAAAACTATTGGCCAAATATCTCTCCATGCATCAAGAAAAGATGTAAAGCTAAAGACCTGTCTTATTTTGCTCTGTATTCTTTTGAAAGAAATAATGCAGAGCAAATCTTAAAAAAGGGACGTTCAGACAGGTTAACTCTTCGTTTTCTTTAACGAAAAGGTAGGTAGAAACCGATGGGCAGAAGTTCGTTTAGGTTTTAGTTATGATGTAAATGCATCTTTAAGTGCTTACCTGTTAATGATACTTTATCTATGACAATCTCTGCTATGCGGCAGTTGCAGGCATTACATTTATGGTATCCTCAAAGGCTCTTTTGTTTTTGTTACTTTGTTGTTTTACTCTTTATTTGATTTAACCGTTGTGATATATTTCCGCTAACCTCTATTGCTTCTATGCCTAGATCTCTAATCAAGTCATACAGAATCTCGTTTACTTCTTGTCGAAGTTCGGGCAGCTCTGAACACGGAATTCTATCAGGTTCTTCAATCGGAACGAATATGAATAGGTCAATCTCGGACAGCACGTCTTCAACTTTTTGATAGAAAGCTTGAATATCTTCCGATTTGCTAACTGCTTGAATATATGCCAACAAGTCAACAAAACAACGGTCGAAAACCGCATTGTCTCCACTTGCTGATATTTGTCTTATTGAATACTCGAACTGTTCGATATAATCATCAATTGTTGGCGTTTCGGGAAATAGATAGCCTCGTTCTTCCAATTCATAGTAAGGTTCGGAGTAAAACTCATAATCAGAAAGCAATTTTTGCAATTCTTCAACTATGGTGGTTTTTCCGACACAGTGTGCCCCTATTACTGCTATTCTCATTTTTTACTTGCAAAAATAAGCAATTTGACTGGAGTAGTTAATATAAGAAGCCTATATCTTTATATTGATTCATTTGAAAGTGTTCCTTTAAATTATTTGAAATCATTTATTAAATGGTTGAGCATTCACATTCCGGATTGTATATTTCTGGTAAATTTAGAAAGTGTGTCTAAAACCTTTTCACAAAGGTCATTCCAACGGTTTTGTCGTAGTAAGTAGGAGCTACGCTAAAAGTCCAATGCTTCTTCTTTAATATATTATCGTAGATCATGTAAGAAAAGAGTGTGGAGGCCATTCCGAATCCCGCTCCGGCTACCACGTCCGTAAACCAGTGCCTGTTGTTGTACATTCTAAATACACCGGTCGTTATGGCTGAGGCATAACCTGCCACGCCGATCCATGGGGACACATCCTTGTATTCCCTTCTTAAAAACTCGGCGGATGCAAAGGCTATGGCGGTATGTCCTGAAGGAAAAGAGTTCTTTGATGATCCGTCCGGTCTTTGAACTTTGGTAATGTTCTTTATTGGGACAACAAAAGCGGATGCAATGGCAATGCTTCCGGCATAGATCAATGCAGCATCCTTCCAGTTATGTTTGCCATGGATACCCAGACCGTTCAAAACAAAAACCGCTACTCCCGGAGCAAACTGGGTATAGTTGTCAATTGCGGAATTGAATAGGGGATTATCTTCCCGTATTTCATTTCTGGTAGATCTATCCAATGTTTTCAGTGCATCGTTGCCAAGTCCGAAGAAACCGTACGCTACTAAGGCAGCTGGTAGAATAAAATTCTTAATCCTGATGTTTTCGCCTCCGTTCATTTGATAGTCGGGAATCAGCTTCTGATTGGAGAACTGCTGACCAGAAACAGCTTGACCGGAAACCGTTTGACCGGAGAATTTCTGATTGGGAACAACAGCTTGACCGGAGACTTGCGGAGTTGAGGCAGCCTGGATTTCCTTTGCAGGAATAGAGTCTTTGTTTACAGTAATGCTGTCAACAACTTGTGCATTCAACTGGTATGAAGCACTTAGTAATAGAAAATTAATTATAACTACAAGATGTTTCATAATGATTCTTTTATAAAATTAGGGGTGTGAATTACTTTGTGTTTTTCTTCCTCTTCTTTGATTAGGTTTAACAAACTTGGGTAAACCACCAATAGTAAAGGCATGGCTACAATGAATCCTCCGATAACGGCTATTGCCAACGGTTGATGCATTTGTGCACCTGTGCCAATGCCTAAAGCCAGTGGCATCAGAGCAATGATTGCCCCAATGGCGGTCATTAGTTTGGGGCGGAGACGGGTACTGATAGCGTAAATAATAGCTTTCTCCTTGCCCTTCCGGGGTAATGTCTCCTGATACTGCCGGTAAGTGAATATGGCGTTCTCACCGATGATACCTACAATCATAATCAGTCCGGTGTAGCTACCTACATTAAGTGGAGTGCCTGTAATGAACAACAATAGATAGCTGCCCGAAATGCCTAATACGGAAATCAGCAGAATAATGGAAGCGACTTTGAGCTTGCGAAACAGGAATAGCATTACCGTAAAGACCAGCAAACTTGAGGTGACTAGTATCAGTAGTAACTCCCTGAACGATTGTTGTTGTTCGGCATACGCCCCGCCGTATACTATATTATATCCGGCAGGTAATTTGATGTTCTTATCTATTTGTTTCCGGATGTCTTTGATCGTTTTGCCCAGATTGCTGTTATCCAGTCGGGCGGTGACAATGCCGAGGGTTTGCAAATCTTCCCGGTTTACTTCCGCCGAGCCTCCAACGACACTGACCGTGGCAAACTCTTTCAACGGCTTCATCTGTCCGTCGGGCAAGGTGATCATACTGTTTCTGATTTGATACAATGAAGCATTGCTGACATCGTTGTACATGATGCGGATGGGGGTAAACTGCTCTTTATCGAACAGGCTGCCAACTTTATTGCCTTCTAATAGCGTTTGTACCTGATACTGAAAGTCGGTTGGCGTAATCTGATATTGCCCGAGAGCGGAAAGATCAGGGAAGATCTGAATGGAAGGTCCCGCAATGACTATGCCGTCGAACACATCAGCGGTTCCCTTCACTGTGCCGATTACACCGGCTACTTTCTTGGAATATTCTTGTATGACCTTTTGATCGGGACCGAATATTTTGACCTCTACCGGTTGCACGCTACTCATCAAGTCACCGAGCATGTCACTAATCACTTGTCCGAAGTCGACCGTTAAAGGCAATCCGCTTTTGTCAATTTCCCGTCTGATATCCTCTATGACTTCTTCGGTGGTTTTCTTCCTGTCCTTTTTGAGTTGAATAAGATAATCGCCCCGGTTAGGCTCGGTAATAAAGAAGCCCATTTGTGTTCCGGTACGCCGGCTGTAAGCTTCCACGTTAGGATTGGCTTTGAGCATCTTCTCCACTTCCCGAAGTTCCCGGTCGGTTTCCTCAAGGGAAGTACCGGGAGGAGAGTTGTAATCAAGCACAATGCTGCCTTCATCCATTTCGGGCAAAAATCCGGTACTGATATTGGGAATAATTACAGCTGTTGAAAGGACAAGAATGATCATGAAGCCGTAAGAAAACCAAGGTCTTTTGATAAAGTAGCCCACCCATCGCTGCTCTTTCACCTCGTGATGTTGAAGACTTTTGGTCTTAATGAATTGTGAGAGAAATAGGTACACAACGGGTAACAGCAGCCAAGTGGTGAAGAAGGAGCAGATCAGGGTGATAATCATGGTGTCGGTCATTACCTTGAAATAGGCCCCAGCCACACCACTCATTAACATAAAGGGTATGAAAATGACAATGGTACTGAGCGAAGAACCCACCATTGCTTTCAACAGGTAATTGATGGCCTTTTGTACCAGTGTGTTACTACTTTCTTCAGGATGCTCTTCGTGCGTACGGTGAATCTGTTCCACTACCACAATGGCATCGTCGATAATTAGTCCGATGGCGGCTGCAATGGCTCCAAGCGTCATGATGTTGAACGTCTGTCCCATGGCATAGAGCGTTAGTATCGTGAGGCTCAGCGTCACGGGAATGGTGATCAGAATGACTGCGCTGGCTTTGAATGAACGTAAGAAGATGATGGCTACAACAATAGCAAGCAGTAAACCAATCCATAAGGCATCGGTGACACTGTGAATGGCATCGGTCACAAAATCTGCCTGAACGTAATAGGGCTTGAGTTCAAGGTCTTTGGGCAGGACTTTCTTAAGGTCCGTTATTTTCTTTTCCATTGCCCGGCTGACGTCTACCACATTGGCATTGGGTTGTTGTATCACGGCAATGAGAATGCTTTCCGTGCCGTTTGCATTGACTTTGATATACTGCTTTGCCGCATGTTGATTGATTTGGGCAATGTCTTTGAAGTAGACAATGTGGTTGCCGTCGTTCTTGATTACGGCGTTCTTCAATTGCTCAATGCTGCAAAACTGGGCATTGGTGAGGGTGAGGTACAAGTACCTGTAATCGGAAGAATAACCGTTTGACTTAATGAAGTTGGTGTTGTTAATGGCCTGTGCGACTGTTGCCGGTGTCAGACCGAAGCGTGACATTGTTTTAGGATTCAGCACCGCCCAATATTCTTTATCTTGTCCGCCAATGATGCGTATGTCGCTCACGCCGTGTACTTGTGAGAGAAAGGGTTTGATGGTGTAGAGGGCTAATTGCTTCAGTGCGATGGGGGACATAGAGCGGGCCGTCAGCGAATAGCCCATTACAGGCAGGATGGACGGATTCATCTTTTCCACTGTGATGTCAATGTCTGCGGGTAGCTGGTTACGGATCTGACTGATGCGGGCTTCTATCTGTTGCTGGCTAAGGTCAATGTTGGCATTCCATGACATGAAAGCCGAAATCTCACAACTGCCGCGGCTGGTAGTGCTTTTGATGACTTCCAAGTCCGGTACTTGTTTGATGGCGTTTTCGAGGGGACGGGTGACGGCCACTGTCATTTGATCAATCGGCTGTTGTCCGGCATCGGCTATTACCTTTATCTTAGGGAATGTAATCTGCGGAAAGAGTGAGGATTTCATCTTGACGTACGAAAGTGCACCACCGAATAGAACTAATAAGGTGATAATGATGAGCGGATTTTTGTATTTAAGGAAGAAAGAATCTTTCATCATATGGCTATTTTTGAATGCTTACAAAAGTCGTATCGTTCATACCGAAATTGCCGTTTGTCACAATGCGGTCTTTCAATGAGATATTTCCGGCGGTAATCTGCACCCACTTCTCATTCTCAATTCCTTTCTCCACATTGACCTTTATGGCTGTGGTGTCGTTAATGAGTTTCATCACCCAATAGTCCGATTGCGAATCATTGGTCAACAGAGCGGTTTTCGGTATGCAAAGTCCCGAAGCGATGCTTTTGACGAGTCTGATATTGGCAATCAGGTTTTCCGGTATCACCGTATCTTTTACTTTTACCAACACTTGCTCGGTTTGTGCCGCAGGGTCTACCGTTGGCATTATTTGGGCAACATATCCCGGAAGCACCCGGTGGTCGGGTAAATTAACCGCTATCGGATTGTTTTTCCGTATAAGCTGGTTGTATTCATAGGGCACATTCATTACGAATCCGAAACTGCTTTCGTCGGCAATTGTTGCCAGAACTTCACCATCCTGTACATAATCCCCCTCCTGGTGATTGAGCATTTGCACATAGCCCGAAGCCGGACTGGTGACCCGTGTTGAACCGGAAAACCGGAACGAAGGGTCCAACTCATTAATGGTATTTCCTAAAGCATGTGCTTCTTTGGTTTGCAGCGTGAAGAGTGTTTGCCCGTGGCGGACATGCTCCGCCGGCTTTATGCGCATTGACGTAATGTATCCGGTGGTATTGGCCTTTACGTCGGATTTAAGCAGATAAGTGGCTGTGGCATTTAGCGTTATTTCGTCATTGAGATGCACTGTGTCAGTAGGATAGCCAATGGTTACCTTCGTCTTGGGGGTAGGTTGGGTGTCCGCCTGTTGTGCTTCGCCCTCTTTATGATGGCATGCCGTGAGAAGCGATAGTGCAACAGTCAGACTTATTATGAGTTTTGATTTTGCAGTGTTCATATTTACAGCGTCAGGTTTTGTAGTTGATTATAAAGATTGTTCAGGGTGGTTTCATATTGCACCAGTCCCGATTTCAGGTTGATGTAGTTGTTGATGGATAAAATGAAGTCCGCCACTTTTACATCGCCGGTAGGCAATTGTTCCAGATTGGCTTTGATCAGTGCCTGTGCATATTTGAGCTGTTCTTTGGCGGTGGCGAGCATTTGCTTGTATTGCCGGATTTGTCCCTCTAGCTGAGCCGCTTGTTGCTGATATTGTTGATGTTCAAAATCATTGTAATCCTTTCGTGTGTTTTGTGCCAGTCGGTTTTGTTGCAGGGCCTTTTTGCGCTTGTTGCCATCGTAGATGGGTACGGTCAGGGAGATTCCGGCACTCGTACCGAAGTTCTTGTAAGGTGTGGCGGTGAGGGCCGATGAATATCCACCGTCCACGTATAAGGATAACTTCGGTTGATAGTCGTAGTTGATTATCCGGGCTTCATTCATTAATTTCAGACTATCTATCTTATAGCTTTCGGCATATAAGCTTTGGTTGAAAGGTGCCGGCTGTCCGGTTTGTAATAATGGAGGCTGTAAGTGGTGTAGTGTTGTATCTACTCTCCCCACAAGGTAATTGAGCGTGGCATAATTGTTTTGCCAGTCAGCATACTGTTGCTGCAAAGCGAGGAGCTTTTGTTGCAAGGTGACTTTAAAGCTTAGATAATCGGTTTGTTTAAAAGTAGCTTTCCGGGTCAGCTCTTTCAGAATGAAGTCTTCCTGCTCCAGTAACTGCACCACTTCCTGAGCCACAGCATATTGTTGTTGTGTCGAATAGGTATTGATGTATTGTTCGGTCACCGCCTTGCAGAGTTGTACCTTCGATATTCCGGACTGATTAATCAGGTGCTTCATCTCCAATGAATATTTGGCAAGCCTGGTGTCCAGATTCTTGTTGCCTAACAAGTCTTTGCTTATGCGTACAACAGCATCGAGGTTCCGGCCCGAGTTCAGCGTTCCGCCATTATATCCCCAGTTGTGAATGAGTGGTGCGCCGGATAAGTCTCCCATTCCCGTGACTTGTATGCCGTAGTCCGCCCGTAGTTTCAGACTGTCTATCTTCAGTGAATAACGCTGATTGTTGTAATCGTTCAGTAGCGGACTGTTTTCTTTGGCAAGGGTGAGGTATTCTTCCAGTGTGGTGCTTTTCTGTGCAAAAACAGGGGTTGTTGCATAGACCAGAATCATTGCTATGGTGTATAAGAATCGTTCCATTTGGAAATACTGGTTATTATTCGTAAAGACAGCTTTGTTCCTTTTGTCTTTTATAATAAGCTTTTTATTCTGCTTCTGAAGTTAAATAAAGGCAGGAAAATTGAATGAATTCTGAATTTATTACCTGTTTATACAAAAAATACAATTTATAAACAAATTTAGTTGAACAAAGAGGACTTTTGTTTAATTTTGCAAATCAAAATAGAACACTATGGTATATATTGAGACTCCCCGTCTTATATTAAGAGACTGGAAAGAAGAAGACATTCAGCTTTTTGCCGGAATGAACAATAATCCCGATGTTATGAGATATTTTTTGAATCCGTTGTCGGAAGAAGAATCATTCAATTTCTATACCCGGATACGGAAGGAGTTTTCGGACTACGGTTATGGGCTGTATGCACTTGAGGAAAAAGAAACGGGTACATTTATTGGTTATACGGGATTTCATCATATTCCGTTTGAGGTGGATTCAGCTCCGGGCATTGAGATTGGTTGGCGCATTAATAACGCGTACTGGAATCGGGGCTATGCCACTGAGGCGGCTTTGGCTTGTCTGCAATACGCAAAGGAACGTCTTCCTTTCAAAACGGTCTGGTCTTTTACTTCCCTGCCTAATAAAAGTTCCGAAAGGGTTATGCAGAAAATTGGAATGGAAAGGGTTAAAACATTCTTCCACCCCTCCTTACCGGACGGTCATCCGCTTAAAGAACACGTGCTGTATAAAATTTCACTTTGAGTTCAACACATTGCTATAATTCTCTGAAGCATTCTGTATTTGGAAAAAAATAGGTTCTAACTGTATAGTCATGCTTATCTTTCATTCTATTTTTGGAGGATCTGCTTTTTGGGGAAGATGGTCAGGAAGTAATGCGCAGAAGTAGGACTTTGAAAGAAGAGTGATGATACAGTATTCATCCTTATTGGGCATGATGGAGAGTAAATCGAGTTGCTGTTCGGGCTCCTCTACTGTCAGCATTAAACGTATTCCCGCTTCGTGGCTTTTATGAGTCAGATTATTATAGATTACAATGTTCTCTGAAGGGATAATAATTGTTGTTTCACTTTCTAGCGTAAACATAATTGTGTCTTGTTCTCTGCTTATGTGGCAAGTATTATTCCCTGTGCGGGCAAGATGACTGTCTCCATGCTCAATTGTTCCATAACCCATCAGACGGCAGGTTAGTTTGTCTGTATCAACATAAGGATTACGTTCGTAGATTGGCGTTTCCGGGATTGACAGATTACTTTGCCACCGTATGGTATGTGCATTGCAGATTCCTATCCATAGTTTGTCTGCTACAAGCGCGAACGTGGAATCGCTTCCTTTGCTATCCTTCCAATAGTCTTTTAATCGGGCATATCCGTTGATGCATTTATCACCTTGACAGGCTTTGCCTTCAATAGCACGGGGAGTCATACAATGATAACTGACCGTTTTTGATTTTCGTCCATCTCCATAGTATTCTTTACCATTACATTCTGATTTTTCAAAAGCTCTGTAAATAAGCTCGAAATGGAGAAGCAAATAATATTCAAAGCACCGGCTGGAAAAAGCAATCCTGAGTTTCTTCCCTTCAACCTCGGTGTTTTCAGCCATTTCAAAGGCTTCGGCGGTTTTGGGGTGTCCGTCTTTGTCAAAGATGGTCCATACTTCATTGTATACATGCAGCTGTTCAATACCACTTTTTACCCAGTTCAATGGTTGCTCTCCGGGGAATAAAGCTTTCTTTTCCATTTCTTTCTGTTCCCGGGTATCATTTTTGAGGGTGCGTTTTTTTCTATTGCCTGTTCCCCTGTTTAAATCAAGTTCGTTGTCATCCGTTGTTATGGTTGGCTTGGGTAATATCTGTACCTCAAAATCTATTTTATCTTCTTTCTTCAGTTGATCAATCATTGCACCGAAAAAGTTCGGCTCGGTATGGGTTCCTTCGCAAATAAGAAGCATGGAGAAAGGGGTGGGTTTGAATTCAGTCCGTCTCATCTACAAATAGTTTTTCCAACGATCTGATTGTCGGTACGCCGCCGAATTTATTGGCCATATACCATTTGGCAAATGCCGTATCTTCACGAACGCCTTCAAAATCTGAGAGTGAGTATAATTCAGATATACCCTTGTCTGATTTTTCGGTAAACCAAACCTGATCCCTTCTCAGGAAATCTTCATTGAGCAGATTGATATCGTGTGTAGTCAGAATGAGTTGGGCATTCTTTTTATTGATTCTTTTATTACGGTATATATCCAGGATAAAAGAAGATATGTAAGTATGGAACCCGGTATCCATTTCGTCAACCAATAACGGGGTGCCGCTTTCTAAAGACTGTAAGATCTTTCCCCCAAGTACAAATAACTGTCGGGTCCCATAAGATTCTTCATCAAAATGAAAATCAACATTTTCTATGTTATCGTCCTTGTCATGTCGTTCGTGTACAAGCGTCACTTTATTTAAAAGCTTTTCTCCTCTTGTAATCTTGAAAGTTTTGATGCCCAAATCAGCAAAAGCCAGTAGTTCCACTAACTTTTGTTTCCTCTTTATGTCTTCGGATAACCAACTTCTGACTTCATCCCATAAATTGCTTATCATGCGGCTGTTGTATCCATTGGCAATATGTATGTTTGCCAGATATTGTGCAACGGGTGTAATGAGTTCATCCGGTACATCATAAAGGAACTTGGAAATGATTAACTTATTATTGAATACCAAAAACTTTTGTTTGTTGCCTTTGGATATTGTTGAGCCATATTTAGCCTTATAACGTTTAAGCCCGTTAGGCTGCCACTCCGGTTCCCGTTCAAAAAGTATGGCTGCAACTCCTCTGGGGTAATATACCAATTTTTCCGATGTAAATTCTTCCCGGTTGTATTCCAAACTATAGATATACTTTATTCCCTTTATGATAAAAGTAAAAGATACTTCCGTGGGTTTATTATCGGATTCATCATCTAAACGAAAGGGATCGTATATGTCTACATTTTCACCTCCTTGCGTTTCAGAGGGTTTGGAGATGGCGGAACGCAAGCTATACAATAATCTGATAATATTGGTTTTTCCCGATGCATTGGCGCCATAAATCACAGCTATTTTCAACAGTCTTTCCGTGCTGTTTTCTGATATGGGAGTGATGAACACATTGTCGGGCTTGGTATCAGAAGAAGATGCTTCCATGGTGAAATTGCACTCGTCTCTGAAAGAACGGTAGTTCTTAAATTGAATATCTGAAATCATATTCTTGCGGTTTTTCTGCAAAAAAACGCATTTATTTTGATAAAACAAAGTGTCTGTGCTTTTTTTAATGTGTATTTATATAGACGCTCCATAAAGTTATTTCTCTTTGTGCTTGTATTGTGCCTGAATAATCAGGATGCAGCATAGGGAAGTCGCTTTATGGAACGTTAGGTTCAACAACGGTTATCGCATGCTTCTATTCCGGGGTGGAATCATCATTCCAATGCTTTGTGGCATCGAAACAGGGA